>Ga0316206_1000008_pt1 | contig 588523 bp, 560 predicted proteins | sample 6monthpyrite_MG_FD_204942 | JGI IMG/M metagenome (GOLD analysis project Ga0316206, IMG submission 204942) | Microbial mat bacterial communities from mineral coupon in-situ incubated in ocean water Damariscotta River, Maine, United States -... | ecosystem: Environmental > Aquatic > Marine >...
TGTCAGAGGAACTTCGCCTTGAGTGCGGAGCGGTAGTTCCCTAGCCTCTCCGGATGCGTAATCCGTTCAAATATTTCAAGACTTCGCCCGAGATCATCCGCCTTGCGGTGATGATGTACATCCGCTTCCCGCTCTCGCTTCGGAACGTCGAGGACCTGCTCCACGAACGCGGGATCGATATCACGCATGAAACGGTGCGTTTCTGGTGGAACAGGTTCGGGCCAATGTTCGCAGCGCAGATCCGAAAGCGCCGAGTTCAGAACCATGACCACTCGAACTGGACGTGGCATCTCGACGAGGTTTTCGTGAAGATAAATGGTGAGCTTCACTATCTCTGGCGCGCCGTCGATCACGAGGGCGAGGTGCTTGAGGCCTATGTCACAAGGCGCCGGGATCGCAAGGCAGCGCTGAGATTCTTGCGCAGAACGATGAAGCGGTATGGCAATCCGCTGGTCGTGGTGACCGACCGGCTACGCTCCTATCGGGCGGCAATGAACGTGATCGGTAATGCCGGCCGCCAGGAGACGGGGCGCTGGCTCAACAACCGGGCCGAAAACTCCCACCTTCCCTTTAGGCGAAAGGAACGCGCCATGGGCAAGTTTCGCAGCTTCGAGACCTTGCAGAAATTCGTTTCAGCCCAATCATCCGTCCACAATCACTTCAGCCACGAGCGTCACTTAAACCGCAGAGAAACATTCAAGCAAAACCGATCCGCTGCCCTGGCCGAATGGCGCCAACTCGCCGCCTGAGTTAGGGTAGACGGTCGATTTCGGAGACCGGTTCGCGTTTGTCTGACAGCACCTTGATGGTCGATTTCGGAGACCCGTTCGCGTTCGTCTGACAGCACCCGGCAGGCTTTGTCTGCGGAACGGACTTCGACGCCCCCCGGCGGACCGAACTAAAAACAGAATCGGCGTGGCAAAACACGCGCAGCAGACTAGCCTGTCGCCAAAGCAGGGAGCTTGTCATGACCAACCCAACGCCATCCGCCGTCGTCACTGGCGCCTCGACCGGCATCGGCCACGCCTGCACTGCAAGACTGACAACCAAGGGCTGGCATGTGTTCGCCGGTGTGCGCAAACAGGCCGATGCCGACCGCCTCAAAGAGGAATTCGGTGCCGCCGTGACGCCCTTGACGATGGAAGTCACCGATATGGCCTCGATCCAGGCCGCCGCCGACACGGTCCGTGCCGCCCTTGACGGGGTGACTTTGAAGGGGCTGATCAATAATGCCGGCATTGCGGTCGCCGGGCCGATGCTGAGCCTGCCGATCGAGGATTTCCAGCGCCAGCTCGACGTCAATGTCACCGGCGTCGTTCGCGTCACCCAGGCGTTCGGGCCGCTTCTGGGGGCCGATGAAAGCCTGACCGGCGAGCCGGGCCGGATCGTGATGATGTCGTCAATGGCCGGCGAGATGGGCGCACCTTTTCTGGGACCCTATTCAGCGTCGAAACATGCCTTGGAAGGCCTGTCCAAATCCCTGCGCCGCGAGATGATGCTGTTCGGCATCGAAGTGATCGTGCTCGGCCCGGGCGCCGTGGCAACGCCGATCTGGGCCAAATCCGACGAGGTCGATGTCACACCCTATGAGGGCTCGGCTTATTACAAAGCCTTGGTCCGCCTGCGCAATTACATGGGCAAGAGCGGCCCGGAAGGCTTTCCACCCTCGGTGATTGCCGACCGCGCCTTTCGCGCCCTGACCGAAGACAAGCCGCGCTTCCGCTATGCCATCGTGCCGCAACGTTTCACCAACTGGTCGCTGCCGCGCATGCTGCCGGACCGCATGGTCAACAATATCGTCGCCAAGCGGCTCGGGCTGACGCGGCGCGAGCGCTGAAGCCAGACCGCTTGCCGGTGATCGCCGACTGGTCAAGAATGACGGCAATCGAAATGCGCAGCGGCGCCGAGGCGCTTGGGGGACTGACATGACTTATCGCACGCTTTCGCACACCTCGATCGCCGGCCTGGTCGCCCTGGCCCTGGGCGCCTGCGGCCAGACCACTGAGGCTCCGGCCGGCGCGGCTGCCACGCCGGCAACTCAGACGGCGGCCACACCCGTCGCGCCGGGCGAGACGGGCGAGACGGGCGAGACGGGCGACGCAGCGATGAGCGAGAGTTTCGCGTCTCTGGTCGCCGATTTCGAAGCGTTTGAGCTGGCGAACAATCCCGGTGAACGCGGCCGCCGCGGCGATCTGGAAGCCGCCGGGCAATGGTCGGACATCTCCCCGGAAACGCTGGCGGCGCAATTTGCCGCCGAAGCCACCTTCCTCGATCGACTCGACGGCATCGACGCCGCGGGCCTGTCGCAGAGCGACCAGGTCTCGCATGCCGTGCTCGATTACATTCTGCGTTTCCGCACCGAGCTGGCGCCCTTCGACGAGGCGCGTATCGCCTTCAATTCTGATAGCGGTTTCTTCTTCTCGCCCTCCTATGCCGCCGCCTCGGCGCGGCCGCGCACGATTGCCGAGGGCCAGGCCTGGATCGCCCGCATCAATAGCATTGCCGGCTATTTTCAGCAGAATACCGACTGGATGCGCCGCGGTCTCGAGACCGGTTTTACCCAACCGCGCATCATCACCGAATCCGCCGCGACCCAGGTCGAAGGCCTGAGCGATGTGGCGACGCTGCGTGCGATCCTGATCGAACCGATCGACAATTTGCCGACCTCGCTGCCGGCCGCCGAACGCGCGCGCCTCTATGATGAGGCGGTCGCCGCGATCAATAATTCCGCCCAACCCGCCTTTGCAGAGCTGGCGGCCTTCCTGCGCGATGAATACCTGCCGCAAACCCGCGACAGCCTTGGCATTTCCGAAGTGCCCGAGGGGCGCGCCTATTACCAGACCCTGGTGCGCTACCACACGACGCTCGATACCTCGCCGGAAGAAGTCCATCAGCGCGGCCTCTCCGAAGTCGCCCGGATCCGCGGCGAAATGGAAACCGTCATCGCCGAGAGCGGGTTTGACGGCACATTCTCTGAATTCCTCAACTTTCTGCGCACCGATCCGCAATTCTACGCGTCGACGCCGGAAGAGTTGTTGATGTACGCGTCCTGGATTGCCAAACGGCTCGACGACCAGATGCCGGCCTTTTTCGGCCATTTGCCACGCCTGTCCTATGGCGTGCGCCCGGTCCCGGACACGATGGCTCCGAGCTATACAACCGGCCGCTACTGGCCCGGTGATATGGAGCGCGGCGTTGCCGGCGGTTATATGGTCAACACCTATAATCTGACCCAGCGCCCGCTCTACACCCTGCCCGCCCTGACGGCGCACGAGGCTGTGCCCGGACACCACCACCAGGGCTCGATCGCATCCGAGCTGAAAGACGTGCCCGATTTCCGACGCGACACCTATATCACCGCCTTTGGCGAAGGTTGGGGGCTGTATTCGGAAACCCTGGCGACCGATATGGGCGTCTATACAACGCCCTATGAAGAGTTTGGCCGGCTGAGCTATGAAATGTGGCGCGCGTGCCGTCTCGTGGTCGATACCGGCGTGCATTATATGGGCTGGACCCGCGATCAGGCCGAGGCCTGTTTCCTCGAGAATTCCGCGCTGGCGCCGCACAATATCCGCACCGAGGTGCTGCGCTATATCTCCTGGCCGGGCCAGGCGCTGGCCTACAAGACCGGTGAATTGCTGATGCGTGACCTGCGCGCCGAGGCCGAAACGCGTCTGGGCGAGGATTTCGACATTCGCGCCTTCCACGATGCCCTGCTCGCCGACGGCTCAATGCCACTCTCGGCGCTGGACGCCAAAATGCACCGCTGGATCGACGAACAAGAAGCCGCGAACCGGAACTAGATCATCATGCTTTTCGCCCTCACAGACTTTTTCGTCGTGATCGGTTGCGGCCTCGGCATCTGGCGGCTCTGGCCGCATCGCCGCCGCGGCGATGTGCGCATGCTACGCTTTGGCCTGGCCTTTATCGGTCTGGCGGCCCTGATCGGCGCCGTTCGCTTCGGCACAGGCCAGATCGAGGCATTGGCCCCGTGGCACAGCGGCTCCAGCACTTTCGCCGGCGCGGCCGGCATGATCCTGATTGCCCTCGGCCTCGCCTGGGAGGCCTTTCCCATCCGCATGGCACCTGGCGTCGGGCGTTATCTGCGAATCGGCATCCCGGTTCTGACTGCCGGCATGCTGGCCTGGCCGGGCAGTGAGGGCGTCCTCGCCCTGATGCCGAAGCTGGCAATGTTGCTGGGTCTGGCGGCGAGCATCGCGCTTCTGGTGCAGCGCCACTGGCAGACGGGACTCATCTGGCTGTTCACCTGGTTGCTGCTCGGCTTTGCCTCGATGGCGATTGGCGGCAGCCGTGACGTGACGACGTTTGGTATCGCCAACTGGCACATCTATCACACGCTGCTGGCGGTCTGGGCGGTCCTGGCCGGTGAGGCGATGCGGCGGCTGATTGCCAGCCGCGCTTGACCTGAAGGCCTGGCTCCACCACTTATCCACGCTCCATGAGCGCGCACACAGACAATCCCGCCGCCTCCGGTGCCGACACGCCCTCGACGCGTGAGACCGCACCGGAAAACGGCCTTGAAATCCTGACCTTCGGCTGCCGGCTGAATGCCTGGGAGAGCGAGGTCATGCGCGCCCATGCCCGCGAGGCGGGGCTGGAAAACGCCATTCTGGTCAATACCTGCGCCGTGACTTCCGAAGCCGTGCGCCAGGCCCGGCAGTCGATCCGCAAGGCCCGCCGCGCCAATCCCGGCGCCAGGATCATCGTCACCGGCTGCGCCGCCCAGGTGGACCCGGCAATGTTTGCGGCGATGCCGGAAGTCGACCGCGTCGTCGGCAATGCGGAAAAACTGCGCGCCGAGACCTTCGATCCCGTGACCCTGCTCGGCGGCACGGAAAAGATCCGCGTCAATGACATCATGAGCGTGCGCGAGACCGCCGGTCATCTGGTCGAGGGCATGGAAGGTCGCGCGCGCGCCTATGTCCAGGTCCAGAATGGCTGCGACCATCGCTGTACCTTCTGCATCATTCCGTTTGGCCGCGGCAATTCGCGCTCGGTTCCGGCCGGCGAGATCGTCAGCCAGATCAAGTCGCTGGTCGCTTCCGGCCATAGCGAAGTCGTGCTGACCGGCGTCGATCTCACTTCCTGGGGCGGCGATCTGCCGGGCACGCCGCCGCTGGGCCGTCTGGTGCAGGCGATCCTGAAACAAGTGCCGGATCTGCCGCGCCTGCGCCTGTCCTCGATCGATGCGATCGAGATTGACGAAGCCCTGTTCGAGGCCGTCACCGGCGAGACCCGCATCGCGCCTTATCTGCACCTCTCCTTGCAGGCTGGCGACAATATGATCCTCAAGCGCATGAAGCGCCGCCATTCACGCGAAGACGCCATTGCCCTGTGCAACCGCCTGAAAGCCGCTCGGCCGGAGATCGCCTTTGGCGCCGATATTATTGCCGGCTTCCCGACCGAGACCGAGGCGATGTTCGAGAATTCGCTGAAACTGGTCGATGAGTGCCAGCTCGCCTATCTGCACGTCTTTCCGTATTCGCCGCGCCCGGGCACACCGGCTGCGCGCATGCCGCAATTGGAGAAAGCCGAGATCAAGGCTCGCGCCGCACGCCTGCGCGACAAGGCAGACCAGGTGCTCAGCCTGCATCTCGACAGCATGATCGGCACGGTGACAGACGCCCTGTTGGAAAAGCCCGGCTTTGCCCGGGCCGGAAATTTTGCCGCCATCCGCCTGCCGGAGACAGAATTTCCGCGCGCCGGAGCGCTGGTCAATGTCCAGGTCACGCATCATGACGGACGTGAATTGCACGGGGAGCTCACATCATGAGCGATGACAAGCCAGCCGGCGAAAAGAGTCCGGGCTTTTTCTCGCGCCTCGTCTCGGGCCTGAGCAAGTCCTCGTCCAAGCTGGGCGAATCCGTCAGTGCGATTTTCACCAAGCGCAAACTGGACCGAGAAGCGCTCGACGAACTCGAAGACCTGCTGATTGCCTCCGATCTCGGTACGGCGGCCGCGCTGCGCGTTACCGACCGGCTGGCGCGCGACCGCTTCGACAAGGAAATCAGCGATGAGGAAGTCCGCGAGACCCTCGCCGAAGTGATCTGCGAGACGCTGCAACCCCTGGAAAAACCACTGCAGCTGACCGGCACGGATGGCCCGCACATCATCCTCTTCGTCGGCGTCAATGGTTCGGGCAAGACCACCACGCTGGGCAAGATCGCCGTCAAACTCAAGCGCGAGGGCCGCGACCCGATCCTCGTCGCCGGCGACACTTTCCGCGCCGCGGCGATCGAGCAGGTCGCGGTCTGGGGCGAGCGGGCAAAATCGCCGGTGATCAAGCGCGAGATCGGTGCCGATGCGGCCGGCCTCGCCTATGACGCGCTGGAACAGGCCGAACGCGAAGGCCGCGACACCGTTCTGATCGATACCGCCGGCCGGCTGCAGAACAAGGCCGAGCTGATGGACGAGCTGCGCAAGATTGTCCGCGTCATCCGCAAGAAGAACCCGTCTGCGCCGCATGAGACCGTGCTGGTGCTCGACGGCACGGTCGGCTCCAATGCTGTCTCCCAGGCGCAGGCCTTTCTCGACGCGGCGCAGATCACCGGCCTGGTGATGACCAAGCTCGACGGCACCGCCAAGGGCGGGGCGCTGGTGCAGGTGGCGGAGAAATTCCAGCTGCCGATCCATTATATCGGCATCGGCGAAGGCGAGGATGATCTGCAGGCCTTCAATGCGCGCTCCTTCTCGCGAGCGCTGGCCGGGCTGGAAAGCTAGGCCGTGGAGGCCAGCCTGACAGCCGGCGCCCTCGCCATGCTCGGCTCGGCTCTGGCCCACTCGGTCCTGACGCTATTGACCAAGCGGGCGAAGGACCGGCTGGTGTTTCGCGCCCTGACGCAGACCTTCATCGCCCTTTTGATCCTGCCCTGGCTGTTGTTTCAACCGATCCCGAGTTGGGAGGTCTGGCGCTTTCTGTTGCTCGGCGCCGTCGCCATCTGGGCCTTCAACATGCTGCTCATCGCCGCCTTCGAGCGCGGCGACATGAATCTGGCCTATCCGATGATGCGCGGCAGCGCGCCGGCCCTGGCGACGCTCGCGGCGTATCTTTTCCTCGGCGAGGCGGTCTCGCTCTGGCAGCTGCTCGGCCTGGCGATCGCCTCGAGCGCTCTGGTCGGCTTCGCCTGGCCGGAGAAGGACGGCACGCCGAAAGCGCAGATCCTGCTTTTCGCCCTCGCCGCCGCGTGCATGACCGCCAGCTATACCGTGATAGACGCCGCCGGCGTGCGCGCCTCAGGCAATGTGATGGTGTATACCGGCTGGTTCTTTGTGCTCTCTGGCCTGACCATCGGCACGACCGCGATCATCCGGCGCAGCGGGCGCCTGTGGTCCATGGTGCGCCAGGAAAGCCGGCCCGCCGCGACCTGCATGCTGTTCAATCTGGCGACCTATTGGCTGGCGCTCTACGCCTATTCGATCGCCCCGGTCGCGCCAATGGCCGCGCTGCGTGAAACCGGCATCGTGTTTGGCGCACTGCTGGCGGCGCTGGTCCTCAAGGAGCCTTTCGGGTTGAAGCGTATCGGGTTGGCCGTGCTATTGGTCACCGGACTCGTCGTGATGCAGACTTTGTGAATTTCTAGGAGAGCCCCTGTGAGCCAGACCGAAACCACCGCGAAACAGGGCACCAGCATGCTGGTCGATTTCGGACCAATCGGTGTCTGGATCGTGGTCTATAACCTCTCCCGCATGTTTTTCGGCGACGCCGCGATCTATATCGGGACCGGCGCCTATATGATCGCCGCCGTGATCGGCCTGGGCTACGCCATCCGGGTCGAGAAACGCTTTCCGCCAATGCTGATCTTCACGACGGTGATTGTGCTGGGCATGGGCACGATCGGCATAATTCTGCAGGACCCGATTTTCCTCTATCTCAAGCCGACCATCATCAATCTCTTCTACTCCTTTCTCATTCTGATCAGTGTCGCGGTCGGGCATAATGTCTGGAAGGTTTTCTTCGCCACCGTCTTCAACCTGCCCGAGGACGCCTGGACCATGCTGGCCGTGCGCTGGGCGCTCTGGTTCCAGTTTCTCGCCCTGCTCAATGAAGCGATGTGGCGGCATATCACTGATTCCGTCGTGCCGGAATCGGCGCGCTGGTTTGCCGAATTCGAGATCAGTGAAGCCTTCTGGGCCAATGCCAAGCTCGGCGTGATGGTGCTCAGCCTCGCATTTGCGGCGCTGCAAATGCCGCTATTGCTCAAATACCAGCGGACAGAGGGCGATGAGGCTGAGGACGCGGCCTAGATGGTGTGGCAATCGGTGGCCGGGCGGTTGGCGTTGGCGCGCCGCAGAATCATTTTAGACTGACCTTGCCGACCTGCGGAGACGCCGATGCCGAGTGACAAGATCAGCCCCAAGGCGTTTGACCTCGCTGAATCGCCCGGTCATCTGCTGCATCGGGCGCAGCAATTCGCCGCCGAACGCTTCACCAAGGCGATGGCCGGCGCCAAGCTGACCCAGCGTCAATTCGCCGTGCTGCACGCCACCGCCCAGAATGAGGGCCTGACCCAGACCGAGCTCGTCAAGACCACCGGGATCGACCGCTCGACCCTGGCCGAACTGGTCTCGCGCATGGCGCGCAATGGGCTTCTGGAACGTGAAAAACTCGCCGATGATGCCCGCGCCAATGCGATCCATCTCAGCGCATCAGGCCGCACCCTGCTGGAGGCCGCCACGCTCGGCGCGATGGAGGCCGACCGCGCCATCATCTCCGCCCTGCCCAAGAATAAACGCGCCAATTTCCTGGAAACCCTGCGCCGCATCGCTCTGACCCTGGAAAAGGGTGAAGAGGCGATGGTCAAGGCGAAGGTGAAGGACAAGGAAAAGAAGAAAAAAGCCAGGAAACGCGCCAAGGAAAAGGCCAGAAAGGCCGAGAAGAAGGCCCGCAAGGAAGCGGATGAAAGCACTGCAGTGTGAGAAACTATTCCCGCCGCGTGCCTCGCTCGAGCGCCGGGTAGATCCGGTTGCGCAAGACATTCGCCGTTATCGGGCCGGACCAGCGCACCAGAATCTGCCCGTCCGCTCCGATCACCAGGGTCTCCGGCGTTCCCGCCACACCGAGCGCCTGGGCGGAAAGTCCGTCGACATCGAGCATGACCCCGGCATAGGGGTCGCCATGGGTGTCGAGCGAGGCATTGACCGCTGGCGCTGTGTCGCGCCATGCGATGCCATAAATCGCGATGCCCTCGGCCTGTAGCGCCATCAGGACCGGGTGCTCGATCTGACAATAGGGACACCAGGAGCCCCAGACATTGAGCAGCCAGGGCCCTTCGATCGCCGCCGGGTCAAAACTCGCACGGCCATCCACCACCGTCAGCGTCAAGGCCGGCAAAGGCTCAGGCGCGGACGGCTGGTCCTGATACCAGCGCCAGCCCAGCGCTGCGCCCACAGCCAGAATGGCGAGCACGGCGAGAAGGCGGATCGCCGGCATCATGCTTCGTCGGTCTCCAGGCGTCGCAGTCTTTCCGCCGCCGCGCGGCGCTCGGCCAGAGCCGACACGACCAGTCCAATCAGCGCCGCCGCCGACAGCCCCCAGGCCGACCAGACCCAGACGGCATAGCCGCCCATGGCGAAGAAATCGCTCATCTACGGCCCCCGGCTTCCTTCTGGCGCAGCAGCGCATCAGCCCGGCGGGCGATGGCGCGCGTGCGCAAACGGTAGAAGACCAGCCAGCCGGCCAGCATGGTATAGCCCAGCGCCATCAACCCCAGCGGCCAGAGCTGACTGGAGTGGATGGTCGGCCCGTCGGCGCGGAAAACCGAGGCCGGCTGGTGCAGGCTCGACCACCATTCAACCGAGAATTTGACGATCACCAGATTGATCACCCCGGCCATGGCCAGGATGGCGCTGGCGCGCGCCGCCTGCTGCGCATCTTCCAGCGCCGAGCGCAGCGCCATATAGCCGAGATAGACCAGGAAGAGGACCAGCACCGAGGTCATGCGGGCATCCCATTCCCACCAGGTGCCCCACATCGGCTTGCCCCAGATCGACCCCGTCGCCAGCGCCAGCGCCGTGAACACAGCCCCGATCGGCGCAATCACGGCGGCAGCCGCATCGGCGATCGCATGGCGCCAGACAAAATAGACAAAGCTCGCCCCGGCCAGCGCCGCATACAGCGCCGAGGCCATATAGGCGGCGGGCACATGCACATACATGATCCGCACCGTATCGCCCTGCTGATAGTCCGGCGGCGAAGCGAAAAAGGACATGTAAATGCCGGCGCCGAGCAGAATCAACGTCAGCACAGCGAAGACCGGGATGGCGATGCGGGCCAGACGGTCAAAGCGTTGCGGATTGGCGAAATAGGACAGCATGGCGTTCACTTACTTTGCGGGACGCTTGGCGGCAACTGCCGGGTCGTCGCAGGACTTGGCCTCATCCGGACCGCCCCCGCACCGCCGCGGCAATCCCGAACGGTGCCAGTGCCACCGTACCCAGGCTGATCGCCAGCGTCAGCAGCAGGTTCGCTACGGCGCGCTCATCGCCGGCAAAGGCCGTGCGCCCGGCTCCGGCGGCGAAAATCAGCACCGGCACCATCATCGGCGTGGCGATCAGGGCGATCAGCAGGCCGCCGCGCTTGATGCCGGCGGCGAGGGCTCCGGCGAAACCGGCGATCAGAGCGAGGGCCGGGATGGCGGCCAGAAGGGCGGCGCCGAGCACCAGGGCAGAGAGCGGCGGCAGGCCATACATCAAACCACCCAGCACACCGATCAAGGGCAGCGGCCACAGGGTCGCGCTGGCCTGGCCCATCACCTTGGCGAGGCAGAGGGCGGCGAGGCTGGTGGGCGTGAGCAGGTAGAGATCGAGCGTGCCATCGGAAAAATCATCGCCGAACAGGCGTTCCGCTGATTGCAGCACCGAGAGCAGGGCCGCGAAGGCGAGAATACCAGGCGCTACGGCAGCGAGAAGATCCGCCGCCGGGCCGATCGCGAGCGGCGCCAGGGTGATCGCGGCGAGGAAGAAGGCCGCGGGTCCGGCCGCGCCACCGCCGCCCGCCCAGGCGAGACGGGCTTCGCGCGCGAATATCGCCGTCAGGACACGCATCAGATCGCCCCCATGTCGAGGCTGTGCGCGCCGGGCCAGTCGAGCGGTTGATGGGTGGCGGCGATCACCATGCCGCCGCGGGCGCGGTGCGCGGCGACCAGAGCGGCGAGACAGGCGCGGCCTTCGCCGTCGAGCGGGCCGGCGGGCTCATCGAGCAGCCAGAGCGGGCGATTGGCGAGCACGATACGCGCCAGGCCGCAGCGTCTTTGCTGGCCACGCGAAAGCCGTGCGGCGGGGCGGTCAATCAAATGGTCCACTTCCAGCGCACGCAGGGCCGGCATGATCGCCGTACGCGGCTCGCAATAGAGATCGGCCCAGAAACGCAGGGCGGCGCGCACGGTCTCAGCTGATTTGAGCCCGTCGGCATGGCCAAGCCAGGCCATGAAGTCCGGGGCGGCATTGGCCGGGCTCTCGTCATTGAGGGTAATCGCGCCGGCATCCGGTTCAATGAAACCGGCCAGGGCGCGCAGCAGGCTGGTCTTGCCGGTGCCATTGCGGCCGGTCAGGAGCACGGCCTCGCCGGGCGACAGCTCAAACGTGAGATCGCGCGCCAACACGGTATCGCCGCGCGACAAGGACAGACCGCTCACGCTGAGGCGGAGCTCTCGAAATTTCGGTGCCGGGGTAGCGGGCTGGGAAAGCGAGGCCGATGTCATGACGACATGTCGCCCAAATGCAGGGCCAAGGTCAACGGACTGCGTGCCGCATTGCAGCAAACGGGGACAAGGGGTAGAACCCCAGCAAACAGTGGCCATATCAACTTGGCCGACCCTCCCCACCGGGTGTTTGACACCCCACCGACCCTGAGGACGATCCCCAATGCCTTCTCTCGACAGTTTTTCCTGTAAACGCACCCTCAATGTGGCCGGCGAGACCTACGCCTATTACGACCTCAAGGTCGCCGAAAAAAACGGTCTGGCCGGGATTTCCCGCCTGCCGGCCTCGCTCAAGGTATTGCTGGAAAACCTGCTGCGCTTTGAAGACAACAAGACCGTCACCAAGGCCGACATCCAGGCGATGGCCGAATGGCTGAAAACGCGCAAATCCACCCATGAGATTGCTTATCGTCCGGCCCGCGTCGTGATGCAGGACTTCACTGGCGTTCCCGCCGTCGTCGATCTCGCCGCGATGCGTGATGCCGCCACCAAGCTGGGCGCCGACCCGCAGCGAATCAATCCGCAGGTGCCCGTCGATCTGGTGATCGATCACTCGGTGATGGTGGATAATTTCGGCCATGCCGACAGTTTCGAGAAAAACGTCGAGCGCGAATATGAGCGCAATGGTGAACGCTATAAATTCCTCAAATGGGGCGCGTCTGCCTTCGCCAATTTCCGCGTTGTGCCGCCAGGCACCGGCATCATCCACCAGGTCAATCTGGAAAACCTGGCCCAGTGCGTCTGGACCAAGGAAGAAGATGGCGAAACCATCGCCTACCCGGATACCTGCGTCGGTACGGACAGCCACACCACGATGATCAACGGCCTGGCCGTGCTCGGTTGGGGCGTTGGCGGGATCGAAGCCGAGGCCGCCATGCTCGGCCAGCCGGTCTCGATGCTGATCCCTGAAGTGATCGGCTTCGAGCTGACCGGCAAGCTGCCGGAAGGCGCGACAGCGACTGATCTGGTGCTGATCATCGTGCAAATGCTGCGCAAGCGCGGCGTGGTTGGCAAATTCGTCGAATTCTACGGCAAGGGCCTCGATCACCTGTCGCTGGAAGACGAAGCCACCATCGCCAATATGGCGCCGGAATATGGCGCGACCTGCGGCTTCTTCCCGGTCGACAGGGAAACCCTCACCTATATGACCGCCACCGGCCGTGACGACAAGCGCGTCGCCCTGGTCGAAGCCTATTCCAAGGCTCAAGGCATGTATCGTCCTGAATACGAGGCCGATCCGATCTTCACCGACTCGCTGCATCTCGACATGGCGACTGTTGTGCCGGCGATTTCCGGCCCGAAACGGCCTCAGGATCGCGTCATCCTCACCGAGGCCAAGCCTGCCTTCACCGAAGCGATGGGCAAGGAATTCAACAAGGCCGACGAAATGGCCAAATCCGCACCGGTTGAAGGCGCGGACTACCGCATCACCAATGGCGATGTCGTGATTGCCGCCATCACCTCGTGCACCAATACGTCCAACCCGTCCGTCATGCTCGGCGCCGGCCTTCTGGCCCGCAATGCCGTGGCGCGCGGCCTGAAAGTGAAGCCCTGGGTCAAGACCTCGCTGGCGCCCGGTTCGCAAGTCGTCACCGACTATATGCTGCGCGCCGGCCTGCAGGACGATCTCGATGCGCTCGGCTTCAACCTGGTCGGTTATGGCTGCACCACCTGTATCGGTAATTCCGGTCCACTGCCGGGCCCGATATCCAAGGCGATCAATGAGAATGATCTCGTCGCGACCTCGGTTCTGTCGGGCAATCGCAATTTCGAGGGCCGGATCAGCCCCGATGTGCGCGCCAATTATCTCGCCTCGCCGCCCCTGGTCGTCGCCTATGCGATCGCCGGCTCGATGCAGATCGATATCACCAAGGAACCCCTCGGCCAGGACCAGGACGGCAATGACGTCTATCTGAAGGATATCTGGCCCAGCTCGGCAGAGATCGCCGAGACCGTGCGCACCTCGGTGACACCGGACATGTTCGCGACGCGTTATGCCGATGTGTTCAAGGGCGACAAGGCCTGGCAGGGCATCGCGGTTCCCGAAGGCCTCAATTATGCCTGGGATCACACCTCGACCTATGTCCAGAACCCACCCTATTTCGAAGGCATGACGATGGAACCCGATGCACCGGGCGATGTCGTCAATGCGCGGATCATGGGTCTGTTTGGCGATTCCATCACCACCGACCACATCTCGCCAGCCGGCTCGATCAAGGCCAGTAGCCCGGCCGGCCGCTATCTGCAGGAACGCCAGGTTCCGGTACTGGAATTCAACTCCTACGGCTCGCGCCGCGGCAATCACGAAGTGATGATGCGCGGCACATTCGCCAATATCCGCATCAAAAACAAGATGCTGGACGGGGTTGAAGGCGGCTATACCAAGAAGGATGGCCAGCAGGTCGATATTTTCGACGCCTGTATGGATTATCAGGCCGCCGGCATCCCGCTCGTCGTCTTCGGCGGCAAGGAATACGGCACCGGCTCCTCGCGTGACTGGGCCGCCAAGGGCACCCGCCTGCTGGGCGTCAAGGCGGTCATCGCCGAGAGCTTCGAGCGTATTCACCGCTCCAATCTGATTGGCATGGGCGTGCTGCCGCTGCAGTTCGAGGATGGTGCATCCTGGGAAGGCCTCGGCATGACCGGCGATGAGAGCGTCAATATTCTCGGTGTTGCCGAAATCGAGCCGCGCGCCTTGATGACTGTGGAAGTCACCTTCCCGGACGGTACGATCAAGACCGCTTCGGTCCGCGCCCGTATCGATACCGAGAATGAGCTGGAATATTATCGCGATGGCGGAATTCTGCACTATGTGCTGCGTAACCTCGCCCGCTCATAGCGCCTCATGAATCATCTCCGCCCGCGTCACAGCCAATTGATTGGCCGATGCGGGCGGACGTGATTATGTAGACAGCATGCGCCGTCTCGCCTCCCTGTTTGCCGCCATGCTGTTCGCCGGCGGCCCCTTTGCCGGCCCGGCTTCCGGTCAGCCTGAAGCCGAGGCGGAAAGCCGTCCGGTTCTGGTCGAGCTGTTCACCAGTCAGGGCTGCGGCCTGTGCCCGGAAGCCAATCGCTATCTGGGCGAACTCGACCAGCGCGACAATGTCTTCGTGCTCGCCTTCGGCGTGAGCTATTGGGACATGTATGGCTGGGCCGATACCTATGCCCGGCCCGAATATGTGCAACGTCAACGCAGCTATCTGCCGCGCCTTGGCGTCAATCGCCTCTACACGCCACACTTCGTCGTCGACGGCGTCACTGACGCGCCGGGCTGGAATCAGGACCGGGTAGCGGAAGCGGTCGAGGACCGGTTGGCCGCGATGCCCGACAGCCCGTCAATCCGGCTGGATGACGGCCCGTTCGGCTCCTTCATCGTCCGCCTCGACGGCGCCGCACCGGAGGCCAGTCTCGATGTCTGGCTCCTGAGCTATGCGCCGGGCTGGGCCAGCCTCGAAATCGAGGCGGGCGAGAATGAAGGCGTCGAGATGCTGCATTACAACATGGTGAAAAGCCTCACCTATCTCGGTCGCTGGTCTGGCGGTGAAGCTGACTATATGGGCGAGGCCTATCGCCGCCACGGCACGATCGCGATCGTGCAGGGCGCCGATGGCGGTCCGATCTATGGTTATGCCCGGGCCGAGCCCACGCCTCGAAGCGGGCACTAACACCGAATATCGATTGCAATTTGAACGCGTAATCCTATCCTGCACGGGTCCGGGGGGAAAACATCATGCGTCTCATTCAAATCGGCGCTGCCGCCATCATCGCTGCAGCGGGCATTGCCTTCATGATTCTGTCGGACGAGCCCTCGCCGGCACCGTCGCCGACAGAGGTTGGGGCCGAAGCAACCGCGCAACCACAACGCCTGGTTCAACGTGTTGAGCCGGAGATCGAATTCGGTGAACGGCCGGACTTCGTAATCCGGGTCGCGGCACCGGAGCCCGCGCCTGCGACACCGGATCAGGCGGTCCTTTTCCTGCTCAATGATGTCCAGTCCCGCGCATATTCCGACCGGATTGAGCATTACCAGCGTCTGGTCTTCCAGCCGGCCAATCGCGCCGGCGCCGATGTGATGAGACAGTTCAGCCTCCCGCTAGACCCGGCGCTCGGCGCGCTTCGCATTCACGGACTGACGCGAATCCGGGATGGCGAATCGGTCGATCTGACCTCTGAAATCCGGCACGATTCCGTGCGTGCCGATACGAACGCCAGCACCACACGGCTGACCGGGGCCGTCATGGTCCTCCTGCGCCTGCCGCAGTCCCAGCCCGGCGACATTCTCGATCTCGATTTCACGATCGACGAGCGGTTTCCCGTGCCCGGCTGGCGCCCATCCCTGCGGCTCGACCTGGCCAATATGAGTCAATTTGACCAGATCCATATCCGCTCAACTTGGCCGAATGCCGGTTTCCATCATGTGGAATTGGGCGCGGCCCCGGCGCTTGAGGAAGTGAGCGGGCGCGAGAACACCGTATTGAGCTTCGGACCAGCCCATTTCGAAGCGCCGGAGGTCGAGCCCTTCACGCCGGCATGGCGCCGCCCCCAACCACAAGTGGTCGCCACTTCCTTCCCGGACTGGCATGCCGTCTCGATCTGGGGCCACAGCCTGTTTCAGCCGATTATCGACCCACAAGTCGAACAGATCGCCGCCGAAATCCGGAACAGCAACTCGACGACCGATGAGCAGGTCATGGCGACGCTGAATTATGTCCAGCGCGAGATCGATTATTTCGCCATCTCGCTGGGCGGGGGCGGTTATCAGCCGCTGCTGCCCGCCGAGACCCTGAGATATGCCGAGGGCGACTGTAAAGCCAAGACCCTGCTTATGCTGTCAATTCTGCAAGCGCTGGGGATTGATGCCGAGGCGGCATTGGTGAACTCGATCGACGGACGCGGCCTGGATGACATGCCCCCGACCCCTCAGGCCTTCGATCATGTGATCGTCACGCTGATGGTCGGCAATCGTCGCTATTGGCTTGACCCGACCCGCCCGGAACAGCGCAACACGCTCTGGGACATGCAACACGAGCCCTGGGGCTTCGCCCTGATCCTCGATCCCGACTCCTATCTGCTGACCACAATCGAGCCGGTGCGCGCCCGCCTCCCGCTGGTCGATGTCGAAGAACGGTTTTCAGTCCGCTCGGCCAGCCGCAATGACCACCAGGCTCTGCTCCATATCGAGTGGCGGTTCCGCGGCGGCGCCGCCGACGGGTTGAGAGTGACCGAAGCCTATCAGGGAGAGGGCGCCTCGGTTCGCTCGATCACAAGTTTGTACGAGACCCGCTTTCTCGATGCCGAAATTATCGGTGAGCCGACGATGGAGGACGTGGCCGGCGAAGAGGGTATTCTGATCACCGCCGATCTACGGATTCGGCTTGATGATTTCGCCACCGAAAATGCGCCGATGCCGAGCTATGTCTTCATCGCCCACGCTGCAGCCCGAAACATCCTGCCCGTCGGGGTTGAGGGCAGAATTGCACCACTCTTCCTGCCTTACCCCTATGATGTCAGGCATCATATTATCGTCAATCTGCCCGCCGGAACCGAAGACTGGGTTTGGCCGACCGAGGAAGATTGGAACGCCGCGGAAGACAGGAATAATTTCTGGCCTTTGACCAACGCCACCGTCGAGAATGACGCTTTCGCGATTTCGGAAAACTATCGGACCGATGGGCTGACACTCAGCCTGACCGCCCGAACGCGCATCCTGATGCCAGAGCTGAGCCCTGAGCTGTTTACGCGAGCCCGCAATGATCTCGATGTATTCGAGAGGCTGGCGCTCATGCCAACCGGCGAGCGCGAGCGCCTTCAACTTGACCGGGCCGCCATTGGCCGATTGACCGCGCCGACAACAGGGCCGGCTTATCGCGATCCGTCCACGCCCTATTGACCGGAGAGGCCGCTAGCGCGGTGCGCGCTTGGCCAGGATGCGTTGCAGGGTGCGCCGGTGCATATTGAGGCGGCGGGCGGTTTCCGAGACATTGTGATCGCATAACTCGAACACGCGCTGAATGTGTTCCCAGCGGACGCGATCGGCTGACATCGGGTTTTCCGGTGGCTGCGGCTTGTCCTCGGGATTGGCCAGCAGGGCCTTGATGACATCATCGGCATCGGCAGGCTTGGACAGATAATCGACAGCCCCGGCCTTCACGGCGGCAACGGCGGTGGCGATATTGCCATAGCCGGTCAGCATAACGACGCGGCAATCGGGTCGCGAGGCGTGCAGCGCCTTGACCACTTCCAGCCCGTCGCCATCGGTCAGGCGCAAATCGAGTACGGCAAAGGCCGGCGGGTTCTGGCGCGCGATCTCCTCGGCCTCATCAACCGTGCCAACGGCAGAGACGACAAAGCCGCGACTGGTCATGGCGCGCCCCAAACGGGTGCGGAAGGGCGCGTCATCATCCAGAATCAGCAGGGTCCGGTCCTCGGGCATTTCGTATTCAATATTGTCCACGTCTGCGTCCTCGCGATTCGGTATCTGTCTTGCCGCCATTACTAGCGAAGGATCGGCGCCGCCTCTACCCGGTTGCGCGGCCAGACAATGCGCACCTCGGCGCCACCCTGAGGCGAAACATTGTCAAAGGCCACCCGGCCACCGGTCTTCTCGATCATCGTCTTGGCGATAAACACGCCCAGCCCCAACCCGCCCTGGCCCGGCGTGCCCGACCGGGTGGTAACATAAGGCTCACCGATCTTGGACATGATTTCGGCCTTGAAACCGGTCCCGTCATCACGGATCGTGACACGCAGGCTCTCGGCATCCCAACTGCCCTCGACGGTGACGCGAGTGGCGGCGAAATCGACGGCATTCTCGACAAAATTGCCGATCGCATAGAGCATTTCCGGCATGCGGCGGAGTATTGGGGCGGGGCCCATGCCTTCGGCTTCGACCATAGTGACATCAAGCATCGGGCCCAAACCACGCAGCGGCGTACTGGCCTCTTCGAGGGCCGCGAGAAGTTCGACCCGGTCATGGCGCTCGTCGGTCACAGCCTGTTCCTGGCTCAGACGTTTGAGAATATCGCGGCACCGGCGCGCCTGGGTCACCATCAACTCGGCATCCTCGCGCAGGATGTCATTGTCCTGGACCTCGCGCAGCATTTCCTTGGCGGTCAGCTGGATCGTCGCCAGCGGCGTGCCCAGCTCGTGGGCGGCCGCGGCGGCCAGCGCACCCAGCGCTGACAGGCGCTGCTCGCGCGACAGCACGCTCTGGGTTGCCGCCAGAGCCGTTGCCATCCGGCGCCCCTCCTGGCTGACACGCCAGGAATAGACGGCGGTGAAGGCGACCGCGACGAAGATCGCGCACCACAGGCCGAGCACATACATGTCAGGCAAATGAAGCGTTTCACCGCCGACCCAGGGCAGGGGCAGGCTCCACAGCCACATCACCCCGGTGCCGGCCATGGCGATGAGAGCGACGCCGAGCGCCCAACGCTGCGGCAAGGCCGCGACCGCGATGGTGACAGGCGCTGCCAACATCACGACGAACGGGTTTTGCAGTCCGCCGGTCAGCATCAGGAGCGCGCAAAGCTGCAACACATCATAGCTGAGCTGGGCGAAGGCCTCCCAATCCTTGGCGAATTGTTGCGCCGGCACAGAAAGGGTCAACCAGGTATTGATCCAGGCGCTGGCCATGATGACGCCGAGACAGACACCGATCGGCAATTCGAACCCGACCACATAATGTATGAGCAGCACGGTCATGGTCTGACCCGCCACCGCCAGCCAGCGAAGCATTATCAGTGTCCGCAGGCGCAAGCGGCCAAACACCGGTGTCAGATGCGCGTCACTTCCATAGGGGTCCCAGTCGGCATCGAGCATTGGCTGGCTCCGGTCATACAGCGAAGTGCGATGGACAGGCGTACCGAGCCGTCCTAGCTTCGCATCTGCAGCAAATTACTTCTGTCGCGGCATAACATGCTTTGTCCGCCTTCGGATAGTTGATGGAGCGCAAATGCAACGAGCCTGGATCTGGTTGATCATTGCCCTGCCCATGATCGTGGTGATCGGGTTCTTCACGCTTATGCTTACCGATCCGGGCCAGCGCGAGGCCCGGCGTGCGCCCACGCGCACCAGCGGCGAAGCCCTGATTGGCGGCCCCTTCACCCTGGTCGACCAGACCGGGCAGACTGTCACCGATGTGGATTTCCACGGCCGCGCCATGCTGATCTATTTCGGCTATACTTATTGCCCGGATGTCTGCCCCTTCTCACTGCAGATCATGGCCGCAGCACTCGACCAGCTTGACCCCGAAGAGCGCGCCCGCATCCAGCCGATCCTGATTACGATCGATCCGCAGCGCGACACGGTCGACCAGCTGGCCCAATACGTCACCTCCCCGGCCTTCCCGACCGATCTGGTCGGGCTGACCGGAAGCGAGGAGCAAATCGCCGCCGTTGCTGGCGTGTATCGCGTCGCATTCCGCCGCAGCGCCGGCGAAACCGGGCAGGAAGACGCCCGGGACAACTATTTGATGGATCACAGCTCCATCGTCTATCTGATGGATTCACAAGGGCGTTTCGTTGACGTCTTTGCCCATGGTTCGGACCCGCAATCGATGGCGGACCGGCTGCAAGAATTCCTTGAGGAAGAAGGTTCATCCTCATGAGCAATGCCGTTTCGGCCATGCCGGCCTCCAGGAGAGTTCATGCTTTATAGTGTTTACGAGCTAAACCGTTTGGCGATGACGCCATGGCGGGCCGCGGCCAACGCCACCCGCAAGATGATGCAGGCGCCCTGGAACCCGATGGGCGACACCTATGCCGGCCGAACCATGGCTGCCGCCGCAGAATTGTTCGAGACCGTGACCCGGCGGTATGTGAAGCCGGAATGGAATCTTGAGCCGGTCGAGATCAATGGTCACGACGTTCCCGTCACCGAGACCGTCGTCTGGAGTCAGCCCTGGTGCAATATGTTGCACTTCGTGCGCGATGCCGATGCGCTCAAGGCGGCCGGCGTCAAGAAAGCCCAGCCCAAAGTCCTGTTCGTCGCGCCGATGTCCGGCCATTACGCCACCCTGCTGCGCGGCACGGTCGAGGCCTTCCTGCCCGATCATGAGGTCTATATCACCGACTGGAAGGATGCGCGCAGCGTCCCGGTCACCGATGGCCGATTCGATCTCGATGATTTCACCACCTATGTCCGCGCCATGCTGACCGAGCTTGGCGAAGACACCCATGTCGTCGCCGTCTGCCAGCCCGGCCCGCCAACCCTGGCGGCGATTGCCCTGATGGCCGAGGACAAGGACCCCGCCCGGCCCTTGAGCATGACTTTCATGGGTTCGCCAATCGATACCCGGCTGTCGCCGACCATGCCCAACAAGCTGGCGCAGGAAAAACCCTTTGCCTGGTTTGCCGACAATCTGATCCATACGGTCACCATGCCCAATGCCGGTGCCATGCGCCGCGTCTATCCGGGCTTTTTGCAGCTGGCCGGGTTCGTGAACATGAATCTTGATCGCCATGTCGACGCCCACAAGGACTACTTCGCCAATATGGTGAAGGGCGATGGCGATGAAGCCGACCGCCACCGCACCTTCTATGACGAATATCTGGCGGTGATGGATCTGAGCGAGGAATTCTACCTGCAGACGATCAGCGACGTGTTCCAGGAGCACAAGCTGGCCATGGGTAGCCAGGAAGTGAATGGCCGCCTCGTCGCCCCGGCCAGCATTACCGATATCGCCCTGCTCACCATTGAAGGCGAGAATGATGATATTTCCGGTATCGGCCAGACCCAGGCAGCGCACACGCTGTGCTCCGAACTGTCCGACACTCTGAAGGAAGACTGGGTCCAGCCCGATGTCGGCCATTATGGCGTCTTCAATGGCCGCCGCTTCCGTGAGCAGATCGCGCCGATGATGAAGCGCTTCATGACCGAAAAGGGCGCCCTGGCCCGCGCCGGACGCTAGCCGCCTGGCGTCAGACAGGAACTGGCCGGCAGATCTGGATCTGCCGGCCAGCCTGTTCAGTTCCGGCCTCAGTCTTCGGCGGGAGGCTCGGCGGCGACACTCAGGCCAAGCGCCGCAAAATCGAACATTTCTGCCTCGGCCTGAGCCAATAGATCACCAATGGTCAGCCGCTGCGGCGGCACCATTTCAATGATCAATGCCCCACCTTGATTGACGAAACTTGTCAGGGCCGTCGCCACCTCGGACAGCAATGCCCGCGGAATTTCCGGCGGCGCGCCCAGTACTCCCGCAGCGACCATCAGGCTCGCCTGGGCCCGCATCTCGTCCGGCGTCATCCCCTGGGCCATGGCCCCGGCAGCAATCGCACGTTCAAGCATGGATCTGTCCTCGAGCCGTAGCCCGATACGGTTGATCGTCAACGGCGCGACAGCCTCGAGCATGCGCTCGGCTTCGTCTTCGGCATCCGCCTCCGTTTTCATGTCCATGTCTGCCGAGGCCTGTAGCGACAAGCTGCGCAAATTGGCGAGATAGTCGTTATAGCCGCCAAAATCCTGGGCGAGGTCAAGGCGGAGCCCGTCGCGCAGTTCAATGTAATTATCGCCAAACGTATAGACCCGCCCCGCTTCGGGATCGTAGGCAGTATTGCTCTCGAGGCTCATTTCGAGACTGTCATAGCCGAGCAGGCCGATCGAGGTGGCGATCTGGGCGCCCGTCGCATGTGCCGAATCCGGCACCATGCGGAGGGAGCCCATATGGGCACGGCTCTCGAACCGGTCATTTCGGTTCTGCATGGTCACGACCAATTCGTCGAGCGTGACGGCCAGGCCCGGCATTTCGAGATTGAATTCGCGGATGCCCGCGCGATCGAACAGATCCATCTGCTCGCCGGCGTCCACGGCGTAATAGGCGGCCGCCAAATCGGCTTCATCAGCACCGGCTGCGAGCGCATCCATCAACCCGGAATAACTCGATGTCTGCAGTCCGTCGACGGAGACCTCGGCCAGACCGATATTGATGTCTCCCTCCTCGGTCTCTGCCGCAACGGCAAGGCCAAGGAACTCGAATCGCCCAAGGCTTTCAGCGGTGTAATCAATGAAGGCGAGCCTATCCACGCCCATCACGAAATTCTCGCCCGGCTCGGCGCCGGTGACAGCCAAATTCTCCATCGCCAACAGCCCGAAGCGGTAAAGATTCCAACGCGAATCGAAGTCTTCCGTCTCGTCACCGCGCAGCAAACGGCCCAGATCGGCCGACATTTCCGGATTGGGAGCTTCCAGCGCAATACGGGCAATCGTGAAGCCGGAACCGGCGTCCAATGCCGAGACGTCCTCAAGGGTAAAACTGTGCAGGAGGAGATTGCCCTCGGCATCAAGCCGGGGCGAATCGAGGATCATCCGTGCGACATGAATAGCATCCGGCTGCGACAGCCCGTCGAGAACCGCGTCGCTGTCTTCATCGAGATCGCTGCCCGCATCGTCGCCGGCATCGTTTTCGGGGATATCGTGAAAAACCACATTGGTGAATGTGTATACGCCAGAACGGAATTGCGCCCGCTCAAAGCTGATCCGCATATCGTCGGTGCGGTCGAGGCCGATTGCGGCCAGGGCTTCATCGGCGGCGCTGCGGTTGAGGCGCGCCATATGCTGTGCATCCGCGCTCCCTGCCGGTGCCAGACCGGTCATCAGGACCGCGATCGCGGCACCCATCAAAGCGTGTTTCATCATCACCCTCTCGCTCTCTGGTCGTGTTCGAGCTCTATTTAACAGCCCAATTATGGCCTGTCGCGGGCAAGTTTGACGAAAGGTATGGGGATTCTCGGGACTTCAGTCCCGGCCAAGGCCGGCGAGGAAGGCCGCGATCGGGTCATCAGCGGGAGCCGCCTCGGCGGCGGCGGCGGGCGGCGCCACAGTCGCCGGCTCGGCCAGTTGCAGGGGCATGATTGACGGATGGGCATCAAGGCCGCTGCGCGGCGCTGCGCTCATGAAGGCGCTGAATATCCGCGCCGGTGGCCCGCCACCGGTCGCCCGGCGGGTTTGGGAATTATCATCATTGCCGGTCCAGACCACCGCCACCAGTTCACCGGCATAACCGGCAAACCAGGCATCGCGGAAATCATTGGTGGTGCCGGTCTTGCCGCCCACATTCATGCCGGCAACAGCGGCCCGGCGTCCGGTTCCCGAGCGCACCACGGTCTGCAGCAAATCACTCATTTGCGCCAAAGTGCGGGCATCCATCACCACTTCGCCAGCGGCCGGCGGCACCGCATACAGGACTTCGCCATCGCGGGTTTCGATCGAGGCAATGCCATAGGCGGGCGCGCGATAGCCGCCATTGGCGAAGGGCGCGTAGGCGGAGGCCAGTTCCAGCGGCGTGACTTCATGCACCCCCAGAGCCAGTGAGCGATCAACCCGTTGCGGGCTTTCAATGCCGAAGCGCGCCGCCAGGCGGGCGACATGGCCGCGGCCGGTTTCTTCGGCAATCCGCACCGCAACCGAGTTGGACGAGCGCGAAAACGCTTCGCGCAAGCTCATGGGGCCGCGATATTCGTCATTGTAATTCTGCGGCGACCAATCGCCGAGCCGGATCTGGGCGTCGTCGCGGATATCGTCCGGCGTCAGCCCGGCCTCGAAGGCGGAGGCGTAGACAAAGGCCTTGAAGGCCGAACCGGGTTGGCGATGGGCCAGCACGGCGCGATTGAACTGGGAGGTAGCGTAATTGCGCCCGCCGACCATCGCGCGCACCGAACCATCATGAGCCAGCGCCACCAGGGCGGCCTCGCCAGCCCCGAGTGCCATGTCGGGATCGTCCATCACGCCGGACACCGCAAGCTCGGCGGCGCGCTGGGCATTGACGTCGAGCGTGGTGCGAACGATCAGATCGCCATGATCGCCGCCGACCAGCGCGCGCGCATCCTGAGCGACCCAGTCGATGAAATATTGCGCGCCCGGACTGGAAGCGCCGCGTGAAACTCGGATCGGTGTTTCCGCAGCGTCAATGCGCTCCTGCTCGGTGATCCGCCCGGTCTGGGCCATCAGATCGAGCACCACGGTCGCGCGCGCCGCCGCGCGCTGGGCATCATTGACCGGGCTATAGCGCGAGGGCGCCTTGAGCAGGCCGGCCAGCAGTGCAGCCTCGCCGAGATTGAGTTCGCTCGCGGTCTTGCCGAAATAGCGCGTCGCCGCGGCTTCAATCCCCCAGGCACCGCCGCCGAAATAGACCCGGTTGAGATAGAGCTCGAAAATCTCGTCCTTGCTGAACCGGCTCTCGAGCCAGAAGGCGAGCATCACCTCCTGCACTTTGCGCCGTATGGTGCGCTCCGAGGTCAGAAACAGGTTTTTCGCCAGCTGCTGGGTCAAGGTCGAACCGCCCTGAACCACCCGCCCGGCGCGGATATTGGCCAGCAGTGCGCGGCCCGTGCCGATAATGTCGACGCCGAAATGGCTGTAGAAGCGGCGATCCTCCACCGCCATCACCGCATCGGTGACGTAGTCGGGCAATTGCTCGATCACGGCCAGCCGGCCATGCGCCGAGCCGCGACGGGCAATCAGGCGGCCATCATGATCATAAAAGGCCAGGCTGGGCGCGCGTTCGACTTCGATCAGACCGGATGTGTCGGGCAGGTCGTGCGCAATCGAGACCAGCCAGCCGGCCATACCCAGACCGAGCAAGAGCACGATGCTGACCGCAAACCGCCACAGCCGACCGCCACCGCGCGAGGAGCGGCGCTTTGACGGCTGGCGCGCCGGCCCGGACCCGGGCCGGTTGGTGCGCGTTGCCTCAAGCGGCGTTGCAGGCCTGCGGGCCATGGTCTGTCCTCACGAAATACCGAAGCCTTCATCTGCAGGAATTGGAGTTAATTCCCGATGAAGAACAGCGCTTGCAGACTTGCTACAAAAGCCTTCGCGCGCCAACATGGCCGCAAAGGGGAATTGTCATGTCCACCAAGCGTTCCATTGCCGTTCTGGCCCTGATCCTGGGCTCATTGAGCCTGTCGGGCTGTATCGGCCTGTATGAAGGGGCCGATTCGGTCTGTCCCGGCGGCGATCCGAACGCCGATAACTGGCCCTATTGCGGAGCGGCCCAGCCCGGCGGATCGCAGCCGCGCTATCTCGGCCAACCCGACAGCATCGACTGATCAGGCGTTTTCGGTGCCGGGAGCCGGGTCGGCTCCGGTTTCTGCGCCAGTTTCGGCCCCCGTTTCGGCGGCCGTAGCCGCAGCAGTCTTGCGCGCAAAGCGGATCAGGACGGTGCCGGCTGCATCGGGGAGCTTGGTATTATCCCCAAGCAATGAGACCCGCCCATTTGGCCGCCGCGCGAGAATGAAGTCTGCATTCTCGCCGGCATCCTCGCGGCATTGCTCGAGCGAATATTCATCGGTCAGCCGGGTCGATTTGAAGCGCCAGCCACCCCACCAGTCCCGCGCCAGCCCGTCATAGCCACGACCGCGACGGATCAGTGTCCGGCCCCGTGCCGTGTAGGCGATCGCGCGCGGATCATCATCGGATTTGGCCGATTCAACCGGCTCGTCAAAGCCGGAGAGCTGGAACACATGACTGCGCCCGAGTTCGGGCGCGTATTCGATACAGACCAGGGCGTTATAGGCGTCGTTCGGGGTTACCGCGAGCAAGCTGGCAAAGCGCGATGGCTCCAGCCGCCAGTCAGCGGTCTCCGACAGGACCTCGCCGTAATAGACATCATGTCCGGCCAGTCGCGCGGCGCGCAGGCGCCGCCAGCTGGTATCGGCGACGGTAACCGGCACATCCGCTTTTTTCAGTGCATCGGCCAGGCCCAGACTCCAGGGATTGGCTCCGACGATCAACAGCCGGTCCGGGCCGGTCTCCGACAGTCCGAGCCAGCGGGCCAGCGGGGCGACGGCGAAGCCGCAGCCAAAGACGCTGGCAAACACGGCCAGAAAGACCAGAGGTGCGAGAACGGCAGCATCCTCGCGGCCGCCCTGCAGCAGGCTGACGGACAAATGCCCCGCGGTTGCCGCAGCGACGACACCGCGCGGACCGATCAGGCCGATAAATCCAACCTCGGCCAGGTTCAGACCCGAGCCCAGCGTTGCCAGGTAGACCGCGACAGGGCGCACGACCAAGATGATCGCGGCAACGGCGGCAAAGTGCTGCCAACCGAGCGACGACAAGGCTGCCGGCGTCAATGAAGCGGCCAGTACGACAAATACGCTGGCGACCAGGATGGAGGCGATGCCCTCCTTGAAACGGCGCATTTCCTCGATCGAGGCGAGGCGTGAATTGGCGACAACCAGGCCGAAAATCGTCACGGCAACCAGGCCGGTTTCCGCGGCGAGCTTCTCGGCGACGGCATAGCAGACCAGCACCGCGGCCAGCACCAGGGGCGCCTTCATCGGCTCGGGCACCCAGCCGCGCCGGAACGCGTGAGACAGGGCGAGCCCGGAGGCGAAGCCGAGAATCGCGCCAACGGCGATACCGAGCGACAGCGCCAGGGCAACCGAACCCCAGCCAAGGCCGAGCTGGGACTGATGGATGACCTCGAACACGAAAACCGCGGCGAGCGCGCCGATCGGATCGTTGACGATGCCTTCCCATTTCAGCACCGAAGCGATGCGCGACGGCAATTTGGCCTGGCGCAGCAGCGGCAGCACCACAGTCGGTCCGGTAATGGTCAGCAGCGCGCCGATCATTGCCGACAAGTCCCAGGCCAGCCCGCCAATATAGTGCAAGGCCAGCGTCGCCAGCCCCCAGCCGAGCGGAAAGGCCAGAACGACCATGCGGCGAACGGCGTTCGAGGCATCGCGCAATTCGCGGAAGTTGAGGGTGATGCCGCCTTCGAACAGGATAATCGCCACGGCCAGCGCAATCATTGGCCGCAAATAATCGCCGAAACTTTCATCCGGCGTCAGCACGGGATGACCCAGCGTCAACGCGGCGATCGGGCCGAGCACCAGCCCGGCTCCCATCATCAGTACGATTGAGGGCCAGCGCAGCCGCCAGGCGAGCCATTGGGCCGCGACACCTGAACCGGTGATGATCGCGATAGTCAGGGGAAGGTCAGATGCAGCTTCTATCATGAGACATCTGATAACGCGTTTCGGAGATGCCGTCGCCTGCCAGGCGCGCCGAAATGCAGGGAGGTGAAAATGGAAACCCTGTCTTATGAAGTCCAGATGGCCCTTGTCTCATTTGCCGCAGCCGTCCTGATCGGCGGACCCGTCGCACTCATCGGTGCGGGGCGTGTGGTCAGTCTGGCGCGACTGCTGACCCGGTTTGCCGTGAAGCGCCAGCTGACAACCATGTTCGTCCTTAGTGTGCTGGGTGGTCTCGGCGCCACGGCAGGCGGTCTGATCGGCATTCCCGCCGCGAATCCGGCCGACCTTCTCGCCAGCCTGTCCTTTTAGCGAACCGGTGCGGCGGCATCCTCGGGCTTGTGCAGAAACTCGAATCCGATACCGCGGTCGCCATAATCGCCATTCTCGTACAGATCCGCCTGCTGCGAGAACCAGACCGTCAAATGCTCGAACAGGATGCTGAACAAGCGGCTCAACTGGTCGGCTCGGACCGGTAGTTCGAGCGCGAGTGTGGTGCCATTCTCGATCTCGATCTGCATTTCCGGCCCCTTCTTGGTGCAGGTCAGGACAATGCGCAGCCAGTCCCCGGTGCGCGAAACCCGCACGGCGAGGCCGAAGCTGATTGAATCGAGTGGCAAAAACCCTGTGCCAGAAACCGAGAATGCCCCGCTTTGATAGGCTTGCGGCGACCACTCGCCCTTGGGCGGCACCAGATAGACACAAACCGGCTCGCCGCCGGAGAGGTAGCGACAGAATCCGGACGAGACGCTCTCGGCCACATTTCTGATTTGCGCATAATTATCAAGACTGAAGCGGCCATAGCGTTCGGCGGCGTCGGCCAGGATGTCAAAGGGTTTCGGTTCGGTCATTTCGCTCTCCCGCAATCAGCACAGGCAAGCTAGTGTGTTGCGGTGGAAAACGGGAGAGGCGAATGCGGTATTCTATCTGGGCTCTGGCGATTTCAGCCGGCTTGTCGGCCTGTGCGGCGCCCGAAGCCCCCAGCGCCCATGTCTGGCAGACGCTCTCGGGCGCACCGCCCCTGGTGATCGCGCATCGCGGCGCCAATGGCGAATTGCCCGAGCACACGCTGGAAGCCTATACGCTGGCGATCGAACAGGGCGCTGACATTATCGAACCGGACCTCGTGCTGACCTCGGACGGTGTCTTCGTTGTGCGCCATGACCGCTATCTCGCTGACAGTACCGATATCGCCGATCACCCCGAATTTGCCGACCGCCGTCGCATCGAGGGCGGTCGCGATGACTGGTGGGTGGATGATTTCACTTTCGCCGAAATCCGCACCCTGCGGGCACGCCAGGTCCGCGCTGGCCGGCCGACGGAATTTGACGGCCTCTACCTGATCCCGACCTTTGAGGAGGTGCTCGATCTGGCCGCAGCGCACGGCGTCGCGACCGAGCCCGAGGTCAAATCGCCGTCGCAATTCATCGCCGCCGGGCTCGACCCGCTGCCGGAACTGGTGCGGATCCTGCGCCTGCGCGGCCTCGACACCGCCGATGCGCCGATCGCCATCCAGTGTTTCGAACCAGATTTCCTCGCCCGGCTGAATGGCGTGATCGACACCCCGCTCCTGATGCTGGTGTTCCAGATGCAGGAACTTGAGCCGGATCTCGATCCGCTCATCCCGACTGTGGCACTGGAGGATATGGTCGCCTTCGCCGATGGCGTCGGGCCCTACAAGGCATTGCTGGTCGATGGCGATGGCATGGATACCGGCTTCATCGCCCGCGCGCATGCGCTGGGCCTGCCAGTCCATCCCTGGACGTTCCGCGATGATGATCCGGTTGGCGATGGCGCCGATATCGAAACCGAATTGCGCCGGATCTATGATCTGGGCGCCGATGCAGTCTTCACGGATTTCCCGGCAACCGCGGTGCGGGTGCGCGATGCGATGGCCGCCGAGTAGAGCCGTTTCCAGTTGAAGTCCCGATTGCAGACATGAAAATGGCGCGGGAGCTAGCTCCCGCGCCACAGAATCTTGCGATCCTTTTTTCAGACCTTAGTCAGCGAACTGGAGGTTCACTGCCTTAGGGCCTTTGCCGCGGCGATCCGGCTCGGTGTCGAAAGCGACTTTTTGACCATCGCTGAGACCCGGCAGACCTGACGCTTGAACGGCAGAGATGTGCACGAAGACGTCATTGCCGCCCTCGTCTGGAGTGATAAAACCAAAGCCTTTGCTTTGATTGAAGAATTTGACCGTACCTGTGGCCATGATGGGGAACCTTCCCTGTATGCATGCTCCGCGTCCGGGCACAATCCATATTGTACACACCAGCGTCCCGGTGTGGGTGTTACGGACGTGAAGTCGGGGAAGGCTGAAGTCGAATGGTCCGATGAACGAGGCACCGGATAGGCGATCAGTATTCCGTCCGGCCTATGTGGCCGCCCGTTAGAAGGGGGTTATAGGCACACACCGCAAAGAAATCAAATGAATCTGGTGTGGTCATTTCGGGGCAGCGCGTGATACTCGAATTCCTGCGGCGATCGGCTGGAGTTTGAACTCCCGATTCAGGGCCGCGAACGGAGATGGATTCCGGAGCCCGCTCATGACCCGCCGCCGTTTCCTTGACCGCACCCACCGCAATCGCACCCGCCGCGATGAAGGCAATCGCGGCTTCAACCCGGCCGGCATGATCCGGCTGGCCGGCTTCGGCGCCGCGCTGGTCATCTTCGTCGGTGTCTATATTGGCTTCGCGCGCCAGGGCGAGACGATTTATGACGGCCGCTGGGGGGTGTTGCAGCGCCTGATCACGCCGCTCTTCTTCGGGATCAATGCGCTGGAGATACTGTCTGTGGTCATTGTCGGCTTCATCGCCTGGCGGATCTGGCTCCGGATGCGCTAGACCACGCGCCCTTGAGCCCTGATTGCGCCCTAGCCACAAGGCGATCCCGGGTCTATGTCCGTGCTGATCGGCATGGATCAATCTGGGCACGGAAAAGGACGACATCATGGGTGTACGGGTAGCGGTATTCGGTGCGACGGGCGCTGTCGGCAAGGAAATGCTCACCATTCTGGAAGAGCGGCTGTTTCCGGCCGACGCCATTCATGTCCTCGCCAGCCGCAAATCCATGGGCAAGGAAGTCTCCTATGGCGACCGCGTCCTGAAATGCGTCAATGTCGACACGTTTGATTTTTCGACCGTTGATCTCGTCCTGATGTCGGCCGGTAGTGAGGCGTCAAAGGAATGGACGCCTAAAATCACCAAGGCCGGCGCCATTGTCGTCGACAATTCCTCCGCCTGGCGGATGGATCCGGACGTGCCGCTGGTGGTGCCGGAAGTGAATCCCGAGGCACTGGCCGGAGTGACGAAGAAGCGCATCGTCGCCAATCCCAACTGTTCGACCATCCAGCTGATGGTGGCACTGAAGCCGCTGCATGACCGCGCCAAGATCCTGCGCGTCAATTGCGCCACCTATCAATCGGTCTCCGGCGCCGGCCAGGCCGGGATGGACGAGCTGTGGACCCAGACCAAGGGCATTTTCGTCAATGACCATGCCGACCCGGTCGCCTTCACCAAACAGATCGCCTTCAATGTCATTCCGCATATCGACGTCTTCATGGAGGATGGTTCCACCAAGGAAGAGTGGAAAATGGTGATGGAGACGAAGAAAATCCTCGATCCCAAGATCAAACTGTTCGCGACCTGCGCCCGCGTGCCGGTATTTGTCGGCCATTCCATCGCCGCTCATATCGAGCTGGAAAACCCGCTCAGCGCCAAGGAAGCCCGCGCCCTGCTGCGCGAGAGTCCGGGCCTGATGGTTATCGACAAGCATGAGGATGGTGGCTACATGACGCCGGTCGAATCCGTCGGCGAATTCGCCACCTTCGTCTCTCGCATCCGCGAAGACCCGACCGTCGAAAACGGCCTGGCGCTGTGGATCGTCGCCGATAATCTGCGCAAGGGCGCCGCCCTCAACGCGGTCCAGATCGCCGAGGGCCTGAATAATCGCGGCCTGCTGAAGCGGGGCTGACGACTGGCCGCCCTACAGCGCATTTCTGCATCGCAGCCCATCGCAAGAAACGGCTCGTCATGGATGGCGGGACTGCCTATGTGCGTGGCTTGATCTTGCATGAAAGCCGCCGCCATGACCGAGCCCACTCCAACCGAAATGCGCCGCGCCCTGTTTGCCGGCCTGGCCGGCTATCTGATCTGGGGCGTCTCGCCCCTGTATTTTCAGCTGGTCGGCTTTGCCGGAGCGCTGGAGATTGTCGCGCACCGCGTGGTTTGGTCACTGCCGATGCTGTTCGCGGCGCTGTGGTTTGCCGGCAAGCTGCGCCCGGCCTTCGATGCCCTGAAAGACAAACGCGTCTTGCTGACCCTGGCGGCGACGTCGGTCCTGATCTCGATCAACTGGCTGCTCTTCATCTATGCTGTCAATAATGACCGCGTGCTCGAGGCCTCGCTGGGCTATTATATCAACCCGCTGATGAGCGTGGCGGTGGGCGTGGTCATCCTGCGCGAACCGCTCGGGCCATGGCGGATAACGGCCATCGTGCTGGCGACGCTGGGCGTGCTCAATCTGATCATCACGGCGGGCACGGTGCCGTGGATCTCGCTGGCGCTGGCCTTCAGCTTCACCGCCTACGGCTATTTGCGCAAAACCGTCGCGGTCGATGGTCGGATCGGCCTGTTTTGGGAGACCGCCTTCCTGTTACCCGTCGCGCTTGGTGCCGTGGTCTGGATCCAGATGACCGGGCGGGGCCATTTTCTGCAAGGTCCGGTCGAAGCCAGCCTTCTGATCCTCGCCGGTCTGATCACTATCGTGCCCTTGCTGCTCTACATTATCGGGGCGCGCGGCCTGCGTCTTTCGACCATGGGGCTGCTGCAATTCACGGCGCCGAGCCTGCAATTCGCCATCGCCGTCATGAGTGGAGAAACCTTCACCTCAGCCCATCTGATCACCTTCGTGCTGATCTGGGCCGGAGTGGCAACCTTCGCCTGGAGCCAGTTGCGGCGCGACCGGGCGGCGGTGGCGACAAGCGGATAAGGCTCGGATAGTGTGAGGCTTAATGGAGGCCTTATGAGTGATTTTCCCGCGCCAACCCGCATCAAGACCAATGGTATCGAGCTGTCAGTCCACCTCGCCGGACCCGAGGACGGCCAACCCTTGCTGCTGGCCCATGGCTGGCCGGAACTGGCCTATTCCTGGAAAAACCAGATCCCGGTGCTGGCCAAGGCCGGCTATCGGGTGATCGCGCCGGATCTGCGCGGCTTTGGCGGCTCGGACTGCCCTGAGGGCGTCGAGCACTACGATGTCGATACGCTGGTCGCCGATTTCACCGGCCTGCTCGATACGCTCGGGCATGAGAGCGCTGTCTTCATTGGTCATGACTGGGGCGGGATTCTGGTCTGGCACGCGGCGATGCTGGTTCCCGACCGGGTCGCCGGGGTGATTGGCGTCAACACACCGCATCTGCCGCGCGGCGCCGAAGCTCCGACGCATTATTTTCGCGAGATTGGCGGCGAGGATCATTACATCCTGCGCTTCCAGGAGCCGGGCTATACGGAAAGCCGGTTCGAGGGCCGCGAGGATGATTTCTTTGCCTTCATCTTCGGCAAACCACCGACGGCGGAGCAATTCGAGGCGCTCTATCCCGAGATCACCCATATCCCGCGCCTGTTCGAGCAATTCACCGGCCGCGAGGAAGACCGCATCGTGGTCCCGGCGGCGGACCGGAAAGTCTATGCCGACGCCTATCGCAAGACCGGCTTTGGACCGGGGATGAATCTCTACCGTAATTTCGACCCCAATTGGCAGCGCATGGGCGGGGTGGATCACCGCCTGTCCATGCCGTGCAAGCTGGTCGCGGCCGAGTGCGACTTCATGCTGCCGCCCAAGCTGGCGAGCTGGATGCCGGCGCTGTGCAAGGATGTCGATATCGATATTCTCGAGAATTGCGGCCACTGGACGATGTGGGAGCAACCGGAAATGCTCAATGCCTATTTGCTCGAATGGTTGACGCGGCGCTTTCCGGCTTGAGGGTGGATTGCTTCAATCGCGTGATAATTGTGTAGGATAAAGCAGAATTTGGAGCGTGAATTATTGTCTGACTCTCTTGTCGAAGTCCGACCTCAGCAACACTGCGCCATTGTCTGGCTGAACGGCCCGGGCGCGCTTGAAAGCCTGGTGCAGCGCGCGGGCATTATCGCTGCGCACCCCGACTGGTCGGCTGATTTCGACATGATTGTGGTCGTCGGCGCCGATTCCGATCTCAATGACATCACGCTTGAGAAACTCGTGGAGCATCAAACCTTCTTCGCGGAATGGAGCGCGATCCATCGCAACGGCCCCAATAGTCGAAGTGCAATTGTCTGCCGGGACGACCTCAAACAGGTATTGGTTGAACTCTGGCTGGCGGTGAGACGGCAGGCGGGCGGTGTCGAAGACCTTGTCTTTGACCGCCTGGAGGACGCATTGGCCAGGCTCGCTCGCGCCTAGAGGCAGCCGTAAAGCGCGTCGATCAGGCGCAGCGGCCGCGGGTCGCCGGCGAGATGGTGTTTCTGCCGGTTCATGACATAGGCGGCGCTCAGGCCGCGCACCGGATCCGCCATGGCGCAGGACCCGCCCCAGCCGGAATGGCCGATTGATGCCGGCTCGGGACCATAAAATCCGCCATGGGTATTGCGCATCACGCCGGCGCCCCAGGACAGGTCGAAGGGCAAGACCTTGTCCGGCCCGCAGACACGTTCACGCATCAGCGCATCCAGGGTCTGGGTCGAAATGAAGCGCTTGTTTTCCAGCTTGCCGCCATCGGCATAGACGCTCATCAGCCGCGCCAGCGCCCGCGCGGTCGCGTGTCCGTTGGCGGCAGGGAATTCATGCATGCGCCATTGCGAAGCGCCGCGGCGGCCCGGCGAAGACCAGGGCTTGAGAAAGGCCAGTTCGCTCGGCACTGTAACCACGCCCAGATCGGGTAATTGCCGCGGCATGGCGTGTTCGGCGACGCGACCATGCTCGCTCTCCGGCAGGCCGATATGGAAATCAATCCCGCCAGGGCCGCAAATATCCTCGCGCAGGATGGCACCAATCGAGCGCCCGTCTGTGCGCCGGGCCAGGGCATCAACGATGAAGCCGAAAGTCACCGGGTGATAGCCCGAGCCGGTCCCCAGCTCCCAGAGCGGTGTCTGGCGCGCGATCTTGGCCTCGATCAGCTTGGCATTGAACCAATCCGCGGCATCCATTTCCTCGGACAGTCCGGACAGGCCCGCCTGGTGTGACAGGGCCTGGGCCACGGTGACGGATGATTTGCCACTGGCCGCGAATTCCGGCCAGAAATCAGCGACCGGCGCGTCGTAATCGAGCAGGCCGCGATCGACCAGGCGCGCAATCACAAGCGCCGCGACTGCCTTGCCGGTTGAATAGACCGGCACCAGCGTATCGGCCTGCCAGGCGCGGCTCGTCTTGCGATCAGCCCAGCCGGCATGAATATCGACAACCAGTTCGCCATCCAGCCGCACCGCAAAGCCGGCGCCCAACTCGTCCATATCTGTCCAATTGGCCAGAAAGGCGTCCGCGACCGGCTCGAAGCCGGCGGCGACATGGCCGTGGAGCTCGGGCAGAGCCAGTGCGGTGGTGGTGGAGGTCGGGTCGGAAATCATGCGTTTGGCTATCCTGTTCGGGTGCCGGCGATCAAGCGGGCGGTGGCAGCTACAGCGCTTCCGCCGCAAGGCTGACCAGCGGTTGGTGCAACAAACCGGCGGCCGCGGCCAGAGGCAATTCAGCGCACCCGGCCTCATTGACCCGCATCACCAGGCTGAGAGTTGCCGCCACCGACGTCTCGAGGGCCGACCGGGCGTTGGCGCCGTTCAGGCGTGCTGCAGCGAAGGCCGCCGTCAACACATCACCGGTCCCCTTGGGCGCGTTTTCGCAACGCTCATGTGTCACCATCCAGGCCTCCTCGCCATCGACATAGATCACACCGATCCGGCCATGACGCGGCAGAGAGGTCACCAGGGCCGGGCATGGCAGCGAGCGCGCAGCACGGACCATCGAGGCCAGATCGGTCAGGGCCCGCCCGGTCAGATGGCCCAGCTCGAAGGCGTTCGGCGTCAGCAGATCGGCGCGCGGAAGGAGCTGGTCGCGAATCGCGGTCGCGATTTGTGGCGCCACATACAGTCCACCCGGCGCGTCACCGCAAACCGGATCGATCACCACCCAGGTGCCGGGCAGATCAGTGCGCCCGGGCCCGTCGGCCGGCAAGCGCTTGCGCGCCTGATCAATCGCCGCGGCGGCAATCATCACCTGAGCGGGATCGGCAAAATAGCCGGTCAACACCAGATCGGTCTGGTCGAGGCCATGCTGGGCCGCAATGCCGTCAAAAACCGACTGAAACATATCCGACCCGACAGCGCCGCCGCCGGGCGCGCCCCAGCCGGGGTGGCGGCCATACAGGACGGTGGGAACCAGCATCGTCGCGATGCCGGCGGAATTAAGCACAAAGCTGCTGACACCGCCGCCCACGGCGGAAGCTGCAACATGGCTAGAAATCAACAGCGCCAAAGGCATGGGAAATATGCTACATCCCTTTCCCCGCCGTTCGAAAGCCCTTCATGAAGCGCCTGATCCGTTCCGCCCTGTTTGTTCCCGCCAATAATGCGCGCGCGATCGAGAAGGCGGCCCATCTGGGCGCCGACATGCTCGTGCTCGATCTGGAGGATGCCGTCGGCCCGGATGACAAGGAAACGGCGCGGGCGCTGGTGCCCGACACGATGGAGCGCTGGCAATCATCGGGCGCGCTGCGCGCCGTGCGGGTCAATGCAGCCGACACCGCATGGGGCGCCGCCGATCTGCGCGCGGCAAGCCAGGCCGAAGCCGTTGTCCTGCCGAAGGTCGAGCAGGTCGGCGATCTGCACGCCGCACGCTCCTCGCTCAATGCCTATGGATCTTCGGTGCCGCTCTGGGCGATGATTGAAACACCGCGCGGCGTGCTGCAGGCCGCCGCTATAGCCGGCGCAACCGGTACCGGGCTGGGCGGGTTGATGGTCGGCGTCAATGATCTGGCCAAGGCGCTGCGCTGTGTGCCCGATCACGACCGCACGGCCTTGCTGCCGCACCTGGCCCATATCCTGTGCGCCGCCCGCGCCAATGGGCTTTATGCGCTCGATGGCGTCTATAACCAGTTTCGTGATCATGATGGCTTTCGGCGCGAAGCGCGGCAGGGTCGCACGCTCGGCTTTGACGGCAAGTCGCTGATCCATCCCGACCAGGTCGAGCCGGCGCATCGCTGCTTCCAGCCCAGTTCGGCCGAGCTGGAACGCGCCGCGCAGATCGTCGCGGCCTTTACCGACCCGGCCAATGCCGCCAAGGGCGTGATCAATCTCGACGGTGATATGGTCGAGCGCCTGCATCTCGAGGCGGCGCGCGCCCTGCTCTCGGCGGGTAGCGGAAACGACCCTTGAGATTTTGGCAAACGCAACCAATTGCAGGCTTGGACTTTTACAAATGGAGCCGGAACGGCTTTCATTGGCGGAACTGAGGAAATTCACATGACCGATTCGACGACCATCTGGCACAATCCGCGGTGCTCCAAATCCCGCCAGACCCTCGCGCTGCTTGAGGCGCGCGGCGGCACGCTGACGATCCGCAATTACATGGAAGACAATCCGAGTGTGGCTGAGCTGAAGGACGTGATGAAAATGCTCGGCTTCACCTCGGCCCATGAATGGCTACGCAAGAATGAGCCGGATTATCGCGATCTCAGCCTCAAGGCGAGTGAAGACGAAGCCGCGATCATCAAGGCGATGTCGACCCATCCGAAACTGATCGAACGCCCGGTCGTGATTCACGGCAAGCGCGCCATGATCGGCCGTCCGCCAGAACAGGTGCTGGAACTCTTCTAGCGGTCGGCGCGAGACTTTCATCCACTGCAGTCCCGAGGCGCGGCGATGCGATAATTTATGCGTTGCCGCGCTTCGCGACGCTGGCCAGAACTCGCTCCAGTCCACTGTGTCGATCCGGAGCGGAGATGCGTATTGCTGTCGTCGATGACGATCCGATTGAATTGGTCTTGCTGCGCGAGCTGTCGACGAGCTTCGACGAAACCCTCGAATTCGAGGGTCACACCACTGTGCGTGATTTCATCGATTCCAGCCCTGAGCGATATGATCTGGTGTTTCTCGATCGCCGGATTCCGCCGCATGACGAGTTTCGCGAAACCTTGCCCATGCTCGCATCGACCGGGTATCAGGGCCGTGTCGTGCTCATGACGGCGCATGACTCCGGCGTCCAGAATGGCGATTACCGCTTCGAACTGATCGGCCCGATCGACAAGCTCGAACTTCTGATTCCTGACAAGCTCAGAGCGCTGATCCACAACCCGTAGGCCTCGGCGGCGTGACTATTTCGGCGTCGTCAGCAGGCCTCGGATCACTTCGCCCAGCTGCCGCGCCTCCTCGGCACGGGCCGATCCGCGGCGCCAGGCCATGCCGATCTCGCGCCCGACCACGGGCGGATCGAAGGGTCGCACTGTCAATCCCATGCGATCCACCAGACCGGCCTCGATGGCCATGCGGGGCAGAAGCGTAGCGCCCAGCCCGGCTTTGACCATCTGGACCAGGGTATGCAGGCTGGTGGCGGCGAAATCAGAACGCACCATACCGGCCGAACAGGCCGCCAGTGCATGGTCGCGCAAGCAATGCCCATCTTCCAGCAAGAGCAGCGGATCGCCAGCCAGATCGGATGATTTCAGGCTCGGCTTTTGTGCCAGCGGATGCGACGGATCACAGCAGAACAGAAATTCATCGGAGCCCAGAACATGGGTTTCGATCATCGGCGCCTCGAAGGGCAGCGCGACCAGAGCGGCGTCGAGACGGCGATCGAGCAGGGCATCATAGAGACGCTGCGTCAGGTCTTCGCGCAGATAGAGTTTGAGCTTGGGAAAATTGCGCCGCACGGTCGGCAACACCCGAGGCAGCAAGAATGGGGCAATGGTCGGGATCACGCCAAGCCGGAGCGGCCCGCAGAGCGGCTCGCCAGCGGCCTGGGCGGCAATCACCAGATCCTCGGCCTCGGTCATCACCCGCCGAGCCCGGACCAGGGCAGCCTCGCCCGCCGGGGTCAGCGTCGCACCGCGCGCGCCGCGCTCGACCAGCACAACCCCCAATATCGCCTCCAACTCCTTGATCGCCGCGCTCAGGGTTGGCTGGGTGACGAAAACGGCATCAGCCGCACGCGAGAAACTGCCATGCTCGGCCAGGGCCAGCAGGAATTGAAGTTGGCGCAGGGTGGGGAGCTGGGACATGTATTGATATTACCTATGGATCGCCAAAAGATAATCCATTGGGCTTATGTCTGCGTCAAGCGCATTAAGGCGAGGCTATCTGACGCCGGCGGCTATGACCGGCTGAAACAATTGGAGATTTACATGCTGGGCATTGGCGAAAAATTACCGGATTTCGAAATCACTGGCGTAAAGCCGGGTTTCAACGCGCATGAGGAAAATGGCGAGTCCGCCTTCGAGAAAATCTCGCAGGACAGCTTTGCCGGCAAATGGAAAGTGATCTTTTTCTACCCCAAGGATTTCACCTTTGTCTGCCCGACCGAGATCGTCGCCTTTGCCAAGCTCAATGGTGAGTTCGAGGATCGCGACACCGTGCTGATGGGTGGTTCGTCCGACAATGAGTTCTGCAAGCTGGCCTGGCGCCGCGAGCATCCGGACCTGGATCAGCTTCCAATGTGGCAATTCGCCGATACGACCGGCTCGCTGATCGACTCGCTCGGCATCCGTTCCGATGACGGCGTCGCCTATCGCGCCACCTTCGTGGTCGATCCCGACAATGTCATCCAGCACGTCTATGTCACCAATCTCAATGTCGGCCGCAATCCGGAAGACACGCTGCGTGTCCTCGACGCATTGCAGACCGACGAGCTTTGCCCGTGCAATCGTCCACTAGGCGGCGACACGCTCTGACCTGACACGCGGGCAGCGCTTCTTCCCCCCGGAGCGCCGCCTGTAAAACCCCGGGATCGCCCCGCCACGCGGCGGCGAAACCGGGGTTTTTTTGACCCAATCCCTGCAATTGAGACTTAATCGCTTTGGAGATCATGATGAGCCTCGAAGACCTCAAGAACGCCTTGCCCGACTACGCCAAGGATCTGAAACTCAACCTGTCCTCGCTCGCCCGTGAAACCGATCTCGACGATCAGAAGAAATGGGGCAGCTTCCTCGCCACCGCCCATGCCATCGGCGAACCGCAAACACTGCGTGCGATCCGCGCCGAGGTCGAAGGCAAGATGGACCCGGCCGCGGCCACCGCCGCCAAGGCAGCCGCCGCGATCATGGGGATGAATAATGTGTACTATCGCTTCATCCACCTGTCGAAGAACAAGGAATACGGCACGCTTCCAGCCCGCCTGCGGATGAATTTGCTCGCCAATCCCGGCGTCGACAAAGCCGATTTCGAATTATGGTCGCTGGCCGTCTCGGCCGTGAATGGTTGCGGTCTGTGCATTGACAGCCATGAAGCCGAATTGCGCAAGCACGGCCTGACCAGCGTCCAGATCCAGGCGGCTGTCCGCATTGCCGCGGTGGTTAATGCTGTGGCCCAGGTTTTGGCTGCGGAAAGCGTCGTTTAGGCATTTTTAACACCTTCGCCACATTTCGATATACTGTAGAAAACTCACGAAAACTCCCGGTTTTAGTACGCTTTTTGTGAGTTTTCCACAGGCCTTGCAAATTCCTATAAGCTCCGTATAATGAGCTTATGTCCATGATTGATCATACCCTCGACCATTTGCCCAAGCGCACCAGTCCGGAGAGCCATGCGCTCCGGGGGGGCCGGACATGGTTTTCCAATCGGACAATTTCGCGCGCACGGCATTTTGCCGACCTGTCCTGGGGTCATCTGATGGTGCCACTGGGCGTATCGGTGGCGCTGGTAACGAGCGGACAAGTCCTGCTGAGCGGCGATCTCGCTGCCCTGGCCAATTTGCTCGGCGGTATTGGCCTGATCTATTCGGCTCACCGCATCCTGTCGAAACTGACGCTCGGTTTCGAGCGCGGCTGACCGGCCCCGGCGCTGTAGAGCGCCACACTCTCTACCTCTGACAATTGACCGCTCCGCTACAGGCACTAGTGTGCGGTAGGATAATTACGGCGATGCCCGAGGGCGCGCCACGGGGAGGGTATTTCATGGGTTGGTGGTTCGGGCTCAAACTCTGGCAGCGGGTTTTGATTGGACTGGTCGCAGGCGTCGCCTTCGGCCTCACGGTCTCGAAAGTCATGGGGCAGGATGCCGCCACCCTCTGGATCTCGACCTGGGTCCAGCCGGTCGGCACAGCTTTCATCAGACTGATCCAGATGCTGATCGTGCCGCTGATCTTCACCACGCTGGTCTCCGGCGTGATTGCCATGGGCAAGCCGTCCAAGCTCGGTACATTGGGCCTGAAGACGATCGCGCTCTATCTCGTCACAACCCTGTTCGCCAATATCATCGGCCTGACTTTCGGGACGATTTTCCGGCCCGGTGTCGGCGCCGATCTCGGCAATGTCGAGGCCGTGCCGGTCTCGACCGAGGCGCCGTCCATCATCGACCGCCTGCTCGAGGTCATCCCGACCAATCCGATCGCGGCGCTCGCGGACGGCAATGTGCTGGCAATCATCTTTTTCTCCGTCTTCGTCGGCGTCGCAATCCTGGCGACCGGCAAATCGGGCAAGCCGGTCGGCGACCTGTTCAATTCCGCGGCCGATGTCGTGCTGAAAATTACCCATTACGTGATGGAGGTCGCGCCCTATGGCGTCTTCGCGCTCGTCTCCTACACAGCCGCGAGCCAGGGCCTGGAATCGTTGCAATCCGTGCTGGTCCTGATCGTCGCCGTCTATCTCGGCCTGATCACCCATGCGCTGATCACCTATGGTTTTCTGATCCGGGTTGTTCTCAACCTGCCGCTGGCCCGCTTCTTCCGCGGCCTGACCGATCCGATCGCCGTCGCCTTCTCGACCGCCTCGTCCTCGGCCACCCTGCCGGTGACAATCGCTGCGGCAGAGGACAATCTCGGGATCAAGAAATCGGTCGCCGGTTCGGTGCTGCCGCTCGGTGCCACCATCAATATGGACGGGACCGCGCTCTATCTCGGCATTCTGGCGCTCTTCACCGCCCAGGCTTTCGGCTATGATCTCACCTTCATGAATTACGTCATGATCGCCGTGACCGCCGCCGTTGTCTCGATCGGCGCCGCCGGCATTCCGTCGGCCTCGCTCTTTCTGCTCGCCATCGTGCTGCAGACCTTCGATGTCTCGCCGGAACACATTGCAATCATTGTCGGCTTCATCCTCCCGGTTGATCGCATCATGGACATGGCACGCACAGCGGTGAACGTGACCGGTGATGCCGCCGTCGCCACGGCGGTCGCCAAATGGGAAGGCGAGCTGGACGAAGACGTCTTCCGGGCGCCTGCGAAGGTCTGATTTGCGAGTCGGACACCTCGCCCAGGAATTTTCTGTCATCCGGTGATCCGAGATCGAACCGGCAACGTACCCCTTCTGCGTCCCAAAGCAGGAGAAGACGTTTGCCCTCAATCTCGCGCCTGATCCTGCTTGTCCCAACGCTGGTTCTGGCCGCCCTGGTAATCTGGGCGGTCAGAGCTGGGGATTTCGGCGCCGCCGGCGCCTGGCTGACCGGCGAGCCCTGGGGCATCGTCACCCTGGGTGACCTCTATTTCGGCTTTATCCTCAGCGCGCTGGTGATCGGCGCGACAGAGCGGCGCTGGCTTCCAGCCCTGTTCTGGATCCTGCCGATTTTCGTGCTTGGCAATATCTGGACCGGCCTCTGGTTCGTTCTGCGCTGGCCGGAACTGGCCCGCAGGCTGAGCCCGTCACCGGCCGGAGCATCAGGCCCGCATTGAACCGCCTGCGTGTTCCTGATCACGCCGCAATCGAGCGTATCGCCCTACAAGACGAGCCGCCAGCCACTCCGAAATAGGGCGAAAGATCCAATTTGAACCTTTTTGGGGACAAATTTTCAGCCAATTTGAGGCCATTATGATTCATTAACGGACTCAGGCTCGAATTCGAACAGCCGAAGAGGCCGCGGGGAACGAGATGACCAGGGCAGGAAGACACGGTGGATCACTCATCAAATCAGCCATGCTGTGGCTGACGGTCGGCGTCATGCTGGCATCTGTCTATGGCGCCGTTCTCGCCACCAGTCATAACGCCCACCCGCAAATCCTGTTCGCGAACACCGAACCGGCCCCCATCGTGACCGCGAGCAATGAATTTGTTGGCGAGAACGCCGACCGCTAGCGCGGCCGGGCCCGGCCCCACCCTTCACACAGCTTGACTTGGCGCCCGCCCGCGCGTAAACGCCGCCTCTCATCACGCAAGCCTTACCGCTTGTCTTACCTGCACATCCGCCCCGGCCATCCGGGAAACGGGGGAGGCAGGCGAGATCCCCGCCCGGCGAAGTTTTCGCTCAGCGGGGTCGCGACGCTTTGCGCTCGATGCGCGGGATTGATTGAAACAGGCAGGACCGGATACGCATGTTCGACACGCTGACAGACAGGCTTGGTGGCATATTCGACACCCTTACCGGGCGCGGCGCGCTGTCGGAGAAGGATGTCGATGCGGCACTGCGCGAAATTCGCGTTGCCCTGCTGGAAGCCGATGTCGCCCTGCCGGTCGTCAAATCCGTCATCAAGCAAATCCGCGAACGCGCCATTGGCGAAGACGTCATCCGTGCCGTCGCGCCGGGCCAGCAGGTCGTCAAGATCGTCCATGATGCGCTCGTCGACCTGCTCGGCGGTGATGGTGCTCCGGAAGGCCTCTATCTCGAGGGCGAGCCGCCGGTCGCCATTTTGATGGCAGGTCTGCAGGGCTCGGGTAAAACCACTACGGCAGCCAAGCTCGCCAAGCGCATTACCGAGCAGCACAAGAAGAAAGTCCTGCTCGCCTCGCTCGATACGCGCCGTCCCGCCGCGATGGAGCAATTGCAGCAGCTCGCCGCCCAGATCAATGTCGCCTTCCTGCCCATCGTGGCGGGCCAGAAAGCCGTCGACATTGCCAAGCGCGCGATGAGCGCCGGCCGTCTTCAGGGCTTTGACATCGTCATTCTCGACACCGCCGGCCGCACGTCGATCGATGAAGAGATGATGGGCGAGGCGAAAGCCATTGCCGATATCGCGCATCCGCACGAAACCCTTCTGGTCGCCGATGCGCTGACCGGTCAGGACGCCGTGATCACGGCGCAGAAATTCAATGAACGCCTGAAGCTGACCGGTCTGGTGCTGACCCGTATGGACGGCGATGGCCGCGGCGGCGCGGCGCTGTCGATGCGCCATGTCACCGGCCTGCCGATCAAATTCCTCGGCGTGTCCGAAAAGACCGACGGGCTCGATGCCTTCGATGCCCGCCGCGTCGCCGGCCGTATTCTCGGCCGCGGCGATATCGTCTCGCTGGTCGAAAAAGCCAGCCAGGATATCGACCAGGAAAAAGCCGAACGCCTCGCCAAGAAGATGGCCAAGGGCAAGTTCGACCTCGATGATTTGCGCGAACAATTCAGCCAGCTCAAGAAAATGGGCGGGCTTGGCTCGATCATGGGCATGCTGCCGGGCATGAACAAGGCCGCCAAGGCGCAGGCCGCGGCCTCGGGCATGGATGATAAAATGCTGACCCGTCAGGAAGCCATCATCCTGTCGATGACCAGACAAGAACGCGCCAAGCCGGAAATTCTCAAGGCCAGCCGCAAGAAGCGCATCGCAGCGGGTTCCGGCGTCGATGTCGCCGACGTCAACAAGCTGATCAAGATGCACCGGCAGATGGCCGACATGATGAAAAAGGCCTCCAAGGGCGGGCGCGGCGGGCTGGCCGGCATGATGGGCGGCGGCGGCATGCCGAAAGGCATGGGCGGCCAACAGCCCTCGCTCGGTCAGATCCCCAAGGATTTCCCCGGCCTTGGATCGTCCAAACCCGCTTCACCGTCCGGCCTGCCCGGCCTCGGTGGCGCTCCGCTCGGACCCGATGGCCTTCCCATCGGCTTGCCGAAGAAATGATCCGCGCAGCCGTCATACTCGCTTTCGCCTTGTCGGCCGGGGCATCAGCCCAGACTGACGGGACCGCCGACGTCGCGGCGCAGGTCCGTCCGGCGCCCGTCTATCCATTTGTCGGCGCCCAGTACGGGATGACGGCGATTTGCCTGGCGTCTTACAATGTCAGCGCCGATGGCAGAGCGGTCGATATCTGCGTCGCCTGCACGGTCGGCGAATTCTACAACCCGCCGCAGAGCGCCGTCCGTCGCGCCACCCGAAAATTCGCTGAGGCCACCGAAGAGGCCTTGCAGCAATGGCGTTATGACGAAGCCAATTGGGGTGATCGCGGCGTGGAGACTGAGTTCCGCTTCGCCATGCAACGGGGGATCCCCGGGGGGCTTCCCGATCCACCCGCCATGGACCAATGCCCTGGCTCATAAACACCTTGAAATTCAAACTTTAAACCCGAAGGACCAATGTAATGTCTCTTAAAATCCGACTGACCCGTGGTGGTACCAAGAAACGCCCTTATTACCGTATCGTCGTTGCTGACGCCCGCGCCCCGCGCGATGGCCGTTTCATCGACAGAATCGGCTCCTATAACCCGATGCTGCCGAAAGACGCCCAGCGCGTCGTGCTCGATCTGGAAAAGGCCAAGGCCTGGATCGCCAAGGGCGCACAGCCAACCGATCGCGTTGGCCGTTTCATCCATGATGCCGATGCCAGCGCCTGGGCCTGGAAGGCCGGCTCCAACCTGAAAAAGGGTGAGCCAGGCCAGAAAGCCAAGGAACTCGCGACTGAAAAGGCCGATAAGGAAGAAGCCCGCAAGACCGCGATTGCTGAAGCCAAGGCTGCCTCGAAGGCCGCCAAGGAAGCACCGGCTGAGGAAGCCCCAGCTGAAGAAGCACCTGCTGCCGAAGCACCGGCTGAAGAAGCCCCTGCTGCTGAAGCCGAAGCCGAAGCGCCGGCCGCTGAAGCCGCTGAAGAAGCAAAATCCGAATAGGCTTTTCGCCCTTTCGTATTTTTGCATTGCAGACCGTCCTTCTGTCCCCGCCCGGCCTTGCGCCAGGCGGGGATTCGGATGGCGGCTTGAAAGTCTGACACCATGACCACCCCACCATCCCCCGATCTCGTCTTCGTCGCGGCCATTGCGGCGGCCCATGGCGTGCGCGGGGAATGCAAGGTCAAGAGTTTCACCGGCGATCCGGAATCGGCCTTCACCTATGGCCCTTTCCTCGACGCGGCCGGCAAGGAAATCCTGCGCGCCAAGCGCTGGCGCCCGGTCAAGGATGGCTGGGTCGTCGCTTTCGAACAGGAATTGAGCCGCGAAGACGCTCAGGCGCTGCGCGGCACCCAGCTTTTCGTCCCACGCTCGGCCCTGCCCGAGCTCGATGACGAGGAATATTACCATTCCGACCTGATCGGCCTGACCGTTCAGGGCCTCGATGGCGCGCCGATGGGCAAGCTCAAGGCTGTACATGATTTCGGCTCCGGCGATTTGCTGGAAATCACCGGCACGCCGGATCGCTCCGGCGACTGGTATCTCCCTTTCACCCGCGATTTCGTTCCCCACATCGCCCTGAAAGACAGCCTGATCACGATCGATCCGCCGGAAGATGTCGGTTCGAAGGAAGAGGAAGCGGACGGCGAAGGCTGAGGGCCCGCCAGGGATTAGACCGGAAACGGAACTGCGAGACCATCTCTGTCGCCTTCGACGCCACCGCTTCCATCAATGGAGAGTTGGTCGCGAAGCGGTCAGGGCTGGTGAGAATGACGGGCGCGACGGTAGCCGGTTGATCCCTAGCTCGCCCCGACCCCGCCATCATGCTTCACCAGGCCCTTCGCCGCCGGCGAGCCCTTCATCATGATGAACATCACCAGCGCCGCCGCCGGGAGTGCATAGCCCGCTGTCAGCAGGAAGAAATTCACATACCCCAGAGCATCCGCCATGACGCCGGAGAAACCGGCGACGAATTTATTGATCAGGGCGTAGAGCGATGAGAGCAGGGCGTATTGGGTGGCGGCATTGATCGGGTCGGTCAGCGAGGAGAGATAGGCGATGAAGACGGTGCCGACAAAGCCGGCGGCGAGATTGTCGCCGCTGATCACCAGGCCGAGCAGGCCGATACTGTCCGGCGTACCGGTCGCGGCGAGCCAAGCATAGGCGCCATTGGTGGCAAAAGTGATGAAAGCGCCGATGAACATCGCCCGCAAGACGCCGAATTTATAGGCAATCAGTCCGCCGAGAAAACCGCCCGCAATGGTGGCGATCAGGCCGGGGCCGCTCTGGATGCCGCCGACAATGGCACGGTCGAACCCGATATCGGAATAGAGCGGGCTGGCCATCACGCCCATGGTGAAATCGCTCAGGCGATAGAAGGCGACGAGCAGGAAGACCGGCACGATCCAGACGCCGAGCCGGGTGGCGAATTGCTTGAAAGGTTCGATGATCGCTTCGGCGATGCGATGGCCGAGCCCGCCAATTGACTGGAGGCGCACGGCATGCGCCGGCTCCTTCATCACCAGCACCAACAGGCCGCAAATCCCCATGGTCAGCGCCATGACGGAGAAGGAGACAGTCCAATTGGTCCAGGAAGAGAGCGCCAGCCCGAAGCCGGAGAAGAAGATCGCGCCGCGATAGCCGAGCACATAGGCGGCGGCCATATTGGCCTGTTCCTCGCGCGGGCCGGATTCAATGCGCCAGGCATCGATCGAGATATCCAGCGTGGCGCCGGAATAGGACAGGATGAAAGCGCCGGCCAGGGTCAGCCACAAGCCTTGCGACGGGTCGGAGAAGGCGATGATGATCAGACCGATCATCGTGCCCAGTATCGCCACCATCATCCAGGAACGGCGCTTGCCGAGCGCGGCTGTGAGGACGGGTATGGAGAGGCGATCAACCATCGGTGCCCAGAGCGGTTTGAGCGTGTAGGAGATGGTGATCCAATAGAAGAAACCGATGGTGGAGCGTTCAATCCCGACATCGCGCAGCCAGTAGGACAGCTTGGAGAAGACCATCATCAACGGCAGGCCGGAGGCGAATCCGAGGATCAGCATCGCCAGCATGATCGGGCGCCCATAGACCGAGATCGCTTGCCGCCAGGATTTCTTCCGTTCGATATCGGCCTGGGTCATCTGTCTGAAACTCCTCAGCCGATTGGCTTATTCTGCGCCATGCTGGCCTGCTTTTCGACCGCACACAAGCGAGCGAGCGTGTCGGCGAGGAGATCGGGGTCGACGGGTTTGGAGAGGAAATCATTCATCCCGGCTTCAAGGCAATTGCTGCGGTCGTCTTCGCTGCAATTGGCGGTCAGGGCGACCAGCGGCAGATCATGGCCGCTCAGCCGCGCCATGCGGGCCAGCTCCGGCCCGTCCATGCCGGGCATGCGCTGGTCGAGCAGGGCGGCGTCAAAACGGCCCTCCTCCAGCGCGCGAAGCGCGGCGCGGCCGCTATCGACCTGGGTGACATGGGCGCCGAGCCGTTCCAGCGTGCGGCGCGCGATCAGGGCGTTGACCGGGTCATCTTCGGCGACAAGGATTCTCAACCCGTCGAGGGCGCGCGTCTCGGGCGGGGTCTCCAGTCTTTGTGCCGGCTGGCGCGCCGGAGCGGTGCCGGTGATCTGTTCGACCAGGCTTGTCAGCCGCACCGGTTTGACCAGCCAGCCATCAACGCCGTCGGGCCTGTCCTCGATGACACCATCCTTGCCGGACGGCGTCACCAATTGCCAGACATGGCGGGCCTGGACGGCGCTCGCCTGATCGGCCCAGCCGGCATCAAGCAGGAGCTCGCGGCCCGATGCCGCCGGCAGGCTTTCAACACGGTCAATTGCGACGACATCGCCGCCGAGTTCGCGCAATTGGTCGCCCAGCGTCTGGCGCAGCACGGCATTGGGACTGGCAATCGCCAGTTCACGGCCAGCCATCGGCTGACCGAGTCCGCCGGCGAATACCGGCAATTCGAATATCACCCAGAATTTGGCACCCTCGCCGAGCCGGCTTTCCACGCCCATCGCGGAATTCATCGCCTCGACCAGGCGGCGCACCATGGCGAGGCCGAGCCCGGCGCCGCCCTCCGCGCCATCCCGCTCGGCCGCGCCGCGCTCGAAATGTTCGAACAGGGATTGTTGATCCAGCTCGGAAATCCCCGGCCCGGTATCGCTGACAGACAGCGAAAGCCGCAGCCGACCATCGCCGGCGGGGGCGCAACCGATATCGATGCGAATGCCGCCCCGGGCGGTGAATTTGACGGCATTGCCGATCAGATTGAACAGGATCTGACGCAACCGCGCCGGATCACCCTCGATCTGGGCCGGGGCGGCTGCCGACTGAACAATTCCGATCTCGAGCCCCTTCTCCTGGGCACGCGGCGCCGCAAGCTCTGCCGTCTCGCGCACCAGTTCGGCGATATCGACCCGTTCCGGGCGCAAGGTCAGCTTGCCGGCCTCGAGCCGCGACAGGTCGAGAATATCATCGACCATCGCCAGGGCATGCTCGGCCGAACTGGCCAGGGTGCGAACGTAATCGGCCTGGTCGGGGCGTAGCGGCGTCGCATCGAGCAAGCGCGCAATACCCAGCGCTCCGGCCAGCGGGGTGCGCATTTCATGGGTGACGGCGGCGAAAAACAGGGATTTGGCGCGCTGGGAAGCTTCCAGATCGGCATGCGCCTCGCGGCGCGAACTGACATCGCGCCCGACCGAGATGACACCGCGGCCCTCCGGCAGGAGCCGCTCATCCCATTCGATCCAGAGCGCGCCCTGGCGCGTGCGCATCAGCATTTCATAGCGACGCGGATCATGTGTGGAGACAGGCGGGGCGACGGAGAACCAGCGCCCGACCCAATCCGTGCGCACCCCGCCAAAGGCGGCGAGAAAGGCGGCATTGACGTGCACCACGCGGCCGCCGCGGCCGCGCACCAGGATCAACTCCCCAGCGGCATCGAGCGCAGAAATGAGAAATTCCGCCGCGCCCAGCTCGGTCGCAGTCGCAATTATCTCATCGTCCGGCCCCGGCATGGATGCTTCAGGACCGGCCTCGCTGTCGGGCGGCGGTTCGCGTGTCATGACAGGGGAAAACTAGCGATGGGAGGTTAACGATCCGTCGTCGCGGGATGCCGTGAAATCGGGTGCCCGGGACAGGGTCCTGTTTCGTAGAAACAGCCGCATATCCCGACCTCACACCAGGCCACGCATTCGCGTCCCGGCCGGCGCCGGCGCCGCGGCGGTCGCCAGGCCTCGTCGGCAGGACAGGGCTTCGGCGATATGGATGCGGCGTACGGCGTCGCTGCCGTCGAGATCGGCGATGGTGCGCGCCACGCGCAGGACGCGGTGATAGCTGCGTGCTGTCAGACTGTGTTGCTGGGCGGCCTGGTTGAGCAGGGCTTCTCCGGCCCGGTCGGGCGCGGCGGCGTGTTCCAGTATGTCGGGTGGCAGATGGGCGTTGAGGCAGCCGCGCCCCGCTTGAACGGCCCGGGCGGTCGCGACCCGGGCGGCTGCGGCTTCGGTGCCTTCGACCGGGGCGGGCAAGGCCAGATCGGCGGGCGTGACCGCCGGCACCTGGATTTGCAAATCAATCCGGTCGAGCATCGGGCCGGAAATGCGCGCCTGGTAGTCACTGGCGCAACGCGGACCGCGGCGACAGGCGCTGCCATTCTGGCCACCGCCGCCACAGCGGCAGGGATTCATCGCCGCGACGAGCTGGAATTGGGCGGGGTAGGAAATATGCGCATTGGCGCGCGCAACGGTGATGCGCCCAGCCTCGAGCGGCTGGCGCAGACTGTCGAGCACTTGCGGGTGGAATTCGGGCAATTCATCGAGAAACAGCACGCCATGATGCGCCAGGGACGCCTCGCCCGGCCTGGCCCGCGTGCCACCGCCGACCATTGCCGCCATCGAGGCGGAGTGATGCGGTGAGCGAAACGGGCGATCCCGCCGCAGGCAACCGCGCTCCAGCAGGCCGGCGACGGAATGGATCATCGAAACATCAAGCAATTCAACCGCCGAGAGCGGCGGCAACAGGCCGGGCAGACGCTCGGCCATCATGGATTTGCCGGAGCCTGGAGGGCCAACCATCAGCAGATTATGGTGCCCGGCGGCGGCGATCTCGAGCGCCCGCTTGGCGCTCTCCTGGCCCTTGACGTGATTGAGGTCGGCGAGATTGCGGCGCTCCACCAGCTCGCCCGGTGCCGGCCGCGACAAGACCTGGGTGCCTTTGAAATGATTGATCAGCTGGATCAGGCTGGCGGGCGCAATGATTGGCAATTCGCCGCCCGCCCAGGCCGCTTCCGGACCGCAGGCCTCGGGGCAGATCAGCGACAGTCCGGCGGCCTGGGCTGCGACGGCGGCCGGTAGCGCGCCCGGCGCCGACGCGATCGAGGCATCCACGCCAAGCTCACCAAAGGCGAGGTTTTCCTCGACCGCGTCGCGCGGCACCACACCGAGTTCGGCCAACACGCTGAGTGCGATCGGCAGATCGAAATGCGAGCCTTCCTTGGGCCGGTCGGCGGGTGCCAGATTGACGATCAGACGCTGCGACGGCATTGACAGACCCAACGCCGCAAAAGCGGCCCGAACCCGTTCGCGGCTTTCGGTGACAGCCTTGTCGCCAAGCCCGACAATCGAGAAAATCGGCTGCGACCCGCCGGCGACCTGCACCTGCACGTCGACCAGGCGCGCCTCAGCGCCCTCGAAAGCGACCGATGTGGTGCGAGCGGCCATTCGCCCAAACCTCCTCGCATCCGGCTGGTCCGGGATTTGTCGCCGACCGGAAGCGGGGACGTGTTCCGCTTTCAACTCGGGCCCGAAGCCAGACCTTGCGCTAAATCGTTACGGGTATTGAGTTTTCCACAGGCATGAGAACAAATCGCGTCCAAAACAGGAACGCAGAATGAAACCATGACGATCACAAGTCAAGCGTGTGTCAGCTTTGTGGCGCCAGCTTACGCGCCACGGCATCCCAGAACAGGGCACAGCTGTCGACGCCGGAGAAACGTTTGAGCTCCTGCACGCCGGTCGGGGAGGTGACATTGATCTCGGTCAGGCGGCCGCCAATGACATCGATTCCGACCAGAACCAGGCCACGCTCTTTCAGCATCGGCCCAATCGCGGCGCAGATGCGCAAATCATCGGCGTCGAGCGTCGAGACTTCGGCCTTGCCGCCGACATGCATATTGGAACGGGTTTCACCCTTCTGCGGCACGCGATTGATCGCACCGACCGCCTCGCCATCGATCAGGATAACGCGCTTATCGCCCTTCTCGACCGCCGGCAGAAAAGCCTGGGTCACGACCGGCTCACGATTGCTTTCGAAGAACATCTCCAGCAGAGCCTTGAAATTGCTGTCGCCAGGCTTGAGCCGGAACACACCGGCGCCGCCATTGCCATAGAGCGGCTTGATGATGATGTCCTTGTACTGGTCGCGGAACGCCTCGATCGCACGCGCATCGCGGCTGATCAGGGTTGGCGGCACCAGATCGGGGTAGAGCAGGGGCAGGATTTTTTCCGGGCTTGAGCGCACCCAGGCCGGATCATTCAACACCAGGGTGCGGCCCTTGAGCATTTCCAGAATGTGCGCCGCGGTCTGATACGCCATGTCGAAGGGCGGATCCTGGCGCATCAGGATGACATCAATATCCGTCGCCAGATCGAGCACGACCTCGTCGCCGAGCGTCGCATGATCGCCGCGGACATGGCGCACCGTCACCGGGCGCGCCCGCGCCGTGATGCGGCCTTCGCGCCAGGACAGGTGTTCGACCTGGTAGACCCAGAGCGAGGCGCCGCGCGCCTGCGCCTCTTCCATCAGGGCAAAAGACGTATCGCCGTCGATATTGACGTCCTGAATCGGGTCCATCTGGACCGCTACACGCATCGTCACTGTGGATCTCCTGCGGCACCGAGCAATTGCGGTGAGGACATGGGTGGATTGCCCTGCGAATCAAGGCCCGGCATGGATTCGCCAGCACAAGCTTCGGCCCGCCGCTCGCCGCGCGAGGGCAGCTCACTCGGCACGCCGGCAATGCGGACATAGCTGATCACTTCGACCACCCCGCCGACCAGCGCCGCATGGCCGCTGACCCGCTCGAGCTCACCGCGCGAACGCGCCATGCCGAGCAGGTAAACCTTGCCGGAATAGGTTTCGACGTTGAAATTGACGCTTCTGACATTGCGGTCAGACAGGAGACGCCCGCGCACACGCTGGGTGATCCAGGCATCGCGGCTGCGGTCGCGGAAACCGCTTGCGGCACCAATCTCGATTTCATTGGCGACGGAACGCACGGCCACCGAGGACCAGGCGAGGCATTCGGCCATCATCCGATCATCCTCACGCGGCACGCTGCCGGTCAAAAGGGCGATACCCTCGGTCACCTCGACATCGATGGCACCGAGGGAAAAACCCTCGCTACGCAACATCGCCGACTTGATCGATAGCGAGGCATTGGTGTCGTCGAGTTCGCGCCCGATCGAGCGTTCCGGCTGAATGGCCGAACAGGCCGTGAGGCTTGCAAGCACACAGAGAAGGGGAAGAAGGAGGCTGGCTTTGGTTCGGGCCGTCATCCGGCGAGCTCCTGTCGGTCTGGAAAGCGGATCGGCCGACCCGCAGGAATAATCGGGGCTGGCATCGCCAACCACCGCGCCAAGCTAGGCTGTTTCCTAGAGAAGATCGAGAGCCTCTCGGGTTTCGGGAATCCAGGCGGCCCGGCGGTGCTGCGGCAATCGTCCGGCGGCGACCAGAAACAGGTCATAGCGCATATGCAATCCCTCAAATCCACGATGCCGTGCCCGCCAGAGCGAGGCGGCGCGGATGATGCGCCGGCGCTGACGTTCGCCGAAGGATTCCAGCGCCGCTGTCAGGGTGCGGCGTGCCTTGACCTCGACGAAAACCAGATAAGCGCCGCGCGTCGCGACGAGATCAATCTCGCCGGCCGCCGTGCGGGCGCGATGGTCGAGCAGGCGATAACCCTTGCAGCTCAGCCAGACCATGGCCAGCCGCTCGGCCCAGCGGCCGCGGGCTTCAGCCGCGCGGCGCGGCGCCGTCACGGCCTGTCCCCCGGACCGCCTTCGCCCTTGAGGAGCAGGGCGCGGGCATAGACATCGCGCTTGCTCCAGCCGGAGACGTCGGCGATTCGGCCGGCGGCATCCTTGATCCGCATCTCGGCCATCACCTGCCCCAGCGCCGCATCAATGCGCGCCTCATCCCAGTGATCCTCGGGGCCGGGACCGACCACGATCACCATTTCCCCACGCGGCGAACCGGCTTCGTCATAATGCGCCGCCAATTCCTCGAGCGTGCCGCGACGGACTTCTTCGTGGAATTTTGTCAGCTCCCGGCACACCGCCGCCTGTCGTGAGCCAAGAACCCTGGCCATGCTGGCCAGCGAGGCCGCCAGCCGCGACGCCCCCTCATAGATTACCAGCGAACCTCGGATTTCGCGGAACGGCTTGAGCCAGGCTTCGCGCGCCGCCGTCTTGGGCGGCGGAAATCCGGCGAAGGTAAAGCAATCGGTCGGCAGGCCGGCAACGCACAGGGCGCTCAACACGGCGGACGCGCCGGGAATCGCCGTCACCATCAAGCCAGCCTCGATCACCGCATGGGCAAGCTTATAGCCCGGATCGGACACCAGCGGCGTGCCGGCATCGGAGACCAGGGCGATAATTTCACCGGCGGCGATCGCTTCAAGCACACGCGGCCGGACCTTGTCGCCATTATGATCGTGATAGGGTTGCAGCTTGGCCTCAATGCCATAGGCATCAAGCAGGCGCCGGGTGACGCGGGTATCCTCGGCGAGCACCCGATCGGCGCCGGCCAGCACGTCGAGGCAACGCAAGGTGACGTCGCGCAGATTGCCAATCGGGGTCGCGACCAGATAAAGCCCGGGCGCTAGTGCTTGCCCGCCGCGAGCAGGGCGGATAGCTTCGGGCTGAAATTCCTTGGGTGATTGAGTCATGACATCAGATGTAGCACTGCGCGTGTTTGGCGCCGCAGGAAGAATGACACAAAATGGCAGCGTGCGCCTGCTCGCGATCATTGCGGCGCTGACACTCAGTGCCTGCGGCACCACATCGAGCACACCGCCGCCGCCGGCTGTCGTCGAACTTCCGCCGGAAATAACCACGCCGGACAAGCCGGATGATGAGCCCGTTATCGACGAGGCTGTTGGCCTGGTGCCGCCTCACATGGCCGGCCGGGATACGGCCCGCATCGCGATCCTGCTGCCATTCTCGAGTGATAATGCCGGCGCCCGCGCCGAATCCCTGCGCTTGCTGCGCGCCGCCGAACTGGCGCTGTTCGAGCGCGCCGGCAGCAATCTCCTGCTCATCCCCAAGGACACACAAGGCACGGCCGAGGGCGCCCGCGCCGCAGCCATGGCCGCCTTTGAAGACGGCGCCGACATGATCATCGGCCCGCTTTTCGGCCAATCCGTCACCGTGGTCGGCCAGGTCGCCCGCCGCGCCAATATTCCGGTCATCGCCTTTTCCACCGACACAGACACCGCCGGCAATGGCGTCTATCTGCTCAGCTTTCCGCCGGAGCTTGAGGTCGCCCGCGTCGTCGAATACGCCTCGCGCCAGGGTGTGCAGCGTTACGCCTATCTGGGCCCGCAAAGCCGCTACGGCATGGCGGTCAATACGGCGCTGCGCAATAATGCCGAGCTGACCGGCGCCCAATTGACCGCCGAGGCCTTCTACACCGGCGATGTCGAGGCGATGGCCAGCGCCTCCTCGCGACTGGCGCGCGGCGTGTTCGAGCCCATCACCCCGGACGAAGCGCTTGTCCTGCGCCAGTCGGAATGGGTTCCCGATGCCGATGCGCCCTTCCAGGCCGTGATGTTGCCGGAAGGCAGTACGCGCCTGCGCACGCTCGGTCCGCTGCTGATTTCCCAGGCCGTCGATCCGCTGATCGTTCGCTTCCTGGGCACCGGCTTGTGGAATGATGAGGACTTGCTGCGCGAGCCGGCCCTGCATGGCGGCTGGTTTGCCGGCCCGGACCGCACCTCGCATGAGCGGTTTGCACAATCCTATGAGGCCGCCTATGGCAGCGAAGCCTCAAATATTGCCAGCCTCGGCTATGATGCCCTCGCTCTGGCGGCTCATCTCGAAGGCGGCGAGCTTGGCTTCAGCCGCGCAGCCATCGAGGACCCGGAAGGCTTTCTTGGCATAGACGGGCTGTTTCGCTTTGCGCCGTCCGGCGTGATCGAGCGTGGACTGGCAATCTATGAAGTGCAATCGCGCGGTTTCCGCGAAATCGAGCCGGCGCCGCTCAGCTTCGACCCGCTGGCCTATTAGGCGTCCGGGACCAGTTCGCCGGAAATCCGGTCGGCGAAGATCCGGCCGGCCGGCAGCAACCGGGTGCGATTTGCGACCCGTTCGACCAGGCCTTGGGCGCTGAGACGGTCGCACGCGGATTGATCAATCGTCAGGCCGGTCTTGCGCTGCAAGACGTCCAGATCGAGCCCGTCTGACAGACGCATCCCCATCAATATCCGCTCGGCGCGCTCATCGGCGGCGGTGAGTATTTCGCGCGTCGCCACGCCGCTGGCCGAGGCCGCGACGGCGTCGAGATAGGCTTTCGGTTGCGCCCGGGCCTCGCAGGCCTGACGCCCGGTCTCGCTGGCAGAGCCAATCCGGCCATGGGCGCCGGGGCCGACACCAATCCAGTCACCGCCCTCCCAGTATAGCCGGTTATGGCGCGACTGGTCGGCCGGTTCGCGGGCATGATTGGAGATTTCATAGGCGGCCAGACCGTGGGCATCGCAAATCTCATGGGTGAGTTCGAACAGATCGGCCGCCAGACCCTCTGGGCTGTCGAGCTGCTCACCACGCGCGGCGCGGCGGCCGAAAGCGGTCCGGGCCTCGATCGTCAGCTGATAGGGCGAGATATGGCCGGCGCCGAATGCCAGGATCTCGCACAGTTCGGACTCCCAGGATTTCGCCGTCTGCCCGGCGCGGGCATAGATCATGTCGATGGAGACGCGGTCACACACCGCCATCGCGCGCTCGATCGCGCGCCGTGCCAGCGGTCCGTCATGATCGCGCCCGAGCTGTTTGAGCGCCGCATCCTCGAGGCTCTGCACCCCGACCGATAGCCGATTGATCCCGGCGGCAATGAAATCGCCGAAATGCTCGACATTATTCGGATTGGCTTCGAGCCCGATCTCCGCGCCCTCGTCCAGACCCCACAGGGTTTCGGCATGGCTGATCAGACGTTCGATCTGCGCCCCGGTCATCAGGGAGGGGGTGCCGCCGCCGAAGTGAATGCTGGCCAGAGAGCGGGCGCCGCCAAGCTCGCGCCAATGAGTCATATCGGCGAAGATAGCCTCCAGCAGGGCATCTTCCTGCCCCTTGGGGCGATAGACATTGAAATCACAATAAGGGCAGATCCGGGCGCAATAGGGCCAGTGAACATAGAGGCCGAGCGCGTCGGCAAGCGGACTCATCGCCCGAATTCCGCCGCCAGCAAGGCTGCCAGGGCGCGGCCACGATGGCTGATTGACTGTTTCTCCACAGCGTTCATCTCGGCAAATGTGCGGTCATGCCCGTCGGGCTGGAAGATGGCGTCATAGCCGAACCCGCCCTCGCCGCGCGGCGGCCAGACGATCTGCCCCGCCACTTCACCGCGATAATGCATGATTTCACCATCCGGGCGGCAAAGCGCCACAACACAGACGAAGCGCGCGCCATGATCATCACTGCCGCAGGCCAGAAGCGCATCATGGACTCGGGCCATCGCGAGGCCGAAATCGCGTGCCTCGCCGGCCCATCGGGCCGAGAATATGCCGGGCTCTCCGCCCAGCGCATCAACCGACAGGCCGGAATCATCAGACAAACAGGTCAGCCCGGTCGCCCGCCAGGCCGCTTTCGCCTTCAGCGCAGCATTACCTTCGAATGTCGGTTCGGTTTCTTCCGGTTCATCCAGCCCAAGTCCGGCAGCGCCTTTCAGGGCGACTCCATGCTTGCCAAGAAGCGCCTGCAACTCTTTGATTTTTCCGGGGTTATGGCTCGCCAACACCCATGTATTCTGATCGATCATGGCCCGTTTCCTACCGATAGTTTATCGGCTTTCGAGAAATTAATATCGAAAAACGATATTTTTTACTTGCGTCTCTTTCGGTTCGCGTTTATCGATAATCAACAAGGACGGGAGACATCGTCCTCGCAGCAGAAATGACAACGGTAATGGTTTCGATTCAACACAAAGGAAACAGTCAAATGGTCAGGTCCGAGAATTCCGGCTTTCGTATGTTCGCATCAATCGCGATCAATATGGTGCTGCTGATTTCAGTCGCCGCCGGTACGTTCTACGCTATTGCGCCGATGGTCGCGTAATGGTTGACATCAGGTGAGGCTGGTGGCGGGAGTTTCCGCCGCCGGCCCACCCAATGACTTTGGGAAGGGCTGGGCATGAAAACACTGGGACGCGGATCGATCACCTCGATTCTCAGAATGATATTGGGCGGTGCCTGGTATCTGGGTTGGGCCTTGCTGGCCTTTGCCTCACTGGTTCTGGTTGCCGCGGCAGCCGCATTCCTGATGAATATAATTGGCTATTCGCCGGGCCCGGCCTCGCAAGTTTTTGACGCCGTTCAGCGGCTCGGCTGGATCTATCCCTTTCTGATCGCAGAGATTGTGGCTGCAATGGTGGTCGTCGACCGCCTGCGCCGGGTCTTCGCAACACTCATCGCCGGCGACCCATTCGTGCCGGAAAATGCGCGCCATTTGCAGGTGATCGCGATCGCCATCGCCGCCTATCAGGTGCTGCGCCATCTCACCCAGGGTGCGGTCGCCATGATCCTCACCCTGATGGATATGGAAGACCCGGTCATCGGCGGCGCGGAACTTGGCGTGATGCCGAATATCAGCCTCGGCGCCTGGTTCGCAGTGGTAACCTTGCTGGTGTTTGCGGAAGTGTTCCGCGAAGGTGCGAAAATGCGCCAAGAACAAAAATTGACGATCTAGGGGGGAGCGCCAGATATGCCTATTCGCGTCACCCTCGATCGGATGCTGCTGGAGCGTCGCATGTCGCTCACCGAGCTCTGCGACCGCGTCGGAATCACCATGGCCAACCTGTCCATCCTCAAGACAGGCAAGGCCAAGGCCGTCCGCTTCTCCACCCTGGAAGCGCTGTGCCGGGAATTGGGGTGTCAGCCGGGAGACCTGCTGTCATTCGATGAGGAAGACGAGGAAGTCAGTCGCGACGCCGCACGATAGGCGCGTGCACTGCAACGAAATTCGTTCACCGGATTGGTGAGCGGATCAGACGGCGGGAGTGGGCCTGCACGGTACGCCCCTTCCCAAGAGACGCCGAGCGGGCCGTTTCCAGCCCCCCAGCGCACTCCCGCCGTCTGCCTATGCTCCGACCAACAAGCCCAAATCCGAAGATCTAGGCGCGCAGGGCGGCAAGCTGTGCTTCACCCAGTTTAGCCACACCGGCCCGGGCAAGCGCAAACAATTCTTCAAACGCCGTTTCCGGAATCGGCCGATCTTCCGCCGTTGCCTGAATTTCAACGATACCGCCATTGGGCGATAAAACGAAATTGGCATCGGCTTCGGCGCGGCGATCTTCCTCATATTCGAGGTCGAGACGGGATTCGCCATCGATGACGCCGCAGGAAATCGCGGCGATCTGGCCATAGACCGGATCGGCTTTCAGCAGGCCTTCCTCCATCAGATAGGCGGTCGCCTGTTTCAGTGCGACCCAGGCGCCGGTGATCGCAGCGGTACGCGTGCCGCCATCGGCCTGCAGCACGTCGCAATCGACGGTGATCTGGCGTTCGCCAAGAGCTTTGAGGTCGACGACCGCGCGCAGGGAGCGCCCGATCAGACGCTGGATTTCCTGGGTCCGGCCCGATTGCTTGCCGGCGGCGGCTTCGCGGCGCGAGCGCGTATGGGTGGCGCGCGGCAACATGCCGTATTCGGCCGTCACCCAGCCCTTGCCGCCGCCACGCAGCCAGGGCGGAACATTGTCTTCGACGCTGGCGGTACACAAGACGTGTGTGCCGCCAAAGCGGGCCAGGCAGGAACCCTCGGCATAGAGCGAGACGCCCGGCTCAAGGGTAATTTCGCGCATGGCGTCGGGGGCGCGTCCAAAAGGTCTCATAGGTGTCTCCATCCGGTGTTCGACTGCCGCTCTAGCGGTCATCCCGCCGCGCATCAAGCGCGGACACCGGCGAGAGCACTGGAACAACGCAATTGAACTGGGCAATTGAACTGGGCAATTGAACTGGGCAATTGAACCTTGGCGCAGTCAGGCCTAATTGAAGTGGATGTCCGACACGCCACCCAAGACCGGGCTTGCCGCCCTCGACGAGCGCATGCGCGATATTTTCCGCGAAATCGTGGAGAATTATCTGCAATCGGGCGGTCCGGTTGGCTCACGCACCCTGGCTCAGGCCGGCAAGCTGGCCCTGTCGCCGGCCTCGATCCGCAATACCATGGCTGACCTGGCCCAGATGGGCCTGCTCTCCGCACCCCATGCCAGCGCCGGCCGAATGCCGACCCATGCCGGATTGCGCCTGTTCGTGGATGGTTTGCTGCAGGTTGGCGAGCTCAATGCCTCCGAGCGCGGTGCGATCGAAGGCCGTGTCGCGACAACCGGCCGCACAATCCCCGACCTGCTCAATGAAGTGTCCTCAGTGCTCGGTGGTCTGGCCGGCGGTGCTGGTCTGGTCGTGACGCCCAAGCGCGATGCGCCGCTGCGGCATGTCGAATTCGTGCCGATCTCGCGCCATGAAGTTCTTGCCGTGCTGGTCTTTTCCGACGGCTCGATCGAGAACCGGCTGATGACGGCGCCCGAAGGCCTGCCGCCGGCGACACTGGTGGAGGCGGGCAATTTTCTCTCCTCGCGCCTGACTGGGCGCAGCCTGGAACAGGCCCGCCTCGATATCGAACGGGAGATCGCCGAAAACCGCTCCCAGCTCGACACTGCCGCCCAGGGTCTGGTCAAGCAGGGCCTGGCCGATTGGGGCGGCGGCGGCGAGCATCGCTCGCTGATCGTGCGCGGTCAGGGCCGCCTGCTGGAAAATCTCGAAGCCGCCGATGACCTTGAACGCATACGAATGCTGTTCGATGATCTCGAGCGCAAACAGGAGCTGATCGCCCTGCTGGACAGGACCCGGGATGGTCAGGGCGTGCGTCTGTTCATCGGTGCCGAAAACCCGCTCTTCAGCCTGTCGGGTTCAAGTGTGATCGTGGCTCCCTATATGAACAGGGATCAGGAGATAGTCGGCGCGCTGGGTGTAATTGGCCCCACCCGTTTGAACTATGCGCGTGTTATCCCCCTGGTCGATTATACAGCCCGCGTCGTCGGCAAGATTTTGGACGGCGCCAGACCTTGAGAGTGAAGAAGCATGACTGACACGACCGACGCCACGCCTCAGGATATCGAGAACGAGGATTTCATGACTGACGAAGCGACCGATGACACCAACGCCGCCGAGGATATTCCCGCCGGTCGCGACGACATCATTTTCAAGCTGAATGCCGAGCTGGAAGTGACCCGCGACCGTTTGCTGCGTTCTGTGGCCGAGGCCGACAACACCCGCAAGCGGGCCGAGAAGGAAATCCGCGATGCGCGGGAATACTCCGTCTCCAAATTCGCCGAGGACATGCTCGATATTTCCGACAGCCTGTCGCGTGCCGTCGCAGCGGTGGACGAGAACACCATCGCCAATGCCCCGGAGTCGATGAAGAATCTGATCGAGGGCGTGGCAATGACCGAGCGCTCCATGCTGACCAAGATGGAGCGCCATGGCGTCCGCAAGGTCGAACCGCAGCCGGGTGATGTGTTCGATCCGCACCTGCATCAGGCCGTTGCGCAAATCCCGTCCGAGCAGCCCGCCGGCACGATCGCGGCGGCCATGCAGACCGGTTTCACGATCAGCGGCCGCACCCTGCGCGCAGCGATGGTCGCCGTTTCTGCCGGCCAGTCCGGGTCCGACACACCGCCGGGCGGCGAACCGGGCGGACATGTCGATATGAAGGCCTGATCGAGCGAATTACCTGTTCGCTCTTGCCTATTGGGTGATGACGTCGTCCTAATCACCGCCAAGCTATTGTCACACGGCACTACGTCTTGGGGGGACTACATGATGATCATCACCCAGCTCGCCAGCCTGGCACTGCAGGCGGCACCGGCCTTCGATCCGGAAACGGCTACGCAAGCCTATCTCGCAACGCTCGACGGCGCTGCCCGCGCCCGTTCCGACAGCTATTTCGAAGGCGGCTACTGGCTCATCCTGGCCAATTTCGTGATCGGCCTTGCCGTCGCGGGAATCCTGCTGCAATCGGGTTTCGCTAGGACCCTGCGCGACAAGCTGCGTGCCGCAGTGCAACTCAACTGGCTGACAACGCTGCTCTTTGCGGCGGTCTACTCGCTGATTACATCGATCCTGACCTTCCCGATGACCCTGTATGAAGGTTTCTACCGCGAGCACGCCTTCAACCTCTCGACCATGAGTCTGCCGGCCTGGCTGGGCGAATGGGCGATCGGCCTGGGTGTCTCGACCCTGATGTTCGCGATCTTCATCACCATTCTCTACGCCGTCATCCGTATCGCCAAGGCGAGCTGGTGGATGTGGGGCACGGCGCTATCGGTTGTCTTCCTCGGCTTCATCCTCTTCATCTCGCCGGTCTATATCGACCCGCTCTTCAATGATTATCAGCCGATGGAGGCGAGCGATCTGCGCGATGATATTCTCTCGGTCGCCCACGCCAATGGCATCCCGGCCGACGATGTCTATGTGTTTGACGTCTCGCGCCAATCCAACCGCATTACCGCCAATGTTTCCGGCCTGTTCGACACGACGCGCATCGCCCTGTCCGACACGCTGATCGACAATACCGATCCCGATGAGGTGATGGCCGTGATGGCCCATGAAATGGGGCATTATGTGCTCAATCATATCTGGGAGATGTTCGCGATGTTCACCCTGGTGCTGGCAATCGGTTTTGCCATTACCAACGGGCTGTTCGGCTGGGCCAATCGGGTCCTCGGCCAGCGCTGGGACATCTCCGGCATTGGCGATATTGCCGGTCTGCCGCTGCTTATGGCGTGTCTGTCAGTCTTCTTCTTCGTCGCGACGCCGGTCTTCAACACCATTATCCGCACCGATGAGGCCGAGGCCGATATTTTCGGCCTCAATGCAGCGCGCGAGCCCGATGGCTTCGCGACCACGGCGCTGCGCCTGTCCTCCTATCGCAAGATCGAGCCGGGCCCGCTGGAGGAATGGTTCATGTTCGACCACCCATCGGGCCGCGCCCGCGTCTTCATGGCAATGCAATGGAAGGCCGGCCAGCTGGAACTGGGTGCCGCCGACCAGACGCCGGATCTCCGGGTCGACCGCGCCGGAGCGATCGCGGCAGAGCTCGAGGCGGCCAACGCGGAATAGGGCCGGTCACGACCGGTCACGAAAGCTGGAGGCAGAGCGCATCGCCCTCGCCTCCGGCAAAAGACTGCGCCATCATGACCTCTGTCCAGTCAATGGAGTGACGCGATGAATCTGCCGCCCTGGGCCATGCAGTCCATGTCCGTGCTGACCCAGGCTTTCATCCTGGCGCTGGGGATCCTCGTCCTCATCGCGCTGGTCCTCTACATTATCGACCGTTCCCAGACCGGCGACGCCATCCGGCGCAATTACCCCGTGGTCGGGCGGTTTCGCGGCCTGTTCACGACGCTGGGCGAGTTTTTCCGCCAGTATTTCTTTGCGATGGATCGCGAGGAATTACCCTTCAATCGCGCCGAGCGCGAATGGGTCTATCGCTCGGCTCGCGGTGAAGGCGGTACGGTGCCCTTCGGCTCGACCAAACCGCTCACACCGGTGGGCACGGCGATCTTCTCCAATTGCGCCTTCCCGCCGCTCGATGACCACGCCGCCGCCACCCGGGCGCTGCGGATCGGGCCGACGGCGCGCCAGCCCTATGACGCGCCCTCCTTCTTCAATATTTCCGGCATGAGCTATGGCGCCCTGTCCAAACCGGCCGTGCGCGCCCTGTCGCGCGGGGCGGCCAAGGCCGGAATCTGGATGAATACCGGTGAGGGCGGGTTGACCGAAATGCATCTGGATGGCGGTTGCGACATCGTTTTCCAGATCGGCACCGCCAAATACGGCGTGCGCGACGCGCTCGGCGGCTTTTCGGAGGAAAAGCTGCGCGAGGTCGCCGCCATCCCGCAGGTGAAAATGTTCGAGTTCAAGCTCAGCCAGGGCGCCAAGCCGGGCAAGGGCGGGATATTGCCGGCGGAGAAGGTCACGGCCGAGATCGCGGCGATCCGCGGGATTCCCGCTGGCCAGGCCTCGATCTCCCCCAATCGCCATCCCGAGGTCAGCAATACCGCCGATCTGCTCGACATGATCGCGCATCTGCGTGAGGTCACCGGCAAGCCGGTCGGGATCAAGGCCTGTATCGGCGCCTATGGCTGGCTCGAGGAATTATGCCTGGAGATCAAGGAACGCGGAATCGGGAGCGCGCCCGATTTCTTCACCATCGACAGTGGCGATGGCGGTACCGGCGCCGCACCGATGGCCTTGATGGACAATGTCGGCCTGCCGATCCGCGAAAGTCTGCCGATCGCCGTGACCATTCTCGGCCAGCACGGGCTGCGTGAGCGGATTCGGATAATTGCCTCGGGCAAGCTTTTGACGCCCGGTGCCGTCGCCTGGGCCCTGGCTGCCGGAGCGGATTTCATCCAGTGCGGCCGCGGCTTCATGTTCTCGCTCGGCTGTATCCAGGCGATGAAATGCCACAAAAATACCTGTCCAACAGGGGTAACCACCCATGACAAGCGCCTGCAGCGCGGTCTGGTGGTGGCGGAAAAGTCCGAGAAGGTCGCGCATTACGCCAATACGGTGCGCGAGCATGTCGAAATGATTGCGCATTCCTGCGGCGTCGCCGAGCCGCGCCTGTTGCGGCGCAAGCATGTCAGGCTGGTGCAGGCCAATGGCCGCTCGATCCCGATGACTGCCATCGACTACATGCCGCCGGACGAATCCGGGCCGGCCGGCCTGCCGGCACAAGACTGACAGCAGACAAGAAAAAGCCCGCCCCACCGATAATCGGTGAGGCGGGCCTTTCATGTCATGCGGTCGCGTCTAGCAGCCGCGACGCTCGCCATTGCGCCAGTAGGAACAACCATCATGGCTGTTGAGATAATACTGGCCGCCCGTGCGCTGGTCGGTATAGAGCCGCGAATGGTCCTGGTTGGACTGGTCCCACTGGCAACCGCCTTCGCTGCGGCAACCGGCATAGCCGCCCGCAGCTGCACCGACGACGCCGCCGATGATGGCGCCGGTCTGGGCATCGCCCGAGCCGGTATTATTGCCAATGATGGCGCCGGCAACGGCACCGATGGCACCGCCGGTAGCAGCCCCGCGCGTGGTTGCGCCGCAAGCGGCCAGGCCGAGTGTCGCCAAACCAACAATGAGAACTTTTCTGAACATGATATCTTGCCTCCCTGGGCAGCCGGGGCGCGAATTCGCGCCACATCCGGTCGCCTTGTTGAATTCAGTTCTGATCTCCCGGCGGACAAGCCGCCAAGGCAAACCAGTCCTATCATGAGACCAGAGGCGTGGCTAAATTAAGGGCGCAAATTGACGCGGCCCAGACTATTTTTTTTCTCGTACAATTTAATAGAGATTCACCCGCCTCAGCGTCAGATTGATCCGCCCGCCAGCGGGAAAATGCGCCTCGGGCGATAGCGTCGAGGTGCCCGGATAGATCCGGTCGACGCCGTGATAGCAGCGCCGGGGATCGCCGCCGAACACGACGACATCGCCTGGGGAGACGATCAGCGAGCCGGTCTTGCCGCCGCGCTGGGGGCCGCCAATGCCCATTGTCGCGCAAATATGGATGCTGCCCACTAACCCTTAGGCGCGTCAGCTTCGGAAACAGCGGCAGCCTCAATTTTCAAATATTCTAATGTCAAAGAATTCCGAATGGGATTTGCGGTCTTCGGGTCGAATACCTTTGCTTTCCCAGAGGCTTCTTTTAGCCGACTCTTTGCATATATCCGACGGTATTGTCTAGTGCCAATTCCAACGAATTGCTTAAAGTTTACGCTGTCTGGAACTTCTCCATCGAGGGTAATATCCTTCGAGTATAAGTTTAGAGCTTTGCTTTTTTCATAAGGTTCTTGATATATTACCTTATCTACTCCAGCCCCAACTATATGTTTAGCGCAGTTATGGCATGGAAATGTTGTGACATACATGGTTGCGCCAGAAGTAGATCTACCAAATCTTGCGGCATCAATAATGGCATTCATTTCCGCATGTATCGCCCTTCCAAACTCGATTCCATCCATAATTTTTGAGTCTCTTAAGAATCCGGATCTGGAATCGATATGGTCAGCAACTACAGATGCTTCATCGATCTTAGATGCCGATCTCTTCAACCAACCCCTTTTTTTCATTTTTGAAATTAGGTCGAGAATCATTTCTTTCTTTTTGATGCTGTTTATATCGACACCCTTTGCAATATCTCTATCATCCGTATCATCGCCCTCCCAATACATACCGCCCCCGCTTTTTGGGACTTCATTACAGCCCAGCGAAATCAGTTCTCCCTCGTTAGACACTATCGCAGCCCCCACCTGGCGAGAGAGGTCATTTGATTTTAGCGCCGCGACACTGGCTAAGTGCGCGCCATACTCTTCCCTAGTTGGAGAAGCACGGCCGTCACCGAAGATTCCCGCAAAGAACCGGTCCAAAAGGCTACGAAAATCGCCGGTCACATCTACGAACAAGTCCGCCATTGGGAAGGCATCAGCTACGCGTTGCCCCCAAGTGCTATCCACCTCAGCTTCGTCCCGGTTAATCAAAATTGTTGATCGATGCTTCCATTCATCCAGATCCGGATTTTCTGGATGATCCGACTGCATTCGAAGTGTCAAATCCATCAATCGTGCCTGACGAGGAGCGTGACATGATACTAGAAAGAATCGCTCGCCATAGATTTTTCTAAAATAATCTACTTCCTCTGGCCGCTTCAATTGGTTGACAATATATGCATGTCGAATTTGGGGTTTTTGCACATCACCCGTTTCTTTTTTTCTATTGTGCACAATAGAAAGTGCCGCGAGCTTAGCTGCTGCGGCAGCATTTTTACTTTTCTTTCTATATTTGTTGCCCAATGTTATTAATTTGTTGTACCGCTCTATTGATTTAGTGGGTATTTTTTTATCTGGAAATGCATCTTGAATTAGTTCAGATATTTGAATGTGTGTGGAGGTGTATTTGTAATTTTGGAGAGAGTTTTCGATCTCCGCGGCCACGCGGCGCGTACTCGTCCCTATACGACCGACCAATGCGATAAAGATTTCCGGATCGTTAATTGGATTAAACATTAAATTTCATCCCAGAGATTCCTTTGGTCCGCACTTTGTGCTTCTTTGACCGCTCCAAAGGGGAGATCCAATATGACGAAACCCGTTCCTGCCAACAAAAGACCGAATTGGGTTGCGGATACACTTGCTGATACGGCCAAGGTTGTAAATGCGCTACCGGTTCAGGATCGCGATTGGGCCTATAACATTCAGCGCTCCACCAAACTCCATTCTGGTGTTGTTATTCGCTCAAAGGCCTAAACCCGCTTGGCGATGTTGGGCGTATACTCAAGATTCACACGCCTCAGAGTCAGATTGATCCGCCCGCCACCGGGAAAGCTCTCTTCGGGGAGCAAAGTCGAGGTGCCGGGATAGATGCGGTCAACGCCGTGATAGCAGCGCCGCGCTTCGCCGCCGAGCACGACGACATCACCGGAGGTGAGGATCATCGAGCCGGTGGCACCGCCGCGCCGGGGTCCGCCAATGCGAAAGCGCGCCTTGTCGCCCAGTGACACGGAGACGACGGCGGCATCGGTCGCTTCCTCATCCCAGTCTATATGCATGCCCATGCGGCTCTCCGCACCATACCAGTTGACCAGGCAGGCCTCCGGCGGTGCGGGGTAATTGGCATGGTGCTCCCAGAGGTCGAGCAGGACCCGGGGAATAGGCGGCCAAGGCTCGCCCGTGGCGGGGTGACAGGGCTCATAGCGATAGCCCTTCGCCTTGTCGGTCACCCAGCCGAGCGAACCGAAATTCGTCATCATCACCGAGAGTGGCTGGCCGGTGCGCGGCATGGCAGGGCGCCAGAAGGGGACGGTGCGGGTCGCTGCCACCACCGCCTCGATCAGCGCCGCCTGGGCCGCGCGATCAAAATGGCCGGGAAGATAGCGAAAGCCGTCGGGAAGCGTGAAAGTCGCGGTCATGGGCCGGAAAATGCCGCAGACCGCACCGCACCGCCACCCGAAATGCGCGCCTCCGGTGTGACCGGCGGATTTCATCAGGTGGGCAAGGCCTTCCCGCCAGATGCGTCATCTTGCCGAAAGGCCAGTCAGAAATCTGCGAAAGCCTGCACTGATCCTGCACGGGCACTTGCGCTTGGCGTGATCGCTCCCTAAATCGCCTACCAAGAGCGGGGTTATTGCCGCTGAACACGAACCACGTCCAGCGGCGGCTCCGCCGGACAATCAACGACGATCCCGAAGGGGGCAGTCACCCCGGGTGATGGATGCTTGGTTTCAAGGTCCCTGTCCGCGTGGCGGTCCCGCTGTGAGAAAAACGGAGAATATATCTATGAGCAAGGTCATCGGCATCGATCTCGGCACCACCAATTCCTGCGTATCCGTCATGGATGGCGGCCAGGCAAAGGTCATTGAAAATTCCGAGGGCGCCCGCACCACCCCGTCCGTTGTCGCGTTTACCGCTGACGGCGAACGCCTGATCGGCCAGCCGGCCCGTCGCCAGGCTGTCACCAATCCCGACTTCACCTTCTTCGCCATCAAGCGCCTGATCGGCCGCACGATGGATGACCCGACGGTCAAGAAGGACATCGATATGGTGCCCTACAAGATCGTGCCGTCGGAAAACAATGCTGCCTGGGTCCAGGGCCGCGACAAGAAATACTCGCCTTCGGAAATCTCCGCCTTCATCCTGCAAAAGATGAAAGAGACGGCCGAAGCGCATCTCGGCGAGAAAGTCGAACAAGCCGTCATCACCGTGCCGGCCTATTTCGACGACGCCCAGCGCCAGGCCACCAAGGATGCGGGCAAGATTGCCGGTCTTGAAGTCCTGCGCATCATCAATGAGCCAACCGCAGCGGCGCTCGCCTATGGCCTCGACAAGAATGAAGGCAAGACGATTGCCGTATTCGACCTCGGCGGCGGTACGTTTGACGTCTCGGTGCTCGAGATTGGCGATGGCGTGTTTGAAGTGAAAGCCACCAATGGGGACACATTCCTCGGCGGTGAAGATTTCGACATGCGCATCGTCCAGTATCTCGCCGACGAGTTCAAAAAAGAACACGCCATCGATCTGCGCAAGGACAAGCTGGCGCTGCAGCGTCTGAAGGAAGAAGCTGAGAAGGCGAAGAAGGAACTCTCTTCGGCCACCAGTTATGAAGTCAATCTTCCCTTCATCACCGCTGACGCCTCCGGTCCGAAACACCTGAATATCAAGCTCTCCCGCGCCAAGCTGGAAGCCCTGGTTGAAGACCTGGTCAAACGCACCCTCGAGCCTTGCAAGAAAGCGCTCAAGGATGCCGGTCTGACCGCGGCCGATATCGATGATGTCGTCCTGGTTGGCGGCATGACGCGCATGCCGAAAGTCCAGGAAGTCGTGAAAGGCTTCTTCGGCAAGGATCCGCACAAGGGTGTGAACCCGGACGAAGTCGTTGCCATGGGCGCCGCCATCCAGGCCGGCGTGCTGCAGGGCGATGTCAAAGACGTGCTGCTGCTCGACGTCACCCCGCTTTCGCTGGGTATCGAAACCCTGGGCGGTGTCTTCACCCGCCTGATCGAGCGCAATACGACGATCCCGACCAAGAAGTCACAGGTCTTCTCGACCGCCGACGACAATCAGACCGCCGTCACCATCCGCGTCTCGCAGGGCGAGCGTGAAATGGCCGCCGACAACAAGCTGCTCGGTCAGTTCGACCTGGTCGGCCTGCCACCGGCACAGCGCGGCCTGCCGCAGATTGAGGTCACTTTCGACATCGACGCCAACGGCATCGTCAACGTCTCGGCCAAGGACAAGGCAACCGGCAAGGAGCAGCAGATCCGCATCCAGGCTTCCGGTGGTCTGTCCGACGCTGATATCGAGCAGATGGTCAAGGACGCCGAAGCGAATGCCGAAAGCGACAAGGCCGCTCGCGCCCTGGTCGAAGCCAAGAATGGCGCCGAAGCCATGGTGCACCAGACCGAGAAGCAGCTTGAAGAGTTCGGCGACAAGGTCCCGACCGCCGACAAGCAGCTGATCGAGACGGCGCTGGCCGAACTGAAAGAGGTCAAGGATGGCGAGGATCTCGAAGCTATCCAGCAGAAGACCCAGGCCCTCGTCCAGGCTTCGATGAAGCTGGGTGAAGCCATTTATTCCGCCCAGCAGACCGAAGGCGGCGACGGCGAAGGTGCAACCGAAGAGAAGGCCGATGACGATGTCGTCGACGCCGAATTCTCCGAGGTTGACGACGACGCCAAGAAAGACGCCTAAGAAACGGTATCCGGGCCGGTTCCGCATTTGCGGGGCCGGCCCGCACCGGCCTTGAGAGCGTAATCATGTCGAACCCCGATCCGATGACCGCGCCGTTTGGCGCTTTCGCCCTGTCTTCCCGCGAGGAGTGGCTGCGCCGTCTGGCGATGACACTGCCCGGCGACGGGCTGCGCCGCGGCGCCGAATCCGTGGTGCGCCGCCTGCTGATGTCTGGCGGACGCGATATCGCCGATGTCGAGGTCTTCCCGGGCCAGTTCGCCCGCCTGCACATGCGCGATAATCGCTGCGAGAAACGCGTCTTTGTCGGTTCCCGCACCTGGGACAATGCTGAACGCACGGCCATTCGCGACATGATCGCTGCGAAACCGGCGAATGAGGCCTTCGTCTTCGTCGATGCCGGTGCCAATGCCGGTTTCTACACTCTGTCCGCGATTGCTGATGCGAAGGCCCTCGGCCGCAACCTCAAGGCGGTCGCGATCGAGCCGGATGTCGAAAACCGCCGCCGGCTGGAATTCAATCTCGCCGCCTCGGGCGCCAGCGCTGTGACGGTGCTGCCCTATGCGCTCGGTGCGCAAGAGGGCGAGGCCGTATTGGTCCAGTCCGACCATAATCGCGGCGAAGTGCATATCGAGGCCGATGGCAAGGGCAGCAATATCCGCTTGCGTCCGCTGCGCGCGGCCTTGCATGAGGCCGGTGTCGACCATGTCGACATCATGAAGATGGATATTGAAGGCTTTGAGGAAATTGTCCTTGAGGCCTTTTTTGGGGACGCGCCCCGAACCATATGGCCCCGCATGATCCTGCTCGAGACCCGGCATGAAGCCGGTCTCACAGTGGGAGCGGCCGGCCTGTGCCTGCGAAACGGATATGAATTGGCAAGGCAGATGCGTCAAAACGCGGTGCTGGTGCTGAAACCGGGTGAAATTTGATGAGCAAGCGTGACTTCTACGAAATCCTTGGTGTCGCCAAGACGGCCGATGAAAAAACCCTGAAACTGGCTTACCGCAAGCTGGCGATGGAGTTTCACCCGGATCGCAATCCCGGCGATGACGCAGCTGAGGCAAAATTCAAGGAAGTCGGCGAGGCCTATGCCATCCTGTCCGATGGCGACAAGCGCGCCGCCTATGATCGCATGGGCCACGCCGCCTTCGAACAGGGTGGCAATGGTGGCTATGGCGGCCAGGGCCCGTTCGGCGCCGGTGGCGCTGCGGAATTCGCCGATATTTTCGAACAAGTATTCGGCGATGCCTTCGGGCGCGGCGGCGGCCGTCGTGGCGGCAGCCATACCGGCCCGGCGCGCGGCAATGATCTGCGTTTCGACCTCGAAGTGAGCCTGGAAGACGCCTTCAGCGGCAAGGAAACCACCATCACCGTGCCGACCGCAATGAATTGCGAGCGTTGTGACGGCCAGGGCAATGAGCCGGGCACCGATCTGGAATCATGCCCGACCTGCCACGGTGCCGGCCGCATCCGCCGCTCCCAGGGCCTGTTCACCATGGAGCAGACCTGTCCGCAGTGCGGCGGCCGCGGCCAATATGTCAAAACCCCGTGCCAGGACTGCGATGGCGTTGGACGAGTGCGCAAGAACCGCACCCTGACGGTCAATATCCCGTCGGGCGTTGAGGACGGCACCCGCATCCGCCTCGCCGGCGAAGGCGAAGCCGGTGCCCGCGGCGGCCCGCGCGGCGATCTCTATCTCTTCCTTTCGGCCAAGCCGCACGAATTATTCGAGCGCGATGGGCCCAATCTCTATTGCCGCACCCCGGCCTCCATGGTCTCGGCAGCGCTTGGCGCGACCATCGAAGTGCCAACGATTGATGGCGGCAAGGCCGAGCTGAAAATCCCCGCTGGCGCCCAGACCGGGCGCCGCATGCGCCTGCGCGGCAAGGGCATGCCACGACTGCGCGGTGGTCCGCGCGGCGATATGGTGATCGAGTTGTTCGTCGAAACCCCGCGCAATCTGTGCGACCGCCAAAAAGAGCTCCTGAAGGAATTCTGCTCGCTCTCCGGAGAGGGCTGCAATCCTGACAGCGATGGCTTCTTCACCAAGGTCAAACAATTCTGGAGCGACGTCACCACGGATGACGGCCGGCCTAACGCCTAGGGCCGGGCTCAACCGGACTCACAGCGCAGGTGACACGCCCGCCCGGTGCAGCCTAGTGTGGACGGCATGACCGAGAGCGATGCCAAACCCCAATCCGCGCTGGACCTCAACCGGTTCATCCCGGCCGAGACCGCGCTGTATCGCTGGTCGCCTCTGGGGTTCTGGGGCACGACCCTGGCGGTTTTCGTGATCAGTTTTGGCTCGTTTGCACTGACCGCGGAGATCACCGGCCGGCCTCATCTCGGCTATATCAACGCCGCCGGAGCCTGGCAGCTGAATAATGTCAGCTGGATCGGTTTCGTGCTCTCGATGATCCTGACAACCGGTGTCGCCCTGACGCAGATCGGCCGGCGCCGCTGGGAAACCGAGCGCGCCAATTTGCTTGCAGCGCTCGAGCCGCAAGGCCGTGAAGCGGCAAATGCCCTGTGCGATGGCGTGCCGGTCTCATGGCGCCGTTCCTACTGGATTCTGACAGCTATTGGTCTGACGGGCGGGCTTTTGTTCAACGTCATCATGACCCGGGCCCAAAACACCAGCCCGCTGGAATACGTGCAGTCGATCGGCTTCTGGTTTCTGGTGTTTTCGCCCTGGCTGTATGCCGTGGGCATGCGCGCCGGATTGAGCCTGGCGCGCGAGGGCAAGGAAATGCGGCGCCTGATCAGCGCCCATGTGGTGATCGACCTCTACCATCTGGAACGACTTGATATTTTTGGCCGCATCGGGCTCGCGGCCTCGGGCTCATGGCTGGTAATGGCCGGGGTGCTGCTCTTGTTCATCGCCAATCCGGGCCAGGCCTGGATTGCGATATTGGCCATTGCCCTGGCAGTGCTGGGCGGCGTGATCGCATTAACCAATGCCGTCCGTCCAATCCAGCGCAAGATCCATGCGGCCAAGATGGCTGAACTCGCTGAAGTGCATCGCCACATGGCGCAAGCGCGCGAACGGGCCTTTGCCGGAGATGATACCGCTGCATCGGCGCTGGCCGGGCTGACCGATTATGAGGTCTGGGTCGAGCGCCGGCCGGAATGGCCGATATCGACTTCGGTGACCTTGCGCTTCAGCCTGTATATCCTGATCCCCATCCTGCCGATCCTCGGCTCCTATCTGTTCGAGAAATTTGCTGACCGCATGATTCACGGAGGCCTGTTTTGAAACCGGCAATCAAAGTCACGATTCTGGGCCCGACGGGCCGACTCGGGCGCGCTATCTGTGCTGCGGTGCTCGATTCACCCGATATGGAGCTGGTCGGCGCGATTGTCCGCGCGGAATCGCCGCGTGTCGGCCAGGATATTGGCGAAATGCTCGACCGGGCCGAAGCCGGTTGCCTCGCCTCGGTCGCCTTCGAGGACGTCTTGCCGCTCAGCACTATCGTGATTGATGCCAGCCTGCCCGCAATGACCGTCTCGGTCGCCGAGCGCATGGCCGTGCTGCCGCGCTCCTGTGGCCTGATCACCGGCGTGACCGGGTTCACCACGGACCAGACCGCGCGTCTCGAAACCGCGTCGACCCGGCTGCCGATCCTGAAGGCCGGCAATTTCTCGCTCGGCATTGCCGTCGTCGAGACCCTGGTCGGGCAGGCCGCCTCCCTGCCGGCGCAGGATTGGGACATCGAAATTTCCGAAACCCATCACCGGCACAAGACAGATGCGCCCTCGGGCACGGCCTTGCTGCTCGGGCGGGCAGCCGCGAAACAGCGCGGCGTCAATCTCGACACCATGGCCATCTGGTCGCGCGAAGGCGTGACCGGACCGCGCAAACCCGGTGCGATTGGCTTCGCGACCAGCCGCGGCGGCTCGATCGTCGGCGAACATGCGGTGCGCTTCCTCTCCGAGATGGAGGAGTTGACCATCTCGCATCGCGCCCATGACCGGCGCGTCTTCGCCCGCGGCGCCATCGCGGCGACACACTGGATGTGCCAGGATGGCGAAGGCCGTGAGCCGGGCCTGTATTCGATGCAGGATGTCGTCAGGCTTTAGGGTAATTGTTTCACGTGTGACACGCGGGACGCCTGATGGAATTCCCTGTCTCCTGACATCCTGACGTCAAACGACACCATCATCCGGAGAACCGCCTGGATGGGGAAAATCTTTACTTGATTGTGGCAATGAACCCTGACAGTTTGGCGCATAACTTGGTGACGTCAGGAGATGTCAGTGCGTCGCGCCGAACGATTGATCCGCATTATCCAGGCCCTGCGTCAGGCCGCGCCCGGTGCCGTGACCGCCCAGGAAATGGGCAATAAGTTCGAGGTGTCCGAGCGCACCATCTATCGCGATATCGCACATTTGATCACCTCAGGCGCGCCGATCGATGGCGAGGCCGGGGTCGGCTATGTCTTGCGGCCCGGCTTTGATTTGCCACCGATCACCTTCAGCTATGAGCAACTCGACGCCCTCGCCCTGGGTGCGCGTTTCGTGCGCGCCACCGGCGACCGCGATCTCGCCTCGGCGGCGGCTGAAGCCCTGTCGAAGATCGAGCACGCCCTGCCCGACACCCATCGCGAGCGCCTCAAATCAGCGCCGCTGTTTGCCGCCTTCCTCGACGACACCGTGCGCCCGGAGGCCTTCGGGCCGGTGCGCAATGCGATCAGCAATCGGCGCAAGCTGCGGGTACGCTATAATTCGCTCAGCGATGAAGCCACGACGCGGGTCATCCGCCCGCTCGCCTTGACCTGTTTCGGCCGCATCTGGCTGCTGACAGCCTGGTGTGAACTGCGCAATGATTTCCGCCACTTCCGCACTGACAGAATCGAACGCGTCACCGTCCTCGCCGAAAGCTTCGAAGACGAGATTGGCAAACGGTTCGAGGATATGAAGCGGGCGGCGTGAGCCTCTACCAGCTCCCGGTATTCTCCATCGAAGCCCAAGGCTCCTGCGGCGGCAGGCTTTTGCCCTTTTGCAGCAATTCGACCGAGATCAGATCGGGTGAGCGCACGAAGGCCATATGGCCGTCACGCGGCGGGCGGCAAATCAGATAGCCAATGGCATCGAGATGGGCGCAAGTGGCGTAGATATCGGCGACGCGATAGGCGAGATGCCCGAAATTGCGGCCGCCCTGATAGCTTTCCGGATCCCAGTTATGGGTCAGCTCAATGCAGGGCAGGCCGGTCGGGATCGGCCCGCCGCTATAGCCGGCGCGGGCAATGTCTTCCGGCGTCGCCAGGAAAATCAGGGTGAAACGACCCGGCTCGCTATCAAAGCGGCTGATTTCCTTCAGGCCCAGCCCGTTGCAATAGAAACGCAGGCTGGCATCAACGTCGGAGACGCGGACCATGGTGTGCAGGAATTCCATTTATTCGGTCTCCGCTTCGGGCCTGGCTTCAGGTTTGGCTTCAGGTTTCGGGTCGGGCGTCGGATTGGGCCGCGCCTTGACCGCCCATTTTGGTCGGGCGCGCTTGATGACGACATCATCGAGCGGCTCGCCGCGAGCGCGCGCCAGGGCGGGCTGAAAGGCTTCCGGTGCGCGCGCATGATGGATGCGCGCGACGATGGCGGCGCACAGCGCCCACAGACCGCAAAACCCGAAGAACATGTAGAACATCCACGGGTAATAGCCGACATCATACCAGGGTCCGCCATCGAGCATCGAGGTGAAGACCGGCCAGAAGGCCACCAGCGCGATGGCGGCCAGCGGCGTCGACAGTGTCGCGCTCAGCAGGGCGATGGGCATGTACAGCGCCCAGCGCGGCTCGTGTGCGCCGACATAGAGTTTCACGAACACCGCCTCATCGACGCCCTTGATCGTGGCGGGCTTGGTCGCCACCCGCTCGGCATATTCGGTGCGGGCATCATCGGCGAGATTGATCCGCGCCGCCAGCCAGCGCGAAAACAGCGCGGCGCAGATGGTGAAGATCAGCAGGGCAATGATGGACAGGGTCAGATTCATGACCCTCTTTTACCCCCTCGCAGCCTCATAGGCGAGCATGGCGCGCTTGCGGTCTACACCCCAATGGTAGCCGGTCAGGAGGCCATTGCTGGCCAATACGCGGTGACAGGGGATCAGCCATGAGATCGGATTGGCCCCGACGGCGGCGCCAACCGCCCGCGAGGCCTTGGCCGAACCGACTGCATCGGCGATGGATTTATAGGTCGTCGTCGCGCCAGCCGGAATCGAGAGCAGGGCGCGCCAGACCTGTCTTTGCCAGGGCGTGCCATACAGCGCCAGAGGGATGGGCTCGCCAGGCGTCGACGCGAACACACGCTCGGCCCATTGCCGCGCGACATCATCATCGCGGCGATAATTCGCCGCCGGGTAACGCGCCTTGAGGTCGGCGAGGCCGCCTTCCGGATCCGGGTCGGCGAAGGCCAGGGCTGACAGGCCGCGCGGTGCGACCAGGAATACCGCCTCGCCAAACGGCGTCGGTGCGGCACCCCAGACAAACTCCAGCCCGGCGCCGCGGCGGCGCGCCTCGCCGGGCGTCACAGCCTCATGGGCAATGAAGAGATCATGCAGCCGCCCGGGACCGGACAAGCCCGCCTCGAATGAGGCGTCGAGCACGCAAGCCCCGTCATCGAGCGCGGCGCGGGCGGCGCCATGGGCCAGTGCACCGACATATTTTTTCGGACTGACGCCGACCCAGCGCGTGAAGACACGCTGGAAATGATGCGGCGACAGGCCGGCGGCACGGGCGGCGGCATCCAGATCGGGATGATCCTGCCAATGATCGCCGAGAAAGGCGAGGGCGGCCGAGACGCGATCAAAATCGCGAGCGGCAGCGTCGAGGGTGTAGATCGTAGCGGTCATGGGGCGGAGTTTAGGCGTGTTGTGCCAGCTCGCCACCCGGTTCTTGCGGCTGATGGCTGGAGTTTGGATCGACGCCCAAAGAAAAGAGCGGACCGTGCGATCCGCTCTCTTCCTTGATCATTATCCGGACAGAACCACCCGATCAGGCCAGATCGAACCGGTCCAGATCCATCACCTTGGCCCAGGCGGCGACGAATTCTCTCACGAATGCCGCCTTGGCATCGACGCTGGCATAGACTTCCGCCAGGGCCCGGAGCTGGGAATTGGAGCCGAAAACGAGATCGACACGGGTGGCGGTCCATTTGACCTTGCCCGTCGCGCGATCGCGCCCCTCGAGCACCGCATCCGAGGCCGATGAGGGGCCCCATGTCGTGTTCATATCGAGCAGGTTGACGAAGAAATCATTGCTCAAAATGCCGGGCTGAGCGGTGAAGACGCCATGCTGGACGCCGCCGGCATTGGCATCGAGAACCCGCAGCCCCCCGACCAGAACCGTCATTTCCGGCGCTGTCAGGGTGAGCAATTGCGCCTTGTCGACCAGCATTTCCTCGGCCGGCCGGTCCTGTGACCCGCCGAGATAATTACGGAAACCATCGGCGGTCAGCTCGAGTGGCTCGAAGCCTTCGATATCGGTCTGTTCCTGGCTCGCATCGGTGCGGCCGGGATTGAAGGGCACGGTGACATCATGTCCGCCCTTCCTGGCGGCAGCCTCGATGGCGGCACAGCCACCGAGAACGATCAGATCGGCGAGCGAGACTTGCTTGCCGCTGGCGTTGAATTCAGCCTGGATGCCCTCAAGCGTCTTGAGGACGCCTCCCAGCTGGGCCGGTTGATTGACCGCCCAGTCCTTTTGCGGCGCAAGCCGCAGACGCCCGCCATTGGCACCGCCGCGCATGTCAGAGCCACGGAAGGTCGCGGCCGAAGCCCAGGCGGTTTGCACCAGTTCGGCAGTCGACAGGCCCGAGGCGAGGAGGCTGGCCTTGAGCCCGGCGATATCGGCCGCATCGATCAGCGGCTTGGCGGGCTCCGGAATCGGATCCTGCCACAGCAGGTCCTCGGCCGGGACTTCAGCGCCGAGATAACGCGATTTCGGTCCCATATCGCGGTGGGTGAGCTTGAACCAGGCGCGCGCGAAGGCATCGGCGAATGCGGCCGGGTCCTTCTGATAGCGCCGGGCGATGGGCTCGTAGACCGGGTCAAAGCGCAGCGAGAGATCCGCCGTTGTCATCATTGGGCGATGCTTCCGGGACGGATCAAAGGCATCGATGATCATATCGGCCTCGTCGACATCCTTGGCATGCCATTGATGCGCGCCAGCCGGGCTCTTCACCAGCTCCCACTCATATTTGAACAGCATGTTGAGATAGCCCATATCCCATTTCGTCGGATTGGGTTTCCAGGCGCCCTCAATACCGCTGCCGATCTGGTCGCCCGCGATTCCGCTGCCAAACTTGCTCTTCCAGCCCAGCCCCATCTGCTCGATAGGGGCGGCTTCGGGCTCCGGGCCAACATTGGCGGCATCGCCAGCGCCATGACATTTGCCAAACGTGTGACCCCCGGCGACCAGCGCCACGGTCTCCGCGTCATTCATCGCCATGCGGGCGAAGGTCTCGCGCACATCACGGCCGGAGGCGACCGGATCAGGATTGCCATTCGGGCCCTCCGGATTGACGTAGATCAGGCCCATCTGCACCGCCGCGAGCGGGTTTTCCAGGTCGCGATCGCCGCTATAGCGCTTGTCGCCCAGCCATTCGCTCTCGCCGCCCCAATAGATATCCTCTTCCGGTTCCCAGATGTCGACGCGGCCACCCGCGAAACCAAAAGTCTTGAAGCCCATTGATTCCAGCGCGCAATTACCGGCCAGCACCATCAAATCGGCCCAGGAAATCCTGTTGCCGTATTTCTGCTTCACCGGCCAGAGCAAGCGGCGCGCCTTGTCGAGATTGACATTGTCGGGCCAGCTATTGAGCGGCGCGAAACGCTGGGAGCCACTTCCGGCACCGCCACGGCCATCACCGACGCGATACGTGCCGGCGCTATGCCACGCCATGCGGATGAAGAGCGGACCATAATGTCCGTAATCAGCGGGCCACCATTCCTGGGAGTCCGTCATCAGATCGTAAAGGTCCTGCTTGAGGGCCTTGAGGTCGAGGCTCTTGAAAGCCTCGGCGTAGTCGAACTCTTCACCGAGCGGATTGGAAAGACTGGATTGCTGGTGGAGAATCCGCAGATTGAGCTGTTCGGGCCACCAGTTGGCGTTGGCGGGCGCACCCGCCGCCGTGTGCCGCTGGGATGCCGCCAATACCGGGCATTTGCTCTCGCCGTCCATCTTGTCTCCGATCATGGGTCGAGGGGATTGAAGCGGGTCTACCGCTTCAACGGGATTGGATCAGCATGGCGGATCGCCATCCATTACTCCAATCGATTTTAGTCGGCACACCTATAGAAAATTCCTTGATGAGCCGCCGGACAACGCGTCCAGACCTGCAAGAACAGGTGACGCCGCGCGTCCATTTGCTTAGTCAGGCGCCATGATCGAGCTCGCCACCCTTCTCGCCTTTGCCTTCACCGTGCTGGTGATCGAGCTGACGCCCGGGCCGAATATGGCCTGGCTGGCCGTTCTCAGCGTCAGTGAGGGACGCCGGGCCGGCTTTGCGGCAGTCGCCGGGGTGGCGCTGGGCCTGGCCGTGATCGCGGCGGCGGCGGCGCTCGGGCTTGGTGCCGTGATCGAACGCTATGACTGGCTATATCAGGGCCTGCGCTGGGCTGGTGTCATCTTCCTGCTCTATCTCGGCCTTGAAGGCTGGCTAAAGGCCAGTGGCGTGCAGGCCGTCCCGGCGCATCAGAGCAATCTGCGCTATTTCGCCCGTGGCTTTCTGATCAATGCGCTCAATCCCAAGGCGGCGCTCTTCTATGTCGCCGTCTTTCCCCAATTCATCGACCCGGCCCGGCCGGTCCCGATGCAGGCGGCTTTGCTAGCGGGCATTTCCGTGACAATCGCGACGGCGATTCATCTGGCGATTGTGGCTTTGGCCGGCAGCGCCCGCGCCTTCCTGGAAGACCCGGCCCGTCACCGCGTATTCCAGCGCGTCCTGTCGCTGCTGCTGGTCGGCGTCGCGATCTGGCTATTGTTCGCGACGGCGCGATAATCAGCCCTCGGTGACAGGCGCGAGACAAGAAACGGAATGACGCCGCCCCGGCCGGTGAGCTAGACACTCAGCCATGAGCAAGCCTCCAACCAAAATACCGGCCAAGACGTTGGCAAAAAAACCGGCCAAGCGCGCGCCCCGCGGCCTGACCCGCGAGCAGGCACTGGATCTCTTCGCCCGCCTGGCCCAGGACCGTCCCGATCCGAAGACAGAGCTGGATTATGTGAACCCTTTCACCCTGCTCCTAGCCGTCGCATTGTCCGCGCAGGCGACCGATATCGGGGTCAACAAGGCGACGAAGCTCCTGTTCCAGGAAGCCGATACGCCGGAGAAAATCCTGGCGCTGGGCGAGGACCATGTCCGCGACCGCATCAAGACGATCGGCCTGTTCCGCAACAAGGCGAAGAATGCGGTCCTGATGTCGCAGCAATTGGTCGAGCGCCATGGCGGCGAGGTACCGCATGACCGTGCCGCACTGGAAGCGCTGGCCGGGGTTGGCCGCAAGACCGCCAATGTCGTGCTCAATGAAGCCTTTGGCGAGGAAACCATCGCCGTCGACACGCATATATTCCGCGTCGGCAACCGAACCGGACTGGCTCCGGGGAAAAACCCGGATGAGGTCGAGGCGCGGCTGATGAAGATCGTGCCGGCCGCCTATATGAAAGGCGCACATCACTGGCTGATCCTGCACGGACGCTATGTCTGCAAGGCGAGAAAGCCGGAATGCTGGCGCTGCCCGATCGAGGATCTCTGCCGTTTCAAGGACAAGACGCCGGCGCCGAAAGGCGCCTAGCGTTTCGGCGCGATCAGGGTTTCGTAGTCAAAGGCTTCGCGCACGCCGGAGCGAATCTGTGTCAGCGCGTCGCGATAGGGTGATTCAGCACAGCCGGGATGCCAAAGAATGTCTTGGCGGCCATTCGCGTCTGTCAGGCTCAGGCGAAAATTGGGCATATCCGACGCGAAGCTGCTACCGCACGTGCCTAGGTTATATCTAGTGATATCGGCGGGCAGGGAAGCAGCATCATGGGCCTGCAGGACCGCGGCAAGGCGTTGAAAACTGCCCGCATCGAGCGTTCCGCTTGTTTCGCCGTCATGGCGGGTGAAAAAATCGCCAGTCAGTTGATAGCGATCATCGGGTGTAACGCGGATCAAATAGACCGGGCAGCGACCGTAACACATCCCCTCGGAAATCTCGATCTCGGTCCAGGCCGGGCTCGTTGATCCCGGGCCCGCATTGGTCGTGGCGCAGGCCGAAAGACCCATTGCCGTCAAAGCCAGAATTACAGCGCGCATCACAATCCCCATTGCAGAACCAGCCAACATGCAATCGCGTCTCGGCGGCCAGATTATGGCACAGCCCGCCTAAATCAGCGCCTTCAGCGCCCGCGCAAAGCACGCGCCCATCTCCGGTCCCTGTTCGGGATAGAGATAGGGTTCGATCAATTCCAGCTCGATCAGGGCCAGCTTGCCATCGAGACCGCGCAGCATATCAACGCGCGCATAGAGCAAATCGCCATCGACACAGTCCAGCACCGAGCGGGCCAGCGCCAGCTCATCCGCCGCCGGAGTGTGGATTTCCTCGTGCCCGCCATATTCCGACTGGACCCGGTAATCCCCCTTGGCCGGAAGCTTGCGGGCGCAATGGGAGAATTCGCGACCGAAGAAGAGGAAGGCGTATTCGCCCTCATCCGACACGGCTGGCAGAAAAGGCTGGATCATGCATTGCGCGATTGGCAGGTTTTCCGCGCTTGGCAGAGCTTCGCCGCGCCGGATCCGCGCCTGGCGCCAGGCGCCGCCGCCGAGCACCGGCTTGACGACAATATCATCACTCCCCAGCGCATCGAAAGCGGCGCCAATCGTGGCGGCATCGGCGCGCTCGCACCACAGGGTCGGGATCATCGGCGCGCCGCGCGCGGCCAGATCCTTGAGATAAGTCTTGCGCTGGTTCCAGCGGAACGTCTCGAACGGATTGAGCAGGCGCGTCTTGCCGGCAATGGCTTGCAGCGCCGCCTCGAAGGCTTCGGGCTTCTGCATATAGTCCCAGCATGTGCCGATCACTGCGGCAGCATATTGCGACGCGTCGAACTCCGGGTCGTCCCAGATGCGGGTCACCAGCTCGATCCCGGCGGCCCGGCAGGCGGGGGCGAGAGCGGTGATCTCGAGATCATATTCCCAATAATCCTTGCGGGCCTCGGGATTGTCCTTGAGCATGCAGGCGGCGGAGAGAAAGGCGACATGTTTCATGCCGCGCTCCCTAAAGCATTTTCAGCAAAAGTGGGAACCGGTTTTGCGGTGCAAAAATGCGAGAGCCCAGAAAAACGCCCGGCGTGCGGGTGCCCGCAGGTCTTGCTGTCGGGCGCAGTCAGGGCTAACCAACATTGAGCCCATGAGACCGCCCGCCAACCCCGCCAAGCTTAACGATCGAGAGACCCGCCATGACCGCAACCCGCTTTGACGTTCTTGCCGTTGGAAATGCCATCGTCGACGTGTTGTCGCCGGCTACCGACGCCTTCCTCGCCGCCGAGGGCATCGCCAAGGACGCGATGACGCTGATCGATGAAGAGCGGGCACGCACCCTGTATGAGCGCATGCAGGCCGGCAAGGAAGCTTCCGGTGGATCGGCCGCCAATACCGTCGCCGGCATCGCCTCACTGGGCGGCCGGGCGGCCTATATCGGCAAGGTCGCCAACGACCAGCTGGGCGAGATTTTCAGCCATGATATCCGCGCCATCGGCGTTGAATTTGCCTCAGCCCCGCTGACCGGCGGTCCGGCGACGGCACGCTGCCTGATCAATGTCACCCCGGATGCAGGCCGCTCAATGTCGACCTTCCTCGGCGCCGCGGCCCTGGTCACGGAAGACGATGTCGAAGCCGGCGCCGACGCGCTGCGCGCCTCGAGCATTGTCTATCTGGAAGGCTATCTGTTTGATCGCGAAGAGGCCAAGCGCGCCTATGTCCGCGCCGCCGAACTCGCTGCAGCCGCCGGGCGCCGGACGGCGCTGACCCTGTCGGACACATTCTGTGTCGCGCGTCACCGCGCCGCCTTCCGCCATCTCGTCGCCAATCATATCGACATTCTGCTCGCCAATGAGGCCGAGATTATCGCGCTCTACGAGACCGATGATTTCGACACTGCGATGGAGATGTGCCGTCGTGATGTTGCCGTCGCTGCGGTGACCCGGAGCGATAAGGGTGCCGTCTTGTTGCGTGGTGAGGAGACCATCATCACCGAGGCCGAGCCCGTCGCGCAATTGGTCGATACGACAGGGGCGGGCGATCTGTTTGCTGCCGGCTTCCTGCTTGGACTTGCCCAGGGCCGAAGTCTTGCGGAATCGGGCCGAATGGGTGCGATTTGCGCCGCGGAAATCATTTCTCACTTCGGTGCGCGGCCCGAATGCAGCCTTAAATCACTCGCGACAGACGCCGGAATCCCTTTTGAATAAGGCCTCGCCGCAAATTCGATTTAAATCTTAATGAAAAAAGTCCGACGTTTTAACCACAATTCAAGTGGTTGCCCCCATTCTGCATCGTGAGAACTGGCGGACTTTGTGTCCTGCCAGAGGTTTTGATGGTGTAGGCGCGGCCCGACAAGGGTCGTGATCAGGGGCAGACATGGCACCCATCCGCAAAGCAATATCGCGTGTTATGCGATCACTGGTGATGAAGTTCACGCTTCTCACCGGGATGCTGATTTTTGCGTCGACATTGATGCTGATGACGCTCGAGAATTTCGCAGCCCAGCGCGAGACCCGCAATTTGCTGGCCGAAAGCTCAATCGCGAGACTACAGGCCACCACAGACCGGATGGCTGTCGCCTTCACGGACAATGATGTCGAATTCATCCAGGGCTATCTCACCGACATGCTGGCCGGACTCAATCTGTCCGAGGCCTACGCGCTCAATAATCGCCGCGAACTGCTGGGCAGCGCCTATGCCAGCGGCGACGCACCCGACCGCCACCATACATCCGACCTGGCCGTCATGGCCCTGGGCGCTGGCGACCGCCGCGCTGCCCTCGGTGCCACAACGCTGGAAGTCGCTGTGCCGGTCTATACCGCCTCGCGCCGCCTGGTCGGCGTCGTCTTCGCCAGCCAGGAACTCACGGAACTGGTGCGTTCGCGCAATGCCGCCATTCGGCGCCAGACATTGATCGCCCTGTTCGCGCTGGGTATTTTCCTGCCGCTGGCAGCGCTGATCGTCGGTCGTGCCCTGAAACCGGTACAGACGCTGACCGATGCCGCCCGGCTGGCCTCGTCGAAAACCCTCGATATGCGCATTGATGTCCGCACCGGCGATGAGCTGGAAGTGCTGGCCAATGCCTTCAATCGCATGTTTGCGCGCCTCGACGGCAATCTGAAGCGTATTCACCGCCTGGCCTATGTCGATCTGGTCACCGAACTGCCCAATCGCGAGCGCTTCCGCAAGGAGACCGAACGGGTTTCGCGCAAGGCGCTCGAAGATGGCAAGACCGGTGCCGTGCTCTTCCTCGACCTCGATCGTTTCAAGCGCGTCAATGACAGCCTCGGAATCGGCGAAGGTGACCGCATGCTGGAAATGGTCGCGCGGCGCCTGTCGGAAGTGACGCGCGGTTGTGATCTCGCAGCTGGCGGCGATGGCGAGCCAAGCCTGGTCGCCCGCCTCGGCGGCGATGAATTCACCGTGCTTTTGCCTTCGATCGACGAACCGGCCGACGCGGCCCGGATTGCCAACAAGCTGGTTGACGCCATCCGTCTGCCGTTTGAAATCTCCGGCCACCAGGTCTTCCTCGGCGTCTCGATCGGTATTGCCGTCTTCCCGCAGGACGGTGCCGACCCGGAATCCCTTATCCGCCATGCCGACCTTGCCATGGCTCACGCCAAGCGCGATGGCGGCTCATCGGCCCGCTTCTTCGAATCCGCCATGAACCAGTCAGCCTTCGAGCGTCTGGTGCTGGAAAACGAGCTGCGCGATGCCGTGCATCAAGACCAGTTGGTCGTGTTCTATCAGCCCAAGATCGACATGCGCGACGGCTCGGTTGCCGGCGCCGAGGCCCTGGTGCGCTGGCAACACCCGACCGCTGGCCTGTTATCGCCTGGCGCCTTTATCGAGGCGGCCGAGGAATGTGGTCTGATCGGCGAAATCGGCGATTGGGTCTTGCGCGCCGCCTGTATCGAAGCGGCCCGCTGGCGCACGCTGGGGATTGAAATCCCGGTTGCCGTCAATGTCTCGGCGATGCAGTTCGAGCACGAAGGCTTCTCGGAATCCGTGCTGCACGCGCTGGAACTGGCCAATCTACCGCCACACCTGCTCGAGCTGGAACTGACCGAGTCCATCGCGATGGAGAATCCCGAACGCGCCATCGTCCAGGTTCAGCCCCTGCGTGATCGCGGCGTCAATTTCGCCATCGATGATTTCGGCACCGGCCATTCCTCGCTCTCCTATCTGACGCGGATGCCGTTTGACGTCTTCAAGATCGACCAGAGCTTCGTGCGCGACATGACCACCGATCCGCACGCCCATATCGTGGTCCAGACCATCCTGGCGATGGCCAAGGCGCTGAAACTGGAAACCGTCGCCGAAGGTATCGAGACCCAGGAACAGTTCGAAATGCTGCGCGCCGAGGGCGCCACCCTGGCCCAGGGTTACCTGTTTGCCCGTCCGATGCCGGCCAGCGACTTTGTCGAGTACACCCAGGGCGGTTCGGCCAATCGCGCGGTTGCCGAATAGGCCAAATGGTCTGAGGACTTGATCGCAGCCGCCGCGACCGCCACATCTGTGTCTCCAGCCGAGTCCCGTCACGCAGCCCAGGCTCAATGACGGAACTCTAGTTTTTTGTATTTTCGCACTTTCGAACCGCAAAACCGGTTCCCACTTTTGCTGAAAATGCTCAGTCGGAGACCAATATGTCCAAAGCCTCATCCACCGACGCGACACAATGGCGCGGCACCACCATCCTCGCCGTGCGCAAGGGCAAGACCGTGGTGATCGCCGGTGATGGCCAGGTCTCCTTCGGCCCGACCGTGATGAAGGGCAATGCCAAGAAAGTCCGCCGTCTCGCCGACGGCAAGGTCGTCGCCGGCTTCGCCGGCTCCACCGCTGACGCCTTCGCCCTGTTCGAACGCCTCGAGGCCAAGCTCGAGCAATATCCCTCCCAGCTCGCCCGCGCCTGCGTCGAACTGGCCAAGGACTGGCGCACTGACCGCTATCTGCGCAAGCTCGACGCCATGCTGATCGTCGCCGACACCAGCGCCACTTTCGTGCTGACCGGTGCCGGCGATGTTCTCGAACCGGAGCACGGCGTCGTCGCCGTCGGATCCGGCGGCAATTATGCCAGCTCCGCAGCGCGTGCGCTGCTGGAATACGAGGCCGAGCCGGAAATCATCGTCCGCAAGGCGATGCAGATCGCCGCGGAGATCTGCATCTACACCAATGAAAATCTCACCATCGAGACGCTGACGTCGGAATAGTCGCGAATCCGCACCGACCTCGCATTCCCGACCTCGCATTCCCGGCCTCGCATTGCCGGCCTCACATTCCCGTCAGACCAGCATGAAGGCCGCCGCCGCGAAACAGAGCGAGGTGGCGAGCGATCCCGCGGCGCGCCAGTGATTGAGCCCCGTCCAGCGGATGAGAAAGCGCTGCCAGTAGACCTGCGCGCCTGCATCTTGCGCATCCAGCGCGGCGAGACGCTTGTTCATTGGCACATTGCCAAAGCCGGTGACCAGGAAAACGGTGACCAGATAGATCATCGCGCCGAGAAAGATCAGCGTCTGGCCCGGCCCCTCCAGGGACAGGAGGGCATAGGCGGCCAGCGCGTAGACGCCGGGCAGAAGCAGCACAAAGGCGGTCAGGAAGACCGAGCGCAGCACGGTGCGATTAATGCCCTGCATCGCCTCGATCCCGCTTTCGGGTCTGGCCTGGGCCAGACCACGCATGATGAAATCGGAAAAGGCCAGCAGGACGCCGGACACCAGGGCGCTGACAAGAGCCAGCAGGAGGCTGGTGATGGCGATTAGATTGATCGACATGGTAATCTCCTTTCAATCCGGACGGCTCAGGCGGCCATTGACCAGACACCGGAACGGGCGGCATCGCGGGCGAAATCGATGAAGTCGACCGGCGGCCGGCCCAGCGCGCGCTGCACGCCATCGCCCAGCCTCGCATTGCGGCCGTCGAGGACGGTGGCCAGCAGGTAGTCGAGCAACCAGACCATCACGTCAGGCAGACCCGCCGCGACAAGCCCGTCGACAAATTCCGCCTGCGGGATATCGGTAAAGCGGACGCTGCGGCCGGAAGCTTCGCTGATCTCGGCGGCGATCTCGGCAAAGCTCAACAGGCGCGGCCCGGTGACTTCATAGACTTCGCCGGCATGACCAGGCTCGGTCAGTGCCGCGATGGCGACCTCGGCGATATCATTGGCATCGACAAAGGGTTCGGCGACATCACCGGCCGGCAGGGCGATCTCGCCGGCGCGCACCATGTGGACAAATTCACCCTCGGTGAAATTCTGGTTGAACCAGCTGGCCCGCACAATGGTCCAGTCGAGCCCCGATTGCTGCACGATACGCTCAGCGGCCTGGGCTTCGTCCTCGCCGCGTCCTGAGAGCAGCACGATATGGCGCACACCTGCCGTCCGCGCCAGGCCGACAAAGGCGGAGATCGCCTCGGTGGCACCGGGTACGGCCAGATCAGGGGCGAAGGTGAGATAGACCGCGCTGACCCCGGTCAGCACGGCGGCCCAGCCGGCCGGCTTGTTCCAGTCGAAGGCGGCGGCGGCGCTGCGTGAGGCGAGGCGCACGGCATGGCCCAGACGCATCAGCCCTTCGGCGACACGGCGGCCCGTCTTGCCGCTGCCGCCGATCACCAGGATCAGGCCGGGCTTGTTGCTGCTCTGCGTCTGGTCCGCAGCGGCGGAAGCGATGGATGGTGTGGAATTGGTCATGATGATTTCCTCGATTGCGGTGCTTTCTTGACACCGTGTAAAGTTTACATCGCCGCTATATTCGTTATCTTGACACCGTGTCAAGTGTGAATCGGAAAACATGTCCATGACGAAATCCGGCGAAGAAACCCGCACCCGTATCCTCAAGGCCTCCTGGGACCTGCTGGAACAGGGCCCCGAGACCCCGGCGCGGATGAGCGATATTGCCCGCGCCGCCGGGGTCAGCCGCCAGGCCGTCTATCTGCATTTTCCCAACAGAACCGAATTGCTGATCGCCGCCGCCCGCTTCGTCGACGCCGCATCGGCGATAGATGAGCGCCTGGCAGCGAGCCGCGCCGCAACCACCGGACCGACGCGGCTGGACGCCTATATCGAGGCCTGGGGGACTTATATACCGGTGATCCATGGTGTCGGCCGCGCCCTGATGACGATGGCCACAACAGACGAGGCCGCCCGCGCCGCCTGGGATGATCGCATGACCGCCATGCGCGATGGCTGTGACGCGGCCATCCAGGCCCTCGCCCGCGACGGCCTGCTGCGCCCCGATCTCGACCTCAAACGGGGCACAGACCTGATCTGGACCCTGCTCTCGGTCCGAAACTGGGAGCATCTGGTCGGTGATTGCGGCTGGTCGCAGGGGGATTATGTCGCCGAGATCAAACGGCTGGCGCGCGCGGCCGTGGTCGCGGAGATCGGCGGACAGAATTGAAAATTTTCCCCACAGGCGCGGGCGAAATGATAGCATTCGCCCCGAAGTTGGATTTCACACATTTGGGGGGGCGCCGTTCCGGTCGCCGATACTGATATGACTCTTGTGCTCAAAACATCACTGCTCGGCCTCGGCGCCGCACTCGTTCTGGCCGGCTGCAATGCGCCAGACGCCAGCGCTCCGGAAGCACCCGCTGCTGCGCCGGCCGAGACCGCGGCTCCAGCCGCACCGGAAGCCGCGCCAGAAGCTGCACCCGAAGCTGCACCGGCACCGGAAGCCGCCGCGCCGACCCTGTCGCGCAGCGTCACGGTCACGGCTGACGCCGCCACCGTCTGGACCCTGATCGGCCCCTTCTGCTCGCTCGGCGAGTGGCATCCAGTGGTCGGCAGCTGCACGATCGGCGATGACGGCACCCGCACCATCGTCACCGCCGACGGTTCGGCGACCTTCATCGAGCGTGAAGTTGCGCGCGATGACGCCGCCCACACCTATTCCTACGCCATTATCTCCAGCCCACTGCCCATCAGCGACTATGTCGCGACCATCAGCGTCGCCGAGACCGCACCGGGCGTCTCGACCATCACCTGGTCAAGCCATTACACCGCCATTGACGGCCAGGACGAGGCCGCTGCCGCTGCCTTGGCCGGAATTTACGAAGCGGGCTTTGCCGGCATTACGGCCAGCCTGGCGGGGTAACGAAGAAGGGGCACTCCTTCACCAAAAGCTCAAACCCTTGTCATCCCGGACGGATGCCCGGACGCGTCAGCGATCCGGGCGCAGGTCCGGGACCTACCCGCTGCTCCAGCTGGAGTTACGGGTAGGTCCCGGCTCTCCGCCCCGCCTGCGCGGGGCATTCGGCCGGGATGACAGGGTATTTTTTGGGGAAGGCCCCCCGCTAAAGCGCGAAGTGAAACACCAGAACATCGAGCACCAGCGCCGCGAACAGCAGCGGCACCAGGATCTGGTGCAGCATCCGCGTCTTCCAGATCGCCAGCGCCAGGAAGGCGGCGAGGATGAAGGCCGAGGACAGATTATCCATGTCGACCAGACCGTCGCCAAAGCTCAGCGGCCGGTAGATCGTCGCGAACACCACGGTGGCGATGCCTAGCAGATAGGTCTGACGCGTATTGGCGAAATAATGCCGGTCGTAATCCACCCCCTCCGCATCGTCGGGAAACAGAAGATGCGAGATGATGTACAGCCCAATCGGCCCGCCCAGCATCATCAGCAGGATCGGAAAGCTCCACGTCTCGACCAGCCGCTGGTCCCAGGCCTCCCACCATTGCTGCAGCAGGGCGATGAAGACCAGCGCCACCATCAAACTATGCAACCAGTAAAACCGCGACCGCGCCCGATTCTGGATCTGCCGCGCGACATTGGTCAGCAATTCGGTCACGCCGAGCCCGACAATGATCGACAGCAACACCATCACAAATGAAAAACGGTCCATGTTGGGTGCTCCGCTGGCGTGGGGGGAGACTAGGGGGAAGTGGGGTGGTGTGGCCAGAGGGGGGCGTTTCTTCCCCTCGAAAACCCCCAACTCTTGTCATCCCGGACGGATGCCCGGACGCGTAGCGGTCCGGGCGTAGATCCGGGACCTACCCGCTGCTCCAGCTGGTCTCACGTGTAGGTCCCGGCTCTGCGCCCCGCCTGCGCGGGGCATCCGGCCGGGATGACAAGAGTTGGTTGGCTTTGGTGCCCGGTGGCGACGCTCTGCGAACAAGCCCCACCCCAAACCGTCATCCTGACGAAGGTCAGGACCCAGTTTCAAACGCAACCAAACGAGAATAGCGCGCACTCACCAAGCGTCAGGGTGACGGAGTTTTATGCGGTGGTGAGGTAATGGCGAAGGCAAGTGCCACTCCCCCAAAGGGCGTCCTTGACGCAGCTGAACCCCAGTGGCCCACTGGGTGGCGGGGAACTTGAGGATTGCACCCGAGTCCCCCGTTTACTGCTCAGACGTCCCGCCATTCATGGAGACGAAGCTTTGACTGCGCCAAGTTCGATTACTGAACAGTTTCCTCCGCTTCCACTCCATGATTTGGTGGAAAAGATCCGTCGTTTCGATGAGTTTGGTTGGGCGAAGAAAGAAGCGACGATATGCGAGGTTGTGTCTGCGCACGCCTCTATAAATCTCACTTGGGGTCACGGTTCACGATACCGAAGAGCACGAATGGTCTCGGGTCCGTCGGACGTGAAGAGGGTGGATGATGTATTGTGGCCACCAACTGAACGTCGCCGAATGGCTAGGTTGAATCGAGCTGGTGAAGCCATGCTTTATGTGTCCCATGGCCGAGACGTCTGCTTATCCGAAACTAGAATTAAAGACGATCTGGCTGTGCTCGCCACCTTCAAGATTCGACCCGAAAGAACATCACAAATCTTGCCCATTGGGGAGCTATATTGGGTCCACCGGACTGGGAGAGGATGGTTTTCTGGAGAAGATGCCACACCGATTACTGGACTGATCAACGCGTGCCCAAAGGAAGACGCGATGTCGCTCATCGTTGCCGATCACTTCCTTGCCAAATTGCTCAACAACAAGGTGGGGGATTATCAGCTTTCGAACATGGTGGCTCAGGCGCTTTTCGAGAAACTCGACAAGCTGAACGCTGTAGCCTACCAGAGTCAGTGTTGCGAAGGCGGCATGAATCTGGCGGTGAAAGCCGAAGGGTTTTGGGATGATTGGGGTTTGGAGGCAGTTGAACTAAGTCAAATGACTCATTTGGCCTGCGGTATTTACCAACATCGAAAAATTTATGAGGTCACCAAGATCAATGAGGTCGGCGAATTCACATGGTCTGAAAGCGATTCAGAATCCTTAACCTCAACTATCTTTCCCAATCTTTGGTGGCCGCGCGATTAGAGTTTATGCGTCGAATGCGATCGGTGGCCGCATTGCGGATCACCGGGCCCTCGCGCGATCACACACTTGGAAAACGAACACCATATAGTTTCTTCAATACGCTTTCCACGACCGCCCTGTAGATTTCAACATCTTCATTGGTGATGTCGACAGTAGCGCGCTCATGAATAATTTTATTTCTTTTTTGGTAGTAATATTCACATAACCGCAATTCATCAGCGGTGATTTTGCCTTTTCCTAACAAATGTAAATTTACATGGGATATAACATCAGATCTATTTTGAAGTAAGTTTTTGATGAACTCATCATTATACTTCTTTGGACTAAACTTACCTCTGTTGTTCACAAGATATTCTTTAAAAGAAATTTCGAGATTGCTGTCCAATAATATCAATGCAAAGCGATTCTTGGTGGAAAAGCGTGTGGAAGACAAAAGTCGACTCGCAGCCATAGCTTCGACCAACCCCCTTGCCCAAGGCTGTTTCTTGAGGAGGCCCGCATTCAATCCCAATATTGAAGTTGCGTATTGTTTCTGACCAGCTGGCGCCGGGGGAAGCCTAAGGTTCCCAGAGTCGGCATTGGTCAATTTTTGTCGCAGAACCGCTCCCTCCTCATACGCGAACACCTCCCCATCCCAGTCGTTCTTCCAGCGCCGCGATGCCTTAGTGTAATGGCTCACCAATTCGACAATTCGCTTCTGTGCTGCACGGAATGCTAAGTGGCTGTAATTAACTCCATTTTTTGCACTGTTCCACGGCATAGCCTTTGCCGCCCCCTCAAAAGAAACAAGAACTCGACATAACGAAGCATCAGGATGAGGGCGCCCAGCTTCACTGGAAACCAAATACCCAACCGCTCGCTCCCTAAGCTCTTTGACGACAAGCCGATCATTGCAAAAAATGTACACCCCGTAATTCTGAGCCTCCGGATCTCGATCGAGGATCAAGCCGGCCTGCAACCGAACCCGGAGGCTGCCTAATTCCTCCAAATCAACTTCAAACTCATACTCGCTTGGAAGCATACTTGGAGGGTATGCCCAGCGATCGAAGGTTGTCGGGTCCACGGTCGCGCCATTCAGCGTAATCGAAAAATCAGCCGCCAAGAACTTGCAGTAGGTGGCCGCCAAGTGTGCTCTTAAGCGCTCAACATCCTCAATTTGGAGAGGACGCCTCAAAAGTGAAATTTCAATTTTGGTGGTGCCTTGGGCGATATCCTGTGTCTGGTACGTCGGGAGCTCCCAAGTGCTCTCATTTAGCCAGGCATCGTTGACCTCAACCATATAGGTCTGCTTGTTCCTATATCTCGTTTGAATCGACGTTCGTTGACCGAGGGCCACACAGGCTCGTTTGCTCCCCACACCAAAAATCCCGATGCTTCGTCCCAGCGGGTCATTCAGGCTTCCACCGGGGGTGACCAACAGGCCAAGCTGGTTTTCTGGCACCCCGCCGGCATTATCTTGAATCCGCAATGCTTGTTGGTCCGGATCAACATGAACACTCACCTGCAGCTTTCTTTTGCGGCCACCTCGCGTCCAAAGGTCAATCGCATTATCGATGAGTTCGCAGATTCCAGTCAGTAGCTCGTAGTCGCTTATGATCGACCAGTAGAGCCGCTTGTCGGGCGTAGCATCAATCGACGAGTGCGGTTCAATGCCCATCAAGTTCCCCATATCGTAGCGTGCCAGCGAGCTGGTGATCATACTTGGGTGAAGGGTCGCATGGGAAATTTGCGTGCACAAGTTGCGCGATTAGGGTCCAGAAAACCGGCTACCCTGTCGCTCCGGCTTTTGGGTCCCCACTCCGTTCGGGAAACAAATGATAGAAAACCACGCTAATCAATTGAACTGTAGACAATCACTTCAAAGCTCAGGCCATTGACAGCGCGTGTGCGTGGAAGAGTTGAATCCCGCCCCCACCTCCTCCCCTACCCCGTCCCAAATATCCCCCCCTCATCGCGAAAGCACTTGAACTCCAGCGCATTCCCCGCCGGATCGCGCAGGAAGAACGTCCCCTGCTCCCCCGGCTCGCCCTTGAAGCGCACATAGGGCTCGATGATGAAATCCACGCCGGCGGCGCGGAACCGCTCCGCCAGGACTTCCCAGTCGTCCCAGGCCATCAGCAGGCCGAAATGGCGCACCGGCACCGCCTTGCCGTCGACACCGCCTGTAGCGACCGGCTGGCATTCCCCGGGGGCGAGGTGGGCGACGATCTGGTGGCCGTAGAAGTCGAAATCGACCCAGTTCTCGGATGAGCGGCCTTCGGGGCAGGCCATGATGCCGCCGTAGAAGGCGCGCGCCTTGTCCAGGTTGTCGACGGGGAAGGCGAGGTGGAAGCGGGGGCATTGCGAGGTGCTCGACATGTGCGCGGATACCTTTCAGGACTGGTTTCATCGCTGCAGCTTGATTACATGGGGATCAGAGCCAAGCCAAATGCGAAACCTGTCATGACCGAATTTACGCCACGCGAAATTGTTTCCGAACTCGACCGCTTCATTGTCGGCCAGGGCGATGCCAAGAAGGCGGTCGCGATCGCCCTGCGCAATCGCTGGCGCCGGCGTCAGCTTGAACCGGGTCTGCGCGAAGAGGTGATGCCGAAGAATATCCTGATGATCGGGCCCACCGGCGTCGGCAAGACCGAGATCTCGCGGCGTCTGGCCCGGCTGGCCGGAGCGCCCTTTATCAAGGTTGAGGCAACGAAATTTACCGAGGTCGGCTATGTCGGCCGCGATGTTGATCAGATCGCCCGCGATCTGGTCGAGGTGGCGATCACCCTGGTGCGCGAAAACCGCCGCGAGGCGGTCAAGGCCCAGGCCGAGAGCCAGGCGGAAGAGCGCGTGGTTGATGCGCTGGTCGGTGCGGGCGCCAGCCCGGCGACGCGCGAGAGCTTTCGCAAACGCCTGCGCGATGGTGAGCTCGACGACAAGGATGTCGAGATCGAGCTCAATGATGCCGGCGGGATGCCGATGATGGACATTCCCGGCATGCCTGGCGGCGGCGCCGGCGTCATCAATCTCGGCGATATTCTCGGCAAGGGTTTTGGCAAGAAGAAGAAAACCGTGCGCATGAAGGTCAAGGAGGCCTATGAGCCTCTGCTGGCCGAGGAAGCCGACAAATTGCTCGATGATGCCGCGATCACCGCCGAAGCGATCAAGCTGGCCGAGGAGGACGGCATCGTCTTCCTCGACGAGATCGACAAGATTGTCGGCCGTTCCGATGCCCGCGGCGCTGATGTCTCGCGCGAAGGCGTGCAGCGCGACCTGCTGCCGCTGATCGAGGGCACTTCGGTGACCACCAAGCATGGCGTCATCAAGACCGACCATATCCTGTTTATCGCCTCGGGCGCCTTCCATCTGGCCAAGCCATCCGACATGCTGCCCGAGCTGCAGGGGCGTCTGCCGATCCGCGTCGAGCTGCAGGCTTTGAGCGAAGCCGACCTCAAACGCATCCTGACCGAGCCGGAAGCCAGCCTGATCACGCAATATGTCGCGCTGATGGGAACTGAGGGCGTGACACTGAACTTCACCGATGACGCAATCGATGCGCTCGCCAGTCTGGCGCACCAGGTCAATGCCTCGGTCGAGAATATCGGCGCCCGGCGTTTGCAGACGGTGATGGAAAAACTGGTCGAGGAGATTTCATTCACCGCCTCCGACCGCGATGGCGAGACGATTGTGATCGATCCCGATTATGTCGCGGAGCATGTCGGCAATCTGGCGAAGAATGTCGATCTGTCGAAATTCATTCTCTGACGGGCCGCGGTTTCAGGACCGGAGCATTTTCAGCAAAAGTGGGAACCGGTTTTGCGGTTCGAAAATGCGACCACTAAGAACCGAGCATTTTCAGCAAAAGTGGGGACCGGTTTTGCGGTTCGAAAATGCGACTACCCGGAATCTCGCATTCGCCGGCGATGTAATAGTTGCGCTTCCGATGCGCGAATCGACACCTACAACACCGCCTCCGAGGCTGCGGGCACTGAAGGGCAGACCAATCGACACTGGGCGGTGCATGAATGACAGCCAGGCGGCAGTCTAACGGCAGGTTTGCCAACACGCCGGTTTACGGTTTCAGCCGCCGCATGGTGACGTAAAACGCACCGCCGCCGCCATGGCGCAAATGCGCCGCCGCATACCCTGACACCCACTCACGAAACTCCGGATTACCAAGCCATTCCGGCAGCTTGCGCCGCAGCACACCCGGCTCCTCATGATTGTCCCAAGGCTCGCTCTCGCGTTCGCGGGCCTTGAAGCCCTTGCCGGTGATAACCAGTACGGTTTTATAGCCATCGCGATAGGCCATGGCCAAGAAATTTCGTAATGTTCTCAGCGCCATATCCTGTGTCAGCCCATGCAGATCGATGCGCCCGTCAATATCCAGACGCCCTTTCCGCACCCGTTTTTCACCACCGCGATCAACCGGCAGGGCCGGCAGTTTCGGCTTGGTATGCGGGTGTGGGAAATGGCTGTGCTTGAGTGACAATTTCTTGTCAAGACCGGGTTTTTCCGCTGGTTGTTCAATGGGTTCCTGATCATCCAGCTTGTCCATCCGGTCCGGTGAAATCGGCCTGATTGATTGGGCGATCTTGCGCCAGATCGCCTTTTCTTCCGGGCGCAGGGATCGTTTGCGGGCCATCCGATCAGGCCGGCGGGGTCGCGTCGATAATCCGCTGGGCAACGGAAACCGGAAGCAAAACAGTCCATTGCGCCTGTGCCCGCGTGGTTCCGGCGCGCCGCTCCTCGGTTTCGCCCCAGCCCCAGAAGAAATCACCACGCAGCGGCCCATTGATCGCGCCGCCGCCATCCTGGGTCACCACCAGCCCTGTCCAGGCAGGCATATCCGGCAGATCAGCGGCGAGCCAGACCGGCACGCCCCAGGCATGAAAGGCCGGGTCGACCGCGATCGAAGCCATCGGGGTCAATGCGACGCCGGATGAGCCTCGCGGCCCCAGGCCTGGATCGGTAAGGTCTTGTGTTTCAAAGAAAACATAGCGCGGATTGACCGAGAACAACTCCGCCGTCGCCTCAGCTCCATGGGTGTTGAGCCAGGCTTCAATGCCTGCTTTCGAGGCCGCATGCGCCTGCAATTCGCCGCGCTCGATCAATTCGCGCCCGATCGAGCGATAGGGCAGGCCATTATGGGCCGAGAAGGCGGCACGGCTCTGATTACCCCCGGCATCGACCAGCCGGCCGGAGCCCTGGATCTGCAGGAAAAACACGTCAATCGGTCGGCCCCAGGCGAAAACTTCACCGCGATTATCCACCTCGATTTCGGCCCGGTTATAATAACGAACCAACGCCCCGTCATTCACCCGGCCCACCAGCCGCCGTCCCGCCAGATCGGACTCAAACAGACCCAGATCCACCGAAACCATATCCGCAGGCCGCCGCCGCAAGGGCTGGCTGAACTCGCCATCGGCCGTATCGCGCACTTCAACATAGGGTTCGTAATAGCCGGTCAGCAGGCCGGTATCGCCAGCGGCTTCGCCCGCATCATCGAGCGCAATCGCCCGCACCGGTGCAAAGAAAGCCTCGAACGTCGCCTGTGCCGCCTCTGTGCCCGGCCCGGTCATTGCCGCCGCCGTGCAGGCTGCACGCCAATCGCCGACCTGGCCGGCCCACGACGCTCGCGGGCTCAAGGCTTCGGAGTCATTGCGATTATCGAGCCTGGCGCAGGAGCGCAGGAAGGCCCCCAGAGCCGGTCGCAGATCCGCTCCGGCCCAGCCGGGCAGAGCGTCCCAATGCGCCGGCAATAATTGAAGACCGGTCGGAAGCGGTTGTTCTAAAGGAGGTTCTGGCTCGGGTTCGGGTTGTGGAACGGGCGCCGGCTGACAGGCTGCCACCGACAGCGCAATCAGCAGGGCGGCCGGGCTATACCGCCGCCACACCGGTCAAGACCCAGTTCGGATTGGCATTATCGGTGCGGCGTTCAAATACCCAATTCTCGCGAACCGTGTTCAAAGTGCCCAGATCGCCGGAGACACGCTCACCGGTTTCGCCAAGCGTTTCCGTAGCAATTTCAGCCTCGAAGCTGACCTTGACCCGCGCCGTCATGCCATCATGCGAAGCTTCGCTGATCTCGGCCGACTTGATGCGCTCGATTTCGGTGCGCATGCTTTCCTTGCGCTCGCCGCGCGCCGCAATGGCATCGGCATAACGCTGATAGACCTTGTCAGCGAGCAGCGGCCGCAAAGCCGCCAGATCACCCTTGGCAAAGGCTTCGACGATCATCGTATAGGCCGCCCTGGCGCCACTGGCGAAGCTTTCAGGGTCAAAACTGGCATCCACCGCCGCGATCGCCTCGAGGCCGGCAGCGGCACGTCCTTCAAACGCTGGCCGCAAATGGGCCTGGGGCACGTCAGACAATGCCGCACGGCTCTTCGGATCACTCGCCGGCGGCGGCGCCATATGTCCCTCACGCCGGCCGAGGGTCGAATACAGACGGATCGCGATGAAAATCGCGATGCCGGCGAAAATGAGAGTGGATAGAAGTTCAAACATGTGATTGTCGCCGCTCGATTGGGCCGGTAGGGAATATTGATCTGATATAGCCGCTATTTGTCCAGCCGTCAGCCTTGTCGCTGAAACCCAGCATGCTTGCTCCGGCCCGGCCCGCATGCTAACCGGCGCGCCTCGTTTCGTGTGGCCATTCTGGCCGCTACCGTATCACCGACGCCCGTCCTGTGGGGATTTTCATGACCGACACTCCATCCACGCCTGCCGAAAATACGCCGCCACCCCCGCCGCAGCTGCGCATTCTCGCGCAGTATGTGAAAGATTTGTCATTCGAAAATCCAGGCGCGCCGGAGTCGCTGCGCAATGCCCAGGCGCCGGGGATTGATTTGTCGATCGACGTCCAGGCCCGCACCGTTGGTGATGGCGCCTTCGAGGTCGTCCTCAACATCACCGCCAATGCTGCACGTGAAGACGGCGATGTCGTCTTCATCACCGAGCTCGCCTATTGCGGCCTGTTCCAGCTGGCCAATGTCGCCGATAGCGATCGCGAACCCTTCTTGCTGATCGAATGTCCGCGCCTGCTCTTCCCATTCGCGCGCCGCGTTCTTGCCGATGCCACGCGCGATGGCGGCTTCCCGCCGCTCATGCTGGATCCTGTTGATTTTGCAGGCCTCTACCGCCAGCAAATGATCAAGCGGGCTGCGGCAGTCCCGGGCGCCGACACCAATGGCAATGGCGCCCCCGAAGCCGGCAATTAATCCGCTTCGGTCAGCCTTGGCCGATCGTCAATTTCTTCCAGAGCGCGTTTTCGCCCAACCCCTCAATGAAGGCGGCATGGGCGGCGCGCTCTGATTCTGTCAGGACCCGGTCCAGCGGGTTCGGCCGAGCGCGTTGCGCCGGGAACACCACTTCGCCCGGCCCCGCATCGCCCTGACCACTCAGGTCGAGCGCACGAGTCCGGCCGCCAGAGAGCTCGAGATAGACCTCGGCCAGCAGCTGGGCATCAATCAGGGCCCCGTGTTTGTCACGGCTTTCCAGTGAGATATCGAAGCGCTTGCACAAGGCGTCGAGCGAAACATAGGAACCGGGAAATTTCGCGCGAGCGATCCGGGCGGTGTCCTTGAAACGGGCCTCGGCATAGCCGGGCCGCCCAAGCCGCTCGAGTTCCATATTGATGAAGCCGCGGTCGAAAGGCGCATTGTGCGCGACCAGTCCGGCATCACCCACAAAATCGATGAATTCCTCGGCGACCTGCGAGAACAAGGGCTTGTCCGCCAGAAACGCATCGGTCAGCCCGGTAATTTCAACGACCTCTTTCGGGGTCGAGCGCTGCGGATTGACATAGGCATGCCAGGTACGGCCGGTCGGGATGAAATCGATGATCTCGACACAGCCCACTTCGGTGACGCGGTCACCCGAGGTCGCGTACAGCCCCGTTGTCTCGGTATCGAAAACGATTTCGCGCATAATGCTCCTCAGTCTCCGGCCTGTTCGCGGATGGATTTCAGGATCACCGCCAGCTGATGCCGGGCATCCTCCAGGCCGCCAGACGTTTCAACACGGTAATCGGCCCGCGCCAACTTGCTCGAATCATCGAGTTGCCGGGCGATTATGGCGTCCAGCTTGGCGTCCGTCATGCCCGGCCGCTGCAGCACCCGGGCGCGGCGCTCCGCTTCGGGTGCGTGAACCACCAGCACGTGATCGACATGTTTCTCCGAACCCGTTTCAAACAATAGCGGAATATCAAACACCAGCAGGTCGGCACCGCTCTGATGAGCGTTGTGGAGAAAGGCCTCGCGTTGCTCCAGCACCAGGGGGTGAACAATGGCCTCCAGGCGCGCAAAACCCGCCGGATCTTCATGCAGGGCGGCCGAGAGCCGCTGACGATCGACCGCGCCGGCCACCACAACACCTGGAAATGCCTGGTCGATTGGTGCCACCGCCTTGCCGCCCTTGGCATAGAGGGCATGAACGCTGGCATCGGAATCAAACACCGGGATCCCGATCTCGGCGAGCAAGCGGGCGGTCGCAGATTTGCCCATCCCGATGGAGCCTGTCAGTCCGATGACTTTCATGACGCTGGTTCCAGCAAGCCAAGCAGGAGCGCGCGAGCATTGATCTGCGCCGGCGGCGCGAGGCCGAAAAAGGCTTCAAAACTCGGCCGGGCCTGGCCAATCAGCATTCCCAGGCCATCAATTGTGCGCAGCCCCTGCCTGGCTGCGTCGCGCAGGAAGCCGGTTTCGAGCGGCCGGTAGACGCTGTCGGCCGCAACCGCACCGGCCTGCGCGTTTCGCCAGTCGAGCACCAGGTCCTCAACGCCGGACAGTCCAAGTGAGGTCGCATTGACCACTAGCGCGGCGCCGGCGAGCGCCTGGTCGCGATCGTCCCAGTCATGAATTCGCGCGTCAGGCGCCAGATCCCGCGCCAGCGCAAGGGCATTGGACCGGCTGCGATTGCTCAATCTGAGTTCCGGAACGCCAGCCTGAGCCAGCGCATGGAGAATGGCCCGCGCCGCGCCTCCGGCACCGAGCACCAGGGCTGGCCCGCGCCTGGGATCAACGTCATTGGCCAGCAGGGCATTGAGAAAGCCCTTTGCATCGGTGTTGTCCGCATGGATTTGCCCGCCATGGAATGTCAGGAGATTGGCTGCACCGATTGCCTGTGCGGACGGACTGGCGTGATCGGCAATGGCCAGCGCTGTGTGTTTGTGTGGCAAGGTGACATTGACGCCGGCGCAATGGGTGCGAGCCAGGGCGCGCAAGAAGGCCTCGGCATCAGCTCGAGCGACCTTGTAGGGCAAATACTGCGCATCAAGACCTGCGGCCTCGATCCAGGCCGCCATCAGGCTTGGCGATAGCGAGTGCGCAATCGGGTCGCCGACGACACCGGCTGCAATGGCAGGCCCGGCCGGTTTCATGGCGCCAGATTTCCCTGGCGGCGCAATTCGTCAAGCACGGGCAGTAGCGGAAGTCCGAGCACGGCATGAAAATCGCCCTCGACCCGTTCGAATAATTGTGCGCCCAGCCCCTCAAAGGCATAAGCCCCGACGCTGGCTGTCAATTCATCACCGGCCCGCGACAAATACTGTTCGAGAAACGCATCGGAAAAATGCCGCACCCAGAGCGTCGAGCTCTGCTGATGCTGCCAGACCGGCTTGCCGGCGTGAGCCAGGACCAACCCCGAATGGAGCTGGTGTGGCCTGCCGCGCATGGCGAGCAGGCGTTGCCGAGCGAGATCCCGGCGCGGCAATTTGTCGAGCAGGGCGCCATCGAGTTCCATGGTCTGGTCGGCACCCAGCACAAGCGCATCGGGATATCGGCTCGAGACCTGGACGGCTTTGGCTTCCGCCAGCAGCAAGGCGATCGCCGCGGGTGATAATTCGGTATGCGCCTGTTTCAGCTGGTCCTCATCGACATCGGATTTGATGGTTTCGAATTCTGTTCCGGCATCGAGCAAAATCTGGCGGCGGATCTGGCTGCCCGACGCGAGAATCACGCGGCGGGTCATTTGCGGCCCCGCTTTTCATTGAGCATATTAATGATCTTGGCGGCCGTTTCCTCAACCGAGCGTCGGGTCACATCGATATTGGGCCAGCCATACTTGGCATAGAGGCGCTTGGCTTCAACGATTTCGTCGCGAACGGCGAAGTCGTCAATATAGTCTGTCGATCGACCCTCATTCAGCGTCAGCAGCCGATTGCGCCGAATCTGGACGATGCGCTCGGGTGAGGCCGTCAGGCCTACAATCAATGGATTGCGTAGTGAGAACAGGAATTCCGGCGCCGGTACACCGCGGACGAGAGGAATATTGGCAGCACGATATCCGCGGTGGGCGAGATAGATGCTGGTCGGTGTCTTCGAAGTCCGGCTGACGCCGAGCAGGATGATATCGGCATTCTCGAAATTATCGCCCTGGCCGTCATCATGGGCCATGGCGAAGTTCAGCGCGTCCATCCGGTGGTAGTAATCATCATCCAAAGCCCGCTGAGCCCCCGCCCGACTGGCCATGGCGCGGCCGAGATAGGTACTCAGTGTCGCAAGCATCGGATCCAGAATGGCAATCGCCGGAACACCGAGATCAGCGCATCGGGTTTCGAGATCCCGGCGCAGTTCGGAATTGATGATCGTGTACATCACGACACCCGGGTATCCCTCGATTTCCTCGAGCACACGATCCAGCTGCCGTGGCGATCGGACAAGGGCGTAGAGATGCTCGAGCGGATTGGTGTGTTCAAATTGGGCGACCGAGGCGCGCATCACCTCCATCAGAGTTTCACCGGTCGAATCGGAAACCATGTGGATATGGAATGACGTATTCAACCGTGGCCTTGATGTCGTGGGCATGATGATCGGGGCCTCGATAATGTTTACGAATTGTTAACAAGTATGGCAATTTTCCCCAAGCGATCGTTTCGGATCCTCGGAGTGTGGGTTTCACCCGGTATGACCCGGTACTACCCACACGTCTATCCACATCTGAAGTCCTGTTAAAAACTGGCTGATAACGTTAGACCATAGACATATTTGAACAATATTTCACAGATTATTGAACAAGGATTCTTGAAGTAAATTATTGTTATTTAACGTTTAGCACCTGTTGTTGACGTTATGGGCTCTCACTTGGATTTTGGGTGCTAGCGGGGACATTCTTTTCCGGTATGACCGGACAAATTTTTGTTTCACGACATTCACGGTCCTACAATTATCACTATAAAAATATATATATTTATCTGAGTGAAAGCGACGCATTGAATGATCGGGCAGAGAAGACTAATCAGACCCAATGATACTGAAACCCGCAAAGCCCCTTCTCGCCGTTCTCGCTGGTGAGACCCGTACGCCACCACCTGTATGGCTGATGCGGCAAGCTGGCCGCTATCTGGCAGAATATCGCCAGGTCCGGTCAAAAGCAGCCAATTTCATTGAATTCTGCTTCACACCGGAACTTGCGGCTGAAGTAACACTACAGCCCATCCGGCGCTTTGGATTCGATGCAGCCATTATGTTCGCCGACATTTTGTTGATCCCGATCGCATTGGGACGCAAGGTCTGGTTCGTAACCGGTGAAGGCCCGAAGCTGGAACCCTTTGACCCGGCAGGATTCGAGGGTTTGACCCAGGGACGCGTCGCAGAGGTCTTGGCACCGATCGGTGAAACCCTGCGTCTGGTAAAGCCGCAATTGCCGAACAACACCACGCTGATCGGCTTTGCCGGCTCTCCGTGGACTGTTGCGACCTATATGGTCGAGGGCGGCGGATCAAAGGATCGCTATGCGACCCGCGTCGCGGCCTGGAGTGACCCTATTGCCTTCGATGGCATGCTCGACAGAATTGCTGATGCGACGGCGGAATATCTTATTATGCAGGCCAATGCCGGCGCCGAAGTGCTAAAACTGTTCGATAGCTGGGCTGAAGGCTTGCCGGAACCCTTGTTCGAACGGGTCATTATTCGACCGACAAAGCGCATTATCGACCAGGTTAGGGCCGCCGGAATTGATGTTCCAATCATTGGCTTTCCGCGCGGTGCCGGAACCCTGTATCCGCGCTATGCCCGTGAAACAGGCGTGACGGCGCTGGCACTGGATACCGCGGTACAGCCTGAATGGGCCCGCTCGGTTCTGCCGGAGACGCTGCCGGTGCAGGGACAGCTGGACCCATCCGTGCTGCGCGCCGGCGGTGTCATGCTCGATCGCGAAGTTGATCGTTTGCTTGAAGCCTGGGCTGGACGCCCGCATATATTCAATCTTGGTCATGGCATCACACCGGACGTCCCGGTCGCGCATGTCGAGCAATTGCTGGCCCGTATCCGGCGATCAGTCTGAGGGCAGGCCGGTCCGGGAACGGGGCGGCCGGATGACGGAGTTGAGCATGGCCAAGACGCAGGAAAAACTTGCCATCATCCTGTTCAATCTCGGTGGGCCCGACGGCCCCGAGGCGGTGAAGCCGTTCTTGCGCAATTTGTTTCGGGACCCGGCGATTATCGGCGCCCCAACGCCGCTTCGACAGTTTCTGGCCTGGTTGATTTCCACGTTGCGGGCCAAATCAGCGCGAGCAAATTATGCCAAAATGGGTGGCGGATCGCCCTTGTTGCCGGAAACGCACAAGCAGATCGACGCATTGGCACCCTTGTTGGCTGCGCGCTTCCCCGACAGGGAAATCCGGATCTGGCCAGCGATGCGCTATTGGCATCCCTTGACTGAGGACGTTGCCCAGGAAGTTGCGGGCTGGCAGCCGGACAAAACAGTTTTACTGCCGCTCTATCCGCATTTTTCGACCACGACGACCGGGTCTTCGCTCGGCACCTGGCGAAAAGCGGGCGGGCCTGAAACCCATACTGTGTGCTGTTATCCGGTCGATTCCGGCTTTGTCGAGGCGCATGCGCAACTCATTCGTGCCAGTTGGGAAGCCGCCGGCCGCCCGGCCAATACGCGCCTGTTGTTTTCCGCTCATGGTCTGCCGGAGAAGGTGATAGCGGCGGGCGATCCTTATCAATGGCAAATTGAGCAAACCGCCAAGGCGATCGCGGCCTTGCTGTCTGAATTGCCAGATTGGCAAATTTGCTACCAGAGCCGGGTCGGGCCGCTGAAATGGATCGGACCGTCGACAGATGATGCCGTGCGTCAGGCTGGTGCCGACGGCAAGGCGATCCTGCTTACGCCGATCGCCTTTGTGTCGGAGCATATTGAGACCCTGGTTGAGCTAGACGAGGAATATGCCGAACTGGCGCAAGAGAGCGGCGTTGACAGCTATACCCGGGTGCCAGCCCTGGGGACGGCACCACAATTTATCGATGCGCTGGCGAATATCATTGCTGGCGCCTTGTCCTCGCCTGCGCGCCTTGGGCCGGCGGGGGGCGAGCGGTTTTGTCCGATCGCGTGCCCGGCATGCCCATCTGCACCGAAGGAAGGCTAGATCATGATGATCCTCGCCGCTTATGACTGGTTGCGGGCGCTGCATATACTGGCGGTGATCGCCTGGATGGCTGGCTTGCTCTATCTGCCGCGCCTGTTCGTCTATCACTGTTCCGCGATTCCTGACGGCGAGCTCGATGTGACGCTCAGGCTGCAGGAAACCCGCTTGCTGAAAATCATCATGAATCCGGCGATGATCGCGGTCTGGATTTTTGGTGTCTTGCTAGTCTGGGCCAATGCCGAACGAGCCGGTAGCTGGGCAGTGTTTTTGAGCTTCGCCTGGATCGGGAAATTTGTCCTCGTATCGATCATGACCGGCCTGCATCACGTGCTGGCACTGCGCTATAAGCGCTTTCAGAACGGGACGAATGACTGGCCGGACCGGTCCTACCGCATCCTCAATGAAATGCCCTTCCTGGCAGCTATCCTGATCGTTCTGATTGCTGTTGTCGCCTTGCGTTAAAGCGTGAAGCCGCCTGGCGCTTGATGGGGACGCTTGACGGTCGCGCTTGAGCGTGGCAAGCCTTCGACGACTCCACACGTGGATCCTCTCCTGTCCGGTCAAGCCAGCGTATATCATGACGCGCTTGTCCAATCCTCACTCCTCGGGACCACCTTATTTGGCACCCGATTTGCTTGTTCCAGCCTGTTCCCGTCCGGGACTTGGTTTCCCCTGCCTGAAAAAACAGATTGATCATGACCGACCAAACAACCACGCCGGCATTGCTCGAGGGCCTGGAGCGCATGACGCTGCAGGATTTGAAGCTTAAAAAGCCCACCGAATTGCTCGAATTCGCGGAAGCGCTTGAAATCGAGAACGCATCTTCGCTGCGCAAACAGGCGATGATGTTTGCCATCCTGAAGGCCTTCGCCGAGCGCGGCGTCGAGATTCACGGTGGTGGCGTGCTGGAAGTGCTGCAGGACGGTTTCGGCTTCCTGCGCTCACCAGAGGCGAACTACCTTGCCGGGCCGGATGATATCTATGTTTCGCCGACCCAGATCCGCAAATTCGGTTTGCGCACCGGTGATACGGTTGAAGGTGAAATTCGCAGCCCACGTGATGGCGAACGCTATTTCGCATTGCTGAAGATCAGCACGATTAATTTCCAGGATCCGGAAAGTGCTCGTCACAAGGTTCATTTCGACAATCTGACGCCGCTCTACCCTGAGTCCCGTTTTGTCATTGAGCTCGCCGATCCGACCGTCAAGGATCGTTCAGGCCGCGTGATCGATATTGTGGCACCGCTCGGCAAAGGCCAGCGAGGCCTGATCGTTGCGCCGCCTCGCACCGGTAAGACCGTGCTGCTTCAGAATATTGCCAATGCGATTGAGAGCAATCATCCCGATTGTTATCTGATGGTTCTGCTGATTGATGAGCGGCCGGAAGAAGTGACGGACATGCAGCGTACCGTGAAGGGCGAAGTTATCTCCTCGACCTTCGACGAGCCGGCCACGCGCCACGTCCAGGTCGCCGAAATGGTGATCGAGAAAGCCAAACGTCTGGTCGAACACGGCCGTGACGTCGTCATCCTGCTCGATTCCATCACTCGTCTTGGCCGGGCCTACAACACAGTCGTTCCGAGCTCTGGCAAGGTGCTGACGGGCGGTGTGGACGCCAACGCGCTGCAACGTCCGAAGCGTTTCTTCGGTGCGGCCCGTAATATTGAGCATGGCGGCTCGCTGACCATCATCGCGACCGCCCTGATCGATACCGGCAGCCGCATGGACGAAGTGATTTTCGAAGAGTTCAAGGGTACGGGCAATTCGGAAATCGTGCTCGACCGCAAGGTTGCCGACAAGCGCGTCTTCCCGGCGATCGACATCCTCAAATCCGGCACGCGGAAAGAGGAACTTCTGGTCGACAAGTCGCAATTGCAGAAAATGTATGTCCTGCGCCGCATCCTCAATCCGATGGGTGCCCAGGACGCGATCGAATTCCTGCTCGAGAAACTGCGTCAGACCAAGACCAATGATGAGTTCTTCGATTCGATGAATACCTGATCCTGTCACTCGCTGACATAAAGCCCGCCAGACGATTGTTCCGGCGGGCTTTTTTGTGTCTGTTCCGATCTGTGTAGCGCGCGTTGAGGCGGGAGGCAGACGACAGAACGGCCCGGGTGGCCCGCTGTATGACAGCGATGCGGCACACAGGGGCTTTGCTTGGCGCGAAATTGGCGCTTGGATTACGGTTGATCAAACTGGAGGACTGCCCGTGACGCGCAAACCCGATTTAACGCTGTTCCATGCTCCACAAACCCGCTCAATCCGGGTGCGCTGGTTGCTGGAGGAGATGCGGCTGCCCTACCAGCTTCACACTGTGCAGTTCGCGACCCGGCCGGCCGGTGATGAGCGCTATGCCCTGATTCATCCCCTGCGAAAGGTTCCGGCCCTGAAGGATGGCGATGAGATCGTGCTCGATTCCATTGCGATCATGCAGTACCTGCTCGGCCGATACGGGCCGAGCCGGCTTGAGGTGACGTCCGATGAAGCTGATTTTGGCCGCTATCTGCATTGGCTTAACTTTGGCGAGAGCGGCATGACCATGGCAGTTTCGCTCTTGCTGGCCCACACTCAGCTCCTCCCCGAGGACAAGCGCGACCCGAAGCTGGCGGGCTGGGCGCAGTATGAGATGGGCAAATTGCTCGCCTTTGCATCGGAGCACGCGATTGCCGACCGTGAATTTATCGCCGGCGACCGGTTAACTGCCGCCGATATCTCGATGACCTATATGTTCTACCTGCTGAAACTGATCCGCCAATTTGGCGATGCGCCCGACAATCTGAAATCCTATTTTGACCGGATGACAGCTCGCGAGAGCTGGATCGTCGCCAGCTCGAAGGATTGAGCGCCGCTTGGCCGGAATTCGGCAACAAGAGGCAGGCCACAACAACGCAATCGCGAAATTCGCTCTCGATGTTGCGGCTATTGATGACGCATGCCTATTTCGTGCGATAAGCTTGGCGGGTTGGTTTGGGAGATCCTCATGAAGGTCAATATTGAAATCGATTGTTCGCCGGCGGAGGCCCGGGCCTTTCTCGGCCTGCCCGATGTCACGGTACTCAATGAACATTTTTCCGCGGAAATGATCCGTCGGATGGATGCGAATATGGAGTCGGTGGAACCTGATGCCCTGATGCGGCAGTGGACGGCTTATGGCGGGCAGATGAGCGAAACCTTCATGAATCTGATGCGCCAGGCGGCGGTAGCGCCGACCAGCGGAACCAAGAAATAAGCAAGTGAAAACCACTATTTATGCGCTGTCGACTCCGCCTGGGCGTTCCGGGATTGCCGTGGTGCGGTTGTCGGGTCCGAAATCGGGTCAAATCCTGGGCAGTTTGATGGGGGGCAAGCTCCCCCTGCCCCGTCAGGCCAGCCTGCGGCGTTTGAGGGCGACGAATGGTGAGGTCTTCGATCAGGCCCTGGTGCTCTGGTTTCCCTCGCCTGCCAGCTTCACCGGTGAGGATTGTGTCGAACTGCATCTGCATGGCGGGGCCGCGGTGATTGATGGCGCCATCGACGCGATCGAGGCGGCAGGCGGCACGCTCGCTCAAGCGGGTGAGTTCACCCGCCGCGCCTTCGAGAATGACAAGCTCGATCTGACTGAGGCCGAAGGTCTTGCCGACCTGATTGAGGCGGAAACCGAAGGGCAGCGCAAACAGGCTCTGGCGCAGATGTCGGGCGCACTGAAGCTGTTATATGAGGGCTGGCGTGAGGCATTGATCGCGGTTCTGGCCTCGATTGAGGGCGAGATTGATTTTCCTGATGAGGCGGACGTGCCGGACGCCTTGTCTCACCGGGCCTATGAGCCGATTTCCGGCTTGCTGGCGTCGATCGATGTCCACCTGGCGGACGGCCGGCGCGGTGAACGGGTTCGAAATGGTTTCTCGATTGCGCTGATTGGCGCGCCCAATGCCGGAAAATCCAGTCTTTTGAACCGGCTTGCTGGTTGCGAGGCGGCAATCGTGACCGATATCCCGGGCACGACACGCGATATTGTCGAAGTTCGGCTCACCCTGGCAGGCTTCCCGGTCGTAATCAGCGATACAGCCGGTTTGCGCGAAGCGGTTGATGCCATTGAGGCCGAAGGGGTTCGCCGGGCTCTGGACCGGGCCGAGCACGCTGATTTGAGGATTGGTGTTGCCGATGCCCGTTCCCAGGCGGAATTGCTCGATTTGAAGGGGCGGCTGCTTGATGATGATCTCCTGGTCCTGAACAAGCTCGACCTTGTGCCGGATCAAGCGGCTGGTTCTGGATTTCGGGTCAGCGCCAGTACCGGCGCCGGGATTGATGCGCTTGAAGCGCGGATTGAGGCCATCGTTCGTGATCGTCTGGGCGCACGCGAATTGCCTGCACTAAGTCGGGCCCGCCACCGCCGGGCGGTTGAGGCGGCCCAGAATGCGCTGATACGCTGCCGCGAGCGGTTGGCCGATGCACCGGAACTGGCGGGTGAAGATGCGCGCCTTGCTGTTCGGGCGCTGGAATCGCTGACGGGCCGTGTTGATGTCGAGGATATCCTCGACCGGGTCTTCAGTCAGTTCTGTATTGGCAAATAGGGCGTGTCGAATTTGTTTCACGTGGAACACTGGACGCTGCCGCTCGACTCCGGGCGCCGTCAGTCTTATGTAGCCGGCTTCGCTGCAGCCTGATCCGCGGCCGGAAGAGTGACCATGAAATCCTGGGACGTCATTATTATCGGCGGCGGACACGCCGGGTGCGAGGCCGCTTCAGCTTCGGCACGGATTGGCGCGCGTACTTTGCTGTTGACGCACAAGATTGGGACGATCGGTGAAATGTCCTGCAATCCGGCGATTGGCGGCTTGGGCAAGGGGCATCTGGTTCGTGAAATCGATGCCCTCGACGGCGTGATGGGCCTGGTCGCTGACGCATCAGGTATCCAGTTCCGCCTGCTCAACCGATCAAAGGGGCCAGCGGTGCGCGGTCCGCGCACGCAATCGGACCGCAAACTCTATCGTGAGGCCATGCAGGCCACCCTCAATGAGATCTCAAACCTCGATATCCTGGGCGCACCGGTCGAGGATCTGATCCTCGAAGATGGACGTTGCGTCGGTGTTGTCGATGCTGGTGGTCAGACCTATCGCGCCGGCAGCGTGGTTTTGACCACGGGAACATTCCTGCGCGGGATGATTCATCGAGGTCTGGAGCGGACCCCGGCCGGCCGCGTCGGCGAAAAGCCATCGATTGGCCTGGCCGAGACGCTCTATGGTCTGGGCTTGCGCATGGGTCGATTGAAGACCGGAACCCCGGCGCGTTTGCGCAAGTCATCAATTGCCTGGGATGATCTGGACCAGCAGGCGGCCGATGATGTCCCGGTTCCATTTTCATTCCTGACCGACCGGATCACGGTGCCGCAAATCAGTTGCGCCATTACCCATACCACCGAAGCGACGCATCGCGTGATCGCGGATAATTTGCAGCATTCAGCGGTTTATAGTGGCTCCATTGCCGGTCGCGGACCGCGCTATTGTCCCTCGATCGAGGACAAGGTCGTGCGTTTCGCCGATCGGTCCGAACACCAGATATTTCTCGAGCCCGAGGGGCTGGACGACGACACTGTCTATCCTAACGGGATCTCGACCTCGATGCCGGATGCGGTCCAGGACGCTTTCCTGCGCACGATCCCGGGATTGGAACAGGTCGAGGTCAAGCGGTTCGGCTATGCGATCGAGTATGATTATGTCGATCCGCGCGAACTGGATGCGACGCTGCAGGTCCGTATTGTTCCCGGCCTATGGCTGGCGGGGCAAATCAATGGCACGACCGGCTATGAAGAGGCGGCGGCGCAGGGCCTGGTCGCCGGGTTTAATGCCGCGCTTTCGGCGTCCGGCAGCGCGCCCTTCATTCTGAGCCGCTCTGAGGCCTATATCGGCGTCATGATCGACGACCTGGTCACCCGCGGCGTCAGCGAACCCTATCGTATGTTCACATCTCGTGCCGAGTACCGCTTGATCTTGCGAGCCGACAATGCCGATCAGCGTCTGACACCACGGGCGATCGAGCTCGGTGCCGTCTCGGCAACGCGGTGCGAAATGTTCCACGTGAAACAGGAAAAGCTGGGACGTGCTCGCGAGCGGGTCGCGGCACTCGACATCACGCCGCCAGAAGCCCAGCGCCACGGCCTCACGGTGAATTCCGACGGCCGCCGGCGCTCAGTCGCCGACTTGCTCGCTTATCCGGGCATCGCATGGGCTGATGTCAGGAGTATCTGGCCGGAATTATCGGAATTTGATGGGTCCGTCGCCGAACAGATGGAAATCGACGCTGTCTATGCCGGTTATCTGGATCGGCAACAGGCCGACATTCTGGCCTTCCGGCGTGATGAAGCGGTCAAAATCCCGGCCGATCTGGATTATTCCAGCGTTGGCGGGCTTTCGAATGAGGCCCGTGAGCGGCTGATCGCCTCGCGCCCGGATACACTGGGGCAGGCGGCGCGGCTTGAAGGCGTGACGCCTGGAGCTTTAACGGCGGTGCTGGCGTATGTGAAGCGCCAGAAGAGAGAGGCAAGCTGATTGACCCGGGACGAGTTTGAGACCGCCACTGGTGTTTCACGTGAAACAGCGCTGGGCTTTGATCGCTGGCGCGAGCTTCTGGTAGACGCCAATGCGCACACCAATCTTGTCGGCCGCTCGACCCTGGATGATTTCTGGGAACGGCATGCGCTGGATAGCTTGCAGCTGATGCAGCTCATTCCGTCCGGCACGCGACGTATCGCTGATCTCGGCGCCGGCGCGGGATTCCCAGGCCTGGCACTGGCCCTGGCCCTGCGTGACCGTGGCCTCGGCACCCGCATTGTCATGATTGATTCGGTCGCCAAGAAGACCGCATTCCTCAACCGCGTCATCGGTGAACTCGGTGTGGCCGCCGAGGCGTGGACGATTCGAGTCGAGGCGATGGACCCGTCGGAAGCGTTCGAAATCGTCACGGCGCGCGCATTTGCACCGCTGAATAAATTATTGGATTTCGCCGCCCCGCTGTTGAAAAGCGGGACTGTCGGGCTGTTTTTCAAGGGCCGGCACTACCGTGACGAATTGACCGAGGCGCGTAAACACTGGACATTCGAATGCGAAGTCATACCCAGTCAGACCGGCGATGGTGTGATCCTGCGTCTCAGTGAGGTACAGCGTGTCCGATGATCTTCCGCGCCACCGTGCGCCTCGTGTGATCGCAATCGCCAATCAGAAGGGTGGGGTCGGCAAGACGACGACCGCCATCAATCTTGGCACCGCGCTGGCGGCGGTAAAACAAAACGTTTTGATCATCGATCTCGACCCGCAAGGCAATGCATCGACCGGCTTGGGTGTTCCGCCGGCGCGTCGCACCACCACGTCCTACGATGTCCTGGTTGGAAATGTGCCACTGCGCGAAGCCCTGGTGCCGACCCTGGTCCCGGGACTCTCCATTCTGCCCTCAGATGTGCTCCTGTCAGGCGCTGAGCTCGAACTGGCGACGGATCAGGCCCGATCCTATCGATTGAAGCGCGCTGTGGACCAGTATTTCCAAGCCCTGCAACAACAGTCGGACGGGTTTGACTATATACTGATCGATTGCCCGCCCTCGCTGAACGTCCTGACAGTCAATGCCATGACAGCCGCCGATTCCATCCTGGTGCCACTACAGTGCGAGTTCTTCGCCCTCGAGGGCCTCACGCAGCTGATCCGCACGGTCGAACGCGTCCGCGGGCATCTGAATGCGAAACTGGAGATCCAGGGCATTGTTCTGACCATGTATGACTCGCGCAACAATCTCTCGGCCGAAGTCGCTGCCGATGTTCGCGCCCATTTTGGCGATACGGTCTACAAGACAGTGATTCCGCGCAATGTCCGCGTCTCCGAGGCGCCATCGGTCGGAAAGCCGGTCCTGCTCTATGATCTCGCCTGCACGGGGTCTCAAGCCTATCTCGGCCTGGCGCGGGAAATTGTCCGACAGGAACGCAGCCGCAGCCGGCTGAAACAGGGTGAAGTGGCATGACCGGATCCGACAAGAATCGCCGTCTCGGACGTGGACTGTCCGCCCTTCTCGGGGAGATTGAAGGCGAAAGCTTTGATGCAACGCCATCCCCAAGCCCTGTAACAGCCTCGCGGGACGGCGTTCGCATGCTGCCGATCGAGTTGATCCGGCCGAATCCGGACCAGCCGCGAAAGGCCATGGCAGAGCCTGAACTGGAGGCGCTAGCGGCCTCTATTGCAGAGAAGGGGATTGTGCAGCCAATCCTGGTTCGCCCGGCCAAGGGGCAGGCCGAGGCCTATGAAATCGTCGCTGGTGAACGGCGTTGGCGCGCGGCGCAGCGCGCCCGCCTTCATGAAGTCCCCGCTCTGGTTCGGGAGCTCTCCGATCAGGAGACGCTGGAAATTGGCATCGTCGAGAATGTGCAGCGTGCCGATCTGAACCCGGTTGAAGAGGCCCAGGCCTATCGCCAGTTGATTGATCGTTATGGCCACACCCAGGAAGACGTCGCGCGGGCCGTCTCGAAGAGCCGCAGCCATGTGGCCAATATGGTGCGCCTGCTTTCTCTTCCTGCCATTGTCCTGACATACTTGGCCGAGGGCAAGATCTCGGCCGGACATGCGCGCGCAATTGCGACTGCGCCAAACCCGGAAGCACTGGTTCAACTGATTGTTGATAAAGGGCTTTCCGTGCGCGACGCCGAGGGATTGGCGCGCCAGGCGCTTGATCGGCCAACCCCGCCACGGCGATCTGCTGCGGCCGCGCCGGCTTCTGACAAAGATGCTGACACGCGCTCGCTTGAGGCTGATATCGCGGCCCGGCTTGGCTTGGACGTCGATATCCGGCATGGCAGTGATGGCGGCGAAATTCGCGTGCGCTACACGACGCTGGAGCAGCTTGACGATGTCTGCCGGCGGCTCAGCTCCGCCGAGCATTGAGCGATATCAGGTCCGCATCCTCGCGGCCCCACGCGCGAGGCGGAGCAGAAGATCGCCGACCAGCGTTTCGGCCGGGCTTGCGGATCGCTTGACGGCTCGTTCGGCATCGAAGGCCAATTGCCGTGCTGCATCGAGCCGGCGGCCGCGCCAGAATGTCATTTGTCCGCGAAACTGGCTGGCTTGTGGCCCATAACGCGGCGCTCCGCTGCGCGCGATGGCGGTGTCATCACCGCCGGCGGCGGCCACGGAGCCGAGCTGGTCGAGTCTGCGCTGCAGCGCTCTCAATATGCCAACGGCACTGGCGCCGCCGCCTAGCGCTCTGACATAGGCGCTGTCTGCCACCGTCATTGAGCCATCGAGTACGGGGCCAATAATGGCATCAAGCGCAGCGTCGCCTTGGTCCGCGGCGATCATTTCAACATCCGTAAGCTCAACCACATCTTCACCAGCTGCGCGCTGGCTCCGCAGGCCTTTGAAGAGTATAAGTTTTTCGATCTCGCCGCGAGCGAAGGCCCGGTCGCCTTCGAGGCGGGGCAGCCAGGCTGCCCGAGCCTCGGCTGTCAGTTTCAGACCTTCATCGGCCAGCATTTTATTGGCGATGTCGGCCAGGGATTGTGCAGAATCCGGGTAACAGGCGATCGCCATCGCCAATTTCGCAGGCTCGAACAGCTTGCGCAGCTTTCCGCGGGGGGTGAGATCGCCGGATTCGACAACCAGGCACGCCTCAGCCTGAGCCTGGCCCTTTTCGAGCGCGGCAATGAGTTCCAGCACCGGGCCGCTCCCCGTCTCCCCGGACAATCGGACACGGACCAGCCGCGCCCCGCCTGTCAGCGACATCGCGGCCATGGCATCCGCAAGGCTGGCCGGGTCGGATTTAAGGTCTTCCTCGGTGAGCTGGGTTACTGCGAAAGGGTCGTTCGGGTCGGGGACCAGCGCGCCCGCGAGCGCGTCCGCACGTTCATGCACCAGACCTCTGTCCGGGCCGAATATCAGATAGGCCTTTAATGCAGGGTCAGGACGCGCGATTCGCGCATCCGCATCGCGTGGCGATGCTTTTACCACGCCTGCCTGTCCTGCATCGCTCGCGCCAGCTGAATAATGATCCGATCGGCAGCGATACCGACGGCCCGATCTTCTGCGTCAGCCTCGGAAGCGAGGGCGCCATAGACGCCCGCGGGAACATCATAGGACGCATCGCTTCGCGCGACGCCGATCAGCACCGGATCGATCGATCCGTCGAGGTATAGCTGCCAATTGACGGTGATTCTCAGTGCATAGCGGCTGGCGATGGCATCGGCGCCGACGCCAAAGGGAGTCGATGTCATGGTTGTCGTGGCGCGGATCGTATAGGGGCCGGCTGCAGATCGGGCGCCCATACCGTCGATCAGCGCTTCCTGCAGGCGGAAGTCCACGCGTTCACGACCGGTTTCAACCCGTATGTTCGAAAGCTCGGCGGAAACCCCGTTGCTGCCATACATCGGTGAGAAACCGCAGCCTGAAAGGCCGGCGGTGGCCAGGAGAAGCAAAGCGGATACTGCCAGACGCAAAGAGCGCATATGATTCATCCCGCGACGATATTCACGATGCGACCGGGTACCACGATCACTTTGCGTATCGTAAGCCCTTCGAGCGAGCGCGCCACCCCTTCTTCGGCGATGGCCAATTGCTTGACGCTTTCCTGATCCAGATCCTTGGCAACCGAGATCTCTCCGCGCCGCTTGCCATTGACCTGAACCGGCAGAACCAGATCGGTTTCCACCAGCAGGTTGAGATCGACCTCCGGCCATGGCGCATCAATGACGAGACCTTGCCCACCCAGCCTGTGCCAGCACTCTTCCGCCAGATGCGGAATGAAGGGTGAGATTAATCGTGCCAATATGCCCAGCGTCTCGGCTCTGGCTTCGACCATGCCGCTGCCACCGCTTTCAGCCTTGCGGAGAGCATTCACGAGGTCATGGATTTGCGCAACGGCCGAGTTGAAGCGGAAGCCTTCAATGGCCTCAGTGACGCCTTTGAGCGTCCTGTGCGCCGCTTTACGCAGCGTCAGAGCATCGCCCTCAGCGCTGGCGGCGACAGTCAGCGGGCCCGGCGCGCCATCGGGCATTGAAATCATCACGGTCCAGAGTCGCTGGATAAACCGCCAGACCCCTTCCACGCCGCTATCGGTATATTCAACATCGCGTTCGGGCGGCGAATCCGAGAGCACGAACCAGCGCGCAGCATCGGCCCCGAAATCCTCGACGAAAGCATCCAGATCGACAACATTTTTCTTGGATTTCGACATTTTCTCAATGCCGCCGATCGTGACGGGTTTGCCGGTGGCAATCTCGACCGCATCATCCTGCTTGCGGTCGACTTCCTCGGGGGACAGCCAGCGGCCATCGCCCGATTTGAAGGTCTCGTGTGTTACCATGCCCTGGGTGAACAGGCCGGCGAAAGGCTCGCCGCTTGCCATGTTCAACAGATCGGTATCATTGAGCGCCCGGGTGAAGAAGCGCGCATAGAGCAAGTGCAGGATCGCGTGCTCGATACCACCCACATACTGGTCGACCGGCATCCAGTGCTCGGCTTCGGCCGCGTCGAAAGGCTTGTCTTCCGACAGGGGCGATGTGAAGCGCAGGAAGTACCAGGACGAGCAAACAAAAGTGTCCAGCGTGTCGGTTTCGCGACGCGCCGGCTTGTCACAGGACGGGCAAACCGTGTGCTTCCAGGTCGGGTGACGCTCAAGCGGATTGCTCGGCTGATCGAAGGTGACGTCCTCTGGCAGCACGATTGGCAATTGGTCCGCGGGAACAGGCACTGCGCCGCACGAGTCGCAATGCACGATCGGAATGGGGCAGCCCCAATAACGTTGCCGCGAAACCAGCCAGTCACGCAGCCGATAGCTGGTGGAGCCCTCGCCGAGTTTCAGTGATTCCAGTTCGGTGATCGCGCGATGCAATGCCGCATCAGTGCTCATTCCGTCCAGGAAGCGCGAATTGAAGATCGTGCCGGGCCCGGTATAGGCCTCGTCTTCGACATTATAGTTCGCGGCATCCTCGCCGGCTGGCAGCACGACCGGATTGACGGCGAGATCGTATTTGCGCGCGAAATCAAGGTCGCGCTGATCGCCCGCCGGTGAACCGAAAATCGCTCCGGTTCCGTAGGAGGAGAGTACGAAATTCGCTGACCAGACCGGCAATTTCCAAGAAGGATCAAATGGATGCTGCACTGTGATGCCGAGATCGATCCCGCGTTTCGGTGCCTTCTCAATGTCTTCGGCCGTCGTGCCCATCCGCGCGCAGTCGCGCATGAAGACATCGACTTCGGGATTGTCCTCGGCAATTTTGCGTACAATCGGGTGGTCCGGCGCGAGCGCCAGGAAGCTGGCGCCGAACAGAGTGTCCGGCCGGGTGGTGAAGACATCAATCGTGGGCCCGAACTCATCGCTGATGTCGGCGTCGGTCAGCGGGAAGCAGACGGTCGCGCCACGCGATCGGCCGATCCAGTTGGACTGCATCACCCGGACCTTCTCCGGCCAGCGATCCAGCGTGTCGAGCGCGTCGGTCAATTCGTCTGCATAGGCACTGATCTTGAAGAACCATTGATCGAGTTCGCGTTGGACGACAAGGGCGCCGGAACGCCAGCCACGGCCATCAATCACCTGTTCATTGGCCAGAACAGTTTGATCGACCGGATCCCAATTGACCTTGGCCGTCTTGCGGTAGACCAGCCCTTTTTCAAAGAATTTGAGGAAAATGGCTTGCTGGTGCTTGTAATATGACGGGTCGCAGGTCGCGAATTCCCGGCTCCAGTCCAGTGCCAGGCCCAGGCGCTTCAATTGCCCGCGCATGACCTCGATATTGGCATGGGTCCATTTGCCCGGATGGACGCCACGATCGCGGGCCGCGTTCTCGGCCGGCAGCCCGAATGCGTCCCACCCCATCGGATGCAGGACGTCAAAGCCGCGGGCGCGCTTATAGCGGGCGATGACATCGCCCATGGTGTAGTTGCGCGAATGGCCGACATGGATGCGTCCCGAGGGATAGGGAAACATCTCGAGGACATAATATTTTGGCTTGCCGTTTTGAGCCTTTGGCCCGCCCGCACGGAAGGAGTCACGCTCCGCCCAAGCCGCCTGCCATTTTGGCTCGGCTTCACGTGGATTGTATCGGCTCATATGCTTGGCTCGCAGCGTTTGACCGCGTACCCGGCGCCCTAATCTTCCAGTCGTGCAATGCGCAGCTGGCGAGCTCGGGTCAGGATAGCGTTTTCAATTTCGTAGGAAGTTTGCGGGTTCGTCTCGGCATCAATCCAACCACCGGTTTCTTCGCGAACCTGGCGGAAAACATTGACCGCAAGCGCGTCGGCACGCAGGCGCGTATCGAGGATATAGACCGTCAGCTTGAACCGCTCGGTCGTCATCTGTGGATTGGCATACCAATCAGTGATGATGACGCCGCCGAATGGATCGACTTCAGAGAGCGGCATGAAGCTGATCGTGTCCAGGCTGGCGCGCCACAAATATCCATTGACGCCAATGCCCTCGGGCTCAACCGGCCGGTTGCTGCGCAGCGGGTTGGGCAGGCTCGGCAGCTGAAAGCCGGATGAGCGCTGATCCGTCTGAGCTTCCGCAGCGGCGTCGCCGCCCCGGGTTGAACAGGCAGGGAGAAACAGGAGGGCGGCAAACAGGGCCGCACCAAGAATCCGAACGTCGGACATGTGCCGTAACTCCTTCAATGCAAGACGGCGAAAACACTACCCATACACTCGAATCTTGCGAGCTCAGGTGTATCGGGAAGGTGTGTATAACACGCGATCTTCGTCACGCCAGCGCCGAAAGGCACCCAAATGAGCGTGGCAAGTGTGCAACATGTGGCAAGGAACCCCATCGCGAAGGGTTTGTGGCGCTTGACCAGAGCCTGTCAGTCGCATCCATTAACGACGCGACGTCCGGGGGGACGGGGCCGAACGGCGGGGCCGCGAGGTATGAAACGGACTTCCAGCGCGATCCTTGTCGCCGCTCTGTCCGGGATACTCGCGGGCCCGCCGGCTTTGTCTCAAACGACAATTGGTGCGACCGACGGGGACCAGCCCGAATTGCGTATCGACGTTGGCGCAGTCTGGCTTTCCGGCTCGGACGCCGCCGCTTCAAGCGAAATTCTCTACGACATTGATGCGGAGTTAGAGTTTGAATCCTTTACGGATTCTGGCCGACGCTGGGGTTTTGTCCTCGGGGCGCGCATCGAGCGCGATTCCGGACGGCGTGCCTGGGGTGGGCGCGTTGGCGACTGCCCGGCCGGGCTTGGTGATTGTGCATCGACCCTGGTTGATGGATCGGTTCGGCCGGTTCGCTCCACCGCTTCCGGCTTTCAGTCTGCCGTTCCTGGCTATGGCGATGGGACGCGGATTGCCTTGCAGTCCGGCTACGGGTTTCTCGATATTGGTTGGGGCGAAGTCCGGGCGGGTTATGGGCCGGGCGCTGCCGATCTCGATGCCGCGCGGGGCCCTTCTGCCTTCCGTTTGAGCCGTGCCGATTCTGGTCGCGTCGATTTGACCGGGCTCAGCGGCGCGCGGACGCGCAATCTCAGCTCTGGCAACGCATTCAAGCTGGTCTACCGTTCGATTGCCATTGGCCAATCGTCCAGTGTCGGTTCTCTACGCATAGCCTCATCCTTCACCCCCCGTATCCGGGATTGCGGCGTTGATCACTGCGCTTGGCAGGCTGGACCGGCCGGTTCGGTGAGCCCGGTCTTCGACAATGTGTGGGAATTCGGCGCGCGCTATGAAATTTTGCGCGGCGAAAACGAGTTCGCCTTCAGCCTGGGTCTCAGCGAAGGCGCCGAGGCAAGTGGCATCTCCGGCTTTACCGGGCTGAGTACGCAGGATGCCGGATTTCACTGGAGCCGCGGCTCGTTCAGCGCCGGAGCGCGCTGGTTGCAATCAAATAATGGCATCGGCTCGGATGGTGGCTATGAGGCCTGGTCGGTCTCGGTGGCCATGGAGCAAGGCTCATGGCTGACGGCGCTCGAATTGGCGCAGTTCAGCGATGATCTGGTTCATGTCGATGGCCGCACGGTTCAACTGAGTGCGTCGCGTCTGATTGGCGAGCGCTGGGTGCTGGGCGGCGGGATCCAGGCGGCACGCCGGGAAGAGCCGGTTGTGACGCTTTCTGGCCGGGAGCAGATCGAGCTCACCGCAACGGCAATTTTCGTTGAGCTTGGCTGGCAGTTTTGACATATCCGCCACAGCTGGGCGGATTCTTTTGCGCCGCCGGTAGATTCTTCTTGGGGAGTCGATTTCCTTTCTGTAGTTTAGTGGACCAAGGGAGTGTGGTTCCATGTCCAAGTGGGGAAATTGCCGGGCCGTGATGGTCAAGACTGTGATCGCTGGCTCGATCGCGACGGCAATGCTCGGCCTTGCGCCGGGTGCTCTGGCACAGGATGTCGCCCCACCAACCATTCAGCCACAAGCCCAGACTTTGGCCCAGACTTCGGCTCAGCCGGCCGTGCCAGCTGACGCGCTGGGTGTTGATACGCCTTGGTATGAAGCTTTCACCCTCTCGATGAATGAGCGCATGCTTCCGGGTCTCGACCTGGAAACGACCGTCGACTGGGAATCCCCGGGCGGCCGTTGGGGTCTGCGTGTCGGCATCCAGGAAGGTCCTGATGTTCGCAGTGACGTCAATGATCTCAGCGCCGGCGCCTTCATCAATCTGGGCGACCGTTTTCGCCTCGGTGGCCAGGTTCGCCTGATTTCGCCGGAAGATCCGATGTTCCGGCTGATGGAAAGCGATGCGCGGCAGCCCGAGATCAAGTTTGAATCGGCCCTGCGCTTCTAGTCTGCGGACAGGGCGCCGACGCAGCAAAATCCAGCAAATCCCAATCCGATCAATCGCCGGCCCGTGCGTGCATTGACGCCGCCGAGCGGGTAGACCGCCATGTCTGTAGTGCGGGCCAGCGCCGCTGCGGCGTGTATGCCGTGCGGCCGACCGGCTGAGGCGCTGCGGCTGGCGAACACGGTGGAATGAAACACACCGTCAATGCCGGCCTGTGCGGCGCGAAAGCAGGCGGCGGCACTATGGACCGAAGCGGTAAAGGGCCGGCGATCACCGCGCATCCGCCGCGACCCGGCCTGACCCAATAAGCGTTCCGGCCAGTGAATGCCGTGCGCGCCAATCCGGTCCGCCAGATCGCCATCACCCGAGACGAAGAGTAGAAGCCCGCGAGCATTGGCCAGTTCAGCCAGTTGCAGTCCGATGTGAAACCGGTCCGATGCGCCGAAATGGCGATAGACCAGCCCGGTTCCAGGCGCGAGCCCGCTGGCAAATGCAATCGGGTCGGGGGTTCTGAGCGGATCTGTCAGCGCAAACAGGGCAGGCAAATCCGTGCGCAGACTGCCGCGTACGCGCTGCGCCAGTCTTGCCAAGCCGAGCTGTGCATCATATGGCCGCGTCATGGACACTTCTCCGGATATTGCGGCACGCCGCACTCACTTGCTTGCACAGCTCGGCGCGGCTGCGCAACAGGCCGGACGCAATCCGTCCGACATTACCCTGGTGGCAGTATCCAAACGGCAGACCGATGAAGCCATTGCCGCGGCGCTGGATGCCGGGCAGCGCGTCTTCGGGGAAAACCGGGTTCAGGAAGCGTTGGAGCATTGGCGCGCGCGGCGCACCCGCATTCCCGATCTCGAACTGCGCCTGATCGGCCCCCTGCAGAGCAATAAGGCCCATGACGCCGTTGAACTGTTCGATGTCATCGAAACCCTCGACCGCGACCGGCTGGCCGTCGCGCTGCGCGAGGCGATGACAGCAACCGGCCGGACCCCGCGTCTCCTGGTTCAGATCAATACCGGTGAAGAGCCGCAGAAGGCCGGGATCGCCCCGGCGGAGCTGCCGGCATTTCTCGCCCGGATGCGCGGTGAACACGGTTTGCAGGTCGAGGGGCTGATGTGTATTCCGCCGGCCGCCGAGCCCGCGGGTCTGCATTTTGCCCTGCTCGCCAAACTGGCGCGTCAAAACGGCTTGAACCAGTTATCGATGGGCATGAGCGCTGATTTCGAAACCGCCATCGCGCTGGGGGCGAGCTCGGTGCGCATCGGGACGGCGTTTTTCGGCGCTCGCGACTAGGGTTCGATCACCAGGTGATCGCCCGGTTTCGCTTGTGACAGCAATCGTCTGACATCGTTCGGGTCGAGGGCGACGCAGCCTTCGGTCGGCTCATAATCGCCACGCTTGCAATGCAGGAAGATCGCCGAACCCGCCGGGGCGATCGGCGGATCATCATTATGGCCCAGCACCAGGATGAGATCATACAGCCCGTCCTCACGGAAAAGTGTCTCATGGGAGGCGGGATAAGGCAGCCGGACCGGCCGGTTATAGGCGGGATCGGCCGGGTCATCGCACCAGCCATCATCGGGGAGGATTGGCCGCAGCGGCAAATTCGTTTGCGGCGGCATCATCCGGTCGGCGCGATAGAGGAGTCTGCGCAAGGCGTAGCGACCGGTTGGTGTGGCGCCATCGCCTTCCTGTTTTGAACTTTGGGGGCAAATACCGGTCCGGCCGAGCGCGGCGCGAACGGGCTTGCCGGCCAGATCAATCGAGCCCGATCCTGAGACGATCCAGTCCATGGGGAGATCCCGAGCGGTGCCGGATGGTCGGCGAGGGACGCCTTATCATGACCATTGGTCATGCCTGGCGTCCCCTGCGCCTTCCCCACCACGGCTGGGTGTCCGCCGCGCGGACTCGAGGTGGAAGAAGCAAGAATCAGGCCATAAATCAACCGCTTGCCCTATAGCGCTCGCATAGCAACCCGGCAATTATTGCCGGGTTGGTCTTGCCGGTCGGTAGTATTTGCCTTGTGTCGGGAAATCGGCATGATCAGCCCCATGAGCTCAAGAAAAACCATCCTGATCGTCGATGATGACGATGACCTTCGCGAAGCCCTGGTCGAACAATTCGATTTACATGAAGAGTTTCAGACCCTGGCGGCCGGTTCCGCCGGTGAGGGTATGTTGGTTGCACGCGATCAACGCGCCGATCTGATCCTGCTGGACGTCGATTTGCCCGATATGGACGGTCGCGATGCCTGCCGTCTGATGCGCAAGAATGGCGTCACGGCGCCGATTGTGATGCTGACAGGCCAGAACACCGATTCCGACCAGATTCTCGGCCTTGAATCGGGCGCCAATGATTACGTGACCAAACCCTTCAAGTTTTCGGTCCTGCTGGCCCGCGTGCGTGCGCATTTGCGCAGCCATGAACAAAGCGAAGACGCCGTGTTTCAGGTTGGGCCTTATGAGTTCCGGCCGTCGATGAAACTCTTGCTGACGGCCGACCAGAAGAAGGTCCGGCTGACGGAAAAAGAGACCAATATCCTGAAATACCTCTACCGGGCCGGTGCCAAAGCCGTGCCGCGTGAGGAATTGCTGCATGAGGTCTGGGGCTATAATCCGGCGGTGACGACCCACACGCTGGAAACCCACATCTATCGCCTGCGCCAGAAGGTCGAACCTGACCCTTCCCATGCTCGCCTGCTCGTCACCGAGAGCGGTGGCTATCGGTTGGTGCATTAGTGAGCGTGCGGATCGCCTCCGGACTGGTGATCTGCGCCCTTATGGCCTGCTTGTCCGGACCGGCTTCGGCGCGGCAAACGGCCCCCGAATTTCCGTATGTCGAACAGGTTCCCGTACGGGTCAATCTGGTATTTTACGATGTTGAGGGCGGCACCAGCCGTGCGCTGGAGGAGAGTATCCGGTTTAGCGGGCCAATCGGCTATGATGCCGAAACGCAAGTGAGCATGTCGACCTTCTGGCATTACGAGTTCGTGGGTCAGCGTTGCCATGTCGCGACGGTGGACATTTCGCTCGACATTACGATCCGCTACCCCAACTGGACAGGCTTCGAACGCGCCAGCCGCCAGCGGCGCGCGCGCTGGGAGCGTCGTATAGCCGGGCTGGAAGCGCATGAGAACGGACACGCCGCATTGGCGTTCGCTGGCGCCCTCGACCTCCACAATGAGCTCATCCTGTACGGGCAGGATGTTGATTGCGACAGTTTCGAGGACGGCATGCAGGCGATCGCCGACGCCGCCCAGACCGCCCTGCGTCGCCGGCATCGTGAGTATGACCGGATTACCCAGCACGGTGTGCGCCAGAATGCCTATGACTGGACGCCGATCACCGGGCCACAGCCAGGCCCCTAGGGCCTATAGATCAAGCTGGAGCACCACTGGGGCGTGATCGGAGGGTTTTTCCCAGCTGCGCACATTATCCCAGATTTTCAGTGCCTCGCGGCCGCCAGCGACGGCCTGGTCGTGCAGTTCCGGCGAGACCCAGATATGGTCGAGACGGCGGCCGCGATTGGCGACCTTCCAGTCCTTGGCGCGATAACTCCACCAGGTGTAGATTTTCTCGTCCAGCGGGATGAGTTCGCGCGCGATATCGCTGAACTGGCCGGCCAGGCGGATTCGTTCCAGCGCATCGACTTCGACAGGCGTGTGGCTGATCACTTTGAGCAATTGCTTGTGCGACCAGACATCGTGTTCATAGGGCGCGATATTGAAATCCCCCACCAGAACCAGCGGCGTCTTTTCCGCGGCGCGACCGGTGAAATAAGCTTCCAGCTTGTCGAGAAATTCCAGTTTGTGCGCGAAGCGCGGATTGATCGCCGGGTCCGGCTCGTCACCGCCAGCCGGGATGTAGAAATTGTGCAATTCAATTCCGGCGACGCCAACGCGCTGATGCCGGGCTTCCGAGCGGGGGCATAAATCCTCGTCCGGAAGGTCCTCGAGCGGTAGTTTCGACGCGATCGCCACGCCATGCATGCCTTTCTGGCCGCGAATATGAAAGTGTCTGAAGCCCATTTCCCGGAAGGCTTCCTCTGGAAATTGCTCGCTCAGGCATTTGATTTCCTGCAGGCACAGCACATCCGGATCGGCTTCGGCCACCCAGGCAGCAACGCTGGGCGCGCGCAGGCGCACGGAATTGATGTTCCAGGTCGCAATTGAAATACCGCTCATGGCTGTGTTCTTTCGTCGGAATGATCAGAGAATATTATAGCTGGAGCCGGCGAGGCCGACCGGCCAACGGCCGCGGGCAAACAGCCGCCAGCGGGCGAGGAATGGGTGTGGCGGATCATCGTCTTCCGCTTCCGCCATGATCACCAGCGCTGCGCCATTGGCCGCCTGGGCCAGGGCGCCAGCAGCGGCATGGACGAGTTCCATATCCTCGATATCATCGATCGAGGCGGCTTCTTCGACAGCATCGCGGGAGGAATCATGGGTCTTGCTGCCGACCTGGGACAGGGCGACATTGACCGCCTCCTCGTCGAGGCGCTCCAGCACACGTGTGATCAGACCCGCGCGCAGCATTTCCTCGGCCTCCCAGCCGACAGGGTCGCGATCCAGGCTTTCGGCGGCGGTCGCAGCCTCGCTCCAGTCGGAGAGCAGGGCCGGTTCGGCCTCTGGAAAGCCGAGACCATCGAGATAGGCGCGCGCGAGCGTGCGGTCACGCGGGTCAAGCGGCTCGCCAAGCCGGGAAAACCAGGTGTTGGCGTTGAGGCTCTCGGCAAAGGCGCGCGCCTTGTAGAGCAGGGGGATTTCCTCGAGCAAACGTGTGAAATCCACGTCGTCGGAATTGTCGTGAAATTGCATGTCGCCTGTTTAACCCCCATTCGCAGGGCTGCACAGCGGAAATGCCGGTTTGAACCTGTCCTGAAACGAAAGGCGCCCGGTCTCAAGGGGGGAGAGACCGGGCGCCGAGCTATGCGCGAATTTTCATCGTCGCAGCGCCGGGAGGGGGATCAAACCGGCGCGACTGAGATCAGGATCCGCAAGCGGGGGGACGAAGCCGATCCATCTCTCCTCAGTCAGCGTAGTAATAACGCCACGTTGGGCAGAAATATACAAATAAAATATTAGACAGGTATTGCCTGTGGTCAAAATGCCGCAGCGCCTAGCGGCGTCCGCGCCGGGAATCACGCCGTTCATCGGGATCGGGGATTGCAAACAGGCGTGGGCTTAACGCCACCCCCGTCTCGGTTTCCACCAGACTCACACGGGTAATTTCACCCAGGGCGTCGGTCACGAACCATTCGCGCAATTCGAGATCCGGGCCGGCGAACACAAATTCGATATCGCCATCCATCTCGCCGTCGGGATCGCGCACGATCACGGACAGGAAGCCGTACTCGCTACGAATATCCATGACTTCGGCATCGCTTGCGATATCGATATCGGCCTTCAGCAACCACCAGAGCGGGGTCGAACGCAAAGGTACGCGGTCGACTGTTTCCAGGGCACGATCCTCAAGCGCAACGGTGGTGCCGTCGGCTATGACCCGGATTGGTGAGGGATCCTCATACTCGAACAGCAAGCGGCCGGGGCGCGATATCGACAGGATGCCCCGCGCAGCGCTGCCATTCGGCGCGATCTGGATGAATTGGGCCCGCAGGGTGGTTATTGAATTGAGATAGGCATTGACGTCCGCAATCGCGGCGGCGCGGTCGAAGGCCGGCGCGGCGACTTCCGATTGCAGGGCTGCGGGCTCCGGCAAGGCTTCGGTTGCGGCGGGCGATGCCTGCAGGAACAGGGCGGAAATCAGGTGCGTAATCATGGTGCCAAACTGCCGCGTGATTGCGGCGCGAGCAAGGCCTCGATGTTCACTTGCCTGTCACGCAGCATTGTGTTCAGGCAGATAGATTTCGCGGCGGCCGGCATGGTCGGAGGGGCCAACCATGCCCTCTTCCTCCATCCGCTCGACCAGGGTCGCGGCGCGGTTATAGCCGATCTGCAGGCGGCGCTGGATATAGCTGGTGGAGCATTTCCGGTCGCGTGCCACCAGGGCGATCGCCTGGTCGAACAGCGCATCGCCGCTGCTCGTTTCGCCGTCCAGTCCCAGCGCGCCACCCTCGCCATCATCGCTGTCGGCCGTGACCGCATCCAGATATTCCGGTGCGCCCTGCTTCTTGAGATAGGCGGCGACATCCTCGACTTCAGTGTCGGAGACAAAGGGCCCGTGCAGGCGCCGCAGACGCCCGCCACCGGCCATGTAGAGCAGATCGCCCATGCCGAGCAATTGTTCGGCGCCCTGCTCGCCCAATATGGTGCGGCTGTCGATCTTCGACGTCACCGAATAGGAGACGCGAGTCGGGAAATTGGCCTTGATTGTGCCGGTGATGACATCGACCGAGGGGCGCTGGGTTGCCATGACGACGTGAATGCCGGCGGCGCGTGCCATCTGCGCCAGGCGTTGGACTGCGGCCTCGATTTCCTTGCCGGCGACCATCATCAGATCGGCCATTTCGTCGATCACCACGACGATATAGGGCATTTTCTCGGCCTGGATGATCTCGGTCTCAAAGATCGGTTCGCCGCTTTCGCGGTCATAGCCAGTTTGGACGGTGCGCGAGAGTGGCTCGCCCGCGGCCTCGGCTGCGGCAACGCGTTCATTGAAGCCGGCCAGATTGCGCACGCCGATCTTCGACATCCGCAAATAGCGGCTTTCCATCTCGCGGACGGCCCATTTCAGCGCCACGATGGCCTTTTTCGGATCGGTGACGACCGGGGTAAGCAAATGCGGAATGCCGTCATAGACGGATAATTCCAGCATTTTCGGGTCGATCATGATCATGCGGCAATCTGCCGGCGGCAGCCGGTAGAGCAGAGACAGGATCATCGCATTGATGCCAACCGATTTACCCGAACCGGTGGTGCCGGCGATCAGCAGGTGCGGCATGCGGGCCAGGTCAGCGACAAAGGGCTCGCCGCCAATCGTCTCGCCCAGCGCCATCGGCAGCTCGGCCTTGCTCTCCTCGAACACTTTCGAATTCAACAGAGCGCGCAGGAAAACGGTTTCGCGCTTGGGGTTGGGCAATTCAATCCCGATCGCATTGCGTCCAGGCACAACGGCGACGCGGGCCGCTGTTGTGCTCATGGAGCGGGCAATATCATCGGCCAAATTGATGACGCGCGAGGATTTCACCCCGGGAGCGGGCTCGAATTCATACAGGGTGACAACCGGGCCCGGACGGACCTGGACGATCTCGCCCTTGACGCCGAAATCCGTCAACACACCCTGCAGCAGGACTGCATTCTGGCGCAGGGACAGCTCGTCAACGGCGCCATTGCGCTGTTGCGGTTTCGACAACAGGTCGAGGCGCGGCAATTTGAACCCTTTCGACTTGACGAAAGGCAGTGCGCCCTGGGCTTCACGGCTATCGCGCTCGGAGCTGGCGGTGCGGCGGGTCGGTGCGACCTTGACGCTGGAATTGAAGCCGGGCTGTGGGGCGTCGTCATAGTCATCCGCATCGCCATGATCACCATCGGCGGCCCGCATGGCACGGCGCAAGACCGGCTCTTCGCGTGCCGGCGCATTGCGGTCATCAGACCGGCGACCGCTCTCGGTCAACAAGCGGCCGAGCGACATGCCATGGCCGCGCAGGGCATCAAACCAGACGCGCCCGGTTGCCCAGGCCAGCCCGGCTGCATCATAGGCTGCGGAGAGGTCGCGCGAGCGCAGGCCGAAAGTGAAGAATATCCCGGCGACCGCGAAAGCCAGGCCGAAAGCGGCGCCAATCCCCGTTGCCGCTGGCAGATCGAGTGAGGCCGGCAGGCTGCTGAGCCCGGCCAGCGCCATATCGCCGGCCGCGCCGCCGAGCCCGCTGGCAAACGGCCAGGCATTGGGCAGGGGAAGCGCGCTGGCGGCAGCCGCAAAGCCGCTGGTTCCGATCGCAGCGGCGAGCCAGCGCCAGATGACGATCGAGGCCGGGCGGCGGCGCGGTCTTCGCAGCACCAGAACGCCGCCCCAGACGATCAGTGCGATCGCCGGACCGGCGGCCGACCAGCCAAGCGATTGCAGCATGACATCACTGAAGCCTGCGCCCGGCTTGCCCATCAGATTGCGGACCTCGCCCTCAGCCGAGACATTCCAGCTCGGATCAAGCGCGTTATGGCTCAACAGGGCCGCAAGCAGAAAAGCGCCGCCGGCCAGCATCGCACCACCGAGCAGTAAATCGGTTGCTCGGGTCAGCCAGATTTGGCCCGGCCGGGGTGCTTCGGTCTCGGATTTGGGTGTAGCGCGCTTGGTCATGCCCCGTTCTAGCCCGGCAAGGGTATCCGGGTGGTAAACAGAGGTTAATGCGTCTGCGGCGTGATGCCCGCTTTCGCGCTTGGCAAAATCCCCTATTCTCCGCGCCATGAGCGAACACGATTTTTTTGACGGCGACGCGATCATCGTCGGTGGCGGCCTCGCCGGCCTGACCCTGGCCCTCGCGATGGATCAGGCCGGGCTGCGCGTCGCGGTGGTTGATACCCTGCCGATCAATACCCAACTGACCCCGGAATTCGACGGCCGGGCCTCGGCACTCGCCTACACGTCCTGGCGCCTGTTCGAGGCGTTGGGGATCGCCGATGAATTGCGGCCTCACACGACCCGGATCGAACACATCATGGTCTGCGATGGCCGTCCCTATGGCGGCACGCGGCCTGGCGGGCCCGGGCCGCACAGCCTGCATTTCGACCGTCGCGAGATCAGTGAAGGTCCCGAGGGCGAACCGCTCGGCTGGATGGCCGAGAACCGGCATACGCGCATGGTCCTGGCCGGCGCCCTCCTGCAGCGGCCCAATATTGTCTCCGTCGCACCAGCAACGGCGCAGCGCTATGATGCGCGTCCCGATGGTATTGATGTCGTGCTCGCGGATGGCCGGCGCCTGTCTGGCAAATTGCTGGTGGCGTGCGACGGCAAATTCTCGCGTATTCGTGAGCAGGCCAAGATTCGCAGCGTCGGCTGGAATTACGGCCAGAAGGGCCTGGTCGCAACCATACGCCATGCCGAGCCCCATAACGGGGTTGCCTATGAATATTTTCTGCCCTCGGGCCCATTCGCCATCCTGCCACTTCCTGACAATCGCTCATCGCTGGTCTGGACCGAACCCTCTGACGTGGCAGATGCGCTCCATGCGGCGGATGCTGACGTTTTCCAGCAGGAACTCGAAAACCGTTTCGGTGATTTTCTCGGCGATCTGCGTCCGGAAGGCCCGCGCTGGGCCTATCCGCTGGGGCTGAAATTTTCCGAAAGCTTCTGTGCCGACCGGATCGCCTTTGTCGGCGATGCCGCACGCGGCATTCATCCATTGGCCGGGCAGGGCTTCAATCTGGGAATTCGCGACGCCGCGGCACTGGCCGAAGTCTGCGGCGAGGCGAAACGCGTCGGGCTGGATATCGGCGCGCTGACGACGCTGCGGCGCTATGAGGGTTGGCGCAAATTCGACAGCGCCTCACTTGCGGCCGGGACGGATATATTCAACCGGCTGTTTTCGAACGATATCGAGCCATTGCGTCAATTGCGCGGGCTCGGCCTGTCAATCGTCAACAAGATCGGCCCGGCGCGGCGCTTCTTCATGCGCCAGGCCGGCGGCGAAACCGGCGATCCGCCCAAACTGTTGCGCGGCCAGCGGCTCGACGCGGCCTAGAGCTTTTTCGAACCACAAAACCGGTTCTCACTTCTGCTGGAAAGGCTCTGGCCGTGGGTCAGAACGGGTTGAGCGTATAGCCGTCCTGCTGCAACAGCGCATGCGCCGTCATTGCCGAGAGCGACATCGTGACGCCGGGCAACAGGTCCTCGACCCCGACATTATGATAAGCGGCGCTCTGGCCGCAGACATAAATGTCGACATTGTGAGCGAGCAGGGTCGCGACGAGCTCGGCATTGGCCGGCTCGACGCCGGGCGTGAAATGATTGCCGTTCGAGACATCCTGGATGGCGCCGCCATGCACAATGATTGCGATGTGAATATTCTCGGCGGGAACGCCGGCGGCGACATGCATGTTGAGAAAGCGCGCGGCGCTGTCCAGATTTCGATTTGTCTCACCAACTTCAGCCGGCGTCGTGACGTCAAACGCCACCCGGAAGACTGTCCCGTCCGGGATCGGCATCTGGTTGTCGACAGTCGTCACCGCGCCATAGCCTTCGATCAAGGGGCCGGTCTCAAAATCTTCCGGTGCCGCCAGGCTGGCGGTGGTCCACAGGGCGCCGGCGGCGAAGGCGGCAATAACCGTGAATAATCTCATGAATCACCTGATTGTCAGCTAGAGCGAGCAAACTAGTGCGTCTGAGCGCGCGATACCAGCCCGGCTCACGCGCTCACTTCAGCCTGGCCCAGGGCGTAGAGATAGTCCCACGTAAACAGGCCGCTATCATGGCCGTCGTCAAACACCAGCCGGACCGCATAGCGGCCGACGGGGCTGGCGGCGGATATCTGGACGTTTTCCTTGCCGGTCACGTTGACTTTCTGATCCGGCCCATGGCCCTGGACTTCGGCGCTCGGGCTTTCGACCCGGAGCGTCTGGAACGGGATCGAGAAGGAATTTCCGTCATCGAATCGGACATGTAGCGCTTTGTCGGTTTTGGAAAACCGCAATTGCTCAGGCCATGGACGCGCCATCAGATCTGCTCCAGCTGACGGGCTTCCTCGGGCAGCATGATCGGGATCCCATCGCGGATCGGATAGGCGAGACCGGCGCCCTCTGAAACCAGTTCCTGGGCTTCGCGATCATAGACCAGTGGGCCCCGGGTTACGGGGCAAACCAGGATTTCGAGCAGTTTCGGGTCGACGACGCGATTGGTCGACGTGGCGGATGCGTCACTCATCATGACCTCCTCAGGCGAACAGGATGGAAGACAGGCGCCGGCGACCGTCGCGAGCGACCTCGCTCATCGGCCCGGCTGCCTCAAAGATTTTCAGCAATAGCGTGCGCGCGGCCTGCTCATTCCATTCGCGGTCAAGCGCAGTGATGGCGAGCAGTTGATTGGCCGCACCGGCATGATCGCCGCCGGCCAGCAGGGCCTCGGCGAGATCATAACGTGCCTGGAGATCCGTCGGTGTGGCCTCGACCGCCTGGCGCAGGCTCGCGGTCACAGAATCGTCGGCCGGGGCTGCGGTCGCCAGTTCCAGCGCGGTCCGTGCAGCTTCCACTGCCGGATCGCCAGCGCGATCCTCGGGGACTTGCGCCAGAATCTGACTGGCCTTCTCGAGATCACCCGATTTGAGCCAGACACGGGTCAGGCCGGCCAGGGCGGATGGGTGACCGGGGTCGAGCTGGAGCACAGAGGCGAAATCCTGCGCAGCACCGCCCAGATCACCGGATTCCAGGCCGGCCATGCCGCGATCGACGATGGTTTTCAATTCGGCTTCGCTCGGACCCTTGCCGGAAATCCGTTGGATGAAGTCCTTGATCTGGCTTTCCGGCAGCGCGCCCATAAAGCCGTCAACCGGCTGGCCATCCTTGAAGGCAAACACGGCCGGGATGGACTGAACGCGCAATTGCTGCGCGATGCCCGGGTTTTCATCGATATTGATTTTGACGAGGCGCACGGCGCCCTCTGCCTGGCGCACCACATGCTCGATCATTGGGCCAAGCTGGCGGCAGGGACCGCACCAGGGGGCCCAGAAATCGACCAGCACGGGAACGGTCTTGGAGGGTTCGACGACGTCCGCGATGAAATTGCTGTCGGAGGAGTCCTTGACCAGATCGTCGGTATCGGTGTCGGCGGCTCCGGTATTGAACAGGGTCATGGTGCGTTTCCTAGCTGCGTCTTGCTCAGTAAGTGGCCCTGCAGGGCCTTTGGTGCAAGCCGTTACTGCGTGGTGTTTTCATCATCAAGCAATCGAGCGAAGTCAATCAGCTGCGGTGGATGGCCGGTCGATTCGGCAAAACGGACAAGGTCGGCCGGTGCGAGGCCAGTCGTGGCATTATTCAGGAGCGGGTGCGAGTAGACCACCGGGTAGTGCATCAGCGCAGCGTCGAGCACGAAACGAACCCGGCCCCCGGTATCGTTGAGCAGGGCAAGGGCCGTGACGGAGCCGGGTGTCACACCGAGAATGTCCAGCAATAGCGCCTCGGGCCCAAAGGAGAGGCGGGCGCTGTTGAGCTCTCGGTGCAGGCGATTGAGGCGGATCCCGGTTTGATCAAGGGCGGTGACGAGAAAGGCCTGCCCCTTGCGGTCCTTGAGGAAGAGATTTTTGGTATGGCCACCAGGCATGGTGGCCTTGATGTCGCGGCCGTCCTCGACCGTGAAGACCGGGCGGTGGCTGACGGTTTCGTGCCGGATGCCGAGCTCGTCGAGGCGAGCGAATAATTCAGGGCGGGAAGCGCTCATCTGCCTGTTGAAGCCCGACCGGCGGGCCGGATCAAGTCCTTGTGCACCGCGACGGAATCTCCCCCTTGCAATCCGTCTGTGTTTGCGCGATATACCCCGCTCCCTGGCGGGGCTAGCCCCCGCATAGACATGAGCGGGCGTAGCTCAGGGGTAGAGCGTCACCTTGCCAAGGTGAATGTCGTGAGTTCGAATCTCATCGCCCGCTCCATTCTCTTCTGAATTTGAGCAGAGTATGGCGTGTCCAGCCGCCGCCGCGCGGCGGACAGGCTCGGCGCAGGCGCCACTGCGTGGCTGTCCACGCCCCCGCGCACCCACGGCTCTACACCAGAGTGATACAGGATGATCGCCGCTACGGCCGTCTTGGGAATCTTGCCATTGCCGCCATATCAAGCGTTGAGCCCGACGGTCGGCCAGATCGATTGAGATGGAACCAGGGATGCGCCATCGCGCGTGTATCGCGATCCGCAGACGCAAGCGGCCGGTCGATTGAATTTTTGGATGATTTCTGTCGCACAAGAATTACCCCTCAGCATTGAATGTCTCAAGCTGAGGGGTTGATAAGGCGCGAGCACGACCTGGTCCGGGCAATAGCGGGGCAGATCTGTTCATGCGATCGACAGGTATTGGCCGGAAATCAGATGGAAAGTGATCTCAACAGGTCAATGACCCGGCGTCGGACTGTCTGGTCGCGGATTCCGGAGAATGCCGAAGCCAAAGCAAGGCCGTCAGGGCTGGCGATGAAGTCGTAGAGCGTTTCTGAATCGGGCCCCTTCAACTCGGAGGCACCTTCAGTGTCCAGGCCCTCAAAGAAATAGGAGACGGGGACTTCCATAACGCGCGCAACATGAAACAAACGGCTGGCACCGATGCGGTTCGTGCCGCGTTCATACTTCTGAACCTGCTGAAAGGTCACGCCAAGCTTCTCTCCAAGCTCAGATTGACTCATTTCCAACAGGCTGCGCCGCAGGCGAAGGCGAGCACCGACGTGCTGGTCAATACTCGTTGGGCCTCTAGCACTCATGGCAACCTCATAATCATGGTTTTATAACTTCGATCTCGCAGAACTCACCAGGATGGCAGAACTCTTCACGAAACCAAGGGTTAATAGTAGGGTCAAAAATCTCTGTAATCCAGTCGCCAACACATTTTGTTCGTCCGACTCGCTGGCTGCCAGGCAGGTATTTCAGCCAGAAACGCACGTCTTGTCTGACATCATAGTCCAGCACCACCAATTCGTCCGGGTAGAGTGCAGCAAGATAGGTCGGCGCCATGGCAATGCCGCCGCCATGTCGGATAGTTTCCAACAAGATGGAGCTCACATCGGTCCGGAATGAATATTTTATGTATGCGTCGACGACTTCGTTCCGGTTTTCCCAAAGAGCGAGGCCCCGATCATATTGCTCCAATTTCAGGAAGCGCAGATTGAGCAGGTCATGGGTCGATTTTGGCACACCATAAGTGTTGATGAATTCGCGCGACGCGAACGGCATGTAATGCATGGTGCCGAGCGCTGAGGTTTGCGCATCCATATCCTTGTCCGGCGTGAAGGTAATAGACAGATCTGGCGCGGGGCCACCGCCAGCATCCGAGCGCAGCAGGTGAAAATTAATACCCGGATTGACGCGCATGAAGCGCGGCATGTGGCGCGCCAGCCAATAGGTCGACAGACCGTCGGACGCGTGTAGCGTCACATCGCCGGTGCTGGCTGTGTCAGTTCCCGAGATGCGTGATTCCAGTTGTTGCGCCGAGCGTTGCATGGTCCGCACATAGTCCAGCGCTGCCTCTCCGGCCTGGGTCAGTACGACACCGTCGGCGCGCCGATCGATCAGTTGGGCGCCGAGCCGGCTTTCCAATTGCCGCATGCGCTTGCTGACGGTGGGCTGCTGGCAGCCGAGTGCCGCAGCTGCGCCACTCATTGATCCCGTCGTTGCAACAGCGTGAAAGATCTGGAGGTCGTCCCAGTCGAATACGTTGCGACGCAGGCTGATGGCTGTTTCCTGACTATCCACTATTCCAACTTCGAAGAGGCCGCGTGCGTGGCGGCGGTGTTAAGCCAATTGGGTCAGACCGAAACAGGAATGCCCGATGCGTAGTTCAATCGATCACCCTAGCCGATCCGGGGCCGGCGTTCAATTTCAGGACCACCGACTCCATGCAGCTGTTGGGCCATATGGTTTCACGCAGGTTTATGAACACCAGATCGACGAGTTCCACCAGCTCGCCGATGAGTTGATTGAGGGTGAGGTCGCGGGACCCGACGCGCTTTGGCGCGTCCAGTCCTGGACCGGCCGCGCCCTGCAGCTGCGCCGCAAGAATGGCAAGGCCAACGCCTTGCTGGCGTCGATCCCGCTGACGGCGCAAGGCGTCGAGGCTTTGCTCGCGGGCCAGTTCGGCTTTGCCAATGCGAAGCGCGAATGGGTGTGCGGGCCCAGCGAAGACGCTCACGCCCTGTTGTCCTGGGGAATGGCCGGCCGCTCTCCCATGGACCAGGCCGCCTCATTGCGCGGCCTCCTGGCGGTGTGGTTCGGGGTCTATTGTGACATTCGCGTTTATGCCCGCGCCCGTTCGGCGCAGGGCGAGAAGCTCATGTCCCGGCTCGGTTTTGTGCCGCTTGGACGGCCCGATGGCGCGACACCGCTGTTCGGCAGTACGGGCTTTCCGCATCGAATCGCAGAGAAGCTGGCGGTTCGCAGCAAACAAACCCTAGAGGAGCACGACGCATGAATGCGGAGAGCCGAGACCGGATGCGCGTAACAGTGGCGCGCAGCTTCGACCATGTCGTCATGGCGATGACCTTGCGGGGTGTGACCTATCTGGGCGAGCAGCGCGCGCCTTATAACGAAGAATATGACGGCAATGATCTGGTGGCGGCCTCGCACCTGATCGCATGGCGCGGCAGTGAGCCGGTTGGTGTGTTGCGGCTGCGCTGGTTTGCCGATTTCGCCAAAGTCGAGCGGGCGGCCGTCTTGCCGACTTTCCGGCGCCATGGCGTGATGCGCGCCCTGATGCAGGAGGCGCTGAAATATAGCGCCCGTCGCGGTTATCGTCAGGTTCTTGGCCATGCCCAACTCAACCGGGTCGCCTATTGGCGGTCGCACGGTTTCCGGGTCCGCCCCGGACGGGCAAGCTTCATGTTCTCCGACTATGAATATGTCGAAATCGAGCACCCGCTCGAACGCCCGGCCAATGCCATCACCATGGATTCCGATCCGTTGGCGATCATCCGCCCGGATGGTGACTGGGACCGGCCCGGCCCGTTTGATCGCTCACTGCGGCGCGCGCCCCACAAGCAGCGCCGTCCGGAGGAGCTCGCATGACGGGATATCTGCCCAGCCTTGTTCTGCTCGATTGTCAGCGGGAATCGCTCAGCCCCGGCGAAGGTGACGATGATGGCAGTAATCTCGCCGTCGCGGATCGAATTCGGCGCCTGTTGACCTCGGCACGATTGTCTGGCTGGCAGATTCTGCATTGCCAGTATCAGAGCAACCGGCCGGCGATTAATTGCGGGCTCAGCGTTCCGGGCGCACCGATTGATGGCCTGCGGCCGCTTTCTCGCGAAGCCGTTTTTATTCGCACCGGCCTGTCAGCCTATTCGGATCCGGATTTCGGCCGCATGGTCCGGCACCATGCCGGCCCGCCATGTTTCCTGGTCGGGTTTTCCGCGCCCTTTTCGTTGATGGCGACCATGTTTGACGCTGTCGCCCGTGGACAGCAACTCACCGTTATCCCGGAGGCCGTTGGCGGCCGGGCGGTTGGGTTGCGATCGGCCTCCAGCGTTCGCGATATTTCCTTCGATCTGATTGACCGGCTCAGCAGCACCATGCCGCTGGATGAAGTGGTGGAGACCTGGCTGCGCACACCGACAGCCCCAACCCTGAAAACGATTGGAATTGGCAGATGACCCAAAAATCCCTCGCCCAATATTTTCCGGACATTCAACCCGCGGACAATGACCGTGACCGCCTGCAGGTTGCCGATCTGGTGCTGGCGCTCGTCGAAAACGAGCTGAAGTCGCTGGAGAGCAATGATGACGATCTGACCTATCTCATCGAAGTGCTGCGCTGCGGCGTCAGGCGCGCACTGGATGATGATGAATCCGCCACAGCGCACCGCTTGATGACGACCGAAACCTATGGACGCCCCAACTAGCGCCGGCTCCGTCAACAGGGCGGCCCGAAAATCTGTGAAGGGCGGGGGTTGGAATACCCCTTACCCCTCCCCATATCTGTGCTGGCGGCGGCATATCAGCCACGCCAGTAAATGCCCTGGAGCGATTTCCCCCGAACCGCTCCAGTCGATGACCAGGCCTCTAACGTGCGTCCCCCCAGCCTGCCGAATGAGGTCTGTCAGGCACCGCCGGGCTCTCTGTCCCTGCCCGGCGGTGCCGCATTTTCCCGACCACCCCATTTGGCATAACGCAATTGCGTTTTCAGCGGCATCGCCGGGTTGCGCCGGTGACAAACAGGTCTAGGCTCAGGTTTGGATCAATCTGAACTGAGGAGCGCCGAATCATGGGGGCGGTCGTCGGAATCGCGCATGCTTATACGCGTGCGGAATTCATGGAAGCGGCCCGACGCCGCTGGCAGGATAAATTCGGAGCGGAGTGCGGCGAGACCGGCAACGCTTTCTTTGCGCAAATCTATGATGACGCCCTGTCGGATGATCTGGAGCGAGTCTCCGCGGATGATCTTGCTGCCCTTACCGTAGAGTTCTGGGCCTTTGGTGACCGGCGTGTTGATGGCGACATTCTGGTTCGCATGCGCACAGCGACACGTGCTGACGGAGTCGATCTCGCGCGTGATGTTCTCGAAATCATTGGAAATGACCGGCCCTTCATCGTCGATTCGGTGATGGGCGAGATCGGTGCCCAAGGGCATGACGTGGTCGCCATGTTCCACCCGATCGTTCAGGTGCGGCGCGACGCCGACGGCAATCGCATCGCCGAAGGTGGCCGCTGCACGGCCGAATCCATGATCCAGGTTCATTTGCCCGAGCTCGACGAGCTGTCCCGGCGCACCCTGATCGAGGGCGTTACGGCAACGCTGGACGATGTTCGTGTCACCGTCGAGGACTGGTCGGACATGCGCGCCCAGATGGATGAGTCGATCGCGCATTTACAGCAGGCCACAACTCTGGCCTCGCCAGAGGAAATCGCTGAATCGCTGGAATTCCTGCGTTGGTTGCGCGACGATCACTTCGCCTTTCTCGGCTGCCGGATCTATGATTTCGACGTCAGCGAAGACGGCTCGATGGCCGACCGCCATCCGCGCGTGCGGATCGATTCCGGCCGTGGCGTGCTGCGTGACCCGGAACGCCACGTCCTGCGCAAGGGTTCCGAACCGGCTGTCCTGACCCCGGCGATCGAGACTTTCCTGCGCGAACCGACGCCGATCATTGTCGCCAAGGGCAATATGAAATCGCGCGTCCATCGCCGCGTCTACATGGATTATATCGGCGTCAAACGGTATCGCGAAGACGGTGCCGTGATCGGTGAATCGCGCTTTGTCGGGCTCTTCACCGCTGAAGCCTATGACCAGAGCGCCTCGCTGGTGCCGCTGATCCGCCGCAAGGTGCGCCGCGTGCTGGAGCGAGCCGGCAAGGCCCCCGGTACCCACAATGCCAAGAAATTGCGCAATACGGTCGAGAATTTCCCGCGCGACGAGCTGTTCCAGACCGACGAGAATGATCTGCTGGAAATCTGTCTCGGCATTTTGCACCTGCACGACCGGCCGCGCACCAAGCTCTTCATTCGTCGCGACCAGTTCGACCGCTTTGTCTCGGCCCTGCTCTTCGTGCCGCGCGACCGCTATAATTCGCAGGTTCGCGAACAGGCCGGCGAGCTGATCCGCGAAGCGTTCGGCGGCCGGCTTTCAGCCTATTACCCGCAATTCGGCGACAGTTCGCTGGCACGGGTTCATTTCATCATCGGTCTCAACCCCTTTGATCACCCCGAGCCGGATATTGCCGAGCTCGAGCGGCGCGTGACGCGGTTGTCGCGGACCTGGGAAGACGATCTGGAATCGCATGTCCGGCGCACGGCATCGGAGGCGATCCGACTGCGCATGCCGGCCTATCAGGACGCTTTCAAGGCCGGCTATCGTGAGCTGTATGATTCCGGTGAAGCTCTGGCTGACGTGCTGAAGCTGGAATCGCTCGATTCCAGCGACAAGGTCGCGGTGCGCGTCTATCGCGAAGCCGATGATACGCAGACCGAGTTACGCCTCAAAATCTATCGGGTCGGCAAGCCGGTTTCCCTGTCGCGCGTGATGCCGGTGCTGGAGAATCTCGGCGTTTATGTCGTGCAGGAGACCGGTTTTCCCGTTGATCGCCGCGGCCGCAATGGCGAGCTGGTCGACCGGGCCTATGTCCATGATTTCGAGATCCGTTCCGAGGCGCTCAAGCATCAGTCCCTGGACGAGCTGGGGCCAAAGCTCGAGGACGCCCTGCTGGCCATGGCCGAGGGCCGCGCCGAGGATGATGGCTTCAACCGTCTGATCGTCGAGATTGGCGTGACTTGGCGCGAGGCGGCTTTCCTGCGCACCTGCGCCCGGTACCGCCAGCAAACCGGTCTCGACCCGTCACAGGCGATCCAGGAAGAGGCGCTGGCCGCCTATCCCGATATCGCCCGTGGCCTGCTTGAATTGGCCCGGATCAAGTTTGATCCCGGCTTCGAAGGGGAACACAAGGCGCGGATAGAAGCGGCCACCATTGTCGGCGAGGCGATCCTGGCCCAACTCGATGCCGTGCGCAGTCTGGACCATGACCGCGCCCTGCGCCGCATGTTTGCGCTCATTCAGGCAACGCTGCGCACCAATTTCTATCAACGTGATGCTGCCGGCGAGGTGAAGCCGCGGATATCGATCAAGATTGACAGTGCCTCGCTGGTCGATCTGCCCCTGCCGAAGCCCTATCGCGAAATCTTCGTCTGGTCGCCGGATGTCGAAGGCGTTCACCTGCGTTTTGGTCCCGTCGCGCGCGGCGGGTTGCGCTGGTCGGATCGCCGCGATGACTTCCGCACTGAAGTGCTCGGACTGGTCAAGGCGCAACAGGTCAAGAATGCCGTGATCGTGCCGGTCGGCTCAAAGGGCGGCTTCTATCCCAAGACCTTGCCGCGCGGCGGTTCGCGCGATGAGATATTCGAGGCCGGGCGCGAAGCCTACAAGACTTTCATTCGTGGCTTGCTCGACGTTACCGACAATATCGTCGATGACGTTGTCGTTCATCCTGCAACGACGGTGTGTTGGGATGATGATGATCCCTATCTGGTCGTCGCGGCAGACAAGGGCACGGCGACATTCTCCGATACAGCCAATGCCATGGCCACCGACGAGTTCGATTTCTGGCTCGGTGACGCTTTCGCCTCGGGCGGGTCTGCCGGTTATGATCACAAGAAGATGGGCATTACCGCGCGCGGTGCCTGGGAATCGGTCAAACGCCATTTCCGGGAACTGAACAAGGATATCCAGAACGAGCCTTTCACGGTGATCGGCGTCGGCGATATGTCCGGCGATGTGTTCGGCAATGGCATGTTGTTGTCGAAGCAGACCCGCCTGCTCGCGGCCTTCGACCATCGCGACATCTTCATCGACCCGAATCCGGGTGATTGCGAGCAATTGTGGAATGAGCGCAAGCGCTTGTACGATCTGCCGCGCAGCTCCTGGCAGGACTATGACAAATCACTGATCTCCAGCGGCGGCGGGATTTTCTCGCGAGCGGAAAAATCTCTGCCATTGTCGGATGAAATCCGGGCGTTGACCGGGTTGACAACGCCGACTGCCAGTCCTGTCGAACTGATCCATGCCCTGCTCAAGGCTGAGGCCGAGCTGCTCTGGTTCGGCGGGATTGGTACCTATGTCAAAGCCAGCCATCAACAGCATGGCGAAGTCGGCGACAAGACGAATGAAAGCCTCCGCGTCGATGCCTGCGACTTGAAGGTAAAAGTCCTTGGCGAAGGCGCCAATCTGGGCACGACCCAGGCGGGCCGGATCGAATACAGCCGCCTTGGCGGCCGGGCGAATGCCGATTTCGTCGATAATTCAGCTGGTGTCGACAGTTCGGACCATGAAGTGAATATCAAGATTCTGGTCCGGCCGATGGTGCGCAGCGGCGCGATGAGCCTGGCCGACCGCGATGTATTGCTGGAGTCGATGACCGATGAGGTCGCCGACCATGTCCTGAAACACAATTACGATCAGACCCTCGCCCTCTCAATGGCCGAGCATTCCAGTATCGCCGACCTAGATGCCCATGAGCGTTTCATGGCCCGGCTCGAGAGCGCCGGGCAACTCAATCGGGCGGTTGAAGGTTTGCCGAATCTCGAGGCGATGCGCAGCCTCAAGGAACGCGGTCTGGGGCTCACCCGGCCCGAACTTGCCGTGTTGATTTCCTACGCGAAAATCACCTTGTTCGATCAACTTGTCGCCTCCGACGTCCCTGATGATCCGCACTTCCACTCAATGCTGGTGAATTATTTCCCAGAAGGGCTCCACAACTATACCGAAGCCATGGAGGGGCACCGTCTGAAACGGGAAATCATCTCAACCGTTCTTGCCAATGAAATGATCAATCTGGGTGGCCCGACCTTTATTCACCGGGCAATCGATTCAACGGCGGCCGCGGTGCCCGCGATCGCACACGCTTTCGAGGTTGGCCGGCAGATTTTCCGTTTCAGCGAACTCTCCAGCGAGATCAATCAACTCGACAACCAGGCGCCGGCCTCGGTGCAGATCGAATTGCATGGAGAAATCATCCGTCTCCTGCGGCGCCAGGCCTATTGGCTGGTTCGGCGCAATCGTGGACGCGCGGCATCCTCACTGGAAAACATCGGTACGGTCATCGGCAATTATCAGGCCGGAGTGCAGGAATTGCGCTCCATGGCGCATGAGATCATGTCCGACCATGAGCGCAAGGGTGTCCGGGCCCGAAAACAAAAATTCATCGCAGCCGGGGCGCCGGCAGGCCTGGCCAAGGCTGTTGCGGAATTGCGTCCTCTGACCTCATCGACCGATGTCATCGATATGGCGGTCGCGAGTGACTGGCCGCTCGCATCGACCGCTTATATCTATTACGCGATTGGCGCCCGCTTCCGCTTCGACCGCTTACGCGGCATGGGCCAGGAAGTATCCTCCGAGTTGCACTGGGATCGGTTGGCCGTGCGTCGTCTGATGGAAGATCTCTATGCCAGCCAGCAGACCCTGGCGGCATCGGCCATGCGTTTCGCCTCCCAGGCAGGTGGATCGCTCGCCAGCGGCGTCGAAAACCCGTCGCGCGAATGGGCGGATTCGCTTGTCGAGGCGTGGAATACCATCAATGGCGACGAGGCGGATCGTGTCGATCTGATTCAACGTCAGCTCGATGAGTCTGGGTCCTGGACCCTGTCCAAACTTTCAATCGCATCGACCCAGCTCGGCGAAATGGCGTCAGCGGCTCAGCCCTAGCGCCGTTTCGCCGCATTCGTGACGCGAGCATGGGTGCGGCGGCGCTGATTTTTCGCCCGGATTGCGAACGCTTCAGCGCGCCAGTTCGCTGTCGAGTATTTCGACCCAATCGCTGCGTGCCTGCACCGCTGCATCGGCGTCGAAACGGATGCGTGGATCAGCCGGCGGGTTCGGTTCGTCAAACGCGTGTGTCAGACCCGGCCAGACCCGGAAATCAACGGGGTGACCAGCGCTTTCCGAGCGCGCGAACAGGCGTTCACAATCGCCTGGAGGCGCGATCATGTCGTTCTCGGCCAGAATGGCGTGCAACGGTATATCGCGCTCATACTCGCGCCCGTCGCTGCGCATTGGAAAGCCGCAATAGGGGTAAACCGTCATCGCTGTGCGGACACCGGCCAGATCGGGCACTGCACCAGCTCCACCTGTCAGCGCCTCCGGCGCCGCATTGCGGCCGGCATCGTCGAGCGCTTCAAGCACGGTCCAGCCACCATGGCTCCAGCCAATCAGAGCCAGGCGGGAAGCGTCAATACGGTTGTCCTCCCGGGCGAGGTGCAGCCCGGCAAATACATCCGCAGCGCGCTCTCGACCCCACAAGCGCAAGCCGGTGCAGACCTGGCTCATGGCCGCCAACCGGTCGATACCGCGCGCCGCATTTGATCCAATGATCAGCACGCCATAGCCGGCATCCAGGGCAGAGCGCGCATAATCGTCCTGGACCTGGCGCAGGCCGCCGCAACCGTGAAACATGAGGACCGCGGGAACCGGGCCCGTCGCGGCGTCCGGAATGCGGATATCGGTAAAGGGTCGGATCAAGTCGGCTTGTTCTTCCAGCGTGCGATGGGGCACGCCAAAACCACTCGCATTGGAGCTGGCATAGGCACCCAGGCCGGTGGCCGTGACGGCCAGGGCGGCGGGGACTGCGCGGATCAGAAAGCTCAACATCATGGAACCAATGTGCCGCCGACGCCCGTCGCGTCAATGTTTAGTTGATTCACATTGCCGCATCCCGCCCGGCACTAGTGACGGAAGTGACGCATCCCGGTGAAGACCATCGCGAGACCGGCCTCGTCAGCGGCGGCGATTACTTCATCATCACGGATTGAACCGCCGGGCTGGATGATCGCGGTTGCCCCGGCTTCGATCGCCGCCTTCAGCCCGTCGGCGAAGGGGAAAAAGGCATCCGACGCGCAGACCGAACCCTGGGTGTGCGGGGTGTCCCACTTATTCTCCACCGCCGTTGCCTCTGCCTTGCTGAGCGCCAGCCGGGCGGCTTCAAGCCGACTGGTCTGACCCATGCCGATGCCGGCGGTGGCTCCATCGCGGACATAGACGATCGCATTGGATTTTACGTGTTTGACGACTTTCCAGGCGAACAGAAGATCGGTGAGCTCCTGTTCGGTCGGGGCGCGCTCGGTGACGGTTTTCAGATCACCGGGGAGAATGCGGCCAGTATCGCGTTCCTGCACCAGCAGCCCGCCGGCCACGGCCTTGACCAGCCAGCCAGTCTGATCCGGATCCGGCAGCGCGCCGGTCAGCAGCACCCGCAGATTCGGCTTGGCAGACAAAATCGCCAGCGCATCCTCATCGGCGTCGGGCGCGATGACGACTTCAGTGAAAATACGCACCAGCTCATTCGCGGTCTCGGCATCTAGCTTGCGATTCATTGCCACGATACCGCCAAACGCCGATACCGGGTCGGCCGTCAGAGCATTCTCATAAGCCGTGATCAGCTTGTCGTGCAGCGCGACACCGCAAGGGTTGGCGTGTTTGACGATCACCACGGCGGCGGTGCTTGCCGGATCGAATTCAGCCGCGAGCTCGAAGGCCGCATCGGCATCGGCGAGATTGTTGAAGCTGAGCGCCTTGCCCTGAACTTGCCGGGCCGTCGCGATGCCGGGCCGGATTTCAGAGGTCCGGTAGAGAGCTGCGGCCTGGTGCGGGTTTTCGCCATAGCGCAGGGGCTGCAATAAATGACCACCGATCGCGCGATAGCTCGGTGTCGGAATATCGAGAGAATCGGCGAACCAGTTGGAAATGGCCGCGTCATAGACAGCTGTCCGGCCATAGGATTTCGCGGCCAACTGCTTGCGCAAATCAAGCGGTGTCGCGCCGTCGTTTGTATCCATGGAGTCCAGCACCGTGTCGAGATCCTCGCCGTCGACACAGACCGCAACCCAGGCATGATTTTTGGCGGCGGCACGGATCATGGCCGGCCCGCCAATATCGATATTCTCGACGCAAGTGGCGTATTCGGCGCCCTTTGCGACGGTGTCCTCGAAAGGGTAGAGATTGACGTAGAGCAGGTCGATCGCCGGGATGGCGTGTTGCGCCATGTCGTCGATGTCCTGGCTATTGTCGCGCCGGCCCAACAGTCCGCCATGGACACGCGGATGCAGCGTCTTGAGACGTCCGTCCATCATTTCGGGAAAGGCGGTCACCTCGGCCACGTCCAGTGCCGCAATCCCGGCGTCGTGCAGGGCCTTCAGAGTCCCGCCGGTCGAGAGGATTTCAACGTCCGCCGCTGCCAGGCGCTGTGCCCGCTCAATCAGGCCGGTCTTGTCTGAAACCGATATCAGGGCGCGTCGAAGCGGAACTAGATCCAGATCGGGCATGGGCGGGGCTCCATTCAGTCAAAATCGGCTGGGTTGTGCGCGGAGGTAGCATGACGGTCGGACATGTCAATCAGATCGGCGCGGCAGGGCCAAGGCCGCACACCTGTTTCAGGGCCAGTTTTAGCGCCTCGACATCGCGGCCATCGGCGGCCGAGAGCAGGATGGCAAGCCGGGATTCGATCTCGCGCGGATCGGTGCTGGGCCCATCAACGAGCCAGACCCCTGGAATGGTTGTATCCTGCGTGTGTTCAAAGGGATAGACGAGGCTTTCATGCCGCTTCTCGCCGGGTCTGAGGCCGACGACGGACAATGTCCCGGGCGCGTCCGGGTCGCGGCCGCGCAGGCGCAGGAGTTGACGGGCCAGACGCAGGATAGAGACCGGTTCGCCCATATCGAACACATAGAGGGCGCCGTTCAGTGAGGCATCGGCCGCCGTCTGGGCCGCGGCCGACAGGACCAGGCCGGAGGCTTCCTCTACCGTCATGAAATACCGCGTAGCTTCCGGGTCGGTGACCGTGATGGCATGGCCCAGTTCGATCTGACGCTCAAATAGCGGCACGACCGACCCGGTTGATCCCAGGACATTGCCGAAACGGACGACGCAGATTCGCGTTGGGCTGCCTGGCACCGCCGCGGACTGGGCGAAAAGCTCGGCGGCACGCTTCGTGGCACCCATGATATTGGTCGGCTCGACCGCCTTGTCAGTGGAAATCAGGGCGACGACCTGGGCCCCGTGCTGCACCGCGGCCTGGATGGTCTGGATCGTTCCGAGCACGTTGGTGCGCACGGCTTCGCTTGGATTGCGCTCGCTCATCGGCACATGTTTCAGCGCCGCAGCGTGCAGGACGACGTCAGGCTTCTCCTCCGAGAAGACTTGCTCCAGGCGCATGGCATCGCGGACATCGCCAAGCACGGCGCGCCATTCGACCTGTGGCGAACGCGCGGCAAATTCGAGGTCGATTTCGTAGAGATTGGCTTCCGAGGAATCCAGCAGGATCAGCTTTTTCGGGCCGAGTTTTGCAGCCAGCCGGGCGAGTTCGGATCCGATCGTGCCGCCAGCGCCGGTAACCAGTACGCGCTTGCCTTCGATCAGCGGGCGCGCCGGCTCCAGATCCGGTGCACGCGGTGGCCGGTTCAGAAGGTCTGCCGCCTCGACAGGCGAAAATGCGCCCGGGCCTTCCGCGGGGCGCGCCCGGGATAATTTGGCGCCCGAGCGTGCGGCGATCCGCACCAGCGCATTGACGAGCTCAACATCCGTACGCATGCCCGCCAGCACCAGGCGCGGGGGTAGTTTCTCGGCTTCCGACAAACGCTTGAGCGCTGCCGGAAGAATATCGAGGCCACCCAGTACGGGAACGCCGTGAATGGCGCGGCCAGCCAGGGCGAGATTGGGCTCGATCAGCCCTTTGGGCCGGAAGGGCGCGGAACCATTGCGCCGGGCCAGGTCGCGCAGAGCGGCGTCGAGATCTTCCTCTGTGCCGACCAGTATCGCGGCCGGCTTGCTGCGATCCTCGAATTGCAGCACCGATTGCAGGCCCCGCGTGCGCCAGGAGGCAACGATCAGTCGCGAGCCCAGCATCAGGCCGATCAGGATCGGGATTTCGATCAGCTGGCTGGTGCGTGGGAAACCGTCCAGCCGGTTGATTAGAAACAGGATGGGCAGGAAGACCAGATTGGCGATGATGATCGCCATCAATATGCGCGCCGAATCATTGAGCGCGGTGTAGCGCCACAGGCCACGATGCAGGCCGTGGAGCGGGAAAACCACCGCACAGGCGAGGGCAAACACCGCAACCGACTGCAGCATGATGGAATCGGGCGGCGGCGTGCCCTCGTACAGATAGCGTATATGGATCGCGGCCCACATCGCCGTGGCGCCCGCTCCGAGATCGAACAGGGCGACCCAGGCCATGGTCATCTTGCTACCCGAAGAAATGGGCGCTGGCGCGTCGGGGCGTGGTGTACTCATGGGTATTCCCCCGCGGCGCCGCCAATACGGCCAAGACGCTGAAAAGCCCAGCGTACACGATTTGGTGGCCGGTCGCCTGCCCCGAAAGGCTGCGCTTCACCCTGGACCACAATCTGGGTGGCGCGCTGGGGCGGAGCGCCGGCGGCAAGATAGACGGAGCGCTCAAGCCGGATGGGTTCGCCATCGCAGCGGAAGCGCCAGCCCGCGCCGGTTGGTTGCACCAGAAGCACACTCATCGAGTCGCGCGCCAGCGAGGCGCGGACGCCAGGATGGAGGTGGAAACGGATGGCAAAACGCCAACGCACCTCTGTATCATCGGGTGCGCCATCATCAATCGGACGGAACAGGGCATCTTCACCGCGCACATCGCCGCCATCGGCCGCCAGGAAAATCCGGCGCCGGTGCGAAAGCCCGTATTGCTCGCGATAACCTTCATGTCCGCCTTCAAGCCAGACGCCCATTTCTTCTTCATTGCGCCGTGCTGTGACAGGTCCGGGCGAGGTTGAGAGCCGAGGGCCGAGCAAACGACGCCGCCAGCCCGGCGCGAGCAGCCGTGCCGAAGATGTTTCCTCAAGCGTCAATGTCGAGTGCGCCGCGGTGGCCCGCACGGCCTCACGCCAATTGGCGGGCTGATCGTCGGTCCAGCCGCAATTGACCACCAACCGGCCACCGGCCGTGCACAGTTCGAAGGCGAGCGCGGACGCATGGGCTTCGACACTCAGCGCACCGCGCGGCGGTTCGCCAACATCGAGCAGCACCGTCGCGCCGCCGGCATGGGCGCGCTGATAGCCGGAATGGGGTGCGAATCCGAATGTCCGCGACTTGATGTCGCCGCGCTCCAGCACGGTCGCCAATGCTCCCCGGTCGCCTTCGCCGCCGCCATGGAAATTTGCCAGCCCGCCATCAACCCCCTGGAAGAATCGGGCCATGGGCGCCAGCCGGTCGATGGCGCGGAGCAGCGAGACTGGAAGTTCTGTCTCCAGTTCGGCCGCGACATCGCGCACGGTGACCAGATCGATCAACGCCTCGGCAACGGCGCGCGGGGCGCGTGATAAATGTCCGCCATCGGGAAGGATTTGACGGTCGATCTCGCGGCTATAGGTCGAGATCGCGCCCTTAAGCAGTGCCGACTCCCCAGGCAGGCACAGGCCGGCCAGAGTGAGGACTGCGGCGCAGCGCAGCCGGATTGTGCCATCGGGTGCCAGAGGCAGCGCGCGCTGCAGGTAACGGGTCTGGCGCACCAGGCAGCGCAACCGGGCCGCATGACGCCGGTATTCGTCCTTGTCGTCATCCGCGGGGGCGGCGAACAGCAATTCGCCGCTGCGTAACCAGTTCATCAGCCGGGCGGACAGGACGTCCTGAGACCAGGCGAAACTATTCCAGCGGCCAAAACCCTGAATCCAGGCATCGACAAGCCGGCGCGCTTCATCCCCGGAATCCTCGGCGGCGGCGCAGTCGCGCAGCCATGAGAAGCTGTGCAGGCTGCGCGCAAAGGCTCGTGACGGCGTTGACCGTGACCAGATGCCCGCCTTTCCGGCTGCGGCGTCGAGTTGGTCGCCGGCGAGTTGAAACCGGCCTTCAAGCATTTCGGCACCGCGCCCGGCATCGCCCGAATAGAAATCGGCAGGACAGACGCAGAGCCCGTCGGGGATCGGGCCGAGTGCCCGCATAGAGCGCAGCAGACCGATGGCGTTGACGGTCGAAGAAGCTTCGCGCCTCAGCGCCTGAATGACGGCAACCGGATAGTCAGACAGACGGACAGCGCCAGCCATTGCCTCTACCCACGCAACGCGTTGATATTCTGCTGATACTGATCCGGACCGCCCTTGAAGACGGCAGAACCGGCAACGAGCGCGCTGGCCCCGGCATTGATGCAGGCGCCGGCATTGGCGGGCGTGACGCCGCCATCGACTTCGATAATCGTCGACAGGCCCCGCCGCTCGATTTGTTCGCGCAGGGTTTCGATCTTGCGCAATTGGCTATCGATAAAGCTCTGTCCGCCAAAACCCGGATTGACGCTCATCACCAGGACGAGATCGAGCTCTTCGAGCACGTAGTCGATCATGTCCGGCGAGGAGGACGGGTTGAGCGCGGCACCGGCCTTGGCGCCGCGCGCCTTGATCGCCTGGACTGTGCGATGGAAATGCGGGCCGGCCTCGGGATGTGCCGTGATGATATTGGCGCCGGCCTCGATGAAGGCGTCGAGAAAGGGATCGACCGGCGTGATCATCAAATGGACGTCGAAGGGCTTTTCACTATGCGGCCGCAATGCCTTGATGACACCCGGCCCGATGGTCAGATTGGGCACGAAATGCCCGTCCATCACATCGATGTGGATCCAGTCGGCGCCGGCCGCGTCGATCGCGCGAACCTCTTCGCCGAGCCGGGCGAAATCCGCCGACAGGATGGATGGTGAAATGTAAACCGGAGCGCCCATGACAGATCGGATAACAGTGCTGTTGCACGCGTGCAAGACACGCCCGCCGATCATGCTGAAACAGTGCTGAATCAGGCGCGCTTGGAAAAGCGGGCGATGAAGAATCCGTCCATGCCGCCATGGCTGCGCCAGACCGCAGGCGTAACCCGCATGAATCCGCCCTTGGTGACCGATTCGGCCAAGTCGGTCAGCTCGTTGCGTGTGATCGCGAAGGGCGCCAGGCTTTCATAATTCGAAATCGTATTGGCCAGCGCCTCGCCCTCCTGGGGCTGCAATGAACAGGTGCAGACGATCAGGCGTCCGCCCGGCTTGATCATCCGGATCGCCGATTTGATCAGTTCGAACTGCAGCGATTGCAGCTTGGCGACGTCCTCGGGGCGTTTGATCCAGGCGCCTTCCGGGTGGCGGCGCAGCGTGCCCGTGGCGGTGCAAGGCGCATCGAGCAGCACAGCATCGACCCGATTTTCGGGGCGCCAGGTGCGCCCGTCATCGACGACCAGCTCGGCCTCGAGCCCGGTGCGCTGCAGGTTTTCGGTGACCCGCTGCATGCGTTGTTCCGAAACATCGACGGCGATGACTTTGGCGCCCATCGCGGCCAGCTGCATCGTCTTGCCGCCCGGTGCGGCGCAGAGGTCGACAATCGTCTCACCGGGTTTGACGCGCAGCAGCTGGGCCGGCAGCGACGCGGCGGCGTCCTGGGCCCACCAGGCGCCTTCGGCAAAGCCCGGCAATGTGGTCAGATCGGTGATGCTGGCGCGGCGCAACGTGCCATTGGGCAGGATGGTTGCGCCCAGTTCGGTCGCCCAATGCTCGCGCTCGGACGGGATTTTGACGGTCAGATCGAGCGGCGGAGTTTCCAGCAGCGCATTGGCGATCTTGCTGAGTTGGCCCGGCCCGTAGGCGGTGCGCCAGCTCTGGACCAGCCATTCGGGCAGGTTTTCCTGCGGCGCGGTGGTGCCGGCAATCGCGGGACCTTCGCGGTCGACCTTGCGCAGGACCGCATTGATCAGCCCTTTCAGGCGGCGGGATTTGACGTCTTCATCGGCCAGTGAAACGGCGGAGGATACGGCGGCGTGAGGCGGAACGCCCATCCACAAGAGCTGCGCAGCACCGGTGAGCAATATCGCCTGGATCGGGGCGGCGTTTTCCTCGATCGGTCTGGCGAGAAACTTGTTCAATACCAGCCGGGTCTGTCCGAGGCGACGGAAGGTCGTCGAGACAATCGCGCGGGCAAAGCCGCGGTCGCGATCGCTCATCGCCGCAAAACCGGGATCGCGGTCCAGGGCGGATTCAATCGTTTTGTGCTGTTTGAGCACAAGCGAATAGGCGCGGGCAGCTACCCGGCGGGGATCTAGTCCATCACTCATGTGCGCCAGCTAGCACGGCGGCCGGGCTGCGTCTAATGCTCCCGGCGGCACGGGTTGGCTTGCAGCTGCATGCTTGGCGCGGCCGCGTTGGCCCTGTAACGGATAGGGATGGATGATGCTGCGGAAAAATCTGTCCCGACCGACCACCCTGACAAGCTGCTGACAGCCGCGGCGCAGCGAGCTCTGGCCGAGGCCGCTCAGCGCCGTGCTGCGATTGATGCCAAGGCCAAGGGTCCGGCTGAAACCGGTGGGCCGAAAGGTCTGGAACCAACCCGCTTCGGCGACTGGGAACGCAAGGGCATGACAAGCGATTTCTGAGCCAGAGGGTACAAGAGTTCCGCCTGGCGCCGCGCAAACGTCTTGTTCGATCTGCCAACTACCCCTGACAGCCGCTATGGCTGCACGAAGTTCGCGTGCCGGGTGCGCTCGCTTTCAGCGCCGGCCCGTCCGGGTTAATGTGCCGGAATGGAACGTTTGCTCGCCTTGATGCTGGTTTTCGCCGCGACGACACCGTTTGCTGCAGCCCAGCCACAAACTGAACCCCGTCTCGCCGGGGGGCCTGAGCGGATCTGTAGCGAGGACGAAATCCGCCAGGCGCTTGACGGCAGCTATGCCGGACCGCCCTGCCGTTTCACGGAAATGCCGGCCGGGCTGGACGCCGCACCTCAACGGCCAGTTTCGCAGCACGTCGCGGCTCAACCGGCCATGGCGCCGCCCGCCCACGCCCCGCAGCCCGTCCCGCTTCAGTTGGCATCTCGCAGCCAGCCTGTTCTCGCCCGATCTGAGCAGCCTCGCCCGGTGAGCTACAGCGCAAATCTGCCAGCCGGGCGTCAACCGCTGCCAGCAACACAGCATGCGGCGGTTTCCCAGCGCCATGAGGGCAATAGATTCATCGCCTCGCAGCAATCCTCGAGCGTGCGGGCGCACTCAGTCGGCCGCCAATGGCCGCCGCAACAATCTCTTCCTGCTGCCGGTCACTCATCGCCCCGTCCGGAATCCCGCCACGGCGACGTGGTAGTCAATCGCGGCGAAACGATCCGGCTGAGCGATGATTTCTTCAGCGGCGGGCTGGTTGGCGGGGTCGAACAGCCTTTCGCGCCGCTCTACAGCTATCGCGGTCTGATCCTGATCGCTGCCGATGGCCAGGTCCGCACCGGCCATGCCGGGCTCGATCACCGCGTCTTGCAGGTGCGGGCACTCGATCACCGCCGCGCACCTGTCCCGCAGGCCGCTCCGCGGCGCGCCTATCCTTACCGCTAAAACTGAAAACGGATGCTAGACCGATACGGGCTGCTGCGACGCCGCGGCCATTTCGGCAATGATGGCATGAGCGGCGGCGGCCGGATCGGCGGCGGCATTGATTGGACGGCCGATTACCAGATGCGTCGAGCCATCGCCCAGCGCCGCGCAGGGCGTGGCAATGCGCTTTTGATCGTCGGCTGACGCGCCTGCCGGGCGGATGCCGGGGGTGACGATGAGAAAACCGTCGCCAAATCTTTGCCGGATTTCGCGGGCTTCATGAGCGCTCGCCACGATGCCGTCGACGCCGGCCTCCAGGCTTTGCTCGACGCGGCGCATCACCAGGTCGCGGGCGCCAAAGGCATAGCCCATTTCCGTCAGCATCGCGTCGTCATAGCAAGTCATTACAGTGACGCCGAGAATTTTCAGACGGCTATCGCCACGGCCGGCGACGGCGGCCCGCATCACGGCCGGCTCGGCATGGACGGTCAGCAGATCGGCGCCGGTATCGGCGAGGCTGCGGGTGGCTTTCTCGACCGTCGCCGGAATGTCGTGCAGCTTGTAATCGAGAAAAACCTGCTTGCCGGCCTGTTTCAGGCGGGCGCACAGTTCCATGCCGCCGATCGGGATGAGTTGCAGCCCGATCTTGTAGAAATTGACACTATCGCCGAGCGCTTCGATGAGCGCCCATGCGTCGGAGACAGTCGGCTTGTCGAGCGCGACGATCAGGCGGGGATCAGCTTGTAACATAAGCTGCAACTGTATCCGGGATTATCAGCCCAAGGCAAGCCCTGATCAGGTGGCGGAGTCGCTTTCCGGGCTTTCGGTCGATTCTTCGCCGCGCCGGACACTGCCGCTGCTGCGTTCCATCAGCCACATCGCGGCCGGGGTCGGCAGGACCTGGCTGAGGCCGGTGAGGAATTTATACCACAGGCCCGGCACGCTGATCGGCTGATTGCGTTGGACCGCATTATAGCCGGCCTCGGCGACCTGTTCGGCCGTCAGCCACCAATAGCCCGGCATTTTGGACACCAGATCGCGGGTTTCGTTGACGTCGTGGAATTCCGAATAGGTGAAGCCGGGACACAGCGCCGTGGCGTGGATGCCGTAGGATTTGCCTTCAAAATGCAGCGACTGGCTGAACTTGATCAGCGCCGCCTTGACCGCGGCATACAGTGTGTGGCCCTTCGATCCCGGCATCAGGCCGGCGACCGAGGCGACATTGAGAATTCGGCCAAAGCCGCGCGCCTGCATTCCGGGCATTACCCGGTGCACCAGTTCGGCATAGCTGCCCAGCATCAGCTGGAGGAAGTCGGCCTGTTGTTTCCAGCTGGTCTGGGTATAGGTGCCGGCAAGCCCGAAGCCGGCATTATTGACCAGGCCGTCAATCTGGCGGCCCTCTGCCTCAATGGCGTCAATGATTTTCTTCGGGGCCGTGGTCTTGGACAGGTCTGCCGCGATCACCAGGCTGTCGACGCCATACTGGGCCTTGATTTCCTCGGCCAGGGTTTCGAGCCGGTCCTTGCGCCGCGCCGTCAGTGCGAGGTCCCAGCCATTGGCGGCGAATTCGCGCGCCAGCGCCTTGCCAATGCCCGAGGAGGCGCCGGTGATCAGAACAAGATGGCGTGGCATGAAAGAATCTCCAGAAGGCGGGTGACACAATACAAGGTGGGAATTGAGGCGCGCAAAGTCCAGTGAGCTATTGCGTCTCGCCAGCGGTCCCGGCGAAAATGTGGAACGGGAAAGCTTCGACCAGACGCCGCGAGAATTCCAGTCCGCGCACCGTATTGCCGAGCCGGTCCAGCGGCGGACTCCACAGGCCGATGCCGCAAACGCCGGGAACGACCAGCATCAAACCGCCCGAGACGCCCGATTTTGCAGGCAGGCCGACGGCGAAGGCGAATTCTCCGGAAAAATCATACATGCCGCAGGTCAACATCAGCGAAAGTGTATTTCGGATCGCCGCCGGCTCGGCAATGCGATGCCCCGTCAGCGGGCAGACACCGCCATTGGCCAAAGTCGCGGCCGCGACCGACAGGGCCCGGCAATCCATCGAGATGGCACAGCTGCGGAAATAGAGGTCGAGGGCGCGCTCGACGATACTGCCTTCGGGGAAGACGCCATGGCTTTGCATCAGCTCGGCGAGGTCGAAATTGCGCTTCGCCGTCTTGCGTTCCGACATGTAGACCGCTTCATCGAAACTGCAGGCCTGGCTGCCGATCGCCGAATTCCAGAACCGCATCAGCATGTCGAAGCGTTCGTCCACAGGTCGACCCGGGCGGATCATGGCGCTGCACATGATCGCGCCGGAATTGATCATCGGGTTATGCGGCCGGTTGTCGCGATTGAGCGTCAATTCATTGAAACCCACTCCGGACGGTTCGCGGCCGACATGCTCATGCACATAGCGTTCGCCATTCAACCCCAGCGCCAGCGCGTAATTGAGCGGCTTGACCACCGACTGGAGACAGAAGGGCGTCTCGGCCTCGCCCAGCGCCAGGCGCTGGCCGTCAATGCTGCAGACGGCGAGACCAAAGGCGTTCGGATCCTGTTTCGCCAGTTCAGGAATATAATCGGCCACCGAGCCGCCCGTGGCCCCCTGGGCGTGGGCGTAGATATTGGCGATGCGGTTCTCGAAAACCGGGAAATTGCGGATCGCCAGATCGCCATCGAGTATTTGCAGCAAAAAGCGGCTGGTATCCGGGGTCAGCCCGGCTTCGATGGTGGCGGCGTCGAGCGTTGCACCGCTATCGAGAAAGCTGCGGGCATCGGCCAGCCGCGGCATGTCGAGATCGATACCGGTCTGCAGCAGGCATTGCCGGAGCTCTCCGGTGTTGGTGAGGCCTTCTGTCCTGGCGCGGCGCAGCAGGCGCGCAACTAGTTGGCGCGCGGTTGCGGCATCCGGGCGGTCGTGCTCGAAGCGGGCGCGGCGACCGGAAAAACCGGAAAAAGCTGAAATCGGGCGTGTGACCATGGTGGTAGATTGCGGTGGATCGGCCGTCTGTCCAGCGGTGAATACGCGCCTTATGCCGCTTTCAGACGAAATATCGGCCCGGACCACTTGCGCACAAAGGGCGGGGGCGCTACGCGAGCTGCACACAATGCGAAGGAATAAGCGGCCATGAAGACTCCAGCCAAAGTGAAGAAGATCGTTCTTGCCTATTCCGGCGGACTCGACACATCAGTGATCCTCAAATGGCTTCAGGATCAGTATGATGCCGAAGTGGTCACCTTCACGGCCGACCTTGGTCAGGGCGAAGAGCTGGAACCGGCGCGGCGCAAGGCCCAGGCGGCCGGCGTCTCCGAGATCTTTATCGATGATTTGCGCGAGGAATTTGTCCGCGATTTCGTCTTCCCCATGGTGCGCGCCAATGCTGTCTATGAAGGCCTCTACCTGCTCGGGACATCGATCGCGCGGCCGCTGATCTCCAAACGTCTGGTGGAGATTGCGCACGAGACCGGCGCCGACGCCGTGGCTCATGGCGCTACCGGCAAGGGCAATGACCAGGTTCGCTTCGAACTCGGCGTCTATGCGCTCGACCCGGATTTGCGCGTGATCGCGCCCTGGCGCGAATGGGATCTCAATTCGCGGACCAAGCTGATCGCCTACGCCGAAGAGCACGGGATTGAAGTGGCCAAGGACAAGCGCGGCGAAGCCCCGTTCTCGGTCGACGCCAATCTCTGGCACACCTCCTCGGAGGGCAAAATGCTCGAAGACCCGGCAGAGGAAGCCTCGGAGCTGGTGTATCAGCGCACGGTGCGGCCGGAAGACGCGCCAGACGCGCCGGAATACGTCACCATCACCTTCAAGCGCGGCGATGCCTGTGCAATCAATGGCGTGGCGCTCAGCCCTGCAACCCTGTTGACACAACTGAATACGCTGGGTGGCAAGCATGGTATCGGTCGGCTCGACCTGGTCGAGAATCGCTTCGTCGGCATGAAATCGCGGGGCATCTATGAAACGCCCGGCGGCACAATCCTGATGGCGGCGCATCGCGGCATTGAGCAGATTACGCTCGATCGTGGCGCAGCCCACCTGAAGGACGAGCTGATGCCGCGTTACGCCAAGCTGCTCTATGAAGGTTTCTGGTTCTCGCCCGAGCGCGAAATGTTGCAGGCGGCGATCGATTCCAGCCAGGAATATGTCACCGGCGATGTCCGGCTCAAACTCTATAAGGGTTCAGTCAACGTCGTCGGACGCAGCTCCGATCACTCGCTCTACTCGCAGGCGCACGTCACCTTCGAAGAGGATGAGGTCTATGACCAGAAGGATGCTGCAGGCTTTATTCGTCTGAACGCGCTTCGGTTGCAGCTGCTCGCACGACGCAAGCGCCGGCTCGGCCGCAATGATTGAGGATAAGCGCTTTTCTCGTCTTGCAGGCGAGTCAAGTGTATGCATCTTTAATTAGTCGGGCCAGTTAACGCTTTACAGACAGGGCGATACGGGTGAATTTGCGCCGCCAGTTTGACCGGGATGTCAGTATGTGACGCCCACTGGACGGGTGATCGACTGCCCCGTGGCCTCCTGAAGGGTCGCGCATGAGCGAGAACTTCATGCTGTCAACGGCAATTCCAGATGCCATCGTGATACTCGCGCTCGTCCTCACTCTGATTGTGATGGCGCGGGATCTTCCCGCTATCAGCTTTGCCGGGGTTACGCACGAGCTCGGGCTGGTCATGCTCGGCTTGGTCGTCTGGGGCTGTTTCCTTCTCGGCCATCTATTATTCCTGGCCGCGGGCCCGATATGGTTCGGTGAGGCTGAAATGCTCCGGATCGATACCGTGATCCAGACTTGGGTCCGATGGTCTGTTGAGACGGTAGCGGCGATCATTATCCTTGCCGGTGTGGTCCAGATCCCGCGGCGCTTCGCTCGCGTGACGCAGAACCTCGAACACTCGACATCGGCGCTCGAGTCTGAACACCAGGCCCGCGCCACGATCGAGAGCGAACTGAAGGCCGTGATGGCAACCCAGCGGGCTTCCAGCCAACAGGATTCCGAATTCCTGTTGGGGTTGAGCCATGAATTGCGAACCCCGTTGAACGGTATTATCGGGCTCGGCAACTTGCTTGGAAATACCTCACTTGATCCGGCTCAACGCAAATTGCTCGCGACGATGGAGCAGTCGGCACAGACCATGCTGGCGCGCGTTGGCGTGGTGATCGAACTGACACGGCTGAGATCGGAACAGGTCGAGGTTCGCAATCAGGTGTTTTCGCCGGCGGAACTCGTGAAATCGGTTGAGGCCCTGTTCGCGCCAACCGCCCGAGACAAGGGTCTGGTATTCTCCGTTGAAACCTCTGCCGCAGCAACCACGCAAGTGATCGGTGACAGTCGGCTGACAAGGCAGCTGCTCTCGACGCTCGTCTCGCTCGCGATCAAACACAGCCCGGCGGGGACGGTCCGCAGCCTGGTCGACGTTGAACCGGAGGGCGAGGGTCTCGCCTGGGTCAAATTCACCGTGACGGCGACAGGACAGCATTTCCAGTCCGAAGTGGTCGAGCGTGTCCGTGCCCAATTTGGCAGCATGCGCGGCGATGAAGGGCTCGAACTGGCAATCTGCTGGCGGCTGGCAACATTGATGGATGGCAGTCTGGACGTCGACAGCAATGCTGATACGGGAACGATCGTCACGGCGCGCCTGCCAATGCGCCAGGAAGTATAGCTGGCGCGCGGTTCTTTTTGGCTGGATGCCTCATCGGCTGCGCTCTATGCTCCGGCGAAATCGGATTCGAGGCTCCGCATGAAACTGCTTGTTCCAACACTCGCTCTTCTGTCGATGCTGGCCGCCTGCGCCGGACCTGAAACAGCGGCGGACTTTGATCGCCCGGCCTTGCTGGCGGGTGCCGCGGCCGACAGGGCCGATGACCTCGGCCGCGCCGACCGGCATATCCTGGTCGTCCGGCATGCCCGCAAAATCTCATCAGATTGCAACGCGCTCGATTGTTCGCTCAGCCCGCAGGGCGAGATGATGGTGGCGCGTCTGGCCGAACTGATCGGTGCACCCGCGATTGACCAGGCCTTTTCGAGCGCGGCCTGCCGAACCCTGCGTACGGCGGAGGCCGGTGGTCGGGCTGTCATCGTCCACCAGGCCGGCGACGGTATGGAGGCGGGCTGTACCGCGGAGGAAGTCGTCACCCGAAACCGCGCCGCGGCCTTTGCGGACGCCGAAGCCTCGGACGCCCGCTGGACACTGGTCGGCGAGCACTCCAACACCAGCTGTCTGTGGCTGGCGCAATTTGCCGGTCTGGAAGCCTCCGAAACGGTGGGTTGCAGCGACGGGCGTCTGGCCGACCAGGCCTATGGCGATATCTTCTGGCTCTATCGGCTCGATGGAAACTGGCAGGTGACGGTCTTGCCATCGGCGTTTGAGGTCGACGCGCAGGATTAGTCTAGCCGAGCGGATAATTTCTCGCCGGTTCATAGATATTGGCCTCGCCGCGACTCAGCCAGCTGGCATAGAGGCTGAAGCTTGAAATCCTCGCCGGTTCACACCGGAAGGTGCCGAGCGCCTGCGTGAAGCCGGCGAGCGCCTCCACTGGCGTTTGCCTCAGATAGGCCAGCGTGACGTGCGGCACGAATTTTCGCTGTTCCGGCTCCAGTCCGGCACGCCGCGCCGCGCGCTCGCATTTGGCCTGCAGGGCGAGCATGACAGAGTCGGGCTCGGCACCAATCCACAATGCATGCGGTTCCAGGCGGCCAAACCAGCCCGCACCCTTGAGTGTCAGGTCGAAGGCGGGTGCGGTGATTCTGGCCAATTCGTGTTCGAGATCCTCGGCCTTGCGCTCATCGACATCGCCGAAAAATCGCAGGGTCAGATGCAGGTTTTCACGCGGTCGCCAGCTGGCGCCGGGCAAGCCCGATTGCAGCGCCAGTAGCGGCTCGCACACACTGTCCGGCAGGCCGATGGCGGCGAACAGGCGCTGGCTCATGGTGTCGGCCCAGGGACTGGATTGGTCGCTGTCTCGGCTGCCGACAGACCGAATAGCACCGAGGCGACGAATTCCGCCAGGGGTTCGGCCATCCGCTCAACGCCCGGCGCGGTCGGGTGCAGCCCGTCGCGTAACAGGAATTCCGGATGCAAGGCCACCGGTGCCAGCAGGAAAGGGTAGAGCGCCACGCCCTCTGCCTCTGCCAACTCGGGATAGATGGCGTCGAATTCTTCCCGGTATTGCGCGCCCATATTCACCGGCGCCAGCATGCCGGCGAGGACGATATCGAGACCGCGCGCCTTGGCCCGCTCAATCATCGCGGCCAGATTGGCTCGCGCCTGGGCTGGCGGCTGGCCCTGAAGCGCATCATTGGCGCCGAGCGCGATAAGGACCCCGTCGGCATCGGGCCCGACAGAGAAATCGAACCGGGCCAGACCACCCGCCAGTGTGTCGCCGGAAACGCCGGCATTGATCACGATCACCCGGGTCAGTCCGCGCGCTGCGAGGGCGCGACCCAGCGCGGCCGGCAGGGCCTCGTCATCGTCGAGGCCGAAACCGGCGCTCAGACTGTCGCCGAGCACGACCAGGCGATAGGCGGGCGGGTCGTCCGCGGCGAAGGCCGGCGCGGTGATTGCCAGCAGTCCGATCACGACAAGGTGAAGCATGTGACGCATGTTAAAGAAGGCCTTTGCCGAATGCTGCCCTATGACATATATCGAAATTCGATATCGACGCAAATTCCGGATCCGCGATGACAGATACCAGCCTTCCCCCCGTCCTGTCGCTGCGCGATGTAGAGTTGACGCTCATGGCCGCTTCCGGCCCGGTGCATATTCTCGACCATGTAAGCCTTGATGTGCGAGCCGGCGAGAGCGTCGCCATTGTCGGCCCGTCGGGATCGGGCAAATCCTCGCTGATGGCGGTCTCGGCCGGCCTCGAGCGGGCAACATCGGGCGAGATCATCCTGCTTGGCGATGCGGTGACCGGCCGCAATGAGGGCGAGCTGGCCCGTCTGCGCCGCGGCCGCGTCGGTTTTGTATTTCAGTCCTTCCATCTGATGCCGACCATGACAGCGTTGGAGAATGTCATGGCGCCGCTGGAGATCGCCCGTCAGGACAGGGTACGCGAACGCGCCGCGGAGGCGCTGGCCCTGGTCGGCCTCGAGCACCGGTTGACGCATTACCCCGGGCAGCTCTCGGGCGGCGAGAAGCAGCGCGTCGCCGTGGCGCGGGCGCTGGCGGTGGGACCGGAGATTATTTTCGCCGACGAACCGACCGGTAATCTCGATAGCGCGGCCGGTAGCATGATCGCCGACTTCCTGTTCGAGGCCTCGCGTCAGCATGGCGCAGCTTTGGTGCTGGTCACCCATGATCGTGAACTCGCCAGCCGGGCTGATCGCATCGTTGAAATGCGCGACGGGGCAATCCAGTCATGAATGCGGGCCTGGCCCTGCGCATTGCCGGACGGGAAGTGCGCGCCGGCATGCGTGGTTTCATGGTCTTCCTGGCCTGCTTGACGCTTGGCGTCGCCGCGATTGCCGCAGCGGGCTCGGCGAGCGCGATGTTTCGTCAGGGCGTTGCCGGCGAGCTCAGCCGGATTCTCGGCGGCGATTTGTCGTTTTCTGTGCAACGCGCCGCCTTGCCCGACGAATTGGTCGAGGAGATGGCTGCGGCCGGCCGCGTTTCGAAAATCGCCGACATCAATGTCATGGCGAGCTTCAACGATGTCCGGCGGCTGATCCGGCTGCGCGGCGTCGATGCCGCCTATCCACTGCTTGGGGCGGTCTTGACGGTTCCGGAGCAGCCGCTGGCTGATTTGCTGGCGTCGCGTGATGGCGTTGCGGGCGCTGCCGCCGATCCGGATATTTTCCGTGTCTTCAATGCGCAGATCGGCGACCGCATCGAGTTGGCCGGTCAGGTGTTTGAACTGCGTGCCGAACTGGTCAGTGAGCCTGACCGGCTGGATCTCGGTTTCGATTTCGCGCCACGTCTTCTGGTCGCGCTCGACCGGGTCGAGGGCGCGGGCCTGATGGCTGAGGGGTCAATCTATCGATCGGGCTTGCGGGCCGTGCTCGATGATGGCGAGGCTGATCTGGCGGCGCTCGGCGCGCAATTGACGCCGCGTCTGCGCGAACAGGGGATCAATATCACCACGCGAGATGATCTGGGCGATCAGTTCGATGATTTGCTCGACAATCTCAGTGTATTCCTTGCTGTCGCCGGCTTGGCGGCTTTGCTGGCTGGCGGCCTCGGCGTCGCGCAGGCGGTCTCTACCTTCTTGTCGACCCGGACCGGCTCGATTGCGGCACTCAAGGCGCTTGGCGCCGATGGAGCGACGATCCGGCTGGCCTATCTGTTGCAGATTCTTGTGCTGGCTCTGGCTGGCTCTGTGCTGGGTGCCGGGCTGGGGGCGCTGGCCCCGATCGCCCTGGTGCAGGCGTTTGGCGATGCCTTGCCGATTCCGGTCCAGGCGGGTGTCTATCCAGGCCCGCTTGGGTTGGCCGTTCTGTTCGGCATGCTTTCGGCGTTGGCTTTCGCGCTCCCGGCGATCGGGCGAGCCCGGGCGACCCCGCCTTCGGCTTTGCTCGGCGGCGAGGCGCGAGGACAGAGCGCAACACCATGGAGCGAGCGGATTGCCGCTTTGCTGACCGGGCTGGTTTTCATTGCGCTGGCCGTGCTGTTCAGCCCGTCGCCAATGGTGGCCGGTGTGATGCTGGGCTTTGCTGTCGTGGTCTTTGCCCTGCTTTGGGGTGCGGCCTTCGGTTTGCGCCGGCTGGCACGCTGGCTGGCGCACCGGGCTCGCGGCGCTCTGCGCCTGGCGCTGACCCAGCTGGGCGGGCCCGGTTCGGTGGCACCGGTCGCAGCCCCCGCGCTGGGGCTCGGCCTGGCCCTGCTCGCTGTGGTGACCCTGGTGCAGCATAATCTGGTGACCCAGATCCGCGATACGGCGCCGGCCAATCTGCCCAGTCTCGTAATCGCCCAGATTCCGTCCGACCGCGGCGAGGAATTTGATCGCATCGCGGCGGAGGCCGGGGCCGCGATTACCGATCCGGACCGCTATCGCCGGGCGCCCGCACTGCTGGGCCGGATCACCGGCATCAAGGGCGAGTCACTCGATCTGGAAGCGGTCGCCCCGTCTGAACGCTGGCTGGTCGACGGCGAGACGCGATTGACCTATCTGGCGCAAATCCCCCCCGAGACTGCGCTCGAGGCCGGGGCGTGGTGGCCGGAAGACTATGCCGGCCCGCCGCTGATCTCGATCGAGGGTGATGCGGCGCGCGGGCTTGGCGTCGCAGTGGGTGACAGTCTGACCTTGCGAATTCTCGGCCGCGAGATCACGGCCGAAATTGCCAGCCTGCGAACCATTGATTGGGGTGGTTTCGGGGTCAATGTCGCTATCGTCTTCGCTCCGGGCACGCTGGAAGCCGCCAATCCAACTCAGACCGCGCTGCTGCGGGCGGAGCCGGGCTCGGAAGACGGCATAGCGACGGCGATCGGGGCAGCCTTCCCGGACGCGGTGATCTATCGCGTTCGCGAACGCCTGCAGGCGGCGGCCGATGTTTTCGCGCAGACGAGCGTGGCGATCAATGCTGTCGCCGGTGTCGTGGCGCTGGCGGGAGCGCTGGTTATGCTGGGTGCCTTCGCCGCGGCGGCGCGGCGCCGTGTCACCGATGCGGCGCTGCTGAAGACCTTCGGTGTCACCCCAACCGGCGTGCTGGCGATCTTTGCGCTCGAATTCGGACTGGTCGGCGTGATGGCGACCGTGCTGGCCCTGCTGCTGGCGATTCCACCAGCCTGGTATGTGATGACCCAATTGGTCGAGGCCGTGTGGGCGCCGGACTGGCTCGCCGTTGGGAGTGTGAGTGCGATCGCCATCCTGTCGGCCGCAGCCGGAGGCGCCTTGGTCGCCCGGGCCGCGCTCTCGATTCCCGCCGCGCGAGCGCTCAACGCGGCCCAGGCGTGAAAGCTGGGCCCAAAGGGGGGATGCGAAGCCTTTGCGTCCCGTCTTGCAATCGCCGCGGGGTGAGACAATATTGTATTCAAAGCGCCTAACCGGGCGCAAACAGGAATGAGAGACCGAAACCATGAATGATTTTTCACGCACCCATGCCGGCACGCCTTCGTTGGACATGTCCGTCGACGCCGGGCTGCGCAAATTCATGCTTGGCGTCTACAACAAGATGGGCCTTGGCCTCGTCTTGTCCGGCGTGCTCGCCTACGTGACGTCGAGTGTCCCGGCCGTAACCGAGATGCTCTATCATCCGGTTCTGGTTCAGACCGCCAGCGGGCCTGCGACCTATATGGCCCGGACCCTGCTCGGGACTGTGATCGCCTTCTCACCGCTCATCATCCTGTTCGGATCGATGTTCATGATGCGCAGCCCGTCAAAATCGGCGGCAAACCTGCTGTTCTGGGCTGTCGTTTCGCTGATCGGTGCCTCGCTCGGAATTTGGGCCCTGAACTACACTACAGAAAGCGTAACCCAGGTCTTCTTCATCACGGCCGCCGCCTTCGGTGGGCTGAGCCTGTGGGGCTATACGACGAAGCGCAATCTGACCGGAATGGGTTCATTCCTGATGATGGGACTGATCGGCCTGATCATCGCCATGGTCGTGAATGTATTCCTGGCCTCAAGCATCATGATGACCGTGATTTCGATAATCGGTGTGGCGATCTTCGCCGGCCTGACCGCCTATGATACCCAGCGCCTCAAGGTGACCTATTATCAGCTTGGCGGCGATGAGGCCCAGATGTCGGTCGCAACCTCCTATGGCGCGCTCAGCCTCTATCTCAACTTCATCAACATGTTCCAGTTCCTGATGATGCTGATGGGCAATCGCAACTAGATTGGTGCAACTGGATTGGCGCAATTGATCGGGATTACCCCGTTCTGAAATTGACCCCCGGAGCCTGGCTCCGGGGGTTTTTTCTTGGCCGGAAGACCAGGCCTTGAGGCTCAGTCCACGACCGAGAAGCGCTTCTTGTCGAACACCCTCAGCACCTGGGCCAATTCATGGCCGCGTTTGAGGACCTGGCCGTCCACGGCGACCACCTTGTACATGCCCTGGCGCTGGGCATCGGCGGGGGTCTTGATGATGGCGAACATCGGCACTTCGCTGGCGCGGCGGTAAATCGAGAACACGGCATTGGTCGCCAATCCGTCAATCGCATAATCCTTCCATTCGCCCATCGCGACATAGCGGCCATAAACATTGAGGATGTCGGACAGTTCGAGCCGATTCCACATGACAGGCGCGGGCGCGCGTTTCGCGAATTGAGAACCTGCCACCACGTGTTTTCTCCTGTCGGTTGAATCAATGGTGAGTCGTGGGCGTCAGCTTACAAACATTTCACCCTGTGCCGCAAAGCTGCCATATTTTCGGCCCGTTCGCGCCGCACCGCACCGCCACGGTTTGCCGGTCGATCGGCCGCATCAAAGCTCTGGGTCCTGGTTTTAAACAGCCCCCCCAGCCCCCCGGATCAAGAGCCGCGCGCCGGTCGACACTCTTCCTCGAATTTGTTTTTGCGACCCGCCTTCGCACTGGCCAAGTGGCTTGCACCGCGCTAACGCTAGGGTCTGCAATACGTGAGCCCTTTCCATGCTGGTTGCCGACCATTTGGTGAAAGAATTCGGAGGTCTGCGGGCCGTCGACGATGTCAGCTTCAGTCTTGAGCGCGGTGAAGTGCTCGGTTTTCTCGGCCCCAATGGCGCTGGCAAGACCACGACCATGCGAATGCTGGCCGGTTGCCTTGAGTCCGATTCCGGTTCTGCCCGCATTGCCGGCCATGACTGTGTTCAGGACAGGATCGAGGCGCAATCGCGGCTCGGTTATCTGCCCGAAGGTGCGCCGGCCTACCCGGCGATGACGCCGCGCGCCTTCGTGGCCTTCGGCCTGCAGGTACGCGGCTTTTCAGGTGATGCGCTGAAGCGGGCGACCGAGTTGGCGCTGGACCGCGCCCGGCTCGGCGCCGCCGCATCACAGCCGATCGGCACGCTGTCCAAGGGCTATAAGCGCCGCGCCGCCCTCGCAGCGGCCATCGCCCACGACCCCGCCGTGCTGATTCTCGACGAGCCGACCGATGGGCTCGACCCCAATCAAAAGGATGGCGTGCGCGATCTGATTCGTGAAATGGCGCCGGAAAAGGCAATCATCATCTCGACCCATATTCTCGACGAAGTCCCGGCCGTGTGCAGCCGGGCGATCATAATCGCCCAGGGCCGTCTCCTGTTCGACGGTCCGCCGCACGCGCTGGAGCGGTTGACGCCTGATGGAACGATTGAAGCGGCCTTCCGGCATTTGACCGCCGGCCCGCGCCCGCTTGGTGAGGCCGCATGATGGGATCGCTGATTGCCGTCTATCGCCGTGAATTGACGGCTTATTTCCAAACCCCGCTCGCCTATGTCTTTCTGGCGGTGTTCGCGTTTGCCGCGCCGGCCTTTGCCTTTCATATCGGTCGTTTCTTCGACACAAATCGCGCCGATCTCGCGCCTCTGTTTGATTATCTCCCCTGGCTGCTGGTGATCCTGATGCCAGCTCTGGCGATGCGGGCCTGGGCCGAGGAAAGAGATCGCGGCACGCTGGAGTTTCTGATGGCCCTGCCCATCCCGCTCTGGGCCTCGACCGGTGGCAAATTTCTCGCCGCCTGGACCGTGGCCGCGGCGGCCATCGCCTTGACCGCGCCGATGTGGATAGCGGTCAATTACCTTGGCGAGCCTGATAATATGGCGATCGCGACAGCCTATCTGGGCGCCCTGCTGCTGGCGGGTGGCTATCTCGCCATCGGTCAGGCCCTGTCGGCAACGACGGCCAACCAGGTCGTCGCCTTCGTGCTCGGTGCCGGGGCCTGTTTCCTGCTGACCATGGCTGGTCTCCCCCTAGTGTTGTCAGTGCTGGGCGAGAATGCACCGGCGGCACTGTCGGAATTCATCGCCGGGCTCAGCGCGCTCGAACATTATGACGCCTTTCGCAATGGTGTGATCGATCTGACCGACCTGCTCTATTTCATCGGCTTGATTATTGCCGCGCTGGCAGCGGCGGGTGTGATGATCGCCGAACAGCGTGGGGGCGGGCGATGAAAAAGGCGCTCTATCTGCCGCTGATGCTGACCAGCATCGTCGTGATCTTCCTCGCCGGTACATTCCTGGCGGGTCAGGTTCTGCCCGGCGTGCGGATCGATCTGACCCAGAACGGTCTCTACCGGCTCTCGCCCGGCACGCTGGCCGTGATCGACCGCCTCAATGAACCGGTTGAGTGGCGTTTCTATCATTCGCGGGCCGAAGCGGCGCAATATCCAGCCGTGCGCAGCTATGCCACGCGGGTGCGCGAATTACTGCGCGCCTATGAGAAGCAATCCGGCGGCCGTATCCGCCTGATCGAAATTGACCCGGCACCCTTCTCCCAGGCCGAGGATGAAGCATTGGCGGCCGGGCTGGCATCCTTGCCAACCGATACCGGCGAACAGATTTTTTTCGGCCTGGTGGGCCGTAATTCGGTCGATGATGAAGCGGTCATCGATTTGTTCGAACAGGCCGATGAAGCGCGGCTGGAATATGACCTGACGCGGCTTATCTCCGATATCGACCGGCCTGAGCGTCCGCGACTGGCGATCCTGACCGGTCTGCCGCTCGACCCCTCCAGCGGTGCGCCCAGTCGTTTCATTGCCGATCTCAATAATGCCTATGATCTGCAATGGCTCGAACGCGATTTCGATCGTATCCCGGACGCCGCCGCACTGATGATAATCCACCCCGGCCGGCTCAATGAAGGCCAGCTCTATCTGATCGACCAGTTCGCCCTGCGGCACGGGCGCGTGCTGCTGTTTATCGATCCGATGGCCCATATGGCGCTGCGCCCCGGTCTCGATGGCTTGCCGCCAGTCGATGCCCAGCGCGCCTCGGATCTGCCCATGCTGCTGGCCAATTGGGGCGTCGGCTGGGACAGCCAAACCGTGGCGATGGATCGCACACTCGGCCTGCCCGTCGAGATTATCGACACCGATGGTCGCGCCCGCCGCCGTGCTTATCCGCTGTGGTTTTCAATCGGCAGCGCCCAGATCAATAGCGAGGACCTTGCCACAGCGACCCTCGATCGCGGCATTAATTTCGGATCCCCCGGCGCGCTCACCTTCCTGCCTGATAGCGGGCTTGCCGTGACGGCGTTGATGACTACCAGCCCTGACGGCGCCCTGGTCGATGCCGATATCGCGGCCGGCGCACCCAGCCCGGATGATCTGTTGCGGGATTATCAGGCCGGCCGGGAACCGGTTGTGCTCGGCGCGCGGCTGCGCGGCGAAACCGGCTCGGCCTTCCCCGACGGTCCGCCCGCCGCTGACGCCCTGTTCAGTCCGGCCGATCACCTCACCCGCTCGGTCACCGCGCTCGATTTGACGGTCGTGGCCGATATCGACTGGCTCGATGACAGTTTCTATCTGCGCAGCGACCCGGCGGCAGGCGATATGATTGTGGCCGACAATCTGGCCCTGGCGATGAATCTGGTTGATATGGCCGCCGGCGACCCGGCCCTGATCGGCCTGCGTTCGCGAGCGCCTTCGGCGCGACCAATGACGCGGGTCGACGCCCTGCGCACCGAGGCCGAAGCGCGCTATGTCGAGATCCAGGACCGGCTCGAGGCAGAAATCGACGCGGCGGAAACCCGCTTGCAGGAATTGCTCGGTTCCGGCCAGGCCTCGGGCCTTGCCGATCCGGGGGCCCGGGCCGGGCGCGATGAAGCCGTGGCGCTGCGGCAGCAAATCCTGAGCACGCGGGCCCATCTGCGCGAGGTCGAGCGCGAATTCCGCCATGATATCGATGCCCTCAATTCCAATTTGCAATTCTGGACGATTGGCGTGCCGCCGGCCCTTGTGGTCCTGATGGGTATTGCCGGGGCTCTGACCCGCCGCCGCAGGAGCGCCAAATGAGCCGGCCGATGGATCGTCAGAGACTGCGCCAATTGCTGGTCACAGGTGGCGCTGCAATACTGCTTCTGGCCGCCGGTGCCGGCACGATTGCCTTGCAGCTGCAGCGTGACTGGCGACCCGATGTCAGCGGCCCTGTCTTGCCGGACTGGTCGGCCAGTGTGGCCAATGCGCGCGAGATCGAGATCACCGGCCCCGAGGATCATTTCCTTCTGGCGCGTGGTGAGGCGGGCTGGGTGATGCCGAGCCGCGATGATCATCCGGTTGTCCCGGAACGTCTGGCCGAGCTGGACGCCTTTCTGGCCGATCTGAGCTATGTCGGCGCCCGCACCGCAGATCCGGGCAAGCATGCGCGGCTCGACCTGGCCGAAAATGGCCAGGCCGGGGCCGGCACACGATTGACAGTGCGCGGAGCTGATGGCGTGGTTCTGACCGACATCATGATCGGCGCGGCCCGCAATGGCCGGGTCTATCTTCGCTTCCCGGATCGGCCGCGAAGCTATGCCGCACAGCTTTCCGGCGGCGGCGCGGCGATCCCGGCCATCGCGCTGGCTGATGGCTGGATTGATCTCGACTTTCTAGCCCTCGATTCAACCGATATCGCCCGCACCCTGATCACACCCGAGCGTGGTCCGGCCTATGTATTCGAGCGCGCCGGGCGTTCGGCGCGCAATTTCTCGCTGCGCGACCCGGGCGGCTGGCGGCCAATCACGGCAGGGGCGGGCAATGGGCCGTCCGCCGCGCTGTCGCGTATCCGTTTTCGCGATGTGCGCCGGGCCGACCGGCTGCGCGGTGAACCGGTCGGGCGGCATGTCGAGGAAACCTTCTCCGGCTTGCGCGTCAGTCTCGATATTCTTGCCCTGGGCGAGACGCGCTGGGCTGTCGTCAATGCGGTCGCTGTCACCGATGGCGGGCGTGAGGCGGCCGATGCGATCAATGCCCGCACGGCGGGCTGGGCCTATCTGCTGAGCGATCTCAGTCTCGACCGGCTCTTGCGCCCGCTCGACGAGATTGCCGATTACACGGGAGTGAACGATGCGACTGAACCAGTTGACGATTCCGGTCAGTGATATTCCACGGTCGAAGGGTTTCTATCAGCGCCTCGGCTTTCGGCTACTGGTCGATTCGCCGCATTATTCGCGCTTTCTCGCGCCCCAGGGCGATACCACTTTCTCGCTGCATCTGACGCCTGAACCGGTTGTGCCCGGCGCCGTGATCTATCTGGAATGCGATGCGCTCGATGATGAGGTCGCGGCGCTGCAGGCGGAAGGCTTCGAGTTCGAGACCGAGCCGGCGGATATGAGCTGGCTCTGGCGTGAGGCGAATCTGCGTGACCCGGACGGCCATTTGATCAAGCTCTATCATGGCGGCGTCAACCGCATCGATCCGCCCTGGCGCGTCAAGCCCGAGGCCTGATCGCGTCGGTTCAGCTGTCTTCGATGCTGTAGCCAGCCTGCTCGCCCTCCCCAACCCGCATCAGCCGGTCGGCGGCGGCGCGGGCGAAGCGCAAGGTCAGCGCCTTGCGCCGGGCCGGGGCTAGGGTAAGGACAGGGCTTTCGCGCACGATTGCGCCGCCAAATCCGTCAGCGACGATGAGCCCGGCATGCTCCGGGATCACCTCGTGGGGAAAGCGCCGCGAGACCGCGAAATAGATCCGCTCGCAATAGCCGGTGTAATCATTCCATTTATTGTCGGCGCGAAAATCGGCAATGCCGGACTTGACCTCGATGATGATGATCTCGCCCTTGCGGCCAATCGCGGCGAGATCGGCGCGGCGGCCATCGGGCAGGGAAAACTCCGAAATTGCGCTGAACCCCATTTGCCAGAGCAGACGGGCTGCCCCGCGCATCAGGGCCTGGGCATCATCGATCTGCGGATTGCGATCAGAGGCGACGTCGGAAAACTCCATGCGGCCAGTTTGTTCGGTTTTTGTTCGCCTGACAAGTTGCCGCCGCCACGCCGCGGCGGCATTGGTGCGTGCACTGGCCGCCAAGACCGGTTAGAGGCGGGGCAGCAAAATCGGAAATCGCCCCATGACCAAGATCGCCAATCTGACACCGCCGACCCTGTCGGACTTTGAAACCCTGGCCAAAAACGCCTGGGAAGGCCTGCCCGAGGCCTATCGGGCCATGTGCGGCCATGTTGAGCTTTTCGTCGCTGATTTCGCCGATGCGGAAATGCTCGAGGCGGTCGGTCTGGAAGATCCGTTCGAGTTGAGCGGTCTGTATATGGGCGTGGATCTGACGCGGCAGTCCAATCTCGATCCCTCGCCGGAGGCCTCGCGCGTCTTCCTGTTCCGCCGCCCGATTCTTGATGAATGGGCCGAGCGAGAAACGGTGACGTTGGGCGAGCTGATCAGTCATGTCCTGGTGCATGAAATCGGGCATCATTTCGGATTATCCGATGATGACATGCACAAAATCGAGGCATCGGACGGCTGAATCAGCCCTGAGTCCTTAAATGCGGGTCTGGCCGCAAGCTGTTGTCGCCGCACCCGCAAATCCGGACTCGGGACGCAAAACCGGCCATGATGTGTTAATGAGACGTAAAAAAACGCCCGCTGGTTGGCCAGCGGGCGTTTTTGATGCGGTATGCAAGAGAGGCGTTAGCCTTTCTTCTTCGGCTCGCGCTTGACGATGCCGCGACCGGTGGTGCGCTCGGTGATCCGGGCTGACTTGCCGCGGCGATCACGCAGATAATACAGTTTGGCGCGGCGAACCTTGCCCTTGCGGACAACTTCGATCAGCTCAACGTTTGGCGAATACACCGGGAAGACGCGCTCGACACCTTCACCGAAGGAGATCTTGCGAACGGTGTAGCTCTCATTGAGGCCGCCACCATTGCGGGCGATGCAGACGCCTTCATAGGCCTGGACGCGTTCGCGTTCGCCTTCCTTGATGCGCACGTGAACGCGCAGCGTATCGCCAGCGGCGAAATCAGGCAGGACCTTGTCGCCAAGGACGCGGGTAGCTTCTTCTTGCTCAATCCGCTCGATCATATTCATCGCGCATTCTCCTTGCGCCCCAGAAACCGGGACCAAAGGTCCGGGCGGCGCTTCTTCGTTATCTCTTCCGCTTGCTGTCGGCGCCAGGCCTCGATCTGGCCGTGATGCCCCGACAACAGGACTTCGGGTATCTCCCTGTCCTCCCAAACGCGCGGTCGCGTATAGTGAGGATATTCAAGGAGGTCGCCCTCGAAACTCTCATCTTCGGTCGAGGCCGGATCGCCCAGCACGCCGGGGAGTAATCGCACGCAGGCTTCGATGAGAAGCTGTGCGGCGGCTTCGCCCCCGGCCAGCACGGCATCGCCGACACTGACCTCTTCCATCTCGCGGCTTTCAATGACCCTTTGATCGAGGCCTTCGAAGCGTCCGCAAAACACTACAATTCCGGCACCAGCCGCCCATTCCCGCACTCGCGCTTGAGAAAGTGGCCGTCCCCGGGGTGTCAAATAGATCAACGGCCGTTTCTGACCAGGCCAGTCAGACTGTACCGCATCGATCGCCGCTGCCGCCACATCAGGCCGGAGCACCATACCAGCACCCCCGCCAGACGGAGTGTCGTCAACGGAGCGGTGCTTATGACGGGAAAACTCCCGGATGTCCACAGCTTCAAGTGCCCAAAGTCCACGATTCGCAGCGCCCCCGATCAATGACACCCCAAGCACGCCAGGGAAGGCCTCGGGGAAGAGGGTGAGGGCCGTCGCGGTCCAGGGAATTTGCGGTGTCGTTTCGGTCATGGCGCGGGGGTGTAGCAGGGATGGGGGGACTTCGCCAGTTGGCGGGCAAGCCAGTGGATGCAGGAATAACGCCACGCCGGGTTCCGGCTGGAGGGATGGGAAGGTACGGGACGCCTTCGAATGCTGAACTGGCGCCAGGTTGATTTTGTTTGGTGTGGCAGTCGAAGCCGTCCCACACGTGCAGTTTTCTCGGGCTGTCTCCACCCCGGTTCCAATCCAGAAGGGTACTCAGGTCGGTCGTTTAGTGCCGTCAAACCCTAATGGACGCCCTGCCAGCGCTCGGGATGTCACCCCTTCGTCCGGACAGGCTGCACGCTCCCGACCACCGCGACTCACTGAGCTCGTGCCTACCGTGCGACCGAAGCGCTGTGGGCATGCGCGCAGGTGGAGGGGTTGGGATAAACGCCTGTATCAAGCGTCATCCTGACCTTCGTCAGGATGACGATAATTTGTCGGCTTCAATGCTGGATAAATCGCCAATCCGAGCCCCGCCTCGCGCTGACACGGTTCTTCTATCCCACGGGTATGATTTGAAAGTCGAAAGACAAGGGGCTACCCAGCCCTCCTACTCCCCCATCGCCTCAACCTCATGGGCCTCCGGATCATAGGCCGCCAGCGCTGCCAGCGTCGTGATCTCGCTGACGGAAGCGCCCAGCCGGGCGATCTGGACCGGATGTTCGAAGCCGAGCAGCATCGGGCCTATCACGGTGGCGCCGCCGCCGACGCGCAGGAGTTTGGTGGCGATTGAGGCGGAGTGGATGGCGGGCATGACCAGCACATTGGCCGGGCCGGTCAGGCGCGAGAAGGGATAGAGGAAGCGGTGTGCGGGGTCGAGGGCGACGTCGACATTCATCTCGCCTTCGTATTCGAAATCGACGCCGATCTCGTCGAGCTTGTCGACTGCCTGCTGGAGTTTGTTGGAGCGTTCGCCGGCCGGATTGCCGAAGGTCGAATAGGACAGGAAGGCGACGCGCGGCGTGAAGCCGAAGCCCTTGGCCGCGGCCGCGGCCTCGATGGCGATATCGGCCAGGGCATCGCTATCGGGGAATTCGGTGACATTGGTGTCGGCGATGAACAGGGTGCGGTTCTTGGCGAGAGCGACTGACATGCCGATCACGCGCTGGCCCGGAGCCGCATCGAGCACGAGTTTCACATCGCGCAGGGCGGCGTCATAACTGCGTGTCGTGCCGGTGACGACACCGTCGGCATCACCCAGCTTGACCATGCAGGCGGAGAAGACATTGCGGTCATTATTGACCAGACGCTGCACGTCGCGGCGCAGATAACCCTGGCGTTGCAGGCGCTTGTAGAGGAACTCGGCATAATCGCTATTACGTTCCGACAGGCGCGCATTGACGATTGTGATCGCATCTTCCGGCACGCCGACCAGACGCATATTGGCGCGGGTAATCTCCTCGCGGCCGACCAGGATCGCCTTGCCCAGCTCCTGGCTCTGGAAGGCATAGGCGGCGCGGATCACCGCCGGCTCTTCGCCTTCGGCGAAAACAATGCGGCGGCCCTGGCCCATGACCGCGCCCTGGATGCGCTGCAACAGGGCGGCGGTCGGGTCGAGGCGGCGGGCCAGTGAGTGGCGATAGGCCGACATGTCGGCAATCGGCTTGCGCGCGACACCGCTATCCATCGCCGCCTGGGCGACATAGGGCGGCACATAGGAAATCAGGCGCGGATCAAAGGGCGAGGGGATGATATAGCCGCGGCCGAATTTCGGACGCGCGCCATGATAGGCGGCGGCGACCTCATCGGGCACGTCTTCCTTGGCCAGGGCTGCCAGCGCATGGGCGGCGGCGATTTTCATCTCTTCATTGATGGTGCGGGCGCGGACATCCAGCGCACCGCGGAAAATATAGGGGAAGCCGAGGACATTGTTGACCTGGTTGGGATAATCGGAGCGACCTGTCGCCATGATGGCGTCATCGCGCACGGCCTCGACTTCTTCCGGCGTGATTTCCGGGTCGGGATTGGCCATCGCGAAAATGATCGGGTTTGGCGCCATCGCCTTGATCATCTCGCCGGTCAGGGCACCGGCGACCGAGAGGCCGAGGACGCAATCGGCGCCCATCAGGGCCTCGGTCAGGGTGCGCTTGTCAGTCTCGACCGCATGGGCGGCTTTCCACTGATTGAGATCGGTGCGGCCGGTATGAATGATGCCCTTGCTGTCGCACAGCACGGCATTTTTGGCGTCGACGCCCATCGCCTTGAGCAATTCCAGCACCGCAATTCCGGCAGCACCGGCGCCATTGACGACGACTTTCAGGTCGGCCATGCGGCGACCGGTAATCTCGCAGGCATTGATAATGCCGGCAGCAGAAATGATGGCGGTGCCGTGCTGGTCGTCATGGAAAACCGGGATATCGAGCAATTCGCGCAGGCGCTGTTCGATGATGAAGCTTTCCGGCGCCTTGATGTCCTCCAGATTGATGCCGCCAAATGTATTGCCGAAGCGGCGCACGCATTCGACGAAGGCCTCGCCATCCTCTTCCTCGACTTCGATATCGATTGCGTCGATATCGGCGAAGCGTTTGAACAGGACGGCCTTGCCCTCCATCACCGGTTTTGAGGCCATGGCGCCGAGATTGCCGAGGCCCAGAATCGCGGTGCCATTGGAGATGACGGCGACCATATTGCCCTTGGATGTATAGTCGTAAACCTTGTCGGGATCGGCGGCGATGGCCTTGACCGGGGCGGCAACGCCGGGGCTGTATGCGAGCGAAAGGTCGCGCTGGGTGGCCATCGGCTTGGTGGCAGCCATGGCGATTTTGCCGGGGGTGGGTTCGCGGTGAAAGGCCAGCGCTTCTTCGTCATCAACCTTGCTGATTCTGTCGCTCATCACTGCCATCCTTGCCCGCGCCGGAATTTCCCATAGAACTAGGCCTCTAGCCGCTTCGCCCCCTTGCACGCAAGACGAAACCTCGTCACGGACCGCCTCGATGAATGCGATGACACAAATGCCGGTCCCGTCTGATCGGCAATTTCCCGACCCCGAGGGCGCCACGCCGATGATGGCGCAATACCTCGCCCTGCGCGCGCAGGCGCCGGGCGATGCGCTGTTATTCTACCGCATGGGCGATTTTTACGAACTCTTCTTCGACGATGCCGTGCGCGCTTCGGCCGCACTCGATATCGCGCTGACCAAGCGCGGCGAACACCAGGGCCAGCCGATCCAGATGTGCGGCGTGCCCGCTGCCGCATCGGAAGCCTATCTCGCGCGCCTGATCAAGGCCGGTTTCAAGGTCGCCGTCGGCGAGCAGACCGAGGATCCCAAGGCGGCCAAGGCGCGCGGATCCAAATCCGTCGTCAATCGGGCGATCCGCCGCGTCGTCACGCCGGGCACCCTGACCGAAGACACCCTGCTCGATCCGCGCAGCTCCAATCGCATCGCGGCGCTGGCGCGTCTGGCGAGCGGCGAGAACGCGATTGCCTGGGCCGAAGTTTCGACCGGCGAATTTGCCGTGATGTCGGTTGCGCCGGAAAACCTCGCCGCCGAGCTGGCCGCGATGAGTCCGGTCGAGCTCCTGGTCGAGGAAACCCGCTTCAAGGAAGGCGGCGAACTGGCACCGCGCGCGACGGTCACGCCGCTCGCCCGTGCCAAATTCGACGCGGCCTCGGCCGAACGGCAACTTAAAGCGCACTTTGCGGTGCATGAACTGACGGCTTACGGTGAGTTTACGCGTGCTGAACGGTCAGCTCTCGGCGCATTGCTGGATTATCTCGCCCTGTCGCAGGCCGGAGCGCCGGCCAAGCTGGCCCCGCCGCGCCAGATCGCCCAGGGCAGCGTCCTCGCGGTCGATCCGGCGACCCGCGCCAGCCTTGAAATCGAGCGCACACTGAGCGGCAACCGCGCCGGCTCCCTGCTCGACGCCATCGACCGAACCGTTACCGCACCGGGCGCCAGATGCCTCGCCGAACGCCTGGCCAGGCCGCTGACCGATGCGATTCAGATCGAACAACGTCTTGATGCGATAAGTTTTTTCGAAGCATCATCGGAATTGCGCCGCGACACACGCGAGCGCCTGAAATCGGCTGGCGATCCGGAACGGGCCCTGTCGCGCCTGCTGCTCGGCCGCGGCGGCCCGCGTGATCTCAAGGCCCTGGCGGCCGCGCTGGCCGAAGGCGAGGCCCTCGCCACCCGCATTCTCGCTGCGCCGCTGACCGCAGCGCCGCCGATGATCGCCGCCAGCATCGCGGCTTTATCCCTGACCGACAAGCCGGTATTGTCCGCCCTGGTTGGTGATCTGGAACGCGCTATCCTTGATGAGCCACCCATGCTGGCCCGCGATGGTGGTTTCGTTGCGCCCGATTGGCGCCCCGAGCTCGACGAGACCCGCAAACTACGCGACGCCTCGCGCCGTATCGTCGCCGGCCTGCAGCAGACCTATGCCGAGGCGACCGGCGTTAGCGGGTTGAAAATACGTCATAATAATGTGCTCGGCTATTTCGCCGAAGTGACCGCCAAACATGCCGACGCGCTGATGGGTTGCGAGGATTTCATCCATCGCCAGACCATGGCGAATGTGGTGCGCTTCTCGACTGTTGAACTGGCCGATCTGGAATCGCGCATCTCCAGCGCTGGCGAGCGCGCTCTGGCGATGGAAATCGAAGTCTTTCAAGGGCTTTGCCAACGGGTCGAGGGCCTGGCCGAGCTGATCCGGCAGGCGGCCCGCGCCCTGGCCGAGTTCGACGTCGCCGCCGGTCTCGCTGAATGGGCCATCGAAACAGAAGCTTGCCGCCCGGTGGTCGAAGACAGTTCGGTATTTGCCGTCTCCGGTGGTCGCCATCCCGTGGTCGAGCGCGCCTTGCAGCGCTCGGGCGATGGACGCTTTACGCCCAATGACTGCACGCTGGATGGCGCCGGGACCGCAGCCCCGCGCCTGATGTTCGTGACCGGCCCGAACATGGCCGGCAAGTCCACCTACTTGCGGCAGAATGCCTTGATCCTGATGCTGGCGCAGGCGGGATGTTATGTCCCGGCGCGCTCGGCCCGGATCGGAATTGCCGACCGATTGTATTCGCGCGTTGGCGCGGCTGACGACCTGGCACGCGGCCGTTCGACCTTTATGGCGGAAATGATCGAGGCTTCGGCAATTCTCAACCAGGCCACGGGGCGCAGCTTCGTCATCCTCGACGAAATCGGCCGCGGCACCGCGACCTTTGATGGTCTGTCCATCGCCTGGGCTGCGGCGGAACACCTGCACGGCGTCAATCAGTGCCGCGCCCTGTTCGCCACGCATTATCACGAGCTTACCCGGCTGGCTGATGATCTCGAGGCGGCGGGCAATTGCTCGCTCAAGGCGCGGGAATGGAAGGGTGAGCTGGTTTTCCTGCACGAGGTCGGGCCTGGCGCTGCCGATCGATCCTACGGGATTGAAGTCGCCCGACGCGCCGGTCTGCCACCCGTCGCCATCCGCCGCGCCAAGACCATTCTCGCACGGCTGGAATCGGAAGGTGCCCCGGCAGCTGCGCTGGCCGATCTGCCCCTGTTCGCGCTTTGCGACCCCGTTGTAGAAACACGTGAATCCGCCGTTGAACTGAGATTGTCAGATGTCGAGCCGGACGGGCTGGCCCCGCGTGAGGCGCTCGACATTCTGTATCAGCTCAAGACGCTGATGAAGAATGAGTGACGCCGCACCGGTCCGTGCACTAGATTGAGACCCAGATGACCCATCCAGCCCTGCCCGCTTCGCTGAACGCCTTGACGCTGCGCGCCCAGCTGGCGGCCGCTATCGCGAAACAGGGGTGGGCCTCGCCGGCGGCACGCGCCACGGCGCTGAGCCATGTCCGGGCGGCATTGGACCGGTTCCGCGATCAGGCCGAAAACTGCCTGTCGAAAAGCGGCGGCGGTGCGCTGGCGGCCCAGGCGCTGAGCGACGGGATGAGCGTCAGCCTGCACGCCCTGTTTGATTCCATGGCAGCCAGCGATCTCGAAGGCTCGCGCGGCGTGTCGCTATGCGCCCTCGGTGGCTTCGGGGCCGGAGAATTGGCCCCCTATTCCGATGTCGATCTATTGTTGATCAAGCCGGATGATGGCGACGCCGCGACCGATGCCTTTCTCGGGCGCGTGCTCTACGCGCTCTGGGACATAAAGATTGATGTCGGCGGCGGGGCCTGTCGCACGATTGATGAAACTCTGGAACTCACACGTCAAAACGCGTCTGAGCGAACGGCCTTGTTGAGCTTGCGCTTTCTCGCCGGCGATGAATCGCAGGTCAATGCGCTCGCCAGCCGTTTTCGCGATGAGGTTATCGCCGGCGACAAGACCGGCTTCGTCGAGGCCAAGCTGCGCGAGCGCGATGCGCGGATCGAGAAAGCCGGTCGCTCGCGCTATACGGTCGAGCCGAATATCAAATCGGGCAAGGGTGCCCTGCGTGATCTGCAATTGATGCGCTGGTTGGCGCAGTTTCTATACGGTGCCGATGCATTCGAGCGCTGGGTTGGTAGCCGCCTGCTCTCGGTCGATGATGTCGTCAAATACGTCGCGGCCGATGACCTTCTGTGGACGATCCGCTTTCACCTTCACGCTCTGGCTGGCGGCAAGGATGAAAGGCTGACCTTCGATCTTCAGCCGGAAATCGCCGCCCGGATGGGGTTTGAGGATGGCGAGGATGAAAGCGCCGTCGAGCGCTTCATGCGGGCCTATTTTCGTGCGGCCATGGATGTCGGTGCGCTGACACGTCTGGTTTGCGCCAAGCTGGAGGCCGATGCCTGGAAGTCGAAACCTCGTGGCTTGGCACGTTTTCTGCCCGGTCAGGATCCGGAAGAAAACCCGGATTTGGGTAAATTCGTGCTGCGTGACGGGCGCCTCGATTTCGCCAATCCAACCCAGATCGCTGACGATCCGGTCTGTCTGATCCGCTTTTTTCACGTCGCGTCTTCGCGGCGGCTGGACCTGCATCCCGAGGCGGTGGCGCGGATTGGCCGAACGCTGCACCATGTTGACGAGAAATTCCGCGAAGACCCGCGCGCGGCCCGGGCCTTCTTCGCGGTCTTGCTGGACTCGCCGGCGCCGATGCCGGTCTTGCGCCTGATGACCGAGGCCGGCCTGCTTGGCCGCTATATTCCGGAATTCGGGGACATTGTCGCGCGCACCCAGTTCAACATGTATCACCACTATACCGTCGATGAGCACACGCTGCAGGCGCTGGGAATATTGCGCGAGATCGAAGTGGGTCAGCACCCGCTCGACCACCCGCTGACGACGCGGATCATGCCGCTGATCAAGCGCCGGCGGGCCTTGCATCTGGCGGTGCTGCTGCACGATACCGGCAAGGGTTCCGGTGATCAGTGCATTGAAGGCGCGATCCGCGCGCGCACGGCCTGCCAGCGGCTTGGGCTTGACGATGCCGAGACTGAGCTCGTCGCCTGGTTGATCCAGACCCATCTTCTGCTCAGCGATACGGCTCAGCGTCGTGATCTGAGTGATCCACAGACCGTGGCCGATTTTGCCGCCGCGGTTGGCACGGTGGAGCGCCTGCGTCTGCTCACTGTGCTGACGGTGGTTGATATCCGCGCTGTCGGGCCGGGCGTGTGGAATGGCTGGAAAGGCCAGTTGATCCGCGATTTGTACGCGGCGACCGAACAAGTGCTCAAAAGCGAGGGCGCCGGGCTGGAGCGTGCGCGCGAATCCCTGGCCGACAAGGCCCGGGCGACCCGGAGCAAGGCGCTGCCGCGCCTGGCGCGGATCAATCCGGACTTTGCGCAATGGTGGGCGGCGGAGTTGAATGACGCCTATTGGGTTTCATTCTCCGAGGAGGATCGTTTCCGGCACGCTGCCTTCGCCCGGCATGTCTACGAGACCGGCCGCACCTCGGCTGCCGCAGTTCGGGTTGATCGGCGGCGGGCGGCGACGGAAGTGATGATCTGGTCGCCGGATCGCGAGCGGGTGTTTGCTGATATCGCCGCGGCCCTGGCCGATATGGGCGCCGATGTTGTCGGTGCCACCATCAATACGACCACCTCCGGCAAAGTCTTTGATATTTTCCATATCCAGGACGCAGCCGGCCAGCCCTATGGCCATGACGACACGCCCAAGCGCGATGCGCTCGTCGACTATCTCAGACTCGTGGCCACGGGAGAATTCCCGGTGCGGCGGCGACATATCATGCCGATGAAGCATCGCGACGCCGCCTTCCGGGTTGAGCCAAATGTCAGTATTTCCAATGAATTGGCCGAACATGCCACCGTGATCGAGGCCTCCGGCCGTGACCGGCCGAGCTTGCTGGCGGATCTGGCCGATGTGATCGCCGACGAGGATCTGTCCCTTACATCCGCCCAAATCGATGGTTATGGCGAACGGGCAACGGATGTGTTCTACGTCACCCATACGGGCCACAAGCTGGAGGATGCCGCTGTGATCGACCGCCTGCATGCCGGCCTGATGGCGGTCTTGAGTCAAAGCGAAACGGCGCTCGACGAGAAGGCAGCCGAACGCGGCATAGCCCGCGCCCGCGCCAGCGTTCTGAGGTAATCATGCGTTTGTTGCGGTCCACCGCTATCGTCGGTCTGTTTACCTCTGCGAGCCGGGTGCTCGGCTTCGTCCGGGAAATCCTGCTGGCAGCGGCGCTTGGTGCCGGCGCGATCACCGACGTGTTCCTGACGGCTTTCCAGTTTCCCAACCTGTTCCGCCGGATCTTCGCCGAAGGCGCGTTCAACTCAGCCTTTGTGCCGCTCTATGCCGGCAAGCTCGAGGCCGAGGACGAGACCGAGGCGCAGATTTTCGCGCGACAGGTCCTGTCGCTGCTGTTCACCTCAATGCTGATTTTCGTGGTCCTGGCGCAGCTCGGCATGCCGTGGCTGATGTATCTGCTCGGCCCCGGCTTCGTCGAGGATCCGGACCTGTTTGCCCTGGCAGTCCTGTTGACCCAGGTCACCATGCCTTACCTGCTGATGATGTCCATGTCGGCGATGTTGAGCGGCATGCTCAATTCGCACGGCAAGTTTGCGGCGGCGGCAGCGGCGCCTGTGCTGCTCAACCTCACCCTGATCGGGGTTATGGTGTTCTCGGACGCTGGCGGCGAGCAATTGGCGCTTTATCTGTCGATCGGCATCTCGGTTTCCGGCGTTCTGCAGACCCTCTGGCTGTGGATGTCCTGCCGTCAACTCAATATCCGTCTCAGCCTGCGCCTCCCCAAGCTCACCCCCGATACCCGGCGTCTGATCGTGCTGGGCGTGCCCGGTGCCGTGGCGGCTGGCGTGACGCAGATCAATATTCTCGTCACCTCCTCGATTGCGACCATGGAAGAGGGCGCGCGTTCCTGGCTTTATTTCGCCGACCGCCTGTACCAATTCCCGCTCGGTGTCGTCGGTATCGCTATGGGCGTGGTGCTCTTGCCGACCCTGTCGGGCCGGTTGCGCAGCGGCGATGATGCCGGCGCCAGCAATGTTATGAGCCGGGCGCTGGAAGTCTCGATGGCGCTGACGCTGCCGGCCGCGGCGGCGCTTGCAACCATTCCCCATTTCATCGTCTCCGGCCTGTATGAGAATGGCGCCTTTACCAGCCATGATGGCGAGATGGTGTCCCAGGCCCTGATCGCATTTGCGTTCGGGCTGCCGGCCTTTGTGTTGATCAAAGTCCTTTCGCCGGGCTTCTTCGCGCGCCAGGACACCTTCACCCCGATGTTGTTTGCCGGGGTGTCGGTCGGCATCAATCTGGTGCTTGGGCTTATCCTCTTCTTCGGACCGATGGGGTTTCTCGGGCTCGCCATTGCCACGGCCGTTGCTGGCTGGGTCAATGCGATCTTGCTCGCCGTAACCCTGAGCCGGCGCGGCCTGCTCAAGCCGGATGAACGGCTGCGCTATCGCTTGCCGCGCATCGTCGGCGCCGTGTTGCTGATGTCGGCCTTTATTGGTTTCGCCGGGAGTCAGGCTGATTGGGTGGTCGCGCACAGCTTTGATATTCCGCTGCTGGGTCTGTTGCTGGTCTGTGGCGCAGGCGCGCTGGTCTTTGGCGGATCGGCGATGTTGACCGGGGCGCTGAAAATCTCCGAGCTGCGTGACGCGCTCAAGCGCCCTTGAGGCCTGCCCTCGCGACCGCTAAGACCACATTCTTCTTTCACCCTCCTTCCACCCGAGGCGCCCCATGAGTGACACTCCAACAGATTATAACGGCCCCAAACGCATTTTTTCCGGCATGCAGCCGACCGGTCAGCTGCATCTGGGCAATTATCTTGGTGCGCTCAAGAACTGGGTGTCGCTGCAGGATGAGGGCAGTTGGGAGTGTTTCTACTGCGTCGTCGATATGCATGCGATCACCATGCCGCACGATCCCAAGACGCTACCCGGCGCGGTGCGCGGAGCGGCAGCCGCCTATATCGCTGCCGGTGTCGATCCGCAAAAGAGCGCTGTTTTCGCGCAATCGGCGGTGCCCGAACATGCCGAGCTTGCCTGGATCCTCAATTGCGTCGCCCGCATGGGTTGGCTCGAGCGCATGACCCAGTTCAAGGACAAGGCCGGCAAGGACAAGGAGCGCGCTTCGGTCGGCCTGTTCACCTATCCGGTGCTGATGGCGGCCGATATCCTGGTGTACAAGGCGACGCATGTGCCGGTCGGGGACGACCAGAAACAGCATCTCGAATTATGCCGCGACGTCGCCGCCCGCTTCAACCGGGATTATGGCGATGGCGAAACCATTTTCCCGATCACCGAGCCGGTGATCCAGGGGCCGGGCGCCCGCATCATGAGCTTGCGGGATGGGCTGGCGAAAATGTCGAAGTCGGACGTCTCGGACAATTCGCGCATCAATCTGCACGATGACGCCGACACGATTGCCAAGAAGATTCGCAAGGCCAAGACCGATCCCGAGCCTTTGCCGGATACGCTCGAGGCGCTGAATGCGCGCCCCGAGGCGACAAATCTGGTCGGGATTTACGCGGCCCTGACCGGTCGCAGCAAGGCTGATGTGCTGGCGGAATTCGCCGGCCAGGGTTTCGGCGTGTTCAAGCCGGCCCTCGCCGATGTCGCTGTCCAGTATCTCGCACCAATTTCCGAAGAGTTTCGCCGCCTGATCGCCGATCAGGCCGAGATTGATCGAATTCTGACCGATGGTGCCGAGCGGGCGCGGGCAGTGGCTGCGCCAGTGCTCAAGCAAGCCAAGCAAATCATTGGTTATTGGAGCTAGTCTCCAGGCCGGGACAGATGGCCGCACTGACAGGTCGCCCGATTCCGGACTAACTGGAGCGGTGAAATCTGGAGACGCGCGATGTTGAGACTATCCCTGATGGTGGCCGCGGCCGCATTTCTGGCTGGCTGTGGCGGCGGGGATGATACGGTCGCAGCAAGCCATGACGGCGGGCATGCCATGTCCGAGACCGGGATGGCCGGAGCCGGGACCTCGGAGGCGCTGGCGCCATTGCCGGATGACGGTGTCGCGCCGGTCATTGATGTGCGTGCCACCTGGATGCGGCCGCATCCACAGGGCCGTGACGTAACCGCCGCCTACTTTGCGGTCTACCTTGCCTCGGGAACCGCAGATCGGCTGGTGTCGGCGCGGATTGATGGTGCTGACCGGGTCGAGCTGCATGGTCATACAATCGATCCCGAGACCGGCATGATGCAGATGCGCCCGATCGGTCCGCAGCAGATTGCAGCGGCAGGTCCGCTGGTCTTCGTTCCCGGCGGCCGGCATTTGATGGTTTTCGGGCTTGATCCGGTGGTCGAGGGGCAGAGCGTGTCCGGCGCACTGGTATTCGAACGCGCTGGCGAGGTTCCGGTTGAATTTGAAGTGCGCGCAACGATGCCCGGACTTGCGACCGAGTTCGAATAGCGGATCAGTCTTGGCCGGGTTGGGTCATCTCCTCCGACCCCAGCGGCTGTGCCAGCGCATAGCGGTCGGGATCATAGGGTTTGGGCGCACGCGGCCAGAACAGGCGCACCAGCCAGGCGCCGGCCACGACACCCGGAAGGAAAAACAGACCCGCGGCGGTTTCCTGCAACAGGAATAGCCAGACAAAGCCACCCAGGCAGACCGCGCCCGCCACGCCGCCGATTGCTGACAGGGCCAGCATGAAGCCGAGTTTCGGCCCCTCGACGAATTGAATCGCATCGCGCCTGGCTGTGAGCGCCCGATGCAGATCGATCAGAAGGTTGCGAAACGTGTCCGCTTTCAACTCCCAGGCGCCCGGCCGGACCCAGCTCATCGACGCGAAGACCAACTCATTGCCGCGCCCGTCGCTGACGCGGCACACGACCTGGCTTGCGGGGCCGGCCATCTCGACATTCAGCCGGACGATGGCGATCTCGGAAAAGGGCATGGATTGTGCGGCCCCGTCCCGATCATTCTCCTGCACGAGTGCATCGGGTCCCAGCCGGGTCACGCGCAAGCCGCTGGCGGCACTGCGCCGGTCTTCATGCTGAACCATGTCGCACCCTTGTCTCGTCTGCCCGGAAACCAAATACTGGACGAGACCGGTTGAACTCGCCAAACTCAGGGACAATGTCAAATCACACCCGAAAATTTCTCACCATCGCCGATGATAGTGCCGAGTGCCGCAAGGCACTCTACTTCACCGCGCGTCGTGCTCATGCGCTGGGAGCCAAGGTCGCCATCCTCGCGACTTATCAGACCGGCGATTTCAACCACTGGATCGGTGTCGCCGAGACCGCCAAGCGCGAAGCCGAAGTGGCCGCGGAAACCCTGCTGGAATCCCTGGCCGAAGATGCCGAGGCCATAACGGGAGAGCGGCCCGAGCTGGTCTTGCGCGAGGGTGAGCGTCGTGCGGTGCTGGCGCAGGTGCTCGAGGATGATCCCTTGATCTCATTCCTGGTACTTGGCGCGTCGGTTTCAAGTGAGGGGCCTGGCCCGCTGGTGATGGCACTGGCCCGGGGCAAGGGTCTTTTCACTGGTCGCTCCGTCCCGGTAACCGTCGTGCCGGGCGATATGGAGAATTCGGAGATCGACGCCCTGTCCTGATAACCCTGTCCATTAAAGGGTTGAACCTTCTCCGATTCAGCGCCACTTGAGGGACAAGGAGATGCCCGATGTTCATTCAGACAGAATCCACGCCCAATCCGAATACGCTGAAATTCCTGCCCGGCCGGGAAATCTCCCCGGGCGGACCACATGAATTCGAGACAGCCGCTGCTGCAGAGGCATCGCCGCTCGCGGCCGACCTCTTCCTGATTGAGGGCGTGACGGGCGTTTTTCTCGGCGAGGATTTTATTGCGATCACCAAGGATGGCGCGGTCGAATGGGATCATATCAAACCCTTCCTGCTCGGCGCCATCATGGACGGTTTGCAATCGGGACGGCCCATCCTCGGCGACGCGGAAACCGCGAGTGGTCACGCTGCTTATGCGGGTGATGATGCCGAAATCGTGCAGGAGATAATCGAGCTGATCGATACACGCGTGCGTCCAGCGGTGGCCCAGGATGGCGGAGATATCCTGTTTCATTCCTTCATCGCTGAAAGCGGCACGGTGCGTCTGAAAATGCGCGGCGCCTGTTCGGGCTGCCCGTCCTCGACCATGACCCTGAAGGCCGGGATCGAGAATCTCCTCAAGCATTACATCCCGGAAATCCAGAGCGTCGAAGCTGTCGCCTAGCGACTGCATCCGTGACGCAGCAAGTCTTTTTCCAAAACGGCATATTAAATTCGGTTTCGCGCCTGTTTATGTCTGCCTCTACATTAATTAATCTGCGGAGACCGAAACATGTCAGGCGAAGTAACCAACAAGCCCACCCAAAACACCATTATCGATGAAGCCGCGCTCACTCAGGTTTTTCTCGATGCGCGCACCTATAATGATTTCGAGACGACGCCGATTCCCGAGGCGACCATTAAGCGTCTGTATGACATCACAAAAATGGGCCCAACCAGCGCGAACAACTCGCCGGCCCGCTTCGTGTTTGTCCAGTCGCAGGAGGCCAAGGCGCGACTCAAGCCGCATCTCGGTGCGGGTAATCTGGACAAGACGATGAAGGCGCCCGTGACGGTCATTTTCGCCTGGGACGAGAAATACTACGACAAAATTCCCCAACTGATGCCGCACAATCCCGGTGCCCGCGAATGGTTCACCGGGCCGGGTGCCGAACTCAATGGCCGGCGCAATTCCGTGCTGCAGGCCGGGTATTTCCTGCTCGCAGCGCGCGCTCTGGGGCTCGACACAGGTCCGATGACCGGCTTTGACGCGGCTGGCGTCGATGCTGAATTTTTCGCGGGCAATCCCGCCACTGAAAACTGGAAGTCAGACATTCTGATCAATCTCGGAATCGGGACCACGAAAAACCTCTTCCCACGTCTGCCGCGTCTGAGCTTCGACGAGGCCGCGCAAATCATCTAGACCGCAAGCATGGCTTTGTTGGCGATCGATACGACCGGTTCTGATTGCTCCGTGGCGCTGCGCGTCGCGGGGCAAGCGGATATGTGCCGCAGCGACCCGATAGGGCGCGGCCATGCCGAGCATCTGGCGCCCATGGTCGCCCGTCTGCTGGAACAGGCCGGGCTGCAGGCCTCTCAAATCAAGCGTATTGGCGTGACGACCGGGCCGGGCAGTTTTGCCGGGAGCCGGGTCGGCGTCGCTTTCGTCCGCGGCCTTGCTCTGGCGACGGGTGCCGAGGCTGTTGGCGTTGGCAATCTGGCTGTTCTGGCGCAAGCGGCGGCGATCACCGGGGCCCTGGCTGTTCTGCATGACGCCAAGCGCGGCGACATTGTTTTGCAGGTCTGGATCGGCGGTGTGGCGTCGATGGCCGAATTACTGCCCGTCGCCCGGGTGGCCGCGCGCATACGGGAACTCGCTGGCGATACCGGGCATATGGCCGGAAACGGTGCGGCCCTGATTGAATTGCCGGGATTTACCGATCTCGCGATGACGAATATCAGCTTGCCGGCATTGCTGGACCTGGCCGGACGTGTCGATGCCGCGCAGGCGCCACCCTTGCCTTTCTATGCGCGCCCTCCCGATGCGAAACTGCCCGGAGGCCGTGAGCCTTGAGCGCGATACGGATCGAATGCACCGGGTCGGACTCGGCCGGCAAGATGGCGCAAGTCCATTCGGTCTGCTTTCAGCCTTTCTGGTCCGAGCGTGAAATCGCCGCGATGATGCATATGCCGACGACGATCGGCTTGCTGGCACGTTACGGCGATGCGGCCGTCGGCATGGCCTTGTACCGGGTCGCAGCTGGTGAGGCCGAGCTATTGACGATCGGAGTCGTGCCGGGGCAGCGGGGACAGGGCGTCGGCGCACAGATTCTGGCCCGTGGCGAGACGGAAGCGGCGGTTCGGGGGGCGGAGCGTCTGTTTCTGGAAGTCTCGACGCTCAACACGTCGGCGAAATCATTGTATGTTCGGACCGGTTACAGCCAGATCGGCCAGCGGCGGGCTTACTACCCCGACGGCAGCGATGCCCTGGTTCTTGAAAAAGCACTCTGCGGTGATGGACAGGGCAGCGGTCCAGAGCCTATCACTCAACTCAGCGAATAGGGGAGATCACATGGCGGATCGGATCGAGAAACTTTGCGTCGACAAAGGCCTGAGGATGACGGATCAACGTCGGGTGATTGCCCGGGTCCTGTCGGAATCCGAAGACCATCCCGATGCCGAGGAGCTTCACCGCCGCGCCGCTGCCGAGGATCCGCGGATCTCGCTGGCGACGGTGTATCGGACCGTGCGTCTGTTCGAAGAGGCCGGCATTATCGAGCGCCATGATTTCCGCGATGGACGCTCGCGCTATGAGGAAGTCGGCGACGAACACCATGATCACCTGATTGATCTGAAGTCGGGTGAAGTGATCGAATTCGTCAATGAGGAGATCGAGCGGCTGCAGGAAGCGGTCGCCCGCAAGCTGGGCTACAAGCTTGTCGATCACCGCATGGAGTTATACGGCGTACCGCTCAAGAGCGCCGGGGAGTAGGCGCCCGATCGAGGAGCGGTCATGTCCGCACGCCCACCCGGCAAGCACGCCTTCGTTTTCATCTTCATCACCGTTCTGATCGACATGATCGGGTTTGGCATCATTATCCCGGTGATGCCGCAATTGGTGATGTCGTTGACCGGTCAGCCCGTTGAATCGGCTGCCGTGATGGGCGGGTTGCTGATGGGTGTCTTCGCCTTCACGCAATTCATTTTTGCGCCGATCATTGGCGGATTGAGTGACCGTTATGGCCGCCGCCGCATCCTGTTGTTTGCGATGGCAGGCTTCACGATCGACTATTTGATCATGGGGACAGCGACGAGTTTTGCCGTCCTGTTTATTGGCCGGATGTTGTCGGGCGTGTTTGGCGCCACCTATACGACGGCGAATGCCTATATCGCGGATATCACTGCTGCCAAGGACCGTGCCGGGCGTTTCGGGATGATGGGGGCGGCCTTCGGTTTGGGCTTCATTCTGGGGCCTGTCGTAGGCGGCGTGCTCGGGGATATCGACCCACGCTATCCATTCTTTGCCGCCGCGGCGCTGGCCGGCGCGAATGTGATCTATGGCTATTTCACCCTGCCGGAAACCCTGAGCATCGAAAATCGCCGGCCCTTCAATATCCGGCGCGCCAATCCGTTTGGATCCTTGATTCAGATGCGCCAATACCCGGTCGTATTTGCGATGCTGGCTGCGGCCTTTTTGTTCTTTCTGGGCCATGCCGCATTTCCGGCCCTCTGGACTTATTTTTCGACCCTGCGCTTTGACTGGACGCCGCGTGATATCGGCCTGTCGCTGATGGCGGTCGGGCTGGCTTCGGCTATCGTGCAGGGTGGATTGACGCGGATTATCGTCGCCAAAATCGGTGAGTGGCGCGCGTTTGGGATCGGCTTCTCGATCGCCACACTGGCCTATATCGGCTATGGTTTCGTCAGCGAAGTCTGGGTGTTCTACGTCATTATGGCCTTCGGTTCCTTTGCCGGAATTGGCGGGCCGGCGATGCAGTCGATCTGCTCGCGGCTGGTGCCGGCCAATAGCCAGGGTGAGTTGCAGGGAGCGATGTCGAGCCTGCAGAGTCTGTCGATGGTGATCGGTCCGCTGACCCTGCCATTGGTCTTTCGTTACTTCACCACTGACTCAGCGCCCGTCTACCTTCCAGGTGCCGCTTTCCTGCTGGCCGCCGTCTTGACGATCATGGCCCTGATTGTCGGCCTGTCATCGCGCAGCCAGGACGTTTCGACTCTCGCGAAACCGGCGCCGGTCGAGGCGGAGTAAAGTGGCAGGTCTTGCTTTGAGAGACAGTTTCGCCCATAACGCGCGGCTTCCCCGGCATGGACCGGAGTGCCAACAAGCCGACCGGTCGCGGTTGCCCCAGAGTGACGATGAGCTCGACGCGTAAACGTCTGTATATCAAGACCTATGGTTGCCAGATGAATGTCTATGATTCCGAGAGGATGAAAGACGTTCTGACGCCGCTTGGCTATGAGACGTCCGAGCAGGCCGAAGGCTCTGATCTCGTCATCATCAATACCTGCCATATTCGCGAGAAGGCGGCGGAGAAGCTGTATTCCGATCTCGGACGCCTGCGCCCCTTCAAGGAAGCCAAGGCCGATCATGGTGGCATGACGATCGCCGTGGCCGGTTGTGTCGCCCAGGCCGAGGGTGCCGAAATCATGCGGCGCGCGCCAACGGTCGATCTCGTGGTCGGGCCGCAGAGCTACCACAAACTCCCGGAATTGATCGCGCGCGCCCATCGGGCCCGTGGCGAGGCGCTCGACACCGAATTCGAGGTCGAGGACAAGTTCGATCAATTGCCGGTCGAGCGTCATGTCGAGGGCTATTCGGCCTTTGTGACGGTGCAGGAAGGTTGCGACAAATTCTGCACCTTCTGCGTCGTGCCCTATACGCGCGGCGCCGAGTGGTCGCGCCCGGTCGATCAGCTGGTCGACGAAATTCGCCGCCTCGCCGCCAAGGGCGTGCGCGAAATCACTCTGCTGGGCCAGAACGTCAACTCCTTTCATGGCGCGCCACCGGCCGGCCGCGAGAGCGATGGCCCCTGGGGTCTTGGCCAGTTATTGCGCCATATCGCCCTGATTGGCGGCATTGAGCGCGTGCGCTATCTCACCAGCCATCCGCGCGACATGGATGAGGCGTTGATCGCCGCGCATCGCGATGAATTCAAGATCATGCCCTATCTGCACCTGCCGATTCAGAGCGGGTCGGACAAGATCCTCAAGGCGATGAATCGCCAGCACACCTATGCCGAATACGCGGAACTGATCGCCCGCATGCGTGAAGTCCGGCCCGATATCGCGATTTCCGGCGATTTCATCGTTGGTTTTCCCGGCGAGACTGATGCCGATTTCGAGGACACGATGCGTTGCGTCCGCGAGATCGGTTATGCCAGCGCCTTCTCCTTCAAGTATTCGCGCCGTCCGGGCACGCCGGGCGCGGCGATGCCGAACCAGATTGACGAGACCGTGAAGACCGAGCGCCTGCATGCGCTGCAAGCCCTGCTCGATGAGCAGCAGACCGGCTTCAACCGCTCGCAAATCGGCCGCACCCTGCCGGTCCTGTTCGAGAAGGCGGGGCGGATTGCCGGGCAATTGCACGGCCGCAGCCCCTATCTGCAATCGGTTCATGTCGACGGACCGGCTGAACTGATCGGCCGGATCGGCCAGGTCGAGATCGATGCGGCGTCGCGCAACTCACTGTCGGGGCGGCTTGTGAGCGCGGAGCGCGACGTCGCGTGAGCCCGGTGAAACCCCCATCGAAATCCCCCTCGAAGACCCGTTCAGCCAAACCGCGCCGGGAAGTCTCCGAAGGCCTGCATTTCGACGATGTCGAACGCCTGCGCGCCATGGTTGGTGCCGGTGATCGCTTCCTGATCCTGATCGAGGAAGAACTGGGTGTGCGCCTGAGTGCGCCCGGTGGTGGCCAGATCGTGATCGCCGCGGGCGATCCGCAGGCGCGTGACGATGCCAAGCGCGTGCTCAAGGGCCTGTATGCCAGCCTGGCGCATGGGCTGACCTGCGATGAGGCGACGGTTCGCGCCGCGCTGCGGATGCGCGATGGCGACGATCTTCCGACCCAGCCCGATGACGGTGTCATCCGGGTGCCGCGCGGTGCCAGCCTGATTGCCCGCACCGAGGGCCAACGCGCCTATGTCCGCGCGCTGAAGAATGAAAAAGCCTATGATCTGATCTTCGGCGTAGGCCCGGCCGGTACCGGCAAGACGCTGCTGGCGGTGGCCTATGGCGCTTCCATGCTGGTCCAGCGCAAATTCGAGAAACTCATCATTACCCGCCCGGCCGTCGAAGCCGGTGAGAAGCTCGGCTTCCTGCCAGGCGATCTCAATGAGAAGGTCGACCCCTATCTGCTGCCGGTCTGGGATGCCTTGGCCGATACGCTGGGGCGCGCCGAGCTTGAACGCATGCGCGCCGATGGCCGTATCGAAGTCGCGCCGATCGCCTTCATGCGCGGCCGCACGCTCAATCGGGCCTTCGTTATCGTTGATGAGGCACAGAATACATCGCGCGCGCAGATGCAGATGGTGCTGACCCGTCTTGGCGAAGGTTCGCGCATGGCGGTGACCGGTGATCCAAGCCAGTGTGACCTGCTGCCGCGCGACCCATCCGGCCTGCCACATGCACTGGAAATTCTGGCCGAGACCAAGGGTGTGGCGGCGATCCGCTTCACCCGCGCCGATGTCGTGCGCCATGATCTCGTGGCCCGCATTGTGGCGGCCTATGAAGACGATCTGAACAAGACAGGCGGAGCCCGGTCGTCATGAATGCTGTCGACGTCATCGTTGAAGACGAGGCCTGGAACACAATCGAGGGCAAGACCCGGCTGGTCGAGCAGGCCGTCGCTGCCGCGGGCGCGGAAATCAGCGATGCGCTGCCGGGCGTGATCGCTGTTCTGTTGACCGATGATACGGCGATGGCTGATCTCAATACGCGATTCCGCCAGAAGTCAGGGCCGACCAATGTGCTGTCCTTTCCGGCATCTGAGCATACGGCCAATCATCTGGGCGATATCGCCCTGGCGTCCGGCGTGGTGATCGGCGAGGCGCGTGAGCGCTCGCTTTCACTGGCTGATCATCTGCGTCATTTGATCGTGCATGGATTCCTGCATCTTCAGGGTTATGATCATCTTGATGATGACGAGGCTCTGGTAATGGAATCGATTGAACGCCGGGCATTGGCCCGGCTCGGGGTTGCCGACCCTTATCGCGATACAATCGGCGACGGGACAGAAGCCGATGAGTAATATTGACGATAGTTCCGAGCCGGATACCCGGTCCTGGTTCGGGCGCATTTTCGGCGAACCGGACGATGTCAAGGAATCGGCGCCCCCGGTCGCGCCGGTCAAACCGGCATCGCCGCCCACTTTCGCGATTGACCCGGACGCGCTCGAGAATCTGCGTGTCATCGATGTCATGGTGCCGCGCGCCGATATTGTTGGTGTCGAGGTTTCAACACCGCTCGGCGAGTTGGCGCACGCCTTTGCCAAGGCCGCTCACTCCCGCCTGCCGGTCTATCGCGAAACCCTCGATGACCCGATTGGCGTGGTTCATATCAAGGATCTGATCGCACATCTTGCCCCCAATGAGGCCGGCGTGCGCGAAGCCGGCTGGGCTGATCTCCAGGTATTGCCGGCGATAACCCGGCCCCTCTTATTCGCACCACCTTCGATGCGAGCGACCGATCTTTTGCGCCGCATGCAGGGGCGGCGCATGCATCTCGCCCTGGTTGTCGACGAATATGGCGGCACGGATGGTCTGGTCACGTTTGAAGACCTGATCGAGCCGATCGTCGGCGATATCGAGGACGAGCATGATGATGAGGACGCGCCGGCGATCCGTGCCCGCGGGCCCGGCGTCTGGGATGTCGAGGCGCGGGCCGAAATCGATGCCTTCGAACAGGTCGTTGGCGAGGAAATCGCCGGTCCGGACGAGGATGAGGATGTCGATAGTCTGGGCGGACTCGTCTTCACCCTGACGGGCCGGGTTCCCGAACGCGGCGAGGTGATCCGTCACCCCAAGGGATATGAATTCGAGGTGCTGGAGGCTGATCCGCGCCGCATCAAGCGGATGCGCGTCCGGGCGACACACTGGACCCATGCTGCCTCGGCGGCGGATGAGGGGGTCGATCCGTCTTGACCCGCCATGCCTGGTATTCACCCGGGCGATTGCGCACGCGGATCGCCGCCGCCAGTGGATGGCGGGTGGCTCTGATATTGTTCATCGCCGGCGCATTGTCGGCGCTGGCGATGGCACCGGTCTTTGCCTGGCCGATTCTGATCCCTACCCTGGCGGTGCTGCTCTGGACCGTTGATGGTGCGCGCCGGCGTGTCCGGCCGCTGCGTTCGGCCTTCTGGCGCGGCTTTCTGTTCGGGTTTGGATATTTCCTGGCCGGCATGTTCTGGCTCGCCTACGCCTTTATCACCCGCGGCCCGGAATACATCCCCCTGATCCCGCTTGCCGTGCCGGCACTGGCCGCGCTGCTCGCCGCTTTCTGGGGCGGCGCCATGGTGGCCTATGTCCTGTTGGCGCAGCGCTCGGAATGGCGTGTCCTGGTGTTTGCCGTTTGCATCGCGGTGTTCGAATGGCTGCGTGGGCATATGTTTGGCGGCCTGCCGTGGAATCTGCCGGCCTATGCCTGGCCCGCCGGCGGCTCGATCAGCCAGACGGCTTCATGGTTTGGCGTCTACGGGCTGAGCCTGCTCACCATTTTGACGCTGGTATCGCCGGCTGTTGCCATCGGCCCCACTTTCAATCTGAAGCGCTTTATGCCCGCCATGGCGGGCGCCGCGATCCTGTTGATCATGTTCAGCTTCGGGGCGCTGCGCCTGCAGCAGGCGGATCCGGGCGTCGAGCCGGGAGTTCGGTTCCGGATCGTGCAATCAGCCATTAGTCAGGCGGAAAAATGGGGCGAGGACGGTGCCTTGCTGGCCCGGGATCGCTATCTCGGCCTCACCGCATTACCCGGACTCGATGAGGTCACCCATGTGTTGTGGCCCGAGGGCGCCCTGCCGATCTACATGCTGGAAGACGGCGCGACCCTGAGCCTGATTGGCGAGATATTTGCCGACGACCAGATCCTGATGGCCGGGATTAGCCGCCGCGTGGTGGAGCTGGAAGACGAGACTTATTACAATTCCCTCGCCGTCTTGCGCTATCATGGTGGTACGCCGCGCATTGTCGGGCTTTATGACAAGGTGTTGCTGGCGCCGTTCGGCGAAAGCATTCCCCTTTCGGGTCTGCTGTCAGCGATCGGATTCGCCGATTTTGCCCGGCTGCAATACACGCCGGGGGCCGGGCCCTTCGTGATGGATCTGCCGGGGGCGCCGCCGGTGATGCCGCTGATCTGCTATGAGGGAATCTTCCCCGGTTTCGTCCGCGCCGGCACGCCGCGACCGGCCTGGTTGTTCAATCTGTCAAATGATGCCTGGTTTGGTGAGACCAGTGGCCCGCGCCAGCACGTCAACCAGGCGCGCTACCGCTCGATCGAGACCGGTCTGCCGATGATTCGCTCGGCATCGAGAGGGGTTTCCGGCGTGATTGACGCGCTCGGGCGGATGCCGGTCGAGATCGAGCCCGGTCGTGAGGGCGCCTATGATGTCGATCTGCCGCGTCCGATTGCCGCTCCACTTTATACCCTCTGGGGCGACTGGCTCTTCTGGATTATCAGCGGGTTCGTGATAGCAGGCATTATTCTGCAGCGACGTAAAGTGGTAGAAAAATATTTAAACTTCCGCCGGTGAACAGATAGTGATTATGCCGTGCGGCCTTGCTCATGCTAATAATTGGCTGCATTCGATGCGCATTCGGCCCGTAAGTGAGGTAATTTCATGCAGAAGGTAAACCCCCGCATTCCCAATCCGGTTGACATGCATGTGGGGTCAAGAATTCGACTGCGCCGCCAGTTGATGAAAATGAGTCAGGAAAAGCTCGGCGATGAGCTGGGTGTAACTTTCCAGCAGGTCCAGAAATACGAACGCGGTGCGAACCGGGTCGGCGCGAGCCGGCTCTACCGGCTCTCGCGGGTGCTGGAAGTGCCGGTCCAGTTCTTCTTTGAAGACCTGGCGGACAAACCCATCGTGTCCGGAATGGCTGAGGGTGATCAAACGCCGATCGTCTATAATTTCATCCAGAGTTCCGACGGTGTCTCGCTCGCCGAGGCGTTTTCGAGGATCAGTGATGCGAAGGTCCGGCGGCGCGTGCTCGAACTCGTGCGCACCCTGGCTGCCGAACAGGACCGGCCCGCGCACTGATGTCGCGCGTGCAGGCGGTGAAACAATTCGCTATGTCGGGCGGATGACCGACCAACTCAACGCTTCCGGGGATTTCCGGCTGTTTGGACGTGCCAAGGGCAAACCGCTCTCGGCGCGGCAACAGGCCCTTGTCGAAGGTCTCCTGCCGACACTCGATCTGCCACCGGAAGGCGAGATCGATCCTGCTCGCCTGGCCGCGGACAGGGCGGCCCATATTCTCGAGATCGGATTTGGCAGTGGCGAACACCTGGTGGCCCAGGCCGCCGCTCATCCCCAAAGTCTGTATGTCGGGATCGAGCCCTTTCTCAATGGCGTCGCGAAAACCCTCGCCGGAATTGATGCGGGTGGGCTGCAGAATGTGTGTCTGCATCGCGGCGATGCGCGCGATGTATTGCCGCGTTTTGTCGACGGGTGTTTCGATCGGATCTTCCTTCTCTTCCCCGACCCCTGGCACAAGAAGCGGCACGCCAAGCGCCGTTTCATCCAGCAATCATCCCGCGATGATTTCGCCCGCATCCTGAAGCCGGGCGGGAAATTGCGCATCGCTACCGATGTGAAATCCTATGCCGATCACGTGATGGCCGAATTTTCCGGTGATGATCGTTTCGAATGGACGGCGAAGGCCGCCGATGATTGGCGCGTCCCACCGCCGGATCATGTTCGCACGCGCTATGAGACCAAGAATCTCGGTGACTGCGCGCCGGTCTTCATGGATTTCATTTGCCGCCGGGGCGCTCCCTTGCCAAGCCGTGCCAAGGCGGTTATATAGCGCCCATACACAAGTTCGATCGCATTGGATGATGCTATCGAGCGGTCGCCTAACGGCGGCCGCTCTTTTTGTTACTGCAGACGGAGCCGCTGGCTTGAAGACGAAGACACCACAGGATATCCGCATTCTTGATCTGGCCGAGCCGGTTGCCGCTGAGCTCGGGCTGGAGATTGTCCGCGTGCGTGTTTTGTCCGGAAAGCGCGCCCGCCTGCAAATCATGGCCGACCGCCCCGATAGCGCCATCGGCGTTGAAGATTGCGCGCGCCTGTCGCGCGGCATTTCCGGGGCCCTGGAGAGCGAAGATCCGATTTCCGGAGAATTCGATCTTGAGGTATCATCGCCCGGTATCGACCGGCCGCTGACCACCCTGCCGCATTTCGCGCGCTGGGAAGGTAATGAGGCCAAGATCGAGCTGGACCGCCTTGCGGATGGCCGCAAGCGCTTTCGAGGCATTCTCGCCGGGGTCGATGGGGATAATGTCCTGCTCGATGCTGATGGCGAAGAAGATACAACGCTGATCCCGTTTGACTGGATCAGCGATGCCAAGCTGGTTTTGACGGACGCCTTGATCGAGGCGAATTTGAAAGCGCGCGCCGAGGCGCCCGCGACGACCGAAGGAGACGAATGATGTCGCAGTCCATCGTAACGGGGAACTTCCGATGAGCATTGGTGTCAGCGCCAACAGGCTTGAATTGCTGCAGATCGCGCGTGCCGTAGCGGCCGAGAAGTCGATCAGTGAATCGATCGTGATCGAGGCAATTGAAGAAGCGATTCAAAAGGCCGCCAAGTCTCGCTATGGCGCCGAAAACGACATCCGGGCCAAGATCGACAACAAGACCGGTGAGCTGTCGCTGACCCGTTGCATGACGGTCGCCGAAGAAGTCGAGAATGACAGCCAGGAAATCTCCCTCGTCGAAGCTCGCAAGATCGACAAGACGGCCGAAATCGGCACCGTCTTCTCCGATGAGCTGCCGCCGATCGAATTTGGCCGCGTCGCCTCACAGACCGCCAAGCAGGTCATCACGCAAAAAGTGCGCGAAGCCGAGCGGGCGCGTCAGTTCGACGAATACAAGGATCGTGTTGGCGAAGTCATCAACGGCATCGTCAAGCGTGTTGAGTATGGCAATGTGATCATGGATCTCGGCCGCGCCGAGGGCATTATCCGCCGCGCCGACGGTATCCCGCGCGAGAATTTGCAGACCAATGAGCGCGTCCGGGCCTATATCTATGACGTGCGCGAAGAAATCCGCGGACCGCAAATCTTCCTCTCCCGCGCTCACCCCGATTTCATGGCCGCCCTGTTCGCTCAGGAAGTGCCAGAAGTCTACGAAGGCATTATCGAGATCTCGGCCGTTGCCCGCGACCCCGGCAGCCGGGCCAAGATCGCCGTCATCTCCAATGACGCCTCGATCGACCCGGTCGGCGCCTGTGTCGGTATGCGCGGTTCGCGTGTCCAGGCCGTGGTTTCCGAACTGGCTGGCGAGAAGATCGACATCATTCCGTGGTCCGACGATCCGGCGACCTTTATCGTCAATGCGCTGCAGCCGGCCGAAGTGTCCAAGGTCGTCCTCGATGAGGAAGACCGCCGCATCGAAGTCGTGGTCCCGGACGAGCAGCTTTCGCTCGCCATTGGCCGTCGCGGCCAGAATGTGCGCCTGGCCTCGCAGCTGACCGGTTGGTCGATCGATATCCTCACCGAGGAAGAAGAATCCGAACGCCGCCAGCGCGAATTCGCTGAACGCACGGCCTTGTTCACCGGCGCGCTCGATGTCGACGAAGTCATCGCCCAGCTGCTGGCGACCGAAGGCTTCACCGATGTTGCCGAAATCGCCTATGTCGGACTTGGTGAAATTGCTGCCATTGAAGGCTTTGACGACGATACAGCCGAAGAGATCCAGGCTCGCGCCCGGGATTATCTCGACCGGCTTGCCGGCGAGCAGGATGCCAAGCGCAAGGAGCTCGGTGTCGAGGACGGCCTGCTTGAAGTTGAAGGCATTGACCTGCCGATGGCCGTGGCACTCGGCGAGAACGACGTCAAAACGGTCGAGGATCTCGCCGGTCTGGTGACCGATGATCTGCGCGGCTGGTTCGAGACCGTCAATGGCGAACGCGTCCGTCAGCCCGGCGTGCTGGAGGCTTTCGAGCTCTCTTCAGACGATGCCGAGATGATGATCATGCGTGCTCGTGTCGTGGCGGGCTGGATCTCCGAGGAGGACCTGCCGGTACGTGAAGTCGAGGAAGTCGAGGATGAAGATCCTGACGCCCATGTCTTCGATGTCGAGAATATGGATTTGGCAGAGCTGGAAGCTGAGGCCGCAGCATTGGGCCTCGACCTCGACGCAGCTGATGCCGACGAGGAGGAACAGAAGGCTGAGTAATCCGAAGGCGGCGACACAGGCGACCCGGGAAAAGCGTTGTATTTTTTCCGGAGAGGTCAAGGACGAGGCGGAGCTTATCCGCCTGGTGGTTGGCCCGGGAGACGAAGTCTTCCCCGACATCGCCGCCAAATTGCCGGGCCGCGGCATCTGGGTCAGCGCTGATCGCATTGCGGTCGAGACGGCCGCCAGGAAGGGATTGTTCAACCGGTCAGCCGGTCGAGCCGTCAAGATCCCCGACGGGTTGGCCGATATGATCGAGGCGCAGCTGACGGCACGCGCGCTGAGCCTTCTGGGTCTGGCGCGGCGGGCTGGCGCGGTGGCGCTCGGATTTGATGCCGCGCGCATCGCTCTGAAGGCCGGACGACCGGCCTGGCGGATCGAGGCGATTGACGGGGCCGAGGACGGGCGCACCAAGCTCGACCGTCTGACCCAGGCTGCCTGGGGCGAGATACCGGTTGCCGGCGGTTTTACCGCCGAGCAATTGGGCGAGGCTCTGGGACGCGGCTCGGTCGTGCATGGAGTACTTACCGGTGGTGCGCAGGTGCGCGCTTTCGGCGTGACAATGGGGAAGCTCCAGGGCTTCCGGCCGCCGGCTTCCTGAACCGGGAGCTGCGGCGCATGCCGCAACAGCGGTTGAATACGGGGTGGAGGTCGCTAGGTTAGCGAGCCTTCACGCCAGATCAGGTATGAACAGCGCGGATTTCCGGCACTCGGCTACCGGAAAAGCCCGTCAAACGATAGCCGAACTTGGAAGGCTCGCATGAGCGACGCAGACGACAATAATTCCTCCGGCCGCCGGCCGCTTTCTCTGAAACGACCCGGTGCGGGCACCGTGCAGCAAAGTTTTGCGCGCGGCCGTTCGAAAGCCGTGGTGGTTGAGAAGAAGCGCAAACGTGTGGTGACGCCTGGCAAGGATTCCGGTCCGGCTGGTGGGCGGGGCCCTGGTGGCGCCGGCAAGGGTGAGTCAGCGCTGGCCGCGAAGGCGCGGCAGCTGGGATTGTCCGAGGAAGAACTCGTCTCGCGTCAGCGGGCGATTGCCCGGGCCCGTGCCGAGTCTGCCGATCGCGACGCGAAGAAGAAACAGGAAGAGGCTGAGCGCTCGGCGCGCGCCGATGCCGAACGTCAAAACCTTGACGATCTGAAAGCCCGCGAGGCCGACGAGGCCAAGGAAGAAGCGCAACGCGACGCCGAAGCTGCGGCAGAGGCTCACCGCCTCGCCGAAGCCGACGCCTCTCGCGACGCCGATGACGGTCCGAAAAAGGGCGATGGCGAAGTTCGCCGCAAGCCTGTCGCCGAAAAGCGTCCGCAGCGTCCGCTGGACGGGGCCGATCTGCCCGATCCTGCCGCGACGCTCGACGCCATGGGTGGCCGTGTCAAACGCAAGGGTCCACCGGTCAGTGCCGGCCCCGTAAAGCCAGGTCAGCAACAGCCGGCCCGCGCCAAGGTTGATAGCCGTCGTCGCGGCAAGCTGACGATTCAGAATATTCTCGAGGGTGATGAGGACCGTCAACGCTCCCTGGCGTCGGTTCGCCGGGCCCGTGAGCGTGAAAAGCAGCGCCGCAGTGATGGTGGAGCGGCGCGCGAGAAAATTTCCCGCGAAGTCACCGTTCCGGAATCGATCACGATTGCCGATCTGGCCAACCGGATGGCCGAGCGCTCCATGGACGTCATCAAATACCTGATGAAACAGGGCCAGATGGTCCGCATGGACGATGTGCTTGAAGCCGATGACGCTGAACTGATCGTGGCTGACTTCGGTCACACGGTGAAGCGCGTGTCTGAATCCGACGTCGAAACCGGCTTCATTGCCAGCGACGACCCGGAAGACAGCAAGGTCAAGCGCGCGCCGGTCGTGGCGATCATGGGTCATGTCGATCACGGCAAGACCTCGCTGCTCGACGCCCTGCGTTCAACCGATGTCGTTTCCGGCGAAGCCGGCGGCATCACCCAGCATATCGGTGCCTACCAGGTTCAGTTGAAGTCGGGTGACAAGATCACCTTCCTCGACACGCCGGGTCATGCCGCTTTCTCGGCCATGCGTTCGCGCGGCGCCGAAGCGACCGATATCGTCATTCTCGTGGTGGCTGCAGACGATTCAGTGAAGCCGCAAACCATCGAGGCGATCAAATTCGCCAAGGCGGCCGGCACGCCGATCATCGTGGCCGTCAACAAGATCGACAAGCATGAGGCCGACCCGCAAAAAGTCATCACCGACCTGCTGCAGCAGGACATCGTCGTTGAGGCCATGTCCGGCGACGTTCAGTCCGTCAATATCTCGGCGAAAAAGCGCCTCGGTCTTGATGAGCTGACCGATGCCATTCTGCTCCAGGCCGAACTGCTTGATCTGAAAGCCAATCCGGACCGCGATGCCGAAGGTGTCGTGATCGAGAGCAAGATCGACAAGGGCCGTGGCTCCGTCGCGACGGTTCTGGTTCGCCGCGGAACACTGAAGCGCGGCGATCTTCTGGTCGCTGGCGGTCAGTGGGGCCGTGTTCGCGCCCTGACCAATGAGCGCGGCCAGACCCTCGCCGAAGCCGGGCCATCGGTTCCGGTTGAAGTGCTGGGCCTCGATGGCGCTCCGGATCCGGGCGAAGTCTTCGCCGTGGTCGAGAATGAAGGCCGGGCTCGCGAAATCGCAATGTATCGTCAGCGCAAGACCCGCTCTGCTTCGGGCGGCCAGAATGCCGGTCTCGGCACCTCGCTCGAGCAGATGATGGCGCAGTTGCAGGAAAACCAGACCAAGGAAATGCCACTGCTGATCAAGGCCGATGTGCAAGGGTCTGCAGAAGCCATCAAGCAATCGCTTCAGCGCCTCGGCAATGACGAGGTCCAGGCGAAAATCGTGCTGGCGGCAGCGGGCGGCGTCAATGAGGGCGATGTCTTGCTGGCCAAGTCTTCGGGCTCGCCGATCTTCGCCTTCAATGTCCGCGCCAATAAACAGGCCCGTGACCTTGCCGAGCGTGAAAAAGTCGAAATCCGCTATTACTCGGTGATCTATGATGTCATCGATGATGTGCGCAATACGATGGAAGGCATGCTGGCTCCGGAGAAGCGCGAAAACTTCATCGGCTATGCCGACATCCTGGAAGTCTTCAACATCACCCGCTTCGGCAAGGCTGCCGGTTGCCGCGTCACCGAAGGCGTCGTCAGACGTGGCTGTGGTGTGCGCCTGCTTCGCAATGATGTCGTCGTCCACGAGGGGCATTTGTCGACCTTGAAACGCTTCAAGGAAGAAGTGAAGGAAGTGAAAGCCGGCACCGAGTGCGGCATGGGCTTCATCGAATATCAGGACATCCAGAAGGGCGACAAGATCGAGTGTTTCGAGATCATCGAAGTGCCTCGCAAGCTTGAAAGCAACGGCTAGGCCGGACCTTCCCATCTGGAACAAGCAAAGGGCGGCCCCATCGGGCCGCCCTTTTTTGTGATCGCATCAGCGCTATGGCGTCAACTATCGGCGGTCATTATTGCGCCAGAACAAGACTTTGATCGGCGCCCGCATAATTGGCGAAATCCTGGTGATGAACCACGAGCCCGTGGCGCACCGTGACAACGGTGACCTGGGATGCACGCCATCGGAAGGTTTGCCCGTCTGTATCGGTCGGGTAGAGGGCATTGACCTCACCCATGAATACAACCCGGTTATTGCTCGCGAACACCGTATCCCAGACGAAGCCGAGTTCGATCGGATGCGAGGTTTCGGCGAAGTTTCGCAACATCGCCAGACCGGCCTCGCGGCCCTCAAGATGGAGTCCGTCGGCACCGACCCCCTCGCCCAGGGCCGTCGGGTCATCAAACACGACATCTTCGGCCATATAGGCTTCCATCGCATCGAAATCGACCGCCGAGTAATGAGCCATATAGGCGCGGGCGATGCTTTCGGCGTCGGTCGCATCCTGTGCTCCGGCGCTCGCCGACAGACAGGCGATCGCGGTCAGGGCTATCAGGGCGTATTTCATTCGTCTCTCCCGCTTTGAGGTGATGGTGGTGCCGGGAGCTCGAGAGCGCCGGCGAAGTCGGTGTAGTCACGGTGCTCGACGACCTTGCCGTCCTGCACGGTGATGATGGTGATAATCGGGTAGTTGAACTGTCTTTCGCCCAACTCACTCACATAGGTCACGATTGTACTGCCGTCGAAGATCACGGCATTCGAGGCTTCATAGCTGCGATCAATCTCATAGCTCAAACGATCGACACCCCAGCTGGAGATGCCGGCGATGATTGCGTCTGCGCCCAGCCAGTTGATGGGCGGCGTGACCAGCGGGATTGCGAAGGAGGTCGGATCAATGAAGCGCGCGTCGTCGGCATAGATGACCCGCATCGCTTCGTAATCCTGGCGTTCATCGGCGGCCAGATAAGCTTCGGCGACGTCACGCGGATTGCCGGCATCAGAGGCCCCGGCGGGGGCAATCAGCGACAGGCTGGCGAGCAGGTAAAGGACAAGTCGAATCATGGCAGGGCTCCGGTGGGGGCGTGGTGGTCAGGATATTTCTCTGAACCCTGTTTGCGGCAGGACAGCCGGGGACTGCAAGGCACGAGTATGCCCGTCGCGGTCACGATTTCGCGCGCTTTTTGAACTGGCTGTAATTCTGACCCGGTTCACGGCTCCAATCCCTGGCGCTTGCATCCATTGCGCAACCGGCGTACACCCCCGCGCCTTGCGGTGCAGCGATTTGACGCTTGCGCCGCCGACCCCGGAGAGGCGTCATGGCCCGTAGACCAACCCGCGAACCGAAGACGGCCACGCAGCGCCAGCTCCGCGCCGGCGAGATTATCCGGCACGCGCTGGTGACGCTGCTGGCGCGCGGAGATCTGCGCGACCCCGAGCTTGAAAAAGCGCTGATCACGGTCAGCGAAGTGCGGATGAGTTCCGATTTGCGTGTGGCCAAGGTCTATGTCGCGCCGCTTGGGCCGGGCGAGCCGGCGGCACTGGCCAAGGCGCTCAACCGCGGCGCCAGCTTTTTGCGTGGCCGGCTGGGGCGTGAAATCGAATTGAAATTCACCCCGGAACTGCATTTCCACGCCGATAACAGCTATGAAACCGCCAGCTATGTCGACCAACTCCTGGCACGGCCGCAGGTCCAGCGCGACCTTCAAGCCGATGATGACGGTGATAGCGAGGAATAATCCGTTGGCGCTCGACGGTTCCGGGGCGCATGGAGGGCTATGCACCCGCTTTTTCATTCGAAATTGAGAGACAGACATGGCTCGCAAAAACAAGGGTCAGGACATCCATGGTTGGGTGATCCTCGACAAGCCCTTTGACATGACCTCGACCCAGGCCGTTTCGGTGGTTCGCCGGATTTTCGACGCCAACAAGGCCGGCCATGCCGGCACACTCGATCCGCTGGCGACCGGAATTCTGCCGATTGCCCTGGGGGAGGCCACCAAAACAGTCCCCTTCGCGATGGAGGGCGCCAAAGTCTACAGATTCACCGTCAAATGGGGTGAGCGTACCGACACGCTCGACGCCGAGGGCAAGGTGATCGCGACCTCGGATGTGCGCCCGGAGCGCGACGCTATCGAATCTGTCCTGCCGGAGTTCACCGGCGAAATTCAACAGATCCCGCCGATCTATTCGGCAATCAGGATCAATGGCGAACGCGCCTATGATCTGGCGCGCGACGGTGAAGAGGTCGAGCTGGAAGCGCGCACGATCCGGATCGATGCGCTTGAGCTGATCGATTGTCCGGATGCCGATCACGCCGTGTTCGAAATGCGTTGCGGAAAAGGTTCCTATGTTCGGGCCATGGCCCGCGACCTGGCTCATGCCCTTGGCTCGGAGGGCCATGTTGTGGCCTTGCGGCGGCTCGTTGTCGGACGCTTCATCGAGGCAGAATCCACAACGCTGGACGGATTGCGAGAAATGGCTCATAAGGGCGCCGCTTCGGAAGCTCTGCTCCCGGTACAGACCGCGCTGGACGACATCCCGGCGCTGGCCATCACCGGCGAGGAGGCATCAAATCTGAAGCTAGGACGGTCGATCGTCCTGCTCCCGCGTCAAGCGCAAGAGCTGAAAGCCCTTCGGCGCCCTCTCATGATAGCGGGCAAGGATTGTTCTTTCATGGCTCTGGCGACCCTGGACGGGCAAGCAGTGGCGCTCGGCGAGGCACGGGCCGGAAGGTTTCAGCCCGTGCGTGTATTCAACTTGCCCCGTTAAGGGGTCGACAGAGTTTAGGAGAACCCGATGTCGATTACGCAAGAGCGCAAATCCGCGCTCATCACAGAGCATTCCCGTGGCACTGCCGATACCGGCTCACCGGAGGTCCAGGTGGCCATCCTGACTGAGCGGATCGCCAACCTCACTGAGCATTTCAAGACCCATAAGAAGGACAACCACTCGCGTCGCGGCCTTCTGAAAATGGTCTCCCAGCGCCGCCGTCTTCTCGATTATGTGAAGAATAAAGACGATGCCCGTTACCGGGCTATTATCGAGAAGCTTGGCTTGCGCCGCTGATCCGCGACCGCCTCCGTACGAAAGACGATATGTTCGATATTCAAAAAGAAACGATCGAGTGGGAGGGCCGCCCTCTTACTTTTGAAACAGGGCGCGTAGCCCGCCAAGCCAATGGTTCGGTCATGGTGACCTATGGCGAGACAACCGTTCTCGCCACCGCCGTTGGCGTCAAGACCGTCAAGGAAGGGGCTGACTTCTTCCCTCTCACGGTCAATTACCAGGAAAAGACCTTTGCCGCCGGCAAGATCCCAGGTGGGTTCTTCAAGCGTGAAGGTCGTCCGTCGGAAAAAGAGACGCTGACCTCGCGCCTCATTGACCGTCCGATCCGTCCGCTTTTCCCCAAGGGCTTCAAGAACGAAGTCCAGGTGATGCTGACCGTGCTCTCGCACGACATGGAAAACGATCCTGACATTGTTGGCCTGATCGGCGCCTCTGCCGCTCTGGTCCTGTCGGGTCTGCCCTTCATGGGTCCGATCGGCGCGGCTCGCGTTGGCTATTTTGATGGCGAATACGTCATCAACCCGCCAGTCTATGACATGGTCGACAGCGCGCTCGACCTCGTCGTTGCGGGTACCGGCGATGCCGTCATGATGGTTGAATCGGAAGCCAAGGAGCTTTCCGAGGAAATCATGCTTGGCGCTGTCATGGCTGGTCATGCTGCCTTCCAGCCGGTGATCGATGCGATCATCCGCCTTGCTGAAAAAGCGGCGAAAGAGCCATGGGATTACGAGCCGGAAGATCATTCCGCCGACGAAGCCAAGGTTCGCAAGTTGATCGGTGATGAGCTCGCTACCGCTTACACCAATGTCGACAAGACCGCGCGTTATGCGGCCGTTGGCGTCGCCAAGGCGAAAGCTGTCGCGGCATTGGCGCGTTCCGAAGAAAACCCTGACGGTCTGCCTGGCACGGTTCTCAAGGACGTCATGAAAGCCGTTGAAGCCTCCATCGTTCGTGGCGGCATCATCAAGACCGGCAAGCGTATCGATGGCCGCGCCCTCGACACGGTCCGTCCGATTGTGTCCGAGGCCGGCATTCTGCCCCGCACGCATGGTTCGGCCGTGTTTACACGTGGTGAAACCCAGGCGCTCGTCGTTGCCACACTCGGCACCGGCGAAGACGAGCAATTCGTCGACGATCTGACGGGAACCTATAAGGAGCGCTTCATGCTCCATTATAATTTCCCGCCTTACTCGGTCGGTGAAACCTCCTTCCGCCTGGCTCCGGGCCGCCGCGAAATCGGCCATGGCAAGCTTGCCTGGCGCGCTGTTCGTGCGGTTCTGCCATCGCATGTCGATTTCCCTTACACGATCCGCCTCGTGTCAGAGATCACCGAATCCAATGGTTCGTCCTCCATGGCGACCGTTTGTGGTGCATCCCTGGCCATGATGGATGCCGGTGTGCCGCTGACGCGCCCGGTTTCGGGTATCGCCATGGGCCTGATCAAGGACCCTGAAGGCATTGCCGTCTTGTCCGACATCCTCGGTGATGAAGATCATCTCGGCGATATGGACTTCAAGGTTGCCGGTACGTCTGAGGGCATCACTTCGCTTCAGATGGACATCAAGATTGCCGGTATCGACGAGAAAATCATGCACACAGCCCTCGCCCAGGCGAAGGGTGGCCGTCTGCATATCCTCGACGAAATGGCCAAGGCTCTCGACACCTCGCGTACCGAGCTCGGCGAATTTGCGCCGCGTATCGAAACCATCACCATCCCGACCGACAAAATCCGTGACGTTATCGGAACCGGCGGCAAGGTGATCCGTGAGATCGTCGAAAAGACCGGCGCCAAGGTCGACGTCAATGATGAAGGCGTGATCAAGGTCTCGTCTTCGGATGCGGCTTCGATCAAGGCTGCGCTCGACTGGATCATCGGCCTCACGGCTGAGCCTGAAGAAGGCAAGATCTACAAGGGCAAAGTCGTCAAGGTGATGGATTTTGGTGCCTTCGTGAACTTCTTCGGCCCGAAAGACGGCCTGGTCCATGTGTCTCAGCTTCGTGCCGAGCGTGTGAACCATCCGTCCGACCTGCTGAAGGAAGGCGATGAAGTCTACGTCAAGCTGCTGGGCTTTGACGATCGCGGCAAGGTCCGCCTGTCGATGAAAGTCGTCGATCAGGAAACCGGCCTCGAATTCGCCAAGGATGCGGCCGAGGCGTAAGCCCCGACCCGTTCTGACGCGTTCAGACCTGAATGAAGAGCCCGCCGGAGCAATCCGGCGGGTTTTTCTATGCCGCCAGCCGGTCACGATAGCGGCGGCTTCCGGGGATGGTCTCACCATTGCTCAAAGTGATGGTCACATCGCCCTCCCCGGTCGGGATGGTCTCGGTGATCATGCTGCGATTGACCAGCCAGGAGCGGTGAACGCGGACCGCGTCGACCCCTGCCTCGCGCAATAGCCGGTCGAGCTCGTTCAACGTCATGCGGGCGAGGTGTTTGCGGGCGCCGAAGCGGGCCTCGACATAATTGCCGGCAGCCCGGGCGGCGCTGAATTCCGGCGCGTCGAGATGCATGACACGGCCGCCGCATTTCAGATTCACCCGGTGATGCGTGCGCGCCTCTGTCCGCGCGGCAGCCGCTTCGAGCCGATGCCATTCAATGGTCCGAAAGCCGGTCAGGGTCAGCACGACGCTGGCATAGCTCAGCACGTCCTTGCGCAATTCATAGACGAAGGTCTGCAGCGGGTTTGCGAAGAAGTCATAGCCGGTATTGAACAGGAGCGGGAAGAGTGCGTCGCGGGTCAGACCCATGGCGGTAACGTGCAGGGCTGAGAACACCAGAGCGCCGCCGATATGTGCGGGCAGCCAACGGGTCCAGCTGGCTGCGCCGATCGGGAAACGTCTTTCCCAGGGTCGCACTGCCAGCCAGCACAGGATCAGCAGATAGGCTGTGCTGCTACCCTCGAGAAACCAGGCCATCCAGCCATTGAAGCTTTCCCCGTCACGGGCCTCTTCCATGATGATGGAGGTGGAGTTGACGACCCAGAAGGCGAGCGCCATGGCGGAGAAAGTGAGCAGTGCGTACAGTCCCGCGCGCCGTTCGGCATCCTGCTCGTTCTGAAAGTCCAACCTGTTCATGAGCTGATCATGCCATCGCCGCGCGCTGAGGCAAGCGGCGGGTTGCGCCGTTCGGCCCTGAATGCCGCCGCCCATCCCTGTCACACAGCCACTGGTCCCGTGGAGCCGGTCATGATCCCCGTCAGCTGGCGGCTGGGGCTGCCATGTGAAGACTGGAGCCAGTTATTCCGGAGACCCAACATGTCACAATCCGATGTCAGCCTGTCCCCGACAGCCGCCTATACCCGCCGTTTCGATCTCGACTGGCTCAGGATCATCGTCTTCGGCCTGTTGATTTTTTATCATATCGGCATGTTCTTCAACACTGAGGGCTGGCACGCCAAGAGCGTGCATATGAACGGGGCCATGGAGCCGTTGATGTGGTTGTCCAGCCCGTGGCGTCTGCCGATCCTGTTCTTCATTTCCGGTGTCGCGATCCGTTTCCTGTCCGACAAGCTGGGCACGGCGCGTTTTGCCCGCGACCGGTTCTGGCGACTCTTCCCGGTCATCGTGTTCGGCATGTACGTCATTGTGGCGCCGCAAACCTGGGTCGAGCTGCAGCGCGCCGGGGTGATTGGTCCCGATTTCTGGACGTTTTATCAAGGCTATGCCCTCAGCTGGGACGGACCGTGGTCGATCCACACACCGACCTGGAACCATCTTTGGTATGTCGTCTATCTCTTCGTCTATTGCATGCTGCTGGCACCGGTCATTCCAGCCCTGCGCGCGCTGGCGGACAGCCGGGCACTCAAATCCGTCGGGGTATTTTTCCAACGGCCAGTCATTGGACCCATCCTGCTGATTACCTTGCTGGTTTTGCCCTTCATGCTGATCCGCTTTACGCTCAGTGAGCAATTTGAAACCACGCATAATCTGGTCTGGGACTGGGCCAATCACGCCAATAGTTTCACCATTCTCCTGTATGGATATTTCTTCGCCAGGAATGAGGCGCTCTGGTCTGCCATTGATCGCGCCTTACCCTATTGCGCAACGCTTACAGCCCTGTCGCTGGTCTTCCTCTATGTATGCTATTCCGACTGGAGCGCAGTCGAGCCGCATGAATGGCTGCTCTGGACCGCACGCATCGATCGCATCGTCTACGCCTGGGCGATCATTCTGACGCTGCTCGGTCTCGCCCGCCGCTTCGGCAATCACGATAATGCCGCGCGTCGCTATCTCACCGAAGCGGTCTTTCCCTATTACATCCTGCACCAGACGATTATCGTGACGGTCGGCTTCTGGATCGCCGGAATGGGTTATGACGTCTGGACTGAATTCTGGATCCTGATGGCGATGACGGTGATCGGTTGCGGGCTCGGTTACGAGCTGGTGAAGCGAGTGCCGCTCTTGCGGCCGGTCATGGGCTTGAAATGGCGTGGCTCGACCAAGGGGGCCGGCGTGGTGAGCTCGCCGGCCTAGCCCCCAACCTTACCGAAATGTCAGACTCGGCCCGGTGAATCTCAACTAGGCTTTGCGGCGAATCTGCGGACGCATTCGCGGGCCGCGAATTGAGAGGGTCGATCGATGATGGCAATCCGGGAATGGTGGAAGACGGGCGCCTGCGTGGCGACAGCGATGCTGGTCGCTCTGGGCGCTGTGGCCCAGGCGCAGGAGCCTTACAGGCTGCCGCCCCAGGAGATTGTCGATATCGTCGACGCCCCACAGACCCCCTGGACATCGGCCTCTCCGACGCGCGACACGATCGCGCTGCTGCAACGCGAGAGCCTTCCCCCGGTCTCCGAGCTCGCCCGTCCGATGGAGCGGCTTGCCGGGCTGAGGCTCGATGCGGAAACCAATGGCCGCCACGGCCCGCGCAGCATCGTCGGCCTCAGCCTGATGGATATCGCGACAGGACAGGAAAGGCCTGTGACCCTGCCCGACAATGTCGGACTGTCCAATGTGAGCTGGTCTCATGACGGCTCGAAAATCGCCATGGTGATCACCCGTGGCGATCAACTCAGCGTCTGGGTCGTCGATGTCGCCCGCGCCCGTGCGCGCGAGATCATTGCATCGGGGGTCAATGCGGTCTTTTCGCCGCTGAGCTGGATGCCGGATGGCGAAACCCTGCTGGTCAGCCTGGTTTCACCGGACCGTGGCCCAAGGCCCGTGCGATCGCGCGTGCCTGATGGGCCTGTCATCCAGGAAGCCAGTGGCCAGGAATCACCGATCCGCACCTATCAGGACCTGTTGCAGGATGCCGACGACGCGGAGTTGTTCGCCTGGCTGGCGAGCAGCCAGCTCGTCCTGGTCAATGCCGATGGCCGCAATCTGCGCCGGCTCGGTGAGCCTGGCCTATACTACAGTGCCAGCCCGGCACCCGGCGGGGCGCATATTCTCGCTGAGTCCATCCGGCGACCATTTTCATTCCTGCAACCCTGGTACAATCTGGCGGATCAAAGTGAGGTCATGGATCTGCGCGGCCGCGTGGTTGCACGCATTGCCGAGCAACCGATCGCCGATGCCGTACCGATCGGCGGCGTGATCACGGGGCGGCGCAATATCGGCTGGCAGGCATCCCACCCGGCGCGTCTCATCTGGGCCGAGGCGCTCGATGGCGGTGATCCCCGGGTCGAGATCGACCAGCGTGACAGCGTCTGGGCGCTCGAGGCACCCTTCACGGGCGAACCGCGCGAGATATTGCGCACGGAAGATCGCTATTATGGCACTCAATTCACGAATGTCGGAGAGACCGGCTTCGCTGTGGAATATGATCGCGATACCCGCATCATCCGGCGTTGGCTGGTCGATTTCGCCAATCCCGATATCGCGCCACGCCTCGCTGAAGAACGCAATAATCAGGACGCCTATGCCAATCCGGGCAATCCCTTGACCGTGCGCAATGAATTTGGCCAGGGCGTTATCGGGGTCGAAGATGGCTTCATGTATTTTGCCGGCGACGGGGCAACCCCCGAGGGCAATCGGCCCTTCTTGCGCCGCGTGAATTTCGAGACCTTCGAAACCGAAGAGATCTGGCGCAATAGCGGCGAAGTCTATGAGAGCGTTGTCAGCCTTGTTGCACCGGATGCGTCTTCGTTTCTGATTTCGCGCGAAGATCCGGTTACGCCAGCCAATCTCTACCTGCATTCGAGCGCGGGAGAGGTCGCGTTGACGCAATTCGTCAGTCCGCACCCGCAACTCAATGCCATCACCCGCCGTCTGATCACCTATCAGCGTGCCGACGGTGTATCCCTCTCCGCTACGCTCTATCTGCCGGCCGAGTATCAGGAAGGGGACAGCCTGCCAGTACTGATCTGGGCCTATCCGCTGGAATATAATGATGCCGCCACGGCGGGGCAGGTGCGCGGTTCGCCCTGGGAATTCACCCGGATTTCAGGCACCAGCCCGCGCTTCCTCGTCACGCAGGGATATGCCCTGCTCGAGAATGCCACCATGCCGGTGATCGGTGATGATCCCGAAACCGTCAATGACACCTTCATCGAGCAATTGGTGATGTCCGCCGATGCCGCCATCGACGAGACCGTGGCGCTCGGCTTCGGTGATGGCGAGCGGGTCGCGATTGCGGGTCACAGCTATGGGGCCTTCATGACCGCCCACTTGCTGGCGGCGAGCGATCGCTTCCGCGCCGGCATCGCCCGCTCCGGTGCCTATAACCGCACGCTGACCCCGTTTGGCTTCCAGTCCGAACGGCGCACATTCTGGGCCGCGCCCGAGGTCTATTTCGAGCTCAGCCCCTTCATGCACGCCGACGAGATCAATGAACCCCTGCTCATGATCCATGGCATGCTCGACAATAATTCCGGCACATTCCCGATCCAGTCGGAACGCATGTTTGCGGCGGTCAAGGGCAATGGCGGTACCGCACGCCTGGTCATGCTGCCCTATGAAAGCCATGGCTATCGTGGCCGCGAGAGTGTGCTCCACGTGCTCGCCGAGAGCATTGACTGGCTCGACCGCTGGGTAAAACCGCTCGAGGACCCGTCTGAGCCGGACGCCGCGGAGGATGGCGCCCCGATGGAGTGATGGCCTGAAAGCCCTGACTCAATGAAAAGCCCTGCCAGAGCGATCCGGTGGGGCTTTTTTAGACTCTGGCGATGAAATGAGGGAAAACCCTAATCATCCCCCTCCATGCTCGGCACGCCCACAGCGTGGAAGCCGGCATCGACGTGGAGCGTTTCGGCGGTGCAGGACTGGCCCAGATCGGAGAGCAGGTAGAGGGCGGCGCCGGCGACGCCTTCGATCTTGGTGTCCTGTTTCATCATCGACCATTCGCGGCCCGTGCGCATCAGCGCCTTGCCGCCGGAAATCCCGGCCATGGCGAGGGTGCGCATCGGTCCGGCCGAGAGCGCGTTGACGCGGATGCCGGCGGGGCCGAGATCGCGGGCCATATAGCGCATCGAGGCTTCCAGCGCCGCCTTGGCAACGCCCATGACGTTGTAGGAGGGCACGACACGTTCCGAACCAAGATAGGTCAGGGTGATCATGGCGCCGCCATTGGGCATGATGTGGGATGCGCGCTTGCCGGCATCGACGAATGAGAAGGCGGAGATCTCCAGCGCCCGGCGCCAGCCTTCACGCGTGGTGTTTTCGGTGAAGGATCCGACCAGCTCGTCCTTGCCGGCAAAGGCGATGGCGTGGACCAGGAAATCAATCGTGCCCCACTTGTCCTTCATGGCTGCAAAACAGGCATCCATCGAGGCTTCATCGGTGACATCGGCTTCGACCATGAAGGGTTCGCCGCCCAGGCTTTCGACCAGCGGGCGCACCCGGCGCTCGAGTTCCTGCCCCTGGTACGAGAAGGCAATCTCAGCGCCCTGGGCGGATAATTGCTGGGCAATGCCCCAGGCGATCGAATTCTTGTTGGCGACGCCCATGATCAGGCCGCGCTTGCCCTTCATCAGGGTTCCGACCGGGAATTGGTTATCACTCATCATGTGTCTCCTCGCCTGCGATCACAGGAAATGTGGGATCAGACTTTCTGGAATACAACGGTGCCATTGGTGCCGCCAAAGCCGAAACTGTTCGACATCGCGGTCTGAAGATTGGCATCGCGTGTTTCGGTGACGATCGGCAGATTGAGTGCCGCGATCTCCGGGTCCATCTCGAAAATATTGATCGAGGGGGCAACGAAACCATGCTTCATCATCAGCAGCGTATAGATGGCTTCATGCACGCCGGCGGCGCCAAGCGAGTGGCCCGTCATTGATTTCGTGCCGGAAATCATCGGCGCATGATCGCCGAACACTTCCTTGACCGCACCCATCTCCTTGATATCGCCAACCGGCGTCGCTGTGGCGTGCGGATTGAGATAATCAATCGGCTTGGTGACGGTTTCCATCGCCAGCTTCATCGAGCGCACGGCGCCCTCGCCGGATGGGGCAACCATGTCATAGCCGTCCGAAGTGGCGCCATAACCGGTGACTTCCGCATAGATGGTGGCGCCACGCTTCTTGGCGCGCTCATATTCCTCGAGCACGACGACCCCGGCGCCGGCGCCGCCGACAAACCCGTCGCGATCCTTGTCGAAGGCGCGCGAGGCGAGTTCCGGCGTGTCGTTATACTTGGTCGACATCGCGCCCATGGCATCGAACAGGTTGGAGAGCGCCCAATGGATCTCTTCGCAACCACCGGCGAACATGACGTCCTGCTTGCCCCACTGGATCTGCTCGGTGGCCGCGCCGATGCAATGCAGCGAGGTCGTGCAGGCGGAGGTGATGGTGTAATTGACGCCCAGAATCTTGAACGGTGTCGCCAGGGTTGCCGAGGCGGTTGAACTCATCGCCTTGGGAACGGCGAACGGACCGACACGCTTGGGGCCTTTTTCGCGGGTGATATCGGCAGCGGCGACAATCGTGCCGGCCGATGGACCGCCGGAGCCCATGATAATGCCGGTGCGGGTATTGGAAATGTCCGATTCAGCCAAGCCTGCATCGGCAATCGCCTGTGCCATGGCCATGTAATTCCAGCCGGCGCCTTCCGACATGAAGCGGTAAATCCGCTTGTCGACATGCTCGGCCGGATCGACCGTCGGCTTGCCGCCAACCTGGCAGCGGAAATTATACTGCGCGAAGCTTTCCATGTGGCGGATGCCACTTTTGCCTTCTTGCAGGGATTGGGTGACGTCGGCGGCATTATTCCCGATGGGAGAAATTATGCCGAGACCGGTGATAACAACACGGCGCATCGCGAACTCCTGGATCAGTCTGCTTGAGTTTCAGCGGGTTGGAACAGGCCCACACGCAGGTCTTTGGCCGTATATATGATCTTGCCATCGGCTTCGACATGGCCATCGCCAATCGCCATGATCAGCCGACGCTGAATCACTCGCTTCAAATTGATCACATAACGGACCGTCTTGGTTTCCTGGGTAATTTCGCCGGTGAATTTCACTTCGCCGACGCCGAGCGCCCGGCCCTTGCCGGGATTGCCCTTCCAGCACAGGAAAAATCCGACCAATTGCCACATCGCATCGAGGCCGAGGCAGCCTGGCATGACCGGGTCACCCTTGAAGTGACAGGCGAAAAACCAGAGGTCGGGATTGATGTCGAGTTCGGCCACGATACGGCCCTTGCCGTGCTCGCCGCTATCGTCATCGATATGGATGATGCGGTCCATCATCAGCATGGGCGGGGAAGGCAGGCGTGACCGGTCGGGGCCCCACAGGCCACCATCTCCGGCGGCGATCAGATCTTCGTAGCTAAAAGAGCTTTGGCGTTCAGACATGTAACCGATCGGCTGCGCCGCGGGGAGGACAGCATATGCTGCCATTCGCCGGGCTGGGAATGGGGACCCGGTCTTGCGTGAAAACCGAGAGGATCAGCGCAGAGCGGTATCACGCGCCGCAGAGCCGCTCAAGGCGGGGCTGCCGTCATTTTCGGCTTCCGCTTCGTCGCCGCGCTCATTGGCATAGACGCCCCAAAGTGCGTCGGCCCTTGCCCAGCCGCGATATCCCTGGCCCTCAACCCGGCACCAACCGGTACGGCAGCGCTCCAGGGCGAGGACAACGCCGGCCTCGGCGATGGCTTCGGCAGACGCGTCTTCATCGGCGCGGGCGCGCAGCGGCGTGTCGTTGGTTGTGACCACGGTGCGCCGGCCGGACAGGATGGATCGGTGCATCCAGGTCAATTCGCCGCCGGGATCGCGGACGCGGCGCCAGTCGGGGGTTTCTGCCACGACTTCCATCGGCAGGCCGGCGCGAACATAGCGCCAGGCGACCGGGTGGGCGCGGCTTGGCCCGGAACGGCCATTGGCGACATCGAATTTCAGACTCACAAAGCGCGGCACGGCCTGGCCTGACGGCGTCGGCTGATCGTCCTGCTGCGCCGGGGCCGGCGCAGTCAGGCAGGCGAGAATGAGCAAGGCGGCGAGAGGGCGCATGGATATCTCCTGAACCCTATCCCTGTGCCCGACCGGGTGAAGACCGGGTAAATTTTCCGCGAGCGAGGCAATGATATCGCCGATGAGGGTGTAATCAGCCAAACAGACCCTATATCATTACCCGTAGCGCCGGACCGTCGGGCCGGCTGTTATCGTGAGGGGAAATCATGCGCTTTCGTTTGGCTATTTCGACCGCCGCGGCCTTGCTGGCCGCCAATTCTCTGCCGGCACTGGTCAGCCCGGCCCAGGCTCAACAGGCGGAAATCGCCGTCGACACCACCGCGCTCGGCGATGGGCTCTACATGTTGTCGACTGGCGTGGCCGGTAATCTCGCCGTGCTGAACGGTCCCGACGGCATTGTGATGGTCGACGATCAATTGCCCAATACCGGTGGCCTGATCGAGGGTGCTGTGGTCGAGATTTCCGGTGGCGATGCGCCCCGCTTCATCGTCAACACCCACTGGCATGGCGATCATACTGGCGGCAATGCCCATTTCGGCCAGCTCGGCACGACGATTGCGGCGCATCACAATATTCGTGCCCGTCTCGCCGCCGCCGAGGATGAGTGGGCCCAGGCGCCGGGCACATTGCCCATCCTCACCTTTGGCGAGGACCTGACCTTTCACATGAATGGCCAGACGGTTGAGGCGGTCCACATTCCTGCCGCCCATACCGATGGCGATGCCATGGTCAATTTCCGCGAAGCCAATGTCCTGCACATGGGCGACACTTTCTTCTCCGGACGCTTCCCCTTCATCGATCTCGCAGCAGGCGGCACGGTCGACGGGTTTATCGCGGCGATGGAGCGCGGGCTCGAGATCGCGGGAGATGACACGCGCATCATACCCGGCCACGGCCCGCTCTCGACCCGTGTCGAGCTGCAGGCGGCGCTGGATATGCTGCGCGAAGCGACCTTCCGCATCCGCACCCTGGTCGAGGGCGGCGCCGATCTGGAAGCGGTCCGCGCTGCAGCGCCCCTGGCCGATTTCCATGATGACTGGAATTGGGGTTTCATCACCACGGATCGCATGGTGCAGACGCTGTATAATGACGCGGCCGGCAATGCCTATGCCTATCAGTAGGCGCCATCAGGGCTGAAACGGGGCGGGTAATCTGAACGCGATTTAAACCCGCCCCCAGCTTCCTGACAGGCGTGATGGTCCAGATTGGACGGCATGACGCCCCCCGATCGAATCCCACCGCGCGCGAACCCGCCGCATATCCGCAAATCACTCTCGCTCCCGGCCGGAATCGGCGCGGGCCTGGTCTTATGGCTGATCATCGGTCTGAGCACCGGCAATGCCGTGCTCGGTCTCCTGTTCGGCTTCCTGCCCGGCCTCGTGATCGGTATCGGTCTGCGAGCGACCGCGCGCCATTGAGTGCAGCCTGAAATTGCGAATTGCCTCTGCCGCCCGGCTTGCTTAACCTCGCACCCGTATGTTGTGGGGGGGCGTCATGCGTATTGTCGGTCAGAATTTGGCGTCAGCTCAGGCGGGCACCGCTGGTATCTGTGCGCTCGCGGCGATGCTTGGCCTGCTGCTCGCACTCGCCAGCCCGGCATCAGCCGAGCGCATCCCGTCCATGGGTGACGGTGCGGTTCAGGACTTCCTGCGTCATGTCGTTGAGCCGCAACAATTTTCGGACGCGACCCTGTCGCCGAGCGGCCGCTATGTGATTTATGTCCAGCGCGCTGCGCGCAGGGGCGAAGGGGATAGCGCAATTCTCGTCGATCTCGACGGTGATAGCGGCATGACCGCTCAAAGGGTCGATGTCGGCCGGCGGCGCATTTACTGGGTGCAATGGGCGAGCGACGACCAGTTTCTGATTTCAATCGCCTCCCTGACGACCGTCTCTTTGCCAGGGCGCCGCCCCAATGAATGGGTCCAGCTTCCGGCGCCGGCCCGGGTTCTCTCGATCAATCGTGAAACCATGTCGCGCTCGGCGGTTCTGCTGGAGGACCGGCATGGCAATTACCGGAATCGGGACCTGTCTGAATTGACCGATCTTCTGCCAGACGATCCGGACCATATATTGATGCCGGCCTATCAGCGGCGAAACTATAATCTCTACCGGGTCAATATCCTGACGGGTCAATCCGAGAAGGTGGAAAACGGCCGGAGCAATACGGTTGCCTGGTTCACCGCCAATGGCAGCGCGGTTATGCGGGTCGATCGGTCGGCCAATGGACGGCACCTCTACTTCTTCGCGCGGACGGGACGCAATGATAGCTGGCGTCGGGTCACCCGATTCCAGACTCGCGATCTGTTCGGCGGGCAGCCGGATTTCGAATGGGCCGGACCGTCCGAGATCCCCGAGCAGATTTACGTCCGGGCCCGCCCTGAAGGTGCCGAGTTTTTTGGCATTTACCGCTTTGATTTGCGGTCGGGTGAGTATCTCGACCCGGTCGCGGTGCGCGCCGACTACGATATCGCTCAAGCATTGATCGGGACCTATACGGGCCAGTATTTTGGTTATGCCTACCGCGATGAACGCCTGCGGTTCGAATTTGCCGATGCCGATTTCGAAGGGCGCTACCGAGAGGTCGAGGCGTTTTTGGGTGAGGATGTCGTCGTGACTCCGGTCTCGATCGGGGGGGAGCGGATGTTGTTGTTTGTGACCGGTCCGACCGAGCCCGGTGTGTATTATATCTATAACCGCCGCGACGAGTCGGTGGTGCCCTTGCTGGCGACGCGCCCGCGATTGGTGATTGATGATTTGCGGGCGGCGCAGACCATTCGATATCGCGCCCGGGATGGTGTGGAGCTGACCGGCTATCTGACAGCGCCGCGCGTCGGGGCGACTTCACGGACACCATTGATCGTCATGCCGCATGGCGGTCCGGAAGCCCGTGATTCCCTCGGATTTGACCCGGTTGTGCAATATCTCGCAGCGCTGGGCTATGCGGTGCTGCAACCGAATTATCGTGGCTCCTCCGGTTTTGGACGGACCTTCGCCGAGTCCGGCTACCGGCAATGGGGGCGCGCGATGCAGGATGATATTACCGACGGTGTTCAATGGGCGGTCGCGTCCGGCCTGGCCGACCCGAATCAGATCTGCATCGTCGGCTTCAGTTATGGCGGCTATGCCGCGCTGGCCGGCGCCGCCCTGACACCGGATCTCTATCGCTGTGCCGTGGCCGGCGCTCCGGTCACAGATTTCGCCGAATTCCTGGACTTCAAGCGCGATTTTGATGATGAGGTGTATGATTACTGGGTCTCGCTGCTGGGCAATCCGCGCAGCGACCGGGCCGAGATGCAGGCCTATTCCCCGACTCATCTGGCAGACCGGATCACAATTCCGGTTTTCCTGTTCCACGGAATCGACGACGAATCCGTACCCGTAGACCAATCCCGGCGAATGGCGCGTGCGCTTGAGGCGGCGGGCGCTGATTATCGGTATTCCGAAAACTCAGTCACCGAGCATAGCTGGGGCGCTGGCCCCGATTTCATCCGTGTGATGCGGGATCTCGCCAGATTTCTGGACGACGCCATGGATGGTCAACTGGACAGTTTTGAGCCAACGGAGCGGGAGTCGGAGGGCGACGCGCCTGGCGCTGCTGCACAGCCATGACCGGAATCGCACCGCGCCAGACGATGCGCACGCATACGCAGTCTGAAATTGCGAAGTGTCTGCTCCGCGGACTTTTCGGAAGTTTGAGCCATATGGGGGGAGCAATGCGCGTTATTCAATGGATCGGAGTTCTGGTCTTGGCCATCGGGGGGTGGCAGGGCGAGGCGTTCGCGCAGCAACGACCCGTCACGATCAATGACCTTGTTCAGCCCAATGCTGTCAGCTCGGTCGTGCTGTCGCCGGACGGCGGGCAGCTTGCCTATCTCGAGCGGACCGATGAGTTGACGGCATTGACCCGGCGCCGTCAGAAGCTGAACGATCTTGAGGCGCGGGATTATCTACACCGCATCCGGGTGGTTGATCTCAACGCCCCCGAATCGGACGAGCCCCACCTGATCGAGGTCGGCACGGACATGCCATTCTGGCTCAGCTGGGCCGGCCCCGGACGGCTGATCGTCGGCTCCGTTTCGGTTTCGATCGATAATGACCATCCGCGCCCGACAAGCCGGCGACAGCCCTACTACCCGTTCTACTGGCGGATTGCGGTGATCAATCTTGAAACTGGTGAACGCACCATCCTGTTTGGTGAGCGCGGCGCCTGGGAAATGCGGGACCGGGAGCATCCGGGCCAGATCATCCATGCGCTGCCGGATTCCCCCGACACGGTCCTGGTCGCGGCGCAATATCGCAGTTTCTATGATCTCTGGTCGGTCTCGACCGTGACCGGCGATGCCCGCCGGGTGGAGGCGGGCCGGCCGACTACCGTGAGCTGGCATGTCAACGAGGCGGGCGAGGCCGTGTTTCGGCTCGACCTTGATGAGGAGCATGAGCGCGCGGCCATTTTCCGCCGCGAAGGCGGGGGCGACCGGTGGCGCCGCACGGACAATCTGACGCTGGATGAATTCGATGATCGACTCGACCGGGCACGTCACTCGATCTGGGTCGCTGATACCGCTGACCCGGACGAGGTTCTGGTGGCGGTGCAGCCTGATGGCGCGGAGCGCCGCGGCGTGTATCGCTATAATCTCGAAACCGACACGATCGGCGAATTGTTCTGGGAGGATCCGCGCTATGATCTGCGTTCGGTGATCCATGATTTCTACTCGGGCCAAATTATCGCCACAACCTATGTTGATGATCGGTTCCGGGCGCATTTCTTCGATAACCGGACCAATGCCCACTACCGGGCGGTCGCTTCCTTTTTCGAGCCAGACGCGGTCGTGGTTCCCGTCCAGGTCGTCGATGCGGCGATGCTGTTGCGGGTGACCGGCCCGCAGGAGCCGGGAAGCTACTATACCTACCGTTTTGCGGACTCCTCGATCCGGCCCATTGCGGTCGAGAATCCGATTCTGCTGCAAACCCGCCTGAGTCCGGCGACCACAGAGACCTACCGGGCCCGGGACGGTCAGGAGATCCAGGCCTATGTGACCCGGCCTGTCCGGCGTGGCACGCAGCGACCGGCGCTGGTCGTGATGCCGCATGGCGGACCGGAATTGCGCGATGATTTCGGCTTCGACTTCGTCAGCCAGTATCTGGCGTCCGAGGGCTGGATGGTCTTCCAGCCGAATTTTCGGGGCTCATTCGGCTATGGCCGGGCCTTCACCGAGGCCGGGCATGGTCAGTGGGGTCGTGTGATGCAGGACGACATCACCGATGGTGTCCGCTGGCTGATCGCGACCGGTCAGGTTGATCCCGACCGGATCTGTATCGCCGGATTCTCCTATGGCGGCTATGCCGCCCTGGCGGGGGCCCTGATGACACCGGATCTGTATCGCTGCGCCGTCAGCGTCGCGGGGGTATCAGACCTGCCGGAAATGCTGCGGTGGGAGGCTGAGAAACATCCCGAGCTCACCGAATACTGGCAAGCGCGCATAGGCGATCCCGAACGCGATGCCGATGCGCTGATTGCCAATTCCCCGGCCCGCCGTGCGGGTGAAATCCGGGTGCCGGTCATGTTGCTGCACGGCAACCGGGATACGACCGTGCCGCTGGAACAGAGTGAGGTCATGCGTGATGCGCTGGAGGCCGCGGGCGCGCGCTACCGGTATCAGGAACTACTTGGCGCCAATCATGATCTCGACAATCCGATTTCCCTGGCGCGGACCCTGGCATTGATGGAGGCCTTCCTGGGGGAGTATCTCGACTCCGGGCCGCCCCCGGCTGACCGGATGAGCTGGGCTGATCTGACCGAACGGGAACAGTTCAGGCTGGCGGCAAACGAGACTGCGCCGGACGAGACGGACGTGTTCGGCGCGCCGGAGCTTATGCCGGTCGAAGAATAGCGCTGCGGCCGTTCCTCTCGGGCTAATCCGCCGCGCACCCCGGACACTCCGGATCACGTTTCAGCTTCACCGTCCGGCTCTGCATCGCCAGCCCGTCGAATAGCAGGATGCGGCCATTGAGGGTCTCGCCGGCACCGCAGATGTGTTTGACCGCTTCCAGGGCCATGATCGAGCCGATCAGGCCGGGCAGGGCACCGACGACGCCGGCGCGGGCGCAGCTTTCCGCCTCGGGCGGGATTTCCGGCACCCAGCAGCGATAGCAGGGCGCGTCGGGGCTGGCATTGAACATCGCGACCTGCCCATCCCAGCGCCCCAGCGCGCCGGAGATCAGCGGAATGCCCAACGCCCGGCTGGCGGCATTGACGGCGAAACGGGTCTCGAAATTATCGCAGCCATCGAGCACCAGATCGGCGCCCGCAAGCAACTCGGTCGCGTTCCCGGTGTCGATCATGGTCTGCACCGGCACCACTTGCGTGCCCGGATTGAGCGCGCGCAGCGCCGCTGCGCCGGTCTCGACCTTGGAGGCGCCGACATTATCGGTGCGAAACAGGATTTGCCGTTGCAGATTATCCAGGCTGACCGTGTCGGAATCGATCAGGGTGATCTGGCCGACACCGGCCGCCGTCAGATATAGCGAGGCCGGAGCGCCCAGCCCGCCAGCCCCGATAATCACCACCCGGGCACGGCCCAGCGCCTGCTGGCCGGGGCCACCAATCTCGCGTAGCACGATGTGGCGGGCGAAGCGTTCGATATCGATTGAAGGGCTCATGCCTGCACAGGTGGCCGAGAAGCTGCCGTCAATCAAGTGCAATCCGGTTGGCTTGAACGGCGAACAGACGCAGTTTGCCGCCATGTCTGACAACCCGCTCACCACCCGCGCCGAACCGACCCTGTCGGAAACCCAGATCAACCTGCTGGGCTGGCTGCGGCGCGACAAGCCCAATATCTTCCTGACGGGCCGCGCCGGCACCGGCAAGACGACGCTGATGCGTGAATTGCTGCGCCAGGCGGGAAACAAGGCCGCCGTGCTGGCACCGACCGGCGTTGCGGCGATGCAGGCTGGCGGCCAGACGATTCACAGTTTCTTCCACCTGCCGCCGCGCGTGATCACGGCGCGTGATATCCGCAAGGTGCGCCATAGCCGTGTCGTCAAGGCGCTGGAAACGCTGGTGATCGACGAGATCTCCATGGTGCGCTCCGACATGATGTGGGCGATCGACCAGTCCTTGCGCCTCAACCGCGAATGCAATGAGCCCTTCGGCGGCGTCCAGATGGTGATTGTCGGCGATCTGGCGCAATTGCCGCCGGTGGTGCAGGGCGGCGAGGCGGAATATCTCGAAAACACCCATGGCGGCCCCTTTTTCTTCAACCCGCCATGCTTCCGGGAGGCCGGTTTCGCACTGGTCGAGCTGGAAGAGGTGTTCCGCCAGACCGATGAGGATTTCATCCATCTGCTCAATGCGGTCCGCGAGGGCGATGTCAGGGCGGACGAGGCCGAGCGTCTCAATGAGCGCGTCACCGGCCGTTCCGGGCTGGAGGCGAGCCTGAGCCATGTTGTGCTGACGGCGACCAATGAGACAGCTTTTCGCATCAATAACGCCCGCCTCGAGGGCCTGCCGACCACGCCGCACGCTTTCAACGCCAAGGTCGAGGGCCAGTTTGATCAACGCCTGTTTCCAGCTGAGGAGCCGCTGGTGCTCAAGATTGGTGCCCGCGTGATGATGACCCGCAATGATCCGCAGGGACGCTGGGTCAATGGCACACTGGCCGAGGTCGATGGCTTCGATGAAAAGGCCGTGCGCGTGCGCATTGGCGAGAATGTCTGGGCGATCGAGCCAGCCAAATGGGAGCGCAATGCCTATGCCTTTGACGAGGCCTCGCGCGCCCTGACCAAAACGACCGCCGGCGCCTTCACGCAATACCCGTTGCGGCTGGCCTGGGCGATGACGATCCACAAGGCCCAGGGCCTCACCCTCGACAAGGTCTATCTCGACCTCGCCCGCCGCCTCTTCGCCCACGGCCAGGCCTATGTGGCGCTGTCGCGCTCTCGCACGTTGGAAGGTCTGGAGCTATCGCGGCCGCTCACGCCGGGCGACATCATTTGCGATGCGCGAATCTTCGACGTGAAGAGTTTCTGCGATCCGGTGCCGATGAGCTTGCGGGGTTAGGTGGCTGTTCGTCGGAGCATCAACGTCCCTGCTCCCAAACGTCCGGGCTCGGAGCGTCGGAAGGTGTTCAGTCTGCGGCGACCCCAGCCCAATCCGTTGTGCCGTAAACAACCAAACGGTCCGCGCTCTCTTGTATGCTGAGCGAAGCCTCGTCTTCCACGTTCGGATTGAGCTGAACATAGGTTTCGAGAACAAAATCGCAGGGTAGGCTCCAGTAGGATAGCCGAGCCGCGGTCACGGCCGAATCCCCGACGGCCTGGCTAGGCAGCATGAGGCTGCTTTTGAAGCTGAATCTGCCGTGAGGCGCGATAATTAGCCACGAGGGCGCGATTGCTGGGTCGCCTGCGGTGGTCGATGGCTGGCGGAATACAGGCTGCACTTCGCCTGACGCGGTGCGCAAATCGAAGGCCACAGTAAGAATCCCGTCCGTTGCTACACTCGCTGCCACGCAAAGCGGTTCGTCGGATTCATTCTGGATGGCAAAGACGCCTGAAACTATCGGCAGACGGGCCGCGTCCTCGGGTGGGCTGGACAGAAGTATTGCGGCCAGGGCGATTGGAGCAAGCATGGAGGCTTAATCCTCAAACAGCGCAGTCGAGATATAGCGCTCGGCCGAACTCGCGAGGATCACCACAATCGTCTTGCCCGCCATCTCGTCGCGCTTGGCGACTTGCAGCGCTGCGAATACGGCAGCGCCCGAGGAGATGCCGCCTGGCACGCCCTCGGTGCGGGCGAGTTCGCGGGCCATGGCGAAGGCCTGGTCATTGGTCACCTGGATGGGCTCGTCGATCAGCGAGACGTCGAGATTGTCGGGGATGAAGCCGGTGCCGATGCCCTGGATCTTGTGCGGGCCCGGCTGACCGCCGGAAATCACCGGGCTGTCGGCCGGTTCGACGGCGATGATGTGAATGCCGGGCTTTTTCGCCTTCAGCACCGAGGCGACGCCGGTCAGCGTGCCGCCCGTGCCGACGCCAGCGACAAAGACATCGACCTCGCCCTTGGTGTCATTCCAGATTTCCAGCGCTGTGGTCTGGCGGTGGATTTCCGGATTGACCGGATTGGAGAACTGGCTCGGCATGATGGCGCCCGGTGTGGCGTCGATAATCTCCTGCGCCTTGGCGATGGCGCCATTGACTCCCTTGGCGGCCTCGGTGAGGACCAGCTCGGCGCCGAGATAGGTCAGCAGCTTGCGGCGCTCGATCGACATGCTGTCCGGCATGGTCAGGATCAGGCGATGGCCGCGCGCGGCGGCAACGAAGGCAAGGCCGATACCGGTATTGCCCGAGGTCGGCTCGACCATGACGCTGCCCTTGCCCAATTTGCCGGCGGCTTCCAGCGCATCGATCATCGCGACGCCGATCCGGTCCTTGACGCTGGACAGCGGGTTGAAGAATTCCAGCTTGGCCAGGATGCGCGCCTTGGCGCCATGCGCCCTGCCCAGCTTGGACAGCTCGACCAGCGGCGTATCGCCAACGGTATCGGCGATGGAGGCATAGACGCGGCCGCGGCCGGGAGTTTTGGTCATGGGGCAGTCCCTGAATGGCGAGGCGTGCAGCTTTAATCCGTCACGCCGTCGCTGTCAGCAATAATGCCGAGCCCGTGGGATTTGTCAGACGCCGGTGGAGCCGAAACCGCCGGTGCCGCGCTGCGTCTCGCCCAGCTCACCGGTCACCAGCCACAGCGCCTGCATCACTGGCGCGATCACCATTTGTGCGATGCGATCGCCGCGATTGATGATGAAGTCTTCCGGCCCGTGATTAATCAGATTGACCCGGATCTCGCCGCGATAATCGGCATCGACCGTGCCGGGTGAATTGACGCAGGAAATGCCTTTCTTGGCGGCCAGGCCGGAGCGCGGCCGCACTTGCGCTTCGAACCCGTCCGGCAGGGCAATGGCGATGCCAACCGGCACCAGGCGCCATTCGCCGTGCGGGATGACAATGGGATGGTCGACCGGGACCGCCGCCCGCAAATCCATTCCGGCCGATTGCGGCGTCTCATAGGCGGGCAGGGCCAGGCCCTCATAATGGGGCAGCGGCTTGATCTGGACGTGGATGGTTTTCATCGGGTCGGGTCCGGCGCAGTGGCAGAAAGCGTGATTGAAACCCGGCAATGCGGGGCTGACCAGCCTTGCCGGCATTCGGGCTGGGGAAAACCGGTTTGCAGCGTCAAAGCGCCTCGGCAATCCGGTAGGCAAGCCGGGCCGCGATCTGAGCTTTCGGCGCCCGTTGCCAATGCTCTCTGCCCTGTTCGGTGATCAGGATGACGGCATTTTCGGCCCCGCCCATCACATCGCCGGAGACGTCATTGGCGACAATCCAGTCGCAGCCCTTGCGGATGCGCTTGGCTGTGGCGAGGGCTTCAACATCATGGGTTTCCGCGGCGAAACCGATCACCAGCCCGGGCCGTCCGGCCTCGCGCTGGCTGATGGTTTTGAGGATGTCCGGGTTTTCGGTCAATCGCAGCGCGGCAAAGCTCGACTTGTCGGCCTTGATCTTGGTGTCGGACGGTTCTGCCGGGCGCCAGTCGGCGACGGCCGCGACGGCGATGAAGGCGTCGGCCGGCAGGGCCGTTTCCACTGCTGCCAGCATTTCAAGCGCCGTCTCGACGCGAATGACACTCATGCCTTCCGGGTCGGGCAATGCGGTCGGGCCGGACACCAGCGTCACGCGGGCGCCCAGCTGCGCGCAGGCACTGGCGATGGCATAGCCCTGCTGGCCGGAGGAATGGTTGGACAAAAACCGGACCGGATCAATTGGCTCACGGGTTGGGCCTGCTGTGATGAGGATATGCCGGCCGGACAATCGCTCAGACATGCAGCAGGCCTTCGATCGCATCGGCTATCGCCACCGGCTCGGCCATGCGTCCGGGCCCGAATTCACCGCAGGCCATCTCGCCTTCATCGGGGCCGACGAAATGCACACCATCATCGCGGAGCGTCGCCAGATTGCGCTGCGTCGCCTTGTGCTGCCACATCCGCACATTCATCGCCGGCGCCATCAGCACCGGCTTGTCGGTCGCCAGAAGCGTCGTCGAGGCGAGATCATTGGCCAGGCCCTGGGCCGCCTTGGCCATCAGATCGGCGGTCGCCGGTGCGACCACGACAAGGTCGGCCGAACGGGATAATTCGATATGCCCCATTTCCGCTTCGTCGGTGAGATTGAAAAGTTCGCTGAAGACGCGCTCGCCTGACAGTGCTGACACACTGAGGGGGGTAACGAATTCGGCGCCCGCATGGGTGAGGATGCAGCGCGTGCCAATGCCGCGATGCTGCAATTCGCGGATCAGCAACAGGCTTTTGTAGGCGGCAATGCCGCCGCCAATGATCAAGAGAATCCGCTTGTCGGACACGAGTGTGCTCCCAGGTCGATGCCGGGACTAACTAACGGTTCGCGACCGAAATCCCAAGCCTCTTCTCGGCGTGTGGTCAATTGGGGAGCGGCCGCGGCCCGGTCTCAGCTTGCGAGGCGATGCTGAACCATCATTTCGCGCACTTTTTCGGTGTCGGCATAGAGCGCAGCCTGCTTGCTGAGCTGATGCCGGAAGAAGGCGGCGATGGTCAATTCCATGTCATAGATCGACACGCGGGTAATCGCCGACAAATCCTCGGCATCCAGCTTGCGGCCGGCTTCCAGGCCGAGGCGCATGATGCCGGTCATCAGATTGGCATAGGCCGAGGTATAGGCGTGTGACGGGTAGTCCAGCTTGCTGTGACGCAGACCCATCTGATCGACCGCGTCATAATATTTCGTGTCAAAACGTGCCGAGAAAACGAGCTCGCAATGGGCCAGCATCCCGTCGCGCAGATAGCGGGTATTGTCGGAAATCTCGAAATAGTCACCGACCTCCGGATTTGAGGCCAGGTGATCAAACAGGGTTTCAAGTGTCTCGGCCGCATAGGCCATGATGCGCGGCTTCAGCCGTTGAACACGCGCGGTCGTGGCCGCGTCGATACGGAAAAACTCGCGCTGAAGCTTGAAGTGCTCGGGAGTGGGTTTTGTGTTCAATGTCATAGAGGCAGTAAACCACAAGAGTGTTACCGGAGCGTGTCATCGAGGTGCCGAATTTTACGAAATGGCCCACATCACAGCAGCGCCCGTCAGTGCCGCAGCGCCCAGCCAGGCGAAGCGGGCGGCCCAGGGGCGCGGCTCCGGTGCGGCGCAGAGAGCGAGCTCGCCAGACTTTAGCCGAGCGCCAATCTCGCTCCAGTTCTCGATCGTGTCGGGCAGGACGCGCAGGGCGCCATAGAGCCGCTCCAGATCCTCGCCAATGTCGCGAATTCGTCCTTCAGGACCGAGTTCGCGCTTCATCCAGGCCTCGACCACGGGTGCCGCCGCAGCCCACATATTGTGCTGCGGGTCGAGGCTGCGCGCCACGCCCTCACACTGGACCATGGTCTTTTGCAGCATCACCAGTTCGGGCCGCAGGCGCATGTCGAACAAATCGGTGATCTCGAATAATTGCATCAGGACGCGCGACATCGGGACTTCGTCGGCCTGTTTGCCGAAAATCGGTTCGCCTACGGCTCGAAGCGCGCTCGCAAAGTCGGCGACGGCATGCTCGTCCGGCACATATCCGGCGGCAAAATGCGCCCGCGCTGCGGCCATGTAGTCGCGGGTCAGAAAGCCATGCAGGATGAGGGCAAGGAAGCGGCGTTCGGGCCGGCCGATCCGTCCCATTATGCCGAAATCGACGGCCCAGAGATCGCCATTGGCGGCGGCAAACAGGTTTCCGGCATGCATGTCGGCATGGAAAACGCCGCGATCGAGCGCCGTGCCGAGAAAGGCGCGCGTCAGCGTCGTTGCCAGCGCTGCCTTGTCGAGGCCAAGCGCCTCCACCTGACCGGCGTCGCTGAGCGGTGCTCCGGTGACCCAGTGCGTGGTCAGTACGCGTTTTGAGGACAAGCCCCATTCGACATCGGGGATGCGGTATTGCTCGACGGACATCGCCGCCTCGGCCAGTTCCGACGCGGCGGCGGCCTCGAGCCGCAGATCGGTTTCAAAACTCAGCGAGCGGGCAATGGTGGCGACGAATTTGCGCGGCTCCAGGCGGCGGCTGGCCGGGGCCAGTCTTTCCGCGAGTGCGGCGCCCAGCGACAGGGTGCGGATATCACGGGCGATGCGCAATTCGATGTCGGGCCGCAGGACTTTGACGGCGACCTCGACATCGTCTTGCGTCATCGCGCGGTGAACCTGCGCGATTGAGGCCGCGGCGACCGGCGGGCCGAAGCTCTTGAACAGGGCATCCACCGGCGCGCCGAGTTCGGCAGCGATGATGGCTCGGGCCTCGGCATCGTCGAAGGGTGGCATCCGGTCCTGCAGCCGCGATAATCCGCGTGCAAAGCGCTCGCCGATTACATCACCGCGTGTGGCGAGGATCTGGCCGAATTTGACGTAGGACGGTCCGAGTTTTTCCAGCGCCCGGGCCAGTCGCTCGCCGGGATTGGCGGCCGTGTCGCGCCGGGCAAACAGTCGTGCCAGCCGCCCCGCCAGCCGCGCGGGTGCCGGATAATGCGCCTGGTATTCAACCGGCAGAATGGCGTCGTGGCGCACCAGGGTGAGCAGGGCGCGCAGCAATCGCGCGAAGGAGGCCAGGGTCGCAAACATATTCGAGCTGTTTAGAGGGCGACGCCGCGCTTGGCGAGGGCGGCGTGGAGTCGCGGCATGGCGGGTGGTATCGCCAGGCTGCGGCCAGCGGGCCACCGGCCAGGATCAGACCGGAGCCCGGCGTTGAGATTGGTCACACATTTGCGTTCAATCGCGCGAGCGGCGCGATGCGCTGGCCGCCCGGCGGTCAGGCCCAGCCGGTATGAAGTGCGGCAATGCCGCCCGACAAATTCGTGTAGCCAACCTGGTGGAAACCAGCAGCGCGCAATTCCCCGGCAAAGCTCTCCTGGTCCGGGAATCGGCGGATTGATTCGACGAGGTATTGATAGCTGGCGCGATCCTTGGCGACGTGCTCACCGAGTTCCGGCATCACATTGAACGACCAGGCATCATAGAGCGTTTCCCAGGTCCGGCTGGTCGGGCGTGAAAACTCCAGGCACAAAAAGCGTCCGCCCGGCTTCAGCACCCGCCGCATGTCGCGCAGCGCCGCCGCCCGGTCGGTGACATTGCGAATGCCGGTCGAGATCGTGACGCAATCGACACAGCGATCACGCAGCGGCAGGCATTCGGCATTGCCCGTCACCCACTCAATCCGTCCCGCTTGGCTGGCTTCAACGCCGCGCTTGATCCCCGCCCGCAGCATCTGCTCATTGATATCCAGCACGATCGCGTCGGCGCGGCGCGGGTCGGCGCGGCGTTTGCCGGCCCGGTCGGCCTTGGTCAGAAAGCTGCGCGCCAGATCGCCAGTGCCGCCGGCCACGTCAAGCAGCCGCTCGCCGGGCTGTGGATTGGCGCGGGTCATGACCATGTCTTTCCAGGCGCGATGCACGCCCAGCGACATCAGATCATTCATCAAGTCATAGCGGCGGGCCGAGCGATCAAAGACATTGCGCACCAGGCCGGCTTTCTGCGTGCGGTCGACGTCTTCAAAGCCGAAGGGAACGGTTTCGGACGGCGTCGCTGGGTCGGGAGTATTGCTCATGTGCCGACAATAAGTGAAGCGGGCCGCCAGGCAAAGCGGCCTCGGCGGTCCGTGATGCCGCAGGCTGGATTTGTGGCGCGGCTGATGGCGGACTTGCCGACACGGCGGCGCTGTGGCCGACTGTCCGCGCGCTGGAGGTTTGCGAGTGAGCCGGCGAGGACTTGAACTGGAGCGCCAGTGCCCGAACTGCCTGAAGTGGAGACGGTCCGGACAGGGCTTATTCCGGCGCTGCAAGGCCGCCTGATCGAGCGGGTGAAGCTCAATCGCGCCAATTTGCGCTTTCCCTTCCCCGAACGAATGGCGGAACGCCTTGCCGGCCGCCGGGTCGAGCGCATCGACCGGCGCGCAAAATACCTGTTATTGCGTCTGGCCGACGATGAAACCTTGCTGGTCCATCTCGGCATGTCGGGCCGGTTCTCGATTGAGGCCGCAGCGGCAACGCAGCAGCCCGGTGATTTTGTCCACGCCGCGCCGGCCAATCCGAAACATGATCATGTCGTGTTCGAGATCGAGGGCGGCGTCACGGTGCGCTATAATGATCCGAGGCGGTTTGGCTTCATGTTGATGTTCGCAACGGCCAGTGAGGCCGAGCAACCCAATCTTGCCGGGCTCGGTCCGGAGCCGAACTCGAACGCCTTTTCCGGCGCCGCACTGGGCGAGGCGTTGGCCGGCAAGCGCACCCCGATCAAATCCGCCCTGCTCGACCAGCGTGTCGTTGCCGGTCTGGGCAATATCTATGTCTGCGAAGCCCTGCACCGGTCCGGGATCAGCCCGCTCCGGGAGGCGCGCAAGATTCCGGGCGTGCGCGCCGAACGCCTGGCGATCGCGGTGCGAAATGTGATCGAGGAAGCGATCGCTGCCGGCGGGTCGACCCTGAAGGATTTCGCCGGTGCGGACGGAGCGTTGGGCTATTTCCAGCACCGCTTCAGCGCCTATGGGCGCGAGGGGGCGCCATGCTCGACGCCGCGGTGCAAGGGCGAGATCCGGCGCATTGTCCAGGCCGGTCGCTCGACTTTCTATTGCCCGGCCTGCCAGCGCTAGCGCCGGCGAGAGAGCCGGGACGGGAGGGTGCAGTTTCCCCTGCCGCAATTTCAGCAGAACGCGGTAGTATTCTCCAGACAATTCGAACCTGATCCGGAGCATCGCCGCATGACCAGCCCTTTCAAGCTTCCTCACCGCCTGACGCCTGCCTGTCATGCAATATTCATCGCCACCGGACTGGCGCTTTCCGGCGCTTTCGGCGCGGCCCAGGCTCAATTGGCCGATTATTCCGGTGTCGAAGCCTCGCCGGCGATGTGGCATTTTTCCGACGATGATTCCGACATCTATCTGTTCGGCACTTTCCACCTCCTGCCGCCCAGCCTGGATTGGCAGACCGATGAATTGCGCGCCCATATGGCGAGCGCCGACGCCTTGTATCTTGAGGCCGACGTGCAAAGTGCGGAGGTGCAAGCCCGGGTCCAGGCGCTGGTTTTCCAGCTCGGCCTCAACCCGCAAGGCGTGACCCTGTCATCACTGTTGGATGCCGAGGCCGTGGCACTCCTGGCGACCGTGGCGCCGACGGTTGGCGCGACGCCGCAAATGCTGGAACCGATGCGGCCTTGGCTGGCACAGATCGTTCTCTCGGTTGCCCAGATGCAGGCGCTGGGGCTCGATCCGGAGGCCGGTGTCGAAAAAGCGCTACTGGCCGCGATCGAGGGAAGCGATACCGATATCGGGTATCTTGAAACCGCCGAGCAACAGGTCCGCGTCCTCGCCGACTTGCCGGACGAGGTTCAGGTTCGCGGTTTTGCTGAAGGATTGCGCGAAATGGAGCGCACGCCGGCCATGCTCGACGAGATGGTCCGCGCATGGGCCGCAGGCGATGTCGATGCCATTGATCGTATTGTGAATGCCGAGATGCGCGAGCAGACACCCGAAATGTACCAGGCGCTCATCGTCCAGCGCAATCAGAACTGGATTCCGCAAATCCTGACATTGCTGGATGGCGAGGGTACGGTCTTCATCGCCGTTGGTGCCGCTCATCTGAGCGGCGAAAACGGTGTCGTGGAACTTTTGCGGGAATCCGGCATTATCGTTGAGCGGCAATAGCTTGATCCTTGCCGCCTGAGTCTGGGACTGTTGCAGGTGTCGACCGGCAGTCCGGTCTGCGCTATAGCGGCGCGGTTTTTCAGCGCGGAGCTACCGCGCAGGCATACGGAGCGCCGACATGGCCTACAAGACAATTCAAGTGAAGACCGAGGGTCGCGTCGGGGTAATCACCTTCTCGCGTCCTGAAGCCCTCAACGCGCTTTGCGATGAGCTGACGACGGAATTGGCAACAGTTCTTGCCGCCTTCGAAAAAGATGGCGGGATTGGTTGCGTTGTGTTGACCGGATCGAAGAAGGCCTTCGCTGCCGGCGCCGACATCAAGGAATTGCAGGCGCGCGACTTCGTCAGCCTGTACATGCACGACCCCTTTGCCGAGACCTGGGAGGCGGTGGCCCGCTTCCGCAAGCCCATTATCGCGGCCGTCTCAGGCTATGCGCTTGGCGGTGGGTGCGAAATTGCCATGATGTGCGATTTTATCATCGCATCGAAGACAGCCAAATTCGGCCAGCCGGAAATCAATCTCGGTGTCATGCCGGGCGCTGGCGGCACGCAACGCCTGCCTCGCGCTGTCGGCAAGGCGAAGGCGATGGACATGTGCCTGACCGGACGCATGATGGACGCGGAAGAGGCCGAACGTGCTGGCCTGGTGTCGCGGGTCGTACCTGCAGAAGACTTGCTGGACGTGGCGATGGAGGCCGCTGAGGCCATCGCGACCAAGTCCTTGCCGGTCGCGATGATGACCAAGGAATCGGTCAATCGCGCATATGAAATTGGTTTGACGGAAGGCGTACGCTTCGAACGCCGTGTCTTCCAATCGCAGTTCGCACTGGAAGATCAGAGCGAAGGCATGTCTGCCTTTGCCGAGAAGCGCGCTGCGCATTTCAAGCATCGTTAGTCGAACTGGCGGCAGGGGCAGTTGACGCCCCGGCTTCTAGGGCCTATACGCCGCCGCTCACGGATTTAATCGGGCTCTGGTCCCGGTCGCATGAAGAGGTTAGAACCCATGGCCAATACAAGCTCGGCCAAGAAGATGGTCCGCAAGATTGCGCGCCGCACTGCCGTCAACAAAGCTCGTCGCTCGCGCGTACGGACCTATGTCAAAAAGGTCGAAACGGCGATCGCCGCTGGCGATCAGACCGTGGCGCGAGCCGCTCTGGTGACCGCGGAATCAGAAATGATGCGCGCTGTCCGCAAGGGCGTGTTCCACAAGAATACCAGCTCGCGCAAAGTTTCGCGTCTGTCGGCTCGCATCAAGGCGATGGCTGCCTGATTTCGCCTCAAGGCTGAATGAGATTGATACGCCCGGGACTCGCGTCCTGGGCGTATTTTTTTTGACCAACTTTCCGAAGGTTAGGCCCGTCCCGACGTTCGTCCCCCAGACCCACAGGTCATATATTATTCCTGATACGGAGCTGTTTTCGCAGCGGCATTCATGCAAGGCGACGCACAATTCGCCGGATATTCTAGTGGTGATTTTGAACTAGCTGCAGGCAAAAAAATTTTACACATTTGCCAAACATAACCCCGGTCACGGATTTCCCGTGTCAAGCGAAGAATCTCGAAATCCGGGCGTTGAATCATGTTGACCCTCTTTATGGAAGCGGTAACCTTTGAGGCTCTGAGGGCGATCATTCCGATGCGGAGATTATTCCGATTTCAACGCGGCAGGGCGGCGTGTTGAACGTGAGTGAATGTGCCATAATAACAAACACCTAGCTCTCACCTCGACGTGGGGCAAATCACAAGTGTGGCGGATGATGGCATACAAGAAATTGGCAGTTTCCGACAGCAAGCCGGCAGTGTTCGAGGCACATGGGGCAACTGAAATCGCGGCGATCTGGCGCGCAGTTCGGGCTCGCTTGCGGACCGAACTCGGCGATGCCCTTTACTCCCAGGAAATAGCCCGCTTGCGTGTCCGCCTGTCCGATGCAGGGGCGATCATCGTCCTGGCTCCAAGCACCTTTAATCGCGACTGGATCGAAGATCATGTCGGCGCGCGAATTCGGGCAATTTGGACCGAACTGGATTCCATGCACCGCGATCTTCTCGTGCTTGCAGACGGCCAGGCTGAACCACAATCGGACGTAGCGCGCGACATGCCGGCGCCGTCAGCGGCGATCGGAAAGGCACAGGCCATGAGCCCGCGCAAGGACGATGCGATCGAGCCACGTTTCAGCTTCGACTCCTTTTGCGTCGGGCCCGCCAATGAAGTTGCAGCGGCGGCTGCCCGGAGCATTGTTTCTGCCGCCAGGCCGCCATTCAATCCGGTTTTCTTCTACGGCGATTACGGTGTCGGCAAGACGCATCTTATGCATGCGGTCGCCAGCGCAGCTGCCCAGGCGCCCAATCCGCGCAAGACGCTCTATCTCACTGCTGAAGAATTCCTGTCGGGCTTTGTGACCGCGATGCGGGCGCGAGACACCACCAGCTTCAAGGAGACGGTGCGCGGCGTTGATTTTCTTTTGATCGATGATGTGCATTTCATCGCCGGCAAGCCGAAGACCGAAGATGAATTCCTCAACACGATCGCGGCTCTGATTGCCGAGAACAAGCAGGTCGTGCTGGCCTCGCATCGTCCGCCCGTCGAGTTGGCGATCGCCGATGACCGCCTGCGCTCGCTGCTCACCGGCGGCCTCGCCTGCCCGTTGAGCAAGCCTGATCTTGATCTGCGGCGCCAGATTCTGGATTGCAAGATTGCTCAGGCGAAATGCCATTATCCGGTACTGAACGTGTCGGAGCCGGTGCGCGACTTCCTCGCCGCCCGCATCACCACCGGCCCGCGTGAGCTGGAAGGCGTGCTCAATAATGTCATCTGCCGCACGGCACTGCTGGGTTTGCCGGTGACAATGGACGCGGTGTCGACGGCCTTACGTGACTTGTCGCTGAGCGCCGAGAAACGCTTGACGGTGGATGAGATCCAGAAAGCCGTTGCGACCCATTTCGGGGTCACCACGACGGATATCTGTTCCAAGCGCCGGACCCAGAGCGTGGTTCGCCCACGCCATGTCGCGATGTATCTCGCCAAGGTGCTGACGACACGCTCCCTGCCGGATATCGGGCGCCGTTTCGGTGGCCGCGATCACTCAACGGTCATTCACGCGGTCAACAAGATCATCGCGATGATCGAGTCCGGGGACCCGATTGGCCAGGACATTGATTGTCTGACCCGGGTGTTGCGCGACTGATTTTCGCTGGAAAAACGGCTATGGCTGGATAATTGTCTTGCGGTTGTGTTTTTTCATGTATCCTCTTTTACCCACCCTATTCGGTGTCGGCTGATTTGCCAGCACGCCACCGGCTCATGAAGATGCCAAAGCGGAACGCGAGATATGAAGCTGACGATCGAGCGCGCAACGCTCCTCAAGGCCCTTGGCCATGTTCAGGCCGTGGTTGAGAAGCGCAACACGATTCCAATCCTCTCGAATGTCCTGATTTCGGCTGGTCCCAATGGCGCGAGTTTCGCCGCCACTGACCTCGATATCGAGATCCTCGAGACGACCGAGGCGCGCTGTGATGGCGAAGGCATGGTCACGGCGCCGGCCCACACCCTCTATGATATTACACGCAAGCTGCCCGACGGCGCTGACGTGACGCTGGAAATGACGGGTGAGGATCCACGCTTGATCCTCAAGGCCGGGCGGTCGAACTTTTCGCTTCCCTCCTTGCCGCCCGGTGATTTTCCGGTGATGCCGACCGAGGATCTTGAGCACAGTTTTGCGCTGCCGGCCGCCGCGTTGGCGCGGTTGATCGACAAGACTAAATTCGCGATTTCGACTGAGGAAACGCGGTATTATCTAAACGGGATCCACTTCCACGCCGCCGACCAGGATGGCCGCAAGACCTTGCGCGCCGTTGCAACCGACGGCGTCCGCCTCGCGCTTGCAGAGGTCGATCTGCCCGACGGCGCTGCCGGCATGCCCGGTGTGATCGTGCCCCGAAAGACGGTGCAGGAAATCCGCCGCTTGCTGGAAGACGCCAGTGATGATGTCGAAATCTCGGTGTCTGAAGGCAAGATCCGCTTTCGCCTCGGCCGCGCCGTCCTGACCTCGAAACTGATCGATGGTGCGTTCCCGGATTATGAGCGCGTCATCCCGCGTGGCAATACGCGCATGATGTCGGTCGAGAATAAGCGCTTTGCCGAAGCGGTGGATCGTGTGGCGACGATTTCGATGGAAAAATCGCGCTCGGTGAAGCTCTCGCTCGGAGACGACACGCTGGTTCTGGCGGTGAATAATCCCGAGAGCGGACAGGCCGAGGAAGAATTGGCCGTCTCCTATAGCGATGAGGGCTTCGCGATCGGGTTCAATGCCCGTTACATGCTCGATGTGGCTTCGCAGATCGAAGGCGATCAGGCGCAGTTCCATTTTGCCGACGCTGCCTCGCCTGCACTGGTCACTGATAGCGGCGATCCGGATGCACTCTACGTGTTGATGCCGCTGCGGGTGTGAGCAAACCGGCTGGCACCGACGAATTAAACGCACCGCCGCCGGTCGTCCCGGCGGCGGTTCGTCGTTTGCGGCTCACCGATTTTCGCGGCTATCAGGCGTTCGACCTTGAAGTCGACGCACGGCCCGTGGCGCTGTTTGGCGAAAACGGGTCCGGCAAAACCAATCTGCTTGAAGCCCTTTCCTTCCTGGCTCCGGGACGCGGTCTGCGCTCGGCCGGGGCGGACGGGGTTGCGCGCAAGCGCGATGGTGACACGGCCCCGGCCTGGGGCGTGTTTGCTGAAATCGAGACTTTTGATGGCCGTTTCAAACTTGGCGTCGGCGCCCGTGCGGGTGGCCGCCGTGAAACCCGTATTGATGGTGATCCGGCGCAGCAGGTCGAGCTGTCGCGACTGATTCCGATGATCTGGCTGACCCCGGCCCAGGACCGCCTGTTTGCCGGGCCACGCGCGGATCGTCTGAAGTTTTTCGACCGTCTCGTCTATGCCGCAGACCCGGCGCATGCCGAGGCGGCGACGGCGTATGAAAAGACCCGGATGCGGCGACAGCGCCTGCTCGATGATGGCGGTGCCGATCCGGTCTGGATCGACGCGCTTGAGGCGGATATGGCGGGCCATGGCGTTGCCGTTGCGGCGGCGCGGCTTGAGGCGCTGATCCGCCTGCAGGCCGAGATCGATGCCCGGCCCGAAGGCGCCTTCCCCCAGGGCGACCTCGCCCTGGACGGTGCGGTTGAGGCCGATTTGGCGTCGGGCATCGCGGCGCCGGAGGCGGAAGACCGGTTTGCGCGCGCCCTGCGCGAGGGGCGTAGCCGCGACGGCGCCGCCGGCCGCACCCTGACGCGCGGCCCGCATCGAACCGAGCTGGTGACCCGGCATCGCGACAAGGACCAGCCCGCGAGCGATTGCTCGACCGGCGAGCAGAAGGCGCTCATTCTCACCCTGGCCCTGGCCCAGGCGCGTGTGCTCGCCGCCCGCAGTTCGATTGCCCCGCTTCTTTTGTTCGATGAAGCCTGCGCCCATCTCGATGCAACCCGGCGAGAAGGTCTCGCCCGGGAGATCCTTGCGACGGGCTCACAGGCCTGGCTGACGGGCGTGGAGCGCGTGTTGTTCGAACCCTTCGGCGATAGCGCGCAATTCTGTCGGGTAAGGGACGCAAGCATCTTTCCTGATGGCGGTGAGACGAGGTCCTGAGGGCGCGCGAAGGCGCTTTCAGCAGGTCAAGCCTTGCCTGAAAAGCCCAAACCGCGTAATAATTTGGCACGCTCCGGGGTTATGGAGAGATCGGTGCCACGGCATCGCAGAGAATTTCACCCCGCAATTGAACGACCCTGCCTCCGAGGCAAACTTCTTGCCTCGATCATGTCTGTCCGGAACACCAATCCGGCGGGCGGCGGCAATCGCTTGAGCACTGCGCGCCTAGTCCAGGCACCGGCGCATTACAGGTATTCAGCGCGATGCGGCTTTGTCCGCCGGGGACTGCGCGCGACAAACGGAGATCGTCTATGTTTTTTGATGAGATGATGGATGCCGAGGGCAGGCCCCATGAACCCTATGCAGATTACGCCGCGTGGATGGCGACGATGGAGGGCCCGGCCCTGCGCCGCAAGGCGCGCGAAGCGGAGGCTTTCTTCCGGCGAACGGGCATTACCTTTAACGTCTATGGCCGGGCGGCAGCGGACGAACGCCTGATCCCGTTCGATCTTGTGCCCCGCATTATTTCAGCGCGTGAATGGGCGAAATTGACGAAGGGGATCGAGCAGCGTGTGCGGGCGATCAACGCCTTCCTGCACGATATTTATCACGACCAGGAAATCATCAGGGCCGGCCGCATTCCGGCCAGCCTGATCGCAAATAATGATGCCTTTCTGCCGAAAATGTTCGGCGTGACCCCACCGGGAGGCGTTTATACGCACATTGTCGGCGTTGATCTGGTCCGGACCGGAAAGAATGATTTCTTCGTGCTGGAAGACAATGCCCGCACCCCGTCCGGCGTCTCCTACATGCTGGAAAACCGGGAAACCATGCTCAACATGTTTCCCGAGCTGTTCTCGAACATTCGTGTCCGCTCAGTGAGCAATTACCCAACGCTCCTGCGCCGCTCCTTGTCAAAGAGCGCACCGCCAGCCTGTACTGGCCGGCCGGTCGTCGCGGTTCTGACCCCGGGATTGCATAATTCCGCCTATTTCGAACACGCCTTTCTGGCAGAACAAATGGGGGCAGAACTCGTTGAGGGACACGATCTGCGCGTCATCAATGGCCGCGTCGCGATGCGGACGACGCAGGGCTATACGCCGATCGATGTTCTCTACCGCCGTGTCGATGACGATTATCTCGACCCGCTGAATTTCCGGCCAGATTCACTGCTGGGCGTGCCGGGTATCATGGATGTCTATCGCGCCGGCGGCATCACAATCGTCAACGCGCCCGGAACCGGCGTGGCCGATGACAAGGCCGTGTATTCCTACATGCCCGACATCATCGAATTCTACACCGGCGAGACCGCAATCCTGAAGAATGTCCCGACCTGGCGATGCGCAGATCCGGACTCACTGACCTATGTGCTGGAGCACCTGGCCGAGCTGGTCGTCAAGGAAGTCCACGGTTCGGGTGGCTACGGCATGTTGATCGGGCCAGCCGCGAGCAAGGCTGAACTTGCAGCCTTCGCGCGCAAGCTCAAGGCGCGCCCCGCAGCCTATATCGCGCAACCGACGCTGGCCTTGTCGACTGTGCCCGTTCTGACCAAGGCGGGGCTGGCGCCGCGTCATGTCGATCTACGGCCATTCGTGATGGTGTCGCCCGATCGCATCGATATTACGCCGGGCGGATTGACCCGCGTGGCGATGAAAGAGGGGTCCCTGGTGGTCAATTCCAGCCAGGGCGGCGGCACCAAAGACACTTGGGTATTGGAGGACTGAACATGCTTGGAAAAACAGCCTCTGGCCTCTTCTGGATGTTTCGCCATCTGGAACGCAGCGAAAACACGACCCGCCTCGTCGAGGCAGGGTTTCGAATGTCCCTGACGCGAACAGCGGGCAATAACAATGAGTGGGCGTCGATCATCATGACGGCTGGATGTTCGGATGCCTATCTCGAGCACCATGACAATTACGAAACCGCGAATGTGCTTGATTTCCTGCTCCGCGATCGCAGAAATGCATCCAGCGTCATGTCGGTCATGGCCAATGCGCGCAGCAATGCCCGCATGGTCCGCACGGCGCTGACGCGCGAAGTGTGGGAGGCGGTCAATGGCGGCTGGCTTATCCTGAAGGATCGCCTGGCCAAACCTGTGACCACGAGCGAACTGCCCAGCGTGCTCGCCTGTATCCGGCAACAAAGCGCGCTCGTGCGCGCGGCGCTGCACGGAACCAAATTGCGCAATGACGGTTACCGCTTCTGCCGCCTCGGGACGTTTATCGAGCGCGCGGACAATATGGCTCGAATTCTCGACGTGAAGTATCACGTCCTGCTGCCATCAACCTCCTATGTCGGCTCCTCGCTCGACAATGTGCAGTGGGAAACAATCCTGCGTTCGGCTTCGGCAGAAAGCGCATTTCACTGGATACACGGCGGTGAGACCAGTCCGCGCGACATCGCCGATTTCCTGATCCGTGACCCGCAAATGCCGCGCTCCATGATCTATTGCTGCGAAAAACTGCGCGGCAATCTTGCGCTGTTGGCGGAGAAGTACGGGGAAAGCAAACCCAGCCTGGAAATGGCAGAGGCCATGACCGCAACGTTGCGCGGACAGGACGTGGAGCAGATCTTCCAGATCGGGTTACACGAGTTTCTCCTCAATTTCCTGCAGAACCTCAGTTCTCTCGCGGCTCAGATCGAGCGCGATTACAGATTTCAGGAGTGAAGCCATGCGACTGAAAATCTCCCATACGACCCGATATGATTATCGCGATCCGGTGCCTTACGGGTTGCAGCAAATTCGATTGCGGCCTGATAGCTCGGCGGCGCAGACGGTGAATCACTGGACGGTTACCATTGAGGGTGGGCGTGAGGAGGTCGTATTTCGCGATCAACACGCGAATCTCGTCGACCTGATCAGCGTCGACCCCCATGCGCATTCGGTCTCGATCCATTGCGAGGGGGAAGTCGAGACGCGGGATAATGCCGGTATTTTCGGCCCCCATTCAGGCTATACGCCGCTCTGGTATTTCCTTCGCGATACCGAGTTGACGCGGGCCGGTGCGGGTATCGCCGCCTTGATCAAGCCCTTGATCAGGGACAAGAGCGAACCGATTGATCGGCTGCATGCCCTGTCAAAGGCGATTACAGCCATCATGCCCTACAACACCCAGGGGACGCACGCGGCCACCACGGTGGAGGAGTCCTTGAGTGCCGGCTCGGGCGTCTGCCAGGACCACGCCCAGGTTTTCATCGCCGCGGCTCGCAAGCTCGGCCATCCGGCCCGTTATGTCAGCGGCTATCTGATGATGGATGACCGGATCGATCAGGAGGCGAGCCATGCCTGGGCCGAGGCCCATATCGACGGGCTTGGCTGGGTCGGATTCGACGTCTCCAACTGCATTGCACCGGATGAGCGCTATGTCCGCATTGCGACGGGCCTCGATTATCGCGAGGCGGCACCCGTTTCGGGTGTCGTCTTCGGTGGCGGGACAGAATCTCTGATTGTTTCTTTGCAGGTGCAGCAGTAACGGTAACGCTTGGCACTGGCTGGAGTGAACCGGTTTGACGTATTGCGTTGGCATGCGCCTCGATCGAGGTCTCGTCTTCATGTCGGATTCCCGGACCAATGCGGGAATCGACAATGTGTCGGTCTTCCGCAAGATGTTCACCTGGTCGACTCCGGGCGAACGCGTCATCACGATCATGACGGCAGGCAATCTGGCGACCACCCAGGCGGTGGTCAGCCTGCTCGACGAGCGTTCGAAAGTTCCGGCCGATCGAAACCCGACCATTCTGGAAGTGCCGACCATGTTCCAGGTCGCAACCCTTGTTGGCGATACCTTGCGTGAGCTGGTGAGGACCCAGGCCGGCGCCACCCAGATCGCTGAATCGGCATTTGGCGCTACCCTGATCATTGGTGGCCAGATCGGTGACATGGATCCGCGCCTCTTCCTGGTCTATCCGGAGGGGAATTTCATCGAGGCGACCGATGACACGCCGTTTTTCCAGATCGGCGAGACCAAATATGGCCGCCCGATCCTGTTGCGCGCGTATGACAGGGAGATGACGTTTGAGGACGCCGTGAAATTGGTGACCCTGTCGTTTGATTCCACGCTGAAGGCCAATCTCTCGGTCGGCATGCCACTGGACCTTCAGGTCTATGAAACCGGCTCGCTTCAGGTCGGCAAGGAGCGCCGGATCGAGCAGGATGATCCCTATTACAATGAGATATCATCCGGCTGGAGCGAGGCCCTGCGGACGGCATTTCACTCGCTGCCGAATTACGAATTCTAGCGCGAGAGCCGGGCATGGGCCTCGACAACCTCCTGCTGTTTGCCGGCGCCCTGCTGATCCTGTTTGTGACGCCCGGGCCAGGCATTGCGGCGATGATCGCGCGCACGCTCGATGCCGGGCCTTGGTATGCGGCGATGTATGGGGTGGGTATTCTCACCGGCGATATCTTCTGGTTCACGCTCGCCGTTACGGGGCTTTCCGCGGTGGCACAGCAGCTGGAAGCGGTGTGGCTGGCGGCCAAGCTGGTCGGGGCCGGATATCTGCTCTGGATGGCCGGCACGGCCTATTGGAGCGCCTGGACCGGAGCGCGGCCGAAACCGGTGTTTGCCGCCGGTTCGAAACGCGGCTGGGCCGGGACTTATCTGGCCGGTCTGGCGATGCCCCTGTCCAATCCCAAACCGATTATTTTCTATCTCACCCTGGTACCGGCCTTCATCCCGCTGGAAGCGATCACGCCGCCGGTTTACGCGCTGATGCTGTTGATCATGCTCGCGCTCGCCGTGCCAACGGCCGGGGCCTATATCGGTGCGGCTCACAAGGCTCGCGACTGGCTGAAAACCCCGGCTGTGCGACGCGGCGCCGACATCGTGACCGGTAGCGTCATGCTGGCGATTGCGGTCGTGCTTTTGCTGCGCTGACAGAAGACTCACGCGTGCGCGCGCGTATGGCCACAGCGCGGGGGGTGCGGTACAACAACACCATGACCGAACAACCGAATCACGAATACGACGCGGAATCGATCAAGGTCCTCAAAGGTCTTGATGCCGTCCGCAAACGTCCCGGCATGTATATCGGCGATACCGATGATGGCTCGGGCCTGCACCACATGGTCTATGAGGTCGTCGACAACGCGATCGACGAAGCTCTGGCCGGCCATTGTTCCGAAGTCCTGGTGACGCTGCACGCCGATGGTTCGGCCAGTGTGCGCGATGACGGACGCGGCATTCCGACGGATATCCACAAGGGCGAGGGCATGTCGGCCGCGCAGGTCATCATGACCCAGTTGCACGCCGGCGGTAAGTTCGACCAGAATTCCTACAAGGTGTCCGGTGGTCTGCACGGCGTTGGCGTTTCGGTCGTCAATGCTCTGTCGGTCTGGATGGATTTGACGATCTGGCGCAAGGGCAAGGCCCACCATATGCGCTTCCGGCATGGCGTTGCCGATGAAGACCTCAAGGTGGTCGGCGATGTCGAACCGGGCAAGACGGGCACCGAAGTCCGTTTCATGCCGTCCGAACTCACCTTCACCATGACCGAGTTTGATCGCCCTACGCTGCAGCACCGTTTGCGCGAGCTCGCCTTCCTCAATTCCGGCGTCAAGATCACCCTGCGCGATGAGCGCGGGGAAGTGGTCTGGTCCGACACGATGGTCTATGAGGGCGGCGTCGCGGCCTTCGTGAGCCATCTCGACCGCACCAAGACCCCGCTCTTCCCCGTGCCCGTCCTGATCCAGGGCGAACGCGATGGCGTGATGGTTGAGGCGGCGCTGGAGTGGAATGACAGCTATCACGAGAATGTTCTCTGCTTCACCAACAACATCCCGCAACGCGATGGCGGCACGCACCTGGCCGGTTTCCGCGGTGCGCTGACGCGTATCGTCAATAATTACGCGGCCTCATCGGGTCTGGCGGCGAAGGCGAAAGTCTCCATCACCGGCGATGATGCCCGCGAGGGCCTGACCTGTGTGCTGTCTGCCAAGGTCCCGGATCCGAAATTCTCGTCCCAGACCAAGGACAAGCTGGTCTCCTCCGAAGTGCGCCCGGCCGTTGAAGGAATTGTTGGCGAGGCATTGTCGGAATGGTTTGAAGAGCACCCGATCGAAGCCAAACAGATCGTCGGCAAGATTATCGAGGCGGCGGCGGCCCGCGAAGCGGCGCGCAAGGCGCGCGAGCTGACACGGCGCAAATCGGCGCTGGAAATCTCCTCCCTGCCCGGCAAGCTGGCCGATTGCCAGGAGAAGGATCCGGCGAAGTCCGAAATCTTCATCGTCGAGGGTGACTCAGCTGGTGGCTCTGCCAAGCAGGGCCGGCATCGGGGCAATCAGGCGGTACTGCCGCTGCGCGGTAAAATCCTCAATGTCGAACGCGCGCGTTTTGATCGCATGCTCGGCTCGGAACAGGTCGGGACCCTGATCACGGCGCTCGGCACCGGGATTGGCCGCGACCAGATCAATTACGACAAGCTGCGCTACCACAAAGTCATCATCATGACCGATGCTGATGTCGACGGCGCGCATATCCGTACGCTTTTGCTGACGTTTTTCTATCGGCAAATGCCCGAACTGATCGAGCGCGGCCATCTCTATATCGCCCAGCCGCCGCTCTACAAGATCACCAAGGGCCGCTCGGAACGCTATGTCAAAGACCAGGCCGAAATGGATGCCTATCTGATCGAGGAGGGCACCAGCGAAGCCGATCTGCGCCTCGCCAATGGTGAGGTCATTACCGGTGCCGATCTGGCCGACCGGGTCGGTACGGCGCGGGCCGTGAAGGCTTCGGTCGATCGCCTGCAAGTTCGTGCACCGGGCTTTGCGCTGGAAGCGGCGGCCCTGTCGGGCGCTTTGATTCCCGAGCCGGCAGCCGACGCGATCCAGGCCGCGGCCGAGCGTCTCAATGGCTTCGCTGACGAGGGTGAAAACACCTGGGTTGGTGAGTTGAATGCCGATAATAATCTGGTGTTTACCCGCGATGTCCGCGGCGTCACCGAGACCGTGATTCTCAATGCGCCGCTGCGCGAAAGCCCCGATGCCCGGCGCCTGTCCGAGCGCGCCCTGGCGATTGCCGATGTCTATATAGGCCCGGCTGTGTTCAACGCGAAGAGCGGTTCGGTGACGACTTACAGCCCGACACAATTGGTCGATGCTGTCGTCACAGCAGGCTCCAAGGGCATGAAAGTCCAGCGCTATAAGGGTCTGGGCGAGATGAATCCGGAACAGCTCTGGGAAACCACACTGGATCCGAATGTGCGCACCCTGCTCCAGGTCTCTGTGACCCATGCCGATACCGCCGATGAGCTCTTTACCAAGCTGATGGGCGATGTTGTCGAGCCGCGGCGCGAATTCATCCAGGAACACGCGCTGGAAGCGGAAGTCGACGCCTAGGTCGACTTTCTGTCGCCCAGAGTGTCACGACATTGGGTGCGGGTGTGTGCCCCATGATGCCCTATTATGATGACAGGTTGCGTCCAGTGCCTCCTCGCGAATCCTTGTCCATGGAAAATTCATCTCATATACAATAGCTTGTGTTGAGAAAGCGGCATTCCAGAGCCTGTTTCATCGAATCCCTCCCTGCTACTCCCTGACGGCCCCGCCAAAACGGGTCACGGGCGACGGTTGATTCAAGGCTATTGTAGTCGTCCCGGTCGGGGCGCGGATAAGCGCTCTCAATCGCGCCGGCGCGCACGGACCTCACCGCGATCACCATCGAAGACGGCGTTCAATTGCGCCGCTGCCGCATCCGCATCGAGACAGGCGGGGATGGCGAGGCCGGGGGCCGCTTCGAGCTGGATGGCATCGCCGATTTCGCCCATCGAGGTGATGTGCCAGGCGCCGCCGATGAATTCCGCATCATCGGCCGTGACGACCAGAATGCCGTCTGCGCTACTGGCGCTGACGGCGGCCATCGGGGCCCGAAAGCCGCGTATGGCGATCTCGCCGCCAGGCAATGCGGCGCTCTCATAATATTCCAGCCAGTCGACCCCCTCGACCCGGGAGTGGCGAAACTCGCTATCGCCGGTCTCAAGCTGTGTGCGTCCATGGCACAGGGCGAAAACATCGAGGATCGGCGTGCCCCAGGAGAGCTGGGCTTCGAGCACGGTTTCGAAACTGGTGGCCGGCTCCGGCTGCTCGGGCAGTGCGGCGTCAATCTCCGGGCTCGCTGCCGCAGGGTTGGCTGGCTCCGGGCTGTCTGGCTCAGGGCTGATAATTCCGGGGCTTGCCGCCTCGGGAGCTGCCGGCGTTGAGGGCAATTCCACCGCAATGGATTCCTCGGGCGCGGCAGACGGCCAGTGGCCTCCGGCGCGCAGCCGGTCGGATACGGATACCGCAAGGGCGCTCAAGGCAAGGGCCACCGCGATGATGGCCGCGCCGCGTGTGAATTCGCTCTTCAGTGACATGATCGATCTCCGTCCTGGAGGTCAGCATTCAACTGTTGTGCCAGCGTGTCTGTCTAGGTCAGCGCGGCGCGATAGCCGGCCAGTGTCTCCGGCCGGATCGTGCCGCAGCTCTCCAGCGTGTCGCAGAAGCATTGCAGCAGATGGGTGCGCAGGGCGGCATCGAGAGGGATGTCCTCCGGATCGGGATCCGCGGCGGCGTTGAGGATGGCGTCGAGCCGTTTCAGCGCGTCCGCGTCGGCATATTTGCCCAACTGGCTTGCGGCACCGCGCGCGCCGGTACGGAATTCGAACAGCAGGGCCGGGCGTTCGCGGTGCACATGGCCGGGCACCGGGTCGAGATCAGCCCAGTCCCCGGCGATGGACTCGAATTGTTGCTTGAATCCCGCAAGACCGGCGGGCCGACCCTGATCAAATACGGCATTGAGTGTCGCATCGCTGGCATGTTCGGCCAGACGGCGCGCAGCCCAGCGGCTACCATTCCGGAATTGCGCGACAAATTGCGTGCGGGCATGGGCGGCCGGGCCGGACAGGCCCTCAAGCCCGTTCCAGAGATCGATGGTGGCAGCCGTCCGGCGATTGAACCGGGCCAACCAGGCCTGGCGGGCCCCGAGCGACCGATTGCTGCGCCGGTCATCGCCCAGTACGGCGTCGAGGGTCGCGCGCGCTGGTACGGGCACACCGAGTGCCTGGGCGTAGGTTTCCCAGAACAGGTCGGGCGTCTCGCGCATCTCGTCGGCCGAGAGGAAGACGACACGGTCGAAATGGGCCGCGAAACTGGCCTGCAGATGCTTCAGATCCAGCACATGTTCGACCAGACCGCGATGCAGGTTGATGAATTCAGCGCCGGTCTCGCCGCCGCCCTCCTTGAGCGTCTGTTCGCGGGCGGCGCGGATCCATGCCACCGGATTGCGCACCATGACCAGCACGGTATCCGAGAGCTGGCAGGTGCCGACCAAGCTGGCGGCGATCCGTTGCAGTTCGGGAAGCAGGTGCTGGCGCACCGGGCGGTCGAGAAAACTCCAGCTCAGCGCCTCCGATGAACCCACCAGGGTCTGGCCGGGAATGGTTTTGAGCCCGTGCTCGAGGCGGGGAAAATTCTCGGTCTGCCCGCGCACGGCCAATTGCCGTGCTGCCTGGCCCGCCGCGCCGAGATTGGCGGTCGTATAGGCCGGATCGCGGCTCCACACCTGTTGCAGGAAACTACTGCCGCATTTGCCGAGACCGGCATGGATGAATGCTGCGGGATTGGACATGGCGGCTGGCTCGGCAGGTGGCGTTGCCGGAACGGTGGGGTGGTTCGCGGTTGGGATCAATCGGCGGGTGGCTCGTCCGCCGAATCCGGCTGCACCTCAATCGGCCAGACACTTCCCCATGGCGCTATCCACACTCCGTTCTTGTGTTCCAGCAATATGACCAGATCTTCGCGGACATGTCCGGGTGCGAACCTCCATTGCTGAACGGCAGTCTCGATTGCCAGGGCGATTTCGTCATCGGTGATGTTGGCGTGGACATCATAGGGATAACCCTGGCGCGACACCGAGAACAATACCGGCACATCGCCCTCCGGCAGGGCCTGATCCGCAGCGATGGCCGGCGCAATGAATTCGCACGGCCAGCTGTCATCGCTCCAGCAGGGTTCGTCGAGGATCAAGGCGAGGGCGGCGAGCAGGATCATGCCGTCATCAAAGCCGCCAAGTGTGGTGCTGGCAAGGAGGCCGTCCTCAGAGCCCCTCCGCCTTCGCCTTGCGCCAGAAAATGACCGCCAGAACCGTCGTCATCGCCGGCATCATCAGCCCGTATTCGCCAGTCCACAGGCTGGTATCGCCGGTATCGATGGTGAGCGGATTGAACAGCTTGTCGAAATAGACATTGTGGGCGGCGTGAAACATCACCGCCGGCCACAGACTGCCGGATTTGAAGGTGAAATAGGCCATGATCACTGACATGCCGCAAATCATCACGGTGAAGGCCGACATTTGCAGCCAGGCCTCGCCGCCGCCGTAAAACACCACGACCGGCCAGTGCCAGAAGGCCCAGATCACGCCGCTGAACAGGGCGACAGCACCGAACGGCATAACTTTGCGCAATTCCCAGACGAAAAACCCGCGCCAGCCAATCTCCTCACCGACAATCGTGCTCGCCGCCCGGATACAGCCAATCGTGCCAACCAGCACTACCATCACCGCGATCAGGACCGGGGTTGAGACCTGCAGCCCGGTCTCACCGGCCCATTCGGCCAGGGTTTCAGGATCGGGGAAACCACCCAGTCCGAGACCCCAGACCAGGCCATAGGCGATGGCGACATAGAGGATGGGCATGGCGAAAGCGCCGAGATTGAAGCGCCACTTGCCCCATCGCCATGGCAGCGAGGAAAGCGGCCGCCCGCGGATCGCCAGCGTCGCAAAGGCTGCCAACGCCGGACACCACATCAGCGGTCCGACATAGAGGCTGGTCGGATTGAGATTGACGATGGCGTAGTGAAAGACGGCGCTCAGGCCGGTGAGGATGGCCAGAAATATGGCAATCGTGGTCCAGGCCTTGCGGCGCTCGGTTGTGTCAGTGCTCATTCTGCGTGTCCCCGCGCTGATGGTCGCAGTGGTTTAGGCGCGGGAGCGGGGCGGGGATAGCGGGATGGTTGGGGGCGGCGTCCCGGGTGGAAATCCGCGCAGCTGACAAAACACCTTCCCCCGGAGGAGCGCAGCGAATTCCGGGGCCTGCCACTCGTTGCCAGTGCTGGTTCAACTCCGCTCCGGCAGACCCCGGAACAAGTCCGGGGGAAGGGTTGGGTGGTTTTTGGGGAGGGTATGCCCCTAGTGCGCCGCGCCCCAGGTCAGCCCGGCTTTCGCATCCACATCCAGCGGTACGCTGAGCTCCAGCGCCGGCCGGCAAGCCTCGCTCATCACCTTTTTGGCCAGCGCGATCATATCATCGGCCTGCGCTTCGGGCACTTCGAAGATGAGTTCGTCATGGACCTGCAGCAGCATGCGCGCATCGAGATTGGCGCGGGCAATAGCGTCGGGCATGCGGATCATGGCGCGGCGGATGATGTCGGCGGCGGCGCCCTGTAGCGGCGCGTTGATGGCCTGGCGTTCGGCGAACTGGCGCATATTCGGGTTCTTGTCGCTGATCGACGGGAAGTGGCAACGGCGGCCGAAAATGGTTTCGACATAACCGCGCGCCTTCACCTCCTCCTTCATCTTGTCCATATACGCCATGATGCCGGGGAATTTCTCGAAATAGGCGTTGATGAAATTCTTCGCCTCTTCACGTGAAACATTGATCTGATTGGCGAGACCAAAGGCGGAAATGCCGTAGATGACGCCGAAATTGATCGCCTTGGCCTTGCGCCGCACCATCGGGTCCATGCCCTCGATCGGCACGCCGAACACTTCCGATGCCGTCATGGCGTGGATATCGGCGCCATTGCGGAAGGCTTCCTTGAGGGTGTCGACCTCGGCAATCTCGGCCAGCAGGCGCAGCTCGATCTGGGAGTAATCGGCCGCGACCAGGACATTGCCCGGCTCGGCGATGAAAACTTCGCGGATGCGGCGGCCTTCCTCGGTGCGGATCGGGATGTTTTGCAGATTGGGCTCGTTGGAGGAGAGGCGGCCCGTCGTTGTCGCGGCGAGCGAGAAAGAGGTGTGGACGCGGCCGGTCTTGGGATTGATCGCGGCGAACAGGGCGTCGGCATAGGTCGATTTCAGCTTGGCGAACTGACGGTATTCCAGCAGCGCCACCGGCAGCGGATGACCGCTGGCGGCGAGCTCGTCGAGGGCGGCGGCATCGGTCGACCAGGCGCCGGTCTTGGTCTTCTTGCCGCCGGGCAGACCCATCTCGTCAAACAGGATCTCGCCCAATTGCTTGGGGCTGGCGACATTGAAGCTGCGACCGGCGGCTTCATGGGCCTGGGCCTCGGCGGCGGCCATTTTCTGGGCGAATTCCGAGGACAGGCGTTTGAGCTGGTCCGGATCGACCTTGATGCCACAATTTTCCATGCTCGAGAGCACGGCGGGCATGGGCCGTTCGAGGGTTTCGTAGACTGTGGTCTTCTTCTTGGCGACCAGGGCCTGTTTCAGGATCTCCCACAGGCGCAAGGTGACATCGGCGTCCTCGGCGGCGTATTCCGTCGCCTTGTCGAGGGGAACCTTGTCGAAGCTGATCTGGTTCTTTCCCGAGCCGCAAACCTCCTTGAAGGGCACGCAGGTGTGGCCGAGATGCATTTCGGCGAGCGCGTCCATGCCATGGCCGTGCAGACCGGCATCCATCACATAGGAGATCAGCATGGTGTCATCGATCGGCGCAATGTCGATGCCGTAGCGGGTCAGCACGCCGAGATCATATTTGAAATTCTGGCCGATTTTCAGCACGGCCGGGGATTCAAACAGCGGTTTGAGCGCATCGAGCGCCGCCTGCATCGGCAATTGCTCCGGCGCGACACCGGTATCGAACATATCGCCGGTCGCTGCCGGGTCGATATGGGCGAGCGGGATATAACAGGCCTTGCCGGGCGCTGTGGCCATCGAGATGCCGACCAGGCCGGCGGCATTGGAGGAGAGCGCATCGGTCTCGGTATCGACGGCGATAACGCCGGCGCTGTAGCAGCGCTCAATCCAGTCATTGAGCCGGGCCATGGTGGTGACGCACTCATATTGCGAGCGATCAATCGGCGCTGTCGCCGAGCCGGTCTCGTCGGCGGCGGGCCCGCCCAGCGTCTCCTCGACCTTGCGGGTGAAGGTGCGGAATTCCATCTTTTTCAGGAAGGTGACCAGGGTCTCGGCGTCAGGCTCGGTGATGCCGAATTCATCGAGCTGGGCATTGAGCGGGCTGTCGCAATCGAGCGTCACCAGCGTGCGCGACATGCGCGCATCATCGCCATGCGCGAGGAGTTTTTCACGGCGGGCATTCTGCTTGATCTCGCCGGCGCGCGCGAGCAGCGTATCGAGATCGCCATACTCATTGATCAGGAGCGCCGCGGTCTTGACCCCAATGCCGGGCACGCCGGGCACATTATCGGCGCTATCACCGGCCAGGGCCTGGACATCGATCACACGGTCCGGGCCGACACCGAATTTCTCGAACACGCCGTCAGCATCGATGCGCTTGTTCTTCATCGTGTCGTACAGGGTGATCCTGTCGGAGACCAGCTGCATCAAATCCTTGTCCGAGGAGATGATCGAAACGCGCGCGCCCTTGGCCTCGGCCTGGCGGGCATAGGTCGCGATCAGATCATCGGCTTCGTAGTTTTGCATTTCGACCGAGGGCGTGCCGAAGGCGCGCGTCGCTTCGCGGATCAGGGCAAATTGCGGCACCAAATCTTCCGGCGCCGGCGGCCGGTGGGCTTTGTAGAGCGGGTAGAGATCATTGCGGAAAGTCTTGCCGGAATGATCGAAAATCACCGCCAGATGGGTCGGTTTCTCGCCGGTATTGATGTCGTCCAGCAGCTTCCACAACATATTGCAAAACCCCTGCACCGCCCCGACCGGCGTTCCGTCCGAGCGCGTCAGCGGCGGCAGGGCATGATAGGCGCGGAAAATATAGCCCGACCCGTCGATCAGATAGACATGGCTGGAGGCGTCGACGGGTCTTTGAACGGCCATGGGAGAATCCTCGGGATTTTGCGTTGCCGCAGACTAGCGCGGCGCGGCGCGCAGGTCATGGGGCAGTTGCGGCGGGGAGACAATTTGCGCTCGTGTCTCAGGATTGTGTCGCTGACGCCATTCCCGGTACGCGCGAATCTAAAATTCTTTGTCCGAATTCGTCGGTTACCGGTTATTCGAGACTCTATTGAAAAAAATATAAATAAATATCAAACGATTACCCGAATTTCTATTCCGGACGGGTCGAGAAGCCGGCCGGACGAGGGGCGAGCGAAGCTGACTAACCGCCAAACCCCAATTGTCCCGCAACGATCCCGACCGCCGTGATGATCAGGATCGCTGCCAGATTGAGCCGGAACCCGGCCTTGATCATCTGGCCCTGGGTGACCGCGCCGGAGGCGTAGACGATGGCGTTGGGGGCTGTCGCGACGGGCAGCATGAAGGCGGTCGAGGCGGCAATCGCGACCGGCAGGACGAGTTGTTCCGGTGCGACACCGGCGCTGACGGCCAACACACCGAGCACGGGCAGGAAGGCGGTGGTGGTGGCGACATTCGAGGTCAGCTCGGTCAGGAAGACGACCGCGGCGACAACGATCAGGATCAGCAGCGCAGTTGGCCAGTCTGCGAGGAAGGTCAGCTGACCGCCGAGCCAGTCCGCCAGGCCCGTCGATGACAGGGCTGCCGCCAGCGACAGGCCGCCACCAAACAGGATCACGACATTCCACGGCAGGCGGGCCAGCCCGTCCCAATTCATCAAGGCCTCGCCACGCGCTTCGCCCTTATTGCCGGCCGGGACGAGAAAAGTCGCCAGCGCGCCCATGACGGCGATCTGGGTATCGGTCATCTGGATCGCCACCGGGATGCCCAGCGTGCCGGTGAGCCAGGCGAGCAGTGGATTCCAGCCCCAATTCCAGCCCTCGCCGGAGAAGAAGGGTGTCCAGGTGAGGAGTTCTGCCGGAAGGGAGCGGCCCATCCACAACAGGGCAACCGAGCCGAACAGGGCCGCGACGCGGATCTCCGGGGTCGTCATCTTGCCGAGCCCGCCGAGCTCGCGCTTCACCATGTCCTCGGCGGCACTGCTTTGCACATCACCCTTGAGATTGAAGGCGAGCCGGGTCAGCACGAACCAGCCGACCGGGAGCAGCAAGAGCACGGCCGGAATTCCCATTCCCATCCAGGTCGCGAAGTCGAGCGAGTGCCCGTATTCATTGCGCAAGAATCCGATGGCGATGAGGTTGGTCGGGGTGCCGACCGGTGTGCCCATGCCGCCGATCGAAGCTGCATAGGCGACGCCCAGGGCCAGCGCCGGAGCGAAGAATTTCGAGCTGACGCCCTCGCGTTCCACTTCCTGCGCCACGCGCAGGGCGATCGGGATCATCATCAGTGTCGTCGCTGTGTTGGAAATCCACATCGACAGCAAGGCCGAGGCGAGCATGAAGCCGCCGATCAGCGCTGCCGGATGGCCGCCGAATTTGGCGACGACATTCAGTGCGATACGCGTGTGGAGATTCCATTTCTCGATCGACAGCGCGACGATAAACCCGCCCAGCAGCAGCATCACGATCGGGCTGGCATAGGGTGCGGTGGCGGCGCCGGTCGAGACGATGCCGAGCAGCGGGAAGATGGCAATCGGAATCAGGGCGGTGGCAGCGATCGGAATCGCCTCGGTCGCCCACCAGGCAGCCATCATCAACCCCAGCGAAGCCAGCAGCCAGGCTTCGCGGCTGAGGCCGTCCGGCACGGGCATGAACTGCACGCCGATCGCGAGCACAATCCCGCTGATCAGACCGATTTTCTGGCTCGACATCTTGGACATGCAGCGCCTCCCCGGACGATTACGTCTCAGCCCTGCGGCGTCAGATGATCAGGCTTTCGGGTCCTGCGCCGAACCGGCCTTGACGTAGCGGCGGTCGCAATAGCCGCATTCGACGAAATCATCTTGGCCCATCTCGAGGAAGACCCGCGGATGGCCGAGCGCGCCGCCGCCGCCATCGCAGGCGAGGCGGTGGCCGGTAACCACGATGATTTCCGGCGGTGGAGTTATGTTTGCGGCGTCGGCCATGCATCAGCCCTCATGGACAGGGGATCGGAGGATGCCTAGTTATGGCCTTCCCACGCTGGCCGTCAATTCCGAGGCGACATGTCCGACACATCAAAACTGCCCGAATATGCGCTTGAAGCGATAGATTTGAGCAAAACCTATCGCGGTGGCGGCAAGACCGCCGACAAGGAGGCGCTCAGGGGAATCGACCTCAAGGTGAAGCGGGGCTCATTCTTCGGCCTGTTGGGCCCGAATGGTGCCGGCAAGTCGACCTTCATCAATATCTTCGCCGGGCTGACCAACAAGACCAGCGGTGTCGCCCGCACCTGGGGCGTTGATATCGACCAGGACAGCCGCGCCGCGCGCGCTGCCATCGGTGTCGTACCGCAGGAAATCAGCGCCGATGTGTTTTTCACGCCCTATGAAACGCTGGAATTGATGGCGGGATTCTATGGCGTGCCGAAAAAGGAGCGCCGCACCGATGAATTGCTCGAAGTGCTCGGCCTGTCCGACAAGCGCGACGCTTATGTGCGGCAATTATCAGGCGGTATGAAGCGCCGCCTTCTGGTCGCCAAGGCGATGGTTCATACGCCGCCAGTCCTGGTGCTCGACGAGCCGACCGCCGGCGTTGATATCGAATTGCGCCGTCAGCTCTGGGATTTTGTGCGCGAGCTGCACGCCAAGGGCACCACGATTGTACTCACCACGCACTATCTCGAGGAAGCCCAGGAATTATGCGACCAGATCGCGATCATTGACCATGGCAAGGTGATCGCCTGCGAGCCCAAGGAAACCCTGCTCAAACGCATGGACCGAAAGACATTGGTCATCACGCCGGGCGAGGCCCTGGGCGCCGTGCCGGCTTCGCTCGACGGGCTCGATGCGGAGATCCGGCCCGATGGCGCGCTGGCGATCTCCTATCGTTTTGGCGAAGTTTCGGTCGCCGAGATGATCGAGCGCTTCCATGCCAGTGGCGCCCGTATCGCCGATCTGCGCACCGAGGAAGCCGATCTGGAAGACGTATTCCTGTCACTGACCTATCATCGCGAGGACGCGCAGGCCGGACTGTCATAATTCTGACCGCGGTGATCGTCGCGGGATCCCGGATGGCGCGACGCTCTGGATTCGCTATCGGCAAATTGTTCACGCACCGGAAGCTGATCCGTTGACTGGCGCCAGACTGGTTGCTGACGCGGCTCATGTCCGGCGCCTCAGCCAATGGTCGGTACGTTTGAGCGCGCAGGAGCCGTGGCGCTCTAGCGTCCGCACCAGCTTCGCGGCCAGCTCTTCCATCGAGTAAGTGGAGGGTGCAGTGTGGATGGGTGGGGCAGCACCCTACTCGCCATCGGCCCTGCCCGATCATTCCACAGTACCGAGCCTTGAAAGGATGACCATGTCAATTTCGGACCAAGCCCCGCTCCAATCAGGATTTCACGCGAAGTCGACCGCAGCAGACGTCCTGGAGGATATCGATCTGGTTGGACAAATTGCCATCGTCACGGGCGGCTATAGCGGGATTGGGCTGGAAACGGTTCGAGCCTTGGCCAATAAGGGCGCGAAAATCATTGTCCCCGTCCGCTCCGAGGCGAAAGCGAAAGAGGCCCTCGCCGGGCTTTCGGGCGATATCACAACGGCGCCGATGGATCTGGCGGACCTGGCATCGGTCAGGCAATTTGCCGCGTCGATGCAGGATGCACTGCCCCGGCTTGACCTCCTGATCAATAATGCCGGCGTCATGGCGAGCCCGGAATCCCGGGTCGGGCCCGGTTGGGAATCCCAGTTCGGCATTTGCCATATGGGGCATTTTGCGCTGAGCCGGGGTCTGTTTTCGCTTATCGAAAAGGCGCCGGCGGCGCGTGTGGTCGCCTTGTCATCCACCGCGCACAAGATCTCGGACATCATCTGGGATGACATCAATTTTGAAAACACGCCCTATGATAAATGGCGTGCCTATGGCCAGGCCAAGACGGCGAATGCGCTGTTCGCCAACGCCCTGTCCCGGCGCCTGAAGAAATCTGGCGGCCTGGCTTTTGCCGTTCATCCGGGCGGGATTTTCACGCCACTTCAACGCCATTTGCCCAAGGAAGAAATGATCGCCCTGGGGTGGCTGGGCGAAGATGGTGAGCCATCAGAACTGGCCAAGGCGGGCTTCAAGACCCCGGAGCAAGGCGCCTCAACCACGCTTTGGGCCGCAACATCGCCAGAATTGATGTCCAGGCCCGGCGTCTATTGCGAAAACGCCGACATCGCGGCCGTGACGCTTCCGGACAGTCCGATGGCCCGCTTCATGGGCGTTGACCCGCACGCCTGCGACGATGAATCCGCCGAGCGGCTTTGGAGCCTGAGCGAAGACTGGCTTGCGGGCGCCTGATGCATTCCAGGGGATTACCGACCTGTCCCCTTTTTGCCCCTTTTGCCCTCGATACTGCTGGCAACGGGCCGTTCCGCCCGCTGAATTCGGGAGGCAGAGACAATGATGAAATTGGTCCGGCAGGCATTCGCGCTCCTCATCGCGGCACCGCTTTTCGTCTTTCTGACTTGGCTGTTTGGTATTTTCATGCAGCCGCAGGGCGGTGTGGGCGCTGGCCTGGCCCTGATTCTTATTCTGGGCAGCGCGATTTTTTCTCTGCTGACCTATCGCTGGCTGGCCCGGCCGGGCCCGAAACTCTATTTCCGAAATCGCGGCGTTGATGGCGTCGATAATGGGGTCGGTATCGGATTGATGGGGCTCAGCCAGCACGATCAAGCCGCCCGCCGCCGCGACGATTCTCATCAGGATCACCCTGGTGATTACGGATCAGATGGCGATGGCGGCGACTGACGCGACGGAGAGTCCGGTTCCGGCTCGCGCTTGACAACGATTAGATCATTAGCTAATCGTCTACTCATGAATGATGTTTTCAAAGCACTCGCTGACCCAACGCGCCGCCGGGTCCTGCAAATCCTGAAATCGGGACCGCAGGCCGCTGGCGAATTATCATCCGTCTTTCCGGTCTCAAAACCGACCATGTCGGCGCACTTCACCGTGCTGAAACAGGCCGGTCTGGTGACAACGGAAAAGGCCGGAAAATCCATCATCTATCACCTCAATGTGTCCGTCCTGGAAGAGGCCCTGCTGGGCTTCTCCGAGGCGTTCGGCTTTGGCCGCAACGCCATGGACGCCAATCAGGAGACACCCCAATGATCACTCGCAAAATTGGTTTTTCGCTGCTTATCGCTTTCGTTCTGATCGGCGCAGGCCTGGCCTCCGCCTGGGCTGCCAATGCTGAGCTGGTAGGCCCGGAATTTCCCGACCGCGTCGGCGGCGTCCTGATCGGGTTGATCCTGGCCCTGTTCTCCAACGCTGTAGCCAAGCGCATCAGTCATCGTGCGGTATGCGCAGACAGGGCAGCGGCCAAGCGCTTTGTCGGACTCACCATGGTGTTGGCCGGGTTGGTCTATGCCGGCGCCTACCTGTTTGCACCGCTGGAACTGGCCCGCTGGGTCGGGATGGGTGCCGTGATTACGGCATTGATCGCTGGTGCTGTGCGCCTTTTTTCGACGACCAGAAGCGCGCAGGCCGGATCAGACCACGACTGATCCAGCTTTGCGCTACGAGATTGCGCGGGCGAGGCGCATCGGTTAAGCCTCGCCCATCGAGCGCACCCGTAGCTCAGATGGATAGAGCGCTGCCCTCCGAAGGCAGAGGTCACTGGTTCGAATCCAGTCGGGTGCACCAGCCTTTTGCCTGTGTTTTCTCTTGCGTCCGCTGTTGCATCGTCTGACCCGAGAGGTCGCTTATATTGATCAGGGGCAGGCATGACCCAGGCACCCGAATTGATGGTCTCGCAATGGTTCAATACCGAGGCGGAGCTGAGCCTCGCCGCATTGCGCGGCAAGGTCGTCGTGATCGAGGCCTTCCAGATGCTTTGCCCCGGCTGCATCCTGCGCGGCATCCCATTGGCACAATCGATCGCGCGCACATTTAGCGCCGATCAGGTGGCCGTGATTGGCCTGCACACGGTGTTTGAACATCACGCCGCGATGCAGCCGGTATCACTCGAAGCCTTCCTGCATGAGTTTCGGGTCAGCTTCCCGGTCGCGGTCGACGCTGCCGGACCGGATGGTTTTCCAAAGACGATGACCGCCTATCAGATGCGCGGCACGCCGAGCCTGCTGGTGATTGACCGGGATGGCGCATTGCGAGCGCATTATTTTGGCCATGTTTCGGAACTGCAAATCGGCGCCGTCATCGCTTCACTGATCGCCCCGGAGCCCGTTCAATTCACGCCAACGGGGTCGGAAGTGTCAGGGGTTGGCTGCGCGGTTTGATGGGTTCGCGCCGCTACCGGTCGATTGAGATCCGGGGTTTGAATTCAGTCGGATGCGGGATATTCCGCAATTCATCTCCCGTTTGCGATTCCGTGGAGAACCCTGCCCAGACTGGCCCGCCGCGAGGTCCGGCAAGCCAAATCGGTCTGGATGTGCTAGGGTCGCGGAACGATCCTTTGCGATAGCAACCGATTAGGGGGACGGTGCCATGCCGCGTGCTCTGTTGTTCGTTTGTCTTGTGGCGTTGTTGCTGATGTCAGGGGCAGGCGCGGTCGAGGCCGCGCTGTTGGCCCAGGATGGTGAGGCCGAAACGGAGATTATCCGCGTCGACCTTGGCCAGCGGGAGCAGGGCGATGTGCGCCCGATCATGCTGCAAGCCTTCAACCGAAACTGCGAAAATCCACAGGACTTTCAGTTTGATGTCTCGCAAACCAGTTGGTTGAGAATTGCCGGCAGCAATGTCGTCTCCCAGCTCGGAACCGGCCAGACCGGCGCGATCGAGGCTATTGTCGATCTCAATAATGTGCCGCCCGGGCCACATGTCGGAACGATCGTCGTTGATTGTATCACTTGCGGCTGGTTCGTGTTCTCGACCTGCGAAGTCGATCGCCAGCACATCGAGTTACAGGTCGAGGTGACGCCGCTGCAGCAAAGGGCGGCCGCTGGCGCCTCCGGCCCGACAGGACCACGGGGCCAGCCCGGCGCGCCCGGACCCGCTCCCGCTCCCGGCGATCCGGATTTCGGCCCGGCGCTTATGGCCAATCCCGGCGTCACGGCACCGGGCGTCGACGGTGAACTTGGTGTCGCGCAGACCCGCCACCTCAACACGGCCCGGCGCAACGCCCTCAATGCCGCCGCCGCCCATCGCGCCGCGATCGCACGCGCTAATACCGCTCGCAAAAACAAGAATGATTGCGAGGACGAGCTTGCCCGCTTGCGGGCCGCACATGCGAGCGCCGCGGCGAATGCCCAAGCTGCCGCAACTACGCTCGCCGCCGCCCAGGCATCGCTGGCTGCCTATCAATCTGACATGGATGCGGCCGTCGCCGCCATGAACCGGGCGCAAACACAGCTGGAAATGGTCGCCGCCTATCGCACGATCATCTTCAACGAGGATGGGACGGGCAGCGACCGCTATGCCGAAGCCCAGGCCCAGGTTGATCGGGCCAATGACGCCGCTGAAGATTCCCAGCGCGAGTTCAGTCGTGTGCGGGCCTCTCATGATTCCCGCGTCGCTGCGGTGGCTGCGGCCCAGGCCGCGGCCACGGCCGCCAATGCCGCTGCGGCTGCCGCCCTGGCTGCGTTGCAGGCCAAGGAGCGCGAATGTTTCGGCCTGGCGGCAGAGGATGATGCGGCACAAGTCGCGCTCGGAGCGGCGACCACCGCGGCCGGTGCGGCCAATGCTGCAGCGGCGGCGGCCGCCACCCAGGCGCATATGCAAGCCGTCGCCAATCTGCGCACCGGCCTGCAGGCCAAGCGCGACCGGTTGCGGCGTTGTCATGATGCCCTGCGGCACCGGGCCCGCATACTGACGCGGGCGTTCCGCGCCTTGCGTGATCTCGGTGTGATCAATCCCAACCAGGTTTCAGCTGCCGATATCGATATCGAACGGCATGTTGCCACCAGCATTGCGCAGATCATCGCCGAGGGCGCAGCCCAGGCCGTCAGCCTGCCGACCCTCGAGGTTTTCACCATCCTCGACGGCTTGCAGGCGGCCTATGGTCTGGTCCAGATCCGGCAAGCCAATCTAACCCCGACCGCTGCCGGTTATCGCGGCGATGACTATTTGTCGGACTGGCTGGAAGACCATGGCCATGCCGATAATGATGCCGAGTCGCGTGAGGTCATCAATGAGATGGAGCGCTTCATCACCCATAACGGCAATACCGACTATCTGCGCCAGGAGTGGCAGCGCCTGTCTGATGATTGTGCCCGGCTGCAGCGCGAAATTGCCGAGGATGAGGCGAAGCTGGCGCGCCTTGAGCGTTAGCGCCGGCGTCGGCGCGCATCGGCCGCATCGGTCATCTCGTGCCGGATCAGGGCGCCGAGCATATTCATGCGCCGGCGCGGCGCCTTGCCAGCGGCCATACGTATAATGTTGCGGTAGAAATAGGCCATATTCGCCAAGCCATTGGCAGCGCGCATCATCGGGTTGGACGATTGCGGGCCGAGCCAGCCGGAGCCGAGGCGCATCGTGCGTTCCGGTGCAGGCAATGTCTCAATCTCGCCGGCGAGCAGCGCCTTGGGCAAGTCCGGATCAACGCATAGCGGCCGGGCGATCCCGATCAGGGAAATGCCATCCTCATTCAGTGCCGAGAGCATGGCAGCGCGCGTGCGAAATCCGCCGGTGACCATTAGCGGCACCGAGACGGTGCGGCGAATCGCGGCGGCATAATTGAGGAAATAAGCCTCGCGCTGACGGGTGCTTTCCTTGACCATGGCCGCGTCCTGATAGACCGGTTCCAGGCCGTCCAGGCCCATCATTTGCGGCTGCTCGTAATTGCCGCCGGAAATCTCGATCAAATCCACACCGGCTGTTTCCAGCAGCGCGACCACTGCGAGGCAGTCCTCGAAGGAAAACCCGCCTTTCTGAAAGTCCGAGGAATTGAGCTTCACCGCTATGGGGAAGCGGGCTCCGAGGCGCGCGCGGGCAGCGGCAATGATCGTCAGCAGGAGGCGAGCCCGGCCGGCGAGCTCACCACCCCATTGATCCGTCCGCTGATTGGTCAGCGGGTTGAGAAATTCCGACAGGAGATAGCCGTGGGCGGCATGGATCTGGACGCCGTCAAAACCAGCCTGTTGCGCGATAGTGGCGGTGTGGACAAAGCGGGCGATGACGTCATCGATCTCCGCAGCCGTCAACGCTCGCGGCGCGGCAAACCGCCCGCCAGGCAACGCCACCTCGCCAACCGCCGATGGCGCGACCGGCTCGGCGGCAACGGCCTTCTGTGATTGCCGTCCGGCATGGGAAATCTGCATCCAGATATGCCCGCCACCGGCCTGGCCAGCCTGGGCGAACGCCTTCAACGCGGCCATTTGTCCGGATGATTGTTCGCCCTCAATCACCAGATTGGCGGCGCGTTCGAGATAGCGCCGGTCGACCATGACATTGCCTGTGATCGACAGGCCGATCCCGCCCTCTGCCCATTTTCGATAAAGCCGGGCATGGCGCGGCGTCGCGCGGCCCAGCGGGTCGGCCAGTCCTTCGGTCATCGCGCCCTTGGCCAGGCGGTTGGGCAGGACTGCGCCGCAGGGCAGGGTGAGTGGCGTCGCGAGCTGGATATCCGGCATTGTCTTGTCTCCCACATTCATGGCGCTTCGAAATTGGCATTGACTGATCAGTCAGTCAACTTTATATCGAACCCATGATCGACAAACGCGCCAAGCTGATCGAGACCGCCACCCGCCTGTTTCACGAGCGCGGCTTCTGGGACACGCCGACAGCTTTGATTGCCCGCGAGGCTGGTGTCGCCAATGGAACATTATTCAATTATTTCCCGTCCAAGGCCGCTCTGGTCGAGGCGGTCTATCTCAGTCTGAAGCAATCCTGGGCGACGCATTTGCAGGCTGCCGCGCCGCAATCGGGCAGCGTGCATGACCGGCTGGCGGGCTATTGGACCGGCGCGATCGACTGGGCGCAGGCGCATCCGGACCGCCACGCCCTGCTCGGGCAATTGAAGCTCTCCGACGAAATCGGCGATGGCGCCCGGGCCCACGGAATCGACATGTTCGGAGCGACGCTGGAGCTGATCGGTGAGGCGATGGCGCGCGGGGAGATCCACCCGATCGAGCCGACCCTGCTCAAGGCCCTCGCCGAGGCCCAGATCAGTGCCGCGATCGAATTCCTGGTGAAGCATCCGGACGCGTCGGCCGATGAAATCGCCCGCACATCCTTCGAGATTTTCTGGCGTGGCATCGCCCTCGCCCCAAGTGGAGACTGAGCTCATGACACAGATCAATCCGCAGGCCCCGATCATGGTCACCGGCGCCACCGGTTATCTTGCCGGCGTCATCGTCAAGCATTTGCTCGAGGCCGGCCACACGGTCCACGCGACGGTGCGCAATCCCGACAAGGCCGAGGGCCTGAAATATCTCAACGCCATCGCCGCCGGAACGCCCGGCCAGATCAAGTATTTCAAGGCTGATTTGATGGATGCGGCTTCGTTTGAAGCCCCGATGGACGGCTGCGAGCTGGTGATCCACACCGCCTCGCCGTTCACGCTGAACGTCAAGGATCCCCAGACCGAGCTGATCGACCCGGCGGTCAATGGCGTGCGCAATGTGCTCAACGCGGCCAATGCGACCGAGACCGTCAAGCGGGTCGTGATGACGTCGAGCTGCGCCGCGATCTACAGCACCAATGCCGGCATCAAATCCATGCCCGAGGGCAAATTGACCGAAGCCGAGTGGAATACCCGCTCGAGCCTGACCGAGGAGCCCTATGCCTATTCCAAGACCCTGGCCGAGCAGGAAGGCTGGAAGATCGCCGGGGCCCAGGATCGCTGGGATCTGGTCGCCATCAACCCGTCTTTCATCCTCGGGCCGGGCATCAATCCGCAAACCACCGGCGAGAGCTATGCGATCATGATGCAGTTCGGCAGCGGCGCGATGGCCAATGGCGTGCCCAATTTCCGCATCGGTATGGTCGATGTCCGCGAAGTTGCGGCGGCCCATATCAAGGCCGGTTTCACACCCGAGGCGAACGGGCGCTACATCCTCTCGGCACATGATTCCGGCTTTCCGGAGATGGCGGCGGCGCTGCGGGCGCACTATGGCGACCAGTTCAAGATCGCCGACAAGCGCATGCCGAAATTCTTCGTCTGGCTGTTTGGACCGATGATCAATTCCGCCCTGACCCGAAAACGGGTCTCCGAGAGCGTCGACATTGATTTCCATGCCGATCATTCCAAGAGCGTGCGCGAGCTCGGGATCGAGTACCGGCCGATGGCCGAATCGGTGGTCGAGCTGTTCCAGCAATTGATCGATGCCGGCCGGTTGACGCCCGACAAGACGGCCCAGGGTTGAGCCTTGCGCCATCATGCGGCAGGCCTAGACTGCCGCATCGCTGTGGCTTGGAGAGATGATCATGCGCCGGATTTTGATTGCTGCGGTCTTGCTGCTGGGGATAACCGCCTGTCAGGCGCCTACGCCGGGGAGCGATGAGGCCAGCGGCGATATCCTCACCGTCTTTGGCGAAATCGGCACGGTCGATCGCGGTCCGGTCGACCCGGTCACCGAGCCGCTGTTCGCCGCCTTCGGCATGGAGTTCGAATCGGCCTGCCTGTTCAACTGGGCCAGCCTCAATGGTCTCGAACAACATGTCATTGAAACCGACTTCCCTGCGGGCGGTCCGGTCCGGCGGTTTTCCGGACCGCTGCTGCGCGATGTGCTCGCCATCACCGACCCGCGCGGAGACACGCTGATCGCGACGGCGCTCGATGGCTATCAGCGCGAGATCGACCTGGGGCGGGTGCGTCAGCATGATGTCATCCTCGCCCTGCAGATGAATGGTCAGCCGCTGGGGCTTGGCGGCTTTGGCCCGTCGATGCTGGTGTGGCCGCGCGGAAGTGATCCGACCCTTGTCGACATGACTGATGATGACTGGCTGTGGGGCGTGTTCGCGATCGAAGTCGTGACGGGCGTGCCAGAGTAATTTGCGGCGTGCGCAAGGGTCTAACAAAACCGGTTCCAATCCGCTTCGCTCCTGCCTAAGGTGCGCTCAAGCAGAAATCGGGGAAGACTATGCAAGACACTATCGGCAGCGCCGACACGGGCACGACGCTCGATCTCGTCACGGGTTACGTCAATTATGTAAACGGCATGGTGTGGGGACCACCCATGCTGATCCTGTTGCTGGGAACCGGCATCTATCTGACCGTCGGGCTGCGCTTTATGCCGCTGCGGAAGATCGGCTTTGCCTTTGGCGAGCTGATGAAAGGCCGCAAATCCGAGGGCGAAGGGGATGTCACCCCGTTCGCCGCCCTGATGACGGCGCTGTCGTCAACGATCGGTACCGGAAACATCGCCGGTGTGGCCGTGGCCATCGCCATTGGCGGGCCGGGCGCATTGTTCTGGATGTGGATGACGGCGTTGGTCGGCATGGCAACCAAGTTTTCCGAAGGTGTGCTGGCGGTGAAATTCCGCGAGATTGACGCCGATGGCCGCCGCGTTGGCGGGCCGATGTATTATATCAAGAACGGTATGGGCAAGGGCTTCGTCTGGCTCGGCGGCCTGTTTGCCATGTTCGGAGTTCTGGCCGGGCTCGGTACCGGCAATGCAATCCAGACCGTTGAAGTCGTACGCACCATTGGCGACACTTATGGCGTCGAATACTGGATCACTGGCGGCGTGATCGCCATTCTCGCCGGCCTTGTCATTCTGGGCGGGATCAAACGGATCGCCAGTGTGGCTGAAAAGGTCGTACCGGCTATGGCGCTGACCTATATCGCCGTCGGCCTGGTTGTCGTGGCTCTTAATTATACCGGCATTCCCGACGCCTTTTATCGCATCTTCTCCAACGCGTTCGGTTTCGGCGCGGCAGCGGGTGGCTTTTCCGGTGCCCTGATCATGCTGGCGATGCAGCGCGGCGTCGCTCGCGGTATCTTCTCGAACGAAGCGGGTCAGGGTTCGGCACCTATCGCCCACGCCGCAGCGCAAAACGATGATCCGGTCGATCAGGGCATCATCGCCATGCTCGGCACTTTCATCGACACCATCATGGTGTGTACGATCACGGGGCTGGCCATCCTGACCTCCGGGGTGATCCCGGCGGAATGCGATGCCGGCATGTTCGCGCTCGGCGGCAATATGCCTGCTGTTTGTGAGACCGGCGCGCGCATCACCAGCGATGCCTTCGCTTCGGCCCTACCGGGCTTCGGCCAGCACTTTGTGGCTGTGGCGTTGGCGCTGTTCGCCTTCACGACGATTCTGGGCTGGTCCTATTACGGCGAGCGTTGCGCGGAATACTTGTTCGGCGAAAAAATTGTGATGCCTTTCCGCTGGTTGTGGATTGCGATGATCATGTTCGCCACGATGCTTCTGTATGCGGGCGACAATATCACCGAGCTGATGAACACCTTCTGGCTGACCACTGACACGCTGACAGGCCTGATGGCGGCACCGAATCTGATAGCGCTGCTGGTTCTGTCTCCACTGGTCTTCAGGATGACCAAGGAATATTTCGACAAGCTGGAAGCGGCAAAGGCTGAACCGCCGGCACCCGCCGAGTAAGCTCAACTTTGTGATTGTGAGAGGGCCCCGCTTCGGCGGGGCCTTTTTCATGTCGACGAGGCATTAAGGGCGTGTCAGCGTGCGCGGCCTTGCTGGAACATGTTGGCGAACATCAAGCCGAGGCTGATACCGATCAGGTCGGCTACGACATCGGCAGCGGAGGCCGTGCGTCCGAGCGCTGCAGATCCCTGAACCAGCTCGATGCCAATTCCATAGGTCAACAGTGCGATCGATGTGATCCAGCCGCGCCTGGGCCAACCCATCCGCGCCAGAACCGTGAGCACAAAAAACGCCAGTAGATGCTCGATCTTGTCGGGGCCGAACAGCTCGGGGGGCGTCGGCAGGCCGGGTTGCAGCGCCAAATCCGTGATCAGCAATCCGGTCGTTACAAACAGCACACGCCCGGCCCAGCGCAGTCCCGCATCTGGACGCGCGGCTCCACTGTTTCTAGGGTCGCCGGAATTGTTTCGGGACTGATGATCCATGACCTCATTACTCAATGATATCGACCGCCTTGTGCGAGCGCGCTCTGACTGGACGCGTGGCGAAGCCGCGGAAATATACCGCGCCCCATTCAACGACCTGATCTTTGCAGCCCAGTCCGTGCACAGACGGTGCCATGTCGCGAATCAGGTCCAGACCAGCCAACTTCTGTCGATCAAGACCGGCGGTTGCGCCGAAGATTGCGGCTATTGCAGCCAGTCGGCGCATTTCGACACCGGACTGTCCGCCTCCAAGCTGATGCCACTCGACGAGGTCATGGTCGCAGCCGAACGCGCCAAGGCTGGCGGCGCGACGCGTTTTTGCATGGGTGCTGCCTGGCGCTCGCTGAAGCCGCGGGACGAGGAGAAGGTTTGCGCCATGATCTCCGGCGTCAAGGCGCTGGGCATGGAGACCTGCGTCACGCTTGGGATGCTCGGCGATGGTCAGGCCGAAAAATTGCGTGATGCCGGACTGGATTACTACAATCACAATCTCGATACGGCGCCAGAAGATTATGGCCGGGTGATCTCGACCCGCACCTATCAGGACCGGCTCGACACGCTGGCCCAAGTGCGCGGCGCCGGCATTCATGTCTGTACCGGCGGGATTGTCGGCATGGGCGAGAGCGAGGATGCGCGCATCGGGCTTCTGACCGAACTGGCGATCATGTCGCCGCAGCCGGAAAGCGTGCCGATCAATCATCTCGTTGCCGTACCGGGAACGCCGCTGGGTGATAGCAAACCGCTCGACGGGATCGACTTCGTTCGCACCATCGCGACGGCGCGCATCATGATGCCGCAATCCTTCGTGCGTCTGTCGGCCGGGCGCGAGGAAATGAGCCGCGAACTGCACGCGCTCTGCTTCCTGGCCGGGGCCAATTCGATCTTTGTCGGTGAAGAATTGCTGACGACGCCGAATCCCGACCAGCACGACGATATGGCGATGTTCCAGGCGCTGGGTCTGCAGGCCTCGACCCTGCCAGCGGAGTAATCAGCCCTCGCCAATCCGCGGTGGGCCGCCCTTCGTTGTCTGCGACGGTCCGAAGGCGCGGTCGAGCAGGGCTGTGGATTCCATGGCCAGTTCGATGGCGTCGGAGACATGCTGCAGGATGGCCATGTTGTTCGCCATCACATCGAGGGCTTCCGGCCGTAAATCGCTGGATATCTTGGTGCATCGCGTGAGGATGTCGGCGCGAAGTTCGATCAGAATATCTTCGAGCTTGCGCCCGTCGGGATTCTCCTCGGAAACCAGAAAATGGGTCATGCCCTTGCTCCATGCGGTGGATTCAACGGTAATATGCCCGCAAGAGAGTTAAATTTCGCCTCACGCGCGATTGCGCTGCCAATTGATGGAGCCAGGCAATGACGAAACGGACAAGTGGCCAAACACTCGGCGCGCACGCCGCGGTGGCTGATCTGGACGGCTGGGCGCCGGTCGAGGGCAAGGATGCGATCCACAAATCCTATCGCTTCGCTGATTTCAATGAAGCCTGGGGCTTTATGAGCCGGGTGGCGATACGTGCGGAGGTGATGAATCACCATCCCGAATGGTTCAATGTCTGGAACCGGGTCGATGTGACGCTGACGACCCATGATGCCGGCGGCGTCACCGCGCTCGATCTCGAACTCGCAGGTTTCATGGATTCTATCGCCGGGTGATTGGCGAGACTGGCGCTCCGGCACGTGGTGGTGCCGGAGCGCCATTATCGAGACGCATCAGTCCGAATTGACGATGACCATGCCAATCAACACGCGGGCGCCGTCTGTGCCCAGCGTCATGTCCGTAGCGTCCTGGAGAAGCTGGGCGATGCGGTCAGCATCGGGCACGGCACCGTAGCGATAATTGACACCGGTATAGACGCTCAGCGCCGTGATGTAGGCATTGCGCAACCGGGGCATGGAATGTTCGATCTGGCGACGAAGCCGGGAGTCTTCCACATCGAGGCCAGCCTCGATTTGCAGATTGCCGCGGGCGCGATAATCAGCCTGCACCGTCGCCATCAAGGGCGGCAGGGGCAGATAGCTGTCCGAAGAAGTCAGGCTGCGATGCCGGCTGTCCTGGGCAGGAGCCGCACTGCCACCGCCACCACCGCCGCTATACGCAAACGCCATTTCGCCGGGGGCCAGCAACAGGCACAGCGCCAGCGCGAGGGTCAGGGTGGATCGTACCGGGAATGCGGTTGAATGGCTCATGTCCGCACTCTAGCCCAGGGCTGGTAAAAGAAGCGTTCGCGCGCGGCCGATTGGCGCATTCGGCTGCGGCCAACCGGCTCCGAAACCCGGAAATGCTGAATATTCCCGACCCTCCGTGACCGCGGTCATGGGCATGTCTGAATGTTCTATGTCGTTGTGATGCTTGTGCTGTTGCCGGGTTCTGCGGGCCGCGTCGCAGCGTTTGATGCTGTGCTGCCCCTACCGTCCACAACGAGACATCTGCGAGAAAATTGCCCGCTGGGCATGCTGGATGGAGTGCAAGATCATTGAAGCGCGTTCTGCTCGTTGAGGATCACGAATCCGATGTCGCCCAGATAAAATCCGCCTTTGAGCGCGTTTCGGTGGAGGTTCAGCTTGAGCATGTCCGTTCGACGGAGCTGGCGTGGGAATTGATGCAGTGCTGGGCAATCGCCCCGAAGCGGCGGCGGCCGGTTTGCCTTCTATTGGGTCAGTTGTCCGCGCCGCGGGATGCGCTCTGGCTGTTGTGCCGAATGCAGGAGGATAAGCGGTTTCGTCAATTACCGGTTATCGCACTCTCTCGCGAGGCCGGCATGTCGGACCGAGCGCGTGTGTTTTCCAATGTCATCGGCGCGCTGGACCGGCCCGTCGATGATCTGGCCTGGAAACGCGCCATCACCGCCGTCGCCCGCATCAGCCAGGCCCTGCCCGATCGGGCAGGCACCTAGGGCGTCCGCACTTGGCGGAGCGAGCTCCAAATATTCAGAGATGGAACGGGTAGAGCAGGCCACCTTCGCTCAAAGAGCGTTGGGCCTGCCTGGCCGAAGCTCGCGCTGCGAGCGCCAAGACATGTGGAGTATTTGGTGCGGGGGTGTCCGCGTGCGCCTCTGGCTTCGGCGGGACATCCTTCGCTCGGAAGAGCGTTGGGCCTGCTTGGCCGAAGCTCGCGCTGCGAGCGAAGGATGGTGGAGCCAGACGGAATCGAACCGACGACCTCTTGCATGCCATGCAAGCGCTCTCCCAACTGAGCTATGGCCCCCAATATCCTGATCGCCGCGATGGGGTGCGGCGAGAGGCGCGGAAACTAGTCCCGCTTTTCACGCGGATCAAGCCTCAACGCAGCGCCATGCGCAGCGCCGGTGCGTACAGCTCACAGATCCTCGTCTTCACCCTTGGTGTATTCGGCAAAATCATCACCCTCATCATCGTCGAGCAGGACCGTATTGTCATCCTCGTCGACCGGGTCTTCGCCGTCATCTTCCTCGAAACCATCCGGAATATCATCGCTGAGACCGGAACCCTCATCATCGTCGTCTTCATCATCGACCACGATGTCATCGCCGGCTTCGCCAACTTCCGGCGTGTCGTCGACTTCATCCTCGAATCCGTCAGTCTCGACCGGCTTGGCCTTGGCCGGCACGTCGTTATCGTCAACCGGCTCCGCCGTAACTTTCAGCTTTACGGGCACCAGTTCGGGATCGAACTCGTGGACACACTTCGGACACCGCGCCGGGCGGCGGCCCAGATCGTAAAATTTGGCGGCGCACTTTGGACAAGTGCGCTTGGAACCCAGTTCATGTTTGGCCATGACATCCCTTCACAACCGGTTTTGTTTTTCGGCGCGACCCGTTGCCACGATCATCGCGCTCTGTCAAAACTTGATCGCCGTCTTCTCACCCTAATCGTTGAAATTCAGTTGATGACCCAGCTTGCCCCCCAATTGCAAGGCCCGTTTCTGGCGCGCCCGAGCGGGCCGCTCACCGGCACCCTCGCGGCACCGCCCGACAAGTCGATCTCGCACCGCGCCCTCATTCTGGCGGCGCTTGCCCAAGGCGAGACCAAAATCACCGGATTGCTGGAGAGCGCCGATGTGCTCAACACGGCCAAGGCGGTCGCAGCGCTCGGTGCAGAGGTCGAACATATCGGCCCCGGTGGCTGGCGCGTCGTCGGCACGGGTGGGCGATTCGCGACACCGGATACGCCGCTCGATTTCGGAAATTCCGGCACTGGTGTCCGGTTGATGATGGGCGCGATCGCCGGCAGTGGCACCGGTGCTGACTTCACCGGCGATTCAAGCCTTTCCAGCCGGCCCATGCGGCGCGTCACCGACCCGCTGGAAATGATGGGCGCGCATTTCTCCAGCACTGACGGGCGCCTGCCCGCCACACTCGCACCCTCACAACTGCACGGCATTTCCTACGCGCCGCCCATCGCTTCGGCGCAGGTGAAGTCGGCCCTGTTGCTGGCCGGTCTCGGCGCCAGCGGCGACACCACCATCACCGAGCACCATGCCACACGCGATCATACCGAAACGATGTTGCAGGCCTTCGGTGTCACCCTCGATATCGCCCGGACCGGGGACGGCGTCCGGATCCGTCTTCCGGGCCCGCAGTCACTGAAGGCGCAGGACATCACAGTGCCGGGCGATCCATCCTCGATCGGCTTTGCGCTGGTGGCAGCGCTGATCTGTCCCGGTTCGTGCATCCAGATTGACGGCGTGATGAATAATCCCTCACGCACCGGGCTGATCGAAACGCTCAGGGAGATGGGCGCCGATCTTGAGATTATTCCCGGCGTGGAAATGGCCGGCGAGCGCACGATGAATATCACGGCTCGTTATTGCCGATTGCACGGTGTCGATGTCCCCGCCTCGCGCGCGCCCTCCATGATTGACGAATATCCAGTCCTCGGCGTCGCCGCCGCCTACGCCATGGGCACGACCCGCATGGCCGGTCTCGCCGAGCTGCGCGCCAAGGAAAGTGACCGGCTGGTCGGTACCGCCGAACTGTTGCGCTGCAACGGCGTCGAGCTCGAGGTCGGCGAGGACAGCCTGACCATCCACGGCAAGGGGCCTGGTTCGGTCGCTGGCGGCGGCATGGTGCTGACACATCATGATCACCGGCTGGCCATGAGCGCCCTCGTGCTCGGCCTCGCGGCACAGCAGCCGGTGAGTATTGACGATGCATCGATGATCGCAACCAGCTATCCCGGCTTCGCCGACGACATGTCAACGTTGGGCGCGACACTGGAGCCGATCTGAAATGATTATCGCCGTTGATGGACCGCTCGCCTCGGGCAAGGGCACGATCGCCAAGGCCCTCGCGCGCCATTTCAGCTTGCCGCACCTGGATACCGGCTCGCTTTATCGCGCTACAGCTGTCGCGGTGCTTGATGCCGGGATCGATCCTGCCGACGAGGTCGCGGCAGCGGCGGCAGCGCGCGCCCTCGATGTCGCAGCAATCGATGAAGCCCGGATCCGCACCGCTGATGCCGGCGCGATGGCCTCGCGCGTTGCGGCTCTGCCCGCCGTGCGCGCGGCGCTCTATGAGTTGCAGCGGGACTTCGCCAAACAGGCCGGCGGCGCCATTCTGGACGGTCGCGATATCGGCACGGTGATCTGCCCCGATGCCGGTGTGAAGCTGTATGTCACCGCCAATGCCGAGACTCGCGCCGACCGGCGCTGGCGCGAACTGACGGCGAAGGGAGATCCGATCAGCTATCAAACCGTGTTGGCCCAGACCCGGGAACGCGACGCGCGTGACACCGAGCGCGCCGATGCACCGATGCGGCCAGCCGACGACGCAACCTTGCTTGATACCTCGTCCTTGAGTATAGACGCGGCGATTGCTGCGGCCATACGTATTGTGGAAAACGCCAAGACGGCGTGATCCACAAGGGTCTTGGCGATCTCGAAACCGGGCTTACCGACTTCAAAACGCGCGCGATTTCATGATCACCGCGAGCTTTGGCGCCGACGTCCATGGAAAAACCCCTTGCCGGGCCAATCTGGCCCAGCGGTGCGAATTATCCCGCATTTCGCGGCTCGCATCGCATTCTGGAGCAACCTCTTACATGTCTACCGAAACCCTTACCCCGACGACCGACGATTTTGCCGCCATGCTCGAAGCGAGCCTGGCCGGCCGCGACCTTGCCGAAGGCCAGGTCATCAAAGGCATCGTCACTGCCATTGAAAATGATGCCGTCGTCGTCGACGTAGGTCTCAAGACCGAAGGCCGTATCCCGGTCCGCGAATTTACCGGCCCTGGTTCCAAAGCCCCCAAAGTGGGTGATGAAGTCGAAGTCTTCCTCGAGCGCATCGAAAATGCACTCGGCGAAGCCATGCTGTCGCGCGACAAGGCTCGCCGCGAAGAAAGCTGGGATCGCCTCGAGCAGTCCTTCGAAAAGAAAGAACCTGTCAACGGTGCCATCGTCGGCCGCGTCAAGGGTGGTTTCACGGTCGACCTGGGCGGCGCCAGCGCCTTCCTGCCAGGTTCGCAAGTCGATATCCGCCCTGTGCGCGACGTCGGCCCGCTGATGAACCAGGAACAGCCTTTCGCCGTTCTCAAAATGGACCGTCCGCGCGGCAATATCGTCGTTTCACGCCGTGCCGTGCTTGAAGAATCGCGTGCCGAGCAACGCGCTGAACTCGTTGGCCAGCTGGCCGAGGGCGAAGCCCGTGACGGTATCGTCAAGAACATCACCGATTACGGCGCATTCGTCGATCTCGGCGGTATTGATGGCCTGCTGCACGTCACCGACATGTCCTGGAGCCGCGTTGGTCATCCATCCGAAGTCGTTGAAGTCGGTCAGAACGTCAAAGTTCAGATCATCAAGATCAATAAAGAGACCCAGCGTATCTCGCTCGGCATGAAGCAGCTGATGTCCGACCCATGGGAAGGCGTTGCCGCCAAATACCCTGTCAGCGCGACATTCAAGGGCCGCGTGACCAATATCGCCGAATACGGTGCCTTCGTTGAACTCGAAGAAGGCGTTGAAGGCCTGGTCCACGTTTCCGAAATGAGCTGGACCAAGAAGAATATCCACCCAGGCAAGATCCTCTCGACCTCCCAGGAAGTCGAAGTCATGGTTCTCGATGTCGACGCCGACAAGCGCCGCATCTCGCTCGGCGTGAAACAGACCCAGCGCAATCCATGGGAAGTCTTCGCCGAAACCTATCCGGCGGGCTCGCAGATCCAGGGCGAAGTCAAGAACATCACCGAATTCGGTCTGTTCGTTGGCCTGGAAGGCGAAATCGACGGCATGGTTCACCTCTCCGACATCTCGTGGGATCAGTCGGGCGAACAAGCCATCGAAGCCTTCAAGAAGGGCGACCTGGTCGACGCGAAAGTTCTCGATGTCGATATCGACAAGGAACGCGTCTCGCTTGGTATCAAGCAACTGGCCGGCGATCCGATGGATTCCTCCGGTGCCAATCGTGGTGACACCGTGACCTGTACGGTCACTGAAATCACCACTGGCGGCATCGAAGTCACCTTCGGCGACGACGCAGCCGTCAAAGCCTTCATCCGCAAGTCCGACCTGTCGCGCGATCGCGCCGAACAGCGTCCGGAACGTTTTGCGGTCGGCGACAAGGTCGATGCCCGCATCACCAATGTCGACAAGGCTTCGCGCCGGGTTTCGCTCTCGGTCAAGGCGCTTGAAATCGCCGATGAACGCGATGCGGTCCAGCAATACGGTTCGTCCGATGCCGGCGCATCGCTCGGTGACATTCTCGGTGCAGCCATGCGCGAGAAAGATGCCGACAAAGGCGAATAAACTGGCCTGACCCTTCGGGGTTGCGTAGAAATGGCGGTCGGAGCTCCTCGCTCCGGCCGTTTTTTTTGAACCTGACGCATTGACGTGAGCGGCTGCAAAGGTCAGGCTCGCACTTTCAGGCGTGGAGATGTCGCATGATCAAATCAGAGCTGATCGACAAACTGGCCGAAGCCAATCCGCATCTCTACCACCGGGATGTCGAGCGGGTGGTCAATACGATTCTTGATGGCGTTACTGAATCCCTTGCGCGCGGCGAACGGGTCGAACTGCGCGGCTTTGGTGCCTTTTCGGTGCGCCACCGTCCGGCCCGTGTCGGTCGCAATCCGCGCACCGGTGACAGCGTTGCCGTCAAGGAAAAGCACGTCCCATTCTTCAAGACCGGCAAGGAATTGCGCGAACGCGTCGATGCATCGCGCGCCTCGAAGCTGATGCCGGCCTGATAAACGACACCGGTTGCGCTGACCCGCCATGGCACGCTGTGTCTGTGATCCTGATCTCCGGTTATATCCGGCTTCCCCCAGGCGCGGCGAGACGCTAACTCAACAACCATGATCAGGATCAAATTCTGTGGCCTGAAAACCGGGCGCGATGTCGCTGCCGCACAAGCGGCTGGCGCACGCTGGACCGGTTATGTGATTTTTCCGGCCAGCCCACGCCATGTCTCACCTGGCCTGGCCGGGGAGTTGGCGCATCTGGCCAAGGGCACCGAGACTGTTGCCGTGATGGTCAATCCCGATGACGCGCTATTGGCCCAGATCCGCGATGCCATGCGGCCGGACTGGATTCAGCTGCACGGCTCGGAGAGCCCGCAGCGCGTGGTCCAGGCACGGGCCTATGCGCGCCAGGGCATTATCAAGTCGATCCCCGTTGCCACCGCTGCCGACCTAGCGGCCGCGCGCGCCTATGATCGTATCGCCGACATGCTGTTGTTCGACGCCAAACCGCCCAAGGACGCCGACCGGCCCGGCGGGTGGGGCGAGGGCTATGATTACGCCTTGCTGAAAAACCTGGGCCTATCTGTGCCCTGGCTCTTGTCCGGCGGGCTTGATGCCAGCAATGTCGCCGTCGCTGTCGCAGCCAGCGGCGCCCAGGCAGTCGACGTGTCCTCGGGCATTGAATCGGCGCCAGGCATCAAGGATGCGGCACGGATACATGCTTTTGCCGATGCGCTGGCACGCCCGGCGCCCGGCCAGACCTGAAGGAGAGCGCCATGAGCGAGACTGCGCCCGTCGACACCCGACCCAATTCGCTCTCGGCCTGGCCCGACAGACAAGGCCGTTTCGGCGATTTCGGTGGCCGTTATGTCGCCGAGACGCTGATGCCGCTCATTCTCGAGCTGGAAACCGCCTATGAAGCGGCGAAGATCGACCCCGAATTCATCGCGACCATGGATGAATTCCTGCGCGATTATGTCGGCAAGCCGAGCCCGCTCTATCATGCCGCACGCCTGACCGAGGCCTTCGGCGGGGCGCAGGTCTGGCTCAAGCGCGATGAGCTCAATCATACCGGCAGCCACAAGATCAATAATTGCCTCGGCCAGGTCTTGCTCGCCCTGCGCATGGGCAAGACCCGCATCATCGCCGAGACCGGCGCCGGCCAGCACGGTGTCGCCACGGCCACGGTCGCGGCGCGCTTCGGCTTGCCCTGCACGGTTTTCATGGGTGCAACCGATGTTGCGCGCCAATCGCCCAATGTCTTCCGCATGAAACTGCTCGGCGCCGAAGTCGTGCCCGTCACTTCTGGCACGGGCACGCTGAAGGATGCGATGAATGAAGCGCTGCGCGACTGGGTCACCAATGTGCATGACACTTTCTACGTCATCGGCACGGTGGCCGGCCCGCATCCCTATCCCGCCATGGTGCGCGATTTCCAGTCGGTGATCGGACGCGAAGCGCGGGCGCAATTCCTCGAACGCAATGATCGCCTGCCCGATGCCTGCGTTGCCTGTATCGGCGGCGGCTCGAATGCGATGGGCCTGTTTCATCCCTTCATCGATGATGAGGATGTTCGCCTGATCGGCGTCGAGGCGGCTGGCCTGGGCCTGGACACCGACAAGCACGCAGCCAGCCTCAAGGGCGGCCGCCCCGGCATCCTCCATGGCAACCGCACCTATCTTCTGCAGGATGATGACGGCCAGATCATCGACGCCCATTCGATCTCCGCCGGGCTGGATTATCCCGGCATCGGCCCGGAACACGCCTTCCTGCACGACATGAAGCGCGCCGAATACGTCTCCGCGACCGACGTCGAAGCGCTGGAAATGTTCCAGATCTGCTCCAAGCTCGAAGGTATCATCCCGGCGCTGGAACCGGCCCACGCGCTGGCCCGCGTCCGCGACCTGGCCAGGGAGCTGGGGCCCAAGGGCATGATCCTGATGAATATGTGCGGCCGCGGCGACAAGGACGTGCCGCAGGTCGCGGAGATGCTGGGAGTGAAGCTCTGACATGAAGAATCGCCTCACCACCCGTTTTTCCGAGCTGGAAGCCTGGGGTCGTCCCGGTTTTGTCGCCTATATCATGGCTGGCGATGGCGACAGTGCCGGCCTGCTCGCGGCCTTGCCCGATGCCGGTGCCGACGTGATCGAGCTGGGCATGCCCTTCACCGACCCTATGGCCGATGGCGCCTCGATCCAGGCCGCCGCCCTGCGCTCACTTGATGCCGGGATGACGCTGAAGGGCACACTCGAGCAAGTCAGGGGCTTTCGAAAGCATAACCACACGACACCGATTGTCCTGATGGGTTATGCCAATCCGATCCATTCCATGGGCTGGGAAAAATTCGCCAAGGCGGCCGCCAAGGCCGGTGTTGACGGGCTGATTTGCGTTGATCTTCCGCCCGAAGAAGACGCCGTGCTGCGGCCGCATCTGGCCAAGCTAGGCATTTCAATGATCCGCCTCGCCACCCCGACGACCGACGACAAGCGGCTGGCCACCGTGGTCGAAAACACATCGGGCTTCGTCTATTACGTCTCGACTACGGGCGTAACCGGGACTGGCTCCGGCGCGGTCACCGATGTCGGCAATGCCGTGGCGCGCGTGAAGGCGGCGAGCGGCCTGCCGGTCGTGGTCGGCTTCGGCGTTCGCACGCCGGAACAGGCCAAAGCGATCGCCCAATGCGCCGACGCGGTCGTAGTCGGTTCAGCAATTGTCGATGCGATGCATGATGGCGGTGTTGCGGGAGCGGTAAAATTGGTGAAAACCTTGTCTAGCGCCACGCACGGCGTCAAACGATGAGAAACGGACAATGAGGGATCGGGATTCAGAGATGAACTGGCTTTCCAAGATCACCCCGCCGGGGATGTCGAAAATCTTCTCCAAGCGAGACACGCCTGACAATCTCTGGGTCAAATGTCCAATCTCCGGCGAGATGGTATTCCAGAAGGATCTGGAGGCGGGCCAGTTCGTCACGCCTGCGGGCCATCATATGCGGATCGGGCCGGCCTGGCGTTTCCAGTTCACCTTCGATGACGCATTCGAGGAATTGAGCACGCCGGAAGTGCCCCGGGACCCGTTGAAGTTCCGCGATGAGAAGACCTATGTCTCCAAGATCGCCGCAGCACGCAAGAAGACCGGCCGCGACGATGCGATGGCGATTGCCGTCGGCCGTATTGGCGGCGTCGAATCCGTGGTCCTGGTGCAGAATTTCGCCTTCATGGGCGGCTCACTCGGCATGGCCGCCGGCGAGAGCTTCATCAAGGCGGCCGAGACCGCAATTGCCAAACGGGCACCCTTGATCGTCTTCACCGCTGCTGGCGGCGCACGCATGCAGGAAGGCGCCCTGTCGCTGATGCAAATGCCGCGCACCACGATTGCCGTCGAGATGCTGCGCGATGCCAGCCTGCCCTATGTCGTCGTCCTGACCGATCCAACGACGGGCGGCGTGACCGCCTCCTATGCCATGCTGGGCGATGTCCAGATCGCCGAACCGGGCGCCCTGATCGGCTTCGCCGGTCCGCGCGTGATCGAGCAGACCATCCGCGAAAAATTGCCCGAGGGCTTCCAGCGCGCGGAATATCTGCTGGAGAAGGGCATGATCGACCAGGTCGTGCACCGTCACGAGATCCCGGCGACGCTGGCCCGCATGCTGCGCGTTCTGATGAAACGGCCAAGCGCGTCCACTCCCGGTCGCCTGGCACCGCCCTCGCCTGACCATGTGGCGACGGACGGAGGATCGCATGAGCACCCGACGCCAAGACGTTGACGATGCGCTGACGCGGCTTTCGCGGCTGCATCCCAGAAAGATCGACTTGTCGCTGGGGAGGCTGCAACGTCTGTTGACGGCGCTCGGAAACCCCCAGGACCACCTGCCGCCGACGATCCATGTTGCCGGTACCAATGGCAAGGGTTCGACCTGCGCCTATCTGGCCCATATGGCCCGGGCCAACGGCCAGAAGGTGCACGTCTACACCTCGCCGCATCTGGTGGATTTCAATGAACGTATCCAGATTGACAGCCAGCCGGTTGGCGACCAGGCGCTGATCGAGGCCTTCGCGCGCTGCGAGGCCGCAAATTTCGGCGAACCGATCACTTTTTTCGAAATCACGACAGCCGCCGCCTTCCTCCTGTTCAGCGAACACCCCGCTGATCTTCTCATCCTCGAGGTCGGGCTCGGCGGGCGCTTCGATGCCACCAATGTGATCGCCAAGCCGGTACTGTGCGTCATCACCGCGATCGGGCTCGATCACCAGGAATTCCTCGGCGATGAAATTGGCATGATCGCGCGCGAGAAGGCGGGCATCTGCAAATTCGGCGTCCCGACCATTATCGGCCGTCAGGACCCTGAGGCCGAGGCGGCCCTGCTCAAGGAGGCTCGCCGCGTTGGCGCACTGACCTATGTCTGGGGTCAGGACTTCCGGGCCTATCAGCAACATGGGCGCCTGACCTATGAAGATGAGAGTCGGGTCTGGGACCTCCCAAGTCCCGGTCTGATTGGACCACACCAGATAGACAATGCCGGTGCCGCGGCCGCCTGCGCCGCCGTCCTGCAATGGCCTGAAGCCTGTGTCGCCGACGGCATCGCGCACGCGACCTGGCCAGCGCGACTGCAAAACATCACGCGCGGTCCGCTCGGAGAAATTGCCCGCAGTCATAATGCCGAGCTCTGGCTTGATGGCGGGCACAATCCCGCTGCCGCGGCGGCATTATCCCATGCCCTGGCCGATATGGATGAGCGCGAAGATCGCCCGCTTGTTCTCATCGCCGGCTTCTCGCCCAAGAAGGATGTCCAGGGCTGGTGTTCGCATTTCGCCGGCCTGGCGCGGCGTTTGATCGCCGTCGAATTCAACTCCGGTCGCGGCGGCTCCCAACCAGCAGAGGCCGTTGCTGCGGCGTCAAACGCCGCCGGCCTCAAGGCGGAGGTGGCCACCAGCCTGCTGAACGCCGTCAAGAACGCTGCCAAGGAAGTCCCTGCGCCGCGCATCCTGATCGGCGGCTCGCTCTACCTGGCCGGCGAAGCGCTGGCGCTCGGCGGATCGGCGCCGCACCAGACGCCGGGCTGATCGGGATACCGCGCCTGCTGCATCCGATCATGCCGCGGGGTGCATCTGGAACCTGTCACTCACACCGAACCCGGACAGGATTCTTCATGCCCCGTTACCAGCTTTTCACCGCCTCCCTGCTCGCTCTGGCGCTGGCGGCGCCGGGTCTCGCCCAAGATACGCCGTCGCATGCCGACTTTCCGGCCCTTGCCGACGCGATCAATTCGACGATGCACGCACATCACTACAACCCCGCGGAGCTGGACAGCCCGGCCTATCTCGCCGTCGAGCAGGCCGTGCGCGAACTGGCGCAAGCCGCGACCACAGACGAGGCTTTCAGAATTGGCTTCGAAGCGATCTGGGATGATGGGCCTTTCTCCCATGTCGATCTGCGCCATGAAGACCGCGATGCCGTGGCGATCACCGACTGGATCGACACGCTGCGGATTGGTGGCGGCGGCGCGGCGCTGAGCTGGAATGGCGATATCGCGGTGCTGACTGTCAATACGATGATGGGCCTTGATACGATCGAGGAGATCGAGGCGGCCTATGACGAGATCGCTACGCATGAGACGACGGCGCTGATCATCGACCTGCGCGCCAATCGCGGCGGCATGTTTGCGTTCAAACCGCTGGTTGAACACGTGTTGGCCGGGCCGCTGGATATCGGCGTTTTCGTCTCGCAGGGCTGGAACGCCCACATGGATCGCGCGCCCGGACCGCAGGACATCACCGGTGTCGAGCCCTGGACTGGTTGGTCAATCCGCGATTTCTGGGATTCGGCCCAGGCCAATGACCTCACCCTGGCACGACTCAATCCCGATGGGCCGCATTATGCGGGACCAGTCTATGTGCTCGTCAGCGAGCGTACCGCCAGCGCGGCCGAGATCGCAGCCGACGCGCTGCAAGCTTCGGGACGTGCGACCCTGATCGGAGAAATCACAGCCGGGCAGATGCTGTCGCAGCGTGTCTATGACATGCCGGGCGGTTTTCAGCTCTATCTTCCCATTGCGGACTATTATTCGATTGCCAGCGGACGCATTGAGGGCGTCGGCCTGACACCGGACATGCAGCAGGATGCGGAGACGGCGCTGGAAACGGCGCTCGGACTGGCGCGGCCATAAAAAAACGGGCTCCTGCAAGGGAGCCCGTTTTTCTGTCCGGCGGCCGCCTGAACGACCGCGCGTGCCTGCCGGATTACGCGGAGAGTGTCTCGCGAACCCATTCGGTGATCTTGCCCTTGGCCATCGCACCGATCTTGGTCGATGCGACCTGGCCGCCCTTGAAAATCATCAGGGTCGGAATGCCGCGAACGCCATACTTGCCCGGCGTCAACGGGTGATCATCGATATTCACCTTGGCGACGGTGAGCTCGCCGGCCATCTCTTCGGCCAATTCTTCAAGTGCGGGTGCAATCTGCTTGCACGGGCCGCACCATTCGGCCCAGAAATCGACAAGCACGGGGCGATCCGCATTGAGGACATCAGACTCGAAGGAATCATCGCTGACCGCTTTCGTCGCCATGGGCTACTCCTTTGTTCGGGACGAGTCCGGTTGGTCCGGACCCATTACATGAGGCGTGAGGTAAGCAGCGCCGCGTCAATCGTCAAGAGTTTGCACCTGACAGGACACCGTCCAACAACTCTGCGGGGATTTCCATCAGCCGTGCCGCATCGGTCCACAGCAGGGCGCAACGCACCGTCTTGCCCGGGTGAAGGCTGCGCAGCAAAGCCCAGTAGGCCGCCATCTGACCGAGATAGACCCGCGCCACACCACCGACATCGAGCGGTGGCGGACGATTGGTCTTGTAGTCGACAATCAGAACTTCGTGATCAGTGACCACCAGCCGATCGACCTGGCCGCGCACTTTCGTGCCCGGCGGCAGTCCCGGCGCGGTCCCGGTCAGCGCAACCTCGGCGCGGCTGCCCGGCCCGAACAGGGCAGCGAAATCCGGGTGATCGAGAATCCCCAGGGTTTCCTCGATGATGACTGACTGCATTGCCGCATCGAGATCGGGTTGCGCTGCCACGAAGCGGCTGGCCGCGTCGCGGCGACGATCCGCATCGAGATCGGGCAGGGTTTCGAGCAATTTATGGATGACTTCGCCGCGCCTGAAACGATGACCACCCGGATCGAGCAAAGGCGAAATCACGGCTTCCGCTGTCCCGTCCTCCGCCAGCAGACGCGAGGGAGCAATAGCGCGCAGGGCGCCCGCTTCGGCAACGGCCGGTTCGGTTGCCCAAACTGGCAGCGCGATGGCGGCTGCCGCTGCGCGATCATGGCCGCCGAGCGCGATTGGCGCATCGCCCAGTCGCAGACCCGCACCAACCCCCTCGACACGCGCCGAGAGCGGTGTCTCGAATTCGGCCCAGTCATCGCCGGTCCATTGCGCCGCCAGTTGCGTGTACCAGCTATCCTTGGCCACGCTTCCCGTTCCGCGTCCCTGACGCCAGCCGCAGACAATCAGGCGGTCACGGGCCCGAGTCAGGGCGACATAGAGCAGGCGGCCATGTTCGGCCTGGGTCTTGGCCGCATCGGTTTCGCGCATCTCGGCAACGAGAGGCGGGTCCTCGGCCTTGCGCTGTGACCAGATCAGACCGGCTTCAGCATGACTGAAGATGGGTTCCCCCTTGCCAGTAGCCGGCGAACGCGTGGTATCCGGCAGGATAATGACAGGCCGCTCCAGCCCCTTGGACGCATGAACCGTCATCACCTGGACCTCGTCCCGGTCCGTGCTCATTTCGCGCTTGAGCTGGGTCTCTTCGCCCTGCAGCGAGGCGACAAAACTGGCCATCGCGCCGCCATGCTCGCGCTCATGCTCGAGGGCGCGGCCGAGGAAAACTTCAGCGGGATCGCGCGCCTCCTCACCCAGCCGTGCCAGGACCCGGGCCCAGCGGCTCTCGCCGGTCGAAGTCCCCGCATTGAGAAAGCTGCAATAAACGTCATACAGCCCTTCGCTATCGGCCTTGTTACGCCAGTCGGTCAGCGCCGCTTTGGCTTCAGCAAAACGCGGATCGGTCGAAGTGAAGAGCGCATTCCACAACGCGCCGCGATGGCTGTTACGGCGGCTTTCGGCGAGATCGAACAGGGCTGCATCATCGATCGGCGGCGTCACACTGGCGACCGGATCGAAGAAGGGTGATTTGAGCAATTCGGCCAGTGCGAGATCATCGCCCGGCGTGATGGCCAACCGCCCCAGCGCCAGCAAATCCTTCACCACCGTCTGTTCACGCAACACCATGCGGTCGGCACCGGCGACGGGCACCTGCGCGAGCTTGAGCTGGCGGATCACTTCCTCGAAGAAACCGCCAGTGCGGCGCCAGACCAGAATGGCTATGTCTTTCGGCTGCACCGGGCGCTGAACAAAGCGGCCATGGGTCTCCTGCCAGACGGCATCGCCGCGTTCAATCATCGCCCGGATTTCCGCAGCGAGGGTCTGGGCCAGGATATCGCGCGCCGAACCGCGGCCTGGCGCATCGACCGGATCGAAAATAGAGTTTTCCTCGACCATTTCAGGCTTGGGGACGGAGGGCCAAAACTCAACACAACCCGGTGTGCCGGTGCGCGCCGCCCTGTGGTTATGATAGAAGGCAAAGGGCCGCGCCGGGTCGGTCTTGACGAATTTGGTTTCCGGCGCACTGGCGGCAATCGGCGCGAAAGCCTGGTCGACCGCCTGCAGGATCTCCGGCGCCGAGCGAAAACTGACATCGAGCCCCGGGCGCGTGAATTTCAGGCCCACTGCGTCGGTCCGCTCGCCCAGCGCATCGCCCTCAGCGATGAAGCGCGCCGGTTCAGCACCTTGAAAGGAGTAGATTGACTGCTTCTCATCGCCGACGATGAACAGGGTGCGCGCGTCCTCATTCGCGCCCTTGCCGGCGAAGAACTCAGCTGTCAGCGATGCGATCATGTCCCATTGCCGCGGCGCTGTATCCTGGGCCTCGTCGACAAGCGCATGCGCCAGACGGCCATCGAGTTTGTAACCGACCCACCCGGAAAACGGGTTGGCCTCACTCAATAAATGACCGGACAGGACGATGAGATCATCAAAGTCGAGCGCTCTCCGCCGCAGCATCTCCGCGTCATAAGCGTCGAGGAACAGCATCGCGACCCGAAGCGCCGCAGCGCTCGCCTCGGCCACCCGGGCGGCGCGGACCAGGTCGCGGGCAAGTTCAAAACGCTCGGCTTCGTCCTCGAACAGGCCGGGCAGGCTGGGCGCCTCCTTGGCGCAAGTCTGGGTGACGAGCGATTTGGCCCGACTGCCCTCGCCATTGGTGATGAAATACACCGGCAGGCAGGCATCAAAGGCCAGTTCTGGAGTCGCCGCCTTGAGCGCAGCATCGAGCGCTGCTGCCCTGGTGTGATCAGTCTTGCTGCCATAATTGCGCAGCGCGATCACCGCCTCGGCGAGATGAGCATGCGGTGCGGCAGCCCAGGCCTCGGCCTTTATCGCCGCCGATGTCGTGCCCTCGGGCAAGTCGAACAGCGCATACATTCGGCCGATAAGCGCATCGGGATCGCCGGCCTGCTCCAGCGCATCGCGCAGCTTGTGACGGTTGAAGCGCGTCCAGCGCAGGATATTGCCCAGCGCATCGGGGCCACCGGCCTGCAGCAGCGTGTCGACCGTTTCGCGGTCGAGCCCCTGCAGCGTGCGCCGTCTGGCCGTTTCGACTACTTTGGCCGCTTCGCTATCGTCGAGTGTTTTGAAGCCCGGCGGCGCGCCGGCCTCGAGCGGAAAGCGGCGCAGCAGGTTTTCGCAGAAAGCGTGAATCGTCTGGATCTTCAGCCCGCCCGGGGTTTCCAGCGCCATCGCGAACAAGCGCCGCGCCGAAGCAAGAAAGCCCGGGTCGCGCCGGTCTTGCCCCAGTTTTTCGAGCTCATCGGCGAGCTTGTCATCCGGCATGACCGACCAGTGACCGAGCCGGTCGAACAGACGCTCCTTCATCTCCGCGGCGGCGGCCTTGGTATAGGTCACGCACAGGATTTGGTCGGGCTGGGTGTCGTTCAGCAGGATATTTATGACACGGTTGACCAGCACGCGGGTCTTGCCGGAACCGGCATTGGCCTCAACGAAGACACTCGCCACCGGATCGGCGGCGAGGTCCTGCTCGGCAGTTGCCCTCATGATGATGTCAGGGTCGAAACCAGGCTCGCTCATGTCTCGCCACCCTCATCGCCGCCGCCGGGCGCACTGGCCCATTCGCCGCGCCGTGCGAGATGATCGTAATCACCAAAATCATTGACGTATTTCGCGCGCGGTTGAGATAAATAGGGTTCCGTTTCGTTATCGAAACGAATGATCCATTCGCGCAGATCGGTGATCGCCTGATCGGCCATCTCGGCGGCGGATGGCGTGGCCTTGCTGCTGTCGATCCGGGTTTCCAGGCCGCCCACGGCATTGCCGGGCAGGCGCACATAATAGAGCCCGGCCGGATCGCCGGCGAAATCCTTGAACACACCTGCCTCGCGCGCCATCGCAGCGGTCAGCGGCAATTGCGGATCGAACCCGGAAGCCACCTCCTTCGGTGTGGCGGCGCCGCCGGTTTTATAATCGATGATATCGATGCGGCCATCGTGATGCCGGTCAAAACGGTCAGAACGGCCATTCAACACCCAGTCGCCGCCGGGCAGGTCGAGCGTCATCTCGCCCTTGATCTCCAGCTCGGCGATGGTGATGCCTTCGGCGCGGCGGGCGCGCTCCCAAGCGATCAGCCAGCGCGCCGCACGGGCAAAGCGCGGCAGTTCGACCACAAGCTCCTCCGGCGCAAACCCGGCCTTGACCAGATGGCGGCGCGAAACCTCGATCAATTGCGCCTCGGCGTCCTCAGGCAATACGTCCAGCCAGTTCTCAAAGGCCTCCTGCAGCGCGTCATGCAGGGCCGTGCCCCGCTCGCGCGCTCCGATGGGCATGTCTGCCGGGTCGAGCCGGTCAATGCCGAGAATGCGGCGGGCGTAGATTGAATACGGGTCGCGCACCCAGGTGCGGATCTCCGTGATCGACAGGCGGCGCGGCCGCGCCCTCACTGGCGGCCGCGGCTCCGGCTTCGGCGCCGGTTTCGGACCGAGACCGGGCGCATTGAGATCGCGGGCGATGGCGGAATAGTCGGTTGCCGGCGCCAGCGCCCGGGCGGCCGCTTCCCGGCCCATCGCGCCCTCAACCAGAGTTTTGAGCCGCCAGACCCAGCGCGAGGCAACGGTCGGGGCGCCATCGGCCTTGGTGGCGCGGGTCAAAAACACTTCGCCACCACAGGCGAGTTGGGCGAAATCATGCGCCGCCAGACCATGACGGCGTTCCGGGGCACCCAATCTCAACGCCTTGCGCATGCCCGCCGACAGCCAGGGATCAACCCCCAGGCCCGCCGGCCAGACACCCTCATTCAGTCCCGCCAGCACAATCCGGTCGGCGCCGATCAGGCGCGCCTCGAGCGGCCCAAGCACCTGCAGGCGTGGATGCACGCCCAGGCGCGGCGGCACGCGACGTGCTCGCACCAATTCGCGGAAAGCGCCGGCATAATCGAACAAGCGCATTGGCGGCAGGCTCTCGGTCTCACCGAGCAATTCGCGCAGCACGCCGGCCGCCGCCTCGCCGCCCTCGCCCGCCCAGAGCCGCACAGCCCCGTCGCGATCCGCGCTTGAGGCCAGCGCCTCGGCGGCACGGGCATGGCGTTCGGCCCAGATGGCGGCCGGCTGCAGCTCATCGGATCCTAGCGGCGCCATCGCCGCCTGCATCTGCGTCAGGATTGCTTCAATCGCCGCGCGATCATCATCGAACAGATCGACATATTTGCCGTCCAGTCGCGCGCGCACCGCATCCAGGTCGCGTCCCGGCCTGACGCCGCGCAAGGCTTCCGCCTCGAATTTTCCGAGCACGCCATGCACCAGCCCGCGTCCAAGACCGGCGGCGAATAGGGGCGAGCCCCACAGCGCTGACAGGGCAACCACACTGCCCGGATCCTCGGCGACATCGAGCAGCCGCGACAGGAAGGCCCCGGCATGGGTTTCCGACAATGCCGCGCCGCCGGAATCATCGAGCCGGATACCGAACCGATCCATCTCTGCGGCGACCCGGCGCGCCAGACCGCGATCCGGCGTCACCAAGATGGCGGTCTTGCCTGGCGTATCGAGCGTTTCGCGTAGCAGCAGCGCACAGATTCGCGCCTCCGCCAGCAGATCGGGCGCTTCGATCAGAGACAAGCCGTCGAGGCCGCGGGCGAAATAATCATCGCCATATTGCTGCTTGAGTTGCTCGACGCGATCGAGCCAGTCATCGGTCGCCTTGGCCGGGCGTAGGGATTCGGCGATTACGCGGCGGCGGGCCCGTGCCGGGGCCGGCTCCGCCGAGCCAAGCCATTGCCCGACATGCTTGCGGTGAATTTCGAAATCATTGACGAAGGCCTGCATCGCCCATTGCGGGTGGGAATCGTCGATATGCTCCCAGGCCTTGTCATCGGCATCCCAATCGAAGCCTGGCAGAACCACGGCGCCCTGTGGCAGTTGCGCGACGCACCGCATCACATCGCGCGCTGCCGGGATTGAACCGGTCGAACCGACGACCAGAACCGGATGCGATGGCGCTTGTCGCTGCCAGCGCTCGACAAGGGCGCCGAGGACGATCGAGCGCCGTGCAGCGCTATCAACCAGACCGAGCTCTTTCAGTCGCATCGGCCAGATAGTGCCGACGATATTGAGAAACTCCACCGCTTCGCGGCGGTCAGCCGGCAAATGCTCCTGCAGCGCCTCATCGAGGACGGAAAAATCCTTCACATCCTCGGTCGCCAGATCATCAAGCAGGGCGCCGAGCGGTTCGGCCAGGGCGAGCGCGCCGCCAATTCCGATTTCACGCCCCAACGCCGCTTCCTTGGCCAGGATCAGGCGCGCCAGCTCGAAGCGGCGGCGCGAGGCGGATACGGCAGGCGGAGCAATGCCGGCCAGTTCGCCCGGTTCAAAAGGCGGATCGTCGACATCAATATCGCCGAGCGGACGGATCATCGGCAACAGGGCAACGCCATTGCCCGCCTCTTCGGCGAAAGCATCGCCAAGCGCCTTGGCGGCTCGCCGGGTCGGGGTGAGGATGAGGACACGTGTCAGCGCGTCGGGATGGGCCTCGACATTGAATTCAAGCCGTAGACGGCGGGCGATCGAGCGGAGGAAATCCGCCTGGGGCGGCAGGGTGAAGAGGCGTGGGGCCGGCGTATCGAACAGGCTCTCGCTCACCCGGAGAGATGCGCCTCAGCCGCCGCCACCGCCTGCGGATCGCCGACATGCATCCAGAAACTCTGCATCGGGAGGCCGAACACGCGACCTCGAGGCACCAGGTCGCGCCAGATTTCGGTCATCGAGAAGCGCCTCTCGCTCTGGCCCGCCATGATGGCGGGCTTCATGATCTGGACGCCGGCATAGGCGAAGGGGGCGCGCGCCGCCTCACCACGCCAGGCGATGCGGCCATCATCACCGAGGAAGAAGTCGCCTGCACCGTCAAAGCCGAGCGTCGCCTGCATCGGCGCAAGCAGCAGCAGGACATCCATCCGCTCTGCATCCCAGGCAGCGCGCATACGCTCGAGCTCGGGTTCCGGCCCATCAACCCAGATGGCATCGATATTGGAGATGAGGACCGGGTCGTCACCGAGCAGGGGCAACGCCTTGACGACGCCGCCGCCGGTTTCCAGAACACAATCGCGCTCATCGGAAATCGTCAGACTTTCAGCGCGCTGATGGGCCTGGATATGCGCCTCCATCGCGTCAGCGAAATGATGCACATTGATGATGGTACGGGTCACCCCTGCAGCCTCGAACCGGTCCAGCGCCCAATCGAGCAGGACCTTGCCGCCAACCTCGACGAGCGCCTTGGGTCGATCATCGGTCAGCGGTCGCATCCGTGTACCCAAACCGGCGGCCAGCGCCATGCCGGTCGCGATCCGGGTCATTTGTGGGCTTCCGCAAAGACAGAAGGCGCGTGCGCCTTGGTCCACATCAGCAGCGGCATCAAGGCCGGGTGTTGCAGGTTCGAGACATAGTGGCGCGCGACGCGCGGCAGCAAATCGAGATAGCGTTGCTTGCCATCGCGCACCGCGAGGCGGACGAAAATGCCGAGAATTTTCGCATTGCGCTGGGCACCGAGCACGGCATAGGCGGCGTCGAATCCGGCCGCATCCGCAATCCCGGCCTTTTCGACGAAACGCGCTTTCAGCGGAATTGCCAGATTGTGATCGACGCTGCGGCGCGCATCCTCAATCAGCGATACGAGATCATAAGCCGGATGCCCGATCACCGCGTCCTGGAAGTCGAGCAAGCCGACCCGGCCGTGGCCTTCGCGCTCGGGCAAATGGATCAGGTTTTCGGCATGGAAGTCGCGCAGCACCAGGCCCGGAGCACAGCTCTCGAGACGCCGGAAGGCGCGCTCCCATATCTCCGCCCAGTCGGCCCGGGCGCTGTCACTGATCGTCAGGCCGGCATGGCGCGCGACGAACCAGTCGAGGAAGAGATCCGCCTCTGCCGCCAGGGCGACAGCGTCATAGGGCAGAAGCGGCCAGTCCTGGCCATCAAGGCTGACGCAATCTGCAAACGTCGAGCGGTAGATCGCTGCAAGGGCGTCGACAGCTTCCGAATACAGACGCCCCTCATGCATTTGCCCCGGCAAGAGCCGCGCATAGAGCGCATCACCGAGATCCTCCAGCAGGAGAAAACCTTGGTCGGGGTCGTGGGCCAGAATACGCGGTGCGGAAAATCCGCGCTCACTCAATGCATTGGCGAGGCCGGCGAAAGCGACAAGGTTTGAGCCGGCCAGGCGCGCCTGGGCATTATAGCCAAGCGTCGAACGTTCGCCCGGCGTAGCGTCGCGCGGGCAAACCGGCGCTTCGGCGCGCGCCGGCGCATCCATCAGCATGGCGTACTCACCGGCGCGATTGAGGCGAAAATATTGGCGGGTCGATGCGTCACCCGGCAAGGCGGCGATCGCGGCGGCGGCCCATCCGGCCCGGTCAAGAAAGGCTGCGCGCGCAGTGGCGCGGTCAGAATTCGTCAACACGGCTCTCCCAGCTTCCAAACCCTGTTATCCGGGCATCGCGTATAGTCTCCACGCCCGAGCCGGTCATGGCTATGGAAATTTCCAGCCGGTCGACGGGGAGGTGGCTTCCTAACCGGTCCGGCCATTCGATCAGCGTTATCGCGTCATCGAACGCATCCTCCAGCCCGAGCTGCTCCAGTTCGCCCGGCTCTTCAATCCGATAGAGATCGACATGCCAGAGCTCGATGGCTGCCACGGTCTCGTAGACTTGGACGATCGTGTAGGTCGGGCTGGGGGCATCGTCGACCCGGCATAAATCGGCGATCACCTGCCGCGCCAACGTCGTCTTCCCTGTGCCAAGATCGCCCGCCAAACACACGACATCGCCCGCTACCAGGAGCCCGGCCAGGCAATGGCCCAGCTCCGCCGTCGCGGCAAGATCGGTCAGGGTGAGATGGCGCGATTGGCTCATGCTTCGCGCTTAACGAAGCGCGGCGGTGACCGCAAGCGGTGAAGCTGAATCTTGACATCGCAGTGAACGCTGTTCATTTCCAACCCATAGAACCGGAGCGTCGCATGGCCAAGATTACCTATATCGAACACAATGGAACCGAACACAGCCTCGAGGTCGCAACCGGCCTGACGGTGATGGAGGGGGCGGTGCGCAATATGGTCCCCGGAATTGATGCCGATTGCGGCGGCGCTTGCGCCTGTGCAACCTGCCATGTGTTTGTTGACCAGGCCTGGTTCGAAAAGACCGGTTCGCGCGAAGCCATGGAAGACTCCATGCTCGATTTCGCCGATGGCGTCACGGAGACCTCGCGCCTGTCCTGCCAGATCAAAGTCACCGACGAGCTGGACGGGCTGATCGTCCGGATGCCGAAACACCAGGGTTGAGCCGGGCAGCGCCCTAGCTCTGCGAGCTTGCTCGTTCATCCTCGTGGACGACACCGGTGAGGTCGAGTTCCTTGGGCGTAGCGAGGCTGCGTGCCTCGGCAGGCAGATGGCAGGCGACCAGCGTGCCTTCGCCGGGTTCTGATTTCAGCTCGACCCAACCGCCGTGCAGCAGGGCGATATCTTTCACCAGGGCGAGACCAAGGCCGGCGCCGCCACGTTCACCGCGGGCAAAGCGATCGAACACACTGGCCTGCTTGTCCGGCGCGATGCCCTCGCCATCATCATTGACCCACAGGGTGAGCTGGTCGGCCTCGCGGCGGGCGCCGATTGTGATGCTGCCGCCCGGCTGCACATGACGCAGTGCATTGGACAACAAATTCATGGCGACCTGTTTCAACCGGTTCCGATCGGCCCGCAACAGCCCGAGATCGCCCTCGACACGAACATCCAGCTTGACCGAATTATGGTCGGCACGGGCGGCGACCAACTCGGCCGCCTCGCGCACCACGTCCTCGAGATTGACATCGCCGAGATCAAGCTCGAGCTGACCAGCATCAATCGCGGCAACATCGAGAATGTCATCGATCAGCTTGGCCAGGTGTGATGAGGCCGACTGGATCGCCGCCATCGGCTCTTTTTGCCGATCGGTGAGTTCACCGGCAAAGCCCTGAGCGAGCAGGTCGGCATAGCCGCCAATCGTCGTCAGCGGAGTGCGCAATTGATAGCTCACATGCTCGACGAATTCGGTCTTGATCCGCTCGGAGGTTTCCAGCGCTTCGGCGCGCTCGCGCAGCGCCTCCTCGATCCGGCGGCTGTCGGTAACATCATCCCAGCAGATCAGGGTCGCGCCATCAGGCAAGGGTCGCGTCAGATAGGTCAGGACGCGATCATCGGAGCGATGCATCTCGCCGGTGACCTGTTTGCGCGCCTGCGGACTCGGATCGGTCACCCGGCCGCGAATATCATTCCACACCCGGTCATCGGCATAGAGGACAGCACAGGTTTCCGCGACGGTCTCGAAATCCGGTTGCCCGTCGAGCTCCTCGGCATCGAAACCCCATAATTGCTCGAAGGCATTATTATTGAGCTGCAGGCGGCCATTGGCACCAAACACCGCGACAGCTTCATGCAGTTTGTCGAGAGTAGCGCGCTGAACATTGATCAAGGTGTTGTAGCGGGCGCGCAGGGCGAGCTCGTCAGTCTTGTCCTCGAAAATCAACATCAGACCGCCGAGCGGGTGACGCTGGCGGGCGACGCGCAGGGTGCGGCCGTCGGGAACCGGCCACAGCTCGTCCGGCGTTTCATCCCCCGGAGCGAGCTCGTAACGGGCGAGCTCATGAGCTTTCCAGTCGGCGAAATCGGCTTGCTCGGGCAGGAGGCGTTTTTCCCGCATGCGATCGAGCAATTGGCCATGACCCGGGCGGTCATTGAGCCAGGCCTCGTCGAGTTTGAACAGTTTCGAGAAAGCGGTGTTGTGGAAGGAGGTTCGTTTTGAGCGATCGAAAACCACCACGGCCTCGGCCATATGGTTCAGGGTTTCGTCATGGGCACGGCGGAAGCGTGAGAGATCATTCTTCGCCTCCTCGCCCTCGGTGACGTCAAGGGCGAAGCCCGCTGCGCCACCGGAAACCGGGAAGACGAGAAATTGCATGGCGCGTCGCCGGCCGCCGACGACAATAACGCGTGTATCACTGACAACATCAGCCTTCGCGGTCGCCTTGGACGCCTGCTCGGCCATGCCGGCATCCAGCGTGGTCTGTCTTTGCAGCACATCGTCAATTGTTTCGGCATCAACAGCGTTCACATAGGCCTGATTGGCCCATTCCAGACGACCGGTCGCATTCATGCGCCAGGCGGGGAAGGGCGCGCGACCCAGCATGTCGAGGAATGCGAGCGGGTCCTTGCTGACGAGACGCTGAGCTTCCTCAACCCGCCCGCGGGCTCCGGATTCCTCGAGGCCCCGAATGGTGGAATCCGACAGCCAGACAACCAGCTGCGTTCCGGCCGCACGGCCGTCGACTTCAAGGAAACGGCCGCCAGGGCCGAGAATTGTCAGGGAAAAAGGGCTGCCTTGCTGCATCAGTTCCTGGAAGCGCAGGCGCAGCGTGGTTTCATCGCCACCGGCCGAGCGCGCCTCATAATCGGCGAGGCCTTCCATCAGCGTGCTTGCAGGGTCCGGACCGTCGCTCGCTTCGGCGAAACGCAGCAGTGAGGCCAGCGCAACCGGCGAGCCGAAGATCCGCGGATGTCCCCAGCCGGTATCGGATTCGTCAAACGGCGGCTCGTCCCAGACCAGCACCAATCCCGGATGGGCGCCGAACACGCTGTCGGCACGGGCAATCTTGTCTTCCAGGTCGGAAGCCCGGCGGCGCCAGAGTGTTTGCGCTGCGCGCGCGCCCGCGGTCAGCCGGTAAGCCCACATCCCCGTCGCGAAGGCGAATGCCACGGCGCCGAGTGTGACGATCAGGGTCACGATCTGAAAGGTCTGTCCGGTCATCAATTTCGCCCTGTGGCGGATCTCTCCCCCGTATTTCGAGGCCCGCACGAATCAGTATGATAGCGGTGCGAGGAGTCGGCGGCGATGCCTGCCACCGCAAAACTCTTAATAACTTATTTGATACGCGCTAAATCGCGAATAATAACGGTGCACAAACGCCAGATATCGGGGGAGCGCCGAACAAGGCAAGCGTCACCTCTGATCAGCGAATTTCGACTTCGCCGGCGCGGAATTCGAACATCACGACACAGTTTTCCAGAACCTCGACCCCATCGAGTGGACGGAACCGCCAATTCGACACGGCTCTGGTGGCGGCCCGATTGAAGGGCCCATCGGGTACGGCACGAGCGACCCGGGCGCGATGAACGCTGCCATCAGAATAGACATGAAAGCGGACCACCACCCAGCCCTGGCGACCACGCGCATACGGACCTCCGGGATAAGCTGGGGTCGGGGCCTCGATCGCGGCCAGGGTCGAGCCACGGCAATCCGCGGGCCCAATCATCCGGTCGACATTGGGCGGTGTCGGATAGGTATCGACCGGCCGGAAGGGGCCGCGCTGGCTCGACAGCGGCATCATTCCACCCGGCAGGGAGGAACAGGCGGCAAGTGAAAGGCAAACCAGTGCAACAAGGCTACGCATCATGGGCGCCAAGCTAGCGCGCGGGTTCCGCGAAGCAATTCTCACACGCAGCAGCGCGGCGCAGCCCCGTTTGGCAGGCGCGCCGCATGGATCGCACCTAATATAAACTTCATCATAAGGGAGGTTCTAATTCCGGCATCGAACTTGTAGGATTAATCAGAAGTTACTGTTGATTGGCCCGGATTGGCACAAAACCCTGTCCGCCAAGTATTTTACAAGGTGCGTTGAGTTATGTCGCAGTTGCCTTCCGCTCATGCCGGACAGTCCTTTGGTTCACGCCGGATCGATTTCATCACGGTTTCCGGTGAGGTTTCCAGTTCCGACGCTGGCACTGGCCGTGTCACCGACGGCGATGGTGTCGTACACGACGTTCGACTGAATGAGCGGTCCAGCGCCCTCGCCTCAGGTGATACCGCAACCGTTCTTCGCGTGCAGTCGGGCCCCAGCCGGCGTTCGCGGCCCGTCGCAATCATCAACCACTCCCGAAATGTCTGGATGCGCGCCGCGCCCGACGCGACAACGATTCTGGGCCGTTCCGGCGTCACACGGACACTGAATTGGTGGCTGTCAGTCCTCGCCCTGGCACTGGTTGCCATCGCGGCAGCCTGGCCAGCGCTGCACAGCTTCCTGACCGAACTGAACAGCGCAATGATGGCCGGCGTGCCGTCGATCAACGTCTTCGCCGAGATCGGGGCTCAACTGCCGGGGCTGGCAAGCTGGCGGATGGAGACTGCCCTTTCCGCGGGCCTGTTCGACGCCATTGTTGCACTCGGCTTCGTGCCGATGGAACAACTCACTGAATGGGGACTTGGCATCGCCGTTGGCGCGCTCGCTCTGGTCACGTTCTTCGCGCGCTCATGGCGCCTGCTCTATGTGCCGGCTCTCGCCCTGCTTTGTCTTGTGTCCGGGGCTATTCTCGGCAATCCGGTCGCGACACTGCTGATGGTTGCCGGCGCCGCGCTCCTGTTCATCGCTGGCGGCTTCATCAACCGCATTCGCGATGGCGGTCGCTTCAACGCCCGCATCGAACGATTGGCGGAATATGTTCTGCGCCACCCGCCTGTTGAAGGCGTGAGAAGCTCCGAGCCAGCGCGCACCGAAGCGATTGCCCCCGAACCTCTGGCCGCGGCTGTCGCGGCAACCGCAATCGCCGCCGCCTCGGCCGTGGCCGAAGGCGATAATTCCGAAGACGAATCCGCAGTCGTTATCGAGGACAATGCGGGCCCGACTGAGGCCGGCGCTGCTGCCGACCCGGGTGAGCGCGCCGCCAACGGCGAAATCACGGCCCGAGCCGACACTGAAAACGCCGCGGAGGTCGACAATTCCGAGACATTTCCTGACAGTGAGGCCGTAGTCGGAGCTGAAACAGGGCCTGAGGTCACCGACCGAGCCGTGACTGAAGCCGAGGCCACGCCTGAGGCTGATTTCACACCTGAAATCGAATCCGGCGAAGAGGATGATCTGCCCAGCCTGGAAGCCGTCGCAGCCGCTGCTGCGGTCAGCGATACCGAGCGCGCTGGACTTTCAACCGCGGCCGCGACCACACCACTTGATGAAGAGCGCACCATGCCGGTGGTGGCTCCGCCGCCAATGCCGGCGCGGCCAGATGAAGCGGAAGCTGGCGCCACTGCGCCGGATGAGGCCCGCAAGCCTGCCGATGACGCTGTGGATCCGGTCACTGAAACGCCTGAGGTCGAGGGTGAGGTCACCGACGCGACGATGACAACCGTCCCTGCACCGCCTGTCGTGCCGGAAAGCGAACCGGCTGAGGATGGAGAGATGGCGGCTCCGGTGGACGAGTCCGAGGCCGAGTCAACCGGCACGGTTTCAGCGCCAGCAATTGAAGACCCGCTGATCGAAGATGATCACGACCCGATGATGGAATCTGCCAACGGCGATTTTGCCCCCGGGGCACCTGAAGTCGAGATCGATCGGGATAAATCCGACTAGCCATGCGCCCGGGCAGCACTTGCCCGCACTCACTCGCGGCTTTAATCGTCCTCGTGGAATCCGGCTTCAACCAGCGCCGCCAGCGCGTCGGCAACCTCCGCGGCCTGGGTTCCTGAGGCTTCAATGCCGATTTCGGAACCTTTGCCGGCTGCCAACATCAGCAATTCCATGATCGAGTCTGCATTCACGGTTTCGCCGTCACGCGAGACGTGGATGACCGCGTCATAACCTTGCGCCAGCTCGACGAATTTCGCCGCGGCACGGGCATGCAAACCACGAGTATTGCAGATCGTCACGCGGCGCTGACTGGTACTCACTTGCCCGAACCTTCAAGGACATTGGAGGCGATCGCGATATAGCGCTTTCCGGCGTCCTCGCCCATCCGGGCCAGACTGTCGAGATCAGCGCGCGAGCGCGCCTCGGCCAGCTTGATCAACATCGGCAGATTGACGCCGGCAATGATCTCGACCTTGCCGGCCTCAAGCAGGGAAATCGCCAGATTGGACGGTGTGCCGCCAAACATGTCGGTGAGAACCAGCACGCCTTCGCCCCGATCCGCGTCGGCGATCGCTTGCCGGATGTCCGCGCGGCGCTTTTCCATATCGTCGTCGGGCCCAATGCAGACAGCCAAAAACGCATCCATCGGCCCGACCACATGTTCTGTGGCGGCGACGAATTCGTCGGCTAGGCGGCCGTGACTTACTACTACTACTCCTATCATGCGATGCATCTAATCGCGGCTTGGCCCCGCGGGGAAGCGCCTTTTTGCAACACAAGCAGCTTGATCGTCAGTGAGCCGACGCGCCCGGCAGCTCGACGGTGAATCGTGCGCCGAGGCAGGCGCCGGTTGCATCACGCCGATTACTGGCCGTTATGCGGCCGCCATGGGCCTTGATGATCTGCCGCGAAATCGCCAGCCCCAGGCCCGAATGCGTCCCGAAAGCCGCGCCCGTGGGACGTTCGGTGTAGAAGCGATCGAACACCGCTTCGAGATTCTCCTCGGGAATTCCGGGTCCGTCATCATCGATCGTAATGAGCATGGTTTCATGCGGCTCACGCTGCCCCCGGATGGCCGTCACATAAACCTTGCCGCCCGGCGGGCTGAATGTGATCGCATTATCGATCAGATTGCGAAAAACCTGCCCCAGCGGCCCCTCGCGGCCCAGCACATGGCTATTCCTCACCTGGCGCTCAAACAGGACCGGCGTCTGGTTGGACGGCGTCTCCCTATAGGCCTCGGCCAGATTGGCCAGCAAACCGCCCAGGTCGAAAGGCCCGACATCCTCGCGTGCCAGTTCGGCATCGACCCGGGATGCCCGGGAAATATCCGTGATCAGCCGGTCGAGGCGGCCGACATCGGCTGTGATGACGGCCAAAAGGCGGCCACGGCGGACATCATCCTTCGCCTTGGGCAGGGTTTCAGCCGCAGAGCGGATCGAGGTCAGCGGATTTTTCAACTCATGCGCGACATCGGCGGCAAAACTCTCGATCGCGTCGAGCCGGTCATAGAGCGCGTCGGTCATCTCCGACAAGGCCACACCGAGCTCGCCAATCTCGTCATTGCGCGCACCCAGATCCGGCATTTTGACACGCCGGCCGCCGGCACGCCGCGCCTCATGCGCCGCACGCGCCAGGCGCCGGATCGGCCGGGCGATGAAAACGGTAAGCGCCAGCGACGACATCGCCGTCACCAGAGCCGCAATCAGGATGAAGGGGAGCAAGGCCCGCCGGTCAGCCTCGATCAGGCGGTCGAGATCGTAGGACTCAATCGTCACAACACCGACGACCGCCCTGACGGGCTGAATGGGAATCGAGACCGACACCACCCTTCGGCCATCGGCCTCACGCCGGACACCGGCTATAATGCCGCCGGCAATCGCCTGTCGCACTTCGTCACGCAGGTCGCGATTCAACGCCGCCCTTTCCTCGGGCGAGCGCAGAATATCGGCAAATCCGTCGAGCAGACGCACCGGTAGCGCATCGGCCGACTCGCCCTCTCCCGCCGGGGTGGTGCCGGCAGGCGGAAGCTCGGAGGTTTCGAACACATCGGCGAGCAAATGGCTGTCAGCGACCAGGCTTGCGCCCTTGTCGAATACCAGAACGCGTGTTTCTGACGGGACATAGAGCTGCCGCAGCAAGGCGCGGGCATCATCATTGCGCAGAGCCGGGGCGGGAATTCCGTCCGACGCCCCTTCAGCCAGCACATTGGCAATCAATTCGCCCTGGCTACGCAGCGAATCCAGCTTGGCATTGACCAGCCCCCGGCGCGTCTCCGTCAGCGCCAACATGCCGACCACCAGCACGCCCAACGCCACGAAATTGGCCATCAGGATGAGTTGTGCCAGACGCGAAGAGGCGCGCGGCGCGAGGCCACGAAGGAAGGCGCGGATGCGTCGGACGGTCTCGCGCATGTCGACTACGTCAATCTTCCTTGTACCGGTAACCCACGCCGTAGAGGGTTTCGATGGAATCGAATTCCACATCTACTTCCCGGAATTTCTTCCGGATTCGCTTGATATGGCTGTCGATCGTCCGGTCATCGACATAAACCTGGTCGTCATAGGCGGCGTCCATCAGATTGTCGCGGCTCTTCACATAGCCCGGGCGCGTCGCCAACGCCTGCAGGATGAGAAATTCCGTAACTGTCAGTCGAACCGGCTCACCCACCCAGGAACAGGCATGGCGATTTGAATCGAGCAGGAGCTTGCCCCGGTCGAGCGGCTTGGCGTCACCAGGCTCTCCCCCGGTCAGGGTCAGCGGTTCCGATGCCAGCCGGGCCCGGCGCAGGACAGCCTTGACCCGTTCTCCGAGCAAACGCTGGGAGAAGGGTTTGGCAATATAATCATCGGCACCGAGATTGAGGCCGAGCGCCTCGTCGAACTCGTCATCCTTCGAGGTCAGGAAGATAACGGGAAGATTCGAGGATTGCCGCAGGCGCCGCAATAATTCGAGCCCGTCCATACGCGGCATCTTGATATCGAAGATCCCGAGATCCGGTGGATCCTCGGTCAGCGCGACCAGCGCAGACGCGCCGTCATTATAGGTTCTGACATTATACCCTTCGCCCTCAAGAAATATCGAAACCGAGGTAATGATGTTCTCGTCGTCATCGACGAGCGCAATTGTAGCCATGCCATCTCCGCCCATTGCACCGCAAACCGGATACCGATTATTTCACTTCGTCAAAGAGAATAGACGCGGCAGCACCCACACGCCAAGCAAGAACCGCGTGAATGCGCCCGGTTCATATGCTTTTAAGCCTATTGGCGCAGTCTCCACCTGATTATTCCGGGGATTATGATGGCTGCCGACACGCATTACGAGGTCTTCCTGAAGAAAAATCGGAAGGCTGCATGGACCCTGCACGAGGCCCAGGACGACCGCGAAACAGCAATACGGCTCGCGCACGATGTCTACGCAAAAAACAAGATCGGCTCGGTCCGGGTCACCAAGGAAGTTTATGACGAGGAAGCGCGCACCTTCCGGTCAGTCCCGATCTGCGAACTCGGTGAGGAGAAATTTGCCGAGGACGAGGAGAAAAACGGTACCGCCACCTTGCCGTGCCTGACACCGGAAGACCTTTCCAAGCCACACGCCCGCGACACGATTCGCCGCGTCCTGACGGCCTGGTTCGAGCGCTTGCAGGCCCTGCCCATGGAATTGCTGCACCGGCCGGATCTGGTGGAACAGCTCGAAGCTTCCGGCACCGATCTGCAGCACGCGGTTCAGAAAGTGGCGATCGCCAGCGCCAAGGATGGCGATGCCAATGTGCATGGCTATGTCAAACAACTGAACGAGCTGATCCAGCAGGCCCTGACCCGGATCTATCAGGACGCCCGCGCGGAACGCATCCCGGAATATCCTGAGGCGAAGCCGTTCAAGGAGATTGTCAACGAAATCCATGCCGGCGATCAGCGCGCCTATCTGTTGCGCTCCGCGATGGCGAGCCGGCTGAAACCGGCGAAAAAATACAGCGATAAACTCGACGCATTGATGGATATGGCCGAGACGCTGGGCGAGGACAGTCCGGTCCGCGATTTCGCGCTGACGGAAATCGATAATTATGCAGCGGAAGTGATCAGTTTCGACGCCGGGATGGCCGCCCTGCTGGGGACTTGCCGCGATCTGGGCGAGACGCTTGAGCGGCTCACCTGTCTGTTCGACGGCGATCAAGCCGCGGAGGCGATCAATTACGCGCCCAGCATCTGCAAGCGCCTGACAGCCAGCATTGGCAAGGGTGAAATGGATGCCTGCCGGGCAGTCGTCGCCCAGAGCCTGCTGACTGAATTGCAGCGCCCGAAACGCCTGCGCCCGTCGAGCCTGCCCGGCGAGGTCCGGCTCGCCCGGGAATTGGCGCAAAAACTGGTAATGAGTCCCAACTCGCTGCTCCCGACCGACGCCCTGATCAAGGCATTTGCAGCGCGCTCGGCCCGCCTGCTTCATCCGGAAACGATTGATGAATTGCTGAAGGACGCCCGGGATCCGAACGAGGAACTCGAGCGTTTGCTGGCGCTGGAAGAGAATATCGTCGGGGAAGCCAACAAGCAGAAACTGGCCGGCTACGCCCACGGCATGCTGGGTTCGCAGAATACGATGTCCTGGTATCTGCGCGGGCCCAACCAGCCGCTCGAACGGCTGGCTTCGCTGACCGCGCATCAGCGCCGCGTGCTCAAGGGCCAGTATCCGGCGCGCGAGAAGGCGGAACTGGCGGGAGCGATCGACGCTCTGGGTATGAAAATCATTGACGAGAGCAAGATCCTCAATGCCGTGGAAGCTGGCGATCGCCCGGCGCTGGACAAGGCGACCGGCCTGCTCAGGCTGGCAACAGCCGGTGCATTGCCCCTCGGACAGTGCTCGACCGACGCGCAAGCGCGCGCGATGCGCCATCTCAAATCGCCTGGCGGTTTGAGCGAAGCGAAGGCGGATGACGGCAAGGCCAAGCTGCAGTTGATCCAGACCATGCTGATCAAAATGGCACCGAGGGCCAACGCAGCGTGATCGCGCGCCTCTCCCGACGCTCATTCCGGACGCTTTCCAAGCCGCAGCACCACCGCTAGGTTTCGCAAATGTGGATCAAAACCTTATTGGCGGCATTGGCGGGACTGTTGTGCGGCTCGGCGCTGGCCGCATTGCTTGTCTTTGGTCCGGTCGAAATTGGCGGCACGCAGGCCGGCCCCTGGAAAACCAATCTCCTGATCGGCGACCCCTCAGCCAGCCCGATGGTGCGCGCGGCGATCGCGCGGCGCGGACTGCTGGCGCTCAATCGTTCGGAAACCGTCTATTTCAACGCGACCAGCGATGATCGAGGCGAAGCTTTGCGCGAAAACTGCAGCTATCGCGTTTATTTCGAGCGCCAGCCGGATACGCGCTGGTGGAGCCTGACGCTCTATGCCGCGGATGATTATCTCGCCGTCAACGGCGACAATGCCCACTCAGTCACCGCCGAAGATGCGGCAGCCAGCGCAGGCAATCCGATCAGCGTGATGGTCGCCGCCTCGCGGCCTGACGCAGCCGCCCATTGGATGAGTTCGCGTCATGCCGGCAATTTCGCCCTGACCCTGCGCCTGTATCAACCGGATGCGGCGATCAGCGAGAACCCGGTCCTCGCGGCCTTGCCCGTGATCGAACAATTGTCTTGCGAGGGTGAAGCCTGATGCGCCGCACCTTGCCCCTCGCCGCCGCCTTGCTGGCCGGCCTGCTCGGCTTCTGGTTCACGCTGAACTGGATTCCGGGCTTCATCATGTCGCGCGCCATGGAGCAGATGGAAACCAGTGGTGCCGTCGTCAATACAGCCCTGCACGCGCCGCCGGTCACAGAAGCCAGCCGCAATGTCGTCAGGCCGAGCCCCGACATATTGTATTCCATCTGCCCCTATGACCTCTCCCGCGGGCCTTTGCTGATCCAGGCCCGCTGGCCGCGAGGCGGGATGTATGCCTCCATCAGCGTCTATGACAGCCGCACCAACAATATTTTCACGCTGAGCGACCGCGATGCAATCCGGGCGCCGGCGATCTGGCTTGACCGCCCAGGCGCCGGGGCCGTTCCGGCCGGAGCGATTGCGGTTCAGAGCCCCACCCAAACCGGCCTGGTCCTTTATCGCCGCATTGTCGGAAACCCGTCGATGACCCCCGCCGCCAATGCCGAGCGGCGCAGCTTCATGTGTGACGCGCAATAGTGCCGGATAAATCTATCCAGACATGAAAAAGCCCCGGAAACCGACTCCGGGGCTTTTCAATTTGATGGATCCTATCCACCTATTCCGGTGTCGTGTCGGCCGCCGCAGCCGGCTCGTCCGCATCCATCAACTTCTGCGTCAGGAAGGTGTAGAGGAGGGCATCGCGCCGGGCGAGTTCCTCGAGATTGGCTGCCGCGGCATGACCGCCAGCGGTGTTCTCATAATAGAGATAAGGATGGCCAAGCTCGGCGAGCAGATACGCCATCTTGCGCGCATGACCCGGATGAACCCGGTCATCCTTGGTCGAGGTGTAGAGATAGATCTCCGGGTATTCGCCATTGGCGTCGACATTGTGATAGGGCGAAATCGAACGCAGGAAAGCGCCCTCATCCGGGTCGGATGGATCGCCATATTCGCCCATCCAGGAATTGCCGGCTAGCAGCGTGTGGTAGCGCAGCATGTCGAGCAGCGGTACAGCCGAAACGACGGCATTCCACAAATCCGGACGCTGGGTATACATCACGCCGGTCAGCAAACCGCCATTCGACCCGCCATAGACGCCGAGATGACGCGAGCTGGTCAGACCGGTATCGATCAGGTTTTCAGCGACGGCAATCATGTCATCATAGATGCGCTGCCGATCCATTTTCAGACCGGCCTGGTGCCAGGACGGTCCGAACTCGCCGCCACCGCGAATATTGGCAACGACATAAGCCCCGCCATTCTCAAGCCAGAGCTGACCGCGGCTACCCGAATAGCTCGGCCGGATCGAGACCTGGAACCCGCCATAGGCGTAGAGCAGGGTTGGCGTCGTGCCATCCATCACCGTGTCTTCGCGGCGGACCACGAAATACGGGATCATGGTGCCATCGGTTGAGCTGGCTTCCAGCTGTTCGACAACCAGGCCCTCGGCATCGAAACGCGCCGGGATCGACTTGATCGCTTCAACCGTCAACTCGGCGGAATTGACCAGCGACAACGTGTCAGGCGTGAGGAAGCCCTCGGCCGTCATGAAGGCAATGTCTTCATGATTATTGGTGCTGCCCAGACCGATCGTCATATTGGCCGGAACCGGAATTGTCTCAGAGCTCCAGACGCCATTCTCGAAATGGAATGCCTCGAGGCCGCCGACGACATTCTCGTCAATCTCGACCAGAAAGGCGGTGCGCGTGGCGCCCATGCCGCCAAGCGACTGCCGTGCGCGCGGGACATAAACCGTGTGCACAGCTGGCAATGCGCCACTGGCTACCCACTCCGCGATATCAAAGGAGAGCAGCGAGCCCTGGGCAAAGCTTGCGCCGCCCTCGACCGGTTCCCAATCCTCTTCGATCGTGAAGACGAGCTGGCCGTGGAAAATGTCCTGGATTGAGGATTTGGCCGGCAGTGGCAATTGCACCGGCGCCGCGTCCGCGGGCAGATACCACCAATTGGTGTCGTAGAAGGTGACGGCTTGCGAGGCCATCATATAGACAGTGCCGTCGAAATCCTCGGCGCGGAAGCTGAACAGACCAACGTCCGAACGATCCCCGCGCACCACTTCGGTCGCATCCTCCAGCGCCGAGCCACGTTCCCAGCGATAGGCGACCGATGGATACCCGGAATCGGTTGTGTCAGCCGCAGCTGTCGCCAGTCCGACCAGGAGTGTGTCGGCATCAATCCAGCTGACGCCGCCCTTGGCTTCGGGTGTCTCGAAACCGCCAGCGACAAAATCGCGGGCCGAAATCGAGAATTCCCGGCGAACGGCCGCATCGGAGCCGCCATCGGACAAGGTCACCATGCAATGCTCATAATCCGGCCCAAGACAATTGGCACCGCGCCAGACCCAATTCCTGCCCTCCGCTTCGGAAAGGGCATCGAGGTCCAGGATGATGTCCCATTCCGGCGTTTCGGTGACATAGCTGTCCATCGTCGTGCGGCGCCACAACCCATGTGTATTGGTTGCGTCCTGCCAGAAATTCCACACGAAGCCGCCATAGAGAGCGCCACCGGGAATCCGGTCTTCGCTCTGATAAATCGCCAGGGCCTGGTCAAACATGCCCTGATAGCGCTCATCGCCCTGCAGCCGGTCGAAAGTGCGTGTATTCTGACCTTCGACCCACTCGATTGCCGCCTCGCCCTCGACTTCTTCCAGCCAGACGCGCGGATCATTGTCCGGGTCAATCTGGACAATTTGGCGCCCGGCGCCGGCTACCACATTGTCAGGGGTCACACTGTCTCCATTGTCCACGGTCGGCTGGCTGCAGGCTGCCAGCAATACTGCGCCCGCTATTGCCGTCAATTTGTTCGCTGTTGCGCGCATCGTCGAACTCCTTCTTGCCGATTTGCGGCGCAGTAAAGCCCGGACTCATGCTGGACGTAAAGCCATCTCGGCGCTATCGCAGCAGGATGAGAGCAAGATTGATGAATGGCGCCGGCAATGCCTTTATCCTCGTCGATGCGCGCGGACGGCCGTCACCGACCCGGATTGCGGCCAGCAGGATACGCGAATGGGCCCGTCGCTGGCCGTTCGATCAATTGCTTGTGCTGGAAAGCTCCGATCGTGCCGACGCCTTCATGCGGATCTGGAATGCCGATGGCGACGAGGTCGGTGCCTGCGGCAATGGGACGCGAGCTGCCGCCTGGCGCATGATGGAAGATACGGCTCGCAACCAGATTGCCATCGACACGCAAGCGGGCGTGCTGCTGGCCAGCCGCAGGCCTGGCCGCGAGGTCAGTGTCGATATGGGTATACCGCGGCTCGACTGGCGCGAGATTCCACTGGCGCGGCCAATGGATACGGTCAGCCTTGATTTTCGCGCCGAGATTGACGGCATCCGGATCGAGAATCCCGGCGCGGTCAATATGGGCAATCCGCACGCGGTTTTCTTCGTGCGCGAGCTTGAGAGCCTGCCGGTGGAGCGTCTCGGGCGCGAGGTCGAATTCGATCCAACCTTCCCGGAGCGCGTCAATGCCGGCTTCGCCCAGATCTACGACCCTGGCCATATCCGCCTGCGGGTCTGGGAACGCGGCGCCGGCCTGACGCCTGCCTGCGGCACCGGTGCCTGCGCGGCGCTGGTCGCGGCACACCGGCGCGGTCTGGCCGGACGGAGCGCTTCGATCATGGCAGATGGCGGCGAGCTATTCGTCGAATGGCGCGAGAGCGATGGCCATGTCATTCTCACCGGTCCGGTCGAGGACGAGGGCGAAATCGAGCTCGAATTCTAGCGCCGGCGCGAATATCGCAAAAGTAACTTTCTGGCCAAAACAAAACCAATACTATTGAGTATCCAGGCCGCGTGAGACTTGGGCGCGGCATTGTATGGAAGGCGTGATTATGGGCAAAACTCTCACCATTCGGAACCTGCTGGCGGCGACGGCGCTGGCCGCCATGATCAGCCTGCCGGCACTGAGCCAGGACAGCGGTGAGGATGCGGCTGCCAGCCTGCCGACGCCGCAGAGCATTGCGATGGAATTGTTTGGCGGTGCCAATAGCGCACTGCGATCCGGCGATTTCGAGGGCGCCCGGCGCATGCTTGAGGCGGCCCTCGACCTCAAGCCGGGCCATCCCGCCATCCTTCGCGGCCTCTACCGGGTCGCGACCTCTGCCGAGCGACCGCTGGACGCGCTCGAAGTGCTCGAGCGGATGGCCGATGCCGGCCTCGGCTATGATACCGCCAACGAGAATGCGGCACTCGCCGGCGCTGACGCCGCTCGCCTCGCTGCGGTCCGGACGCGCTTTGCCGTCAATCTGGCCGCGGCCGGTCATGCCGAGCGCGCCGCGCGTATCGATCGGCCCGGCGCGCTGATCGAGGGCGTCGCTGTCGATATCGAGACCGACCGCATCTTCCTCTCCTCGGTCGCCAATCGTGAAATCCTCATGCTCGAACCCTTCGCGCCGAACGACCCGGTCGTGTTCGCCGACCGCGAGGACGGGCTCTGGTCGGTGTTCGGCATTGCCGTTGATGATCGCAGCCGCATGGTATGGGCAGCGTCCGGTGTGGTGCCACAAACCCCGCTGGAGGCCGACGAGGCCACCGGCACAGCCCTGTTCGCCTTCGACATGACGACGGGCGATCTGTATCGCCGCTACGAGATCGACGGCGCCGAACGGCTCGCCGATTTCGTCGTTCGGGACGGGATTGTCTATGTTTCCGACGCCGGCGCACCGCGCATCTATGTTCTCAATTCGACCTCCAGCCAGCTGGAAGTTCTGGTCGAGGACCCGCGCTTCGTCAGCCTGCAGGGCCTCGCCCTGGCGCATGGTGCGCTCTATGCCGCCGATTATGCCATGGGGATATGGCGGATCGATCTGGGCGATCACAGCGTCTCCCAGGTCCGCCCCGGGGATGAGAGCCTGATCGGCATTGATGGCTTTCTCAACACACGCGAGGGCCGTCTGATCGCGGTGCGCAATGGTGTCACGCCGCACCAGGTGATGGCGATCGATCTCGATGCCACAGGCCGCGCCGTCGCCAATGTCGATATCATTCTGCGCGGCCATAGCGACATGGCGGGCGAGACGGAACCGACGCTGATCGATCTGGCCGATGGCCGCGGCTGGCTGGTCGCCAATGCGGCCTGGCCGCTCTTTCCCGAGGATGGCTCCGTGCCCGATACGCCACGTCCGGCGACTATTATCCTCGAAATCGACCTGCCATAGGCCGCCGCTCAGGAAAAATTCATCGCTTCAGTTCAGGTTTGAGCCACTCCAGCTTCGCATCCGGCCCGCCGGTGCGCGCGCAAACAAGGAGATGGCCATGCCGGAGATTGATCGGGATTTTTCTGCCCAGATGACGGGATTGCGGCTCACGACCGCGGAAGTGCTCTATTATATGCCGGACCACCCCAGCCTGCTGCAGAGCTTTGTGTGGCAGACCCAGGACCTGGCCCCGAAATATCCGCGACTCCTGCGGTTTCTCGACTTTTGGCGGCAGGAGATCGAAGCTGTGATCCATACGGTGCGGGTTGCCCATCTGGGCATTATCAGTCCCGCCCAATGGCGGCGCGTCGATGTCGAGATGCGACTGGACTAGTTATTGCCCGACCGAAGATCGCGGCGCTGCAGGCCCTCGGATTTGGCACGCTGCAGCGATCGAAAGCGTTCCGGATTTGTTGCACAGCCGCGGCATATCGTGGCCGATCTCACGACCTTGAGATGAGGGCTCCGGACAATTATTTTGAATTTGCCCTGTCAAACCCGGCTGGACCGGGCATAGTTGCTGGATATCGACCGGGACACTGACCAAGGAAATTATCATGAAGCGTCTCCTCCTCAGCCTTGCCGGACTCTCACTCCTCGCCGCCTGCGCCACACCGACGCCCTACCAGCCCGCTGGGAACAGCCAGTGGGGCTTCCAGGAGAGCCAGATCGAGTCCAACCGCTTCCGTGTCTCCTTCAGCGGCAATTCACTGACTGACCGCGAAACGGTCGAGACCTATTTCCTCTACCGCGCCGCCGAGCTCACGCTGGAGCACGGCTATGACCATTTCCTCGTTGCGCAACGGGCGACCGACGTCGAATCCCGGATCGTCGGCTCGCGGCCGGATCCGTTTTACCGCCCGGGTTTCGGCTTGCATTATAGCTATTTCCACCCACGCTGGGGCTGGCATGGTGCCGGTGACCCGTTCTGGAATGACACCAATTACCGCGAGATCACGCGGTATGAGGCGAGCGCTGAAATCCTCCTCGGCCGCGGCACCAAGCCTGATGCAGCCAATGCTTTCGACGCCCGCGATGTGATGGCCAATCTGGGTCCACGGATCCAGCGGCCCGACGCAGGTTGAGGCGGCTCAGAAACTGACCGACAGACCGAGCAGGACGGCCCGGGGTGCGCCGGGACGCAAGCCGGCGGGCTGGCGCGCAACTGCATAGACTTCGTCAGTGAGATTGCGAACCGAAAGACGGGCCTGAACCTGCTCGCTCACCACATACCAGGCTGAGAGGTCAGCAACCGTGTGTGCCTCGACAAGCTCATCGGCCGGGATTGTGCCCTGGCCGGCAAATGTGCGCACTTCATCAACCCAGGACATGGCCAGTTCGCCGCCAAAACGGCCGGCATCAATGCCGATTGCGGCAAAGAATTGGTGCTCCGGGATGGAGGGAACATGATCACCGGCAAGGACGACGCCCCAGGGATCGTAATCCGAACTGAAGCCGGTCTGGAACTCGGCCTCGGTCCAGGTATAGGCCGCGCGGATCGGCACCGAGACGCTCCAGCCCAGCAGCGGACCGAGATCGGCATCGCCGGTCAGCTCCAGACCGCGAACATCGACCTTGCCGCCGTCGAACTGATCACCAATCACACAGCCGCCACCGGTTGAATTGGTGCAGCTGCCGATCAGATTGTCATAGCCATTGAAGAATCCGACTGCTTCAACCTGCCAGTTTTCGCGGCCATAACGGGCGCCAAACTCCCAATTGGTGGCGTCTTCGGGCTCCTGGTTGGTCGAACCCGGCGCCGGGGGCGCAAAGCCGCGATGGACGCCGCCGAACACCGACAAACTCTCGTTGAAGTCATAACGCAAACCCAGACCCGGGATGAATGCATCAACTGTATTGCTGCGCACAGTCAGGCCAGATCCGGTGCGGTCAGGATCGGTCTTGCCGAAATCCTCGCGCCGGAGTTCGACGCGTTCATAGCGCAGGCCCGGCGTCAGCATCCAATTGCCGAAACTGATTTCGTCCTGAATGAACAGGGCGGTAGCTTCAGCGCTGTCGATCCGGTTGGAGTCGGAGCCCGGCACATCGACGCGCGTTTGCACCATGACACCGTCATCAACCCGGAAGCGCTCGACCCACTGGAATCGATCCATGTCATCTCGATGCGCGCGCACCCCGACCCGCCAGGCATGATCGGTACGCCCCAGCGTCAGATCGCCTGCCAGCTCCAGCTGGATGCCCTCGGCCGAATAGTCACGATTATTGTGTTTGACCCGCAATGCATCATCAGCCGAGACGAGACCGGCTCCGCCGAGAATGATGTCGAACGCATCTGCATGGGCGGTGGGATCCGCGAGCAATGACGAAATCGAAACCGATCCGGCGGGCCCCGCTCCGTCCGGGTCGACACTGTCGAGCTTGAACCAGTCGCGGCCAAAGCGGGTGGAATAGGCAACGGCCGACAATTCCAGCCCGTTGGAAAACTCGCCGCGATAGCGCAGCGACAGCTCGCTGTGATCGGCATTCATCTGATCGAGCTGGCTACCGGCATAGCGGCGGAACGGGTCAGCGGCAAAATGCGCGTCGGTTAGGCCGAGATAGGTCTCGTCAGAGACCTCGTCTGAGGTCTGGCCTTTCAGCTCGAACATGTGGTCGATGCCGTCCGTGGAGAATTCCAACCGCAATTTTCCGACATAGTCCTCGATCTCATAACCGGTCGAGCCGGCCTCGAAACCATCAATCGTCTTGAAGCCGTCAGCGCTGTCCAGATAGGCTTCGATCAGGCCCCCGACACGGACACCATTTTCCAGTTGTGTCATGCCACCGGCAAATCCATGGCCGCGGCGAATGCCCTCATCACCGGCCCACATGTCGAGTGCGCCGGAAAATGTTTCGGGAACCGGCGTCGAGAACAGATTGAGCGACCCGCCCTGGGTCCGCGGACCATATCGAACACCAGCCGCGCCCTTGATCACTTCAACGCCAGCCATGCGGCCGGTATGGGGGAAATAATAGGCCTCTGGTGCAGAATAGGGGGCTGGCGCGATGAGAACGCCATCCTCCATCAGCGTGATTTTTCCGGATCGGTCGAGGCCGGTGCCGCGCATCCCGATATTCGGGCGCAGGCCATAGCCATCCTCTTCCTGGAAATTGACCCCTGCGACTGTGCGCAAGAGCCGCGTAATATCGGCATAATCATGGACGGCGAGGTCGTCGGCATCGAGCAAAGCCGCCGAGCCGGGGATGGAATTGGGGTCGCCGGTCAGGCCAATGACCGAAATCACTTCGACTTGAGCATTTCCCGAGGCGGCCGGCTGGGCCCAGGCGGACGTCGAGATGGCGGCCAGGGCAGTGGCCGAGAGAAGTGAGATACGCATGAGACACCTAAACGTTCTATTGTTGCGACTGATCCGCAATTACAGAGCAATTGGCGACCTGTCCAGCCAAATTGCAAATGAGTTGCAGTTGTATTCGCACCCGCCTGCGGTCACAAAAAAGGCCGGGGCAAAGCCCCGGCCTCTCCATGCCAGTCTGGATCCGTCGACTATTTCGGGGGCATGCGTGCGCCAGCATCAAGCCGGATGCACTCGGCATTGATGTAATCATTCGTGACCATGAAAGCGACGAGATCGGCGTATTCGGCCGGGGTGCCGAAGCGCTGCGGGAATTGCAGGTGCGAGGCGAGGCTGACTTTCACCTCTGGCGGCATTTGCTGGTAGATCGGGGTCTCGAAAAAGCCCGGCAGGATCGTGTTGACGCGAATGCCCTCACGCGCCAGATCGCGCGCCATAGGCAGGGTCATGCCGTAAATCCCGCCCTTGGAGGCGGCATAGGCGACCTGGCCGATCTGACCGTCCTGGGCTGCGACCGAGGCGGTGTTGATGATCACGCCGCGGCCCGAGCCGCCATTGGGGTCGATCGACATCATGCCGGCGGCCGATTTGGCGGCACAGATGAATGAACCGATCAGGTTGATCCCGATCACCTTGGAGAAAGCGGCAAAGCCGTGCGCGGCGATCTCGCCGGTCGAGGAAGAGCGGCGCGCCGTCTTCTCAGCCCAGCCAATGCCCGCGCAATTGACGAAGACACGTTCCTGGCCATGGGCTGCGCGCGCCTTGGCGAAACCGGCATCAACGCTGGCTTCGTCGGCGACATTGACCTGACAGAAGACGCCGCCGATTTCCTTGGCAACCATTTCGCCACGCTCGGCATTCATGTCGAAAATGGCGACTTTCGCGCCATCAGCGGCGAGCCGGCGGGCCGAACCTTCGCCGAGACCGGAAGCGCCACCGGTGACGATGGCTGCAATTGAAGCGTCAATTTTCATCAGTTTATTCCCCTGCATGGATTGGCACATCGCCAAACAAGTTCTCTGCTCAGGGGCGTAACGAAAACGCGCTGCCTCCGCAAGCGGGGCACGGTGCCGCATTGCCAACTTCACCACCGCCCCGGCGAGTGATAAAGCGGGTCTCAAATTCGCCCCTTCGCCGCCTGGAGAACACCGACATGACCGGTACCTATGCTCTTGTCCTTCACGGTGGAGCCGGCGTCCTCGCCGACCACGGCTATCCCGAACAGATCGTCCACATGCGCAAACTGGCCGAGCTGGGCAAGTCCATGCTCGCCTCCGGCGAGACCGCGCTCGACACCGTCTCCGAAATCGTCCGCCAGCTCGAGGCCTCGGGCCTCTATGTCGCCGGCAAGGGCGCCTCGCCGAACAAGGCCGGCCGCTACGAGCTCGACGCCGCGATCATGACCGGCAATGACCGCAAGGCCGGCGCCGTTGCGGCGCTGACCGGTTTCGTCAGCCCGATCCTGGCGGCGCGTGCGGTGATGGAAGCGACGCCACACGTCATGCTGGCCGGACGCGGCGCCGATGCCTTCGCGATGCAGCAGAATCTGGAGCGGGTGGACAGCGTCAATGATTATTACACCCCCGCTGCCGCGCCCGATGATCGCGCCATGGCGACGGGGACTGTCGGCTGTGTCGCGCTCGACCGCGCCGGCAATCTGGTTGCCGCGACATCAACCGGCGGCACGCTCAACAAGATGGAAGGCCGGATCGGCGATTGCCCGGTGATCGGCTCGGGCACCTGGGCCGACAGCCAGGTCGCGATTTCCTGCACCGGCCAGGGCGAGTATTTTCTGCGCACGGCCACCGCCAAGGATGCCGCCGCGCGCATCGCCTATGGCGGGCTTGATCTTGCGACCGCCTGCCAGGCTTCGATCGATGAGGTTGGCGCGCTTGGCGGCGAGGGCGGGCTGATCGCCGTCGACCGGCAGGGCAATATCGCTCAACCCTTCAACTCTCCCGGCATGAAGCGCGCCGCCGTCCATGCTGACGGCACGATCACGGTTGATATCCAGTAGAGCGGCGGCGGCATCGGGACGTTAAATTCTCCGTCATCCGCCAAATCTTAGCGCGGACTTAACCCTCGCCATCATACCGCCATCTGGGTGCGCATATTCTTGTTCTTTGCCTGGTGAGGTGTTTGCCGTGACCATCCGACGCTGTCTGACTGCTCTGATACTGATCTTCGGCCTCGGCGCGCCGGCCCTGGCCCAGAGCGAACCGGAATTCCGAGGCGAGTATAGCGATTGGCGGGTCTTTACCCGCTCAACCGATGACGGGCTTGTCTGCTACACGCTGAGCCGGCCGCGTGATTCAACGCCGCTCGCCCATGCCCATGGCAATGTCTATTTCCTGGTGTCCTCCTGGCAGTCCGGGGCGGTCGAGGAACAGCCCAGCCTGCTGGTCGGCTATGATCTTCGCCCCAATAGCCCGCCGCAAATCCGCGTCGGGTCGAGCCGGTTCGACATGTTTTCCGACGGGCAGGAAGCTTTTCTCGACAATCTGCGCGATGAGCCCTCCCTGATCCGGGACATGCGACGCGGCTCGACCATGCGCGTCACCGGCACGACGATTGACGGGGTCGCGACCGCCTATGAGTTCTCGCTCAGCGGCATCACGGCCGCGCTGCAACGCGTCTCCAGCCTTTGCGGCTAGGTCAACCGGCTTCGCCGCGCAATTAGGTCGCGCCGCGCTTTTGTGATATTGCGCGCGGCTTCCGAATACTTGAACGGTCCGCCTTCGATCATGAACCATGCGCTGAACATCGCCGCCGCCAACACCAATGCTCCACGCATTGACGATTCCACGCCGCGCGCCCTGCCATCACTGGCCGGGATGGGGCGTGTGCAATTGCGTGAGGCGGCACTCGCCTGCGGCGTCGAGGAGCGCAAGGCCAAGATGCGCGCCAACCAGCTATTTGGCTGGATCTATCATTATGGCAGCACATCCTTCGACGAGATGACCAATATCGACAAGGAAACGCGCGCCATTTTCGCCGCGCATTACACGCTCGATCGCCCCAGGATCCTCGAGCGCCAGGTCTCGACCGACGGCACGCGCAAATACCTGATCGAGCTGGCGCCCGGCGTCGAATGCGAAACCGTCTTTATCCCCGATGTCGCTCGGTCCGGCGCGCTGTGCGTGTCGAGCCAGGTCGGCTGCACGCTCAATTGCACCTTCTGCCATACCGGCACCCAGGCGCTGGTGCGCAATCTGACTGCTGCCGAGATCGTCGCCCAGGTCATGATCGCGCGCGATGATCTGGCCGAATGGCCGAGCTCGAATGCCGACCGCAAGGTGACCAATATCGTCTTCATGGGCATGGGCGAGCCCCTGTATAATCTCGACCATGTCTCCGACTCTATCGACACGATTTCCGATCCTGAAGGCATGGCGATTGGCCGCCGCCGCATCACGGTCTCGACTTCGGGCGTCGTGCCGAAAATCTCCGAGCTTGGCACCCGCACCAACACCATGCTGGCGATCTCGCTGCACGCCACCAATGACGCCCTGCGCGACGAACTGGTGCCGCTGAACAAGAAATACCCGCTGGCCATGTTGATGGACGCGATCCGCGCCTATCCGGGTCTGAATAATTCACGCCGCATCACCTTCGAATACGTGATGCTGAAGGGCGTCAATGACAGTCTGGCCGAGGCGCGCGCCCTGGTGAAACTGCTCAAGGGTGTGCCGGCCAAGATCAATCTCATCCCCTTCAATCCCTGGCCCAACAGCCCCTATGAATGCTCCGACTGGCCGCAGATCGTTGCCTTCGCCGATCTCGTCAACAAGGCGGGCTATGCCTCGCCGATCCGCACCCCACGCGGCCGCGATATCTTCGCCGCCTGTGGCCAATTGCGCTCGGAGAGCAAGAAGGTGAAGGCGAGCGTGTTGAAGCAGCAGCGGCTGGAGCAGCAAGCCGCCGCCGGCGAGTGACCGCCGCCATCCTCTATCGCTGGCGTCTCAAGCGCGGCCGCGAAGCTGAATTCCGCGCCGCCTGGGCCGAGGGCACGCGCCTGATTCATCAGCGCTGCAAGTCCTATGGCGCCCGTCTGCATGAAGGCGAGGATGGATTGTTCTGGTCCTATGCGCTCTGGCCCTCCGAGGACGTGCGCAAGGCCTGCTTTGCCGATCAGGACTGGTTCTCGCAGGACTGCTTCAAGACCATGCAGGCCTGTATCGAAGAGCGGTTCGACGAGATTCGGCTGACCCTCACCGATGATGCGCTGACGCCGCCAACCCCGCGCCTCGAGCCCGTCCTGCTGAGCACGGAACGCCTGCTCCTGCGGCCGATGGTGTTCGAGGATTGCGAGGCTTTCCTGCCGGCGCTGACCGACCCGGCGACGATGAAATACTGGTCGCGCGGTCCGATGCAAAGCCTCGACGAGGTGCGCGATTATCTCAGCTGGAATATCCGCGGCGACGGCGTCGAGAGCTTCGTGCCCGTGTTGCACAACGCCCCGGAAGACCCGCTTGGCTGGCTGGTGCTGATGGACCGGAAGAATAATTGCGCCGAGTTCGGCTATATGTTCCGTCCCGACCGGCAGGGCCGGGGCTATGCCCGTGAGGCGGCTATGGCGGTGGTCGAGCACGGTTTCCAGACCCGCGATTTGCGCCGCATCTATGCCGATACCGATCCGGACAATGCCGGCTCGATCCGCCTGCTCGAAACGCTCGATTTCCAGCTCGATGGGCGCTTGCATGCCGCCTGGGAAACCCATATCGGCGTGCGCGACAGCCTGATCTACGGCCAAGTCCGGTCCTGACACGTCGATACCGGTGTGGAAAACGCTTCTTTAACCACGCGCATGGTCTGACTGGTTTCACCTTGCAAGGATGTGAGACCGTGCGCGCCCGACTCAATGCCCTTCGCCGCTACCTGCCGGCCATCGCGGTCAGCCTCGCGGCCATCGGCATGCCCCTGCTCTCGGCCTTCGAGCCGGTACGTGGCGACGAGGCTGCCGCCATCTTCCCGCCGGGCTGGAGTCATGCCGACGTCGTATTGGCGACCGCGCAGGCCGACCTTGCCTTCGTCCGCTTCGGCGCTTTGTCCAATATCGGCATTGTCCGCATCGTCGACGACGCCTCGCTGACGGCACTGCGCCAGGCCGGAGCTCTGCTTTTACTACCGCCCGGCGCCCTCGGCGGCTGCCTGTTGCCGCGCGATAATTTCACCCCGTTTGACACCAACGTCTCCAGCATCGGAATTTCCACATGAACCGTCTTGATCAACTCAGATCCCAGGCCCAGACCGCCCTGACGCTGGTTATCTGTGCCGCTGCCATCCTCTATCCGATCGCCGCCCTGTTTCTGGCCGCCGACCGCTTGATCCCGGGCACGATCGTGCTGGTTGCCGTCGCCGCCGCAGCCGTCTTCGCCTGGAAAACCGATCCCAATTCGGTCGCCTCGCGCATCACCACCGGCGCGGCCCTGATCGCCTTCCCCGCATCGCTGGTCTACATGATGAGCGGATCAGGCTGGCAGATCGACATGCACATGCTGTTCTTCGCCTGCCTCGCCGCAACCGCGGCCATGCTGGACTGGCGCGTCATCGTTGCCGCGGCTGGTGTGACAGCCATTCACCATTTGTCGCTCAACTTCATCCTGCCCTGGGCAATTTTCCCGGAAGGGGCGAGCTTTGCACGGGTTCTGTTCCATGCCGTGATCGTGGTCGGTCAGAGCGCCACCCTCGTCTGGATGACCGCCCAGGCCGCCAAGGCCCTCACCGATGCCGATGCGAGCACCGAACAAGCCAATTCCGCCCAGCAATCGGCCGCCGAGAGTGCTGCAGCCGAACAATCCGCAAAGACCGGCACCGAAACGCGCCGCGCCGCCGTGGCCGAGCTTGCGACCAATTTCCAGAACGCCCTGCGCACCGTCGCCAGCGGTGTTTCCGGAGCGGCTGGCCAGGTTGATTCGCTCGCGCGTCAGCTTCAGACGGATGCCGGTGCGACCAGTGATGGCGCCCGCAGCGCGGCCGAACGAGCCGGGCAGACCAATTCCAACGTTCAGTCCGTCGCCGCCGCGGCGCAGGAATTGTCGGCCTCGATCTCTGAAGTCTCCCGCATCCTGGAAAATTCCGACAATGTCTCTGAACGTGCCGCCGCCGAAGCGGTCGGTGCCGGTCGTTCAATCGACGATCTTCAGGCTGCCGCCAAGGAAATCGAGGACATTATGCAACTGGTCGCGGCCGTCGCCGAACAGACCAATCTGCTCGCCCTCAATGCGACGATCGAGGCCGCCCGTGCCGGTGAGGCCGGCAAGGGTTTCGCTGTCGTCGCTTCGGAAGTGAAAGCCCTGGCCGAACAGACATCGCGCGCCTCCAGCGATATTGCCGGGCGCATTGAAGCCATGCGTGGCGCTTCGGGCGGAGCCGCCAGCTCCCTCGGGAAAATCGCCGAAACAATCGAGGAATTGCGCGCCTCATCGAATAGCGTCCGCGGCGCTTTCAGCGAGCAGAGCAGTGCGACGCGCGAGATCGCCGAGCTGGCCGAACGGGCTGCTGGCGAGACCTCGGAAGTGACGCGCGAAATGGACAATGTGAACGGCGCGGCGGGCCGGGCCAGCACGGCAGCCGAGGAATTCATGCTCGCCTCGTCCGAGCTCAACCAGTCGGCGACCCAGCTCGACCATGAACTCAACGCCTTCAAGTCCGCCCTCGACGCGGCCTGATGCCCCACGATTGAGGGCAGTCACCGGCAGCAGGCATGAAAACGGGCGGTGCCAAGCTGGCGCCGCCCGTTTTCATGTCGCGAATGCGCCTCCGCTCAGCCCGGCTTGCGGAAACGGTAGACGAAACGGTCAGTGTGACGCCGCAGACCGGGCGCGAAAACATTTTCGGTCCGGTCATCGGCAGGATTGGCGAGCATGTCGCTTTCCGCATCCAGCACGAATCCGGCGGCCATCACTTCTTCGCGAACCACATGCGCGTCGATCCGGTGCGTATCATTGACGTAAGTCAGGCCGGATCCAGTCGGCGCGTGGTGATCAATCACGATGAACACGCCGCCCGGGCGCAGGGCATCGTAAATCGCCTGATTCATCGCGACCCGGCTCGTGCCGTCATAGGCCGTGTCATGGTAGAACAGCACCATGAAGGCCGCATCCAGCGGCTCGTCGATTGCGGTATCGAAACTCTCGATCATATCGACGACGCGGGTCATATTGCTGCGTGAATCCGCCAATTCCCCAAGGGCAATATTGCCGTCGGCGAACCGCTCGGCAATCCAGTTTGGATTGAAGGCGTAGACATGGCCTTCCTCACCAACAGCGGTCGAGAGTACGCGGGCGTAATAGCCGCCGCCTGGCACGATATCGGCGACGCGCCAGCCATGTTCCAGCCCTGCAAAGGCCAGCACTTCGGCCGGATGGCGATTGACATCGAGCAGACGATCCTCCTCCGGACGCGAGGCATCGGCCAGCGCCGCTTCGATCACTGCCGGCATCGGATCACTCTGCGGTGGTGTCGCGGTTTCGACCGCGCTCATCGCTGCGCTGCTGTCGGCGGGATTCGCCGGCGCTTCGGCTGACGGTGAACAGGCGGCCAGCGCAATGGCTGTGGCGGACAGGCAGAATAGAAGGCGCATTGAATTTCCCCCGGGGATCATCTCGAAATTATCTCGGCGCAATCATCGCCGTTACAGCTTCTGATGCCAATCAATTCGGCGTGAGTCCATTTCTATCCTCAATGATTCAACCCTTTACGGTTGGGAAGGTTTTTTCTGGCATCAAGGGTGCGTGTCCGGAACCTGATTCCTTCCGCGACCTGGGGAGATTGAATCATGCAATTCATGCTCGCGATCGCAGCGATTATGGCGCTCGGTGCCGCCCTTATCTACAGAGCTGAAAGCCGCCGCGAGGACTAGCACCCCGCGCTGCTGCCAGGCACTTGCACTTCGCAGCGATGGCCGTTTATCTCGGTGATACAATTGCCGCCGCGAAGGGCCCGTCATGCTGCTCCACCACGCCACCTGGCCTGAAGTCGAAACCTACCTCAAGCGCTGCAAGGGCATCGTGATTCCGATTGGTTCGACCGAACAACACGGGCCCAATGGCCTTGTGGGTACGGACGCTATCTGCCCGGAGGTGATCGCCACCGAGGCCGGTGCCGAAGCCGGTTTTCTTGTCGGCCCCACCTTCAATGTCGGCATCGCCCAGCACCATCTCGGCTTTCCCGGTTCGATGACGCTGCGCCCTTCAACCATGATCGCCGTCATCAATGACTGGACAGAGAGCCTGCTGCGCCACGGGTTCAAGCGAATCTATTTCTTCAATGGCCATGGCGGCAATATCACCACGATCAGCGCCGCCTTCGCCGAATTCTATGCGCAATGGTCGCTCGACGCCGAGCCTTGCCCGGCGCGGCTGATGCAGCGCAATTGGTGGGAATTGCCGGGCGTGATGGACACATGCCGCACACTCTTCCCGGTCGGCGAAGGTTCCCACGCAACCGCCTCGGAAGTCTCGGTCACGCAATACGCCCTGCCGCAGGCAATCAAATCAGTCGCCATGAGTCCGACAATTGCTCCATCGGGGGGCTTCACTCACGCAGCCGATTTCCGCGCCCGCTACCCCGATGGCCGGATCGGTTCGGACCCGTCACAAGCGACACCTGAGAAGGGCGCGCAGATCGTCGCCATCGCCAAACAAGCGCTGATCGCCGATGTCGCCGAGTTTTTCGAGCGGTAATTTTCGCCTGATAGGACCCGGTGCCGGCCAGCCGCGAGGCCGTATGCCTCACCAATTTGTGATCCTCTCCGCGGCCGGGTAGGGCCGAAATAACGCCATCAGGGGGTGCGCCGGAAATCCGTTCGCCCTAATCTGACGCCATGATGGACCCGACCCCCGACTGGACCCCGAATATTTCCGATGCTGCCGTCAAGGCTGCGACCGGCAAGGACTGGGCGCAATGGCGCGCCGACCTCGACGCCTGGGCCGGCGAGCTCGACCACAAGACACTGGCTCAGCGCCTGCGCGAGGAGCGTGGCCTGTCCGGCTGGTGGTCGCAAATGGTCTCGGGCAGCTGGGAGATGATGACCGGTCGGCGCGATCCGCATCAACGCTGCGGTGATGGCAAATTCCAGGCCTCCGCCTCAAAGACCGTCAAAGCGACAATTGAATCCGTCGAGGACGCATTCGAACTGCCCACCTTCGCCAATTGGGGTCCGGACGGGGTCTTCACCCGTTCCAGCGGCACACCGGGCAAATCAATCAATGGCGCCTGGTCGGGCGGCGGCCGTCTGTCCGTCTGGTTGACCAGGCCGGCCGAAGACAGGACCCAGATCGGCCTCAGCCATGAGGGCATCGAGACGGCAGACGATTGCGAACACTGGAAGGCCGAGTGGCGCGAAGCGATGACGCGGCTGAAGACGGTTCTGGAAACGTGAGAACGCGTTATCTACTGGCCACCCTGACCCTCTGCGCGGGCGCTATCGCCTGCACCCGCGACGCCGAGCCGGACGTCTGGGCGCGCCTGCCCGAACCGGTCACCAATAATGCCGTCGCCGGGATCGAGCTCGATGGCCGCATGATGGCCTATTCCTTCGCCGGCCTGCACGAAGGCAAGACCTGGCGCGATGTCACAGCCGACGCCTATGCCTGCGACCTCGAGGCCAGGGAATGTCGCGAAATCGCCGGCATGCCCGACGGAATTGGCCGCCTCGCCTCGGTCGCCGTCACGGTTGGCGGTCAAATCTATATTTTCGGCGGTTATACCGTCGCCGAGGACGGCAGCGAAGCCTCGACGCCCGAGGTCTGGCGCTTCGACCCGGCCAGCGAGACCTATACCCACATCACCGACATGCCCGTCCCCGTCGACGACACCATCGCTCTGCCGTTTCAGGATCGCTACATCTATCTCGTCTCCGGCTGGCACGACACGGACAATATTGATCTCGTCCAGGTCTATGATGTGGAATACGACCGCTGGTTCGAGGCGACACCCTTTCCGGGGGCGCCGGTGTTCGGGCATGCCGGGGCGATGGGGTCGACGGGGCAAATTCTGGTCTGTGGCGGCACGGCGGTGAATCCACCGGCGGTTGAGGGCGGACGGCGCAGCTTCGAGGCAACAGATGCTTGCTGGGCGGGGCAGGTTCTTCGTGACCATAGCCAGATCGCCTGGCACGCCTATGGCAGCCTTCCCGATGGCCCTTTCTATCGGGGCGTCGCGTGGGCCCTCGGACCACCGACTGCTGGCTACCGGCTGATTGGTGGTGCGGACAGGGCGTATAATTACGACGGGATCGGCTATGATGGCGAGATTGTCGAGCCTCGGGGCGACGCGATTGATGCGGTTATTTCACAAACGGAACCGGGGCCTGATTGGTGTAGTGAACCACGTGGAATCGCGGGCGGTTCTCTGCTGACCTCGACAGGCACCGGCGCACAAATGGACTTGATGGACATCCGGGGGCTGGTCCGCGGAGGCGAGCGCACCATCTACACACTCGGCGGAATGCGTTCGGGCCAAATGGTCAGTAACCGGGTGCAACGACTTGATTTGCCTGACCCGGCAACCCTGCTCCAGACCTGCCGCCTGCAAAGGCGCGATCTGGAGCACCCGCACTAGATCAACTTATTCTGCCTGTTGCAGGGAAAGCGGCGCTACCCGATCTGCCCAAACTGGCCCGCAGAGACACTCCGGCAAATATCAGGGCATTCGCGTGCGCGACTCTGCGCTCTGTGCAGAGGTCGCCGCTTGATGCAACGAGTTGCGGGCCATTTCCGCGTTCGCTGAGTGGTGGAATTCATTTGGGGGGTGGCGGAGAGAGAGGGATTCGAACCCTCGGAACCTTGCGGTTCAACGGTTTTCGAGACCGCCCCGATCGACCACTCTGGCACCTCTCCGCGGGGATGCGTTGTTTGTACGAGCACTGACGGAAAATCAAGTGGGCGCGACGCAGCAATCCCAGTGCCATCGGGTTGAGGTGGGCGCCTCCGGACTGGTGCAGCGAGATCGCGCCGGCAGACCATCCACTACTCAAACAAGTCCCGGCCAGGTCCGAGAGGCCGCCTTCAGATTGCATTTTTGCCCACACACCCTTATCGTGTGCGTGAATTTTGTAAGCTGGGCCCGTCTGAGGAGGTAGGAGCATGACCAGTTCCACGGCGTTCGTTCTGATCAGCAGTCTCACCGTCGCGGTTTGCGGCTGCGCCACACCGGTCGACCCGAATGCCGGGCCAACTCTGGCGGAGCGGATCGCCGCCCTTCCCGAGCACGGCGAGATTTCCGATGGCGACACCTTCACCTGCCGCCGTATCCAGATCACAGGAACGCGGCGTTTCGAACGCATCTGCGCCCGCGACTCGCAATGGGAGGACCAGGCCGACCGCACGCGAGAGGCCGTCAGCCGTATCTCAGAAGCTGATCGCACCGAGGCGCGCGAGCCGGTATTCCAATACCGCCCGCCGCCGATACGGACGACCGGCCCGAACCGATAGTGATTGACAATCGGCGACCCCGTCACCAGAAAGCCCGCTGTAGTTTTGGTCTGTGAAGGGGAATTTATGCCACGTTTTATCGCTCTGCTTCTTGCTGGCGGCGCCGTGTTCGCGCTCGCGGCCTGCGCGACGCCTACCGATCCGACCCCTGCGGAACTGGCCGAGGCTCTGCCCGATCATGGCGAGGTCTCTGACGGCGACAGCTTTACCTGCCGCCGCATTCAGATCACCGGTACCCGCATGTTTGAGCGCGTTTGCGCCCTCGACTCGCAATGGGCCGAGCAAGCAGATCGCACCGGTGAAGCGGTCAATGCGATCGGTGCCGGCGACCGAAGCCAAGTGCGTCCGGACTCATTTGGCGGCCCTGGCCGCTAGTCACGCCGTCTCCCTGCGTTGACTCTCGCGACAGCGTGCGTATAACGCCCGCTCCCGCCTGTGCAGCTCGCTGCGCGGGCCGGTAATTGTTGAAACAACGCCCCGGGGATACGGGGTGAAGAAAAAGAGCCACGCCAATGCCGGGCAAACCGGTGGGGGACGTTGCTGAACAAAGGAAACAGAGATCATGTTTGCAGTGATCAAGACCGGCGGTAAGCAATACCGCGTTGCAGCCGGCGACGAAATTCGTATCGAAAAGCTCGAAGGCCAGCCTGGCGACACCCTGGCACTCGGCCCTGTGCTGATGCTGGGCAGTGATGAAGGCGTCACCGTTGGTTCGCCTGTTATCGATGGTGCCCAGGTGATCGGTGAATTGCTGGACACCAATCGTGCCCGCAAGATCATCGTCTTCAAGAAACGCCGCCGCAAGAATTACCGCCGCACCCAGGGCCACCGCCAGTGGGGCACGGTTGTGCGCATCGCCGAAATCGTGATGCCGGGCGCCAAGGCCAAGACGGCCCTGAAGACCACGACCGCAGCTCCGGCTGAAGTCGAGGCGCCAAAGGCTGCACCGAAGGCGAAAGCGGCTCCCAAGGCTGCTGCAGCGAAGGCCGCGGCTCCTGCGAAGGCTGTCGCGCCGAAAAAGGCTGCCGCCAAGAAGGCAGCCCCTGCTGCCAATGACGATCTGACCCAGTTGACGGGCGTTGGTCCGGCTCTGGCCAAGACTTTGAATGAAGCCGGTGTGACGTCCTTCGCGCAAGTCGCGGCTTGGACGGCGGCCGATATGGAAGCTCTCGGCGTCACTGCCAAGGCTGAGAAAAATGGCTGGATCGAAGCGGCCAAAGCGCTCGCTTCCGGAACGGAGGGCTAACAATGGCTCATAAAAAAGCAGGCGGTTCATCCCGTAACGGTCGCGACTCCGCAGGTCGCCGTCTTGGCGTCAAGAAGTTCGGTGGTCAGGTGGTCATTCCGGGCAATATCATTATGCGTCAGCGCGGCACCAAGGTTAATCCGGGCGCCAATGTCGGCATGGGCAAGGATCATACCCTCTTTGCGCTTACCGAAGGCCGTGTGGTTTTCGCCAAGAAAGCCAACAACAAGGCCTATGTATCGGTTCAGCCGATGGCAGACGCCGCCGAATAAACGGTTCGCACATATCGAGCCGTTCGCTGTTACCAGCGGGGCTCGACAGCGCGATAGCGCATCAGGGGAGACGGGTCACCGTCTCCCTTTTTGTTTGCCTCCCCGCCGCCCGATGGAGATCGAGATGGGTCCGCGGATCGAAACCACCAGATTGCTGCTGCGCCCGCCCGAAATGAGCGACGCGCCGGATATCGCCCGCTATGCCGGCGACTACGATATCGCGAAAATGACGATGCTGATCCCGCACCCCTATCCGGTGCCGGCGGCGGAAATGTGGGTGTTGATGCGCCGGGCCGGCTGGGACAACACCGCCAACCGCCACCTGATCGTGCAGACCCGCGAGGCGGAGGGCGGCGAAATGTGCGGCATGGCCGGTATCTTCCGGCGCGCGGCCGAAAGTGACTGGGAAATCGGCTATTGGATCGCCAAGCCGTTCTGGGGCCGGGGCCTGGCCACCGAGGCCGGACAGGCGCTGATCGACTATGCCCGCAACGATCTGTTGGCACCGGTCGTGACGGCGGGTCATTATGACGACAATCCGGCTTCGGGCCGAGTGCTGGAAAAACTGGGATTTCGCTATACGGGCAAGGCCTGCGAGCAATTCTGTCTCGGACGACTGGCGCGCGCCAATTGTCTGGATATGAGAATGGATCTGGCGGCGGCATGAAGCCGCCGCCAGGGCTCATCAGCGGTGGGCGAGATATTCCTCGAAGGTGATGACGCCGTCCCGATTGAAATCCCAGATGAGATACTCGATTTGCTGGGCCTGGGCGACCCGCTCGGCGAAGGCCTCAGAATCCGATTCCGGCGGGTTGGAAAGCTGCGGCAATTCCTGCTCGGCCTCGCAGGCGATCGACGACCAGGGCGGCTGGCGCGACTCGCCAAACATGTTTTCCATTGTCTCCCTCGAGGGCTGATGGAGCGGCAGGCCATCATCGAGTTCTGAAATCACGCCGTCGCCATTTCGATCGCGGGCCTCGAACAACATGCGTATCTGCATCAGCTTCACGGCGCTGAACTCCTGCGGTGAGACAAGGCCATCGCCATCCTGGTCCCAGCGCTGGAAGCGCCGGGACTGGTCCCCGGCGAAATAGCTGTTCAAAGCGCTCCAGCAGGAGTCACTGATGCTTTCCGGTTGCCGGTTAAATCGGGTCGAATCGAGGCCCGCGGTGATCATCACACCCAGAACAGTCCCGACCCGGGCGGCGGAAAATTGCCCGCCATCGTGGGCATGAGCGAGAATTTCGCGCGCCGAACCTTCAGTCTGACGATACTCGTCAAGCGTCAGTCTTCGATCCAAATTGCGGTCGAGCGCAGTGTATTCATCCATCCCGTAAAGCCGCTCCTGCGGCGCAGCATCGGCGGCGTTGGTGATCTGGATGAGGGCAAAGGCGCCGAGTGCGGCGCCGGCGAAAGCGGATATAATCATGATCGGACTCCCTGGCAGGCGCGCCATCGGGCCGAAATTGGCGTAGGCGCGCATCGCTTCACGAATGACCGAACTGGCTGAGCGCCCCATTTTCCGGCAAGCGTCGAGGAAGATCGACTTCTCCTCGGGGGAGAGCCGGATCTCGAGCGCTTCCGTCTTCTTCGACGGGCGCCGTTTGGGTTTGTCAGCCTTGGTCATGCGTAGCCCTGATCGTCACCACAAATCAGGATTGTGCCAGAAAAGACGTGCCCGGGCAGAGCATTATCGTGTCCGGGCATCATGTTTTTCGCCGTCGTGTGTCCGCTCAAAGCAAAAAACACTGAATTTCCTCGCCAGTGCCTATATAGACGGTCAATCCAATCACACTGCGAAGCGATACCGGCCCGATGAAATTTCTCGACCAGGCTAAAGTTTATGTCCGTTCCGGCAATGGCGGGGCGGGGTGTATGTCATTCCGGCGCGAAGCCTTTGTCGAATTCGGCGGTCCCGATGGCGGCGATGGCGGCAAGGGCGGCGATGTCTGGGCTGAGGCGGTCGAGGGCCTGAACACCCTGATCGACTATCGCTACAAGCAGCATTTCAAAGGCGATACCGGCGGCCATGGCCATGGGCGCGACCGCTCGGGCAAGGGCGGCGAGGAAGTCGTGCTTCAGGTTCCGGTCGGGACGCAAATCCTCGATGAGGACAAGGAAGAAGTCCTCGCCGACATGACCGAACTCGGCCAGCGCGTATTGCTGGCGCGCGGCGGTGATGGCGGCCAGGGCAATGCGCGTTTCAAATCGGCGACCAATCGCGCCCCACGCAAATCCACCCCCGGCTGGCCGGGCGAGGAGCGCTGGGTCTGGCTGCGGCTGAAACTGATCGCCGATGTCGGCCTAGTCGGGCTGCCCAATGCCGGCAAGTCGACTTTCCTCAGCGTGGTGTCCAAGGCCAATCCGAAGATCGCCGCCTATCCCTTCACGACGCTCTACCCCAATCTCGGCGTCGTTGATCTGGGACCTGGATCGCGCTTTATCGTCGCCGATATTCCCGGCCTGATTGAAGGCGCACACGAAGGTGCCGGCATTGGCGACCGTTTCCTCGGCCATATCGAGCGCTGTGCCTCGATCATCCATCTGATCGACGGCACCCAGGAAGACCCGGTCGAAGCCTATCATACGGTGCGCAATGAGCTGGCCGCCTATGGCGGCGGCATTACCGAGAAGCGTGAAATTCTCGCCCTCAACAAGATCGACGCCATGCCCGAAGAGGAAATCGAGGAAAAGGCGAAATTGCTGGAGAAGGCGACCGGCAAGAAGGTCATGCGCCTGTCCGGCGTCTCCGGCGACGGCGTCAAGCGTTTGTGCTCGGAAGCCTGGCGCATCGTGCAACAGGTCCGCGCCGGCGTGGCTGAACCCGACGAAGAAGGCTGGGCCCCGTGACACGCCCCGGCTTCGACGCGGCCCGCTGCATCGTGGTCAAGGTCGGATCGAGCCTGCTGCAATCGGGTCCGTCCGTCATTGACGCGATCGCAGACGATATTGCGTCGCTGGCCGGGCAGAAGAAACGTGTCGTTCTGGTCTCATCCGGCGCCGTGGCGCTAGGCCGGCCACGGCTTGGCCTCGGCGGCCGCTCGCTGACACTGGAACAGAAACAGGCGGCCGCGGCGGCCGGTCAGCCGGTTCTGGTCGGCGAATGGGAGCGCGCCTTTGCTCGCCATGGCCGCGCCACGGCGCAGGCCCTGCTGACGCTCGACGTCACCGAATCGCGCCGTCACTGGCTCAATGCCCGCGCCACACTCCACACCCTGCTCGATCTCGGTGCGATACCAGTCGTCAATGAGAATGATACCATTGCGACCGACGAGATCCGTTATGGCGATAATGACCGTCTTGCAGCACGCGTCGCCCAGCTGGTCGGGGCTGATCTATTGGTGCTCCTCTCGGATATTGAAGGCCTGTTCGAGCATGATCCGCGCACCCATCCCGACGCCGCGCTTGTCGGCGAGGTCGAGCGGATTGACGCCTCGATCCATGCCATGGCCGGCGACGCCAACGCGCTGACCGGGGTCGGCACGGGTGGCATGCGCTCCAAAATTCTCGCTGCCGAGATTGCCACGGCCTCGGGCTGCGCGACGGCCATCGGGCCGGGAGCGGCCATCCGGCCGATCCTGCGATTACAGCAAGCGGATTGCGGCAGCTGGTTCCATCCGACCGGCTCGGCCGTCAGCGCCCGAGCCGCCTGGATAGCCGGAGCCCACAGCCCGAACGGCGAAATCCGCATCGATGCCGGTGCCGCGTCTGCGCTGCAGGCCGGAAAATCACTGCTGCCAGTTGGCGCCGTCGCTATTGCGGGTCAGTTCGAACGCGGCGATGCGGTTCGCATTATCGGACCGGACGGCGCCGTGATTGCGCGTGGGGTCAGCGGGTATGACGCCAGCGATGCGCGGCGGATTTGTGGTTGCCGGACCGGTGATATCGAAGCCTTGCTTGGCTATCGGCGCGCCGCCGCTCTGGTCCACGCCGACGATATCGTGCTGTCGAGCCCGGTCGTGACCGGTCGTTCCCATGTCTGAACGCCGATCCAGCCCGATGGCGCGCGGCCGACTGGTCAGCGCACCGGGGCCGGCCCCGGCCCTGCGCAGCGAAATGCTCGCCCGCGGCATGAAGATTGGTCTGTTCGGGGGCACGTTTGATCCACCGCATGAGGGCCATCTCCACGTCGCCGAAGCGGCGAAACGGCGGCTCGGCCTCGACCGGGTCTGGTGGCTTGTCTCACCGCAAAACCCGCTAAAGCAACGCCGCGCCCTGGAGTTGGAGAGCCGGATGGCGGCTGTCGCGGCGCTGGCGGATCGGCCCGGCATGGTGGTCAGCGATCTCGAGGCCCGGCTGGGCTGCAATCGCACAATCGACCTTATTCGCGTCCTGCAGCGGCGCTATCCCGGCGTCCATTTCGTCTGGCTGATGGGTGCCGACAATCTCAAAAGCTTCCATCGCTGGTCGCAATGGCGCGAGATCTTCGCCTCGGTGCCGATTGCCGTCATTTCCCGTCCGCACGATTCCGTCCGCGCCCGCCTCGCGCCCGCCGTTCGGATGCATGCAAACTCACGACTTCGTGACCAGGGCCTCGCCGCACTGCCCCTTAAAAAGACGCCCGCGTGGACCTATCTGACAGAACCGCTAAACTGGCATTCCTCGACAGCGCTTCGCGCGCGACCCTGAACCCCGATCCACAGCAGGCAGGACGCTTTCATGACCGATCTCACCCTCGGCCAACCCCCGGTTCATGCCGCGCTGGATTTCTTCGATGACCAGCACCCGCCTGCCGGTGATTTCCTGCGCGACGTGCTGACGGGTTTGGCAGCAACGCCAAAATCCATTCCGCCCGTCTATTTCTACGATGCGACCGGCTCGGCCCTGTTCGACCAGATAACCGACCTGCCGGAATATTATGTGACACGGACCGAACTGGCCCTGCTCGACCGGATCGGGCCAGAGCTGGCCCGGCGCGCCGGACCGGGTGCAGTGGTGATCGAACCGGGATCCGGCTCGAGCGTGAAGATCCGCAAACTGCTCAGCGCGCTGGATCAGCCCGCCGGCTATGTCGGGCTCGATATATCCGGCGAGCACCTGATGGCGTCATGCGATGAGCTGGCACGCGATTACCCGGGCCTGCATATCGGCGCGATCTGCGCCGATTTCACCACCGGATTATCGCTCGACCATCTGCCCTTGCCGGAGGGGCGCCGCATCCTGTTTTTCCCGGGTTCGACAATCGGAAATTTCGAACCGGCCGCGGCCCGCGAGGTGTTGGCTGGTTTCCGCAAGGGCATGCGCGAAGGCGATGCGATCCTGATTGGTGCCGACCGCGTAAAATCACCGCAAACGCTCGAAGCTGCTTATGACGATGCCCAGGGCGTGACTGCGGCCTTCAATATGAATTTGATCTCCCGCATCAATTCGGAGCTCGGTGGCACGCTCGACCCCACCCTGCTGAAGCACGTCTCGGTCTGGAATGGCGGGAGATCGCGAATCGAAATGCATCTCGAAGCCCTGGAAGCGCAACAGTTTCAAGTCGCTGGACGGTCATTTGAACTGGCCAAGGGCGAGCGGCTCCACACCGAGAATTCTCATAAATTCACGCCAGAGAGCTTTCAGGCCCTGGCCGGGTCGGCGGGTTTCGAGGTGCTGGAAAGCTGGTCAGACCCAGCTGAACTCTTCTCGCTGCACTGGCTCGAACCGAAAGCGAAAGCGTGATATAGGCACGATCTTGTATTGGTTGTCAGAAAGGACACCCGCCCTGTCTACGGAAACATCGCGCCGGACCAAGGAAGAAACGGCTGCGGCCGTCCGGGTCATCGGAGAAGACGGTCCCCTCGAGGAAATGGAAGCACTGGTCCTCGAAACTCTCGATGACGACAAGGCTGAAGATGTTGTTGCGATCGATCTTCGCGGCAAGTCTTCGGTGACCGACATCATGATCATCGCCTCGGGCCGGTCATCGCGCCATGTCAGCGCGATCGCCACGCACCTGATCGATACGCTGAAGGAAACCGGCCGCGTCAAGACGCGCGTCGAGGGATTGCAGACCTGTGACTGGGTACTGATTGATGCTGGCGACATCGTCATCCATCTCTTCCGTCCCGAAGTGCGCACTTTCTACAATCTGGAGAAGATGTGGTCGGTCGATCCGGAGACTCCGGCATCTGCGGCAGACCCGGCCGTCTGAATGAAGCTGCGCATGGCAGCGATCGGGCGTATCCGTTCCGGACCGGAACGCGAGCTCGTCGATGATTACATCAATCGATGCTCGGTTACGGGGCGCGGTATAGGCCTCGGTCCGATGACCGAAACCCAGATTGATAATCGCAATCTCAAGACACAAGTGGACGAAAGCCGGGCCTTGGCCGAAAGCCTTGGCCCGGACGTGAAATTCGTATTGCTTGATGAGCGCGGCAAGGCCTTCAAATCGCCTGATCTCGCCCGCAAATTGGGCGAATGGCGTGATGGCGGCTGCCGCGAAGTGGTGTTCTGCATTGGCGGTGCGGACGGACATGATCGCAGCGTATTGCCGGCACCCGATCTGATGCTCGCCTTCGGGCCGGCCGTCTGGCCGCACAAGCTTGTACGGGTCATGCTGGCCGAACAAATCTACCGTGCCGTATCGATTCTGGCCGGCACGCCCTATCATCGCGAGTAAACCTCAACCGGGAAACGATCCCGGGTTGTGAATTTCCGCAGTTTTGAAGCGCAAAACCGGTTCTCAATTTCGAAATAAAGGCCCTGGCGTCAGCGGATGTATCTCCTCCTCCTCTCCCTTCTTCTCGCACAGCCCCAGCCTGCCGGCACCGCGCCGGCCGATGCGGCGACCGCAGAACAGCTGGAGCAGGAGGCGCGCGAAACCGCGGCGCGCGCCGAAGCCGCACGCGAACAGGCCGATGAGGTCGCATCGGAAATTGCCCTCATGCAGCGGCAATTGGTCGAACTCGGCCAGCGGGTCGGAAATAGCGAGCAGGCAGCCCTGGCGGCATCGGGCGAACTGGAGCGTCTTGGAAACGACGAAGCGGAGATTCTCGCCCGCCTCGCGACGGACCGCGAATCGCTGATCGACATACTCGCGGCCATTCAACGGATCGAAACCCAGACCCCGCCGGCCATTCTGGCGGCACCGGACGATGCAGCCCGAGCCGCGCGCGCCGCCGCCCTGATGGCGCAGGTCGCGCCGGCCCTGCAGGAGCGGGCCGATGCCCTGTCACGGGAACTGGCTCAGCTGCGCTCAATTCGTAGCGAAATCGAGACCCAGAGCATTGTGCTGGCGAGCGCAGAGGACGCCTTGTCAGCCCAGAGACTGGAATTACAGGTCCTGATCGCCGAACGGCGCGCACTCGAAGCCCGGCGGCGGGACGAGGCGGTTGCATTCCTCGAAGCGTCCAGCTCGGCGGGCGAGCGCGCCCGTTCGATCCGGTCGCTTTTGACCGAGTTGACCCATATGGCCGCCGTGATGCCCAGCCTCAGCCCGCGACGGGTCGAGCTGCCCGACACAATACCGGCGCCGCACATGCGGCCGGCCCGTGACCTCATCGCGGCAAGGGCGCCGGATGAGCCATTGGAAACCCTTCGATTCGCCGATGCCCGCGGGCGGCTAAGATCGCCAGCAGCCGGCGAAGTGGTAAGGCGGTTTGCAGAACTGGCAGAAGATGGCACAGCATCTGAAGGAATATTCATTCGGACTCGCGGCGAGGCGCAGGTAGTGTCTCCCTTCGACGCCCGTGTCGAGTTCGCCGGACCGTTCAGTACTTATGGCGGTCTCTTGATACTGAATGTCGGGGAGGGCTACTATATGGTCCTGTCTGGCATGGCGGTGACCTATGCCAGTGCCGGGCAAAGCGTTCTTGCTGGTGAACCGGTTGGTGCAATGCCCGATACTGGGCAAACGGCCCCAGAATTGTATCTGGAGCTCCGTAGAGACGGTAATGCGATGGATCCCGGCCCCTGGCTGAGATCCGGCGCACAATCCGGATAAGACTTTCGCGCACAAAGGACGCGAGTTGGTATGCGCATCAATGTCTTCGCTTCAATCCTGGCCTTTGCGCTTGGGGCAGTGGCCATATCCGTCGCTGCTGAAGGACGGCAGGAAGATCATTCGGAAACGTTCCGCCAGCTCGAGCTGTTCGGCGACGTACTGAGCCGTATTGAATCCGACTACGTCACCGAGACCGATCAAACCCAGATGATTGAGGCTGCCATTGAAGGCATGCTGACTTCACTCGACCCGCATTCGGCCTATCATAATCCAGACAGCTACGAGAATTTGCGCGTGACGACACGCGGCGAATATGGCGGGCTGGGCATGGAAGTGACCAAGCGCGACGAATTCATCACCATTGTTTCGCCGATCAGCGATACCCCGGCCGAGCGGGCCGGCCTGCGTACCAATGATCGCATCATCGCCGTCGATGGCGACAGCATTATCGGAATCACCGTCGACAGCGCCGTTGAGCTGATGCGCGGCGCCGTTGGCGATCCGGTGACCATCACCATCGCCCGTGCGGGCGAAGACCCTTTCGACGTCACGCTGGTACGCGATACCATTCCGCTTCGCACCGTCGCGACGCGTATTGATGACGGCATCCCCTATCTGCGGATCGCCGGCTTCAATGAGCGCACGACCGAGATGGTGCTGGAAGGCATTGTTGATCTGGAAACGGAATACGGCGCGCCGCTCCCCGGTCTCATCCTCGATATCCGTTATAATCCGGGCGGCCTGCTCGACCAGGCCATCGGTGTGACCGATGTCTTCCTCGATGGCGGCGAAGTTGTTTCGACGCGCAATCGCGATCCCCGCGACACGCAACGATACAATGCTCGCCCCGGTGACCGCCTCAATGGCGTGCCCATCGTTGTTTTGATCAATGAAGGCTCGGCCAGTGCCGCCGAAATCGTCGCCGGAGCGCTGCAGGATCGCGAACGGGCCGAACTGGTCGGCATGACCAGTTTCGGCAAGGGCTCGGTTCAGACCATTATTCCGCTGCGCGGCGGCCGTGATGGTGCCCTGCGCCTGACGACCGGCCGTTATTACACGCCGGCGGGGCGCTCGATCCAGGGAACCGGTATTGTCCCGGACCTGCAGATCAGCTCCTTCCCGATCTCTGAAGACGAGGATGCGCCCGGCTCGCAAGTCAGGCTTGAGGCCGACCTGCCGGGTGCGCTTGAAAACGAATCCGGCGAGGCTCGCGCGGAGACGGATATCGCAGCGGTCGAGCAACCGCCTGCAGACTGGCCGGAGGACGAGGACTTCCAGCTCTCGCGGGCCCAGGAAGTATTGCGCAGCTCGATGGAAAGCCAGCAGGCCGCGCTGCAATAGGCCTGTAGCGAGAATTGTCCCGCCCGTTACCGCATGGTGCGGGCGGGACGAGCTCGCCCGCCGTTAACCGTTTCTTTTCCGGGACAGGGCAGTTTTGACAGTGAATTGGTGCGCCCGGCCGGGGCGCATGATCAGTTATTTCGCTCGTCGAAGATTGCTCCAATGCCCAGCGCCGTCCTACGCCATGTCGAACCCCTGCTCACAATCCGAGCCCCGCTCTTCGCCGGGCTGGGGGCCGCAGTCCTGTTTGCGGGCCTCCTTTTGACAATTGCCGTATTCGGGAAAGCCGACCTGCAGCCCCCCCTCGCCCGGGGCGGCGTGACGCCAGCGCCGGCGGAGACGCTCTACCCGGCAGCGGAATTGCGCATTGCGCCGGACGAAGACGAGCCACCCGTCATCCGCTTCATTGAACCGGACGGCGCCGAAGAAGCCCATCTTGAAGGTGTCGAGGATCGTTTCGGGACGCCGCAGGCACGCTCCACCGGGTCCGATCCGGCCGAGGCGGAAGCGCGGCACGCCGCGACGCGCCCAGACCCTGCACAGGCCCTGGCGCCGGCACCACTTCCCGGTTTGAGCGAAAACGGGCCGAATGGCCCACTACCCGTGATCCCGCCCAATGGCCTGCGTGCCTCACGCGCCTATGCGCGTCCCTTCCACGGGGACCCCAGCGCGCCGACGATTGCGGTCGTGATTGGCGGGTTGGGCCTAAACAGTACCGTGACGCAATCGGCCATCGATGAATTGCCGCCAGAAATTGCGCTGAGCTTCGCGCCCTATACGCGCGACTTGCAGACCTGGGTCGATCGGGCCCGCGCCGCCGGGCATGAGGTTCTGATCGAAGCGCCGATGGAGCCATTCGATTATCCCAACAATGATCCCGGGCCGCAAACCCTGCTGGCTGATGCTGCACCAGCGGACAATCTGGCTCGTCTGGAATGGGTGTTGGGGCGTACGACCGGTTATTTTGCCGTCTCCAATTATCTCGGCGCCCGTTTCTCGGCCTCGGAACCGGCCATGACCCAGCTGCTGCAGAGCCTCGAAGACCGGGGCGTCGCCTTCCTGCATGACGGCGCTGGCCGGCGCACAGTGATCGAGACGGCGGCCCGCAACACCAACGTCCAGTACGCCATTGCCGACCGGGTACTCGACGAGGACCCGAGCCCGAGCGCGATTGACGACCATTTGCTCACGCTTGAGGCGCTGGCGCTGCAGAATGGCGTCGCACTCGGCGCAGGCTTCTCCTATCCGACCACCGTCAATCATGTGCGTGACTGGGCTCGAAGCCTCGACATGCGCGGCTATCAGCTGGCGCCGCCATCCGCGGTGATGGCACGCCGGCGTTTGCAGGCGCGCCTTGAAGCCGAAGCCCGGGCGCTCGAACCCGCGCCTGACCATGTCGTTGATAATCGCTGGTCACGCCCACCCGCCGACCCGGCAGGAGACGGCAATCAGGCTGCGGCCGCGCCAGCCTCGGGTCACTAATGGCTGTGCCCGGCGATCCCTGGCCGAACCATCGCGCCAATGTCGGTATTGCCCTGTTCAATCGTGAGGGACATGTCTGGCTTGGCCGCCGCGAAGGGACGCCGCCGCCGTGGAATTGGCAATTGCCACAGGGCGGGATGGACGCGGGCGAAGTCGCAGAGGCGGCGGCGCTGCGCGAGCTGGAAGAGGAAACCGGCATCCGGCCCGACCGCGTTGAACCGCTCGGCAATATTCCGGAATGGCTCGCCTATGATTATCCGCCGGATGTGCGCGAGGATCCACGCTTTCACAAGAAACGCCATCTCGGTCAGAAGCAGCGCTGGTTCGCCTTCCGCTTCCACGGCAGTGATACCGATATCGATCTCAAATGCCATGCCGAGGTCGAGTTCGACGCCTGGCGCTGGGGCGCTCTGGTGGAAATCCCCGACCTGATCATCCCGTGGAAGCGGGATGTCTATCTGCAGGTGGTGGCGGCGTTTGGCGAATTTGCCCGCTAACGCCGGCGGATCGCCAACCCGCCACCGACCCGACGCCTAGTCCGGTGCCACAGCAGTCTGACGGGCTGACAAGGCGGACCGGTCCAGCGGCTGACCTGCCAGGATGACTGTATTGATCCTGTCATAGGCCGTTACATCGGCGAGCGGGTTGGCGGCCAATATCAATAAATCAGCACGCTTGCCTGCCTCAATCGTGCCAACCTCATCCGCCAGGCCGAAGGCCGCTGCATTCTCGATCGTCATGCCACGGAACAGAGTTTGCAGCGAAAGCCCGGCATCCACCCAGTTCTGCATCTCCCAATATCCGGCCAGCCCCGGCGGCGAAGCCCAGCCGAAGCCGCCGACCGCAGTGTCCGAACCAAACAGAAAACGGGCTTGCTCGGCATACATCTGCCCGATCAGGTCCTCATATCGGTTGAGAAATACCGATTGTGCCGCGCCCATATCGGCGCCATCTCCGCCCTCCGCGATCATCTCGCCAAACATGGCGATGAAATGCTGACGCTGGAGCTGAGCGTCCCCGCGCAAGTAATCCAGATAGGCGAGCGGGACGACATCGGCCCAGCCGCCATCCTCCAACACCCTCGCGTTGAACAGGCTGGCCGTATTGCGGATGGTCTGGATGGTGGGCTGCACCGCTATCGGGGAATGGGCAACGCGCCCGGCAATATCCGCGATTGCGGCGGAAGGCTGCGGGTCGGTGAAGGACTGGCCCGTCCATTCCCACATGCCATGCGCAAGGATATCAACGCCCGCATCGAGCGCGAAGGCATGGCCGGCCGGAGTGGTTGCGTGCAACAGGACCGGGAGATTTTCCGCATGCGCCGCCCGGATCACCTCCCGGGCAATCTCGACCGAGGGCAAACGAAACGCCGGTGCCCCACCAGGCCACCACAGGGCCTCTTCATAATAGAGTTTGACGCACTGACCGCCCTGGCCGACGACCGCCGCCACAACCGCCTCTGGTGTGTGCGCGGCGGCATCTTCTCCCTGCGGGACGAGGCCATTGGCATGGCTGTCGATCAAATAGCCCGGATAGGTATCGCCGACCGGTTCGCCCTCAAGCTCCAGCGCCATGAATCCATCGGAGAGCACAACGCCTTGCCCACAATGGACCAGGTGCGGGTGCAGCGGTGCCGCTTCGAAGCGGGCATTCGTGGCTGCGTCGGCATTGAGCTCGATCACGGTGGTGAAGCCGTGAAACAGGAAGCTGCGCGGTTGCTGTTCCATATAGTCACGGTAGAGCGCCGCATATTCAGCGCTGTAGCGACGGCGCAACCCGGTCGCATGGTAGAGATGGACATGGCTGTCGATCAGACCCGGGATCAGAAATCCGTTTTCGGCGTCGATGACCCGCGCGGTGCCAGTATCGGTCGGCCCGCTGCCAGTCTCGACGATGCGATCTCCTCTCATCCTCACCCAGGCATCCTCGAGCGGTGCTGCCCGTTCAGGGCTGAGCAGGGTCGCGTGCATGATGATCAGATCTGCCTGGATGGACGACCCGGGCTCCGGCCGGGGCCAGGCGGGCTGCGTCAATGCAAAACCCAGCAATAGGGCGGTCGCAAGGCGGGTATGGGTCAGATAGCGGGACATGATGGCCTCCTGTGGCGAGAGCCCAATCAAGCCCACTTGCCGGACGACTGCGCCCTGAAGCGCGATCAAGGACGTCCACAATCATGATCTTGGACAGGGCGGCGAGACGGTTCTATCAAGGCCGGATGACCTCGGTCCTTCACATCTCCGCCGCTCTCTCGGCGATCATGGCGCTCTATCTGGCCAATCTGCGCTCGGAGCCGCGGCTGGCGCACCGTTGGCTGGCAGCCGTATTCGCACTTTTCGCGGCCCAGCACTTGCTCACCAGCCTTGCGATTCTGGACCTCAGCCCGGCCCTGGTCTGGTGGCGCCCGGTATTGGCCATGCTTCTGCCACCTGCGATCTTCCTGCACCTGCGGGCGGCGTCACGGCCCGATGCCGGGCTCACCCCCCGCGACATGGTTCACCTGGCCCCACCTGCCGGGCTGATCGTGGGGCGTCTTTTCCTGGCCGACGGCCCGTATCTCGATGCCGCGATTATCGCCAGCCTAGTACTGTATGCCGGCTATGCCCTGATCGCCGTCCAGGCCCCGACTCCGGCCGGCCGGCGCTGGAAATTCATGGTCTGTGGCTGGCTTGTCCTGATGGCCGTGGCCGATCTGCTGGTGATGATCGAACTACTCGGTGGTGAGGGCTTGCGGCATTCCCTGACCCTGGTCATCATGATCGCGGGCTTCTTCATTTTTCTGGTCTATTTCCTGCTCACAAGCCTGCATCAAAGCGGGCCATTGAGCTGGATCATGACGCGGATCCGACGTGACACAGCCGGCGCTGACGCGGTCAAGACCCGGCTCGAACAACACATGACGGATGTGCGGCCCTGGCTGGACCCGGAATTGACGGTCGCCCGGCTCGCCCGCCAACTCGGCGTGCCGCAACGCAGCGTTTCGGAAACCGTCAATGACCAGTTCGCGATGAGCGTCAGTCGGTGGATCAATGGCTGGCGTATCGTCGAGGCCCAACGCCTGATCCAGGCCACGCCCGAGCGGCCATTGGTCGAACTGATGCTCGATTGCGGTTTTCAGACCCGATCCAATTTCAACAAGACCTTCAAGGACCTCACCGGCGAAACGCCCAGTGCCTGGCGCAAGCGAAATTGCGCGCCGGCCTCCGCCGCGCCGGAATAGAAAAAGGCCGTCCCAACGGGACAGCCTTGATCAAATCGAACATGTCAGACTGATTAGTTGGCGGCGGTTGTCCGCATCGCTTCCAGACGGTCGATGCGCGCTTGCGCCAGTTCAATATCCATTTCGGATTCGGCAACACCCAGATCTTCCTGGGCATCTTTGAGGTCTTGCGTGACCGCGGCGACATCGATTTCGGAGACCGGGATCGCCTCTTCGGCCAGAATTGTCAGGCCCTCCGGCGTCACTTCGGCAAAACCGCCATGAATGAAGGTGCGCTCGGAAACGCCGTCGGTCGTGACGATGATCGCGCCGGAGCGGATCACGGACATGAAGGGGGCGTGCTTCGGCAAGACACCGAAATCACCATCTTCACCGGGCACGACGACCATATCGACTTCGCCCGCAAACAAGCGGCGCTCAGGCGAGACCAGGTCAAAATGCAGCTTGTCAGCCATCAGGTATTCCTCCGGCTAATGCCGGAGACCGCTTATGCGGCCTCCGCAGCCATTTTCTCGGCTTTTTTCACCGCGTCTTCGATCGTGCCGACCATGTAGAAAGCCTGCTCGGGCAGGTGATCATATTCGCCGTCACAGATCGCCTTGAAGCCCTTGACCGTATCAGCCACAGGCACCTGGATGCCCGGGAAGCCGGTGAAGATTTCGGCGACGTCGAATGGCTGTGACAGGAAGCGTTCGATCTTGCGAGCGCGGGTCACCAGCATCTTGTCCTCTTCGGACAGCTCGTCCATGCCGAGGATGGCGATGATGTCCTGCAGGGCCTTGTAACGCTGAAGCGTTTCCTGGACCCGGCGGGCCGTGTTGTAGTGATCGTCACCAACGATGCGAGGCTCGAGAATACGCGAGGTCGAATCGAGTGGGTCCACGGCCGGATAGATGCCCTTTTCCGAGATCGCGCGATTGAGAACCGTGGTCGCATCGAGGTGGGCAAAGGTCGCGGCCGGGGCCGGGTCGGTCAAGTCATCGGCTGGCACGTAAACGGCCTGTACCGAGGTGATCGAACCCTTGTTCGTCGAGGTAATGCGTTCCTGCAGCGCGCCCATATCGGTCGACAGGGTAGGCTGATAGCCCACCGCGGACGGGATACGGCCGAGCAGGGCGGACACTTCGGAACCGGCCTGGGTGAAGCGGAAGATGTTGTCGACGAAGAAGAGAACGTCCTTGCCCTCTTCATCGCGGAAATATTCAGCCTGGGCGAGACCCGACAGGGCGACGCGGGCGCGCGCTCCCGGAGGCTCATTCATCTGGCCGAATACCAGCGAGCAACGCGAACCTTCGGTCGAGCCATTATGCTCTTTCGGATCCTTGTTGACGCCCGATTCGATCATTTCCCAGTAGAGGTCGTTACCTTCGCGGGTCCGCTCGCCAACACCGGCGAAAACCGAATAGCCACCGAACATCTTCGCGATATTGTTGATCAGCTCCTGGATCAGAACCGTCTTGCCAACCCCGGCGCCGCCGAACAGGCCGATCTTGCCGCCCTTCGCGTAGGGGCAGAGCAGATCGACGACCTTGATGCCGGTTGGCAGGATTTCCGCTTCCGTCGCCTGCTCGGCGAAGGTCGGGGCAGCGCGGTGGATCGGCGCTTTGATCGTGTGCGGGATATCGCCGGCTTCATCAATCGGCATGCCGGTCACGTTCATGATGCGGCCGAGCGTGCCCGGTCCCACTGGAACCATGATCGGGCCACCCGTGTCGGTCACTTCGACGCCGCGCTGGAGACCCTCGGTCGCGTCCATGGCGATGGTGCGAACCGTGTTTTCGCCAAGATGCTGCGAAACCTCGAGGGTCAGCGGCTTGCCGTCATTGGTCGACAGCAAGGCGTTGAGGATGTTGGGCAGTCCACCATCGAACTCGACGTCGACGACGGCGCCGGTGATCTGGACAATACGGCCTTTAAGAGTGCTCATGATTGGTCTTCCCCTCGTCTAGAGAGCTTCGGCGCCGGAGATGATTTCAGTCAACTCCGTCGTGATTTGCGCCTGACGGGTGCGGTTATAAAGAAGGTTCAGCTTGTCGATCAGTTCGCCGGCATTGCGGGTGGCATTATCCATGGCGGCCATGCGGGCCCCCATTTCGCCAGCCGAATTTTCCAGCAGGGTCGACAGGATTACGGTGGTGATATAGCGCGGCAACAAGGCGTTGAGGATGCTCTCCTCGTCCGGCTCGGCGTCATAGACACTGCCGCCCGTATCGGGCCGATCGACGCCTTCTTCGATTGCGTCGATCGCCGGGATCAAGACTTTCGAATAGGGCTTCTGCGAGATCACCGAAACGAATTCCGAAGCGAGGATTTCACAAACATCGAATTCGCCGGCTTCGAACATATGGGTGACCTCGTCACCGATACGTCCGGCGACGGCGCCATTGAGGGTCTTTTCAGCCTTCAGGTCGTACATCTTGACGATCAGCGTAGCAAATTGGCGCTTCAACTGATCGAAGCCCTTTTTGCCGACGCAGATGATCTTGACGGTCTTGCCGGCGCGCTGCAGCTCGTTGACACGAGCCCGCGCCAGACGGGCGATATTGGTATTGAAGCCGCCACACAGGCCACGGTCGGCCGTCATGACGAGCAGCAAATAGGTCTCATCGCTACCGGTGCCGACCAGGAGCGGCGAGGCGCCCGGTGACCCGGCCATCGAATTGGACAGGTTCGCCATCACGGCAGCCATACGCCCGGCATAGGGGCGCGCGGCTTCCGCGGCTTCCTGGGCCCGGCGCAGCTTGGCCGCTGACACCATCTGCATCGCCTTGGTGATCTTCTGCGTGGATTTCACGCTGGCGATACGATTTCGAAGGTCCTTAAGGCTCGCCATGCGGCACTCCTAGCGGTCGTTACGGTTCAAATTCACGCGAAATGTTCGGTGAACTTGTCCAGAACGCCCTTCAGCTTGGCCTCAGAATCGTCGCTTACCTTTTTCTCATCGCGGATAGCCGCCATGAGAGTGGCATGCTCGGCGTGGAGATGACGGAGAAGATCTGCTTCAAAACGCTTGATGTCGCCAATTGCGATACGGTCGAGATAGCCGCGTGTACCGGCGTAGATCGCGCAAACCTGTTCTTCCATCGACAGCGGCGAGAATTGCGGCTGTTTCAGAAGCTCGGTCAGGCGCTGGCCACGGCTCAGCAGTTTTTGCGTTGCGGCGTCGAGATCGGAACCGAACTGGGCAAAGGCCGCCATTTCGCGGTACTGGGCCAGTTCGCCCTTCATCTTGCCGGCAACCTGCTTCATCGCTTTGGTCTGGGCAGCCGAACCAACGCGCGACACCGACAGGCCGACGTTCACAGCCGGGCGGATGCCCTGGTAGAACAAATCGGTTTCCAGGAAGATCTGGCCGTCAGTGATCGAGATCACATTGGTTGGAATATAGGCAGACACGTCATTGGCCTGGGTTTCAATGATCGGCAGAGCCGTCATCGAGCCGGAACCATTCGCTTCGTTCAGCTTGGCCGAACGCTCGAGCAGACGAGAGTGGAGATAGAAGACATCGCCCGGATAGGCTTCGCGGCCCGGTGGGCGGCGCAGCAGCAGGGACATCTGGCGATAGGCCACAGCCTGCTTGGACAGATCATCATAAACGATCAGTGCATGCATGCCGTTATCGCGGAAATATTCGCCCATGGCCGAGGCGGTAAACGGTGCCAGGAACTGCATCGGTGCAGGATCCGACGCGGTCGCGGCCACGACGATGGTGTAATCCATCGCGCCATTTTCTTCGAGCGTCTTGACGATTTGGGCGACCGTCGAACGTTTCTGGCCGACCGCGACATAGATGCAGTAGAGCTTGGCGCTCTCATCTGTGCCCTGGTTGATCGCCTTCTGGTTCAAAATGGTGTCGAGCGCGATAGCGGTCTTGCCGGTCTGGCGGTCACCAATGATCAACTCGCGCTGGCCACGGCCGACCGGGATCATGGCGTCAATCGCCTTGATGCCCGTTGCCATTGGTTCGTGAACCGATTTGCGTGGGATAATGCCCGGCGCCTTGACGTCGACGCGACGGCGTTCGGCAACATCGGTCAATGGGCCCTTGCCATCGATCGGCTCACCGAGGCCGTCGAGCACGCGGCCGAGAAGGCCCTTGCCAACGGAGGTGTCCACGATCGAGCCGAGACGCTTGACGGTGTCGCCTTCCTTGATGCCCCGGTCTTCACCGAAGATCACGCAACCGACATTGTCGCGTTCCAGATTGAGGGCCATGCCCTTAATCCCGCCCGGGAACTCAACGAGTTCACCAGCCGCGACCTCATCGAGGCCGTAAACGCGCGCAATACCGTCACCGACGGAAAGCACACGACCGACGTCCGAAACCTTCGCTTCGGTGCCGTAATTTTTGATCTGATCCTTCAGGATCGCAGAAATCTCTGCAGCCCGGATGTCCATGGCCTACGCCTCTTTCATCGCATTCTTCATCCCGTCCAGCTTGGTGCGGAGAGATGAGTCGAACATACGGGAGCCAATCTTGACGATCAGCCCGCCCATTAATTCAGGACGCACGTGTGTGCGAACTTCGATTTCGCGCCCGAAGGCACTTTTCAGAGAAGCCGCAAGGGCCTCAGTCTGTTTCTTGGTCAGCGCTGCGGCCGAGCTCACATCAGCCCGTACAATGCCGCGATCGGCATCGAGCAGGGCCGCGAAGATCATCGCGATATCGCCGAGTTCAGCAGCACGGCGATTTTCCGCCACGACGCCAAAAGTGTTCTTTGTCAGTTCGTTGAAGCCGGCCTTGTCGGCCAGCGCAAATAATACGCCGGTTTTCTGCTCGGCCGAGAACAGCGGCGAGGTCAGGACTTCGGACAATTCGGCCGAGGTCTCGAGCGCTGCGCGCAGGGCCGACAGATCAGCGGCCACCGCATCGAGGCTGCCGCTTGTCTTGGCCAGCTCGAATACTGCTTTCGCATAGCGACCTGCAGCATTGGCTGTAATGGCGTCTTCGCCGGTGCTCACCGTGACGTCACTCTCTGGCTGGAGAAGTGTCTGTAATTCACCGGATGGTGCAAACACTTGAAATTCAACGATTTGTACGAATGGACGAGCAAGCTTGCGCTACCCGTCCTCGGGGTTCGGCGCTGCGATAGCACAGGGTGATCAGCGCAGCAAGCCGGAGCGCGATCCGATTCAGCAGGCGCGCGACTGTCTGCAGGCCGCCCCCGGCGCCGAAATCGTCGGGACAGGCTGGATTGGCGGCCAACACATGTCCGGTTTCATCGCGGTGCAAACCGGCGTTTCCCCTGCTGGCACAGGTCAATCGGCAGGCATCGCTGCTGAGTTCGGTCGCGACAGGGTATGGCTATCTGTTCGATTGATACCCGCGGCCCCCGGACCGGTTATTTTTGCGCAATCGGTGATCGCGCCGCGATTCATGGCGGGCAGGCGCAGCACTGCAGCGAATCTCCCGGCCCGGCGGGGGTGTCGCGTTACCCCCTCGCAGACCACCCGCTGACCTGCGGCAAATCGCGCGCTGCCCTGCCGTTGGACACCGGTTCAACACCCGCTAGCCCGCGGCGTCATCATCCACAGGCCGCGACATCCCGGCGCGCGCCTTCTTGGCGAGAATATTGAGCACTTCGACGAAGAGCGAGAAGGCGATCGCGAAATACAGATAGCCACGCGGAATGTGGAAGCCGAGACCGTCGGCGATCAGCGACATGCCGATCAGCAGCAGGAAGGCCAGCGCCAGCATTTTCGTGGTCGGATGCTTTTCGATGAATTCGGCGACGGCTCCGGCGGCGAACAGCATCACCGCCATCGCGATCACCACGGCGGTGATCATGATCGGTACGTGATCGGTCATGCCAACGGCGGTGATGACCGAATCGAGTGAGAAGACGATATCGATCACGGTGATCTGGGCGACGATCATCAGGAAGGCCTCGCCGGCGGCATTTTTCGGCGCTTCGCTGACGCCTTCGACGGTGTGGTGAATCTCCAGCGTGCCCTTGGCGAGCAGGAAGAGGCCGCCGCCGAGCAGGATCAGATCGCGCCAGGAGACGCCATGATCGAACACGGCGAACAGATCGGCCTCCAAATGCGCCATCCACACCAGACCCATCAGCATGATAATGCGGAAAACCAGCGCCATGGTGAGCCCGATTGTGCGCGCCGAGGCCCGCTTCGCTTCGGGCAGGCGCCCGGCCATCAAGGCCACGAAGATCACATTGTCGACGCCGAGCACGATCTCCAGAAAGGTCAGCGTCGCCAGCGACATCCAGATCTCGGGTGAGGACAGGAATTCAAGCATGATCATATTTCCCGGTAAGCCTTATTCAGGGGGCTTATTCAGTGAGGCTCACATGAAACTATAGGGATCGACATCAATCGTCACCCGGATCGAGGGCGGGATTTTCACGCGCAGCTTCCAGGCCCGCAAATAGGCGGAAATATCAATCGTCTTGTCGGCGCGCACCAGGATACGGCGACGATGCCAGCCGCGCACCAGGGCACGCGGCGGCTCGGCCGGCCCCCAGATCTCCACACCATCGGTCAGGGGCGCTGCCGCGGCATAGCGGCCAGCCGCCGCTTCAACCGCCTGGACATCGCGCGCCTGGAAGCTGATCGCGGCCATCCGCCCGAACGGTGGCAGGCCGAGCGCCTCGCGCGCCATCATCTCGGTTTCCAGGAAGGCATCGCGATCGCCCGCAATCAGCGCCTGGATCGCTTCATGCTCGGGCTGGTGGGTCTGCAACAGAGCGCGTCCCGGCCGTTCGGCGCGGCCGGCGCGGCCGGCGACCTGGACCAGGGTCTGGAAAGTTCGCTCGCCGGCGCGCGGATCGCCGCCGGCCAGGCCGAGATCGGCATCAATGACGCCGACCAGGGTGAGATTGGGGAAGTTATGGCCCTTGGCGGCGATCTGGGTGCCGACGAGAATATCGATCTCGCCGCGCTCCATCCGGTCGACCAGGTCGGCACCGGAGGCGCTGTCGGAGGAATAGATCTCGATCCTCGCATCGGGGAAGAGATGTTTCGCCTCCTCGGCGACGCGCTCCACGCCGGGTCCAACACTGGTCAGACTGTCCTCGGCCTTGCATTCGGGACAGAATTTCGGCCGCGGCATTGAAAAACCGGTGACATGGCAAACTAGCCGCCCGGTATAGCGATGCTCGACCAGATAGGACTGGGTGTCCGGCGAGGTCATGCGATGACCACAGGCGCGGCACAGCACCAGCGGCGCATAGCCGCGCCGGTTGAGATAGAGCAGGACCTGTTCGCCTGCCTGCAGCGTCTCGACCATGGCGGAAATCAGCGGCGGCGAAATCCAGCGCCCGGCCTCAGGCGGATGCTCGCGCAGGTCAATCGTATCGACCTGCGGCAGCACGGCCGCGCCCGGCCGCGCCGGCAGGCGGACATGCACATAGCGCCCGGCCTGGGCATTGGTCAGGCTTTCCAGCGAGGGCGTGGCCGAAGCGAGCACGATCATCGCGCCCTCGATCTTGGCCCGCAGCACGGCGAGGTCACGGCCCTGATAGGGCAGACCCTCATCCTGCTTGTAAGTCGGGTCGTGCTCCTCATCGACAATAATGAGTTTGAGATTGGTGAAGGGCAGGAAGAGCGCCGAGCGTGCGCCGACCACGATCCGCGCCCGCCCCTCGGCGGTTTCGCGCCAGCAACGGCGGCGTGTCTTCGGGCCGGCCGCGGAATGCCACAGCGCCGGAGCGCAGCCAAAGCGCGCCTCGAAGCGCGACAATACGGCAGTGGTCAGGGCGATTTCAGGCAGCATGATCAGGATCTGGCCATCGGGATGACGGCGCAAAACCTCGGCGATCGCTTCGAAATAGACCTCGGTCTTGCCCGAACCGGTCACCCCGTCGAGCAAGGCGCTCTGAAATCCGCCCGCCCGCACCAGCCGCCGCAACACGCCGCCAGCCTCGGCCTGCAACATGGTCAACGACAGGCCTTCGGCCTCGGGATCGGGAATGCCATAGGGCGGATCGATCAGGCGGGTCACTGTCGCCAGCGCGCCCGCCGTCGCCAGCCCCTTGACCACGCCGGCTCCGACACCGGCCTCACGCGCGATATCCGCGGCCGAGGCATCCCCCAGCGCCAGCGCCGCATCGAGCACCGCCGCGCGCGCCGATGTCATGCGCGGCGTTTCGGTGCCGCTGACGCGGTAAAGGGTTTCGGTCGGTGAGGGTTTGAGCGCTTCGGCGCTGCGCAGCACGGATCGCAGGATCACGCCCGGCGGCTGCACCAGATAACGGGCCAGCCAGTCAACAAATTGGCGCGTCCCCGCCGGCAATGGCGCCCCGCCCATCGGCGCCTCGACCGACTTCAACGCCCGCTCGCCAGCCCCCGGCTTCAGCGCCCAGACGACACCGTGCACCATCCGCTTGCCCAGCGGCGCCAGCACATGATCGCCTAGTCCCAGCTCAAGGCCTTCAGGCACGAGATAGTCGAACGCCTCCGGCAAAGGCAGCGGAAACAGGATCGAGGCGCGAGATGACGATTCGGAGGACACGGGCCCAAGTGTGCCTGTTCTCCCTCATCTTTCCAATAATCATTCCCTTGTCATCCCGGCTGAGCGCCCGGACTTGATCCGGGCGTGGCGCCGGGACCTGGCCGTGTCTCAGGCTGGTCTCTCGGGTAGGTCCCTGATCTGCGCCCCGCATGTGCGGGGCATCCGTCAGGGATGACAAATTTTGATCGGATGACTGAGAAAGTTGAGCCCGCCCCTGACGCGAGACAAGTGGAGGATAACCGGATTCAACGGCGCCGGGTCAGGCGCGCATCAAACCAGACTTGCAGGATCCGACGTGTGGTCGTGTGCTGGCGCAATAGAGAGTCGAGCATGATGGCCGCGTTCGCGCCCGCATTCGGGGCGCTGACACCGGGCATGAATGCTGTGGGCTTCGGCGTGTGTCCGGGTTTGGTCTGCATCATCGCCTCCCTGGCTGATGATGAGAGTTTGCCCACAGCCTGTGTCGCGATCATGCCGCTGGCAGGGCATGTTTGAGGCGCCGCCATTCATCCTGGAGCGGGTTTCGGGCCGCGAGAGCGTCGGCGAATGGCCTGCGCCAGGGTCTGGCACCCGGTGGCGGCGCTGGCTCAACCAGCTCCGGCAGGACCCGAAACAAGTCCGGGGAAAAAATATTGTGATATTTGGGGAGAAAACTCAGCCCGCCCCCTAGCTCCGATGCTCCGGATTTTCGAAATCAAAGCGGCAGCCGGCTTTCCACGCGTTCCGGTCATTACCGTGACTGGGCAGGCCGCCGGCGGATTTGAGCATGTGCGCGAGATGCATCAGATTCCAGCTCATGATGGTGGTGTTGCGCTGGGTGAAATCATTGTCGAATCCGGCACCCTCATCACCATAACTGGCGCCCGGCCCGGCCTCGCCGATCCAACCGCAATCGGCCTGGGGCGGGATGATATAGCCGAGATGGCCGAGGGCGTAGAGAATGGTCATGGCGCAATGCTTGATACCGTCTTCATTGCCAGTGATGACCGTGCCGCCAACCTTGCCATAGAAAATCGACTGGCCCTTTGCGTTCAACTTGCCTGACTCGGCATAGAGCCGCTCGATCAGGCGGCGGCAGACCGAGCTTTCCTCGCCGAGCCAGATCGGCGTGCCGATCACCAGAATATCGGCCGCCATCACCTTGGTGCTGATTTGTGGCCAGTCATCGCGGGCAAAGCCATGCTCGGTCATGTCGGGATAGACACCCGGTGCCAGATCGAAATCGACCGGGCGCAGCATCTCCACGGCGACGCCATTGGCGGCCATGATCGCGCTGGAGACATTGAGCAGCATCTCGGTGTGAGACGGTGTGCCGGTCGGTTTGAGGGTACAGTTCAGAAACAGCGCTGACAGGGCGGAGAAATCGAAATCATGGCCTTCACACAAGGCTTTCTGTTTCGCGTTGAGAACCATGCGGCGCGCTCCTGTTGCTGGGAAGGCGAGATCCTAGAGCAAAACCGGTGACACACCCAATCCAGGTCAAAGACTCACACCTTCCAAAATTGGTGCGGCGCCATGTCACCTGTCCTGCGGGGGCGCACTTGATAAGTGTCAATGAAACCATCCGCCGACGCTGGATTGATCGATGACACCCTGCCCGACCCTGCTCAAATATGCCCGCCAGAATACGCCGCGCTATACCAGCTATCCAACGGCGCCGCATTTCCATGCCGGCATTGATGGCGCAGCATTTGGCGACTGGCTGGGGGCGCTGGACATGGACGCGGCCGGTTCGCTCTATCTTCACATCCCCTGGTGCCGCGAGATGTGCTGGTATTGTGGCTGCTCGACGCGGGCAACAACACGCGACGAACCGGTCGCCACCTATGCCCGGACCTTGCTGAAGGAAATTGATCTGGTCGCCCACCGCTTTGCCGGCCGGCCGCGCATCTCGCATATCCATTTCGGCGGCGGTACGCCGACCATATTGACCGAGGCGCAGCTCACCGCCGTCATGGCCAGCCTGCGCCAGCGCTTTGACGTCACCGAGGCGGCCGAGATCGCGATCGAGATCGATCCGCGCATCTTTACAGCCTCGCTGGCCAGTCATCTCGCCCAGCTGGGCTTCAACCGCGCCAGCCTCGGCGTGCAGACTTTTGATGCCGGCGTTCAGGCGAAGATCAATCGCATCCAGCCACTCGAAACCGTCGCCGCCTGCGCTGCGGCCCTGCGCGCGGCCGGCATCACCAATCTCAGCTTTGACTTGCTCTACGGCCTGCCCGGACAGACGCTCGAGGCCTGCCGCGAAACCGTCGCGGCGGCGCTGGCGCTGGAGCCGGACCGTTTCTCCGTGTTTGGCTATGCCCACGTGCCGCACATGAAACGGCATCAAAAACTGATCCACGACGCCGACCTGCCCGGCGCCGAGGCGCGGATCGAGCAGGCGCTGGCGATTGCCGACGCGGTGCAGGCGGCGGGCTATAGCCCGATCGGGATTGATCATTATGCGCGCGCCAGTGACGAAATGGCGCAATTGGCGACGGCCGGCACGATGCGCCGCAATTTTCAGGGCTATACCACCGACCAGGCCACATTTCTGCTCGGCCTCGGCGCCTCGGCGATCAGCCAGACGCCGAATGGCTATGCCCAGAATGCGCACGATGTGGCGAGCTGGAGCCGGGCCATCGAATCCGGCCATCTGGCGACGGCACGCGGGGTGCAGCAAAGCGGCGAGGACCGGATTCGCGGCGAAATCATCGAGCGGCTGATGTGCGATCTGGAAGTCGACCCGGTCGCTGTGGCAGCACAGTTTGGCGGCTCGATCGAACAACCCGACCTCGATGACCTCATCCGGGACGGCGTCGTCCGGCGGCGGGGCCGTCATATCTGGATCACCGATAATTACCGCATGCTGGCGCGGGTCGTGGCGGCCCGATTTGATGCCTATTTGGAGGCCAATGTGGCGGCGCGCCACTCCGTCAGCGTCTGATCCGCTCAGCGTCACTGTGATTGCTTCGCCCGGTTTGCTTTTCGGAAACCGAATAGGGCAAAGCTGCGGGCTGATCGCAATGGAGCCGAATCACCATGACGGAAAATGTCGACGGCATGACTGCCGCGCCGCTGGACAGCGAACGTGTCCGCGCCTTCCTGCTTTCCAATCCGGACTTCGTACGGGAAGACGCCGAGCTGTTCGCACAGATGGCGCAGCGTGAGACCGGCGAAGGGATTATCGATCTCGGCGGCGCGGCGCGCGCCAAGCTTCTGGCCGAATTGCGGCAGTTGAAATCGCTAAATTCCAGCATTATCGAGACGGCGCGCGCCAATCTGGCGACCCAATCGCAAATTCACATGGCGGTTTTGGCGCTGTTGGAGACTGACAGCCTTGCCGCGCTCGACCGCAAGATTTCCAGCCGCCTGACCGGTGCGCTCGGGGTCGATGTCTGCCGGGTGTTGATCGAGGGGCATGCGCCGCTACCGGCCGGCGAATCGATTCTTGGCGCGGCCGAGGGCTTTGTCGGCGAAGTGCTGGGCCATAAGGTCGAGCGTCTCGGGCCGGTCAATCCGGAGCTTGCGCATGCGCTCTATGGCCAGCAGGGCAAGCGGGTGAAGTCTGAGGCGATTGTACGGCTCGATTTCAACGGCCATGACGGGCTGATGGCGGTAGCGGCGCGCGATCACACCCTGTTCGAATCCGGCCAAGGCACGGAATTGCTCAACTTCCTCGCCCGCTGCGTCGAACGGATGATCACACGATGGCTGCACGCGAGCTAGACCTCCCCCTCGCCAATGCGCGGCTGGTCTTCGGCCAACACCTGGCCGGCGAACGCCGGCTGAGTCCGAAAACCGTCGAGGCCTATGGCCGCGACCTCGATCAGTTCGCGGTCTTTCTCGGCGGACATCTCGGGCGAAGCGTCACGCTTGATGATCTTGCGGCGCTGAAAGCGGCTGATTTTCGCGCTTTCATGGCATCGCGGCGGCGAGGCGGCCTGTCGGCGCGGTCCCTCGCCCGCTCACTCTCCGCAATCCGCACTTTCTACGGTTATGCCGAACGGCGCTGGGGCGTCGAGAATGCGGCCCTGACCCTGATCGAAGGTCCGAAGCTGGGCCGCTCCAAGCCCAAACCGGTCAGCGAGACCGGGGCCCGGGCACTGATTGACGAGGCCGGACGAGCGCAGGGAGATGACTGGATCGAAGCGCGCGATGTCGCTGTGCTCTCCCTGCTCTATGGCTGCGGCCTGCGCATCTCCGAAGCCTTGAGCCTGGGCGGCCGCGACAAGGCCTTGCGAGACAGCATGCAGATCACCGGCAAGGGCGGCAAGATGCGGCTGGTTCCCATTCTGCCCGTAGTGCGCGAAGCGGTGGCGGCCTATGCCGCGCTTTGCCCCTTCGATCTGGTGGCCGACCAGGCCCTGTTCCGCGGCACGCGCGGTGGCGCATTGGGGCCGCGTACAGTGCAAAAGATGATGGAAGCGCTGCGTGCCCGGCTCGGCCTGGGGCCGACGGCGACGCCGCACGCCCTGCGGCACTCGTTCGCGACGCATCTGCTCGCCCATGGCGGGGATCTGCGGGCAATCCAGGAATTGCTCGGCCATGCCAGCCTGTCGACGACGCAAATCTATGCCGATGTCGAGGCGTCACGCCTGATGGCGATTTATGACGACGCACACCCACGCGCCAGACGCCCGGACTGACAGGTTTCAAGGCCCGGGAAAGCCGATCGGCGATCCGATCCTGCCCCCTTCGAAGCCCGGCTCGAATGCCCCCACGAAGCGGTACTTGCATTCCATCGAAAGCTTGATACTTTCGTTTATAAAGTGCTTTGGAGAATGACATGGCGACCGATACTGATCTGGAATATCTGCGCTCAATTGCCGAATCCGGTCGCCGGGCGCCGCTGCTCGGTGGACGTTTTTTCGTTTGGTGGGGCACGCTCGCCGGGGTCACTCTATTGCTTCATTGGTCGATTCTCACCGGAGTTCTGGCGGTCCCAACCTCCATGCTGGGCGCGCTCTGGCTGGGCTATGGCATGGTCGGAATCATCGGCTCCCATGTGCTGGCACGGGGCCTGCGCGGAAAGCCAGGCAAAGGGGCTGTCGGCAATATGGCGGAACGCGCCGTGTGGGGCGCCACGACCGCCGCCATTTTCGCCTATGCGATCGGAGTGGCCGTCGCTGTCGGGCTGGGACAAGGCAGCGCAATCCTGTTCGACACCATCCCGGTCGTCGGCTTTTGTGGCTATGGCATTTCATTCTCTGTCACCGCCGCCATGGGTGGGCCCGGCTGGATGAAGGCGATGGCGTGGATGTCCTGGCTTGCTGCAGCCGGCGGGCTCTACCTTGTCGGCACTCCCGGCTTCTATCTTTACGCCGCAGCAGTCGTATTGCTGCTCGCTCTGGCGCCCGGCCTCATCATACTTCGCAATGAGCCCGAGGCCGGACAGGTCTCCGATGAGTGACGCATTCGACGCCGGCGCCCTGAATGACGTAATTCATGGCAAATTCCGGCTCGGAGTGATGGCCTATCTGTCCGCGGCCGACTCGGCGACATTCAATGAGCTGAAAGCCAGGCTCGATGCGAGCGACGGCAATCTTTCTGTGCAATTGCGCAAGCTCGAAACGGCGGGATATGTGACGATCAGCAAGCGCTTTGTTGATCGTAAACCGCAAACGACGGCGCGGCTCACCGAGGCCGGCCGGACGGCCTGGATCGACTATCTCGACCAGTTGCGCGGCCTGCTCTGAGCCACAGCCGGGCCGCTCAATCAGGCGGCGAGCTGGGCCCGGTCGTGCGACCACAGAGCCACTTCGAAGCCCTTTTCCGAATCCATATGCGTGGACACTTGTTTGAAGCCGGCTTTTTCCAGCACGCGGTGCGAGGGACTGCGGTCGGATCGCGTGCGCGCAATGACGCGTTTGACATTCTCATGGCCATAGGCCCAGCCCATCAAGGCATTGACCGCCTCGGTAGCCAGGCCTTGTTCGCGATAGGAGACCAGCATCGAATAGCCGATTTCGACCTCACCCCCGGCAGTGGGCGCGCCCTGGAAACCGCCAATACCCAGAAGACGGTTCATGATCGGCGAGACATAGACCCAGGAATACCAGCCGGCATGCCCGGGATGTACCGCCAACTCGTCACGATTCCACTCCATCGCCGCCGCATCCATCAATTCGGGCGGCCAGGCCGGTTCGCGCTCAACCCCCAGCGCGGCGAAAAAGGCCGGACGGTCATTGAGTTGCTGCTCCGCCAATTCCCGATCGAGGGCGACCAGCCGCAGGCGCTGTGAGAGAATTTCGGGTCTGTCAGGCATTGAATTGCGTTCCATCCACTCACCTCGCGTACAATTTCAGCCAGATGGCCACACCCGGGCTTCGCCGCGATTTGGGTTGTCATGCCGCATTATCCGACGCTTGTCCTCACAAGTTTTCGCGAAAACATCCATGCGTCAATCGGCGGAATCTTGCCACCCCTTCATGGTTGCAGCAAGTCAAAGTCAGAGATTCAGCCTAGCAGGAATCGTCCGCGCTGTCAGGACTGCATGCTCCAGCCTTCCACGCCCATCGCTGCCTGACGAACCGCTTCGGTCAAGGTCGGGTGCGGGTGGCAGGTACGCGCGACATCTTCGGAGGAAGCGCGGAATTCCATGGCCAGACAGATCTCGGCGATCATTTCTCCGACACTGGCACCGATCATATGGGCACCGAGAATCTCGTCAGTTTCCGCATCGGCAAGGATCTTCACAAAACCGTCAGTGGCGTGATTGGCGCGCGCGCGCGAATTGGCCTGGAAGGGAAATTTGCCCTTTTTGTACTTGCGACCCTGCTGTTTCAATTCGTCCTCGGTCACACCGACCGAGGCGAGTTCGGGATAGGTGTAGACGACGCCGGGAATGACGCCGTAATTGACATGCCCGGCCTTGCCGGCAATGCGCTCGGCACAGGCAACGCCCTCATCCTCGGCCTTGTGGGCCAGCATCGGACCATGGGTGCAATCGCCGACGACCCAAACATTTTCTGCCGAGGTACGGAAATGATCATTGGCGATGAAGCCGCGGGCATCGGGTTCAATCCCGACATTTTCCAGACCGAGCCCGGCGGTGAACGGTCGGCGACCGATACAGACCAGAACCGTGTCGGCCTCAATCGTCTCGGCCTCGCCGCCCTTGGCGGGTTCCAGCGTGAGTTTCAGCGCGTCCGGATTGGAGCTGTCGACGCCCGTGACCTTGGTGGAGAGACGGAAATCCATGCCCTGGCGGGCGAAGAGACGCTGGGCAGTCTTGGCCAGCTCGGTGTCCATGCCCGGAAGGATGCGGTCGAGATACTCGACCACGACAACTTCGGCACCCAAACGGCGCCAGACCGAGCCAAGTTCAAGCCCGATCACGCCGGCACCGATCAGGACCAGACGCCCTGGAACCCGCTTCAGGTCGAGCGCACCGGTCGAGGAGACGATGCGAGTCTCGTCGATCGTCACGCCCGGCAGCGGTGTCACTTCAGAGCCGGTGGCGATGACGATATGCTTGGTGTCCAGCACCGAAGTGCCGCTATCGGTTTCGACCTGGACCTTGCCCTGACCGAGGATCTTGCCCTTGCCTCGAATGTATTCGGCGCCATTCTTCTTGAACAGGAATTCTATGCCCTTGGTGAGCCCGTCAACGGTTTCGTCCTTGTGGGCGAGCATGGCTGGAAGGTCGAGCTCAACCGCGCCGGTGAGAATACCCATGGCAGGGAATTCGGTCGTCGCGCTCTCGAATAGTTCTGAGGCGTGCAACAAGGCCTTCGAGGGAATGCAGCCGACATTCAAACACGTGCCGCCCAGCTTGCCGCGCATTTCGACGCAGGCGACTTTCAGGCCAAGCTGGCCGGCGCGAATGGCGCAATTATAGCCGCCGGGGCCACCACCGATAATGACAAGATCATAGGGCTTTGACATTTGGGCCTCGCGGATTGGAATGGAGCTCGGAATCGGACACGCCTTCTATATGCAATCTTCTGACTGCGAAGGTAAGGCCCGGCCTGCGGTCCACCCTTGTGCTGCGGTCAGCGCTCTGCCGGCCGTCGCGGCCAGTATTGCAGCGCGCCTGCACCCAGCAGGGTCGCGAAACTGGCCGTATTCATGATCAGATCGTGCAGCTTGAATGCCGGCCGATCGACACTGACATAGAGGGGCTCGGCGACGATCCAGATCCAGTATCCCAGATCCAGGGATACCGCAGCGGCTGCGGCGAGCAGCGCCAGTTTGATGCCCTTCGGCCAGGCAGCAATGAGCAGCAGCGCCGTTGCCAGAAAGCCGATCATATATCCCGTCCAGATGGCGAGCAGCCAATTGGGGACTTGCAGCACGGCCGACAGGATTTCCGGTCCACTCGCACCAAACGGCGGATAAACCCAGTCGCCAGCCCAGGCGGCCAGCAAATAGGGCAAGCTATAGGCGACACGCCCAAGCGCCAGTATGACGACAATCCAGCGTACAATCTGCATTCGTACACTCCCTGCTCGTCGCCTGCCTGATCGTGAACCGCGTCAACCGCGCCCGCATCCGTCTCCGAGCGTCTGCGCTAGAGGTCGAACAGAAGGCGCTGTGGATCTTCCAGATTATCCTTCACCCGCACCAACCAGGTGACGGCTTCCTTGCCGTCAACAATGCGGTGATCATAGGACAGCGCCAGATACATCATCGGCCGGATCACGACAGCGCCATTCAGCGCCACCGGCCGTTCCTGGATCTTGTGCATGCCGAGAATGCCCGATTGCGGCGCATTCAGGATCGGCATCGACATCAGCGAGCCATAGACGCCGCCATTCGAGATGGTGAAGCTGGCACCCTGCATTTCATCAATCGTCAGCTTGCCGTCGCGGGCGCGCTTGCCCAGCCGGATGATTTCTTTCTCGATCTCAGCCAGCGACATCTGGTCGACATTGCGCACCACCGGCACGACGAGACCGCGTTCAGTGCCGACGGCAACGCCGATATCGTAGAAATTCTTGTAAATGATATCGGTGCCATCAATCTCGGCATTGACCGAAGGGATGTCTTTCAGCGCCGCGACACAGGCTTTGGCGAAGAAACTCATAAAGCCCAGCTTGACGCCATGCTTGGCGACGAAGCTCTCCTGGTGCGTTTTGCGCGCCTCCATGATCGCACCCATATCGGCCTCATTATAGGTCGTCAGGATGGCGGCGGCGTTCTGGGCATCCTTGAGACGCTTGGCGATCGTCTGGCGCAGACGTGTCATGCGCACGCGTTCCTCGCGCGGTCCGGTGTCGCGCGGTGCAGGCGGGGCTGCAGCGGCAGCCGGAGCCGATGGTGGGGCTGGCGCAGCGACGGCAGCGGCGGGAGCAGACGCGGGCGCGGCAGCGGCCTGCAGGGCATCGCCCTTGGTGATGCGGCCATCACGGCCGGTGCCGGCAATGGTTCCGGCATCGAGCTTGTTCTCTTCGATGATGCGGGCGGCCGATGGCATTGCAATCGCGTCACTCGACTCGGCAGGGGCCGCAGGGGCGGGCGCAGAGGCCGCGGCCGGAGCGACAGAGGCACCCTCATTGATTTTCGCGACCGCATCGCCCGGCGCAACGCTATCGCCCTCACCGACCAGCAGCTCGGCGATGACGCCGGCGACTGGCGACGGCACTTCAACCGCCACCTTGTCGGTTTCAATCTCGACCAGGGCCTGATCGACGGTGACGGTATCGCCGACCTTGACCAGCCAGGCGCCAATCGTGCCTTCGGTGACCGATTCGCCCATCACCGGCACGGTCGCCTCGACCATCTTACCGCCCGTGCTGGCCGGCACGGCCTTTGCCTCGGCCAATGCGGCTGGTGCCGCTGGTGCAGCTTGGGCTGCGGGCGCAGGCGCGGCAGCGGCGGCTTCGCCCCCGGCGCTCATCGTCGCCAGCTTGGCGCCGATCCCGACCGTCTCGCCTTCCTCGACGAGGATCGCGCCGACCACGCCATCATTCTCGGCCCGGACCTCCACGGCGACCTTGTCGGTCTCGAGTTCGACGAGAACATCGTCCTTCTTGACCGCGTCGCCGGCTTTGACCGACCAGGTGCCAACCGTGGTTTCGGTGACGGATTCGCCGAGTTGTGGAACGGTGATGTCGGTCATGATGATGTCTTTCCTGTTGGCGACGGGATGGTTCGAGCCCTGATTGTTGGGGCGGGGCCGGGAATCAACCCAACGCCTCGTTGACCAGCGTTTCCTGTTGATACTTGTGCTTGGCGGCAATGCCGGTCGCGGTCGAAGCCGATGGCTGGCGGCCGACATAGGCCGGGCGTTGCGCGACGCCGCCCAGCTTGCCGAGGACGAATTCCAGATTGGGCTCGACGAAGGACCAATACCCCATATTGCGCGGCTCTTCCTGACACCAGACGATCTCGGCCTGCGGGAAGCGGGCGAGCTCGGCGAGAAGCGCCTTGAACGGGAAGGGGTAGAGTTGCTCGACACGCATCAGATAGACATCGTCGACTTCCTTCGCTTCGCGCGCTTCGAGCAGGTCGTAATAGACCTTGCCGGTACACAACACGACGCGCCGGATCTCGGTGTCGGGCTTCAGCACGGTCGAGGAGTGCGAAATTTCGCCATCCAGCCGCGAACTCTTGTCGGCATCATCCCACAAGACGCGGTGGAAGGAGGAGCCTGGCCCCATCGCCGCCAGCGTCGAGACGCAACGCTTGTGACGCAACAGGCTCTTGGGCGTCATGATGACGAGCGGTTTGCGGAAATTGCGGTGGATCTGGCGCCGCAGGATGTGGAAATAATTGGCCGGGGTCGAACAATTCGCGACCTGCATATTGTCCTGGGCACATTGCTGCAGGAAGCGCTCGGGGCGAGCCGAGGAATGCTCCGGACCCTGACCCTCATAGCCATGTGGCAAGAGCATCACCAGGCCGGACATGCGCAGCCATTTGCGTTCACCCGAGGAGATGAACTGGTCGATGATGACCTGGGCGCCATTGGTGAAATCGCCGAACTGGGCTTCCCACATCACCAGGGTATTCGGCGCCGAAAGCGAATAGCCGTATTCGAAACCAAGCACGGCCTCTTCCGACAGCATGGAATCGATGACTTCGTATTTCTTCTGGCTGTCCCCGAGATGGTTGAGCAGGGTGTGACGATCACCCGTTTCCTGGTCGATGATGTGCGAGTGGCGCTGCGAGAACGTGCCGCGTCCGCAATCCTGACCTGACAGGCGCACCGGGAAGCCTTCGGTCAACAGCGTGCCGAAGGCGAGATGTTCCGCGGTCGACCAGTCAATGCCCTCGCCGGATTCGATCGCGGCGCGCCGGGCACCGATCACCCGGTCCAGCGTGCGGTGAATATTGATGCCCTCGGGCACCGTCGTCATCGCCATGCCAACCGAATGCAGGCGCTCCAGCGTCGCGCTGGTCTCGCCCTTGCGGTCGTCGCTCTCGGGCAGACCGAGGCCCGACCAGCGGCCATCGAGCCAGTCGGCTTTCTCGCGCGAGAAGGATTTGCCGGCTTCGAATTCGGCCTCGAGGAAAAGATCGAAATCTTTTTCCATGGTCTCAATCTCGGCCGCCGTCAGCGAGCCTTCGGCAATCAACCGATCCTGGTATTTCTGGCGAACCGGCGGCATGTCCTTGATCACCCGATACATGATCGGCTGGGTGAAGGTCGGGTCATCGCCCTCATTATGGCCGTAGCGGCGATAGCAAAACATGTCGATCACGACATCCTTGCCGAAGATCTGCCGGTATTCTGTCGCGATACGCGTTGCGTGGACCGTTGCCTCGGGATCATCGCCATTGACGTGAAATATCGGCGCCTGGACCATCAGCGCAACGTCTGACGGGTAGGGGCTGGACCGGCTATCCTTCGGATCGGTGGTGAAGCCGATCTGATTATTGACGATGAAATGGATCGCGCCGCCGGTACGGTGGCCGCGAAGGCCTGACAGGCCAAGACATTCGGTGACGATGCCCTGGCCCGCAAAGGCGGCATCGCCGTGCAGCAGCAAGGGCAGGACTTTCGAGCGTGGCGTGCCGGCCAGCTCCCGGCAATTTTGTTCCTGCTTGGCGCGGGCCTTGCCGAGCACAACCGGATCAACGGCTTCAAGGTGGGACGGGTTGGCTGTCAGAGAGAGGTGGACCGAATTACCGTCGAATTCGCGATCGGAGGAGGCGCCGAGATGGTATTTGACGTCGCCGGAGCCGAATTCTTCTTCGCCTTGCGTATTGCCGCCCTGGAATTCGTGGAAAATCTGGTGATAGGGCTTGCCCATCACGGCGCCGAGCACATTGAGCCGGCCGCGGTGCGGCATGCCGATAATGATGTCGTCGACACCCATGGCACCGCCGCGCTTGATGATCTGCTCCAGCGCCGGGATCATGGATTCGCCACCATCGGCACCGAAACGCTTGGTGCCGGGATAGCGCTTGTGCAGAAATTGTTCGAAGCGCTCGGTCTCGATGAGCTTGCCGAGAATGGCACGCTTGCCGTCGACGGTGAAACGGATCTCCTTGTCCGGACCCTCGAAGCGTTCCTGCAGCCAGGATTTCTCCTCCGGATTGGAGATATGCATGAATTCAATGCCGACCGGGCCGCAATAGGTGCGCCGCAGAATTTCCAGCATTTGCCGCGGCGTCGCGGTTTCGAGACCGAGATAACCGTCGATGAAGACGGGCTCCTCCATCGCGGCGCCGTCAAAACCGTAGGTCGCGGGATCGAGTTCGGGCTGGGCGCCCTGATTGGACAGGCCAAGCGGATCGAGATCGGCGGCCAGATGCCCGCGCATACGATAGGCGCGGATCATCATGATGGCCCTGATCGAGGCCTGGGTCGCCTGGCGGATCGCGGCCGGGTCGGCCTGCGGCGTCGTGCGTTCGAGATGAAGCGCGACCTTCTCGACCATCGCCGCCTCATCGGCCCCGATATCGCCGAGCGCCGAGACCATTTCGCCATTGACGCGCGGCGGCCAGCCGGCGCGTTGCCAACTCGGACCGGCGGCGGCGCGGGTTGAATCGGCTGGCGCATCGCCCATCGCGGCGAAGAATTGTCGCCAGCTGTCAGGAACACTCGCCGGGTCGGCAGCGAAAGCAGCGGCCATCTGCTCGAGATAGACGGCGTTCGCGCCTTGCAGGAAAGACGTATCCAGGAAGGATTGATTGTCAGAAGAGCGGGTCTGGTCAGACATGGGGGGAAGGCCTGATATCGCAAAAAGATCCGTAAGGGACTAAGCCGATACGGTTAACAACCATCTATGGCCGTTCTGTGGAGAACAGAAGGCTTGTGCGGGCCACTGGTGCCAACTTGCTGACAGACCATGACAGGTATGAAAAAGCCGCGCCCCGGTATGCCGGAACGCGGCTTGATCAACGTGCATCGCTTTTGAGCGAATCAGCCCTTCAGCAATTCCGCCAGCGTCGTGCCGAGACGGGCCGGGCTTGGCGAGACTGTGATGCCGGCCGATTTCATGGCTTCGATCTTGTCTTCCGCGCCGCCCTTGCCGCCCGACACGATGGCGCCAGCATGGCCCATTGTGCGTCCAGCCGGTGCGGTCAGACCGGCAATGAAGCCGACGGTTGGCTTGGACCGGCCCTTTTTGGCCTCGTCAGCGAGGAATTGCGCGGCATCTTCTTCAGCCGAACCACCAATCTCGCCGATCATGATCATCGACTTGGTTTCGGGATCGGCGAGGAAAAGCTCGAGCATGTCGATGAATTCCGTGCCCTTGACCGGATCGCCGCCAATGCCGACCGCCGTGGTCTGGCCGAGGCCGACCTGGGTGGTCTGGAACACGGCTTCATAGGTCAGCGTGCCGGAGCGCGAGACGACCCCGACCGAGCCCTTCTTGAAGATCGAGCCCGGCATGATGCCGATCTTGCACTCTTCGGGTGTCATGATGCCCGGGCAATTGGGGCCGAGCAGGCGCGATTTGGAGCCTTCCAGCCGCGCCTTGACCTTGACCATGTCGAGCACCGGAATGCCTTCAGTGATGCAGACGATGAAGGGAATTTCCGCATCGATCGCTTCCATGATGGCCGCGCCAGCCCCTGAAGGCGGCACATAGATCACCGAGGCATCGGCCTTCGTGGCATCTCTGGCTTCGGCGACCGAGGCGAAGATCGGCAGGCTGGCCGCGCCGTCAAGGCCCGACGACCAGGTGGTGCCACCCTTTTTCGGATGCACGCCGCCAACCATTTTGGTGCCGTAATAGGCCAGCGCCTGCTCAGTGTGGAAAGTGCCGGTCTTGCCGGTCAGGCCCTGGACGATAATCCGGGTGTCTTTATTGACGAGGATCGACATCTATTTGGCCTCCTTCACGGCGGCGACAATCTTCTGGGCCGCGTCGTCGAGATCGTCCGCAGCGATCACATTGAGACCGGATTCATTGATGATTTTCTTGCCGAGCGCGACATTCGTGCCCTCGAGACGCACGACGAGCGGAACTTTCAGCCCGACCTCCTTCACCGCGGCGACAACGCCCTCGGCGATGACGTCGCAGCGCATGATGCCGCCGAAGATATTGACCAGAATGCCTTTGACGTTCGGGTCAGCGGTGATGATCTTGAAGGCCGCCGTGACTTTCTCGGTCGTAGCGCCGCCGCCGACATCGAGGAAATTGGCCGGTTCGGCACCATAAAGCTTGATGATGTCCATCGTCGCCATCGCGAGACCGGCACCATTGACCATGCAGCCGATATCGCCATCGAGGGCGACATAGGCGAGATCATGCTTGGAGGCTTCGATTTCCTTGGCGTCTTCTTCCGTCGTGTCGCGCAATTCCATGATATCGGGATGGCGGAACAGCGCATTGCCGTCGAAGGAGACCTTGGCGTCGAGCACCCGCAAATGACCGTCTTCCATGACGATCAGCGGATTGACCTCGAGCATGCTCATATCCTTCTCGGTGAAGGCCTTGTAGAGAATTTTCGCCAGCGAACCCATATCAGCCCGGGCAGCGCCGGTCAGCTTGAGCGCATCGGAGATCCGCTCGGCATCGGCATCGGTGACGCCGGCGAGGGGTTCGATATTCAGCGTCTGGATCTTTTCCGGCGTCGCATGGGCGACTTCCTCGATATCCATTCCGCCCTCGGTCGAGACCACGAAAGCCACCTTGCCGGTGTCGCGATTGACCAGGATGGAGAGATAGAGTTCGCGCTCGATATCAGCGCCGTCCTCGATATAGAGACGATTGACCTGTTTGCCGGCCGGGCCGGTCTGGTGGGTGACCAGTGTATTGCCGAGCATGTCCTTGGCGTTCTTGACCACATCCTCTTTCGAGAAGGCCAGGCGTACACCGCCCTTGGCGTCGGCGCTGAGCTCCTTGAATTTGCCCTTGCCGCGTCCGCCGGCATGGATCTGGGATTTGACGACCCAGAGCGGTCCGGGGAGCTTGTCGGCGGCCGCTGCGGCCTCGTCGACAGAGAAAATCGCAACGCCTTCGGCGACAGGCGCGCCAAAGCTTTTCAGGACGGCTTTCGCCTGGTGTTCATGGATATTCATGTGTGCGGGCCTCGCGTGGGGAGAGATCGACAGATAGGCCGGGTGGGACCCGCCTTATAACACCCGCCCGCGTCAGCGCAACGCCTTCGCTCGGACGGGTTTTCATTCAGATATGAACCACATTCGCCGCATCGTCCGGCGCCGGGGCTCTATGCACGATATCGTTGAATTCAAGCGGCCTGTCCGGCCTTGGCACAGCTTCGTCGGACCCGATCAGGTCGCCGCTGAACAGGCGAACCCCTGCGCTGACAGAAGCACCGAGCAGGGAGGCGTTTTCGATTTGCGTCAGGAAGGTTTCGGCTTTCAGAGCCTGGGCGGCCGTCACCAGATCCAGCACAGCCTCAACGGTCGCGCTTGTCACCTCGCCATCGCCAAGCCGGGCCGGGATTTCAGTACCGAACATACCGATACCGCTGCCCTCAAAGCGACGCAGGCTCGAATTGCCATAGGGCAGGCGCGCGATGATTTTCGAGCCGAAGGGAATCATCGAACGAAATAACTCCTGCATCTGCGCTTCCGGCGCGCCGTCTGGAATCGCATCGATGCGCAGATGGAAATGACGCCGTATCGGGACCGGAACGGATTGCAGGATGGCGAAATAACTCATCCGTTCGGACCGCGAAGAGATCGTGTCGTAATGCACCGGTATGATGATGCCGCAACTGCCACCGTCTGCATGCACACGCTGAAAGCCGCGTTGGGCCGCGACCGCGACGGAGTGGTCCAGTAATCGGTTGAGGGGCCGCGAATCCAGCACGGTGAAAGTGTCGCGGCCATAGGCCGGCCAGCCATTCACGATTTTCCGGGCAACACAGAGATGATGGGTGATCGCATTGTCGCGCGCGTCCCAGCAGGGCTTGAACACAATCTCGTCCCAGGGCGTCGCCCGGGCCTTGCTGGCCGATTGTGTCCAGCGCGGTGGCGGCGGCCCGGCCTCGGCGGCCGCAGCATCCTCGGCCCAGGCTGGACGCCCCTGATTGCTGATCGGCCGGGCGCTCGGGTCGGCCGCGCCGGGCGGTCGCGATTCCGGCTCATGCGGCTGGGCCTTGGCGATTATCTCGAGAAACTCCTCGGTCGAAACGCTGCGGGATTCGGCCGCGAGTCTCAACGTCTGCAGAGCCTGGTCGCCAAGGAAGAAGGCGGAGAGTTCGGAGGTGATATCGGCCACCCGTGCCGCCGCCGCCTCACCGCTCAAAATACTGAAAATGATCAGAAACCCACCCTGACAGCGGAACATGACATCGTCCGGGTCAAGCCGTTTTTCGATGAAATGGGCGCTGACATCATAGATCTTGGTGCGCAAGTTGAGCCAGTCAGAGCCTGCGCGCTGCCGCACCTCATCGAGATTGAGGAATTGAAACTGGCCCATCTCGACATTCGCACGGCCCGCGAGTGCCAGTTTGAGCTTCATTTTGAGTTCTGGCTGCATTACCGGCCGCAATCCTCGACATGGCTCGCCCAATGGGAGCCCGCCGAGAATGCCGTCAGAGGTGTTGAAAAACCGTAAGCCCGGAGGGACCGCGCTTCACGTCCCGGCCAGTGCCGCGACTGCCCCTAGCGCATCGCACCCATGATCGCGCCGTCAACCGAAAGGCCGCCGCCGCCACGGACGCACAGATAGAAGGCCAACGCACCATAGACCGCCGCGCTGGTCCAGGCTTGCGGCGCGATCCACCATGCAAAGACGACGGTCGCCAACAGGAGAGCCAGACCGACGAAGCGCGTCAGAAACCCCACAGCCAGCATCGCAGCTGCGAGATGCGCGCCCCAGACCGCGATCTGGGCCAATTGGGTTGGTGCCACCATCGGCACGGCCCAGACCTGGGCCGCATTCACAGCGGACGGGACCACATCGGGCCAATCGGCAGCATAGGCCCGGCCCCAGACCCACAGGCCCGGAATGAGGGACCAGCGCAAGGCGGCACCGACAATCCAGTCCGGCATGAAGCGTTCGGCCCGCGCCGTTGTTTCGTTTTCCTGCATGCTCGTCCCCGATACCCCATGCCTCCAGTGGAAGCCGTCCGAGGCAAGCATGCATGCCGCGCGAAGCGCTGGCAATCATATGCACCTATCGCGCGAAACGGCGTCCGGCCCAATGATCGATCGAGAGCCGGCCTGGCCCGTAACCGGCGACGAAAACCGTCATCACCACCCACAGGGCATGGGTGCTCCACCACGCGTCCGGATATACGAAAACCTGGATCACCAAGGTCATGCCGAGCAGGGCCAGCGCCGATAGTCGGGTGAAAATTCCCAGCACCAGCAGGAGGGGAAAGATGAATTCAGCCAGCGTCGCCATCCAGGCCGCGATCTCGGTCGGGATCAGGGGAAGCGCATACTCATCCTGAAACAGCGCCAGGGTTGAGGGTTTCAAGCTGAGGGGGAAATCGGGCAAACGCAGATGCGAGCGCTGCACAGCGAAATCATTGATCATCTCGGTGTAGGAAAAGACGCCGACGGTCTGCACCTTGGTCAGAAGCGAGCGCCAGAACACCCCGGCCAGGGTCAGCCGGGCGAGCAGCTTGAGCGCGTCTCCGGCCAGATACCGTTCCAGAAGATCAAACAGACGCCCATGTGCGTCCCGGACCGCTCTGATACTCGCTGCGATAGTCATGGACGGGACCCTCCAAGGATCGATTGGGCGAGCGCCTCGCCGAACATCTCAGCCGCATCGTGGTCTGGATCAATCGCGATGGCGGCCTCGGCAGCGTCTTGCAGGTTCTGGCCAAGCGCCAGAGCGGCGAAGAAGGCATGATCGGCAGATGTCAGGGCGCGATGGTGGACGCTGCCGCGATGGCGCCAGACCAGGGCAAAACTCGCGCGCCGCGTGAGCGACACTCGCGCCGGATCGGCGTCGTCGCGATTGCTGCGCCAGATCTCATAAACCGGCCAGTTCGAGGCGCACAGGCTGACGGATGGGTGCAGACCCGGCGCCAGTTGCGGCAGGGCATCGGGCGCCAGTCGGGCGAGCTGGTCCGGGTCGAGGGCGGATGTGTCAGGCGCGTGATGAGCCTCAAGCCAGGCCCGGTCGAGACGCGCGACATCGGCGAGATAAACCAGGTCCGCCGCCGGCCCATAGCCGGCGATGAAATCGGCGAAACTTTCGCCATACAGGCTCATGGACGGCTGGGTCGGCGGAAAATCCTGCCAGTAGGCCTTGGCCATCGGCGCGAAAAAATCGGCCCCGACCAGACGCTCGATCGCAGGATAGGCGGCGCGCAAGACCTCGATCACGCCATGGACGACATTATTGCGGTAGACTGCCATGCGGCGCAGTGCCGATGGCGTTGTTAGCCATGGCTCGACCCGCGATGCATCTCCGCTCGTAATCGCCGTGGCAAAATCGGAATGAAAGCGATCAGGCACGGGCGCGCTCCGATTGCAGCGCGCGCTCGAGGACAAGCTGTGCCCGATCGCGCTCGGCGAGCAATTCGCCAAAGGCGGGAATATTATTATCGCGCTCGATCAGCACTGGTCGCGGTCCAATCCGGGCAATAACCGCCTCATACAGGCTCCAGACCGGATCTGCGATCGGCGCACCATGGGTGTCGATCAGCAGCTCGCCGCCGAGCTCGGCATCGGCTTCATGGCCGGCGAGGTGAATCTCACCAACCGCCTCGCCGGGAATAGTGTCGAGCCAGGTGCCGATCTCGAAGCCGAGATTATGGGCGCTGACATGCAGATTATTGACGTCGAGCAACAGCCCGCAGCCAGTGCGCCGCACCGTCTCGGCGAGAAAATCGGCTTCCGGAATTTCCTCGCATAGCGGCAAATAGCGCGACGGGTTCTCGATCAATACCGGGCGCCCCAGCGCCGTCTGCATCGCATCAACATGCTCGCAGAAGCGGTCGAGCGCGGCGCGGGTCATCGGCGTGGGCAAGAGGTCGGGGAAATAGGTGCCGGAATGCACCGACCAGGCGAGATGCTCGGAAATCCGCACCGGTTCATAACGGTCGAGCAGGGCCTTCCAACGCTGCAAATGAGCCGGATCGGGCGGCTCCAACCCGCCCAGCGACAGGCCGACCCCGTGCAGCGAGACCGGCTTGCTCGCCCGGATGGCATCCAGCCATGCCAGGCGCGGGCCGCCGGCCGACATGTAGTTCTCGGGATGAACCTCGAACCACAGGCCGGCCGCCTGCTCATCCAGAGCCGGACGATAATGCTCCGGCTTCAGGCCGAGGCCTGCTGAAGGGGACGTTTCAGAGATGGACAAGCGGCCTCGCCTCGCGATGCGCTGACGGGGGGACAGCGCATTCAGGAGTGGTGGAAACTACGGTCGCTCGACCGGTGTCAGCGAGCCATTGCCATAGGGCGTCTCGATGTCGACACAGGTGCCAGCCGGGACGGAGGTCCAGGCATCGCCCTGATAATCAATGCTAGAGGTGCCGGCGCAGGATGTTCCCGGGCCTGCTGCACAATCATTCTCACCGGTCAGGGCAACGCCATAGCAATGCTCCATCGCCGGCTCGTCCTGCGCATCCTGTGCATGGGCGACTGCGGCGGTGAGCGAGAGGGCAAAGGCCGAAGCGGCGATCGTCGCAATCTGGGTGTAGGATTTCATCTGAACTCAGCTCCTGGACAAGGCCGGCCTCGGGTTGGGGGATGATGGCTTGACCGGCAATGCAGACTGTAGCCGGTAGCGGCAGCGATGCCACTCACGACCACGCCAACGCGCATCACCAATCCGTTATCCCCAGCGTGACCCGGCGTGACCGCGCCCAGACGCCGGTGCGCTACTGGCGGGCATACACGGTCAACCGGCCCGTTCGAACGCCAAACTGGACCGTCTCATAGGCTGCCTCCACGGGGCGTTCGGCCGGGCAGGTTTCGCGACTGGATTCACGCGGTGTCGCCAGGCCGGCACCGCCGCCAATCTCGGCCATGCAGATCAATCCGGTAGTGGTTGTCGGCGTTCTCTGCGCGAACAGAAGCTGATCCCCCCGCGGGAAGCCGCGGTAAATCACGGCACAGCTCCCACCGGCAATTTCCTGCCAGGCGCGGAACTCCAAACCGCCATCGGTTTGAGTTTCGCCGGCAGCGATGAGTGCGGGCCTGGCGCCCTGATTGCAGACTTCCAGTTCGCGCGTGAACGCCGCCATGCCGCGCGCATCGGTCGGAGCACCGGGACACAAGGCTGCATCCTGACCCGACAGGTTCTCACAGCGGATTTGATAGCCGACGCGTCCAAAATTCCGCCCGCCGGGTCCGCGACGGCCGGTCAACTCGACCGGCAGGCGCACGAAGGTGCGCTGTTGCCGCCCCGCCGAACAGGGTGGCCTGCTGGCCAGGGTCAGGGTGGCATCGGCCGGAACGCAATAATCAGTCCCCGTTTCGCCGGCCGGCCAGAACCAGCTGCCCGACATCACATGCAGGTCGAGATCATCGCCGACCACGCCGTTCAGCGCACCGTTGAGACACGCACCCGGGCCAACCAGAAACCAGCTGCGCAGGGTTCGCGAATCGGCCGGTGAGGTCCGATAGGCAGCGGCGGCGGCAACGGAAAATCCTGTCTGGTTGCAAACTTCAAGCAGGACATCGCGCGGCGCTTGTGCCCGCGCCGGTGCGGCGAGACCACCGGCAAGAGCAAGCAGAAGAATGATCGTTCGCATTGGAGACTCCCTTTGCGGCAAATTGCTGGGATTGACCCGCCTCGTCAACCGCGACACCGCGCCGATTAGCCGCCCAAAAACACGTTGTACATCAGACGCCCGGGGATGAAGGACAGCAGGCCGGGTATGATCAAGGCACCGTAAAAGAGGCCCATGACCTGGCCGCGATGACCGGTGCGATCGCCTCGGCGCGCCGAGAGGACGAGGCGGAAAACGCCGATGATCGTCAGCGGCACGAAGATATGGACGAAGGAGAAATTGCCGCCATTGATCTGCCGGATGAAGATGGCGCTGATCGCCGCCGATGCCATCAACAGGACGAATAAAATCCCCATCGTTCGGTGCGGCAGATTCCCCTTGGGTGCGAACATCTGGATGGATCCGAGCAACAGCGCCCCGACGGCGCTGAAAACGTGCAGCTGGACGACGAAGGGGGCGGTCAGGAAGGCTTCGGTATTCATGGCGATCTCCTCGGATAGCGTTGACTTGAGACGATAAAAGGACTGATCGAAGCGGCGATTGAAGCGTGATTGCGCAAACGGGCTGATGCGGTGCGCGAAATGCGCTAGGTGTTGATCCACGCTTCGTGAATGGACGTCATGAACTCGACCGAATTCATCAAAGGCCTGCTGCCAACGCTCATCACCATACTGGTACTGGGCAGCTTTCTGGCCGTGCTCGGGCCCTATCAGACGCATCAGCTGGGCTTTCCGGGTGTCTGGTTCTACTGGACCGGATTGATGTCCCTGGGCTGGGCTTCCAACGCGCTGGTCAGCACGGTCCTGACCCGCTTCACCGGCAATTGGCCCCGGCTCGCCCATTATGCGCTCGCCTCGTTTTTGATCAGCGTGCCGATCGCCATCGGGGTCGTCACAATCCAGGCTCTGCTTTCGCATCCCTTCAACGCCCAGGCCCTGCCAGTCGTTTTCATCTTCGTCTGGGTGATTTCCGCTGCAGTGACCGCGTTGGGGTGGCTGATGGAACGGCGGGCTGCAGCGCCAGAGACGCCGGCGATCAGCCGGGCCCTGCTCGACAAGCTGCCACCGCGTCTGCGGCGAGCGCCGCTGCTGGCTTTGCAGTCAGAGGATCATTACCTGCGCGTCCACACGGGTGCCGGCGATGCGTTGATCCTGATGCGGTTGAGCGATGCCATGACGGCGGTCGAGAAGCTGGATGGCCGCCAGACCCACCGGTCCTGGTGGGTGGCGCGCCAGGCCGTCGACACCGTTTCCCGCGGCGACGGACGCGCCATCCTCACGCTGAGCAATGGCGTGCAGGCGCCGGTCAGCCGCACCCACGCGCCCGCCCTGCGCGAGTCAGGCTGGTATTGACGCTCGCGCCAGCCTGCGGCGGCATGCCACCTGATCTTGGTCTTGCCCGCCTGCGCTGCGCGTCACACACTCGCCCCACTCGATTGCCCCAGCCTGCAGGATGACCGCGCCGATGAGCCCAAGCATTGATTTCAAACTGAACCCGGATCTCGACGTCGCGCATTATGCCCGCCTCTACGCCAAGACCGGCCTGGTTCAGATCCCCGACATACTCACGGAAGAAACCGCCAATGCGGTCCATGACATGCTGGCGCGGCAGATTTCCTGGCGGCTGGTATTCGTCGCCCCGGAAGGCGGGCAGGTCGCCGATTACGGTTCGGTCGTCTGTCTCGACCAGGCTGAGATGCAGGCGTTCGGCCGTGAGCGCTTGCAGCAAATCGTCAGTGGCGTGATGGAACTGGCGCGCAAGAATATCGGCTTCCTCTACTCATCCTACCCGATGATTCAGGCCTATTCCGATGGCTGGGATCCGGGGCATCCGATCCACAAATTGACCGAATTCATGAATTCGCCCGCCTTTCTCGATTTCGGCCGCCAGGTGATCGGGGCCGAACGCGTCACCAAGGCGGACTGCCAGGCGACGCTCTATTCGCGCGGCCATTTCCTCACTCGTCACCGCGATGACGGCATGAATAACGAGCGCCGGGCCGCCTACACATTCGGCTTCACGCGCGATTGGCAAACCGATTGGGGCGGGTTGTTGATGTTTCTCGACGACAAGCAGGATGTCGAACGGGCCTTGATGCCGCGTTTCAATCTTCTGTCTCTGTTCGACGGCCACCGGATCCATTCGGTGAGCCCGATTTCCCCCTTTGCCGGAGCCGGGCGCTATCAAATCACCGGCTGGCTGCGCGACGACCTCCCGGCCTTCATCAGCTAATCCCCACCCGCTGCCCGGTCCGCTAGCCGACAGCCGCGAGAACGCGTGGTCGATTGGCCCGCCAGTCGCTGGCGCTTTGGCCCCAGATATCAACCAGAATCCCGAAACCCGGGACTTCGACCTGCTGGCCGGTATTCGCCGATCCAATCCGGGCCGAAACGGCCTGGCTGCCGCGATTATCGGCGTGGATGAGGTGGATGACACTGTCCCAACCGAGCGTGTCGAAGGCGTGGTCCATGCAGGCAATAGCCGCCTCGGTGGCGTAGCCCTTGCCCCAGCTGGCCCGATTGAGAGTCCAGCCGATTTCCGGCTGCGGCCAGCCATGCGGATACCAGGGCCCGACGCGGCCCAGCCAGCGGCCGCTCTCCTTCTCGATCACCGAGAAGAAGCCATAGCCGCGCAACTGCCAATGTCCGACAATGCCGCACAGCGACCGCCAAACCAGAGCCGGCGATTGCACCCCGCCGATAAAACGGGTGACTTCCTCATCGCCCATTAGCTCGCAAAAGGGATCAAAGTCAGCGAGCTGCGGCGGACGGAGCCAGAGGCGGCGGGTTTCGAGCAAGGGTGTGTCCATGCCCTCAAAGCGACACCGGGCCGCCATAAAGGTCAACTAGGATCTTCCTGCGCTGTACAGCCGTTCCGCCCCGGTGGCTTGGCGATTGCAGGGACTTGTTACCTAGTGTGATTTGGAGCACCCCAGCTGTCATGGACGCCAAGAATCGTCCCGGAGTGATACGGTTATTCTTCTACATGCTCATTGCTGCGAGCGTGTCAGGGGGAATTGCCGGCTGGATTCAGTCGAGCGAAACGGCGCTATGGGCCTCCACTCTCAACACGCCTGACTGGGCCCCGACCGGGCACCTCCCCGACATCATCTCCATTCTCATGCTGCAGCTGATTGCCATCAGCCTGTGGATCACACAGCGGGCCGATCGCTGTGCCATGCGCCTGCTCGCTGTGGTGATGACGATTGGCCTGATTGCCGGTCTCTGCCTGCAATTATGCTTCATCTATCTTGACCGTGATGTCACGACGGGCTTCCTCGCGGGGCTGGCCTTGTGGCTTTACATGCTGGTGACAATGGCCGTGGTCGATCGCTGCTCCAAGCCCTCGGCGATCCTGTTATGGCTTCCCTTCGTCTGGCTGACGCTGGGCCTGGCCCTTGCCTTCGAGGTCATGCGCCTGAATGAGGGCGCAAACTTTGTTGGCGGGCTCTAGGCCAAATCGACGTGCACAATAGAAACGGCCGCCGGATCGCTCCAGCGGCCGTTCGTCATTTCACACCTGCATTCAGATCAGACGAGCGACGGGTCGAGCGCCTTGCATGCCGCGACGAGGCCTTTGACCGAGTCGACAGAGACGTCGAACATCGCCTGTTCTTCGGCATTGAGCTGGATCTCGACCACTTTCTCGACACCGCCGGCACCGATCACGACCGGCACGCCGACATACATATCATCCTGGCCGAACTGACCGGTCAGATGAGCGGCGCAAGGCAGGACGCGTTTCTTGTCACGAAGGTAAGCGGTCGCCATTTCGATGGCGCTTTCTGCAGGCGCATAGAAGGCCGAGCCGGTGCCAAGCAGGGCGACGATCTCGCCGCCACCGCCGCGGGTGCGCTTGACGATTTCTTCCATCTTCGCGTCGGTCGACCAGCCCATGGCGATCAGATCGGGAACCGGGATGCCGGCGACGGTGGAATAGCGCAGCAGCGGCACCATGGTATCGCCATGCCCGCCCATCACGAAGGCGGTGACGTCTTCAACCGAGACCGCAAACTCTTCCGCGAGAAAATGGCGGAAACGGGCGCTGTCGAGCACGCCGGCCATGCCGACGACCTTGTTATGCGGCAGGCCGGAGAATTGGCGCAGCGCCCAGACCATCGCGTCGAGCGGGTTGGTGATGCAGATCACAAAAGCGTTCGGAGCATGTTTGGCAATGCCCTCGCCGACAGCCTTCATGACTTTCAGATTTATGCCCAGCAGGTCATCGCGGCTCATGCCCGGCTTGCGCGGCACGCCAGCGGTGACGATGCAGACATCAGCACCGGCAATCGCGGCGTAATCATCGGCGCCGGCCAGCTTGGAGTCCTTGCCAAAAACCGGGCTGGCTTCAGCGATGTCGAGGGCCTTGCCCTTGGCAATACCGGCAGCAATGTCGAACAGCACGACATCGCCGAGTTCTTCACGCGCGGCGATATGGGCCAAAGTGCCACCGATCATACCGGATCCGATGAGCGCAATCTTGTTACGGGCCATGGGGAGAGCTCCTCTTGAGGGAAATGAATTTCTGGTTCGCGGTCTAACGCCACGCGCGCGTCCGGGCAAGCGTGCTCATTCGTCACGCATCATTGAGCGGGATTTGCGCAGGGCGGAATGCATTGCCGGTTGCGGCTGAACTTCGCGCCGTTCGCAGCAAGCAGGACTGCTGGCCCTTCATGTGTCATCATCGCGCTCCCTGACACCGGAGCCCGCCGATGCGACCGATCCTGATTTGCCTGGCACTGTGCCTGACAACCAGCCCGGCCATGGCCGCAGACCTTGATGAACTGGCGTGGATGAGCGGACACTGGCGCTCGTCAACGGACGAGGGCGTCATCAGCGAAGAGGTCTGGAGCGATGGCGCGGGCGGTCTGATGCTCGGCACCAATCGAACGCTTCGGGGCGAGCAGGCGGTCGCCTTTGAATTCATGCGCATCGTGAGCAGCCCGGATGGCACCCAAACCCGCTATTGCGCGCAGCCCGGGGGCGCAGCCGCGATCTGTTTTGTGCTGATTGGCCAGAGCGAGAGACATGTCCGGTTCGAGAACCCCGATCACGACTTCCCGCAGGTGATCGAGTATCGGCGCGACGAGGATGCCCTGACAGCGAGGGTATCAGACCTGTCCGGCGCGCAATCGCTGAGCTTCAGCTGGCAGCGCGTTACAGACTAGCCCCGACGCGGGAGCCAGAGGGCGGCGAATCAATCCTCAGCGAGAAAGAACGCCTCTTCGACACTGACCGCAAATACCGCAGCGAGTTTCAGGGCCAGCAGGGCGGAGGGAATGAAGATCCGGTTCTCGACCGTGTTGATGGTCTTGCGGGTCACGCCAACCCGGGCGGCCAGCTCGGCCTGGGTGAGGCCGTGGCGGGCGCGCAATTCCTTGAGATTATTGCCGAGCGGCACAGAATTCGTCATCAGTCAGGCCCCGCTGTTTCACGTCCAAGCAGTGGCAGTAAAACCAGCGGCGTAAAAACCCCGGTGATCAGGATGGCACGGGCCGCGATCATGGCGCTGAATTCGATGAAAGTCGCAGCGGCGAGTAACAGGGCCGCTACCGCGATCATGCCGACATATCCATACATGGTCGCAAGCGCCCGGTTGCGCAGGAATAGCTCATCCCGCATCACTGACTGGGCACCAGCCCGCTTCACCGCGCGCATGAAACCGAGCAGGAAGAGCATCGAGGCGGCCCAGGCCACCGCGCCGGCTACCAGCGCCAATTGCAGCGGAAACAGCGTCGCAGGCGCAAGGCCGGGCAACCGGTCGACGACATCCAGCCCCAGCGTCGCGCCCTGCCAGACCAGGAATGATATCGCCGCCGAGACCAGAACCTGGTTTCTCTGGCGTTCCAGTTTTTCAATATTGTCCATGTCGTAACCCCTGACTTAATTCAAAACACGATGTACCGTATGGGTTACACAATGTGACGTCAAGGTTACAAATCAGCCGCGCTTGATCGCCATCAAAATCCCGTCGCCAATCGTGGTGAAGGCCATGTCGACGCGGGCGTCGTCGCGGATTTTGTCGGCAAGAGATTTGAGTGCGCGCGTATCGGCATCCGCGGCACAGCGTTCCGGATCGGCGACGCTGCCCGACCACAAAACGTTGTCGAACATGACCAGACCGCCCGGGCGCAATAGCTGCAGGGCCGCCTCGTAATAGGCGTCGTAGCCGGTCTTGTCGGCGTCGATGAAAACCATGTCGACTGTGCCGGCGATTTCGCCGATCAGCGCGCCGAGTGTCTCGCGGGCATCGCCTATCCGCAACTCGACCTGGCCGTCAATGCCGGCCTCCTGCCAGTAGGAATGGGCGCGACCGGTATAATCGTCAGAGATATCGCAGCCATAGAGCCGCGCCTCCGTCCCGTGCATCTCGCGCATGGCCAGCATGGTCGCAAGCGCCGAGTATCCGGTGAAGACGCCGATCTCGACGGCCAGCCGTGCCTGCACCAGGCGGGCGCAAATCTGCAGGAAGGCGCCCTGTTCCGGGCTGATCTGCATCACCGCCACATCGCCCATCGCATCGGTCTCGAGCCGGCATCTCAGTTGCGCCGGGTGTTCCGCCCGGTTGGCGTTGCGGACATAGGTGGTGAGATGGGCATCAAGCCCGAAGGAAGAGGACATGGGCGGTCTCCATCAAGGAAAGCATTGGATCAGCTGGCCGGCCCAGTGTCGCGGGCCTGCCACTGCGCGGCAAGGTAGTCATGACTGCGCATCTCGATCAGGCGCGACGCGGTGCGTTCGAACTCAAACGCGCCATCGCCTTGCGGGTAAAGCTCGGTCGGGTCGGCATCGGCGCTCATCACCAGCTTGGTCCTTGCCTCGTAGAGCGCATCGATCAGCGTCACGAAACGCTTGGCCTCATTGCGCTTGTCACGCTGCAGCTCGGGCACAGCATCGAGCAAGACGGTGTGAAACCGGGCGGCAATGGCGAGATAATCCGCGGCGCCCAAGGGCCGGGCGCACAACTCCTCAAAGCTGAAGCGGGCGACGCCGGCGACCTCGCGTTCGACACGCAGCTTGCGGCCCGAAACCTCGAGCACGCAGTGTTGCGGTGTCGCGCCCTGGGTCAGCCGCGCCCAGGCCGCATCCATCGCCGCTGCGGCGACCGGTCCCAGCGGGGCATAATAGACCGGTGCCGCCTCGAGCTGACGCAGACGGTGATCAACGCCGCCATTGAGCTCGACCAGATCGAGCCGCGATTTCAATTCCTCGATGAAAGGCAGGAAAAGTTGACGATTAATGCCATCGAGATAGAGCGTGTCAGGATGACGGTTCGAGGTGGCGACGATGACGACACCCTCTTCAAACAGGCGGTCGAACAGGCGCCCGAGGATCATCGCATCGGCGATATCGCTGACCTGGAATTCGTCAAACGCCAATAGTTTTGCTTGCTGCGCCAGTGCCCGCGCCACGGGCGGGATCGGGTCATCGCCGGCGCCCCTGACATATTCAGGACGGCGCTTGCGTTCACTCTCGCTCAGGCCGCGCCACGCACCGATGCGCGCATGCACATCCTGCATGAATTCATGAAAATGCGCCCTCCGCCTGGCCTCGACCGGTGCGGTGTCGACGAAAATATCCATCAGCATGGATTTACCGCGCCCGACACCACCCCAGAGATAGAGGCCGCGCGGCGCTGGCTTGGTTTTGCCGAACAGGGTTTTTGCGCCGGGCGTCCAGCCCTGCAGGCGTTGGGACAGTCCGGTCAGCAAACGCGCTGCCCGCTCCTGGTCCGCATCCGCCGACAGCACCCCGGAGCCAACCCGCTCCTGCCACAATGAAATCGGCGTCGCCATGGGACAAGCCTAATGGCGAGGGGTTGCGATGGCGTCAATGGCGGGAGACCGTCGGGTGCGCTACCCGGTCGGCCAGAGACAGATCACCGCCACGGTCAGCAAACCCAGCGTCACGATACAGGCCAAGGCCAGCCAGAACGGTTGCTCGATCTCACGCATGGACCGCCTCCAAAGCTGCGCGCATGGCGTCGGGCAGCGGCACCGGGCGCCGCGTTTCGCGGCCGACATAGACATGGACGAAATGCCCCTGGGCGGCGGCCTCGGTCTCGCCCGGTTTGAACAGGGCGATCTCGTAACGTACGGAAGATCGGCCGATTTTCGCAATCCGCAGACCACCTTCGATCTGGTCGGGATAGGCCAGGGGCGCGAAATAATTGCAGCCGGTCTCGACCACCAGGCCGATGATAGCGCCGCTGTGGATGTCCAGTCCCGCTTCCTCGATCAGGAAGCAATTCACGATCGTATCGAAGAAGCCGTAATAGGCGGCATTATTGATATGACCGTAAATATCATTGTCGGCCCAACGGGTTGGCAGTTCTCTCCAACGGCCATAAGCGGCGCGCGGCCGCGTCTCGGTCACAGCACCGCCTCGTAACAGGCATGGGCATCATCCAGCGTCATTTCGCGTGGATTATTGACCATCAGCCGGGTCACCAGCATCGCCTCCTCGGCCAGGCGCGGCAGGTCATTATGGCTGACACCGAGTTGCGACAGGCGGGTCTCTATCCCGACCGAAGCCGCGATCCGCTCCATCTCCTCGACCAGGCCCTGGGTCGAGGCGTGCAGGCCGATATGGCTGGCGAGCTCGGCATAGAGCGGCTCGGCGGCGGGTGCATTGAAACGCAGAACTGGCGGCAACATCAATGAGTTGGACAGGCCGTGCGGCACGTGAAACACGCCACCGAGCGGGTAGGCCAGCGCATGCACCGCACCGACCGGCGCATTGGCGAAGGCCTGTCCGGCCAGCAGGGCGCCGAGCAACATATCCTCGCGCGCTTCGGTATCGCGGCCATCGGCGCAGGCGCGCTCAATGGCGCCATGGAGCTTTTTGAGACCGGCCAATGCCAGGGCATCGGAGACCGGATTCTTCTGCAGGCGCGTCGTATAGGCCTCGATCGCATGCACCATGGCGTCGATTCCGGTCGCAGCGGTGATGGCGCGCGGCAAACCATAGGTGAGTTCGGCATCGAGCACGGCAAGATCGCCATACAGGGCAGGCGAATTGACGCCCATCTTGGTGGTTTCACCGACCGTCACGACCGAGATCGGGGTCACTTCCGAGCCTGTGCCGGCTGTTGTGGGTATGAGGATCAGCGGCAATCGCGGACCTGTCGCGTTATCCACGCCATACATTGCCGTCAGGCTCTGGCTGGACCCGCACAGGATTGCCACAAGCTTGCTGCAATCCATCGAACTGCCGCCGCCAAAGCCGATGACAATTTCCGCACCGAACGTCCGCGCCGCATCGGCGGCTGCCAGCACCACCGCTTCGGGTGGATCGGCCACGACCTGATCGAAAATGGAAACCGACAAACCAGCGGCCTCCAGCGCGGCCACTGCGCCATCGGTCAAGCCGGCGGCACGAACCCCGGGGTCGGTGACGAGGAAGACGCGGCGGCGATCACCGATCAGCGGCGCTGCCAGCACCGCCAGGCGGGCGGCGGAGCCGGCACCGACATGGATGTGCGGCACGGTGCGGAAATCGAATGACGGCATGGCTACCTCAAATTGCATTCGCCTGAAAAGCGAGTTAGCATGACGGCCATCCTCGCCGTGTTGGAGGGTCAAGGCAAGCGCCGCAGGTCGGCCAGTTCAAGGGCCGATCCTCCGCGCTGCGTGGGACCAGAAAGGTCAGAATGACGATCAGCTATCGCTTCCTCGCCGAGCGAAACATACTTGTGGCGACGGCGGCTGGTCCGGTTTCCCAGGCCGATAATGAGCGCTCCAATCTTCGCGTCAAAACCGAACTGGATCGCCATCCCGGGCTCAAACTACTGGTCGATATGCGCACAGCCCAGGTTGCGGCAAGCCCGGTTGCGGTGATCGCGATGATGGACGCGTTTTTTGCCCTGATCGGCCATCGCATGCCGATAGCGGTCATCACGGCGGGTCTGCCTGACGATCCCAATGCCATGATCGCCGAGACCAAGGCCTTCATCGCCAATGCCAAAGTTCAGATTTTCGACTCAGAGGACGTGGCGACGGCTTGGCTCGATCGGCAATAATGTCGCATTTCTGTGCCAGCTTGACCCAAGTGTAAAACCGCAAACGCCCACGACAGGTAGACCCAAATCATCAAGAAATACTGGCTTCCCCGGAGTCAGCGCCCTAGGCTGGAAATCTATCAATAAAAACATGCTGTGTGTGGGTTTTGCGTATGCCGATAAAAGTCAGCCTCAATGAAGACGAATCCCTGATCCTTATCGAGAGTAGTGGCGCATTGCTGCGGCGCGAGGCCGGCTGGGGCGCGGAACGGGTTGGCGAGCTGGCACGACAGCACGCCGTTTCCGGAATTCTCTTCGACTCAACCCAGATCCAGAAACAAAATTCGCCGTCATTGTCAGGCGAGATCATTTCCGGATTCATTCAGGCCATCGAATCCGAAATTCCGATCGCCTATGTGCGGCCGGCCTGTTGGGACGAGGCCTATCTCGAGCAAGTCGCGATCAGGATCGAGGACATCCCGGCAAATTCCCGGGTGTTCGACACAGTCAGCGCTGCACGCGACTGGTTATGCGACGCGACGGGCTGCAAGGCCGCGCCAATCTGACATGCTGCACTGGCGCCCGCCCGCCACAAGGGCGGGCAGGCGCGAGCGTCTGTCTTAACTCATCGTCGGGATGACGAAGGCCTGGTCGCCGATATCGCCGGTCGGCCAGCGCTGGGTCACCGTCTTGATCTTGGTGAAGAAGCGGATGCCGTCGGTGCCGTATTGATTGGTGTCGGTGAAGGCGGACCGCTTCCAGCCACCGAAGGAGTGGTAGGCGACGGGCACCGGAATCGGCACATTGATGCCGACCATGCCGACATTGACCTTGGCGGCGAATTCGCGCGCTGCCAGACCATTGCGGGTAAAGATCGCGACGCCATTACCATATTGGTGATTGCTCGGCAGGGCCGCCGCTTCCTCGAGATTATCGGCGCGCACGACTTGCAGAACAGGGCCGAAAATCTCTTCCTCATAGGAGCGCATGCCCGGTTTGACATGGTCGAACAGGGTCGGGCCGATGAAAAAGCCCTTCTCATGCCCCTGCAGCTTGAAGCCACGGCCGTCCAGCAGCAGCTCGGCACCCTCATCAATGCCCATCTGGATGTAATTCTCGATCGTCGTGCGGTGGGCCGCCGAGACAACCGGGCCGTAATGCGCGCTGTCGTCGGTAGAGACGCCAATGCGCAGATTGACGGCTTCCTTCTTGATGCGCGCGACGAATTCGTCGGCGGTCTTCTTGCCGACGGGCACGGCAACCGGCAGCGCCATGCAGCGTTCGCCGGCCGAGCCATAGGCCGCACCGAGGAAATCGTTCACGACCTGGTCCATATCGGCGTCGGGCATGATGATGCCGTGGTTTTTCGCGCCACCCATCGCCTGGAAACGCTTGCCGTGTTTCGTACAGCTCTGGGCGATATAATGGGCGATGTTGGACGAGCCGACAAAGCTGACCGCCTTGATGTCGTCATGCTCGAGCAGGGCATCGACCGCCGTCTTGTCGCCATGCACGACCTGCAGCACGCCCTCGGGCAGCCCGGCTTCGAGCATGATCTCGGCGAGACGCACGGGCACAGACGGATCTTTCTCCGACGGCTTCAGGATCATCGCATTGCCGGTCGACAGCGCCATGCCCATGAACCACATCGGAATCATCGCCGGGAAGTTGAACGGGGTGATGCCGGCGACAACGCCAAGCGGCTGGCGCATCGAATAGACGTCAATGCCCGGTCCGGCGCTCTCGGTGTATTCGCCCTTCATCAGGTGCGGCACGCCACAGGCAAATTCGATCACTTCGAGGCCGCGGATCAGATCGCCCTTGGCGTCGGCGACCACCTTGCCATGCTCGGAGGAGAGGAGGCGCGCAAGCTCCTCGAGCTGATCCTCGACCATCATCTTGTATTTCATCAGAACACGGGCACGGCGCTGCGGGTTCATCGCGGCCCAGATGGCCTGCCCCTTTTTGGCGCCGGCAACCGCATCGGCCACTTCATCGCGGGTGGCGAACTGGACACGGGCCTGAACCTCGCCCGTATTGGGATTGAAAATATCGCCAAACTGCCCGGATTTGCCCTTGCAGGTCTTGCCGTCAATGAAGTGGTGGATTTCACGCGTCATATGACTCGCTCCCGATAAGATTTGCTGATGGCTGCGGGGGTCGCGCCATGCCATTGAGGCTCACTTAAACCTGTGACCCGGTCGAGTCGAGGTGATGTGATGCAGCGCGACGTGACTTTCGGTCGCGGCCATAGCGAGTTGGCAGCAGGCGCGATCCCGCTTACGCACGGTCCCACTTAGGGATGGAGCCCATCATGCAGTACAAAGTCGGCCAAGCTTGGAGCATTCGCGATATGAGCGAGCCGGACGCCCGCGTGGTGATCGGCCGGATCGAGGCCGCTGCCGAGCTTGACGGCCAGATCGTTTTTCACTGTACGGTTTTCAATGCCGCCACCGTCGATATGGGCGAAGGCCCGGAATTGCTGGTTTTCGGCCATATCCCCTTCACGAGGGATGCGTTCGCGGCGTCCGCGCTGGAATTGCTCGAGGACAAGGCCGACACCGCGGCGGCTTTCGATGAAGGCTATTATCAGTGGGCGGAAGCCTTGGGCGGAGCTTTCAATGTGCCAATCGCCCAGGCGATCAATGACGCCCTGCAGGCCGCGCGCGACTGAAGTCACGCCCACGCCGGCGCGTCCCGGCGTGACACCCTGCCGATGGCCATAAACCGGGCTTGTTGCGTCCACGGCCCGGATCCGAAGGCTGACGGTCAAGCGTTTTCGCGGCCACCACTGCCCCGTTGAAGACGCGCAGCCAATTGATATATCTGACTGAAAACAGGGTAGCGCTTGACCGGCTTGCTCGTATCCCGGTACATATTTTATGAACGCCGCCCTTGTGTTCAAGGGGATAGCGGGGCGGTCATTGATATCCAATTATTCAGGGGAATAACCATGTCGAGCCATCAATTCTCGGGCCAGTTCAAGCGTGCCATGGGGGCCAGCTGCTCCGTTCTGGCGCTTCTGCTCGCAGCGCCGGCTGCCATGGCCCAGACCGAGGTCGGGACCATTGTGCCATCCGATCCGGGTACGTCGGAAACCATTGTCGATACCGCGACTGACGTTACCGGCGTTGGCATGTTTTTTCGCAATGACGGCTTTGTCTGCACCGGAACGCTGATCAATCCACGCACCGTTCTTTTCGCTGCCCACTGCGTCAATAACCGCCCGGCCAGCGACTATGGCACCAATAGTGCGATTCAGGCTGCCTGGTCGTTCGGCGGCAATTCCCTGCCGGGATTTCAGTACTGGATCAGTAACGCCTTCGCCTCCAATCCCGACCTGGCCGTCTTCAATATCAATCAGGTAATCTATAATCTCGATTCCCTCGCCCGGCCCGATGGCTTCGGCTTCCTTGAAGGCGATGTCGCACTCTCCGTGCTCGACACTCCAGCGAGCGAAGTGCCGACCTGGGCCCTGCTTTTCTCCGCCCTGCCAGCGCCGACCAGCTACACCCAGGAAACGGGCTCCGGCTATCACGTCAATCTTACCGGCTATGGCCGCAGCGGCACCGGCGCGACCGGCGCCTCGATCGGCATTGACTGGCGCCGCCGCGCCGCCGAAAACTTCATCGGCGCCCTCGCCTCCTTCGACGAGCGCAACACCTTCCTGTTCGGCAATCCGTTCGGCGATCTGCCGCAAAATTTGTATCGGCTCGATTTTGACGATCCGACGCGCACCAACCCGTTCGATTTCGATCTCTATTTTGGCGATGCCTCAACCAATGAGGGCACGACGGCTGGCGGCGATTCCGGCGGGCCCCTCATCCTCGACGCCGCCAATAATCCGGGCATCAACGAGGATCTGGTGATCGGCGTGCTCTCCGGCGGCTCGCGCTTCTTCGGGCCCCAGGCGTTCAGCTCCTACGGAACCGAGAGCTTCTACCAGCCGCTTTATCTGTTCTGGGACTGGATCGTCGCCAACAGCCCGTATCGCTATGTCAGCGCGGCTGCGGGCGATGGCGCCTGGGAAGATGCCAATCACTGGCTGACCGAGATCGATCCGGCTTTCCGCATTCTCGATGTCGATGGCAATGTCGTGAACGGCCTGCCCGGCAATCCGGGCGTCGGCGTCGCCGGCACTGATCCAAGCTGGGGCATGGTCTGTTTCGCACCGGGCGCGGTCAGCGGGCCAGGCAATCAGTGCCAGGACCTGGCGACCGGAGACGTCACCCCCTATGAGGGCGGCGCACTGGCCGGAGCCGGCAACGGCAATTCCATCGGCACCGCTCCGGGTCTCGACGGCAATCTGATTGGTGTCGCCGACACCTCGACCTCCGGGTCAACATCCGGCGATGAGCCCAATAATGACGACGATAGGCCTGCCCTGGTGGCCGGCGAATACACTTCGGATCCGCTGCCGGCCCCAACCCTCGAAAACGGTCTGCCCGGCGCGACGGGTTTCGTGCCGGACAATATCGATCCCGATATCGGCCTCGGCATCAATGCCCGCTATTTCGACGTCAATCTGGCGGCCGCAGGCACCACGACGCTCGGCAGCACGGTCGAGATCGACAATTTGACAATCAGCGGCAGCGCGGCGCGTCTTGATATCGGCGCGGCAGGCAATTTGACCAGCTTGACCGAAATCATGCACCAGGCCGGCAGCGTCAATGTTGATGGCATGCTGACCACCGGTGGCGATTACCTGTTGATGTCCGGCCTGCTCTCCGGTTCGGGGACGGTCAATACGGCCTATCTGACCAATATCATGGGCCTGATTGCGCCGGGCGCGGTTGATGGCATTGGCACGCTGACCATTGATGGCAATCTCGTTCTGGCCTCGGCCAGCGGGCTGTGGATCGATGTGGGTGATGCCAGCGCCGACCGCCTGACGGTGACAGGACTGGCCTCGCTTGGCGGTTCAGTCCTGATCAATCCGGTTGCCGGCTATATGCCGCGCTATGGTGATGATTACACAATCCTGTCGGCGGCCGGTATTGCTGGCACTTTCGGCTCGGTCAATGATCTGCCCGGTGTGTTGCAGCCCGTGCTCCACTACACCGCGACGACGGCGAATGTTCGCATCGATGCCTCGGCCTTCCATACCCAGGCCAGTTTCACCAATAATTTCCACGTCGCCCTCGCGACCGCGCTCGACCAGGGCCGGGCCGGGTCCTATGGCGATCTGGCGGGTGTCTATGGCTGGCTCGACCTGCTCGAGGGTGACGATCTGACCACCGGTCTGGACACGCTGGCCCCCTATGAAGGCGTCATGTTCGACCGCTCGATCCGCTCGCATTCCGACGCGCTTGGCAATGCCCTGCGCGGCCAGATCGGAACTTTCGGCCTTTACGGCTCCGGCGGTGATGATGTCATGGCCGACGCCAAACAGGCGAATGGCCTCGCCGGCATGAGTGATCTCGGCCTGTTGGCCCGAGCCACGGTCAAATCAGGCAACTCTGCGGGCGGAACCGATGCCGGCGACACGCGCCGCGTCTTCGGTGCGATCGGCCAGATCAACGCCACAGCCCGCACTTTCGCCGGCAGCGCAGATACCGAGATTGAAGGCGATTATTCGCTGATCGGGCTCGATGTCCCTGTTTCCGATACCATGCGCATCGGCGTCGCGGCTGGCTTCGCCAGTTCGGACAATGTCGCCGGTGCCTCGCTCGGCAGCACCAGTGTCAGGGCCGAAACCGAACAGGTCACGGCCTTCGCGTCCTATTCGAGCGGGCGCATTTCAGCCAGCCTGGCGATCGGCCATGCCAGCCATGACAGCGACGCGACCCGGATGATCACGCTGGGTGGTGCCGTTATTCCGGCGCAAACGCGCACGACCGCCGAGGAGACCACGATTGATGCGACATTGCGCTATGATCTCTACTCGCCAACGAGTGGCATTCGCGTCACTCCGATTGGCAGCGTGACGTCCAGCAGTGTCGATTTCAATGCGACCACGAGTTATTCGGCGATCGGCAGCCTCGATATCGATGCCCGTTCCGGAAGCAATACCATCGCCCGCCTCGGCTCGGCCTTCGGCCTCGACCTGGGAACGCATGTCTCCACCAGCCTCTATCTGGGAGCCGCGCAACAATATGGTGACGGGGCCGAGACCTATTCGGCCGCCTTCCATGATGCACCCGCGGTGGCCTTCATCGCGCCTAGCGATGTCGAGCTGAACACCAATTGGTGGGAAGTGGCCGGCAGCCTCTCGGCCGAGATGAGCTTTGGCGGCACGCTGACGATCAGCCATGAACGTCACATCAATCGCGATTTCGCCGAAAACGAAATCACGTCACTGACCTATAGCCTGCCGTTCTGATAATCTGTTGAACGGATGAAGTATCCACACCCGGGCGCGCCAACGCCCGGGTGTTTGTTTTTTAGCGGCTCGCGACGGAATATCCGCCACGGCACGTTTAGGTCTTGTCACTCGCACCGCATCGGAGTCCGTACCGGATGGCTCGTTTTTCAGTCCTCGCCCCTGTCGCCCTGCTTCTGCTCACCGCCTGTGCCTCGCACGACGGACCCGCCCCCCAGGGTCGCGGGGGAATGCCTGGCGGCGGTCCGGGCAGTGCGGGTGGCTTCAATATGGCCGTCCGCCTCGTCGATCAGGGTGAATATGAGCAAGCCCTGCCCATCCTGCGCTGTGTCGCCGGCCAGGGCAGCGGCTTCGAGATCGCCCAATATCTCGCCGGCTATAGCGCAATCCAGCTTGCAACCGCCGAAGCGACGCCAGCCATCCTGCGCGATGAAATGCGCATTGAAGGTCTGGACCGTCTGACCATTGCAGCACAGGCCGGCTGGCCCACCGCCCAGGCCGAACTCGCCAGGCAGTTCGCCGCTATCGAGAGTGAGGAAGCGCCCGCACGCGCGGCCTATTGGGCCGCCGTCTACCGGCGCAATGCCCGTGACAGGACCTATGGTCTTGATCGTCTTGATAACGGGATTGAAGCGCAGATTACCGCCCGCATCGATGCGGCCCAATCGGCCCGGATTGAAACCGAGGCGGCAGGCTTTGCGCCGGAGCCGATGACCGCGAACGCATCAACTCCCGCCTGCGCCCCCTATCTCGGCTCGCCCGGCTTTGGCCGACAGCGTGGCGGAGAACGGGACGGTTCACGCCGTGGCGGCCCACCCGGTGGTGGGCGCGGCGGCGGGGGTGGTGGACGCCAGGGCGGCGGCCAATCCTACTGAGACTCGCCGCTCAGTATCGGTGTGAGTCGATTCCTGGCCGCGTGACGGCCCGCGTTTAGCGGCTGCGCTTGGCCAGGGCCCGGGCGCGCGGATTGGCACGCCAGCCAAACAGCGTCCGCATCAAGCCCGCGACCAGACCCGGCTTCAGGCCCCGCGGCACGCGGTGTGGATTGCCCGCTTCCAGCAAACGGGCCCGGGTTTCGGCGTCGTCAGAGACCCGCGTCTTGCGGAATACCGCGACATCGCCGCCAATCATTTCCTGCAACGCCCAGCCATCATCCGATGTCAGCGCATCCGCCAGCCGGGCCGCAGAGCCATGTCCCGCCCCCATCAGCACCAGCACGCCGCCCAGCTTCATCCGGCCGGCGATCTGGCGCCAGTTCCCGGCCATCGCCGGAAAGCCGAGATCGGAACCGACCAGCGCGGCGTCGAGCTGCGAACGGTCGCGCTCGGAGGCCTTGCCCGGCTGCTGGCTGAGGCGATCCGTCTTCACGGATCGGCGTTCGCACTGGATCTGCAACTGGTCGATAGCCGCGAGTGGCGCGATGACCTGATGAAATGCGCCGCGCTGCAGGAAGACCGTACCGAGTTCGGAACCGCCGATTTGCAGCGTCTGGTCGCCGGGCTTGATCAGCATGGCGAGATAGTCCGCGATGACATCATCTTCGATACGGGCTCGTTTTGCAGGTGTTTTGCGCGTGGTTCCGGCGGCTATCGCTGTTTGCATCATCATGGCGCGTCCCATTCGTGAACAATGTGTTAAGCTTCACAGGGCACCTCGCAAACCGCGGGCCAAAGCGTAAACGGCGCGTTAACCTTTCACCGCGGTCACTCGAATATAGGATTGCGTGCCAGCGCCAGCCGGGCTCTTGTTGGCGGATGGAAACAGATGATTCCCCGCTGCCCGCCGCACCGAAACATATCGTCGACGATCTGATCGAGGATCGCGCGCCAAGGCTGATCCACACCCCGTTCTGGCCGATCATCAAATGGATCGGTTACCCGCTGCTCGGCTATCGCCGTGCCGTCGCCATGGTTGATGCGATCACACATCGCTCGGGCACGGGCTGCCTTGAATGGTGCTCGGATTATCTCGACCTTGATGTTGGTCTGACGGGCCTGGAGCACGTGCCCGATACCGGCGCCTGCGTGATTGTCTCCAATCATCCCGGCGGAATTGCCGACGGCGTCGCTGTCTGGGATGCGCTGAAGGCCAGGCGCCCCGACTTGCTCTTCTTCGCCAATCGCGATGCCCTCAAGGTCTGCCCCGGGCTGGAGGAGCGCATCATTCCGGTGGAATGGCGCGACCAGGACCGCTCGCGCACCCAGTCGCGCGATATGCTCAAGCGCGCCATCGAGGCCTTCAAGGCCGGGCAATGCATCATCATCTTCCCGTCCGGCCGGATGTCGGAATGGAGCTGGAAGAAATGGAAACTGGTTGAAAAGCCCTGGCATCCGACCGCGGTCAGCCTGGCGCGGAAGTTCAAGGCGCCAATCATTCCGCTCGCCGTGCGCCAGCGCATGCCCTTCCTGTATTACGCCCTCGCCCAGATCAATGAGGAGCTCAAGGACATGACCATCTTCCACGGCTTCATGGGCAAGGCCGATGCGCGCTACACGCTCGCCTTCGGCCGCGCCATGGATATCGGTCCCGATGACGGCACGGATGCGGAAGCGACAGCGATGATGCGCGAGATTTGCGAACGCACGGCCTGGGGCAGGTAGCCCGCGGGCGCGAGTATCAACAGAGCGTCAGACGTGCTGATCAATCAGGATCGGATTGCCATCGGGATCGGTGAGCATGAAATGCGCCGGCCCGGTGCCCGGCTCGATATCCTCGCCCACATCCAGCCCGGCCGCCTTCAGCCGCGCCTGCAGCGCCCTTACATCCTCGAAATCGGATAATTCCTCGCGGTGCTGGCCCCAACCGGGATTGAAGGTCAGCATATTCTTGTCGAACATGCCCTGGAACAGGCCGATCACCTTGCCGTCGAGCCGCAAGACCACCCAGCCCTGGTCGATATTGCCGCCGGTCTCGGTGAAGCCGAGTGTTTCATAGAATATCTTCGAGGCCCGGATGTCCTTGACGGCCAGACTGATCGAGAAAGCTCCAAGTGCCATGCTGCATCCCCTTCAACGCGCCGAAGCCCCCAGGCTTCAGCGATGGGGGATGTTAGCCTCAGCCCTCGCGTTCGACCAGCATGCCCTTGATCTTGCCGATCGCTTCGGCCGGATTGAGGCCCTTGGGGCAGACCTGGGCACAATTCATGATGGTGTGGCAACGATAGAGCTTGAACGGATCGTCGAGCTCGTCGAGACGCTCGCCCTTGGCTTCGTCACGGCTGTCGGCGAGCCAGCGATAGGAGTTTATCAGCGCGGCAGGCCCAAGATATTTATCGTCATTCCACCAATAGGATGGGCAGGCGGTGGAGCAGCAGGCGCACATGATGCACTCATAGGCGCCATCAAGCTCGGCCCGCTCGGCGGGCGATTGCAGCCATTCCTTCTCCGGGGCCGGTGTATCGGTCTGAAGATAGGGCTTGATCGCCGCGTGCTGGGCGTAAAATTGCGTCAGATCGGGGATCAGGTCGCGCACCACAGGCTGGTGCGGCAAAGGCGAGATCGTGATCGTGCCCTGATGCTCATCAATGCCGGAGGTGCAGGCGATGGTGTTGCGCCCGCCGATATTCATCGAGCAGGAGCCGCACACGCCCTCGCGGCAGGAGCGCCGGAAAGCCAGCGTCGCGTCGACATTATTCTTGATCCACAGGATCGCATCGAGAACCATCGGGCCGCAATCATCGAGATCGACCTTATAGGTGTCCCAGCTCGGCGGATTGCCGCTTTCCGGATCATAGCGATAGACGCGGAAAGTGCGCACATTCTTGGCGCCGTCCGGCTTGGGCCAGGCCTTGCCTTTGGTCGGCTGAGAGCCGCGGGGAAGTGTAAGTTCAACCATGATCGTCTTCCCTTAGTAAACCCGAGCTTTTGGCACGATGTACTCGATATCTTTCGACATCGTATAGTCATGGACCGGACGGTAATCGATTTTGACATCGCCCTTGTCGTCGCACCAGGCGAGGGTGTGCTTCATCCAGGTTTCGTCATTGCGGTCGGGGAAATCCTCGCGCGCATGGGCACCGCGGCTCTCCTCGCGATTGGCTGCGCCATTGACCGTAACGGCGGCCTGGGCGAGCAGATTGTCGAGCTCGAGGGTTTCCATCAGATCGGTATTCCAGACCATGGAGCGGTCGGAGACGCCGATATCGACCATGCCCTTATAGACGTCGCGCATCGCCGCGACGCCTTCATTGAGGACTTCGCCGGTGCGGAAGACGGCGCAATTATTCTGCATGCCGCGTTGCATTTGCAGCCGCAGCTTGGCGGTCGGTGTGCCGCCGGAGGCGTTGCGATATTTATCGAGCCGGTCGAGGGAGATCTGACCTTCTTCGGGCTTGAATTCCGGCTGGGCCGCGCCTGGCGTTACGGTTTCGCCCAGGCGCAGGCCGGCCGCGCGGCCGAACACGACCAGGTCGATCAGCGAATTGGAGCCGAGGCGGTTGGCGCCATGCACCGAGACGCAAGCCGCTTCACCCACGGCCATCAGGCCAGGCACGACGGTGTCGGCATTGTCGCCGACCTTGGTGAGAACTTCGCCGTGATAATTGGTCGGGATGCCGCCCATATTATAATGGACCGTTGGCAGGACCGGGATTGGTGCCTTGGTGACATCGACGCCGGAGAAGACGCGGGCGCTTTCCGAAATGCCGGGCAGACGCTCGGCCAGAACCGCCGGGTCGAGATGGTCGAGATGCAGATGGATGTGGTCCTTGTTGGGACCGACGCCGCGGCCTTCGCGGATCTCCATCGTCATCGAGCGTGAGACGACATCGCGCGATGCGAGATCCTTGGCCGATGGCGCATAGCGCTCCATGAAACGCTCGCCCTCGGAATTGGTCAGATAGCCGCCTTCGCCGCGCGCGCCCTCGGTGATCAGGCAGCCGGCGCCATAAATTCCTGTCGGGTGGAATTGCACGAATTCCATGTCCTGCAGCGGCAGGCCGGCGCGCAGCACCATGGCATTGCCGTCACCGGTACAGGTGTGAGCCGAAGTGGCGGAGAAATAGGCGCGGCCATAGCCACCGGTCGCCAGAACCACGGTCTGGGCCCGGAAACGGTGCAGTGTGCCATCATCAAGCTTCCAGGCGGTGATGCCGCGGCACACCCCGTCTTCCATGATCAGATCAAGGGCGAAATACTCGATGAAGAATTCGGTATCATGGCGCACGGACTGGCCATAGAGCGTGTGCAATATGGCGTGACCGGTACGGTCGGCGGCGGCGCAGGTGCGCTGGACCGGGCCTTCGCCGAAATTGCGGGTCATGCCGCCAAAGGCACGCTGATAGATCTTGCCATCCTCGGTGCGCGAGAAGGGCACGCCCCAATGCTCGAGCTCATACACGGCGGCCGGAGCCTGTCGGCAGAGATATTCGATCGCGTCCTGATCGCCGAGCCAGTCGGAGCCCTTGACGGTGTCATACATATGCCAGCGCCAGTCATCCTCACCCATATTGCCGAGCGAGGCGGAAATTCCGCCCTGGGCTGCAACCGTGTGGGAGCGGGTCGGGAAAACCTTGGTGATGCAGGCGGTCTTCAGACCGGCTTGCGAGGCACCGAGGGCAGCGCGCAGACCGGAACCGCCAGCGCCAACGACCACGACATCATAGGTGTGATCGATCCATTTGTAGTCGGCCATGAAGAACGTCCGTTACAGCGCGAGTTTGACGAGAGCGAACACCGTGACCAGCCACAGGCCCAGTGTCAGAAAAGTATTGCCGAGCAGAAGGAAGGCCTTCGTGCCGGGTTTGTGGACATAATCCTCGATCACGACCCGCAGGCCGGAACGCATGTGATGAAAGCCGGCGCTCAGCGTCAGCAGGGTCACGATGGCCCCGACTGGCGAGGCGAGGAAGGCCCGAGTCGCGGCCGGGTCCGGCGCGCCGGAGGTCGCCAGCATCCAGACGAAGACCGGAACCAGGAAGAAGAGCGCGATCGAGGTGACGCGCTGGGCGATGAAATGCGCCGTTCCGTGTCCGGAGGCGCCGAGCCCGCGTACTTTGGCGGTTGGAGTTCTGTAATCCGTCATCGATCAGCTCCCGAAACCAAGCCAGAGGGCGGCGGTCGGGATGATGGCGACAAACATGATCGCCATCGAGCGGAAGTTCGAACCTTTCGGATCGAAGCCCTTGCCAAAATCCCAGAACAGGTGCCGCAGGCCATTCAGCCAGTGATAGCTCACCGAATAGGTCAAAAGGATCAGGCCGAAGCGCGTAACCCAGGCCATCCAGCCCTCAAACAGGAAGGCAATCGAGCCCTCGGCACCGAAGGCCAGCAGGACCAGCCAGACCGCAATCGCGACCGCGCCGATATAATTGCCGATACCGGTCGCCCGGTGAAGAATCGAGGACGCCATCGTCGCGTGCCAGCGCCAAACCTGGAGGTGTGGCGACATCGGCCGCGGGTCGGACCAGTCGGAAGCCATGAGGCACCCTTTCGAAAGCTGTGTCGGTATCGCCGAACGCAGGACGCGCATCAGCCTTGAGTCTTGCAACGCACAATAGGCCGCGCATTGTCAGGGTCAACGCGATCAAGCGCAGACCGCTGACAAGTTGCAGACATTTGTGGCGTCCGGGTGCGAATTTCTGAGGTGCGCGCCCTCGGATGTCGGCTGCATTCAGGTGCGCGCGTGCAGGGCAGGGGAGCACGACGCGGCCAGTGCCCTGTATCAGGACAATGGTGAGCCGACCCACCTCACGAGGCGCTGCTGCAAAGCTGACGCTGGCCGGTGATTCATGGCGGCGCGCTGCAGCCGGGAAGGGAGTGATGTCATCATCCGCCGTCTATCGGACAGCCGATATCCTGATCTCTTTCGCTCGCGCGATTGATTCAGTGTCGCGAAGCCGCGCCCTGTTCCCGCCAAGTGATCGCCAGCCATAAGGCTCAGCGACCAGCTCAACGGGCATATGAGAAACGAAGCGACAGCTAGCGCGGTGCCATCACCATCACCATCAGTCGTCCTTCGAGCTTGGGCTCGAATTCGACCTTGGCGACTTCGGCGAAGTCTTCCTTGACGCGGCGCATGATATCCATGCCGCGATCCTGGTGAGCCATTTCACGGCCCCGGAATCGCAGGGTGATCTTCACCTTGTCACCGGATTCGAAGAAGCGGTGCATGGCTTTGGTTTTCACCTGATAGTCGTGCACATCAATGTTCGGCCGCATCTTGATCTCTTTGATCTCGACCGTTTTCTGCTTCTTGCGAGCTTCGGCTTTTTTCTTCTGTTCCTGGTATTTCAGCTTGCCGTAATCAATGATTTTGCAAACGGGAGGATCAGCGTTGGGGGAGACTTCCACAAGGTCGAGTCCAGCCTGTGCGGCCGCCTCAAGAGCGGCCTCGGTTGGCACGATCCCCTGCTTCTCTCCGTGTTCGTCGATAAGAAGCACCCGCGGTACGCGGATGTCTAAATTCATACGCGGTCCGTCTTTTTTCGGCGGTTGCGCAGATTGTGGTCTACGGGCTATGGCCGCTTCTCCCTTATGGCCTGCGAGCAATACTTAGTAATTGTCCGGCGGCGCAGCTGGATCAAGTCCAAATCAGCTCAATTGAGCCACCACCCTGCCGGAGAGCCGCGCACTATGGTGAAATGAACACATTAAGCAAGCGCCGCACGCGGTTCACGCCGCAGCTGTGCGATCAGAAAACCCGCCTGCGAAGCGCATCGCCGCGACCGCCTCGGAGGGTTCGACCTGCGCCAGAACGGGCGCGTGCATCAAAATGACCGGTGCAACGCCGCGCGGTGCATTCATGGCCGGGTCCTCGACACCGGCATAAAGCGCCAGTGCCGGGGCGCCTGCGGCGACCAGAAGATGCAGCAGCGGCGTATTCTCGCCGAACACAAAACGGGTCCGCCGCGCCAGGCCGGCGAGTTGGGGCAGTTTGGCCTTGCCGGTGATATCGCGCGCGCCGGGCGTGACCTGCGTCACATAGCGTCCGATTTCACGTGTGTCCGGGCCGCCGACCAATGCGGGCGTAATTCCCGCCTGCAATAATTCATGCGCCAGACTGGCCCATTTTTCCTTGGGCCAGCGCAGGGCCGGCTTGACCTCCTCGCCCGCCGGGGCAAGCAGGGCGAAGGGCCCGTTGAGACCGAAATATTCCGGATCGAGCATGCGCGATTTGCGCGCCAGGAAATCGACCCAGCTGGCATCCGGTGAGGGTGCGCCGCCGAGCGGGAAATGCGTTGGCCCGACGCCGATCGCGGCGTTGAGCAAGCCCGCAAGCTCGTCGACGGGATGTTCGCCCGACTTGCGTGTTGGCAGGATTTCCAGCCAGTCGCACTTGGAAAAACGGAACAAGCCCTTGAGCTTTCGCGATGCTGAATCGCCAACCAGATCGTAAACCCGTGCCGGGTGCGCGGATTTGAGCCGCTTGTCGCGCGCCACTGTTTGCGGCCGGCCCTCGGGCCTGGCGTCGATCTCGATCGCGTTGAAGAACGGGCTGTGTTTGAGGAATGACTCGAATTCCGGCGTCGTCAGCAGCACGATCCGGTCACGTTTGTGCGCCTGGCGGAGCGTCTTTGCCGATGCGAGCATGCGCACGGTCGACGTCAAATCCCCCCAATGCAGGACATAAATGGTATCGCGTTCCGGTTCGATCATGGCTGCGAGCTTAGTGCCTCTTCATAGACGCGCAAAGTCGCAGCTTGCAGGGCGCGTGTCGAGAACTGTGTCCGGACATGCCTGGCGGCCCGCTGGCCCATTTCGCTGCGTTGCGCTGGGGTCATCGACACGGCCTCCCGGATCGCGTCGGCCAGGGCGGCGGGATTTCCAGGCTCGACCCGCCAGCCCGTTTCGCCCGGCAGGACGACTTCACGGGCGCCGCCATGATCGGCGGCGATCACCGGGACATGCATGGCGCCCGCCTCGGCGGCGGTGCGGCCGAAGGCTTCCGGCTCGACCGAGGGCGTCAGTGCAATATCCGCCAGCGCGAAGGCGGCGGGCATGTCACTGCAATGTCCGACGATGCGCACATCGGCCGACAATTCATGTTGGCGGATCAGGGTTTCGAGTTCAGCCAGATAGCCATCGCGGCCCTGGGCATCGCCAACCAGCAGGGTCAGGGGCAGGGCCAGACCGTCAGCCTTGAGCCGGCCCAGTGCGCGAAGCGTTTCCCGCTGACCCTTCCAGCCGGTCAGCCGGGCGGGAAAAAGTGCGATCAGCCGGTCGGATGGCCATTGCAGGCCCCAGCTGGCGGCCAGTTCGGCGACGCGCTGCGGCTCGATCACCGCCGGATCGAACCGGTCCAGATCGACACCGCGTGGAATGATCCGGACACGCTCGGCGGCGAAAGGGTGTTGCACCCGGATATGAGCGGCGATGAATTGCGAATTCGCGATCACCAGCTCGCCGCGCGCCATGATCGCATTATACCAGCGCTTCAGCCCGGTCTTGCCATTATAGGTGCCGTGATAGGTGGTGATGAAATGCGCGTCCGTCCGGTCGGCAGCCCATTTGGCGCTCCAGGCCGGGGCGCGTGAGCGGGCATGGATGATGTCGACCTTCTCGGCGCGCACGATCCGGGCCAGACGTTCGGCATTGCGCCAGACTGTCCAGGGATTCTTGCTGCTCATCGGCAAGCGCACCAGTTCGCCGCCAAGCGCCGCCAGTTCGCCCTCCAGCCGCCCGCCTTCGCTGGCGACCAGCGCACGGCCGCCGGCATCAATAATCGCCTGCGCCACTTCCAGCGTGGTGCGTTCAGCGCCGCCGGCTTCGAGCTGGGGAATGACCTGGAGAATATTCATGGCGTTGCAGCGCTACCGGGTTTTTCAAATCAAGGACAGGGCGGGGTTTTTCCACAAGCGCGCGCCTGTGACAAACGAATCCGCAGCGCGCCGGGGCGGCTCATGCCGGGCAGGGTTACACAATGTCGGAAATCTTGAATGGACCCGCCGCGCCGCCATGCTACCGCTCAAACCCGGTATTGCGGACTGGAGTTCAGGGCGTGCAGGAGAATAATTTCGAGCGAAATGGCTATCGGCTCACCGACCGGCGTGATGCCTTCGATCTGGGCATTGCCCATCAGCTGCTAAGCACATCCTACTGGTCGCCGGGCATCCCGCCGGCCACGGTGGCGAAGGCGGCGGCCAATGCCTGGACCTTCTGTCTGCTGGCGCCCGATGGCCAGTTTGTCGGCATGGCGCGCTTCATTACTGACAAGGCCACATTCGCCTATCTGGCCGATGTCATCATTGATGAGGCCCATCGCGGGCTCGGCCTGGGCCAATGGCTGGTGACCTGTCTGCACGACCTGCCCGAGATTACGGCCTGCCGGCGTCTGATGTTGATGACGGCCGATGCCCAGCCGCTCTACGCAAGGATCGGCTATACCGCGTTGAAATCACCCGAGCGTGCCATGGAAGTCAGCCGGCCCGACCCGTATCGTCCAGCCATGCCGATCTCCGACGCTGAACCGGCGATGGACCGCGCGATGCCCGGCGACTAATCTGCCGTTTCCCCCCACTTCAAGAACCCGGATGTCCCGATGCGTGTTTTGATTTCCGCCTGCCTGCTGATGATTGCGAATTCGCCGCTCCAGGCCCAGACGCCGGTTTCGGCCCAGGCCGAGGCGATCGAGATCGAGACGGCGCGTTACCTGGCCTGCCTCGAGCGCGTCGAGACGGAACAGGATCAGGCGTTCGAGGATGCCCTGGCCTGGCGGATGGAAGGCGGCGGCTGGCCGGCGGCCCATTGCGAGGCGCTGGCCCTGATCGCGCTGGGTGATATCTCGGGCGGTGCCGTGACCCTGGAGGAGCTCGCCGCTACCTCCACCGGTGGCCGCGACGCGCTGATCCGCAGCGAAATGCTGGTCGAAGCCGGCAAGGCCTGGCTCAGGATTGAGCAGAGCGCAGCGGCGCAGCGCGCCTTCACGGCGGCGCTTGAACTGGCACCGGTCGATCTGGACGCCCTGCTCGGTCAGGCGCAGAGCGCGCTGGCACTGGGGGAATGGCGGCTGGCCGAAACCGCGGCCTCGGCCACTATCGCCCAGACGCCGGATCTGGCCGAGGCCTGGCGCCTGCGCGCGGCAGCACGGCTCGAATCCGGAGCGCTCGATACGGCTTGGCAGGACATGGAAACGGCGCGCCAGATCGAGCCTGACAATATTGATATCCTCGTCTTGCGTGGCCGGGTCAATGAGGCGCGCCGACTGGGTGCGCTGGATAACTAGCCGGCGGCGAGCCGTGTGACCGGGGCGTCGGGGCGCGCCAGAACGACCCGATTTCGCCCTGAATGCTTGGCCTCGTAAAGCGCTTCATCGGCGGCGAGCAACAGGCTTTCGGGCGTGTCGAGACCGGTATCAGCGGCCGCAGCGGAAACGCCCAGACTGGTGGTAATCGGCACGGCCTGGCCCTGATCATTGCAGATCTGCATCGCCTCGATCGCGGCGCGGATCCGCTCTGCCGCGTTCGCCGCCTGTTCGATCGTCGTATCGTGCAGCACAACGGCAAATTCCTCGCCGCCCAGCCGGCCGAGCAAATCACGGTCACGCAGGCATTTTTGCACCGCCTTGACCGTCTCGATCAGAACCCGGTCGCCAATCGCATGACCATGGGTGTCATTGACGAGCTTGAAATGATCGAGATCGATCATCACCACGCAAACATTGCTGCCATGGCGGCGCGCCTGTTCGGTTTCCATTTCGAGGCAATGCATGAATGCCCGGCGATTGGCCGCGCCGGTCAAGGCATCGGTTTCGGCGAGCTGGCGGAATTGTTTCTGCATCCGCACCAGGCGCGAGGCAGCGCGCAGGCGGGCGCGCAATTCAGTCATATTGACCGGTTTGCGGATAAAATCATCGGCGCCCGCATCGAGCGATTCCTCGAGCCGGCGCTCCTGGCCTGATGCCGTGATGATGATGGTGTGAATGGATTCGGTTTCGGGGTTGGCTTTCAGCGCCCAGCAGACTTCCAGCCCGTTCATCTCGCCGATTTCAATTCCGGTCAGGAGAATGTCCGATGGCATCAATTTCAGGAGGGCGAGGACTTCCTCGCCGCTATGGGCGCTGTCGACGCGATATCCCGCATCCTCGACCGCTTGCGTCAGGATACGCAGCTGCACCTGGCTGCTTTCGCAAATCATCACGGAGAGCCGGTCGCCAGAGGCCAGCGTGTCTCCCATCACGTCCGGACTGCTCATTGCGCCCGATCTCCTGACCGTTTTGCCATTTTCGACCGCCCTCCCCAGCTTGGTCTGGCCCGGCATCAGCCAAGGCTGGTTCCGGTTTACCGTCCAAAGGATAACAGCCCCTCAATCCGTCGCATCAATCGTCAAAATTGCCTGCCATTCGGCCTCGACCTCCGGGTCGGTTTCGGCGTCCAGACCGGCCTTGGCGCGTGTGCGCGCCTGTTCCGGCGCCAGGCGCGACAGCGCCCAGATGGCCGCGCCGCGCACGATCGGCTCCGGGTCGCTGAGCCGACCGAGGACGGCGGGGAGCAATCCCTTATCGCCTGAATTTCCCACGGCGATCATCACGTTGCGCACGAATCGACCGCGCCCGATTCGCTTGACAGGCGAAGCGGTGAAGACCTGGCGGAAAGCCGCATCATCGAGCGCCGCCAGTTCGCTCAGGAGCGGCCCTTTGAGTTCGGGTCGCGGATGGAAGGCCATCTCGGCGGTTACGGCGGCGAATTTATTCCACGGGCAGACGGCGAGACAATCATCACAGCCATAGATGCGATTGCCCATGTCGGCGCGAAATTCCAGCGGGATCGGGCCCTTGTGTTCGATCGTCAGATAGGAGATGCAACGCCGCGCATCGAGCTTGTAGGGCTGGGGGAAAGCCTTGGTCGGGCAGATATCGAGACAGGATGTGCACGAGCCGCAATGATCGGCTTCCGGCGCGTCCGGCTCCAGCTCGGCCGCCGTCAGCATGACGCCGAGAAACAGCCAGGAGCCATGCGCGCGGCTCACCAGATTGGTGTGCTTGCCCTGCCAGCCCATCCCCGCCTTCGCCGCGAGCGGTTTTTCCATCAGTGGCGCGGTATCGACAAAGACTTTCACCTCGGCACCGGTCTGTTCCACGAATCCGCGAGCGAAGTGCTTGAGCCGCTTCTTCATCAGGTCGTGATAATCGGTGTTCTGGGCATAAACCGAGATAACGCCCTCGGATTTGCGCTCGAGCGCGGCGAGCGGGTCGATGTCGGGCCCGTAATTGAGCGCCACCACGACGGCTGATTTCGCGTCCGGCCACATCGCCGTGGGATGCTGACGCCGGACCAGCGTGTCCGCCATCCAGCCCATCTCGCCATGCTGCCCGCCGGCGACGAATTCCGCCAGCCGCTCGCCGGCATTCCAGGCCTCGTCGGCACGGCAGATGCGCGCCTCAGTAAAGCCGCACGAGACGGCGAGGGCCTTGACGGTATCGGCGTCCATGTGGGGCTCGCTCAAAAATCCAGTTCCGCATAATGCTCCGAAGGCTGGGTCCCGGGAAGCTTGTCGGTGAGGATGGTGCGGAAGGCCGGGCGGCATTTGACGCGCAAATACCATTGTTTGACCGGCTCGAACTCGTCCCAGGGGACATCGCCGAGATAGTCGACGCAGGACAGATGCGCCGCCGCGGCGATATCAGCCAGAGTGTAGCGCGGCCCGGCCAGGCCATCGCGGCTCTCCAGCAGCCAGGCCATGTGATCGAGATGCCAGCGCAAATGCTCTCTGCCCTGGCGGATTGCGGCCGGGTCAGGTGCACCGAGACCCTGGACGCGTTTCTCCAGTTTTTCGTGCAGGAGATAGGCATTGACCTCGCCGTCAAACTTGCGGTCGAACCAGTCCATCAGCCGCCGTGCTTCGGCGCGTTCGGCCGGACCGCCGGGCAACAGGCAGGGGCTGGGCGAGGTCTCTTCGAGATATTCCAGTATGGCGCGAGTTTCGATGATGACGCGCCGCCCGCCGCCGGATTCATCAACCAGTACCGGCGTGGTCCCGGCCGGATTGAGCGACAGCAAATGATCGGCATGCTCCCACGGCGTCTCGAGCTGAAGCTGGTGCTTCAGGGATTTCTCGTCGAGGGCCACACGGACCTGGCGCGAGAAGGGATCGAGGGGCCAGAAATGGAGAACGCGCATGGCGTCAGACTAATCCGGTTTCGCTTAACGACTAATGTTCATGATTGGGCGCCACGCCGGCGCGGAAGAAGGCGGCGCCGTGCGGCTCGGCGGCCCCGTGCGGGTCGGCATGGATCAGGATGTCGGCGGCCGGATAAACCGCCATCAAACGCCGTTCGCAATCGACTTCGATTTCGTGGGCCTCGCGCAGGCTGAGATCGGCGGGCAGGCTGAGATGGAACTGGATGTGCACCAATGGTCCGGAGGCCCGTGTGCGCAACTGGTGCAGATCGATAATGCGTGGATCCTCGCCGAGCGCGAGCTGGCGGATGCGCTCGCGCTCCTCATCGGGCAATTCGCGGTCCATCAATTGATCGAGCGCGCCTCTGGCGACGCCCCAGGCGGTGATGCCGAGCCAGACCGCAACGCCGAGCGCCACAGCGGCATCGAGCCAGAGCCAGCCGAGCCAGACCGATCCGGCAATGCCGGCCATGACGGCCAGATTGGCCCCGAGATCGGAATAGTAATGCGCCCGGTCACCTTCGACCGCGATCGAGCCGGTCTGTTCCACCGCCCGTGTCTGGATGATGACCAGGCCAATGGTCAGCACGAGCGACAGGACCATCACCGCCAGGGCCCAGCCGCTGGCCTGGATCACGACCGGTTCAAATACGTGCTGAATGCCCTCGCGGAACAGCAGCGCTGCCGAGGCCGCCACGAAGATCGCCTGCATCACGCCGGCAAAAGCCTCCGCCTTGCCATGCCCGTAACGGTGTTCGGCATCGGCCGGTTCAGCGGCATAGCGCACGGCGAACAACACGGTCAGCGAGGCGGTCAGATCGAGCGCGCTATCGGCCAGCGAGGCGAGCAGGGCGACCGAGCCGGACAGATACCAGACCACCGCCTTGGTCACGACCAGCACCACGGCTACGGCAACCGAGGCCGAGGTCGCCAGGCCGGTGACGCGGCGCGCCTCGGACGGTGCCAGACGGCCCGGGCCGCCGGAATCGTGTTGAAGATCGTGGGGCATGACGTAAAACCTCTCAGCCAGCTTTATGGCGCACTGACGAGGCGCGTCAATGCGAGGCGGGGGTGGAAATACACGCCTCGATCCAGTCCAGCGCCGCGCGCTGGTTCGCCGCGGTGGCGATTTGTACCGGCCGGCCCTGAAGGCTCTGCCGCAGCAGGCCGGGAAAGCCCGCATCCCCGGCCAGTTCCAGCGCCAGCGTCTGGAAGGTGAACACGCCGGGCTCGGCCAGCGCTGCGATGGCAAGCGCATCATGCGGGTAGCAGCCATCAATCCCGTCACTGGCGCGATAGCGATCCATATAGTGATTATGCGCCCGTTGCAGGAAGCGCGTCAGCGGCGAGCCCGACCGCTCGGCGATGGCGGCCAGGCGCGCCCGTCGAAACACGACCTGGCGGCAGGTATCGAGCGGTATAACGGTCAGGCGCGGCGCCGCAGCCAGCACACCACGCACCGCTTCCAGATCGGAGCCGAAATTGAATTCCACCGTGCCGCGCCGTGATGGCGGGATATTCAGCGCGCCGCCCATGCAGATAATGCGGTCCAGATTGTCGAAGGCCTCGGGATCAAGGCGCAGGGCGATAGCGAGATTGGTCAGCGGCCCGATACAGATAATTGCATCATCCTGGCCTGCCTGGCGCGCATAGGCGGCGATCTGCCGGGCGCAGAGCTCCGGCCCGTCCTCGTGCACATGGCCGACTTCATAACCGAGCGCGTGACCGGCGCTGGCTCCGCCAAGCCCGTCCTCGCCATGGATCAGGTGCGCATCGCGCCAGCTGCCGGTCAGGGGCGCCACTGCGCCGACACGGATGCTGACATGCGGCGGCGGGAAGAAGGATTGCACCAGCGCCGCATTGCGCGCCGCCTTGCGGGGCGCGACATTGCCGAACACGGTTGAGATGCCGGCCAGTTCAATCCGCGGCGAGGCGAAAGCGCAGGCCAGCGCCAGCGCGTCGTCGACGCCGCCATCGGTATCAATCCAGAGCTTCATCGACCGGCCGCCAGTGGCGCCGGGCCCGGGCGTGACAATCCACTGGCCAAGTTCCGGCAAGTGATCGAATATGCCGCCAAATCAAGCAAAACGGCCAACATGACCCTGATCCATCTCATCATCCTTGCCCTGGTTCAGGGTATCACCGAATTCCTGCCGATCAGCTCTTCAGCGCATCTGATTCTCACTCCCGCCTTCCTCGGTGAGGCCGATCAGGGCCCGTTGATCGATGTCATGGCCCATGCCGGCACGCTGTTGGCCGTGCTGGTGTATTTCTGGCGCGATATCCGCGATGTCGCGATTGGCAAATTCGCCCTGCTCACCGGCCGCATCACGCCGGGCGGACGTCTCGCCCTGCTGGTCGCCGCCTCGCTGCCACCCGTGCTGATTTTCGGCGGCGCGCTATTCGCGCTCAATCTGGTCGACGCGCTGCGCTCGCCCCTGGTGATTGCGATCTCGACCCTGGTCTTCGCCCTGCCGCTCTGGCTCGCCGACCGCCATGGCGCCAGCGTCAAATCCATCGAGACAATGACCTTCAAGGACGCGGCCCTGATCGGCCTCGCCCAGGCCATCGCGCTGATCCCCGGCGCCTCACGCTCCGGCGTCACCATGACCGCAGGCCGCGCACTGGGCCTTGGCCGCAGCGAAAGCGCCCGGTTTTCCATGCTGATGTCGATCCCGGTGATCGCCGCCTTCGCCGTGCTCTCCGTGATCGAATTGATGGGTGAAGCCGACGCCGGAGCCCATCTCCATGACGGCCTCATCGTCGCCGCCCTGTCCTTCATCTCGGCCCTGGGCGCGATCGCCGTCCTGATGCGCCTGGTCGACCGGGTCGGGTTTTTGCCGTTTGTGATCTATCGCGTCGCGCTGGGGGTTGGACTGCTGGTCTGGCTGGCAATTTAAAGCGGGGACGTCACCAGCTCCGACCGCTTCGCGGCCACCTCTTCCATCAAGGAAGAGGAGGGCATTTGATCTGACCCGCTTCGACTATCTCCCTCCTCTTCCTTGATGGAAGAGGTGCGCCGGACGCAGTCCGGGGCGGAGCTGGTGAAGATCGTAAGGCGCGCCCCTTATCCACGCACGCCGCCCCCATGCGATACTCTTCAGGCTCTTTGAACCCGTGAATCACCCACCCCGCATCCGACCACGCGCCGGGCGCTGGTCTTTGTCCGCTCCGGTGCGCCGGCCATAATTGTAGTAGTCGTAGACGCCGAATTTTCCGGTTTTCAGATAAATTATCAGATGGCCGCCATCGCCGGCTGGCGCTCGAGATGTTCGATCAGGCGGATGCCGGCTTTCGAGCAGGTCAACCGGCCACCGAGATCCGGGTCTATTCGGGATCCAGAATCACGTTGAGCCGAGCGATCTTGCCATCAGTGCCGACCGCCCATCCCAGCTGCGAGCCCGGCGCGAAGGCGACGGCATTGTAGCCGATCTGGGACATCGTTTCCCAGGCACGGCCGCCATCGCGGCTCAGATCGGCGCCATTCGGACCGACCGCGAGAAAATACCCGCCGGGGCCTGGAATCGCGGTGACAGCGGAACGATAGCCTGACGGGGCCGTTTCCGGTTCGAACCAGACATGTCCGCCATCAAGCGAATAGGCAGCAACGCCTGAACGTTCGTCAGCGCGGGTATAGTCTCCGCCAACCGCGACCAACGTGTTTCCGGACGCGGCAATCGAGAATATTCCGGCTCCGGCCTGCCCGCTGGCCAAGGGCGTGTTGACGGCGCGCCAACTGATTCCGAAATCCGTGCTCGACAGGATGCGGGCCCGCGCGCCGCCGCCGGTGCCGATCCAGACGCGGCCGTCCGCGCCCAGCGCCAGGCTGCTGTCGGAGGCGGCAAATCCGGCTTCACCCTCGAGCGGTGCGGGAAGATCCGCTGCTTCGGTCCAGCTCTGGCCGCCATCATCGGTCAGCAGGATGTGAAAAATACCGTCGACGGGGTCGGAAAAGGCGATGCCCCGCGTCTCGTCCCAGAAGGCCAGTGCATCGAAGAAAGCCGCGTCGGAGGCGTCTTCATAGAGCAAGGTGAAGGAGGCGCCGCCATCACGAGTCTCGAACAGCCGCGCCGGACTGCCGGCGGTGAAGAAGAGGGCATGGTCGGCGTCAAAGCCATGCGCCGAACGCAGGTCCAGCCCGGCTGCCGCCTCGATCCGGCTTTGGGTCCAGCTCGCGCCGCCATCGATCGTACGCAATACGACACCATCGGGCGCACCGACCCAGGCGGTCTCGGGATCGACGACAGCGAGGCCGCGCAGGCTGGTGCTGACGCCGCTATCCTGCGCGACCCAGTCAATGCGCACGTTTTGCTGCGGCGGTGCCGGCTGGCAGGCGGCGAGAGTGATCACAACGGCCGCCAGCGCCGCGCCGCCGAAGCGTCTCATTGGCCCAGGCCGAGAATTCCGGCGCTGTCGCAATGCCAGCAGCTATCCGCCCCGATCGGGCTGCCCGGCGGAATCTCGGTCTCGAACCCGCCGACGTCTTCGCCACGATCAATCCGGGCAAGCCCGGCCTCGATCTGCCGCGCCAGGCCGAGACGGTCTTCGCGCGGTCCGGCTGCGACTGTACGGCCACTTGGCAGGGCTGTTGCCAGTGTTTCAAGCCTGGCTCTCGCCTGGCTGGCTGCCGCGCGCGGGCCGCTCGCGGTCACCGCCAATAGCTGAGCGACATATTCTCCCTGGACGGCATTGCGCAGCGGCGTAAGGCGCGCAGCTTCATCGCGCGGCGCGATGAAGATCGCCCGCTCCATCGCCTCAAGCATTTCGCCGGTCGAAAGCTGACCCGGGTCGCGCGAACTCTGCTCGGCGATCCGTGCCAGTCGCGCCGGTGACAGCATGGCCTGAAGCGTGATGCGTGCCGCTGCCGCCGCCGCATCGCTGCGGCTGAAGGCCGGGTATTGCGAGGAGGCAAACATCTCCCGCGTCGCCGCCGCGTCATAATCGACATAGGGCGACGGGGTCAGCAGCGACAGGGTGGTGTCACGGATATCCAACACCGCCGGATCGAGCGTCGCCGTCAGTGCTTGCAGGGCCCGCCTTTGATCTACCGCCGTGGCGGGGCTGAGGCCACCCACGCCTGCGCCATTGAGCGTGTATTCAAAATATACCCCGCCCAGCGTCTTGGCCGCGGCCTCGACCTGATAGCGGTGATAGAGATAGATCGGTGAAAACACCGCGCGCAATTCGCTCGCGGGCAGGCCGGGAGCGAGGGCTTGCGGTCCGAAATTCGCCAGCGCCGTGGCCCGGACGGCCATGATGTCGTCGAGGGTCTCGATCGGGTCGCTGCCATTATCCCAGAGATTGGCCAGCGGATGGCCGGAATCATTGCCGCGCGCGTGCCGGTCGGAGATGAAGAGAAGGCCATCGGCGCGCGCGCCGGCCAGGATTGCATCTTGCCCGGCCGCTTCGTCAGCCGGGTCGGCATACTGGGCGTAGAGCCAGCTGATGGCGGCGCGATCCCAGGCGGCAATGCCGCGGGAATATGCGTCGCTGACATCGATGCCACCGCTGGCATCGAGCGATACAAGCGGCACCGGATAATCCATTACTGAGGCTCGGTCATTGGCGCTTGCGGCGAAATTATGCATCAGGCCGATCGTGTGCCCGACTTCATGGGCCGAGAGCTGGCGGATGCGGGCCAGCGCGAGCTCGAGCGGATCTTCAGCATTGCCGCTGCCGGTCTGGGCGGTTCCGAGCAGGCCTTCGAAAATGATCCGGTCCTGGCGGATGCGCTGGCTGCCCAGAATGACATGACCCTTGAGGATCTCGCCAGTGCGCGGATCGGTCACCGCGCCGCCATAGGACCAGCCGCGCGTCTGGCGGTGAACCCATTGGATGATGTTGTAGCGCATATCGAGCGGATCAGCGCCCTCGGGCAGAAGCTCGACCCGGAAGGCATCCTCAAATCCAGCCGCCGCGAAGGCATCGGCCCACCAGGTCGCGCCCTCAATCAGGGCATCGCGGATCAGGGGCGGCGTGCCGCGTTCGACATAATAGATGATCGGTTCAACCACCGGACCGGAGGCCGCTGCCGGATCAACTCGTTCCAGCCGGTGCCGAACGGCAAGATAACGTCGCACCGGCGCGTCGAGCGGCGCGGCCATGTCGTAAATCTCGGTCGAAATTGCGCCGGAACGGTCATCGGCTGCTCGGGTCTGATAGCCAGCCTCTGGCAGGGCGGCGAAAGAGTGATGGATGGTCAGCGTCACCGAATGGGCGGCCGGTGTCACAGCGCGCACCTCAGATCCCGACTCGCTTGATTGCAGGGTCAGCAGGGCATCGATTTCGACATTCAGCGGGAAGGCCCGGACGCTGCCGGTCAGGGCGGCGCTGCGGTCGGCATCGATCGAGAAACTGCCCTGTTCCGCTGCCTCGAGCTGGGCGATGGTCCCGACCGGATCACGGGTGAGAAATCCGGACAGGTCGACCAACACGCGGCCCTCCTGCTCGGCGACAATCTCGCCGCTCCAGATGATGGAGCGGGCGAAGGACTGTTCAGTCGCCTGCCGCTCGTCGGCCTCGGCGCCAATAGCCCGGTATCGATTGTTCTCGAATTCGGCGAAGACCCGGTCATTGACCCGGAAAAAGCGTAGGATTTCCGAATCCGTACCGAGGCCACGATCCAGTCCAACCGGGTTCGATCCGAGACCGGATGCGAGCCAGGCGGTGTAGATCACCCGGCCCAGGGAGCCGTCATCTTGCGGGGTCAGTTCGGCAAGAATTCGACCATCAGCATGATCGACATGAAGCGTGAACAGGCCGGAGGCTTGCGATAGTCCCGCGATCATTTCGGAATAGCCTGGCGCGTCGTCCTGCGACAGGGCCGGCACGCCCGACGCCGTGATCAACATGGCCGCCAGACCGACCGCCAAATTGCGTAAATTTGTCATGATGCAACCCACTCCGCTTCGCCCGTTTGCCGAGACGCTAACCCGACGGCCGTGGCCTGTCACCTTGACGTAACCCGACTCGGCTGCCCTCCATCGGCATCGGCGTTCGGACGCCGTTCCCGGTCGGTATTGGCAGGGCCATTTTTATTGCGCCGCAGCAAAATTTCACACTCCAGTATTCGCCAAAACATCCCAATGCGGATAGGTATTTTTGCCTAGGGCATCAAAAAATGTTATAATTACTGCAACAAACGAAATAATTTGCCCGATCCCGGCTTGATCAGCCTCTTGAGTGACGACCGAGAGTGTGCTGCACTGCGAAAGGATTTGAAGCCACGAGGACGTCCATTGCTGCGATTTGTGGATATCGACCAAGCTTATCCGGGCAAACGCCCGGAAACGGAACGTCGCAACGACTTTCTTGAGATCTATCAACCTGTTGAAACCCCGAAGCTGACGGAGCAGGCCTCGCGTTGCTCGCAGTGCGGCATACCGTTTTGCCAGACCGGCTGTCCTTTGCAGAACAATATTCCCGACTGGCTGATGCTGGCCGGGACCGGTCGCATGCGCGAGGCCTACGAAGCTTCGGCGGCGACGTCGACCATGCCGGAAATCTGTGGCCGGATCTGCCCCCAAGACCGCCTGTGCGAAGGCAGTTGTGTGGTTGAAAAATCCGGCCATGGCGCTGTGACCATTGGCGCCGTCGAGCAATTCATCACCGACACGGCCTGGGATGCGGGTTGGGTTACCCCGATTCAGCCGGGCGTGCCGCGTGGCCAGAGCGTTGGTGTGATCGGCTCCGGGCCAGCGGGCCTGGCGGCCGCAGAGCGACTGCGCGAGGCGGGTTGCGATGTCACCGTTTATGAGCGCGCTGATCGTGCCGGCGGCTTATTGATGTATGGCATTCCGGGCTTCAAACTGGACAAGCATGTCGTCCAGCGCAGGCTCGATCGGCTTGCCGAGGGCGGTGTCGCGTTCAAGCTGAATTTCGAGATCGGGCAAGAAGCTTCGCTCGGTCTGCTACGTTCGCAGCATGATGCCGTGCTGATCGCGACGGGTGTTTACGCCGCCCGCCAGCTCGTCTGCCCCGGCGCCGGCGATGAAATTGTCCAGGCGCTCGATTATCTGATCCGCTCCAATCGCGACGGGCTCGGCGACCCGAAAGCGGCCAATGAGCGCCTCTCGGCTGAGGGCAAGAATGTGATTGTTATCGGCGGCGGCGATACGGCGATGGACTGTGTCCGCACCGCGGTGCGTCAGAATGCCCGCTCGGTGACCTGCCTGTATCGGCGTGACCGAAAGAATATGCCTGGCTCGGCCCGCGAAGTGCGCCACGCTGAAGAGGAGGGCGTTGTCTTCGAATGGCTCTCGGCCCCGCTCGCGGTCCTGAGCGACGGTGCGGAGGTGACCGGCGTCCGCGTCCAGCGGATGCGGCTGGGCGCTCTCGATGCATCCGGGCGGCGCATGCCGGAGGCTGATGCCGGCAAGACCGTTGATTTGCCCGCGAATATGGTGATTTCCGCACTCGGTTTTCAGCCGGAGGACTTGCGCAAGAGCTTTCAGGTTCCAGATTTGAATCTCACCGATTGGGGCACGGTCGAATCCGATCCGGATTCGAGCATGACCAGTCTGAACGGCGTCTTCGTGGCCGGCGATATCCAGCGCGGCGCCTCGCTGGTCGTCTGGGCGATCCGTGATGGGCTCGATGCCGCCCGCTCGATCGAAAACTATCTTGACAATCGCCTTGCCGTGCTCGGAGCCGCCGAATGAACCAACCAAACTGGTCTGAATCCCGGCACCGCAAGGGTCTGGAACTGCTTGAAGCGTCCGGACTCTACCGACCGGAAGACGAGCGCGATGCCTGCGGCGTTGGCCTGATCGCCGACATGAAGGGTCAGCCGCGGCGCGAGATCGTCGAACTGGCCATCCATGCTCTCAAATCAGTATGGCATCGCGGTGCTGTCGATGCCGATGGCCGCACCGGGGATGGTGCCGGCTTGCGTGTCGGTGTGCCGCAGGACTTTTTCAAGGCTGCTGTCGCGCGCACCGGCCATGAGCCGCAACGCGGCGATGTCATCGTTGGTATGGTCTTCCTGCCGCGTACGGATTTTGCGGCGCGCGAGCGGGCACGCGCCATCATTGAGGCGGAAATCCTCGGTCAAGGTTTCAGCTTTTACGGCTGGCGCCAGACACCAACGAATACATCAGCGCTGGGAACCAAGGCACGCTCGACATTGCCCGAGATTGAACAAGTTCTGTTCCGGGACCCCCAGGGCCGTGACGCCGCGAGCGTGGCGCATACGCTTTACCTCATCCGCCGCCGCATCGAGCGGCGCGCCCGCGAGGAGAATTTGCGCGAGCTCTATATCTGCTCACTCTCGCCGCATGACATCATCTATAAGGGCCTGTTCCGCGCTGAAGATATCGATTCATTCTATCTCGATCTGAAGGATGAGCGTTTCATCTCGCCCTTCGCGATTTTCCATCAGCGCTATTCGACCAATACCTTTCCGGAATGGCGGCTGGCCCAGCCCTTCCGCATGCTGGCCCATAATGGCGAGATCAATACGATCCGCGGCAATACCAACTGGATGAAGAGTCACGAAATCCACATCGCCGAAACCGCGTTCGAGGACGCGCGGGGCGATGTGACGCCGGTGATTCAACCCGGCGCATCGGATTCGGCGGCACTCGACCAGGTGTTCGAAATCCTGGTCCGCGCCGGACGCAATGCCCCAATGACCAAGACGTTGCTGATCCCGGAAGCCTGGTCGAAGCGCGCCGACGTCATGCCCGATGGCTGGAGTGCGATGTATGAGTATTTCAACTCGGTGATGGAGCCCTGGGACGGGCCAGCCGCGATCGCCGCCTTTGACGGGCGCTGGGCGATTGCCGGTCTCGACCGTAATGGTCTTCGCCCGATGCGCTACGCCCTCACAAGCGATGGTCTTCTGGTTGCCGGTTCGGAAACCGGCATGGCGCCCATTGCTCCGGAGCGCGTGATCGAGCGCGGCGGAATCACACCGGGGCGTATGATTGCGCTCGACCTCGAGGAGGGGCGTTTTTATCGCGAGCACGAAATTCTCGATACGCTCAGCGAGACCCATCCCTATCAACGCTGGCTCGGCGAGGTCGAGGATATCGAACCCGCCATCGGGCTGGGACCGGAACCGGTTGAATTCACGGATGCCGAACGTCTACGGCGCCAGGCTGCCGCGGGCTTCAGTTTCGAGGCGATCGAGCTGGTTCTCGCCGCCATGGCCGAAGATGGCAGGGAAGCGGTGGGGTCGATGGGCGATGATACCCCACTGGCCGTCCTGTCCGAATCCTACCGGCCTCTGTCCCACTTCTTCCGGCAGACCTTTGCCCAGGTCACCAATCCGCCGATCGACTCCCTGCGTGAAGGCCGGGTGATGGGGCTCAAGACCCGCTTCCGCAATCTCGGCAATATCCTCGCCAAGGGCGAGACTCGCGCGAACGTACTGGTGCTGGACAGCCCGATTCTGACCAATGGCGCCTATATGCGTTGGCGCGAGATGATGGGCGGGGCAGTCAAGGAAATTGATTGCCTTCTTCCGGTCGGCGAGGCGACCGGCGACGGGCACGCCCTAGGCGCTGCGATTGACCGTGTGATCGAGCAATCGGTCCATGCGGTCCGCGATGGTGCCGCTCATCTTGTGCTCACCGACCATCGCTCGGACGATAAGCACTGCGCCTTGCCAATGATCCTGGTCGCCGGCGCGGTGCATTCGCGCCTGACCCACCATGGCTTGCGCAATGCCTGTTCGCTCAATGTCCGCTCAGCGGAATGTTTCGACCCGCACTATGCGGCCGTGTTGATCGGGCTCGGTGCAACAACGGTCAATCCCTATCTGGCGTTTGAAACCGTGACCGCCAATCGCGACAATCCCGGCGAGGGCCATGAGGCACGGAGCCGTGCCAAACGCCTCAAGCTGGCGCTCGATGGCGGCCTGTTGAAGGTGATCTCCAAAATGGGGATTTCGATCATTTCCTCCTATCGTGGCGGGTGCAATTTCGAGGTTCTCGGTCTGTCACGCGCCCTGATCGAGGCGTATCTGCCCGGCGTGGTGAGCCGGATTTCCGGCCTCGGCCTGCCCGGCCTCGAAGCGAGAACAGTGGATTTGCATCGATCCGCCTGGCGCGGCGATGCCCGCCTACCGGTCGGGGGCTTCTACCGCCAGCGTTCCAGCGGCGACCGGCATGCCGTTACCGCAAGCTCCATCACCGAGCTGCAACAAGCGGTCAAACACAATGATGCGGCGGCGTGGAAACGCTATCGCGAGGCCTTGGCCGCGCAGGGCGCGATCCAGTTGCGTGATCTGCTCGATATGCGTCCGCTCGGGCCCAAACTCCCCGTCGACAGCGTTGAATCGATCAATGGTATTCGCCGCCGCTTTGTCACGCCGGGCATGTCGCTCGGGGCGCTGTCGCCGGAAGCGCATGGGGCACTGAATGTTGCGATGAACCGGATCGGCGCCAAATCGGTGTCCGGCGAGGGTGGCGAAGATCCGCGCCGCTACAAGCCGTTACCCAATGGCGATAATATGAATTCCGCGGTCAAACAGATCGCCTCCGGGCGCTTCGGCGTCACCGCGGAATATCTCAGCGAGTGCCGCGAAATCGAGATCAAAATCGCCCAGGGCGCCAAGCCCGGCGAGGGCGGGCAATTGCCCGGCTTCAAGGTCACTGATTTTATCGCCAAGATGCGGCTGGCCACGCCGGGCGTCTCGCTGATTTCGCCGCCGCCGCACCATGATATCTATTCGATCGAGGATCTGGCGCAGCTGATCTACGACCTCAAACAGATCAATCCGCGCGCCCGGGTCGGCGTCAAACTGGTCGCCTCTGCCGGCGTCGGCGCTGTTGCGGCGGGCGTCGCCAAGGCCAATGCCGATATCATCAATATTTCGGGCAGTGTCGGCGGGACGGGCGCGGCCTCGCTGAGCTCGATCAAATTTGCCGGCGGCCCGCTCGAGCTTGGCCTCGCGGAAGCGCATCAAATGCTGTCGCTGAATGGATTGCGCGAACGCATTACCCTGCGTGCCGACGGCGGCATGCGATCGGGTCGCGATATCGTCATCGCAGCCATGCTCGGCGCCGAGGAGTTCGGAATCGGAACGGCATCCCTGTTGGCGCTGGGTTGTTTGATGGTGCGGCAATGCCATTCCAACACCTGCCCGGTTGGTATCTGTACCCAGGATGATGATCTGCGCCTGCGCTTCGGCGGCGCACCGGATTACGTCGTCAATTTGATGAGTTTTCTGGCCCAGGATGTGCGTGAAATCCTCGCCGGGCTGGGCGCCAGCGATTTGGAGGATGTGATCGGCCGCACCGATTTGCTCGACCAGGTTTCACGCGGTTCCGAAGCCCTCGACGATCTCGACCTCAGCGCCATCATGGCGCGCGCCGATGCCACCGAGCGTCCGGCCCGCTCGACCCGGGAACAGCGCAATCCGGTGGCGCCCAGCCTCGACGAGCAGATCATCAAGGACGCGGCGCCGGTCTTTGCCCGCGCGGAGAAGATGCAGCTCGACTATGTCGTCAAGAATACTGACCGCGCCGTCGGAACGCGAACCTCGTCCGAGATCATTCGTGTGTTTGGCGGTGCCGGTCTGGCCGATGATTATCTGACCTTGAAACTGCGGGGCTCGGCCGGCCAGTCGCTGGGGGCTTTCGCGACCCGGGGGCTGCGCATCGAGCTTGATGGCGATGCCAATGACTATGTCGGCAAGGGCCTGTCGGGCGCGACTATTGTGGTGCGGCCGTTCGGCGGATCGCGCGAACAGACAACGGGGAGCGCCATCATCGGCAATACCTGTCTGTACGGTGCGACATCGGGGCAGTTATTTGCTGCTGGCCTGGCGGGGCAACGTTTTGCCGTCCGCAATTCCGGTGCCGTGACGGTGGTCGAGGGTTGCGGCGCCAATGGCTGCGAATACATGACCGGCGGAACTGCCGTTATCATCGGCCCTGTCGGTGACAACTTCGCTGCAGGCATGACGGGCGGCGATGTTTTCGTCCACGATCCGGAACGCAGGCTCGATGCGCGGCTCAATACCGATACAGTTGTCGCGCTGGGACTGACGGCTGAATCGGAGGCGCGATGCCGTGAGTTGATCGAACAGCACGCGCGGCAGACCGGCTCGGTCGAGGCGCAGCGTCTGCTCACTGACTGGGAAATAGAGCGCGAGGATTTCGTCCACATTCGCGGCGAGGAAGTCGTGCGACGCGAGACGTCGGTCGAGACCAGCTTGCCGGCCTCCATGCTGGCCTGATGCCGAAGTTTCGTGTTGCGGTGCAGCACGGGATTGGATCGCGGGCCTTATCAGCGTAAGAGATCGCCAAATCCTCGCCGACAGGAGCACGGACATGCGGATCGACAAGATTGCCGCGGGTGTGAACCCGCCAGAAGACATCAATGTCATCATCGAAGTCCCTGTTGGTGGCCAACCGGTCAAATACGAGATGGACAAGGAGGCCGGCACCGTCTTCGTCGACCGTTTCCTGCACACGCCGATGAGCTATCCATGCAATTACGGCTTCATGCCGCACACCCTGTCTGAGGATGGTGATCCGATTGACGTCATGGTGCTCGGCCAGACGACGCTGATGCCGGGCTGCGTCGTTCGTGCTCGCCCGATCGGCGTGTTGTTGATGGAAGACGAAAGCGGCATGGACGAGAAAATCCTGTGCGCACCTCATCACAAGCTGACGCCCTTCTATGACGAGATACTCGACTATACCGACGTCCAGAAGCCACTCATCATGCGCATCACCCACTTCTTCGAGCACTATAAGGATCTGGAGCCCCATAAATGGGTCAAGGTCGAAGGTTGGGGCGACGCGGCGCGCGCCCGCGAACTCATCCTTGAAGCGATCGAGCGCGAGAAAGCCGGCAAGGCTTGAATTTCGCTTAATGCCGTTTGAAATCCTTGAGGATTTCACGAGCCGCATTATGTCCGGGCGCGCCGGTTACGCCGCCGCCCGGATGCGTTCCCGATCCGCATTGGTAAAGCCCGGCCACCGGACTGCGGTGATCGGCATGCCCCAGCACCGGACGCGCCGAGAAGAGCTGATCCAGACTCAAGGCGCCGTGGAAGATATCGCCGCCGGTAAGACCGAAGATTCGTTCGAGGTCCAGCGGCGACAGGGCCTGGCGGCCGAGTACGGATTTCTTGAAGCCTGGCGCCCATTTATCGACCGTTTCGATCATCAGGTCGGCGACCTCCTCACGATGATCATCCCAGCTGCGGCCGTCCGGCAGGACAGGGGCGACGTGCTGGCAAAACAGGCTGGCGACATGCTGGCCCGGTGGCGCGAGCGTGTCGTCCTGGGTTGAGGGGATCAGCATTTCGATGATCGGTTCGCGCGACCAGCCATGGCGGCGTGCATCGCTCCAGGCGCGTTCCATGTAATCGAGCGAGGGGGCCATGATGATACCGGCGGACAGATGGTCGCCCGGGCCTGGCAGGCAGGTGAAACTGGGCAATTCCGACAATGCGACATTCATCCGGAATGTGCCCGATCCACATTTGTAATGGGCGATGCGGTCGCGGAAATCCGCTGGTAATACAGTCGGATCGACCATGGAGCCGAAGAGGAGTTTCGGGTTGAGATTTGAAACGATCGCGCGGGCATAGAGCGTCTCGCCGGACTCCAGCAATACGCCCTGGGCGGTGTGGCCGTCGGTGAGAATCTCTTTCACTGCAGCGTCGGTGCGTAGCTTGACACCGCGTTCACGGCAGGACGCGGCCATCGCCTGGGTGATGGCGCCCATCCCCCCAACTGCATGACCCCAAACGCCTTTTTTGCCGTTCACATCACCGAATACGTGGTGGAGCAGGACATAGGCGCTGCCCGGTGTGTAGGGGCTGGCATAATTGCCGACAATGCTGTCGAAGCCGAACAGCGCCTTGATCGGCTCACTCTCAAACCAGCCATCGAGCCAGTCGCCAGCGGATTTGGAAAACAAATCAAGTAGATCGCGCTTGGCGGTCAGGTCGAGCGCGCCAAGTTTCGTGCTCAGATTGAGGGCTTTGAACAGTTCCGGCATCGCCCCGGCCCAGCCGCCATCGCGCAAATTTGGCGGTGTTTGCAACACCATGGCGCGCAGCGTGTCGGCGATCGTTTCGAGTCGCGCCTCATACGCGTCCAGCTGCTGTGCATCACGTGTTGAGTACTTGGCGACCTGCTGTTGGGTGACCCCTTCACCTGCCAGTAGATAGCCGTCCTCCCGTGGCAGGAAATTTCCCAGCTTGCGTTCGATGATTCTCAGACCGTGGCGGTGCAGATCGAGGTCGGCGATGACTTTCGGATTGAGCAAGGACACCGTGTAGGCGGCGACGGAATTGCGAAAGCCCGGATGGAATTCCTCGGTCACCGCAGCGCCGCCCAGTACAGGCCGGCGCTCCAGCACTGTGACTTTCAGGCCGGCCTTGGCCAGATAGGCCGCGCAGACGAGACCATTATGGCCGCCGCCAACGATGATGACGTCCTGGGTCGGGGCCGGCAATGTGGTGGATCTGCGCGCAGTTGACATGGGCGTCAGTTTCCACATGAAACCGGAAAGGTAAATGCAAATCGAAGGTTGTGCCTCAGCCGAAAGCGCCGGCGACATCGCGGGCCAGCACCAGGGCGCGGCCGCGGGCGATGCTGGTGCCGGCGGCGTCATGACAAGTGGTGGCGAGGTCGACGAGATGTTTTTCCGGTCGCAGGCGGGTGATTTCCACCCGGGCGGTCAGGGCCATACCGATGCGGGCCGGTTGCAGGAAATGGGTTTCCTGTTTGAGATAATTTGTCCCCTGTCCCGGCAATTCGACGCCAAGCAGATATGAGAACAGGCCATTGATCAGGGCTTCCGGCACAGTGTCGTGGCCCATTGGTGCACCGGAAAGGGCGTGGAGCGCCGCTACATCCGTCTGGCTGAAGGTTCGGATGGTTTGCGCGGACTGGCCGCAGACCAGGGCCGGGCCTGTGGCATTGCTCATCGCTCAACCTCGGTTTCACCGCTGCAGGTGACCGTCATGTCTGACAAGCGCGTGACCTGGAGGCGGATTGTCGCGACGGAGTCGCTCGAGGCGATTATTTCGGCTTCGAAACGAAGCGGTTCGCCCGCCGGCGCGGGCGCGGGATATTGTACTGCCTGGCGGATTTGCCGCCCGCCCGGCACCAGGTCCTCGATCAGGCCGCGCAGTACGGCGCACAGCAGGGCGCCATGGGCGACGGTCTGTCCGAACCGGGTACGGGTCGAGAAAGCCGGGTCGACATGGATCGGGTTATTGTCGCCCGAGAGGTGCGCGAAGGCATTGAAATCGGACTGCGACAAGCTGCGCTCGAGTGAGGCAGTCTGGCTCATTTCACCGATTCCGGACGCTGCAGGAGATGTTTCTGGACCTTGCCGGCAGCGGTGCGTGGAAAGTCGTCAGCGAACATGACATGACGCGGCACCTTGTAGGGGGCCAGCCGATCGCGACACCAGGCGGTCAGGGCGGCGGCATCGCAATTCGCGCCCTGACGCAGGATGATGTGGGCGCAACCAATCTCGCCCCATTTCTCATCGGGTATTCCGGCGATGGACGCCTCCTGCACGGCCGGGTGATCGGCCAGGACATTCTCGACTTCTGCCGGATAAACATTCTCGCCGCCGGTAATATACATTTCCTTGATCCGGCCGGCGACGAAGCAATACCCGTCCGCGTCGAACCGTCCGAGATCACCGCTCTTGAGCCAGCCATCGCTGGTGAAAAGTTCGGCTGTTTCCTGGGGGCGTTGCCAATAGCCCGGGGTCAGACCGGGTCCGTGAAACTGGATTTCGCCAATTTCGCCGTCGGTAAGAATGCGCCCGTCGGGCCCGGCAATGCGCGCCTCGACCAGGATCTGGGTCTTGCCGACCGAGCCAATCTTGTCGAGGGCGCGCACCGCGTCGACCAGAAAGGCCGTTGGGCCGGTTTCCGACATGCCGAATCCGTTACAGACAATGGCGCCGCGGGCGGCGAATTTCTCTACGAGAATGTCCGGTAGCGGTGCGCCGCCGCAGGCCCAGTGGCGCAGCCGGGTGAGATCGGTGCGGGCGAAGTCCGGGTGCAGGGTCAGCTCACGATAGATGGCAGGAACCCCGATGAAGACATCAAGCGCGCCGGCATTGATCAATTTCAGCATCGGCCCGGCCTCAAAGCCTGGAAGAATGTGAACCGTGCCGCCGCCGAACAGGACCGGCAAGGTATGCAGATTAATGCCGGCCGTATGGAAGAGTGGCAGGAAATTCAGGGTGGAGTCCGAACCGCGCAGGCCGATCGCCTGACCGATATTGATCGAATTGACCAGCGCCATGCCATAGGTCTGGATCACGCCCTTTGGCTTGCCGGTCGTGCCGGACGTATAGATCAGATACCAGCATTCGGATGACGGCCAGGTGGCGCGGCCCGGATGTAGCGGTGCCGCAGCCCGCTGGGCAGCATAGTCGCCGTCGAGTTCAAGCAGTGGCAATTGCCTCGGTGCGGACGCGGCGCGGGCCGTCTCGCAATCCTCGACCCCGGCGATGAACAGGACCGGCGCGCAATCCTCGATCAGCTGCACGAGCTCGCTCGCCGGCATGCGCCAGTTCAGCGGAACCAGAATCGCGCCCAGCTTGGCGCAGGCGAAGAGAAGTTCGAAGAATTCGACCCGGTTGCGGCACAGGATTGCGACCCGGTCACCGGCCGTGACACCGCGCGCTGCAAGCAGGCCGGCTGCCCGGGCACTGCGGCGCTCCAGTGTTCCGTAATCGATCTGCTCATCGGTGTGGACGATGTGGAAGGCGATGGCATCCGGATCGATCGCGGCGCGGCGGGCAGTGATGTCGAGCAAGCTGTTCATGCGTGTGTCTCCCCGCTGTGTGCTTGCCGGGACGGTGCCAGGAAACGGTCCAGACGGGCGCGTGTTTCCGGTCGCGCAATCTGCACCAGAAAGGCGCGGCGCTCGGCATCCAGCCGAGCCGCCAGCTCATCGGCGCCGCACTGAGCGGCCAGCAGGCGGCGGCTGGTGGCGATCGCGCTCGCATCAAGTGTGTCCAGCTCGGCGAGCATGGCCGCGATGGCAGCTTCAAGATCGGCCGGATCGACGACGCGATCGACCAGTCTCATTTCCAGCGCCTCCTCTGCGGTCACCCGTCGATCCAGGGTCAGCCAGCTCGCAGCACTGGCCCGTCCGATCCGGTCGGGCAGTAGTGCAGTCCAGCCGCCATCGGGGGCGAAACCCAGTTTCGCGTAATAGGGTTGGATGAAGGCTGAGCGCGACATCAGCGACAGGTCGGCCGCGAGGACCAGGCCCAAAGAACCACCGGTTACCGGCCCGTTGACCGCCGCGATCACCGGGCAGGGCAGGGCGCGGATCTGCAGCAAGACCCGGTTGAGCGTCCCGACAAGCGCGTCGCAATATTCTTCCAGGCTCTCGGCGCTGCTGCCATGCTCCCTGATCGCTGCGACATCGCCGCCGCTGGAGAAGCATGTGCCGGCGCCCGTCAGAATAACGGCGCGAGCTGTGTCCGCGTTCTGCAGGGCCCGGCTCAACTCGCCAAGCAGGCCGGTCGTCAGGCTATTGCCCCGTCCCGGGCGGTTAAGGGAAAGGCGCAGCACGCCGCTGCGCTGCGAGATCTGAATCTCACCACTCGCAGCGGTTCCGGTCATGGCGCCAGACCCTTCGCGATCAGATCCGAGGCCTCGCGGGCGATCTCGTCGGCGCTGCGCGCAGGCTCCCAGATCCCGAAGCGCAGGCCGAGAAAGACGCTCATTCCAATCAAGGCCCAGGCGCGGGTTTCCTGATTGCCTTCGCTGATCTCGCCGCGCTCCGCGGCTTCGTCCAGATTGCGCCGATAGCGTTCGGCAAAACTGTCATAGTGTGCCTTGTATGCATCAGGCGCGACGAATTGTGCTTCCTCAATGATGCGGTAGAGATTGGGGTGGGCACGGGCGAATTCGATATAGGCAACCAGTCCCTTGTGCTCGGCATCGAGCCGGTCTGTTGCCCCCTTGACGCGCTCCGCGATCCAGCCCCGGGTCATTTCGCCCATATGCGCCACAAGCGCTCGGAATATCTCATCTTTTGAGTCGAAATAGACGTAAAAAGTCCCGAGCGCGACCGAGGCGCGGCGGGTAATATCGCCGATCGAACTGGTGTGAAATCCGTTCTCGCCGAAGGATTCTTCGGCCGCAACAAGCAATCGATTTCGAGTGCGTTCGCCGCGAGCGGTTTTCGGACTTTTCGAGGGCGTCGAAGAAAGTGAAGTTGACATATGATTCAGTTTTCACAAAATTGCCGATAACGCAATATGGCATGAAAGCCGTGGCGTGTGATGTGTTCAGGAGAGATCGGCACAGTGCTCAATGTCGGACCAGATAGCGCCCAGGGCGCGCAGACGGCACAGCGATCCTGTCGCCTGAGCGATGGCTCCATGATGCGCTATCGCGACTTTGGCGCCGGACCCGTCCTGCTGCTGGTGCACGGCTGGGCCGCATCGGGCGACTTCTTCGATTCAGTCGCCGATCAGCTCGCCACGGAGTTTCGTATCGTCATCCCGGATCTGCGCGCCCATGGCGAAACGCCGGCCGGTGCTGGCCCGCTCGATATCGACCTGCTGGCGAGCGACCTCCAGACCCTGGTTGAGGAACTGGATCTCACCGCCATCACCGCGCTGGGCTGGTCGATGGGCGCGACCGTGCTGTGGCAGATGATTGTCCGCAATGGCCATGCCCGTTTTGCCGGCCTGATCATCGAGGATATGAGCCCGCGCATTCTCAATACCGCCGACTGGGCATTGGGTATGGCAACCGGGATGGACATTGACGGCAGCGGCCGCGCGATCGAGGCGATGCGCGATGACTGGCCAGCCTATGCTGCCGCATTCGCGCCGCGCATGTTCGCCCGCGGCCGCGCCGCCCGCGAAACTGAAATGATTGCAGATATCGTCGCCCGGCTCAGCCGGCGTGACGGCGGCGCAATGGCCGATCTCTGGCTTTCAATGGCCAGCCAGGATCTGCGCGAAGCCTTGCCCACAATGAACTTGCCGACGCTCGTCATCTCCGGCGCGCGCAGTGAAGCCTACGGCCCGGAGACGAGCCGGTATCTCGTCGAAGCCTTACCTGAAGCGCAATCAATCACGTTTGCGAATTCGGGACACGCTCCGCACCTGGAAGAACCGCAAGAGTTCGTCAGAGCGGTCGCACAATTCGCCAACCGCGTGCGTGCGGCGGCGGTCACAAACCACCACATCGAGGGAAAACAATCATGAAATCGACCCAGAAAATGACGCGGGCAGCGCTTCTGCTCAGCACGATTGCATCGACCATGCTGATTGCCGCTCCGGTCCATGCCCAACAGGGTGGCGACACCGTCACTCAAGACGTCATCACTGTCACGGCCCGCCGCCGCGAGGAATCGCTGCAGGACGTGCCGCTGGCCATCACGGCCTATTCCGGCGATCAACTCGAGGCGATGGGCGCTGTCGACATCCTCGCCATTGCCGAGACGACACCGAATGTGACGCTTGAAGCTTCGCGCGGCACCAATTCGACCCTGACCGCCTTCATCCGCGGCGTCGGCCAGCAGGATCCGGTCGCCGGCTTTGAAGCCGGTGTCGGCATCTATGTTGATGATGTCTACCTCAATCGTCCGCAAGCCGCGGTTCTCGATATCTACGACATCGAACGGATCGAAGTTCTGCGCGGCCCACAGGGCACGCTCTATGGCCGCAATACCATTGGCGGCGCGATCAAATACGTGACCAGCCGTCTGGATCCCGATGCGCCATCCCTGTCGGCCCGCCTGAATGTCGGCAGCTACGGCCAGCTCGACCAGATCGTTTCCGGCAGCATGCCATTCTCCGACACTTTCCGTGTCGGCGCCGCGGTTGCGAACCTGCAGCGCGACGGATTTGGCGACAATCTGACAACGGGTGCCGAGAATTACGACAAGGACGTGCTCGGTTATCGCGTCAGCGCTGAATGGGAGCCAACGGCTGATCTGTTCTTCCGCCTCGCCTATGACTCGGTTGAAGACAATTCCAGCGCTCGCGGCGGCCACCGCCTGCTGCCGACGCCTGCGGGCTACCCGGCTTCATACCCTGTTCTGTCCAATGTCTTCGACACCCGCGCTGGCCTCGACGTCGTGCCGCAGAGCGTTGAAGGTGAGGGCCTGGCCCTGACGGGCGAATGGACCATCAATGAAAACTGGAGCGCGCGGGGAATCTTGTCGCGTCGTCAGGATGATTCAACGACACCGATCGATTTCGACAACCTGCCTGAAGGCGATCTCGACGTTCCGGCGATCTACACCAATGAGCAGACTTCAGGGGAATTCCAGCTCCTCTATGAAGGCGAGCGTCTCGCCGGCATGATGGGTTATTACTCGCTCGAGGCGAACGCCACGACAGTGTTCGACGTCCTGCTCGACAATATTCTGGCCGGTCTCAACGCCCAAACCTTCGGCGATGTCGATACCAGCACCTGGTCCGTCTTCGCCAACTTCACCTATGATCTGACCGACACCGTCAGCGTCACCATGGGCGGCCGCTACACTGAAGACGAGCGCACATCGCGCGTCCTGCGTCGGACCTATCTGGGCGGCTTCTCCGAATTCTTCGGTGGTGCCGGTTTCCCGATCGCCACGACGTCTGATTTCCTGGGAACCAATTCCTGGGATAATTTCAGCCCAACGGTTTCGGTTTCCTGGCAGCCAACCAGCTCGAACAATTTCTACTTCACCTATAGCCAGGGCTTCAAAGGCGGCGGCTTCGATCCGCGGGCGCAGACCACCGGCGCACCTGATTTCGATCTCAGCGGCACGGTTACGCCGGATGAAGTCTTCGAATTCATGGCCTTCGATCCGGAAACGGTCGACAGCTTCGAGCTCGGCTGGAAATACCAGGGCGGCAGCTACAGCCATGCCGTCTCGGTGTTCTACATGGACTATACCGACATGCAGGTTCCCGGTTCCGTTGGTATCGATACCGATGCTGACGGTATCAATGACAGCTTCACCGGCGTCACCACCAATGCCGGTGCCGCAACCATCACCGGTATCGAATATGAGGGCACGCTCGACCTGGGTCGTGATGTCCTGACCGGTGGCGACGCGCTGAACTTCTCTTGGGCGCTGGGCATTCTCGATGGCAATTACGTTGAATTCATCAATGCCTTCGGCGTTGATATTTCCAACCAGGTGCAGATCCAGAATACGCCGGAAGCCACGCTCAGCGCGACGTTGAGCTATCTGGCACCATTTGCCGGCGGCGATCTCAACGCTTCGACCACGGTTTCCTACCGCGGCGATTCGAGTCAGTTCGAGATTCCTTTCCCGGAACTCGATCAGGAAGCCTATTCGCTCTGGAACGCCTCGGTGGTCTGGGACAGCGAAGACGGCACCTGGCAGATGGGTCTGCATGGCCGCAATCTGACCGACGAAGAATACCGGGTGTCCGGCTATGACTTCGTCAACAACACGACCCTCGCTCCGGAACTGGGCAGTTCCGCTGTGTTGATCGGTTATTACGGCAATCCACGTACCGTCACGGCTACGCTGGCTTACCGCTTCTAGGCGCATGGGGGAGGGCGGGCGTGAACCTCCCACGCCCGCTCTCGCCGCACTTGACCGGCCGGCGCTTCCTGAGCATCAGGGGTCGTCGGCCGTTTTCGTTTGAAACCGAGGAAATCCCATGTCTCGCACCGTGATCGCATTCATCGTCCTGATCGGCCTGGTCCTGATCGGGGCTCTGGCCTGGATGCTGACCCGTCCGGGTGCCGAACCGGCGCTGGATCAGGCCGCTCGGCTCGCTTCGCCCTATTGGACCAGCGATGACCGCCTGGTCGATATCGATGGCGTGATGGCACGCGTGCGCAGCGAGGGTCCGGCCGACGCGCCGGTCATCGTCATGGTGCACGGTTTTTCCTATTCCCTGGAAAGCTGGGATGGCTGGGCCGAGGATTTGCGCGCCGACTATCGCGTCATCCGTATGGACCTGCCCGGCCATGGCCTGACCGGCCCCGACCCGCAGCAACGCTATTCCGTGCCGCAAACCGTCGACTTCCTCGGCGCCCTGCTCGATGAGCTCGGCCTCGATCATGTCACCCTGGCGGGCAATTCGCTTGGCGGGCTGGTCTCCTGGCGCCTGGCTGCGGAACGTCCCGATCTGGTTGATCGCCTCGTTCTGGTCGCGCCGGGGGCTTATTCGATCAATGGCGTCACCGATCAGCCGGTCGCGGTGCCAATGGGTATCTCATTCTATTTCACCAGCGCGCCGGAAGCCATGGTCGCGGCAGCCTCGGCCGGCCTGTTTGGCGATGCCAGTCGGATGGATCCGGCTCTGCCCGGTCGTGTTCACGCCATGATGCAGACGCCCGGCGTCGGCCGGGCGCTGGTCGAGCGGCTGGAAGTCTTCACCTTGCCGGATCCGACCGCCGATCTGGCGCGGGTGCAGGCACCGGCGCTGGTTTTGTGGGGCGGACGCGATGTGATCATCCCGGTGGCCCAGGCGCAGCGCCTTGCCGGCGATCTGCCGCACGCCGAACTGATCACCTATGATGATCTCGGTCATATCCTGCACGAGGAAGATCCGGCGCGCACGATTGTGGATGTCCGGGCTTTCCTGGCCCAATAAGCCTGGGCTAGCGGTCGGGTGTTGCGGCTGATTTCGCGGCGATTTCCGCCTGCAGATCGGCCCAGTCCTGCGGATCAATATCGCTCTCGCGCAATACCACTACACCAAGGCCCGGGCGGCCATCGCCCGTCGTTTCGCTCAGCAGCCGGCCGAGCGTATGCGTTGCTGCGGTCTGGCGATTGAGACAGGGGCGGTAGCGGATATCGCGGCCCTGCTGCTGGCGCTCGACCGCGCCCTTGCGGCGCAGTCGCTGCAGGATGGACAGCGTTTCGCTGGCAGGCTGCCGGCTGGCCAGGGCCAGTTCGCTGACCGATACGCTGCCACGATCCCATAACAGGCGCATGGCGTGGGCTTCGTCTTCGCTCAGGCTTTGCGGTTTGCTCATGACAGCTCCCGGTCTGCAATCAACTGACCCGCTTCGCAACAGGTCTGGCGTCTTGGGGATTTGTTTGCAAAGCTCGCGCCGGACGGGAAATGAAGCGGGGGAAATCCATGTCAGAACCGGTCAGTGCAAGCAAACGAGCCTATTGGCGCGCGAATCTCACCCTGATGGGGATATTGCTGGCGATCTGGTTCACGGTCTCCTTCGGCTTTGGCATTCTATTGCGCCCCTGGCTCGACCTGGTCTCGCTCGGCGGTGCGCCGCTGGGCTTCTGGTTTGCACAGCAGGGATCGATCTTCACCTTCGTCATCCTGATCTTCTACTACGCCCATGCGATGAACCGGCTCGAGACGAAATACGGCGTGCGCGATGACGTGAACGGATCTGACTCCGAAGGCGAGGACGCATCATGACCCCGACCCTGTTCTGGACCGGCTTTTTCGTCATCGGCTCCTTCGCGCTCTACATCTCGATCGCGATCGCCTCGCGCGTCTCTTCAACCGGTGAATTCTACGTCGCCGGCCATCATGTCCATCCGGTCTTCAACGGCATGGCGACGGCCGCCGACTGGATGAGCGCCGCCTCCTTCCTGTCCATGGCCGGACTGATCGCCTTTTCCGGCTATGACGGCTCGGTTTTCCTGATGGGCTGGACCGGGGGCTATGTCCTGCTGGCGCTGCTTCTGGCGCCCTATCTGCGCCGCTTCGGCAAATTCACCGTGCCCGACTTCATCGGCGATCGCTATTATTCCGATACGGCGCGCGTGGTGGCTGTGATCTGCGCCATCTTTATCTCTTTCACCTATATCGCCGGCCAGATGCAGGGCGTCGGCATCGCCTTCGCGCGCTTCCTCGACGTGCCCGTCGAGACCGGTGTGGTGGTTGGCGGGCTGGTGGTGCTGCTCTATGCCGGCATGGGCGGGATGAAGGGCATCACCTACACCCAGGTGGCCCAGTATTGCGTCATGATCTTTGCCTTCATGACGCCGGCCATCTTCATCTCACTGCAGCTGACCGGTTCGCCAATCCCGCAATTGGGCCTGGTCGGCAATGCCGTCGACGGCACACCGCTCCTGCTCAAGCTCGACCGCACCCTCGTTGATCTCGGCTTCCAGGCTTATACCGAGGGCTCCAAGAGCCTGTTCGACGTCTTCGCCATCACCCTGGCGCTGATGGCGGGCACGGCCGGCCTGCCGCATGTCATCATCCGCTTCTTCACCGTGCCGCGCGCTTCGGACGCGCGCAAATCGGCCGGCTGGGCCCTGCTCTTTATCGCGCTGCTCTACACCACTGCCCCGGCGGTCGCCGTGTTCGCGCGGCTGAATTTCATCGAGACGGTCAATGAATCCGTCTACGAGCCCGAAACTGTCCTGGAGGCTGGCGAAACTGCGACCCCGACCTGGTTCCATCGCTGGGAAAATACCGGCCTGCTGGGCTTTGAGGACCGCAATGGCGATGGCCGCATCCAATACCGCGCCGATGCGGAGACCAATGAAGTCACCACCCTCAATCGCGACATCTTCGTGCTCGCCAATCCGGAAATCGCCAATCTGCCCGCCTGGGTGATCGGACTGGTGGTGGCCGGCGGAATCGCGGCGGCGCTGTCGACGGCGGCCGGCCTTCTCTTGGTAATCTCATCCTCGATCAGCCATGATTTGTGCAAGAAAGTCCTGTTCAGGAATATCACCGACAAGCAGGAACTCCTGATCGCCCGCCTCGCCGCGCTCGGGGCGGTGCTGGTCGCGATCCTCGCCGGTATCTACCCGCCCGGCTTCGTCGCCTCGGTCGTGGCGCTGGCCTTTGGGCTGGCGGCTGCGACCTTCTTCCCCGCAATTCTGCTGGGCATATTCTGGCAACGCGCGACCAGGGAGGGCGCCATCGCCGGCATGCTCACCGGCCTGATCGTCACCGGCGCCTATATCCTCACCTATAAAATCTTCGGCTGGATCCCCAATACGGCCGAGCACTGGCTGTTCGGCGTCTCGCCGGAAGGCTTCGGCACAATCGGCATGCTGATCAGCTTCGCGGTCTCGATTGGCGTGACCCTGATGACGCCGCCACCGCCGGAGGATGTGCGGCTGATGGTGGAGCGGATCCGGGCGCCTTAGGGGGGGGATCCGGCGCGCGGCTCTTGGGATAATGGCGCTTCCAAATCTCCGTCATCCTGACGACGGTCAGGACCCAGTTCACAGAGCTCCGGCGGTTTGCAGGTCGGCGCCATTCTTGATTTACGTTGAGTTTGAAACTGGGTCCTGACCGTCGTCAGGATGACGCTCTTTGATGGCGGTGAGGGAGTAATTGATCATTGTTGCATCCCACCGCCCATCAATGAAAATCCCGGCTCTTCGGCAGTATATCCTCCAGCCTTTCCCCCTGCATGACGCGGCGGTAGATCGCGATCAGGCGCGGGTCGTCCTGGGGGCGGGCGACCTCGTCGGCGTGGGCCAGCGCTTCGGCGAATTCCTCGCCATCGGCGAGAGCCGCGAGACGCCAGCTTTGGTCGGTGATGCGGCTGGCGATGATGTGGATCACCTCGCCTTCCTTTTGTAGCCGGCCGGTCACGCTCATCAGCTTGGAGCGCATCACGATCTTGCGGTGACGCTCGAAGCATTTCGGCCAGACGATGATATTGGCGACGCCGGTCTCGTCTTCCAGGGTGGCGAAAATCACGCCTGAGGCCGAGCCGGGGCGCTGGCGGACCAGGACGAGACCGGCCAGCGTCACCCAGCGGCCATCGCGCAGTTCGGTCAACTGCTCGGCACGGACATGGCCGCTCTCCTCCAGCTCGGTGCGGAAAAAGCTCATCGGATGCGCTTTGAGCGATAGTCGTAGCGTCTTGTAATCCTGGGCCACTTCCTCGCCTTCGCTCATTTGCGGCAAAGCGGTCGCGGCTTCATGGCCGTATTCATCGGCATGTTCGAACAGGGGCAGCGGCTTGCCGGCCTGGGCGAGGGCGGTCCAGCCGGCCTGGCGGCGGTCGAGGGCGATGGAGCCGAAGGCGTCGGCATTGGCGAGACGGTCCATTGTGCCGCGATCGAGGCGTGAGCGGCGGGCGAGATCGGGCACGCTGGTGAAGGCACCGCTTGTCTGGCGCGCCGCGATCAGGCGCGCAGCGGCGGGTTCGCGCAGGCCCTTGATCTGGCGCAGGCCAAGGCGCAGGGCGAAATGCGGACCCGTTTTCGTTGGCTCCAGCGTGCAGTCCCAGTCGGAATGATTGATGTCTGGCGGGCGGACCTCGACACCGTGCTGGCGCGCATCGCGGACCAGCTGCGCCGGGGCGTAAAACCCCATCGGCTGGGAATTGAGGATCGCGGCGGCGAAGACATCCGGATAATAATGCTTCAGCCAGCACGAGACATAGACGATCAGGGCGAAGCTGGCGGCATGGCTTTCCGGGAATCCGTATTCGCCAAAGCCCTCGAGTTGTTTGAAACAGCGTTCCGCGAAATCCGGCTCATAACCCTTGGCGATCATGCCGGCCATCAGCTTCTCGCCCATTTCATGGATCGAGCCGGAGCGCCGGAAAGCGGCCATGGAGCGGCGCAGCTGGTCGGACTCGGCGGGCGTGAAACCGGCAGCGACGATGGCGATCCGCATCGCCTGTTCCTGGAACAAGGGCACGCCGAGCGTCTTGCCCAACACCTCTTCGAGCGCCTTTGACGGGTATTCCACCGCTTCCAGCCCCGAGCGGCGGCGCAGATAAGGATGCACCATATCGCCCTGGATCGGGCCGGGCCGGACAATGGCGACCTCGATCACCAAGTCATAGAATGTGCGCGGCCGCAGGCGCGGCAGCATGGTCATCTGGGCCCGGCTTTCTATCTGGAATACGCCGACCGTGTCGGCCTTGCAGATCATGTCATAGACAGACGCGTCGGCCTGCGGGATCGAGGCCATGGTCAGGCCGCGGCCGTAATGGCGCTCGATCAGGTCGAAGGCGCGGGCGACGCAGCTGAGCATGCCGAGGCCAAGCACATCGACCTTCATCAGGCCGAGCGCGTCGATATCCTCCTTGTCCCATTCAAGCACTGTGCGGTCGGGCATGGCGGCATTGTGCAGCGGCACGATCTCGTCGAGCCGGCCCTGCATCATCACGAAACCGCCGGGATGCTGGGAGAGATGGCGCGGAAACCCCATCAGCTCGCGGGCATAATGCAGTGTCATGGCGATATCGGGCGTGTCGGGGTCGAGGCCGAGCTCGGTGCGGATGCGGTTATCGGTGAGATCATCGGTCGACCAGCCCCACAGCGTCTTCGACAGGGCCGAGATGACATCGCCGGACAGGCCGAACACCTTGCCGACCTCGCGAATGGCGCCGCGCGGCCGGTAGCAATTGACCGTCGCGGTCATGGCGGCGCGGCGGCGACCGTATTTCTCATAGACATACTGGATCACTTCCTCGCGCCGCTCATGCTCGAAATCGACATCAATATCGGGCGGCTCGCCGCGCTCCGCCGAGACGAAACGCTCGAACAACAAATCAATCAGATTGGGGTCGACCTCGGTGATGCCGATCGCGAAACAGACCGCCGAATTGGCCGCCGAGCCGCGTCCCTGGCACAGAATGCCCTGGCTGCGGGCGAAACGGACGATATCGTGGACAGTGAGGAAATAGGCCGGGAAATCGAGGCTTTCGATCAGGGTCAGCTCATGGGCGATGGCGGCGGCGATCCTGTCCGGCGGGCCGTCGGGATAGCGTCGCTCCAGCCCCTCGGCGGTCAGGCGGCGCAGGGTCTGGGCCGGGGTTTCATGATCGCCGACGACTTCGCTGGGATATTGATAGACCAGTTCTTCAAGGCTGAAATTGATGCTGCCCGCCAGGGTGAGGGTATGGGCGACGGCGCGCTCATAGCCGCGGAACAGGCGCGCCATTTCGGCGGGCGGTTTGAGATGGCGTTCGGCATTGGCGGCGAGGAGAAAGCCGGCGGTCTTGATCGTGACATGCTCGCGGATACAGGCGACCACATCGGCCAGCGGTTTGCGCTCGGGGACATGATAGAGCGCATCATTCGTGGCGATGCAGTCCAGTCCGAGTTCTGTCGCGCAAACATCAAGCTCATGCAGGCGCTCGCCATCGCGGCCATCAAAACGCCGGGTCAGGGCGAGGACATGATGGGCTTGCGAGCGGGCGCAGAAATCAGCCGCCTTGCTGCGCCACTCAGCGCATGGCGGATCGGGCGGCAGCAGGATGAAATGTTGCTCCGCCGAGGCTTCGACAATCTGTTCCAGCCACAACTCGCACTGGCCTTTTTTCGAGCGGAAATTGGCGTCGGTCAGCATGCGCGCCAGCGCGCCATAGGCGTGGCGATGCTTCGGATAGGCGACAAGTTCGAAACCGCATGTGGTGACCAGTCTCACCCCGACGAGGAATTTGATCCCGGCCTCTTTCGCGGCGAGATGACCGCGCACCGCGCCGGCAAAGGAATTGCGGTCGGCCAGACCAATCGCTGCCAGTCCGAGCGCCTTGGCCTGGGCGACCATTTCATCGCCATGCGAGGCGCCGGTCAGGAAGGTGAAATTGCTGGCGGCGACCAGTTCGGCGAATGCGGTCACACAGCCTCCCGGGACGCTGTCGGTGCGGACTGGGCGGGCGCGGACTGGCGGTCGGGCGGAGGCGCGAGATGGCGCGTAATGGTGGCGATCACCTGTTCGAGCCGATCCAGGACATCGGCCTCGCCCAGGCGCAGCACGGTCCAGCCCTCATGCATCAGATCGAGCATGCGGCGGCGGTCACGTTGCAGCGCTTCGTCGGTCGGACGCGCGCCGGTATCGAGTTCGATCACCAGCTTGTGCTTGAGACAGGCGAAATCGACGATATAGCCGCCGATCGGATGCTGGCGCCGGAATTTATGGCCGCAAATCCGGCCGGCACGCAGGCGTTGCCAGAGAATTCTGGCGGCCAGTGGCATGGTCTTGCGGCGGTGGCGGGCGCTCTCGGTAATGGTGTGGGGTGTTTGGGTCATTTCCATCATGATGCTCCGTGGACAAACCATTGGGGGTTACGGGTTTCCGGGCCATAGAGCCCGTCGCGATAGAGCCAGAAACGGCGGCCCTCGATCGTTTCGATCCTGAAATAATCACGCGTTTTCGGGCTGGCGCGGCTTTGCGGCCGCCACCATTCCGGGGCGAGGCGCTCGGGGCCTTCGGCCTGGTGAACCTGGTGGCGGGTGCGGCGCCAGACGAAGCTGCGCGGCGGCCCGTCGGGAATTTCCGCCACCGCTTCGGCCGGTTCCGGACGGGCGAGGATGAGCAGGGGCCTCTCCGGCATCAGCAGAAAGGCCTGCTGGCCGCCCGTCTCGCGCACCATCAGGGCTGAACCGGACGGGCTTGCTTCTGTGTTCCAGCCGGCGGCGCGTTCGGGGATATGGCTGTCGCGGCGGGCGGCGCGTTTGACGCGGGTTTCGCCCAGGCGAACGCTGAGACGGTCGGTCAGGCGCGCAAAGTCCTCGGTATCGAGTCGGTCATCATTGAGGCTGGCGTCGCCGATCAGCCCGGATTGCCTTCCCGACAGGGCGCCGGTGGCGGTGGCATTGAGTTCGATGACATCAATGCCGAAACCGATATCGATCTCGGCGCGGTCGAGTTTCTCGTTGAACAGGCGCGCGATATGCGCTGCATCGCGGGCCGGCGCGGCGGTGCCGATGATCAGGAGATGGATTTTGCCGTCGACGCGAAACAGGTTGAGCTCGACCCGGCGCAGGCCGCGGCCCTCGGTTTCGAGATGAGCGCAGAGCGTCTCGGCGGTCTCACGCACCGCCTGTTTGATCCCCTCCAGCAGAAGCAGGGCATCGGCAAAACGCATCCGGGCGCGAAACGGCGTCTTCGGCTGTAGCGGGTTGAGGGTCTCATCGTCCTGGCCGCGCGCCTGATCGAGGCGGCGCACCAGGTCGGGGCCGAAACGACGCGCCAGATTGGCGCGCGGCAGGCCGGCAATATCGCCAACCCGCTTGAGTCCGAAACGGCGCAGCCGTGCGGCCGTGTCGCCGATGCGCAGGGCTTCGACCGGCAAAGCGTGCAGGCTGGCGCCCGCGTCATGGGCGATCAGCCAGCCGCTTGGCGAACGCCGCGCCGGAAAGCGCGCCAGACCCCAGGCGAGGCCGATGGTCGGCGCGATGGCGGCATGGGCGCTCAAGCCCTGACCGCGCACGGCCTCCAGGGCGGCAGTGACGAGGGCGTCCTCGCCGCCGAACAGATGCGCGCAGCCAGAGATATCGACCATCACGCCATCCTCCCCCGGTTCGCCGGGATCGGGCGCTGTCCAGGGTGACCAGCGGCCGCACCAGCGCGCAAAGGCACCGAGCAGGCGCCGGTCGGCATCCGGCGCGAAGGGGGCAATGCGCAGGCTCGGTTCCAGCGCCTTGGCATCGGCCAGCGCCTGACCGCGCCGCAAACCGAGCCGTGCCGCTTCATTATTGAGGGCATAGAGCCGCTCGCCACCGGTTGAGGTGTGAACCAGGGCGAAGGGGGGCTCGGGCGCATCAGACGGCGAGGCGGTTGAATTGGGACGCAGATTGCGCCGCTCGACGGGCCATCGGGGCAGGCTCAAGGACATGAAACGCCGCATTTTTCCACTCGATCTCAAAGCTTTTCGGCGGGCCGCCCCGGACCCGTTCGAGCACGGCGCAAAAGCGCGGCGCTCCCAATCCCGGCAGGCCTGTCGCCCCGCGCCATGGCCGGTCCGGTGACGGCAGGGCGGATAATCGCCAGCGGGTCAGGGCCGCGCTGGGCTGGATCTGTTGATGACCACGCAAAACGAGGGCGCGCGCCTTCGCGGCTTGGGCCGAACGGTGCAGGCGGCGCGAGGCGGTGAGATCATAGCGGGCCGAAACACCGATCTCGCCAATCACCAGCGCGCCGGCATTCAGCCCCTCCTCCATCGCCCACAGCACATCGCCGGCATCGCGCGCCTCGACCAGCAGCACCCGTTCCGGCTCCAGCCCCCAACGGGCCAGGGCGAGCGGATAGGGACGGCCGAAATCATGGGCACGATGGCCCGCTGAGCGCACCCAGATCACGGGGCGCAGCCGGTCCTGTTCGGCCAGACCATGGCCCAGCATGCCGATCTGGAAAGCCAGCGCTGCCGGCGTGTCGAGATAGCTCGCCGGACAGACCTCATGCAGGCCCGGGCCAAGCACCAGCGCGTCCTGACCCGTCAGGACGGGGCTGGATATTGGCGTTTCAATCGCCTGGATCTGGCGTCGCAGCTCCTCGAGCTGCGGCCGCCCTGTTCGGACGCGCGGCGCAGTTGGCATGTCATGGCCTCTGTTGAATGTTCCGCTTATGTTCCGTTCCGAGGGACGGAGAGTCAAGCGCGGAATCGGTGAGGGGCCGGGACACGCACCGGCTGGACGCCAGAGCATGTTCCGGGCTGCAATCGCCGCCAGTTCGCGCTAACCTCTCCCCATGTGTGGACGCTATGCGATCGGCAAGCTGCAATGGTGGATCCTGCAGGAGACGTTCAAGCTCCAGCAGGCAGCGACCAATCTCGAGCCGCGCTGGAATATCGCCCCGACCCAGAGCGCGCCGATCATCCGTCAACGTTCGGATGAGGAGATTGGCAATGAACTGGCGATGGCGCGCTGGGGTCTGGTGCCGCATTTCTGGCACAAGCCCTTGAGCGAGATGAAATACTCAACTTTCAACGCCAAGGCCGAAACCGCCGCCGACCTGCCCAGCTTTCGCCATTCCTTCCGCCGCCGTCACTGCATCGTGCCGGCGGTTGGTTTCTATGAATGGACCGGCGAAAAAGGGGCCAAACAGCCCTGGTTTATCGGGCTCAAGGATTGTGACTGGTTTGGTATGGCCGGGCTGTGGGACCGGGCCGAGATCGAGGGCGCGGTGATCGACAGCTTCACCATACTGACCATCCCGGCCGATGACGCCATGCAGCGGCTGCACCACCGCATGCCGGTGATGTTGCGGCCGGAGGATTGCCAACCTTGGCTGGAACCCCAGACCGCCGATATCGATCTCATCCTGAAGGGGCCGCCTTCCGAGACGCTGTGGATCCATGCCGCCAACAAGGCGGTCGGCAATGTCCGCACCGACGGCGAATGGTTGACCCAGCCCGGCGACGGGCCGCAATTGACCGGGCTGATCTGATGGCCGTGCCCGAGGGACATGTCGCCCGCAGGCTCCAGGCCTTTATCGTCGATCACGCGCTCGAGATCACGACCGCTCCGCCCGAGCCCGGTCTGGGTGGAATTGGCGGTGTCGTGCTGGTCGTCTCAGCGCCGCAAAAACCGGTCTTGCGCATCACCGCGTTCGACGAATATGGCGATGCCCGGCTGGATAATCCGGCGCTTTGCCTCGCTTTGCTGAACATGCAGTTTCGCGAGCTGGGCGATGCGGGCGGCGAGGTGACGCGGTGGGCCATCGCCGAGGGGCTCGATCCGGCGGCAGCCGCGACGCAAAAGGCCTTCGCGCAGAACGAGACCGCACACGCAGCTTTCCTCGCGGCCTATGGTCCCATCCCCGATGTGGTGAGCGATCTCGACTGGCAGCTCAATGCCGGCCCGGCGCAGGCTTTGCGGGGCCTCTAGACGGGCCGCGCGGAATTAGCGTTTGCTATCCGGACGCCTCGATATCCCCCGCGACGGTTTCCGCGTGATCACGCAGCGAGCGCAGCCGGCCGAGTTCCTGCTGGGTGATGTTCCACATGTCACGGATTTCGGCGAGCAATTGCGGGTCTTCCCGGACGATATCGGCAAATTGGGCGACGGACAGCCCGTCTTGCCGCGAAACGCCGACGCGATGCATGGAGCGCCACATATCATCGCGAAACCGCATCATGATCAACTCCATATCCTTCAGCGTGTCGGCTTCGAAATAATAGGTCTGGATTGCCCGGGCCTGGTCCGGATCGGTCAATAATCGAACGTCGCCGGTATTGATCAGCGTGTTGTAGGCAAAACGATTGCCGTCATAGGTGCGGATATTCGTTGCCAGATAAACCGCCGTGTCGTCAGCGGCCGCTTCGAGCGTCGGCGCAGCCGGAAATTCAATCCGGCCCGTCGACAGGTCATACACCAGCCGGGTCGGCTCACCGCTGACGTCGACCAGGATCGCGTCCAGCGCCGCGGCCCGCGCCCGCACGAAGCGCATGGTTTCGTCGAGCTCGGCGATGTCGGCCCGCAAGTCAGCAGCCAGATAGCCCAGATGCGTTGCCTCGCTGGCGCTGTCGGCCCGCCTCGCCGCCCAGTCGGTGACCTGGAAACCGATCACCACACCGAGGATGACGATCAGGAATTCGATCGCCACGGCTGTCCAGTTTTGGGCCTTCAGATGGTGGATGATGCGTGAGAGGATCATTGGTCAACCTCTAGGTCTGCTGCAATGGCCTCGCGAATATCGCTCGCCTCGCTGCGCCGGTCCCGCCCCATTGTCTTCAAGACCTGGAGCGTCGAGATCCAGTAGCGAAGCTGATTGTGAAGACCCGTGTCGGCAGCCAGCAGGTTTGCGGTCTCCGCGACATCACCGCTATCTGCCGGGGCGTCGCAGGCGATCAGGAATTGGCGGCCATAAAAATCGGAACTCCAGCAATTCTCCCAGATATAGAGCTGTAATCGAACCGGAATGATGCTGCGAGCCGAGACGCGATAGGCGGGCCGTTCGGTCATGGTGAAGTTTTCGGTCAGGGTATAATAGACAGACAAGCGCTCGCGGACACGGAGGTTGGCGATCAGGCCGAGCTCGCCGGCGCTGGTAATCTCGGTATAGGTGGTCTGGACGGCGTTGAATTCGCTCACCTGGCTGGCCTGAAAGAATGCGACGATCAACGCCCAATCTGCCTCGATATCGGGCGCTCGCTCGGGGTCGCTGCTGGTCTCGAGTGCCTGCAGCCCAAAATCGGAAACCGAGGACCAGAACTCGATCCGGTCGTCATAACTCGCAATGTCGAGGGCAAGGTCGGACCGGATGCGTTCCAGATAGGCCTGTCCGCGGGCTTCGCCCTCACGGGCCCCGTTCCACGCTGTCACCTGAAAGCCGATCACCACACCGGCGATGACGATCACGAATTCAAGCGCGACGGCGGTCCAGTTCTGGGTTTTCAGATGGTGGATGATGCGGGAGAGGATCATTGAAATCGCTCCAGTTCGGCCCTGAGCAAGGTCCGCAGGGATTCGCCGCGCTCGATGGCAGCATTGGCGTAGCTTTCACTGAAAACATGCCAGGCTTCGACAATCGGCAACCATTCGACATAGTCCGGACGGGCGCGAATCCGCACCAGCGCCTCTGCGACATCAGTGTCGCTTAAGGCTTCCGGGGCGTCGAGGCTCTGCCAGAGCCGTTCTTGCTCGGGCGTGAGAATGCCGGCGCGACGTTCGTAATAATTGGTCTGGGTATTCTCGCGCAGATAGTTCCACTGCGCGGTTGCGGCGACGGACTGGTAATATTCCGCGATCCGGGCCCGCACAGTCTCTGACCGGATGATAGCGATGTCGCCGACGGCGATCATTTCGTCGAAGGCAATCCGGTCAACCGAGGCGGTGTAGGTGTAGCCGGCTGTGGTGACCGAGCGCAGGAAGGGCGTCGGTTCGTCGATGACATCGCCGGTTGCGCTGGCGGCCTCAATGATCAGCCGGATCTGGGCGCCGCGCTCGGCGGCGAGATCAACGGCGTTCTCGAATTCCAAGATGTCTGAATCCAGCGCCGCAATAATGCGTTCAATATAGCGATACTCCAGGGCTCGCTCTTGCCGGGTCTCATTCCAGGCCGTGACCTGAAAACCGATCACGACACCGGCGATGACGATCACAAACTCAAGCGCAACGGCGGTCCAGTTCTGGGTCTTCAGATGGTGGATGATGCGGGAGAGGATCATCGGATCGGCAAAGCCTCGCACTGGAAGTCATCGGTCCCAAGCGCTTCGCAACCCTCGGGGAAGCCGCGCACCTGCCAGAGTTCAAGCAGGCCGATATCGCGGATATGCTGGCGCCAGCGTGGATGATTGCGGTAATTGCTCTCGAGGTTGAGGTAGAGGCCGAGATTGGATTGGGGTTCGATCGACCAGTAGGCTTCGGCTGCATCCAGGGCCATATCCATATCGTCAAGCAGGGTGGCAACCCATGAACCTCGGAAGGAATCCTCTTCCACCAGAGCGCGGAGCGCCGTGTCTCCGGTCGCCCAAGCCTCCAGGAAGCGATCGATGGGCTCTTGGGCGTCCGGCGGATAGACGCCTTGACGCAGGGCATCTTCAACCAGCTGCCCGGCTTCTTCACGCCGGTCCTGGCTGATCAGCACTCGCAAGGCGTTATTGTAGCTGAAGGGGATATCCGGTCCGAGTTGGCGGGCGAGTCGGAATTCCTCGACCGCTGCGTCGCGTCCGAAGTCGGGATGGTCGATAAAAGCCCAGCCCAGCGTGTTGTGATAGATCGGCACCAGCGGGTCGAGCTCAACGGCGCGCGCCGCCAATGCCCGCCCATCGATCAAATACCCGGTGTCATTCAGCACCTGCGCAAATGTGTCGAGGACTGCGGCATTTTGCGGGTCCAGCTCGACGGCCCGGTCGAAAGCCTCAAAGCTGGCGACCCATTCATGGCGCAGGCTCAGGAGCACGCCGATATACGCCTGCGCCTCGCCCGACTGTGGGTCCAGCTCCGCGGCGCGGCGCGCGGCGGCCAGGCCGATGCGGCGCCAGGAGGAGAAGTCGCCGACGGTCTCGTCGGGCTGATAGGATTCATAGACCGAGTAAACCCCGGCCAGGGCGATCCAGCCCGGTGCATAGGCGGGGTCGCGGGCGACCACTTCCTGCAACAGCAGGGCGGCCTGTTCGAGATTGCGTTGACCGCGCCGGAAATAAAGCTGCCGCGCCTGGAGATAGTATTCATAGGCCTCGATATCGCTGGTCCGATCATGCGCCTGCGGCTGCCAGTCAATCCCGAGCGAGATCGCGAGCTCGCCCGCCACCGCGGCAGCGATTTCATCCTGGATGTCGAAAATATCGGCGATCTCACGATCATAGGTTTCCGACCAGATGTGGAAGCCGTCAGAGCTTCGGATCAGCTGCGCCGTGATACGCAGCCGCGAGCCTGAGCGGCGCACGCTGCCCTCGAGCACATGATTGACGCCCAACGCCTCACCAATCTCGCGCAAATCCTCATTGCGGCCCTTGAAGGCAAAGCTCGACGTGCGTCCGGCTACACCCAGTCCCGGAATGCGGACCAGCACATTGAGGATTTCCTCGGAGATGCCATCGGAGAAGAACTCCTGATCGCCCGCCGCGCTGAGATCAATGAAGGGCAGGACGGCGACGGAAGCGCCGGTGCTACTCCCGGCGATTGCGCGGGACGGTCCGGCGGAGCCCGGGGCCATTTGCTGCCAGCCGATCAGGGCGACCAGAAACACCAGCCCGGCAATGATGGCATAGTCGAGCACCCGCCCGGTCCGCGGCGCGATGCTCTCCCCCTCAGCCACGGCGGTCGTTGGTTTCAGACCGTCCGGCGTCATCTCGAATGCCCAGGCGATGAACAAGGCCACGGGCATTCCGGCCAGGAGCAGAATCAACGCGACACCATCGGCCCATTCCGGCAACGCGGCGGCGGCCGCAATGATGGAGATGACCTGCATCACCAGCCAGCCGACCACCAGATAGGCGGCGGCGACGCGGATCACATTGCGGCGGCGAAGTTCGTTGAGGAAATTGATCATCGGATCGGCAAAGCCTCGCATTGGAAATCATCAGCCCCAAGCGCCTGGCAGCCCTCGGGGAAGCCGCGAACCTGCCACAGCTCAAGCAGACCGATATCGCGGATATGCTGGCGCCAGCGCGGATGATTGCGGTAATTGCTCTCGAGGTGGAGGAAGAGGGCGGGATTGGGTTGGCGCTCGGTCGACCATCCGGCTTCGGCCGCATCCAGGGCCATATCGAGATCTTCAATCAGCATGGCAATCCAGCTGCGCCAGTCGGGATTGTCCTGCGCGAAGGCGCGCAGCGCCGGGTCTCCGGCCGCCCAAGCTTCCAGGAAGCGCTGGACGGGCTCGCGGTATCGCGACTCATAGACGCCCAGACGCAGTGCCTCTTCAAAAATTTCGCCAGCTTCGGCGCGCTGCCCACGACTTATCAGAACGTTCAGCACGTTACCGTAGCCAATGCCGATGTCGGGTCCGAGTTGGCGACACAGCCGAAACTCCTCAAGTGCGGCGTCGCCGCCATAGTCGGGATGATCGATCGAGGCCCAACCCAGCGTACTGTGATAGATCGGCACCAGCGGGTCGAGTGCGACGGCACGGACGGCCAACTCCCGCGCTTCTATGGAATAACCGACATCGACCAGGGTTTGGGCAATCTTGTCGAGCACGGCTGCGTTCTGCGGTTCCAGAACGACGGCGCGGTCAAAGGCTTGAAGAGCGGCGACCCAGTCCTGCTGCCTGGCCAGGAAGCTGCCGATAATCGCCTGGGCTTCACCGGACCGAGGATCGAGCGCCGCAGCGCGGTGAGCGGCGGCCAGACCGATGTCGCGCCAGTAGGGGTAATCGCTGACCGCTTCCTCCGGCTGATAGGACTCATAGACTGAATACACCCCGGCCAGGGCAATCCAGCCGGGCGCATAGTCGGGGTCGCGAGCGACCACTTCCTGCAGCAGCAAGGCCGCCGTCTCGAGATTGCGCTGACCGCGCCGAAGATACATCTGCCGCGCCTGGAGATATTTCTCATAGGCCTCGATATCGCTGGTCCGGTCATGCGCGGCCGGATGCCAGTCAATCCCGAGCGAGAGCGCCAGCTCGTCAGCGACGGCGGCGGCGATTTCGTCCTGGATGTCGAAGATGTCGGCGATTTCGCGGTCGTAGGTTTCCGACCACATATGGAAGCCGTCCGACGACCGGATCAGCTGGGCGGTGATGCGCAGGCGGGTGCCCGAGCGGCGCACACTGCCTTCGAGCACATGATTGACGCCCAGCGCCTCGCCGATCTCGCGCAGGTCTGCATCGCGGCCCTTGAAGGCAAAGCTGGAGGTGCGCCCCGCGACGCCGAGCCCCGGGATGCGGACCAGGACATTGAGGATTTCTTCCGAGATGCCGTCGGAGAAGAACTCCTGATCGCCGGCCTCGCTCAAATCAACGAAAGGCAGGACAGCGACCGATGCCTCCGTCTCGTCGCCGGCGATGGCGCGGGCAGGGCCGTCGGTGCCCGGTGCCATCTGTTGCCAGCCGATCAGGGCGACGAGGATCACCAGCCCGGCGATGATGGCATAGTCGAGTGCCCGCGCGCCCTGGGGCGCAGCATGGCTGCCTTCGGGCAGCGCCTCGGTGCGCTTCATCCCGTCCGGCGTCATCTCGAACGCCCAGGCCAGCAGCACGGCAATCGGGAAGGCCGCCATCAGGAAGACCGCAACAACGCCATCGACCCAGCTCGGCAAATCCAGCGCCGGCGTGAGCACATTGACGATCTGCAGCACCAGCCAGCTCACCACCAGATAGGCGGCAGCGACGCGAAACACATTGCGACGACGAAGTTCGGCGAGGAAATTCATGTGGCTTTCCAGATAAGAAGGTGGAAGCGATAGCATGAGAACGGGCATGTCGGTATTTTGCTCGCCCGGCGGCTCACGGCTCTCACCAATCCTTCAGCGGGTAGTTTTCCCCACCCGGCGGCGGCCACGGAAATTCCGCCTCTGCGATCCGGCGCGCGAAATTGGGGGTCGCTTCCAGATCCCAGGGTGCACCGCACGAGCAGAGGCCGATGGTTTGGATCAAATCATGAAAGCCGAACGGCACGGCGTCATTGGCCGCCGCCCATGCATTGACTTCGGCACGCTCGCCGAGCATGGCGTGCAAGGCTGGCGCGGCGTTGCCCAGGATCCGGCCCGAGCGCCCACGTGTGGCAGCGCCTTGCTCATAATCACCATCGCGGGCAACGGCCATGGCCGCGAGGAAATCGCGCACGGGTTCGGTCGGTCTCAAGTCAGCGAGAAAATCATCAAACTCGGCGTGTCGGTCGGCGTCCAGCAGGGCCAGACCGGCCTCAGACTCCAGGCGTGGATTGCGGCTGTCGAGGGCCAGGCCTGACCGGGCTGCAGCAAGCGCCAGCTCATAGTCTCCCGAATCGCGCGCGATGCCCGCGAGCGTCGCCCAATACAGAGGATTGAGCGGGTCACACAGGGTCAAACGTTGGGCGTAAGCCAGAAACTCCGATGATCGCCCGGCGATGCCGGCTATTTCCAGCACCCAGGCTGATGGGGGGCATCCATCGGTCTGGCTGGCACGGTCGAGGATGCGGCCGGCGCCGGTCCAGTCATCCTGGGAATAGAGCCGGTCAATGGCGATCATGGCGCGATTTTCAGGGCGGTCTGTGGTCGCAGCTGCCTGATCGAGCAGTGCCCGATGGCGGTCAGCGGCCAATTCGGCCGCCGCGATGTCCTCGGGGGTGCCGGATGCGGGATCGACACGGGTCTGATGCGTGTAATAGTCGGCGCGCTGGAAATAGGCGTCGGAGAAATTCGGTGCCAGTTCGGTGGCCAGCGCGAACCACGCATCCGCCGGGGCCAGTTCAGCGACATGGTCTCCTTCGGAAGTATGCGCAGCAATGGCGATCGCGACCCCTCGCTGATAGGCAATATAAGCTTCGACATTGCCGACACCGATGTCGCGCATGCGGGCGCGTTGATCCTCGTCGAGGATGATATCGAGCACATCGGCGATGCTGGCGGCGATCTCTTCCTGGATCGCGAAAACATCCTCCATGGTGCGGTCATAGGTTTGCGACCAGATATGGCTGTCATCGGCGGCGCGGATCAGCTGGACGGTGATGCGAACCTGGTCACCGGAGCGGCGGACCGAGCCCTCGACCACATGCGCGACCCCGAGCCGTTGCGCGATTTCCGGTACATTGTGATTCTCGCCGCGGAATTGGAAAGCCGAGGTGCGCGAAGTGACCAGAAGGTCGGGCAAAGCGGCAAGCGAGTTGAGGATTTCCTCGGTCAGACCGTCGGCGAAATAGCGATCATCCTCGTTCGAAGACATCGCCATGAAGGGCAGAACTGCGACCGAGAGCTCAGGCGCTGCCATGGCGCGCGGCGCTGGCTCTGCGTCGGTGTCGATCATATCGCCGGGGATGCCGGATTCGATTTGCTCCAACTCGGCCACGGTTTCCGGTGTTGGCCCGCCGTTCGGCATCAGCCATCCGCCCACCACCAATATCACTACCAGTGCCAGCCCGCCGAGAATGGCGAGATCGAGCGTGGAGCCTGACGCAGAGCCTGTTCCTGCCTCGATCGCGGCGGTCGGCTTGAGCCCGTCCGGCGTCAGTTCGAAGGCCCAGGCGATGAACAGAGCCACGGGCAGCCCGGCAAGCAGCAGGATGAGGGCGACACCATCAGCCCAGTCCGGCAGGGCCGCCGCGTTGGCGATAACGGAAATCACCTGCATCACCAGCCAGCTGACAACCAGATAGGCGGCGGCGACGCGGAAAACATTGCGGCGGCGGAGTTCGGCGAGGAATTGCATCATTGGGCCGGGGCTCCGTCACATTCAAAATCATCATCGCCGAGGGCGCGGCACCCGTCCGGGAAGCCGCGCGCCTTCCAGAGGTCGAGCAGGCCGAGTTCGCGGACAAGCTGACGCCAGCGCGCATTCCCGTGCAAGCCGCCGGGGACGGGGAGGTAGAGGTATTGGGTCGCAACGGCTCCCGGCTTGTCCCTGACGGCCAACAGGCGATCAACAAACAGATCGGCATCACCGAGAATGATGCCGGCATCGACCCCGATTTCAGGATCGATCCGGAGCGCGACGGCCCTTACGGCGTCTGGCCCCTCGGCCCAGGCCTCGAAGAGCGCCCCATAGTCATGGATCCGCGCCGGAGAAAACGCATTGTTGGAGACAGCCTGATTGTAAGCCGCCTGGGTCATCTCCAAATTGCCTGATGCTTCCAGGGCATTGAACAGGTTCAGATATGTAATGCCAAAGCTTGGATCCAGGGCGATCGCGCGATCGTAGCTGGCGACGGCGCCCGCGAGATCCGCGTCCGGGGCGAGCGAGGTGGCCCAACCCATATTGCTGTAATAGAGCGCCACCAGTGGATCGATCGCGATGGCCCGTGCTGAGAGCTCGCGCGCCTGCCGGATATAGCCGGTTTGCAGATACACTTGGCCAGCCTGGTCGAGAACGGTGGAATTATTCGGGGCCAGCTCAAGTGCCCGGTCGATCGAGGCGAAGGCCTCGGTCCAGTTTCCTGGGACGGCACCCAGCGCGCCAAGATGAATCCAGGCTTCACCGGACCCCGGATCTAGCGCGATCGCCCGGCGTGCTGCGGATTCGCTGATCGATGTCCATTGCGCGATGTGACCGGGATTCCGGTTGAGCGAATACGCACTGTAGACACCATACACGCCGGCGAGCGCCGTCCAGGCCGGTGCGAAATCCGGGTCGCGAGCGACGACATCCTGCAGGAGCAGCGCTGCCGTCTCTATATTCTCCGCACCGCGCAGCAGGAAGAGCTGATGCGCTCGCAGGTATTTCTCATAGGCCACGATATCGTCGGTACGGGTGTGCTCGCCGGACTGCCAATCGAGCCCGAGCGAGACCGCCAGTTCAGTGGCCACGGCTCCGGCGATCTCGTCCTGTATGTCGAAGATGTCGGCGATCTCGCGGTCATAGGTTTCCGACCAGATGTGGAAGCCGTCGGATGAGCGGATCAGCTGGGCGGTAATGCGCAGGCGGGTGCCGGAGCGGCGCACCGAGCCCTCCAGGACATGATTGACGCCGAGTGCTTCGCCGATCGTGCGCAGATCTTCATTGCGGCCCTTGAAGGCGAAGCTGGAGGTGCGGCCCGCCACGCCCAGTCCCGGGATGCGGACCAATACGTTGAGAATTTCCTCGGAGATGCCGTCGGAGAAATATTCCTGATCGCCGGCCTGGCTCAGATCGACGAAGGGCAGGACAGCGACCGAGGCGCTTTCCTCGACCGCCGCCTCCGCCACCGGTGCGATCGGTGCGGGCGCCGCGTTGCCGGGCGCGAGCGTTTGCCAGCCGAGCATGAGCACGACCAGACCGAGTCCGGCGGCGACGGCGATATCGAGTGCGCGCAGTTTCTGCGGCGCTGCATCCGCCGTGCCCGGATTGTCCGCGGTCGGTTTCAACCCGTCCGGCGTCAACTCGAAGGCCCAAGCGATGAACAGCACGATCGGAAAGCCGGTGACCAGCAGGATCAGTGCGAAACTATCGGTCCAGTCCGGCATGCCGGCAGCCGCGCCAATCGTGGCAACGACCTGCATTACCAGCCATCCCACGACCAGATAGGCGGCGGCGACGCGGAAGACATTGCGGCGGCGAAGTTCGGCGAAAAATTGCATCATTGGGCCGGGGCTCCGTCACATTGGAAGTCGTCTTCGCCGAGGGCCCAGCACCCGTCCGGGAAGCCGCGCGCCTGCCACAGTTCAAGCAGGCCAAGATCAAGCGCCTGCTGGCGCCAACGCGGATGGTTGCGGTAGGGCACGCCCAACGGGTTGTAGAGGTATTCGATGAGCAGCAGATCCGGGGCGTCCCCGATCGCCATGAGGGCATCGATGTACAGATCCGCATCGCGCAGAATGACGCTGACATCGACTTGCAATTCAGGAGGGAGCTGGCCGAACAGGGCTCTGGTGGCCGCCGGCCCTTCGGCCCAGGCTTGATAGAGCGCCCGATAGTGCTGGCGGTCGGCTGGCAACACGATGTCGCTCGCTATGAGCCTTTCCAGAGCGGCCTCGCCCATCTCCCGGTTCCCCGATACCTCATGAACGAGGAGCAGGTTGACATAGGGGAAGGGTAGCGCCGGATCGAGCGCGATCGCTCGGTTGAAGGCGGCAATCGCGTCATCGGGATCATTTCCCGGTTCAGTCAGAAAGGCCCATCCCCAATTATTATGATAGAGGGCGACGAGCGGGTCGATTTCGATGGCGCGGCGGTCAAGTTCCTGACCCGCCTGGAAATAGCCGGTCCGAAACGTCATTTGGGCGACCTGGTCAAGCACGGTTGAGTTATTGGGGGCCAGCGCGAGCGCCCGGTCCATGGCCTCGAAGCCTTCAACCCAGTCGCCTGACTCGGCCAGCACGACGCCGAGATGGACCCAGGCCTCGCCTGAATCGGGATCGAGGGCGATGGCACGGCGCGCCGCCGCCTCGCTGACCCTTGGCCATTGCGCGTTGTGACCTGGATGCCGGTCGTCGGAATAGGCGCGATAGGCTGAATATACACCCGCCAGCGCAGTCCAGGCTGGCGCGAATTCCGGGTCCCGCGCGATGACCTCCTGCAGCAGCAGGGCCGCCGACTCCATATTGTCGCCGCCGCGCAACAGGTAGAGCTGGCGCGCTCGCAGGTATTTCTCATAGGCCTCGATATCATCGGTACGGCTGTGTGCGCCGGACTGCCAGTCGAGGCCGAGTGACAGCGCCAGTTCGCCGGCGACAGCCGCGGCGATCTCGTCCTGGATGTCGAAGATGTCGGCGATTTCCCGGTCATAGGTTTCCGACCAGATGTGGAAGCCGTCGGATGAGCGGATCAGCTGGGCGGTGATGCGCAGGCGGGTGCCGGAGCGGCGCACCGAGCCCTCCAGGACATGATTGACGCCCAGTGCTTCACCGATCACGCGCAAATCCTCATTGCGGCCCTTGAAGGCAAAGCTTGAGGTGCGGCCCGCCACGCCCAGCCCGGGTATCCGGACCAGAACGTTGAGGATTTCCTCGGAGATGCCGTCGGAGAAATACTCCTGGTCACCGGCCTGGCTCAGATCGACAAAGGGCAGGACGGCGACCGAGGCGCTTTCATCGACCGGCGCCACAGCAATTGGATTAGCCGGCGCCGCGCCGCGCGGGGCCAATTGCTGCCAGGCGATGAAGGCGATCATCAGCGCCAGGGCGGCGACAATGGCGAAGTCGAGCTTGCGGCCTGTGGTCTGCGCAATGCTCTGGCCGTCGGGCACGGCAGCGGTCAGTTTCATGCCGTCCGGTGTCATCTCGAAGGCCCAGGCGAGCAGGACCGCGATCGGGAAGCACACGGCGAGAAAGCCGATTACCACGGCGTCGAACCAGACCGGCAGGCCGAGGCTCGCCTCCAGCAGCGCCGAGATCTGGATCAGCAGCCAGCCGACCACCAGATAGGCGGCAGCGACGCGGAAGACGTTGCGGCGGCGAAGTTCGGCAAGGAAACTGGTCAATCAATGCCCTCCCAGGCGTCACATTCGAAATCATCGTCCTGGCCATTCACTGCCGGGAGCGGGCGGCATTGGGCCGGAAAGCCGCGTTCGCGCCACAGGGCGAGAATGCCGGCGCGTCTGATCTGGGCTTTCCAGCGCGGGTCATTGCGCGCGCCAGGCAGGGAACCATGGAGGAAAAGGAATAACTCCCTTGGCTCGGCCGCATCCAGGACGGCGTTCCAGTCAACCAGCATGGCCTCGGTTTCCCCGGCAATACTCAATGTCCATCGCCTCAAACTCCAGCCGACGAAATCGGCCGGAGAATTCTCGGCGACGGCCATCAGGTCTTCGTGGGTCCGTGCCTCGACAAAGGCCTGGTAGGGTTCGTCGCGAAGTGCGTGTTCCGGGACCATCTCGAGCATGCTGGCCATGATCGCCTGTGCCCCCGCCAGATCGCCGGTTTTGATGCGGCGATCAATGCGGGCCATATAGCCGTGCATGAAACGCGGATTGAGCCGCAGGGCCTCCGCAAGGTAAGGCTCAGCGCGATCATTCTCGCCCATGCCACTGACGGCCCGCCCCAGCGTGAAGTGATAGATTGGGACTTGCGGATCGAGGGTCACCGCGCGGCGGGCCAGAGCCGCTGCCTCGGCAAAATACCCTGTATAGTTCAAGTTTTGAGCCACGCGGTCGAGCACGCTGGCATCATTGGGCGCCAGCTCGACGGCACGATCGAACGACTGGAAAGCCGCGATCTTGTCCGTGGCTCCCGCTTCGGCCTCGCCGCGATAGGCCCAGGCCTCGGCGTCGCGCGGATTGAGCGCAATTGCACGATTGGCTGCCTCTCGAGACGCCTGGCGCCACAGCGCCTTGAGCTGTTGCGAGGCGTTGGGCTGATAATACTCATAGACCTGATAGACGCCGGCCAGGCTTGACCAGGCCGGAGAAAATTCGGGATCGCGCGCAATGACTGCGGTCAATAGGGCCGCTGCCTGGCTGGTGCTTTCGGCGGTTCGGTCGAGGTAGAGCGGCCGGGCGCGCAGATAGAGCTCATAGGCCTCGATGTCATCGGTCCGGGTGGCATCGGGCCGTTCGATTTCGAGTCCGAGTGAGATCGCCAGCTCCGTCGCGACGGCGGCGGCGATCTCGTCCTGGATATCAAAGATATCGGCAATCTCGCGATCATAGGTCTCCGACCAAATATGAAACCCATCCTCACTGCGGATCAATTGGGCCGTGATGCGCAGACGGGAGCCGGAGCGCCGCACACTGCCTTCGAGCACATGATTGACGCCGAGCTCTTCGCCGATTGTGCGCAGATCTTCATTTCGGCCCTTGTAGGCAAAGCTCGATGTGCGACCCGCGACGCTGAGGCCGGGAATGCGGACCAGCACGTTGAGGATTTCCTCGGAAATTCCATCGGAGAAATATTCCTGATCGCCGGCCTGGCTCAGATCGACGAAGGGCAGCACTGCGACGGAGACGCCTTCAGTGGTTGCCGCGTCGGCGGTCGATACGGGCGCTGGAGGCACTGCAGTGCGCGGTGCGAGCATTTGCCAGGCGAGCATCAGCACGACCAGGCCGAGACCGGCGGCGATGGCGATATCAAGGGCGCGCAGTTTTTGCGGCGCCGGATGCCCCGTGGCTTCGCTGGCTTCTGTTGGCTTCAGCCCGTCCGGTGTCAGCTCGAACGCCCAGGCGATGAAGAGCACGATCGGAAAGCCGGTGACCAGCAGGATCAGTGCGAAGCTGTCAGTCCAGTCCGGCATGCCGGCAGCCGAGCCGATGGTGGCGACCACCTGCATCACCAGCCATCCAACCACCAGATAGGCCGCGGCGACGCGGAAAATGTTGCGGCGGCGAAGCTCGGCGAGGAATTTGGTCATTCATCGCTCTCGATTCGCAGCGGCAGGCCGCCCGTCTGGCCATTGGCGCGACGCACGGCGGCCAGTTCCTGCATGCCGGGGAGGGCCCAGAGGGCGTGGTAACGCGGATTGCGACGGGTCCGTTCGGGCAGTTCGAACCGGCCGCCATTCAAGATCCAGATGAGCTCGGGGTAGAAGGCCTCCTCGCCCGCCAGTCGCTCGAGCGCGTCCAGCGCCGCCTCATCATCGCCCATCAGCGCCAGGAAAGAGGCGTCCTGCACATCGGCGGTTTCCGGGGTAATAATCCCTTCGGAGAGGACCAGACCGCCCTTGGACTCGTCTCCCAGAAGCCGGTCGACATAATCGGTCATCACAGCCACGGTATAGGCGTGCTCCGCGATGCCCTCTGGTGTCTGCTCGCCATGTTGCGCGTCCCATTCGATCAATTCGGAGAGCGCTGTTCTGAGTTCTGCGTCGCTGCCGCCCTGAATCGCGGCCGAGAGCATGTAATATGTCGGATCGAGCGCAGGACAGGCCGCGCAGGCGTCGAGCGCAGCCCGGGTTTGAGGTATCTGCCCCAGCATGGCGTTGTTGACGGCCAGATAGACGTCCACCAAAGAGTTCAGGCTATCGATTGAGCGCGCGCGCTCGAAGGCGCGGATCGCCTCACGATGATCTCCCGTGATAATCAGGGTAAGGCCAAGGCCATAGCTGGTGAAGGCCGCCCCGGGCGCCAGTTCATAGGCGCGATAGGCATGCTCCGTCGCGCGTTCGATGTCGAGTTCGATCTCCGAAAAATAGGCCGCCATGGCGGTATGGGCCCGGGCATTGTCGGGGTCGATGGTCAACGCATGTTCAAGCGATTGCCGGATCAGTTCGTTGTACTCGCCGAGTGACAAGCCGTACTCCCGGGGGCTGGAGCGGACCAGTGACAGACCATAGCTGGCCCAGCCCTCGGCGAAGCCTGGGTCAATTTCTGTCGCGCGGGCAAAGGCCCTGATCGCGGCCCGCCGGTTTTCTCCGGTGACGCGATCATTCCACAGGCTGAGCCCGCGCAGATATTGCTCATAGGCTTGCGGATCGACCCCGGCCGAGCCGGCACGCCCCACGCCGCCGCCGACACCGAGCCGCACCTGCAGCACCCGGGAGAGTTCGCGGACGATATCGTCCTGGATCTCGAAAATATCGGTCGAGTCGCGCTCATAGGTTTGAGACCAGAGGTGAAATCCGTCGCTGACACGGATCAGCTGGGCAGTGATGCGCAGGCGTTCGCCGGAGCGGCGCACCGAGCCCTCCAGCACATGCGCGACATCAAGCGCTTCGCCGACCGTGCGCAGATCGACCTCGTCACCGCGAAACGAAAACGCCGAAGTGCGTGCCGCAACTCGCAGTCCGGAGAATTGGGCCAGGGCGTTGAGGAGTTCCTCGGCAATGCCGTCGGAGAAGTATTGCTGGTCGCCTTCCGGTGACAGGTCGGCGAAGGGCATCACCGCGATCGAAGCATCCACCACCGGGTCGGCATCAGTCTCGGCGTCGAGGATGGCGGTGGTCTCGGCCGTTTCCGGACCGGTCGCAATCTGTGGGCTCGAACCCGCACCACCGCCCATCAGGGTCTGATAGCCAATCACGGCCAGCACCAGAACCAGCAGGCCGATCAGCACAAAATCCGTGCTGCCGAGCGCGCGCCGGGGCTCTTTGTTGGCGTCGTCATCGGTTTTCTTCAAACCCTCCGGTGTCAGCTCGAACGCCCAGGCGATGAAGAGCACAATCGGAAATCCCGTGACCAGCAGGATGAGGGCGAAACTATCGGTCCAGTCCGGCATGCCGGCGGCGGCGCCAATCGTGGCGACAACCTGCATCACTAGCCAGCCGACCACCAGATAGGCGGCAGCGACGCGGAAAACATTGCGGCGGCGAAGCTCGGCGAGGAAGCGGGTCATTGGGTCATTCCTCTAGTCGCACTCGAAATCGCTGGCCCCGACGGGCCGGCATTGTGGCGGGAAGCCGTGTTCGCGCCAGAAGGCGGGCAGTTGCTTGCGCTCGATGATCGCATGACGTTCGGCGCGGTCCGCATCAATCAATTCCGGCCGCAGCCGTTCCGGGCGGTAGGGGTTCCACACCGTGTCGAACCAGGTCCAGGTGTCATTCTGATCGGGCTCATACTCCGCGCCGAAGTGTTGCCTGTAGGCATTGGACATATCGGCGCGATAGCGGTCGAGCGGGTAGCCGGGATCCGTGAGCCAGCGATCCTCAATCTCGTTGCTCCAGTCTCCAAATTCCGCCAGATAGCCGAGCAGGACGCGTGTCGCCGAGAGATTGCCCTGAGCTGCGTAAACCGGCAGGAAGACGCCAACGCTCGATTGCTGGTTGCGCATGAGGCTCAGTTCGAACGCCGTCATCGCCTCGTCAGTCCGTCCGCCATAGAGATAGGCAAAGGACAGGAATCGCCGGCAGATTTCATAGGCCGGGTCGACCTCAAGGCAGTGTTCCAGATCGCGCGCAGCTGCGGCAAAATACCCGGCCCTCAGCAAAGCGGTGCCGCGAAAATACCAGGAATTAGCCTCTTCCGGACCGCGCTCAATGGCGAGGTCGGATTGCCGGAGCGCTTCGGCCCAATCGCTGGCGTCGGTCGTCAACAGGGCCCTGACAGAATAAGGCAGGGCCATGCTGTCATCGAGCTGGCTGGCCTGGTCGGCGGCTTCCCTCGCCAGTTGCACCCAGTTCCGGGACTCGTCATCCGTCCAACCCGGGTAGACGGCATAGGTGCTCGCCAGTCCGGCCCAGGCCCGCGCGAAGTCTGGATCTTCAGTGGTCACCCGCTCAAACAGTTCGATCGCGCGCGGCAGGTTTTCCGAGGAGCGGTTGCGGAATAATTCGCGCGCCTGCAGGAAGGTGTCATAGGCGTCCAGATTGGCGGTTTCGGCGGCGACGGCGACAGCGGCCGTCTCGTCTAGCCCGAGGGCATCGCCGAGCGCGGTCACGATGGCGCGGGCAATTTCGTCCTGGATCGCAAACAGGTTTTCCGCCGTCAGGGCGCGGTCATAGGTCTGCGACCAGAGATGCACATCGGTACTGGCGTCGATCAATTGTGCTGTGATCCGCACCGTTTCGCCGGAGCGGCGAACCGAGCCCTCGAGTACGTGACGCACGCCGAGGCGCTGGCCGATTTCCGGGATGGAGAAAGAGTCGCCGCGATACTGGAAGGCTGATGTGCGCGACGTCACTTCCAGGCCCCGGATACGGACCAGGACATTGAGGATCTCCTCCGATATCCCGTCTGAGAAATAGACCTGGTCACTGGCTGGAGAGAGGTCAGCGAAGGGCAGGACCGCGATTGAAGCGTCGGAAATCGCAGATGTGGCCGGACCGGCAAGCGTTTCGGTCGTGGCCGGCGCGGGGGTCTGCGGTGAGGTGAAGCCCTGATAGGCGACAACCGCAACCACGATCAGCACGCTGGCGATCAACACCCAATCGCTGGCGCCGAGCAGTCTGAGACTGGGCGCTTCCTCGAGTGTGCCGGTCTTTTTCAACCCTTCCGGCGTCAGCTCGAAGGCCCAGGCAATGAACAGCGCTACCGGCAGGCCGGCCAGCAGCAGGATCAGCGCCAGACTGTCGGCCCAATCCGGCAGCGCAGCCGCGCTGGCGATCACGGAGATGACCTGCATCACCAGCCATCCCACCACCAGATAGGCGGCGGCGACGCGGAACACATTGCGGCGGCGAAGTTCGGCGAGGAAATTGGTCATCGGATCATGCCTCTAATCGCACTCGAAATCATCCGCACCGAGCGGGCGGCATTGTGGTGGAAAGCCGTGATCGCGCCAATAGCTTGGAAGATTGGCGGCCTCGATGGCGGTGTGGCGGGCGTCGCTGGTCGCCAGACCCGGATATCCCGGCGCCCACCACCAGGGGGCCTGCCCCGTGCCCAGCAAGGTCAGTCGATCATAGGCCCGGAAAGCGAGCAGATAGCTGGAAATCATATAGGGGTCGCCAAAGGCGCCCTGGCCCTCAAATGTTGCGAGACGGATCTCGAAGCGGTGCAATGCTGCGGCCCTGTCATAGTCCTCATCGCTGAGCGCGCGCCGCAAGTCATTGACCATCCAGCGGGCATCGGGGCTGATCAAATCGGCCATTTCCCGTAGCATCAGGGTCAACAAGACCTCGTCGCCCTGCCTTGCGACCTCTCCGAGCATGGTGGGGTAAGCCTCCGTGTGGGCGGTCGCATAGACTTCCAGCAAGTGAGATTTCGCGGCTTCAAAATTGCCCTGGAATAGATAGGCCTCGGCACGCGTGAACAGGCAGACCGGATAATCCGGGTCGATGGCGAGACAGGCTTCAACCGACACCTGTTCGCGATCGAAGAAACCGAGATTGCGCCAGACCTGACCTAGCCAGACGTGGGCGGTGGTCGCTTGTGGATCCGATGCGATGGCATTTTCGAACGCGGTGATCGCAGCGTCATAATCCGGCATGTCCCGGAATTCGTAGAGCACACCCATGGCTGTGAACGCATCGGCATTGTTCGGGTTGATCGCGAAGGCGCGGTCGGCGGATTCTCGCGCCAGCGGGTAATAGTCCCGGTCCAAAAACCCCCATTGCGGCGCGACGACGTAGGCCATTGCCAGCACACCCCAGGCGCGGGCGAATTCCGGATCGAGCTCGACCGCGTGTTCCAGCGCCGCAATCGACAGCCGCAGGTTTTCGTAATTGCGGTTGATGAACAGCGTGCGCCCTTCGAGATAGGCCTCGTAGGCACTCACTTCGCTGGTGCCGCCGGCTGCGGTGCCGACGTCCGGCACCACGGTGATGCCAAGCCGCTGCGTCAATTGTGTCGTGATCGCGTTGGCGATTTCATCCTGGATGGCAAACACGTTTTCGGCCGTCAACGCGCGGTCATAGGTCTCTGACCACAAATGCGTGTCCGATGCGGCATCGATCAGCTGGGCGGTGACGCGGATATTGCCGCCGGCGGTGCGGATCGAACCCTCCAGCACATGCCGGACACCGAGAATCTCGGCGATATCGGGGATGGACAATTCACTATCGCTGCGGAAGGCAAAGGCCGAGGTGCGCGAGGTGACGTCGAGCACTTCGATCCGGGCCAGCACGTTGAGAATTTCCTCGGCGATGCCGTCGGCGAAATACTGCTTGTCACCATCCGTGGACAGATCCGCGAAGGGCAGGACAGCAATCGAAGTGTCCTGCGCGGCAGCAATCCGGGAGCCGATATCGGCATTCATGCCCGGGTGTGCGGCGGTTTGCGGGTCTGACGTCTCATTGCTGCCGGTCAGGCTCTGGAAGGTCACAACTGCGACCACGATCAGCACGCTGGCGATCAACACCCAGTCGCTGGCCCCGAGCAGCTTGAAGCTGGGCGCCTCTGCACCGTTGGCCTCGGTCTTCTTCAACCCCTCTGGAGTCAGTTCAAAGGCCCAGGCGATGAACAGCACGATCGGGAAGCCGGTGACCAGCAGGACCAGAGCCAGACTATCGGTCCAGTCCGGCAGGCCGGCCGCCGAGCCGATGGTGGCGACGACTTGCATCACCAGCCATCCCACCACCAGATAGGCGGCAGTGACCCGGAAGACATTGCGGCGGCGAAGTTCGACGAGGAAATTGGTCATTCAGCACCCTCAATCGGCAGCGGCAGACCGGCGCTCTGGCCGTTGGCGCGGCGCACGGCGGCATGCTCCGGCATGCCGGGCAGGGCCCAGTATTCATGAAATCGTGGATGACGCCGCAGGGATTCCGGGAACTCATAGGCGCCTTCGGTGAGGTGCCATGTGATGTCCGGGTCCCACTCCCGGTGATAGGCTGCAATCAACACATCCAGGGCCTGGTCAAGCAACCCTGCCCGGGCGAGGGCTTGCGCTCGTTGGAATGAGAGCGTCGGTGACTCAATCACAAATCGCGTGAACCGCGCCGCAAGCGCCTCGTCTCCACCGACGAAAAATGCCGTCAGTGCTGTGTTGAATTCCGCCAGGTTTTCGAACCCGGGAGGGACGTGCAGGACCTGCTCGTCGGGGGTCAGTTCAAGCCCGGCCATTTCATCGAGGATGAAGGCGATGGCGGCGCTGTTTTCGGCATGGATCGCGGCTCTGAGCTGCGCCTGGAGGCAGACGAGATAAGAGGTCTGGCCCTGGCAGTGATCAGGTCCGGTGAGCATGTTCTCGCCGCGGCCATACATGCCGAGAAGGCTAGCGCCGACGCGGCGTATGGTTGGATTGAGCGGATCCATCGAGATGGCACGATCGAGGGCGCGTCCCGCCTCATCGATCTCTCCGCGTGAAGCCAGCACATCGGCCAGGGCATAATTGGCGAATGCCGCATTTGGCGCGATCTCCATCGCCCGGCGGGCATGAATGGTGGCGCGGTCGATATCCGGCTGGAGACTGTTATAATATGCCGATAGCGCGGCATGAACTCGGGCCGTTTCCGGGTTGAGCTGAACCGCGTGTTCCAGCGCCTCGAAGGCCTCGCGACTGGCCTCCGCTGTCGTACGGCGTCCGACCGTGGCGGCATCGGAGCGGGAAATCGCCATGCCGAGTGCGGCCCAGGCGTCGGCGAAATCCGGGTCATATTCTGTCGCCCGCTTGAAAGCCAGATAGGCATTGAGCCGGTTGGTGTCATCTTCGCGATCGCCCCACAGGCTGAGGCCGCGCAGATATTGCTCATAGGCTTGCGGATTGAGACCGGTGGCGCCAACGCGGCCCTCGCCGCCGCCGACGCCCAGGCGCACCTGCAGCACACGCGACAGCTCGCGCACGATCTCATCCTGGATCGCGAACACATCGGTCATGGTGCGCTCATAGGTTTGCGACCAGAGATGAAAGCCATCACTGACACGGATCAGCTGTGCGGTGACGCGCAGCTGATCGCCGGAGCGCCGCACTGAGCCCTCCAGCACATGCGCGACATTGAGCGCTTCGCCAACGGCGCGCAAATCAACATCATCGCCGCGAAACGAGAAGGCCGAGGTGCGGGCGGCAACGCGCAGGCCGGGGAACTGGGCCAACGCGTTGAGGAGTTCCTCGGCAATGCCGTCAGAGAAATATTGCTGATCGCCGGCCGGTGAGAAATCGGCGAAGGGCAGGACGGCGATCGAGGCTTCGGCTGTGATATCGTCCTGGCTGCCAGTGTCGCCGAGCTGTGCTGCGTCAGGATCGTCTCGAATTGCCACCACATCCGCCGGGCGCGTGGTGATCTGGTAGCCCGCAATGCCGACGACCAGCACGAGCAGGCCGATGATCAAATAGTCCGGGCCAGCCAGGGGCCGGGGGGCGGCTTCGCCCGCGAGCGGTGCGGTTTTTTGCATCCCGTCCGGTGTCATCTCGAACGCCCAGGCGAGCAGCACCGCGACAGGGAAGCCCACGGTCAAAAACCCGATCACCACGGCGTCGAACCAGTCGGGCAGGCCCAGGCTTGTTTCCAGCAGGGCCGAGATCTGGATCAGCAGCCAGCCCACCACCAGATAGGCGGCGGCGATCCGGAAGACATTGCGGCGGCGAAGTTCGGCGAGGAAATTGCTCATCGGATCATGCCTCAATCACATTCGAAGTCGTCGGAGCCGACCGGGCGGCAAAGGTCGGGGAAGCCTTCGCTTTGCCAATAGGCGAGAATCCCGGTCTCGCGTATCCAGGTGCGAAACCAGGCCGAGGCGCGGTATCGTGGGTAGTGGATGTCGTAAAACAGCCCGTTATTTCCAGCCGCCCGGATATCCTCGCCATCGCCTGAAATCGGCGCTAACGCCGTCGCTATCCCGGCAGGGTGCCGGTCCGGATTGCTTGTCACGAATTGATGGATTCGTGTCGCAAGCGCCTCGTCCGTGTGGTCGGCATGGCGCATGGCTTCATAGAGTTCTCCAAGCCCGCTCCAGCCCAGCAGGCGATTGGAGGACCCGGCCGCCCAGAGAAACTGATCGCGTTCGCCGGTGCGGGCGAGCAGCGGCAGGCCGGTATATTGAGGGCTCATGGCGCCAACTTCCAGGGCCTGCCTGAGGGCCTCCAGCGCTTCGGCATCGCGCCCGAGTGATGCCAGGGTGTCGACCTGGTTTTCGCGACATGGCCGGTAGTTGAATTCATAACGCAGACAGGCCTCGAAGCTTGTCAGGGCGGCTTCGAGATCGCCCACATCGGCCAGCGCGATGCCATGCCAGTTGCGGGCTGAAGCATTTCTCGGATCGAGCGCGACTGCGCGGGCGGACTGGTCAATAATTTGGGTCCAATCGACCTGGATCGAGAAACTGGCCGACCGGTTCATCAGCAGTTTCGCCGACACCGCCACCGCCATCGAGCTCTCCGGATTGAGCTCCAGGGCACGGTCGGCGAATTCCGTAGTTCGGCGCTCAATCTCATCGGCGGGGATATCGGAAAAGCCATATTCGACCGCGAGGGAAACCACGGCGGCGCGCATTTCCCAGGCCTGGGAATAGTCCGGGTCAATCTGCACTGCCCGCTCGAGCAATCGCTCGACATAGTCGAGCCGGGCACGAGCCTGGAACAGGGCGCGCGCTTCGAGATAGAGCGAATAGGCGTCGACATCATCGGTCACGGCCACGACCTCGATCGCGGGCGCTTCATCCATATCCAGCACATCGCGCAAGGCCGTCACGATGGCATTGGCAATATCGTCCTGAACGGCGAACAGGGCCCCGGCGGTGAAGGGGCGGTCATAGGTCTGCGACCATAAATGCCGGTCATCGCGGGCATCGATCAGCTGGGCGGTGATGCGGATCGTCTCGCCATCCTTGCGCACCGAGCCCTCAAGCACATGTCGGACTCCGAGCTGCTCGGCGATCTCCGGTATGCCCATCATGTCGCCGCGAAACTGGAAGGCCGAGGTTCGCGAGGCGACATCGAGGCCCTGAATGCGAACCAGCACGTTGAGGATCTCCTCGGAAATCCCGTCGGAGAAATATTGCTGGTCGCCGGCTTGCGACAGATCGGCGAAGGGCAGCACGGCGATCGAGGCATCGGAGACCGCCGCCGTCGCCGCGCCTGGTTCTGTCCCCGGCGGCGGCGGGGCCCGCGTTGCGATCTGCGTTCCGGCGATGCCGGCGACGACGATGAGCAGCGCGATCAGGATAATATCGCTGCTGCCAAGCGGGTTAACCGGCGCATCGGGATCGGTGGCGTCCGTCTTCTTCAGTCCCTCCGGAGTCAGCTCGAAGGCCCAGGCGATAAAAATTATGATCGGGAAGGCGGTGATCAGCAGGATCAATGCCAGGCTGTCGGCCCAGTCGGGCAGGCCCGCCGCGCCGCCAATCGTTCCGACGACCTGCATGATGACCCAGCCGGCAACTAGATAGGCAGCAGCGACGCGGAAGATATTGCGGCGGCGGAGTTCGGCGAGGAATCGGGTCATCGGATCATGCCTTTAATCGCACTCGAAATCGTCGGTGCCCACAGGACGGCAAAGGTCGGGAAAGCCTTCGGCCTGCCAATAATCGAGAATGCCGGTGTCGCGCACCCAGCTGCGGAACCAGGCCGAAGCGCGGTATCGCGGGTAATGAACGTCATAGAACAGCACTGTGTATTGCGACGCAGCGACCGTGTCGTCGGCCGCGGTGAGCGGTGCCAACATTGCAGTGATCCCCAGATTATTCCGACCAGGATTGCGGAAAACAAATTCCCGGATGCGGTCGGCAAGCGCCGGATTCGTACGGTCGGGGTGACGGAGGGCCTCGTAGAGTTCGGCGTGACCGTCCCAACCGGATAAGAGATTGGCGGCGCTGGAAGCCCACAAAAACTGTGTGCGTTCGCCGGTCCGCGCCAGCAGGGACAAGGGGACATATTCCGCACTCATCACCCCGACTTCCAAAGCCTGCTCCATCGCCCGGAGCGCCTCGGCATCGCGCCCGAGGGTTGCCAGTGAAACGACCCGGTTTATTTGGCACGGTTTGTAGTTGAATTCATAGCGCAGACAGGCCTCAAAACTTGCCAGGCCGGCTTCGAGATCGCCGACGCCGTTCAAGGCCAGACCCCGCCAGTTGAGGGCCGAGGCGTTTCTCGGATCGAGTTCGACTGCGCGGGCGCCTTCGGCCAGGATATGGGCCCAATCGGCCCGGATCGAAAGATCTTCAGATCGAGTCATCGCCCGCAATGCCAAGACTGCCACTGCCATTGCGCTGTCCGGATTGAGCTCCAGTGCGCGGTGCGCGAACGCCTCTGTCCGGCTTGCGATCTCGTCTTCAGAGGCGTCGGAAAACCCAAATGAGACTGCGAGGGAGACGACGGCGGCGCGCATTTCCCAGGCCTCGGCGAACTCCGGATCGATCTCGACCGCCCGCTCGAGCAATTGGTCGACATAATCCAACCGGGCACGGGCCTGGAACAGGGTGCGCGCTTCCAGGTAGAGCGAATAGGCATCGACATTATCGGTGACCGCCTCAACCGTGATGGCCGGTGCCTCGCCCATATCCAGCACATCGCGCAAGGCCGTCACGATGGCATTGGCGATATCGTCCTGGACGGCGAACAGCGCGCCAGTGGTGAAGGGGCGATCATAGGTTTGCGACCATAAATGCCGGTCATCGCGGGCATCGATCAGCTGGGCGGTGATGCGGATCGTCTCGCCATCCTTACGCACCGAGCCTTCGAGCACATGGCGAACGCCGAGCTGCTCGGCGATCTCCGGTATGCCCATCATGTCGCCGCGAAACTGGAAGGCCGAGGTTCGCGAGGCGACATCGAGGCCCTGAATGCGAACCAGAACATTGAGGATCTCCTCGGAAATCCCGTCGGAGAAATATTGCTGGTCGCCGGCTTGGGACAGGTCGGCGAAGGGCAGCACGGCGATCGAGGCGTCAGAAATGACCGGCGCGGCGGGTGTGACGGATGCGATTTCAATTCCTGGGGCGGGTTCGACCGTTGCAGCCACGCCGCGCGTCAGGATCTGGAAACCCACCATGCAGAGAACCAGAATCAGCAGGGTAATGATGGCGATATCGGCGTTGACCACAGGGCGCGGTGGGGCGTTCCCATCAGCGGCTGCCGTCAAGCGCACGCCTTCCGGCGTCAGTTCGAAAGCCCAGGCCAGCAGGAGTGCCAGCGGAAAGCCGGCGATTAGCAGGACCGCGAAAAAACCGTCGACCCAGTCGGGCAGATTGAGCGCCGGGGTCATGACGGAGACCACCTGCATGATCAGCCAGCCTACGATCAGATAGGCCGCCGCGACGCGCAATACGTGGCGCCTCAATAATTCGCCTAATAAGCGATTCATGCGTGATTTCCCCCGTTGCACGGGAAATAGCACGCTCTTGGCGTGGGGAATACTGCAAGTCCTCGATTTCATTGACTCGGGCAAAAAAATGCCCCGGCATTGCTGCCGGGGCGGGGGAGGAAGTCTGCAGGCCTTTGCCTAATCCTGTTCGTGCAACCAGGCGGCGTGTTTGGGCGCGCGCTTGGTGCGGCTCCATTCCTCGATCATTGCCGGGGCCACTTCGTGCAGCTGTTTCATCTGCGCGTCGGTGGCTGTGTTGGCGACCAATTCGAGGCGGTGGCCATTGGGATCGAAGAAATAGATTGATTTGAAAATGCCGTGATTGACCGGACCGAGCACGTCGAGACCTTCGGCCTCGACATGAGCCTTGGCCGCGATCAGCGCATCCATATCAGCGACTTCAAACGCGATATGCTGCACCCATTGCGGGGTCTGTTCGTCGCGGCCCATGGTCGGCGAATTGGGCAGTTCGAAGAAAGCCAGAACATTGCCCATGCCGGCATCCATGAAGATGTGCATGTAGGGGTCAGGCGCCTTGGTCGAGGGCACCTGGTCCTCGGCGATGGCGAGCACGAAACCCATATTGAGGACACGCTGGTAGAATTCGACCGTCTCTTTCGCGTCCTTGCAGCGATAGGCGACGTGGTGGATGCGCTTCAGATTGACGGTCATATTCGCCTCCTAGGCAGTGATGGCGCCGCGGGCCAGCTGGTCCGCCTCGATGGATTTGAACAGGGCTTCGAAATTGCCTTCGCCAAAACCCTCATCCTGCTTGCGCTGGATGAATTCGAAGAAGACCGGTCCGACCGCTTTTTCCGAGAAAATCTGCAGCAGCAGCCGCGGCTCGCCGCCTTCGGTGGTGCCGTCGAGCAGGATACCGCGCTGGCGCAACTCGTCGGCCGGCTCGCCATGGCCGGGCAGGCGCTCGTCCAGCATGTCGTAATAGGTCGATGGCGGGGCGGGCATGAATTTGACGCCGGCTTTTTTCAGACGATCCCAGCATTCAATGAGGTTGTCGCAGGAGAAGGCTATGTGCTGGATGCCTTCGCCCTTGTACTCGCGCAGATATTCCTCGATCTGGCCGACTTTCTCGCCTTTTTCTTCATTCAGCGGGATGCGGATCAGACCGTCCGGCGCGGTCAGGGCGCGCGAGACCAGGCCGGTATATTCGCCCTTGATGTCGAAATAGCGGATCTCGCGGAAATTGAAGAGCGTCTCGTAGTAATTCGCCCAGTAGTCCATCCGCCCCTTGTAAACATTATGGGTCAGGTGATCGATGACATTGAAACCGCAGCCGGCGGGGTGGCGATCGACGCCCTCGATGAATTCAAAGTCGACATCATAGATCGACTGTCCCTCCTCGAAGCGGTCGATCAGATAGACCGAAGCGCCGCCAATTCCCTTGATCGCGGCAAGCTTCAACTCGCTGAAACCGGTCTTCATATCGATGGGCTCGGCGCCCTTCGAGACGGCCAGCTCGAAAGCCTGCGCCGCATTGCGGACACGAAAGCCCATGCCGCAGGCCGAAGGGCCGTGTTCGGCTGCGTAATAGGCAGCCGGTGAATTGGGCTCGTAATTGATGATCATATTGATGCCGCCCTGACGCCAGAGCATGACATTCTTGGTGCGGTGATTGGCGATGTGGGCAAAGCCCATCGAGGTCAGGACCGGTTCCAGAATGCCCTTCTGCGGTGCGGTAAATTCGACGAATTCGAAGCCGCAAAGCCCCATAGGATTTTCGAACAGATCGGCCATGAATCATCTCCTGGAATGGTGGTAGTTCGGCATGGAGGCCATGCCCATCTTGCCGCTGGAGTATCATTCCGGTTGCGCTTGCGTCAAGTTGTGAAAACAACTAATTTACCGGCATGATCTCTACGCACGCCGCTCCCGTTACCCGCCGCGTCATCCAGCTTGGCAGCTATTGGCCCTATCAGTTGACCGTCCTGGCCGACCGCATTTCCCGTCATACGGCGGCGATCGTGAAGCGCCATGGTCAGCTCAACCTGTCGCAATGGCGGGTGATGGCGGCCATTGCGGAACAACCGGGCCGAACCGCCGCCGAGGTCGTGACGGTGACGCCGATGGATAAGGGCATTGTCAGCCGTGCCACCAAGGCCTTGCTCACTGCCGGTCTGGTCCGGCGCGAAGCTTCGCAAGGCGATGGGCGCGTCAGCCATCTCTTTCTCACCGCGCAGGGTGAGGCTTTGTATCAGGCATTGATGCCACGCGTTGAAGCGGTATCACGCGAAATCCACGCAGCGCTGAGCGACGATGAGCAGCGACGGTTCGGCGCACTGCTGGGACGCCTGGTCGCAACCATGTCGGAACCGTCCGGCCTCTGATCCTAGCCGTCGGGCGGATGGACCAGCTTCGCCCTCCATCGCCTATCTGCATATCTGATACATTGACCCTAGCCATTGAATCGGCTTCACGAGCGCACGGCTTGCATGGGGAGAATGGCTTTGACCTCCAGGAAATTGGCATTTCTCATCGGGCAAATCTGCGTCTCATTCCTGCTGGCTGGCCTGACCGGTCTGGCTGGATGCAAAATCTTCGATCACCGCCTTGAGGCCGCACAGGCGGAGCATCTCAATGCCTATATCCGCGTCCGCGCGGAACGCGAGCAGGAGATGTTCGAGGATGCGCGCAGGCTGAACCACGCGGCAGAACAGGCGTTCCGGCGCCGGTTGGCCGAAATGCAGGACATGCCTGTGGATGCCGAATTCGACCGGTTTTTCCCGATTATGGATGACGGCACGCGGCGCAGCGCGCCAGAGCTGTATGACGGCACGACCTTGTCCGCCGGCGATTACGTGTTCGGAATCGGCGCGTTTCTGGCCGAAGGCGCGGCGATGACGGACACTGAAAAGCGTCGCTATCTGGCTGGCTTTCAGACTGTTCGTGCCGTGGGTGAAGCCTTCCTGGGCCGCTTCTCCAACCTGTATTATTTCACACCTGACCGTCGAATGGTGATGTTCGCACCCGAGCGTGAGGACCGGCTGGTATTCTATCGTAGCGAGGCACCGGCAGATTTCGATCTGCGCGGTGATGAGGATGCGGCTCTGTTTGATCTGCGCGCCAATCCCAATAGCGCCATGCAATGCACGGCGTTGTCGCGCTTCGTTTATGCCGATGGCGGCGACCGCGCCGCGAGTGCCTGTCGTCAGCCGGTTCGCGACGGCGATGAATTGCTCGGCGCATTCGGAAGCTCGATTTCGATGACAGAGACGCTCGCCTCGGCGCTCGATATGCCGCCGAGTTACGGCATGAATATGCTGTTCGACCATGCTGGAAACATCATTTCGCGTGGCCCGCCTCCGGCGGTGCGCGCGGGCCAGGACCGGTCCGACGCGGTATTGGCACCGGAGGCGATCATGGAAATGCTTCAGCTCGATCCGCGCGCCTTCGGCGTATTTGCGGCCCCGGATGGCGATTGGATGATTGCGTTCAGCCGAATTGAGGGTCCGTCCTGGTATTTCGTTTCGGTGGTCGACCTGGCCACGATACGGCAAACCTCGCGCTTCTGGGGCCTGATCCTGTCGTTGATTGTGCTGGACGCCCTGCTCGGATCACTCGCAATCGGCGCTTTGCTGGACCGCGCCGTGCCGTCTGAAGCTGGCTGAGACACGGCTCTATGCTGCGTCTGGACCGGGCCCTGTATTAATAATGCGGAATAATAACTGGTCATGCCCGACATGGCAGCGTATTAGGGCGCGCCTTTTCACCAAGCAGGATTACACTCATGAGCGCGTCCCTCGACAAGCTGCGCAATATCGCCATCGTCGCGCACGTCGATCACGGCAAGACGACCCTCGTTGACCAGCTGCTCAAGCAGTCGGGCACGCTGGGCGACCGCGCCAATACATCCGAACGCATGATGGACTCCAACGATCTGGAGAAAGAACGCGGCATTACCATTCTGGCCAAGAATACGGCCGTCACCTGGGGCGATTGGACGATCAATATCGTCGACACCCCCGGACACGCCGATTTCGGCGGCGAGGTCGAACGCGTCCTCTCCATGGTCGATTGCGTGCTGTTGCTCGTCGACGCCGTCGACGGCCCGATGCCCCAGACCAGCTTCGTCACCAAGAAAGCCCTGGCACGCGGCCTCAAGCCGATCGTCGTGATCAACAAGGCTGACCGTCCGTCGGCGCGTCCTGACTGGGTGCTGGATCAGACCTTCGACCTGTTCGACCGGCTCGGCGCGACTGAAGAACAACTCGATTTCCCGGTTGTCTACGCCTCGGCCCTCCAGGGCTGGGCAGCAAGCAATGCGGGCGAGATTGGCACCGATATGGAGCCGCTCTTCAAGATGATCACCGAATACACGCCCGAGCCTCCGGTCGACCGCGAAGGTACGCTGCAGCTGCAGGTCTCGGCACTGGATTATTCAAGCTTCACCGGCGTTATCGGCATTGGCCGCATCGCGCGCGGAACGATCCGCAAGAACCAGGCGGTCACGGTCGCCAAGGCAGACGGTTCGACCCAGAAGGGCAAGATCCTGCAGCTCTACGGCTTTCACGGCCTCGAGCGCGTCGAGATTGAAGCCGCCCAGGCCGGCGACATCATCACCTTCACCGGTATCGACAAGCTGAAAATCTCCGACACGGTCTGCGATCCTGACCATGTCGAATGCCTGCCTCTGCTCTCCGTTGACGAGCCGACCCTGTCGATGACCTTCCAGGTCAATGACAGCCCGTTCGCCGGCCGCGAAGGTAAATTCGTCACCAGTCGCAATATCAAGGAACGCCTCGATCGCGAGCTGATCCACAATGTCGCCCTGCGTGTCGAGCAAATGCCCGATGCCGACAAGTTCAACGTCATGGGTCGGGGTGAGCTTCACCTCTCCATCCTGATCGAGACCATGCGCCGCGAGGGCTTCGAGCTCGCCGTCGGCCGTCCGCGCGTCGTGCTCAAGGAAATCGATGGCGTCACTTGCGAGCCTTACGAGGCCCTGACCATCGACCTGGAAGAAACCCACCAGGGCGGCGTGATGGAAAAGCTCGGCCAGCGCCGTGCCGATCTGAAAAACATGGTGCCGGACGGGCATGGCCGGGTTCGCCTGGACTATGTCATTCCGACGCGTGGCTTGATCGGTTTCCGCTCCGAATTCCTCACCCTGACTTCGGGTACCGGTCTGCTCTTCCACACATTCGATCACTACGCTCCGCGCACTGAAGGCCGGTTTGGCCAGCGGCATAACGGCGCCATGGTCACGATGGTCGATGGCAAGGTGGCCGGCTTCTCGCTGTTCAACCTGCAGGATCGCGGCAAGCTTTTCCTCGGTCACGCGGCCGATATTTATGAAGGCCAGATCATCGGCATCAATGCCCGCGATGACGACATGGTCGTCAATCCGACCAAGGGCAAGAAGCTGACCAATATGCGCGCCTCCGGCACTGACGAGAATATCGTCCTGACCCCGCCAATCCGGGTGACGCTCGAATTCGCGCTGGAATTCATCGATGATGACGAGCTGGTCGAAGTGACGCCGCAATCCATCCGCATCCGCAAAATCTTCCTCAAGGAATATGAGCGCAAGCGGGCCCGCACGGCGGCTGGCGGCTAGAATTTTTGATGGTGGGTGAAATTCGCCTGCTATTACGACGACTATTATCGAGACTGCAGACGGCATGGCTCCCATCGGGGCCATGCCGTTTTGCGTTGTGTCTTCGCGATGTCAAAGAGCCGGGCGGATCAGTATAGCGGTGTTGCGGCGGGGTGGGGACAAGTCAGGCGTTTCCGCTCCCGGAAAGTCGCTGCGCAGACGCGCGTCCCCGCTATTCCCGCTGGCGCAGCAGCGGTTGCAGGCGGCCATAGGTCAGTGAGCGCCAGGCCCATTCGAACGGCCCGAAGCGGAAGCGATGCAGCCAGAGTGGCGACCAGATCAATTGCAGGGCCCAGACCAGCAGGACCAGCTTGGCCTGATCGATCCGCTCCACCGTTCCGAACAGGCCCAGACCGGGCGCGCCGACGAAGATGAATGTCATGATCAGGGTTTGGGTCAGGTAATTGGTGAAGGCCATGCGTCCGGTGGCGGCAAACACATGCACCAGCCAGCCCAGCCAGCCTGATTTGCAGATCACCATGATGGCGGCGGCATAGCCCAGCGCCACAAACAGGCTGCCGACATAATTGCTGCCGGTCGTTTGCCAGGCGGTTTCCAGCGCGAAATTGGTCGCCAATGCGTGCTCGGAACTCCAGGCCGACAGGGCCAGCCCGAATAACAGGCTGGGCACGCCGATCGCGAAATAGGTCGGAAATTTCAAACTGGCCGACAAAAACCCGTTCTTGAATAGCGCCATGCCGACCAGCATCACCCCGATAATCCGGCCGCCAAATATGATCAGGCTGGCAAATTGGGCCCCCGCTGCTGTCATCGCATTATCGGGCAATTGCGCCAGATAGCCGGCCTGGTGCGACGTCACGGACGCGGCGGAGATCTCCTCCGACACGCCCAGAATCAGGGGGTCGAACCCCTTCATCGCCATCACGGCATGAAACAGGCCGATGACCAGGACACCGGTCAGGGCGATGAGGATGAGGCCCCAGATAATCAGCTTGCCGGTCGACCAGAAACGCGCCTTGACTGCGAGCATGCCCAGCAGGGCATAGGGAACAAGAATGTCGCCGTACCAGAGCAGGTAGGCATGCACCATACCGAAGGCGAGCAGCCACAGCATGCGCCGGTAATGCAGGCCGGTGTCCGGGTTCTCTCCAACCATCAACATGATGCCGGCGCCGAACAGGGCCGAGAAAATCGTGATGAATTTCATCGAGAAGAATGTGTGCCCGATCGCCCAGACCTGGGCGTTGAGACCGCTCATGTCCATATGCGCCAGCGGATAGTCATAGGCGCCGGGCACCATGGCGAAGGCCTGGACATTCATCATCAAAATGCCCAGCACGGCGACACCGCGCAGGGCGTCGATGCCGATCAGGCGTTCGGTCTTCGGCGCGGCGCTCATTGCGCGCACACGGAATTGTCGATTGAAATCTGTGGCAACAACATGTGGAATTCTCCCCAAAACCGCTTCTTATTGTGTGATCCGAAGGCCGCCATGGCAATGGCGGCGGGGTCATCAAGACGGTCGCCGCCGTCCTGACCCCATACCCATATCCCGACTGGACGCCCCGCACCCTTCACGCTAAGCCATTCCCAACACACCCATTCTTCCAATCCGCGCAGGCAGCATCTCCCGCCGCGCCCAGTCAGCGAGACTCTCCGATGGAAAACCTCTTCTCTCTCAAAGGCCGTGTGGCCCTTATCACCGGCGGATCGCGCGGCATTGGTGCGATGATTGCCGAGGGTTATCTGCGGGCCGGAGCCAAGGTCTATATCTCGGCGCGCAAGGCAGGGCCCTGTCTCGAGGCGGCCAAGGAGCTGTCGCAATATGGGACCTGCATAGCCATCCCGGGCGACGTCTCCAGCGTTGAGGGTTGCCGCGAACTGGCGGCACAATTCCTCAAACAGGAAAGCAAGCTCGACATCCTGGTCAATAATGCCGGTGCCGCCTGGGGCGCGCCTTTCGCCGAATTCCCGGAGAATGGCTGGGACAAGGTGATGGACGTCAATGTGAAGGGGCCTTTCTTCCTGACCCAAGCCCTGTTCGGCGCTCTGAAGGCCGGTGGCAGCAAGGAACAGCCGTCCAAGGTGATCAATATCGGCTCGGTCGACGGGATTTCCGTCAATATGCTCGAGACCTATTCCTACGCCGCCAGCAAGGCCGGCATCATCCATCTCACCAAGCGCATGGCGTTGGAACTGGTGCGCGACAATATCGTCATGACGGCGATTGCGCCCGGTGCCTTTGCCTCGGAAATGAACAAGGTCGCCCGCGATCATGCCGATCTGGTTTCCCGGGCCGTGCCATCGGGCCGCGTTGGCACCATCGAGGACATGGCGGGGACGGCGATTTTCCTCGCCTCGCGCGCCGGCGATTATATTGTCGGCACCACGATCGTCTGCGATGGCGGCATCGCCTCGACACGCGGCGGCGCAATCGCCTGATTGCAGAGGGAATATCACCTCGTTTTCCTGCGGAGCCTTGTCATGACCGCCTTCATTGCCCTGCTGCGTGCCGTCAATGTTGGCGGCACCGGCAAATTGCCGATGAGTGAGCTGGTCGCGATGTGCGAAGCGCTCGGTTACGGTCAGGTGAAAACTTGGATCGCGTCGGGCAATGTCGTCTTCACCAGCGATCATGCGGTAGCCCGCGTGAAAGCCGGCATCGAGGCCAGGCTGCTGGCCTGGGCCGGCAAGCCGGTCGAGGTGATGGTGCGCACGGCGGGGCAGATGCGCGCGGTTCTGGCAGCCAACCCCTTCCCTGATGCCGCGCCCAACCGGACGGTGGCGATCTTTCTGGACGATGCGCCGGCAGCGGATTGTCTCGAAGGGGTCAGGGGCCGGCAGACCGAGGAAATCCGGCCTGGCGAGCGCGAGATCTATGTCCACTACCCGGGCGGGATGGGCCAGTCGAAACTGGTCATCCCGGCTGCCGCCACCGGCACGGCCCGCAATATGAATACCATTGCCAAGCTGGCAGACATGGCGGCGGCGCTGGGCTGACCGAAGCCACATCAGCTCGTTACGGTGCGCAGGCGGGAGAAGTGCTCGTCCCAACCCTTGTCGTGATTGGCGGCCATGGCGAAGGCGCCGTCGCCGACCTTTTCCCAGCCGGTATGTTCGAGCGTCAGCACGGTGCCGCCCTCTGCCTCGGTCAGGGTCCAGCTGCACAGGGTTTCAACGCCCTTGAGATGGTCATGGGTGAAAGAGTGGACCAGGCGGCGCGGCGGATCGAATTCGACCACCTTGCCCCAGCACATCTTTGTGCCTTCCTTGCCCAGCGTATTGGTCAGCAGGCTGTACTCGCCCTTGGCAACAAGGTCGCCGCCGCCGCGATGGAACCATTCGGCCAGCCGGTCCGCTTCGGTGAGGAATTTCCAGACATGGGCGGCGGGGGCTTTCAGGAAAACGGTCTTGGTGATCTTGAGGTCGGTCATGTGTCTTTCTCCACGGCAGATTTGAGGGCGGCCAGACGGTCGTCCCAGAAGCGATCAAACCAGGCGAGCCAGTCGGTTGCGGCCTTCAACGCCGCCGGATTGAGATGATTGATGCGCTCGCGCCCGGCCTGGCTGACATGGATCAGATCGGCTGATTTGAGTACGGCGAGATGCTTGGCCACGGCCGGACGTGTCATCTCGAAACGTGCGGCAATATCGCCGACGCGCAAATCCTTGTCGGCCAGCAGCATGATGATGGCACGGCGCGTCGGATCGGCGAGGGCACGGAAGACCGGCTGGGTGTGGTCGAGCGGCAGGGTCATGATGTGAAACCTTTCGGTTGCGTTTATACGAAACCTTTTGGTATTATGTCAAGCGGCGAAAATCGACCGCCAGACTGCGCCCCTATGACGCAGAGACGGGGCTTGATGTTTATCAAGCGACGCACTTGATAGGGCCGATCATCCTGGAGCGTCAAATGTCCGAAAATCCCGAAGCCCGCTTTGCCAGCGACGCCTATTTCCTCGGCCCCAAATCCGAGAATTCGGCCTGGGTGCGCGGTGAATTCCAGGCGATTCTCGATCACTGGTTTGACTGGCGCCGCTCGCTCTTTACCGACGATCCCGAGGCCATTTCGCCGCAACGCCGCCTGTCGACCGAATTTCTGCGCGAACGCGAACGGCTCGGCCAGGCGGTGCGGATCCTGCGCGAAAAACTGTGCGCCGAGGTGCCGACCTTCACGCCGCGCTATGTCGGTCACATGGTTTCGGAAGTCTCGCTGCCCGCCCTGCTCGGGCATTTCGCGACCCTGCTGCATAATCCCAACAATACCTCGCGCGATGTGGCGCGGGTTGGCGGGGTGATCGAGGACGAAGCCATCGCCATGCTGGCCGAAATGGTCGGCTATGACCCGGCCCTGGCCCAGGGGCATTTCACCGGTGGCGGTACGGTCGCCAATTTCGAAGCGGTCTGGCGCGCGCGCTACCGGATGGATCATTGCCTCTCGCTCGCCCTGCACGGTTATGAGACCCGCGGCGAGTATTTCAACGCGTTTGAGGCGGCTCATATCGGTTGGGACGCGTTTGAGGCGCAGCGCGGCAGTAGCGGCGCCATCGAGGCCGAGTTGCGGGCCTGCAGCGGTGTGCTGGGAAATCCGTTCGACTATGGCGAACGCCTGACGCGTGCCACCGGGCGGCCCTGGCGCGGTCCGGTGTTGATCACACCCGGAAACAAGCACTTTTCCTGGCGCAAGGCGGCGAATGTGTTCGGTCTCGGCGAAGAGGCGTTCTGGAATGCGCCGCTCGATGCGCAGGGACGGTTCGACCTGGACGGTCTCGATGCGCTGATCGATCAGGCGCGCGAGCAGGGCCGGCCGGTCCTGGCCATCGTCTCGGTCGCGGGCACGACCGAGGCCGGCGAGATCGATCCGGTCGACGGGGTTTGCGACCGCCTCGATGCGCTGCGCCGCCAGGGGATTGATATCTGGCATCATGTCGATGCCGCCTATGGCGGGTTTTTCTGCTCCATGCTGGGAGGTGCCGCCGAGCATTGTCTCGAACCCGGCCGGGTGCGGGCGCTGGGCGCGATTGCGCGCGCCGACTCGGTAACGCTCGATCCGCACAAGCTGGGCTATGTGCCCTATGCCTGCGGCGCCTTCCTGACCCGTGATGTCCGCGGCTATGTCGCCTCATCCTTCCAGGCGCCCTATATCGACCGCGCCGCGACCAATGATAAATGGGCCTGTACGCTCGAGGGTTCGCGCACCGCGTCCGGCGCCGCGGCGACCTGGCTGACCGGGCGCTCGATCGGCTTCGGACCGGAGCGTTTCGGCGACATGCTGCGTAGCACGATCGAGACGCGGATGGCGTTTCAATCCGCCATTGCCGCCGCCATCCCGATCGCCCGCTTCCTGCCGGCCGACAGCAATATTCTCTGCTTCTCGCTGGCGCGGCCTGGCGAAACCCTGTCGCAATCCAATCAGCGCACCGGCGAGGTCTTCACGCGCTTGCAGGGCGATCCGGCGTTCTCGGTGTCGCGCACTGTGCTGGCGGCGGAAAGTTATGATGCGTTGATGCAGGCGCATGTGGCGTCCTGGGACGGCGCGTATGACAGCGATCAGCTGGTCCTGCTGCGCTGTGTCTTCATGAACCCGTTCTGGAGCAATCCCGACGTCGAGCGGGCGCTGCTGCCCGCCTTCATCGAGACGCTGCAAACGCATCTGGGCTGAGCGGCATCACGTAACTCAGTAGAGGCATGTGCGACTGGCCCCTAAAGCCCGGCCCATGTCGCGATATGGAAAGTGGCGCCGGCGGCGATATAGGCCAGCACCATCAGATAGCCGAACATGAAGCCGGTCCAGGCCCAGGAATTGGTCTCGCGGCGGGCCGTTGCCAGGGTTGCGAAGCATTGCGGCGCGAACACATACCAGGCGAGAAAGGCGAGCGCGGTCGGCAGTGACCAGGCGCCCTGCAGCGCCGCGGCGAGACCTTCGACATTCTCTTCGCCGCCCTGGATGGCATAGACCGTGCCCAGCGCGCCGACGGCAACCTCCCGCGCGGCCATGCCGGGCACAAGGGCAATCGCGATCTCGAGATTGAAGCCGATCGGGGCGAGGAGCTTCTCCAGCACTGAGCCGATCATGCCGGCATAGCTGTCGCGCAAGGTCGTGGCCGAGCTGGGATAGCTGGCGAGGAACCACAGAATGATCGAAGTCGTCAGGATGATGGTGCCGGCGCGCTTGAGGAAAGCCGAGACATGGCCCCAGAGGCTGAACAGGAAATCGCGCGGATTGGGCAGTTTATAGGTCGGCAGTTCCATGATCAGGACCTGGTTGGAGCCCTTGGTCACGGTGCGCTTGAGGACAAAGGCCACGGTCACGGCGCTGACGACGCCGGTCAGATAGAGGCCGAACATGACAATGCCCTGCAGGTTGAACACGCCCACCGTATCGGGCGGGATGAAGGCGCCAATGATCAGCGTGTACACCGGCAGGCGGGCCGAGCAGGTCATCAATGGGGCGACCAGGATCGTCGTCAGCCGGTCGCGTTCATTGTCGATCGTGCGCGCCGACATCATGCCGGGAATGGCGCAGGCGAAGCTCGACAGTAGCGGAATGAAGGCGCGGCCATTGAGGCCAACGCGCAACATCAGCTCATCCATCAGCACGGCGGCGCGGGCCATATAGCCCGAGGCCTCCAGCGCCAGGATGAAGAGGAAAAGGATGACGATTTGCGGCAGGAAGACGACCACACTGCCGACCCCGGCGATAATGCCGTCAACGACGAGGTCGTGGACCCAGCCGGCCGGCAGCACATTCCCCGCCAGTTGGCCGAGCGCCGCGGCACCGGCTTCCAGCGCGTCCATGAAGGGGCCAGACCAGGAATAGACCGCCTGGAACATGAAGAAGAGCAGGGCCGAGAGGATGAACGGGCCGGCGACCGGGTGGAGGACGAAATGGTCGATCTGACGCGTCAGCCGATTCATGGCCGGTTCGAACAGGATCGCCTTGTTGGCAATCGCGCGGGCCTCGCCCTGCAGGGCGCTGAGATCGGCATCCCGGGTGTTGACGGTGTTTTCCGTTGCGGAACCGGGTGCCTGCCAATGGGCGGTTTCGGCGTCGATGCAAGCCAGCAGATCGGCGCGGCCTGTGGCGCGTGTGGCGCGCGCGGTGACAACGGGCACGCCGAGCTCGGTCTGCAGCCGCGCGACATCAATCTTCAGCCCGTCACGCTCGGCCAGGTCGATCATGTTGAGTACAACGATCATCGGCCGGCCGATGGCGCGCATCTGCAATACGGTGTGCAGATGGGTGCGCAAATGCGCCGCATCAATCAACACCAGCATGCCGTCGGGCGGCGCTTCGCCATCGCGGCCATTGCACAGCAAGTCGATGGCGATGCGCTCATCGGTCGAGCGCGCCTTGAGCCCGTAAATGCCAGGCAAATCGATCAGGTCGATCTCGATCCCGCCGGGTGTTTGCAGCCAGCCGGACCGGGTTTCCACTGTGACGCCGGAATAATTGGCCACCTTGGCACGGCCGCCGGTCAGTCCGTTGAACAGGGTGGATTTGCCGGAATTGGGGGCGCCGACCAGTGCGAGGCGCAAACGGCTCATGCCGGGGCATCCACTTGGATGGCGCGCGCTTCATCGCTGCGCAGGGCAATCAGGGTGCGATTGAGGCGAAAGCAGAGGGGATTGGCGCCGAGCGGCCCACGATGCATCAATTCCACCTCGTCGGATTCGGCAAATCCGATCTCGCGCAATTTGATCACCAGATCCTCGCAGCCGGACGCGAATCCGGTGACGCGGCAAATCCGGCCCTTTGGCAGTTGGTCGAGCGTCACGTCTGGCCCTGTCGCGGTTGGTTGCGTTTGCAAGTCGTTATCATCTGACAAATTCACCCATACGCCCGATGCCTGATGCTGTCACCCTGCGGCGGGCGCGACACAACGACCGAACGCAGTTTGGCCGCCGCGTCCGGCTTCAGCCGGAAAACAGAAGCTTCCCCGCGCCCACGAGATTCAGGATGACCCCGAGATTGATCAGCAGGCCCAGCGTCGTCAATGCCGCCCCGAGCCCGGCGGCAAGCATGAGCAACAGTGCCCGGCCCGGTATCATCAACAGGGTGGCCGCGCGCTGGGCCGAGTTCCAGCGTGGCCGCGTGAAGCGCTCGAACAGATCGCCGAAACCGTTTCGCCACAGCACGGCCGTCAACAGAATCCAGACCGCGACGCCGATCACCGGGGCGACCTTCAGAAGGCCTGCCAGGCCGGGCACTTCAAGCAATTGTTCAATATCCACAATCTGGCCCTTTGCCTTGCCGTAACTTGATAGCCTTCCCGGGGACATCACGCTACACCGCAAGGAGATGTTGTTCATGAGACGGAATCCCGGTGCTGCCACGTTGAGGCACCAGGTAGAAGTCAGCGCGGCGGGTTCTCGCGCACAGGCCAAGGGGCAGGCATGTTGGAAAATAGACGATGGGTTATGGCCCTGGTGGCTGTCGCTGTGCTTGCCCTGGCGGGCTGGTGGTTCCTGGGTCGCAGTGAGGGCAGTGCCGGCGCGGTCCAGATCGAGACCACAGCGACCACCACCGGCGAGGTGCGGCGCATTGTGGCCGCGTCCGGTGCGGTACGGGCGCTGGTCACCGTCGAGGTCGGCTCGCAGCTGTCGGGCCAACTCGCCGAAGTCCTGGTCGATTTCAACGATACGGTCGAGGAAGGCCAGGTCATCGCCCGCCTTGATCCGCAGACTTATGAGACCCGGGTCCGCGAAGCGGAGGCCTCACGCGCGACGGCGCTGGCCAGCCTGGCGCTGCAGCGCGCCACGCTGACCCGGGTGCGCGCCAATACCCGCACCGCACAACTCAATTTCGACCGCACCGAAACCCTGAGTGAGCGTGGCAATGCGTCCGCCGCCGCACTCGACAATGCCCGCGCGACGCTCGATGCAGCGCTGGCTGATGTCACCGTCGCCCAGGCCCAGATTTCCAATGCCCAGGCGGTTCTGGCGCAGCGCGACGCGACGCTGGAAGGCGCGCGCATCGATCTGGAGCGCACGACGATCCGCTCGCCGATCAACGGGATTGTTGTCGACCGGGCGGTCGATGAAGGCCAGACGGTTGCCGCCAGCCTGTCGGCGCCGGTCCTGTTCACCATCGCCCAGGATCTGGGCCAGGTGCAGATCGACGCCCAGGTCGACGAGGCTGATATCGGCCAGATCGCCGAAGGTCAGCCGGTTAGTTTCACTGTCGATGCCTATCCCGACATGCAATTGACCGGTCTGGTCGATCAGATTCGGCTCTCGCCGACCGCGTTGAATAATGTCGTCACCTATACCGTCGTGATCACGGCGGCCAATCCCGGCCAGCGCCTTCTGCCGGGTATGACCGCCAATATGGATATCGTCACCGGCGAGCGTGACGGCGTATTGCGCGTTTCCAATGCAGCCCTGCGCTTCCGGCCGTCACCGGCGCTGGAAGGCCTGACACGTCCTGTCGAAGCCGCGTCCGAGGGCGGTCAGCGCCGCGGCGGCGAGGGTGGTCCGCGCCGGGGCGGTGAGGGCGGCGGCCGGCGCAATCCCGTCGATCGTCTGACCGAACAACTTGATCTGACACCGGAGCAGGCCGCGAGCGCCGGCGCGGTCTTTCGTAGCGCATTCGGGCGGGTCCAGGCCGCGGCCCAGGAGGGCGGCGGTTTCGATCGTGCTGCGCTGCAGGCGGAGATTGATCGTGGCCTGCAATCAGTGCTGACGCCCGAGCAGATGCAGCGCTACCGGGCGCTGGCGCGCGAGGCAGCGAATACCCGTTCCGCCACCGTCTGGGTGCAGGAAGCCGATGGCATGCTGGCCGAGCGGCGCGTGCGCCTGGGTATATCCGACAATCAACATACCGAAGTCGTGGCCGGCGATCTCGCCGAGGGCGATCTGGCGGTCACCCGTGCCCGTGAGGTGCGTGAATGACAGCGCTGATCGAATGCCGTGATCTGGTGAAGACATATTCCATGGGCGACATGACGATTCGTGCACTCGATGGCGTCTCATTGACCATCGAAGCGGGTGAATATGTCGCCATCATGGGCAGTTCCGGTTCGGGCAAATCCACCTTCATGAATCTGCTCGGCGCTCTCGACCGGCCGAGTTCCGGCCTGCTGCGCGTTGCCGGCGAGGACCTCGGTACGCTGGGGCCGGAGGCCGTGGCGCGGTTCCGCAATCGCACCATCGGATTCGTGTTCCAGCAATTCAATCTCCTGCCACGCACCTCGGCTGTCGAGAATGTCGCCCTGCCGCTGGTCTATGGCGGCGTGCCGCATGCCGAACGGCGTCAGCGCGCCCTGGCGCGGCTGGAGCAACTCGGGCTGGGTGAGCGAACCGATCATCATCCGGCGCAATTATCCGGTGGCCAGCAGCAGCGCGTCGCGATCGCCCGTGCGCTCGTCAATGACCCGGATATCCTGCTCGCCGACGAACCAACCGGTGCCCTCGACAGCAAGACCTCGGAAGACATCATGGCGATTTTCGATCAGCTCAACCGCGAAGGCATAACCGTCATCCTCGTGACGCATGAGCCGGAAGTCGCGGCGCATGCCCGCCGGCAGATCGTCTTCCGCGATGGTCGGGTGGTGGAGGATCGCACATGAATTTGCTCGCTTCGATACGGGTCGCGTTGACGGCGTTGCGGATCAATGCCCTGCGCAGCTCGCTGGCCATGCTCGGCGTGATCATCGGTGTCGCCTCGGTGATTGTTCTGGTCTCGATCAGCGAGGGCACGAAACAGGCGGTTGAGGCCCAGATTGCCAGCTTTGGCGCCAATCTTCTGATTGTTCGCCCGGGGACCTCCATGTTCGGCGGCCGCCGCGGCGCCGGCGGTAGCGGCACACCGGTGACCGATGCCGACGCAGAGGCGATCCGCGACCAGGTCGCCGGTATTGGCGGCGTGTCGGGCGAGGTCGGCGCGATCGGGCTGAGCGTCGTGTTCGGCGGCGTCAATTGGTCGACGCGGATATCCGGCGTCAATCCGGCCTATTTCGAGGTCCGCGAATGGGTGATCGAGGAAGGTCGTGCCTTCTCGGTGGAGGAGGAACAATCGGCCCGCCGGCTGGCCGTGGTCGGTCAGACCCTGGTCGATGAATTATTCGACGGGGCCAGTCCGGTTGGCCAGTCGGTGCGCATTGGCGGTCAGCAATTCTCGATCATCGGCACGGTCGCCGCCAAGGGGCAGACCTCCTATGGCTCGGACCAGGACGATATCATGTTCCTGCCGCTATCCACGGTGCGCCAGCGCTTTGGCGCCGGTACTTCGCCAACCGTGCGCGATCCGGTGCAGACGATTTATGTCGAGGTCGGTGCCGGTGAAACCACCGGCCGTGTCATCGCTGACATTGAGGATTTGATGCGGGTCAGGCGCGGCATCCAGCCCGGCGCCGACGATGATTTCAATGTCGCGAGCCTGGCTGAATTCATCCGCGCCCGCAATGAGACCGAAAGCCAGCTTGGTCTGTTGCTCGCGGTCGGTGCCGGGATTGTGCTTCTGGTCGGCGGGATCGGGATCATGAATATCATGCTCGTCTCGGTGACCGAGCGCACGCGCGAGATCGGCCTGCGCCTGGCGGTTGGCGCGCGCGCCAGCGATATCCGCAATCAATTCCTGATCGAGAGCATTGTCCTGTGCGTCACTGGCGGCATGGTCGGGCTTGTGGTCGGTATTGGCGGCACGATCGCCTATGCCAATGTCGGGGAGCTCGAAATCTCGGTCAATCCGGGCATTGTCGCCATTGCTATCGGCGCCTCGGCCCTTGTCGGCGTGTTTTTCGGTCTCTACCCGGCCCATCGTGCAGCCCGGCTCAATCCGATCGAGGCGCTGCGTTTCGAGTAGCGGTCAGGTCGAGTAGCGGTCAGGCGGTTTCGCTGTCTTCGGCGGGCGCACGGATCGGGATCGAGAAGCAGAATTTTGCGCCTTCGCCTTCGGTCGATTCAACCCAGATCCGGCCGTCATGCCGCTCGACGGCCTGACGTGCGATGGCGAGGCCGATACCGGTTCCGCTATACGCTTCGCGCGAGTGGAGACGCTGGAATGGCGCGAAAATCTTGTCGAAGAATTTCGGGTCGATGCCGATCCCATTATCGGAGACCGAAATCGTCCACGCCTCCGCATCACGATGCGCCCTGATCGCGATCTGCGGCGGGTCGGCGCCGCGATATTTGAGTGCATTGCTGACCAGATTTTGCAGCACTTGCCGCATCAGGAACGGATCGGCACACACCGTTGGAAGCTGATCGATTTCAAGACGCGCATCGCTTTCGGAAATCGAGGTGCCGAGCTGGTCTGCGACTTCAGCCACGAGGGCCCGCAGATCGACTGATTGCAGCTGGAGCAATTGGCTCGACATGCGTGAATAGGCGAGCAGATCGTCGATCAGGCGCTGCATCCGCTGGGCGGCATCAACGAGATAGTCGAGGCTGCGAGTGCCGTCCTCATCGAGCTGGGATGTGTAACGTCGCCGGATCAGCCCGGCGAAGGCCGCCACCTTGCGCAATGGCTCTTGCAGGTCATGGCTGGCGACGGTGGCAAAGCGGTCGAGCTCGGCATTCGTGCGCTCAAGCTGGGCATAGGCGGCGCGCAGCTGCGTGACGTCATTGATGACCGCATAGCTTTGCAGCGGCGCGCCATCAGCATCGCGCTCGAGGAAGGATGAGAGCAGCACATCGAGCTTGGTCCCGTCCTTGCGCACGAAGCGATAGGGAATGTCGGTATTGTGGCCGGCACGGAAGAGTTCCGGCAGCGATTTCTCGATGGCACGCTGGCGGGATTCCGGGTCGAGAAAATCGGTTGATTTGCGGCCAATGACCTCGTCCCGGCTATAGCCGAGGTAGGAGAGCCAGTAATCGCTGACTCCGCGGATCACACCATCGGTGTCGATATTGTGCATCATCGCCGGTGTCGCCCGATAGATCGCCTCATAGCGCTGGCGCTCGTCGAGCAGGGTGTTGTGGAGCCGCTTCTGGGCATCGATATTCCACACCACGCCACTGATATTGCGAACACGCCCGTTCGCATCCGTGTCAACAACCCGGCCGGTAACCCGATACCAGATCCAGTCGCCCTCGCGATTCGGCATCCGGTAATCAATCTCCCCGATGGGTTTGGTGCCGCGGAACATGGCTGCTGTCAGCTCGGTGACACTCTGCAGATCTTCAGGATGGATCCGGTCGAGCCAGGCCTGGGTCGAGATGCGCGCCTCGGCGCCGGTATCGAATAATTCCTCTGCGACAGTGCCGCGCAGCCAGAGCTCTGCGCGATCCACATCGATGCGAAAAATTCCAAGCGATGTGGCCTGGATGGCGTCGGTCAATTGCTGCTCGCGCTCGATCAGAACTTCCCGGGCCCGCAACCGCTCCGTGATATCCGACATGAAGCCGAAGGCGACCGTCGGGCGACCCTGGGCATCGCGCTCGGTGATGCGGCCGCGATTGTGAATGCTGATCCAGCCATCCTTTTCAGACCGGATCCGGGCCGTGAAGTCGACCTCCTGGATCTGGTCGGCAACCATCGCAAGCAAGGCCTGGTTGGCGGCCGCCTGACCAGTTGAATCAAACCGCTCTATAATGTCATCAACGGAGACGCGGGCATCGGTCGACGGCAGGCCGAGCATCTCGCTGATAACCCCTGAAATATCGATCAAACGGGTTTGGAGATTGACCCGCCATGCCCCTTCATTTGTCGCCTTGAGGGCTTCGCGGAACTGGAGGTCACGATCGGCCAGCTCCGCCTCCAGGCGTTTTTCCTCGGAGATATTGGTATGTGTTCCCGCAGCGCGCAGGGGTTGGCCGCTCTCGTCCCATTCGATGACGCGGCCGCGGCTGCGGACCCAAAGGGTTTCGCCGTTCTGATCCAGGATCCGGTAGTCGGAAACTCTGACTTCGCCGGCTTGCTCGCCCGGTAACCGCGCGCGGGCCGCTCCTGCAAGCCGCTCGGTGATGATCGCGCGATCCTCACCGGGGAAGTGGCTCAACCAGGTCTCGAGCGGGACTTCTTCGTTGCGCTCGCCGGCGAAAATCAGATCAGCGAGGAAGCCGGAAGCGCGGATCGTGCCGCGCGCGAGATCAACGCTCCAGGCACCACCTTTCACCGAATCCAGCGCCTCGCGAACCAGTTGTTCGCTCTGGGCAAGGCGATCAGCCAGCTGCTTTTGTTCCGAAATATCGATAATCACGCCGGCGACAACCGGCTGGCCTTCGCCCCGGATGTTCAGTTTTCCGATTGAGCGCACCCAGGTCCACTCGCCCGACCTTGCGTCGCGTAGCCGGAAATCGAGATCAACGCTGTCATTCCGCCGGTCAAGCAATTGGCCGAGCGCCGCGGCCGCGTGTTCGCGCTCTTCGGGGTGGATTTGGGCGATCCACAGCTCGGGCTCGATCCGTTCGGGTTCCTTGGGAACACCCAGCATCTCGCGGATCGGGCCGATGACCAGGACGCCCTCGACGGCAGGATCAATTTCCCAAATGCCGCACGACCCCGCCGCGATCGCGTTCTCCAGCTGCTGCTCGCGTTCGGCAAGTTGGATTTCCAGTTCACGCCGGTCGGTGACGTCGGCAATGGTGCCGGAAATTCGCAGAGCCTGGCCATCGCGTCTGAACTCGCTGACCCGGCCGCGGGTCTGCAACCAGCGCCAGGCGCCATCGGTGCGGTGGGCCCGGTAGACGATGTCCAGCTGTGAAGCCGGCCGCTTGATGAGCAGCGCAAGGGCGCCGTCAAATTCGGCCCGGTCGTCTTCGTGCAGGGCATCGGTCCATCGCGCCAGGCTGATGGTCGCATCGGCCGATTTGATCCCGAGAAACTCATTGATGAAGCCGCGGGTCGACCCCAGTCCCGAAGCGAGGTTGAGCGAAAATGTGCCTTCATTGGCTGAGGACAGGGCGACGCGCAGCTGGATATCGCTGGCCTCGAGCTTGGCTTGCAGTGAGAGTTCGGCGGTCACATCGCGGATAATGCAGACAACACCGTCCCATTTACCGACTGAGGAAATCACCGCGCTGGCGACGGTCTCGCCGTCGAAGACACGGCCGGACTTTGCCCGATAGCGTGCGGTATAGGTTCGGCTGACTTCGACCGCATCACGATTGAAATGCGTCTCGCCGAGCTGGGCGAAGTCTCGCGGGTCAGCATACAGGGCTTGTGCCGATGCACCGATGAGCTCGGCTTCAGCATACCCGAACAAACGTTCGGCTGCAGGGTTGAGGGCCGTCAGTTCGCGCGCCTCATCTGTCACGACGACCGCTGCCGGTGAACTTCGGTAGAGGGTCCGGAGCATGTCCTTCGGGTCAGTCATATATCCCGCTTCTGTTTCGGTGCGGCACCAAAGGTGGCTCCGTGCGGAACAGAGCTTGCCCCAGTCCGCGGCCAGCGCCAAGTTTGACGGCATCAGCCGTGTCACCGCCAGCCTGGTCGGCGCCATCGCGGCCGGATCAGACCCTGCGAAGCGTGGCTTCGCGTGAGACATGACTGGACGCGCCACGCCAGCTCATCCGCCTGGCTTGCGTTGATCGGTGCGATCGGCGACCCGGCGCATCCGCGAACACCGCAGTGTTTGATGATGCCCGCGCTGGTCTTACGCGATATCGGCGATATGCTTTGGCACCCCAATTCCGTGTGTGAGGAGTTTCATAGTGCTGCATAGCGGAGAGAAGCCGGCGAGTGCGCCACCGATCCTGCAGGTAGAAAACCTGGATGTTCGGTTCGAGACGCCCGATGGCCCAGTCAATGCGGTGCGGGGGATCTCGCTGGAGATCGCCGCGGGCGAATGCCTGGCGGTGGTTGGCGAGTCCGGCTCCGGCAAAAGTCAGACCTTCCTGGCCGCAATGGGCTTGCTGGCATCGAATGGCAGCGCGACCGGCTCGATCCGGTACCGCGGACAGGAAATCCTCGGCCTGGCACCGCACAAGCTCAATCGCGTGCGCGGACGCAAGATGACGATGATTTTCCAGGACCCGCTGACATCGTTGACGCCGCACATGCGGATCGGCGACCAGATGCAGGAAGTGCTCGGCATTCATCTCAAAATGCACGGCAAAAAAGCCGAGAAACGGGCGCTTGAATGGCTCGACCGGGTCCGCATTCCCGAAGCGCATCGGCGTTTGAGCCAGTATCCACACGAATTGTCCGGCGGCATGCGCCAGCGCGTCATGATCGCAATGTCGATGCTGTGCGAGCCCGATCTTCTGATCTGCGACGAACCGACGACGGCACTCGACGTGACTGTCCAGGCCGAAGTGCTCGATATCATGGACGAGCTGAAACGCGATACCGGTGCGGCCCTGGCCTTCGTCACCCACGATATGGGCGTGGTCGCGCGAATGGCCGACCGTGTCGAGGTGATGCGCTATGGGGAATATGTCGAGGGCGGTGTTTGCGAGGATATTTTCGCCAAGCCCAAGCATGAATACACACGCATGCTGCTGGATGCGATGCCGCGCATCGATGCGCCGGATCGGCCAGGGCATGTCCAGCTCAAGCCCGTGGTTGACCAGGAAGGTGCCGCGCCGCTGATGAGCGTCGACGACATCAAGGTCCAATTCCCGATTCGTGTCAGTGGCGGGTTGCGTCCGACTTACAAGGTCCTGCGCGCCGTTGACGGCGTCAGCTTCGATCTGAAAGCCGGCGAGACGCTGGGCGTCGTCGGCGAATCCGGTTGTGGCAAATCGACCCTGGCGCGCGCTGTCCTGCGCCTTGTGCCGGCTCAGGAAGGCGCAGTCACCTGGATTGGCCGCGACCTGCTGGGGATGAATCGCAAGGATATGCGCAATTCGCGCGAGGATTTGCAGATCGTGTTCCAGGATCCGATGGCTTCGCTCGATCCGCGCATGACGATCGGTGCCTCGATCGCCGAACCGATGCAGACCTTCCGCAAGGGAATGAATCGCGAGCAGCGCCAGGATGCGGTGCGCGAAATCATGGACCGGGTCGGTCTCGACCGGAATATGATCAATCGCTATCCGCATGAATTGTCCGGCGGCCAAAATCAGCGCGTCGGTATTGCCCGCGCCATGATTCTCAATCCGAAACTGGTGATTTGCGACGAGGCCGTCTCGGCGCTCGACGTCTCGATCCAGGCCCAGATCGTCGAATTGCTGATCAAGCTGCAACAGGATCTCGATCTGTCGATGATCTTCATCTCGCACGACCTATCCGTCGTGCGCGAGATTTCCCACCGGGTGATGGTGCTCTATCTCGGCCGTATCGTCGAAATGGCTGACCGCAACCAGATCTATGAAGATGCCCGCCATCCCTACACCCAGGCGCTGATTTCCGCCGTGCCGGTGCCCGATCCCCTGATCGAGAAAACCCGCAAGCGGCTCAAGCTCGACGGCGAGCTTCCCTCGCCGATGGATACGCGGGCGCAATTGCGCTTCATGCAGTCGAAATTGATTGATGATCCGGACGCCGAGCAATACCAGCCGCAATTGATCGAGGTCGAGCCGGGCCACTGGGTCGCCGAACATGATCCGGTCGGGCAGATCGAGGCCTGATCGGGCCTGGCCTTACGTCCATTTTAATCGACCGGGACGCGCCGCACGCTATGGTGTTCCCGTACTCAAAGCTGAATCGGTGAACACCATGTCGCTCAACGCCATTCTCAGGCTCGTTTTCCTGCCGCTGCTCGCCGGGCTGTTGCTCGCGGGCTGCCAGCCGGGCGAACCGGCCGCAGAAACCGTTTGGCCACATGATGCCAGCGATCTCGCCGCCGATCCGGCGGTGCGCTATGGCCGGCTGGACAATGGTCTGCGCTACGCCATCATGGCCAATGAGACCCCGCCCAATGTTGCCTCGGTGCGCATGGTCTTCAATATGGGCTCGCTTGGCGAAGCTGATGATCAGCGCGGAGTCGCCCATTTCATCGAACACATGGCCTTCAACGGCTCCACGCATGTTCCCGAAGGCGAGATGATCCCGCTGCTCGAGCGTCATGGCCTGCAATTCGGACCCGACACCAATGCCTTCACCGGCTTTGACACGGTGGGTTATCAGCTTGATCTGCCGGAAGCCGACGCGGAATCGATCGACACGGCGCTCTTCATCATGCGCGAAACCGCCAGCGAGCTGGTGTTTGATCCCGAAGCCATTGATCGCGAACGCGGTGTGGTTCTGTCCGAGGAGCGTTTCCGCAATACGGCGATCCGGCGCTGGAGCACGGCATTGCAGTATTTCCAATTGCCCGGAACCTTGATTCCGGAACGCGATCCGATCGGAACGGTCGAGATTCTGGAGACGGCGCAACGCGACCGGTTCGTCGATTATTACGAGAATTTCTACGTGCCGCAGCGCGGCATGGTCGTGGTTGTCGGTTCGATCGACCCCGATGCGATCGAGGCGAAAATACAAGACGTGTTTGGTGACTGGCAGGCCGGTGAGGATGTTCGTCCCGACCCGGATCTGGGAACAGTGCTTGAGGCGCGGCCCTTCTCGGTTGGCTATTTCAATGACCCGGAAGTGTTCACGATCTTCACCGTCAATGCGATCCGGCCCTATCAGCCCGAAACCGACAGCGCGGAAAGCCGTTTTGACGACAATCTGGCCAGCTTTGGCGACGCCATCCTGTCCCGCCGTCTGCGGACCATCGTCAATTCCGGCGTTTCGCCGCTCCTGCAGGCCGGTGCCAGTCACTCGTCGAGCTATGAACTCGCCGATGAGGCCAGCGTGCTCGCGGTTGCGACGCCGGAACGCTGGGCCGAGGCGGTGGCGGTGATCGAGCAGGAGCTCCGCCGCGCCACTCAATACGGTTTCACGCAGGCCGAGCTCGACGAGCAATTGGCGAATTTCCGCACGGGTCTGCAGAATTCGGCTGACCAGGCGGGCACGCGCGATAGCGGGCAATTATCCGACGCGATCTGGTCCAGCTGGCGCGGCGATCAAGTCTTCACGACGCCGGCGTCAGGCCTGGCCCGTTTCGATGCCCGCGCCGATCGCATCACGCTTGAGGCGGTCAATTCCGCCTGGAGTGCGCAGTGGACCGGTGTGGCACCGCTGCTCTTCCTGGCGACCTCGGAAACGATTGCCGATCCGGGAGCGACCATTGGCGGTGTCTGGGAAGCCAGCGCTGCCGAGCCCGTCGATCCGCCCGAAGACAGCGGCGCGCAAAGCTTTGCCTATACCGATTTCGGCCCCGCCGGGACGGTGGCCGAGCGGAGTGTGATCGAGGATCTCGGCCTGGTTCGTCTCCAGTTCGAGAATGGCGTCGCAGTAACCTTGAAACAGACCGATTTCGAAGATCAGATCGTTCGCGTCCGTGTCCAGTTCGGCCGCGGCGAGCTGGAACCGCGGGCCGTCCCGGTCGTCGATATCGTGGCGAGTTCGGTTTTCCCGGCGTCCGGTCTGGGTGCCCATAGCGCCGATGATTTGTCGCGTGTGCTGGCCGGACGGTCGGTCGGGATCAGTTTCGGCGTCGGCGATGACAGTTTCAACTTTACCGCCAACACCACGCCGGCCGATTTCGAGGTTCAGATGGACGTGTTTGCGGCCTTCATGACCGATCCGGGCTGGCGCGAGGAGGGCTTGGCCCAATATCGCGGCCAGGCTCCGGAAATCCGGCGCAATCTCTATTCCTCGCCAACGGGTGTCTTGCAGGCCGATGTCGCCCGCATGCTGCGCGGCGGCGATCAACGCTATGGTTATCCGGATCCGGAAGAAGTCGCTGGTGTCGACCTTGCAGCGATCCAGGCCTTTCTCAACCCGGCGCTGGAAAACGCGCCGATCGAGATCACCATTGTCGGCGATATCTCCGAGGACGCGGTGATCGCTGCGGTCGGTGCCACATTCGGTGCCCTGCCTGACCGTGCCGCAAGCTGGCCGGATTATGCCGAGGCGCGCGATATCCGCTTCCCTGAAGCGACGGTCGAGCCGATCACCCTGCGCCATAACGGCCCGGATTATCAGGCGATGGCGAATGTCTACTGGCCAACCTTCGACGATAGCGAGCCGCGCCGCAGCCGCGCACTGGCCCTGCTGCGAGCCGTGTTCGACCTCAAGCTGACCGAGCGTTTGCGCGAAGCCGAGGGCTTTACCTATTCCGCTTTCAACAGCTCGACGACCTCCGATGTCTATCCTGACTACGGATATCTCTGGGTCGGGGTCGATGTCCGGCTCGAGAATGTCGCCGCGACCTATGCCGCGATCGACGAGCTGGCCGCCGCTCTGGCCGCCGGCGAAATCACCGAGGATGAAGTCCTGCGCGCCCGCCGGCCCCTGCTGGAGCAGATCGAGGATGCGTTCGAGAATAATGGTGCCTGGCTGAACTGGCTGTCGCAATCCTGGTCCAAGCCGGAGCGGCTCGACCGGATACGCGGTCTGGCAGTCGACTATAATGATATTACCCGTGATGAGCTGGTCGAAATGGCGGCGGATTACCTGCAGCCGGAGACGAGCTGGCGGGTGACGATATTGCCGCGCGAGACCGAATAGACCGGCCGCGCCGGCAGCAAAAGACCGGGTCCGACGGCCCGAAATGGAGAAACGAAGATGAAATTTGCCCTGTTGACCACAGCCGCGCTCGCCCTGGCGCTCTCGGCCTGTTCGAGTGGAGATGTTCCTGTGAATGAAACGACACAGCCCGAGGCGGCCGCGATGACACAAGACGCGTCGCCGGCGGCAGCCGAGCCCGCAACCCTGACCGCAGAGGCCTCGATTGTGGCTCAGGCCCGTGCCTGTGCGGGGGCGGCTGATACCGCCATGCTTACTGTTGCAGCTCCCGAGGGTGGCAATCAGGACGCCGCGACGAATGCAGCCGCGGCCATCGCCTATCTCGACGCTGTTCGCGCCGAGTCTTGCGTGTTCGAATTGCCGTCCGGCCTGCTCTTCCGTATCCGCCAGTCTGCCGATGCCGGCATCTCGCCGATCTCGGGCGATCTGGTCACGGTGCATTATCGCGGCATGTTCGCCTATGGCGGCGAGTTCGATTCATCTTTCGCACGCGGCGAGCCGGCGACCTTCCCCTCCAACCGGCTGATCGCCGGCTGGGTTGAAGCCCTGCCGCTGATGCGTGTCGGCGAAGCCTGGGATCTCTTCATCGCGCCGGAGCTGGCCTATGGCTCACGCGGCACGCCCGGTGGCCCGATCGGCCCCGATGAAGCGCTCGTTTTCCAGCTTGAACTGATTGATGTGCCGGGCGGCAATTAGGTCCGGTCAAACGCTTCGAAAAGCCATGCTTGATGATGCCGGAGCCGTATCGGTGAGTTTGCGCTCCCGGTACGGCGCTAGCGTGCCAGCCGCAGATTGGCGAGGTCACCGGCAATCATCTCGAACGCATCACGCAGCGCCGAGGATGACGGCGAGTCGAAATACAGGTTCTCACTGGAGGCGCAGGCCTGCATGAGGTCCCGGGTCGAGCTCGAACTGACCTGGAAGGTGATCGTATAAACCCGGATGCCCTGGGCCTTCGCATAGGCGCAGGCGGCAGCGGTGCGCTCATCGAGTCCATTGCTCAGATTATTGCTGCTGGCATTGCGCACTGAGAACCGACCGTCCGCGATATAGCCATAGGCCTCATAGCGCGACATGAAGGCGTTGTTCTGGCCCGACAGCACGTTTTGGCCATCGGTCAGGATCACCATTGCCTTGAGCACGTCGCGGTCGTCATAGGATACGCCTTCGGTGAATGGCATTTGCGGCGACAATACGCGGACGCCCCAGCTGACACCATTGGCGATATTGGTATTGCCGCTGGCTTCCATGTCGGAGATCGCATTGTCGACGCGGGAGCGCGAATTGGTCAGCGGCGTGATCGGTGTCACCGTGCAGGCGGCATTGGGGCCGCCTCCGCTCGGCCTGGCGTCGGGATATTTTGCCAGATTCTGCAGGCGGGCAAAGACTCCCCCGGTCAGGCCGTCATCCAGATAACTGTTGTAGTAGCCAGAGATGTCCGGTTCGTCAGGGGAGAAATACGGCACAAAAAGTGTTTCGGGTCGACGGGCATTGGGAGGCGTGTCGTCGATATCCATTGGCAGGGACCGTGCTTCGACGCAGCCGCCCCAATTGGTATATTGCAACCCGTCAAACAGATCCCAATGATTGGGGTGGATGGTTACGCTTGTACACAGCGTGCTGCCGCCCCGGTCGTCATCGTCATCATCATCATCATCATCACCGCCACGCCCACGCCCACGCCCACGCCCACGGCCACGGCCGCTCGAAGGGGTGCTCTCGATCAAAGTGCAGGTCTCGCCGACGAAGTCCCCGCCGGCCCATTGGGCGTGAATTGGCGAGAGCGCATCGGGGTCCAGCCACCAATCGCGCGTAAAACCGGTGCCGACATTGACCGTCGCCGCGAAGGGCACCAGGCCGATCATGACGTCATTGGGATCGTCGCCGCCCTCATACAGGATTTCCGACAGGAGATGCGCCGCATCGCGCAAGCCGGAGATCTTCGAGCCGCGCATCGAGCCGGTATTATCGAGCACCATGGCCAGCTCGATGCGCTGGCGGGCGCGCTGGGCAACGCTTTCCCAATGCACGTCAATTGTCTGGATGCCGGCGAGGCCGAGCATGGTGGTACGAACCTCGGCAGTGCCGCGCACAGTGACGCTGTCGGTCTCGGGGTCGAGGGTGACCGTGACGCTGGTGATACTGCCCAGCTCGCGCTCGGGATAATTGGCATTGATGAATCCGGTGGCGATCGCCAGCGCATCCTCATCGCTGATTGTGGAATTCGTGCCGACGGCGAGCGCCGCCGCATCGAGGGCCTGGGCCAGTCGGCTGCGGGCATTCATCGCTGTGCTGAGATCGACCGAACCGCCTGCCAGCAGGGTGACCGGCATCAGTGCGAGGGCGAAAATCACCGCGACATTACCGCGTCGGTTCGACGCGAAATCGGCGGCCATTCTACAAAGTCGAGCGAGACACATGTGCGGTTACCATCATCTATTCGCTAAAACTCTAGCGGTTCGGAGTTAAAACGCCGTTAGATATGGTGGTTAATAATGTCTGACCTATCGCGACAGGCGCAAATTGGTCAGATCGCCCGCAATCATCTCGAATGCATCGCGCAAAGCGTCCGAGGAAGGCGAGTCGAAATACAGCCCTGGATGGGTCGCACAGGCCTGCATCATGTTGCGGGTCGAACTGGAATTGACCTGGAAGGTGATTGTGTAAACCCGGATTCCGAGGGTTTTGGCGTATTCGCACGCTGCCGCGGTGCGGGCATTGAGAGCGTTGCGGATCGTCGAGTCATTGGACGAAACAATGCCGAGCCGGCCATCGCGCATATAGCCATAGCCGGAATAGTCCGAATAATTGCTGTTGCTGCGGCCATTGAGATAATTCTCGCCATCGGTCAGCACGACCATCGCCTTGATGGTGTCGTCCTCGCCCCAGGCCACGCCTTCAGTGAAGGGTTCGCCGGGCGACAGGACGCGCACACCCCAGCTGACGCCGATCGGAATATTTGTGGTGCCGCTGGCGATCATCGCCGAGATGCCGCTATTGACCGTGGTCTGATTGCCGGTCAGGGGGGTGATCGGCCGCGCCGTACAGCCCCGGCCAGGCCCGTCGCCAGACGACACAGAACTACCCGTATATTTGGGTGAATTGCGCATCCTGGCGGTCTGGTCATAGCCCGACATCTGATCGCTCATATAGCTGTTGGGATAGGAGCCATAGCTGGACTCATCCGGCGCGAAATAGGGCAGGAAAAGCGTGCCCGGGGAGGCGGCGTTCGGCGGCGTGTCCTCGATATCGTGCGGGATGGCCCGCGCCTCGACGCAGCCGCTCCAGTCGCGATTGGTGATGGTGTCGAACACATCCCAGCGATTGGCAGCCGGGATGAAATTTTCCGAGTGCAGCGGCGAGAGCGCATTCGGGTCGAGCCACCAGGCGCGCTCATGCTGGGTGCCGACATTCACCGTCGCGGCGAAGGGTATTAGGCCGATCTTGAGCCGGCCCGGATCGGCGCCTTCGAACAGGATATTGGTCAGCAAATGGGCCGCATCGCGCAAGCTGGAGATCTTGGATCCGCCCATCGAGCCGGTATTGTCGAGCACCATGGCCAGTTCCAGCCGGCGGCGGGCGCGCTGAACCTCGCTTTCCCAGTGCACGGTGATCGCATCAATCCCGATCAGGGAAAGGACATGGGTTGTGACGCGCGCTTCGGCGCCGACCGTGACACTGTCATTTACGGTATCGAGCGCAACGGTCATCCCGCCAATTTCGCCAATCTCGGTGGGCGGATAGTTTGCCGTCACGAAGCCGAGCGCAAATTCGGCCGCCTCCGCCTCGGTGAGCGATGTCTGCACCCCGACCGCCAACGCCGCCGCGTCGAGCGCCTGGGCCAGCCGGGTGCGGGCATTGAGGGCCTGGTTGAGATCGACCGCGCCGCCGGTCAACACCATCAGCGGCAGCAGCAGAATCGAGAACATCAGCGCGACATTGCCGCGCTGGTCGGCGGACCAGGTCCGCAAATATGAGATCAGGCTCGAATACATCAGGTCCACAATCGGTTTAACCTGACGATATTGCGCGCCGGCCGCGCGATTGGGCAGAGAGATTTGGAATTGAGGTGAAAAACCGGCTAACACCCTCGCTACAAACTGATCGAGGTCATTCATGTCCCAGCCTTCGCCCTTCCTTGAGACCGCGATCGACAATCTGCGCGATCTGATCGCCTTCGACACCACTTCGCGCCATTCCAACCTGCCACTGATCGATCATGTCGAGCAGCGCCTGACCGCGCTGGGCGCGCATTGCGAACGCATCCCCAATAGCGAGGGCAACAAGGCCAATCTGCACGCCATTATCGGTCCGATGGTCGATGGCGGTGTTGTCTTGTCGGGCCATACCGATGTTGTGCCGGTCGATGGCCAGCCCTGGACCTCCGATCCCTGGACGCTGACCGACAAGGATGATGGCAAGCTCTATGGTCGTGGCACCTGCGACATGAAGGGTTTCTCCGCCTGTATTCTCGCCCTGGCGCCGATGTTCGCGGCGGCCAAACTCAAGCGTCCTGTCCATATCGCGCTCTCCTTCGACGAGGAGATTGGCTGTATCGGCGCGCCGGCGATGATCGAGAAAATCATGGCGGGCCCGATCAAGCCCTCAACAGTCATTGTCGGTGAACCCACCGATATGAAAGTCGTCACCGCGCATAAGGGCCTGTTCTCCATGGTCGTCGAGCTGCGCGGCCGCGAGGCGCATTCCAGCCTCGTGCGCGACGGCGCCTGTGCTGTCACCCACGGCGTGCCCTTGATGCAATATCTGGTCGATTGCGCCGCCGAAATGGAAGCGGCCGCTCCCGATGACAGCCCCTATACCCCGCCCTTTGGCACGCTGACGATTGGCGAGATGAAGGGCGGCACCGCGCTCAACATTCTGGCGCTTGATGCCCGCTTCGGCTGCCTGATCCGGCCCGCGCCCTGGGATGATCCGCACGCCGTCGAGGCCGGCCTGCGGACCCGCGCTGCCGCCGTCGAGGCGAAAATGCGCGAGGCTGCACCCGAGGCCAGCGTCACTGTAACCGTGCGCTCCAACGTTCCCGCCTTCGCCCGCGAGGCCGAGGGGGTCGCCGAACGCCTGGCGCGCCAGCTCACTGGCGACAACTCCACCCGTGTCGTCAGCTATGGCACCGAGGCCGGGCAATTCCAGGCCGCGGGCCTCTCCGTCGTCGTCTGCGGCCCCGGCTCGATCAGCCAGGCGCATCAGCCGGACGAATTCGTGGCGATTGATCAGCTGGACCAGTGTTGCGGCTTTATGGAGCGGCTGGTGCGGGTGCTGGAGACCTGAACGGTCTGCCAATAAAAAGGGCGCCCCGGGAGGCGCCCTTTTCAATTCAGCGGATCGAAGGGATTACCCCGCGATCTTGGCGTCTTCCGGCTTTGGTGTCCCGGCAGCATCTTCGCGGCCCTTGCCCCAATAGGAGATGCAGGGGATTTTGCGTTTGTCGCAGCGACCGGCAAATTTGCGGGCGATGTCGGTGACTTCTTCCATCAGGCCGGCGGCCAGGGTGATCGGCTTGAGGCCCATCTGCAGGAAGGTGTCGTTCTCGACATGCAGGTCATTCTCGTCCGCTTCATTGCGCGGATTGGGAACCAGCTGCACTTCGGCATGCGCCATTTCGGCAATCATCTTGGCCAGATCGCGAACCCGGTGGGTCTCCGTCATCTGGTTGAAGATGCGAACCTTGTCGCCATCCTTGGGCGGGTTCTCGACCGCGATCTGGACGCAATGCACCGTGTCCTGGATGTGGATGAAGGCGCGCGTCTGACCGCCCGTGCCGTGCACTGTGAGCGGATAGCCGACGGCGGCCTGCATCAGGAAGCGGTTGAGCACAGTGCCGTAATCACCGTCATAATCGAAACGGTTGATCAGGCGCTCATCGCGCTTGGTCTCTTCGGTCTGGGTGCCCCAGACAATGCCCTGGTGGAGATCGGTGATCTTCACCTTGTCGTTCTTGTTGTAGAAATGGAAGAAGAGCTGATCCTGGGTCTTGGTCATGTGATAGATCGAACCCGGATTGGCCGGATAGAGGATCTCCTGATCCTGCAGCCCGTGATCCGTCTGCACCTTCACCTTGAGATAGCCCTCGGGGATCTTCATCCCGGCGGTGCCATAGCCATAAACGCCCATCGTGCCGAGGTGGACGAGATGGATATCGCGGCCGCTCTCGACGATCGCCGCGAGCACGTCATTGGTGGCGTTGAGATTATTGTCGACGGTGTAGCGCTTGTGACGGGCTGATTTCATCGAATAGGGCGCGGCGCGCTGCTCGGCGAAATGCACGATTGTGTCGGGCTGTTCTTCATCGATCAAATCGATGAATTCCTGGAAATCCTTGCCGATATTCATATTCACGAAACGGATGTCGCGGCCGGATACATCTTTCCAGGCAGCGAGACGTTCGGTCATCGGCCGGATCGGGGTCAGCGACTCCACTTCGAGTTCGACGTCGATCTTCCGGCGCGAGAGATTGTCGACGATGACAATGTCATGGCCAAGATTGGAGAGGTGGAGCGCTGTCGGCCATCCGCAGAAGCCGTCCCCACCAAGCACGATAACTTTCATAATTCCGGCACCCGCCCAAAAGGTTTATATAACTGTCTACTCTGTTTGTTGCAGTCGTACAGTTTCATTTCAAGTCCCCGCTCTGCGGTCAGACCGGTGAAGCACTGCACTGGCACACATCCAGCCTGCCCGGACGGTGCCGATAAATGCGCCGCAGCGCCGTTTTGCCGCATACCTGCGGTGGACTGCGGCCTGAAAGGCGGGTAAATCCGCGCCAAATTCACCGACAGCCCGCCGCACCGGCGCCGGGTGATGATTACCGAATTTGAGGAGACTGGTCATGGCGCTTCGGGTTGCAATCAACGGGTTTGGCCGTATCGGCCGTCTTGCACTGCGTGCGGTTCTCGAGAATCAGCGCTGGGGCGAGGTCGAGGTCGTGGCGATCAATGACAGCTCGACGCCCGAGACCAATGCCCACCTTCTCACCTATGACAGCATACACGGCCGCTATCCCGGCAAGATCGAGGTCGGCGAAGACTGGCTTGATGCCGGTTTCGGCCGCATCATGAAAGTCTCCAATCGGGATCCCAGACAATTGCCCTGGAAGGCGATGGGCGTTGATCTGGTGATGGAATGCACCGGCAAGTTCAACGACAAGGCGGCTGCCATGGCGCATATCGAGAGCGGCGCCAAGCGCGTGCTGTGCTCGGCGCCGGCCAAGAATGCCGACAGGACGATCGTCTATGGCGTCAATCACGACCAGCTCACCGCCGCCGATATCATCGTCTCCAACGCTTCGTGCACCACCAATGGTCTGGCCCCGGTCGCCAAAGTGCTCAATGACGCCGTTGGCATCGAGCGCGGCCATGTCACCACCATCCATGCCTATACCGGCGACCAGCCGACACTGGACCGCAATCACCCGGATCTTCACCGTGCGCGCGCGGCCGCGATGTCGATGATTCCGACCTCAACCGGTGCGGCCAAGGCCGTTGGCCTGGTGATCCCCGAATTGATCGGCAAGCTCGACGGCGCCGCCGTGCGCGTACCGACGCCGAATGTGTCGCTGATCGACATGGTCTTCGTGCCGTCGCGCGCGACCACAGCCAAGGAATTGTCCGACGCTGTCATCGCCGCCGCCGATGGCCCGATGCAGGGCATTCTCGGCTATGACAGCATTCCGCTGGTCTCGATTGATTATAATCACGATCCCCGCTCCTCCATCGTCGCGATCGACAAGATCAATGTCATCGATGAGCGTCTGGTGCGGGTGATGACCTGGTATGACAATGAATGGGGCTTCGCCTGCCGCATGGTCGATACGGCCGTGGCGATGGGCCGTTTCCTTTAATCACGCTTGAGCAAGGACAGGTCATGACGATGATCCGCCGTATCCAGGACGCTGAATTGGCCGGCAAGCGCGTACTCGTGCGCGTCGATTTCAACGTGCCGATGAAGGATGGAATCGTCACCGACGATACCCGCCTGAAATCGGCCCTGCCGACGATTGATTTTCTGCGCGAAGCCGGTGCGAAAGTGATCCTTCTCGCCCATTTCGGCCGCCCCAAGGGCAGCCGGGTGACGGGGCTGTCGCTGGAGGCCGTGGCCCAGCCGCTGGCCGATCTGATCGGTGATGCGGTCGATTTCGTCGATGATGTGGTCGGCGAGGAGGCCGCCGCCGCAGTTGCCGAAATGGGCAATGGCGATGTCTTGCTGTTGCAGAATACCCGTTTTGAAGCCGGCGAAGAGGCCAATGATCCCGTCTTCGCCGCCGCCCTGGCCCGGCTTGGCGACCTCTATGTCAATGACGCCTTTTCCGCCGCCCACCGCGCCCATGCCTCGACCGAAGGTGTGGCGCAGTTGCTGCCGGCCTATGCCGGCCTGGCGATGCAGCGCGAGATTGACCATCTCGCCGCTGCGCTGGACAAGCCGGACCGGCCGCTGATGGCGCTGGTTGGCGGCGCCAAGGTCTCCTCCAAGATCGATTTGCTCAAGAACCTGGTGAAGCAGGTCGACATCCTGTTCGTCGGCGGCGGAATGGCCAATACGCTGTTGCATGCCCAGGGCATCAAGGTCGGCGCCAGCCTGTGCGAAACCGATCTGGCCGATACCGCGCGCCTGATCCTGGCCGCCGCGGAACAGGCCGGCTGCAAGATCATCCTGCCGAGTGATGTGGTGCTGGCGCGTGAATTCAAACCGAATCCGGAAACCCGGCTGACCGCGGTGCACGATGTCGGCGCCGACGAGATGATCCTCGATTGCGGTCCCGGCACTGTGGTCGAGCTCAACCAGGCGATCGACACCTGCAGGACGCTGATCTGGAATGGTCCGCTGGGGGCGTTCGAAACCCCGCCCTTCGAAGCCGCGACAATGGCCGTGGCCGAACATGTCGCCCGTGCCGTGCGCGAGCAGGGACTTGTGGCGGTTGGTGGCGGCGGCGATACGGTTTCGGCGCTCAACCAGGCTGGCGTTGCCGATGATTTCACCTTCATCTCGACGGCGGGCGGTGCCTTCCTGGAGTGGATGGAAGGCAAGATATTGCCCGGCGTCGATGTGTTGATGCAGCGCGACCCTGTCAGCGCCTGAAGCGGCGGCGGCAGAAACGGAAATTCGGCTTGTTTCCTGCCTTGGGATTCGGCCGCGCCCTGTGTAGATAGAGCGCAATAGATGATGATGACGAAGATCGAACCTAGCTGGGGATGACATGATGGATCTCGACCAACTCAACGAAACCGCCTGTGCCATGGTGGCGCCCGGCAAGGGCCTGCTGGCGGCTGATGAATCCACCGGCACGATCGGCAAGCGCTTTGCTTCGATCAAGCTGGAAAACACCGCCGACAATCGCCGCGACTGGCGCGAAATGCTGTTCCGCACCGAGCCGGCCATGAGCCAGTGCGTCTCCGGCGTCATCCTCTATGATGAGACGATCCGCCAGAAGGCCAAGGACGGCACCTCACTGGTCAAGCTGATCCAGGATGCCGGCGCGATTCCGGGCATCAAGGTCGATGCCGGCGCCAAGGGTCTGGCTGGCAGCGATGGCGAAATGATCACCGAAGGCCTCGATGGCCTGCGTGACCGGCTGGCCGATTATTACGGGCTTGGTGCCCGCTTCGCCAAATGGCGCGCCGTCATCAATATCGGCCGCAATGGCGATGAATCCATGCCGAGCCAGTATTGCATCAACACCAATATGCACGCGCTCGCCCGCTATGCGGCGCTGTGCCAGGAAGCCAATATCGTTCCGATCGTCGAGCCGGAAGTCATCATGGATGGCGATCACTCGATCGAGCGTTGTTATGAAGTGACCGAATTCGCGCTCAAGACGCTGTATCGCGAATTGTTCGACCAGGGCGTCATCCTGGAAGGCACGATATTGAAGCCGAACATGGTGATCTCGGGCACGAAGCATGATGACCGCGCCAGCATTGAGGAAGTCGCTGACATGACGATGCAGTGCCTGGCCAATTGCGTGCCGGCCGCGGTACCGGGCATCGCTTTTCTCTCCGGCGGTCAGTCCGATGAGGAAGCCACGGCGCATCTCAATGCCATGACGGCGAGCTATGACCTGCCCTGGCCGGTCAGCTTCTCCTATGGCCGTGCCCTGCAGGCGGCACCGCTCAAGGTCTGGGCCGGCAAGCCGGGCAATGTCGAGGCGGCCCAGGCTGCTTTCAGCCATCGCGCCAAAATGAACAGCCTCGCCTCGCTGGGTGAATATGATGCGGCGATGGAAGCGGAATCGTCCGGCGCCTGATCCTGCCGGCACGACAGCAAAAAGCCCCGGATCGCCAGGCGGTCCGGGGCTTTTTTACGTCTGCCATGGCGGGTTATCTAGAATTCCGAAATTGTCAGCAGGACCGGGATACGCACATCGCGGTCAAAACTCGCCTGGCCGACCCAGATCTCATACTCGCCCGCCGCGGCCGATTCGATGTCGGCAAATACGGATGAGTAGAGCTCGTCATTGCAGACAAATCCTCCATCAGGAGTGCGGACAAGCAGCGTCAGTTCGGCCTGCTGCCGCTGGACGGCGATTTTCAGCCCTGCTCCGACTCCGCCGTATATCAGACGCATCGTTGGCGCGTCATCGGCATCGGCCCCGCATTGAATATTCCAGGCCGGCGCCCGGATCGAGCCATCGGCACTGGCTCTGACGTTGAAGTCTATGGGCTGGAAACCCGGGTCGAGCGCGATGGGGCCGATCATCGGCAAGTCCATGACGTTGTCTGACGCCTCGGTAAGATTGATGATGGTGAGCTCGGTCTCAGCTGCGACAGCCTCTCCCCACCACGGAGAGACGAGGCCAGTCCATACGTCATATTGCCCCTCAGGCGGTGAGGTCAGCCTGATATACGGGTCCCAATGGCTGCCATAATCATCATTGCAGAGCCATTCTCCCTCGGGGGTTCTGATGATCAGCGATGTGTCCGTCGTCGAGGTAACAAGGAATCTCAACTCCTCTCCGCCGGCGGCGTAATGCAGACGCATGCCGGGGGCGTCGGTGATGTCGCCGCGGCATTCATCGCCCAGGGAATTGGCTTCGATGTCGCCACCCATGGCGATGGAGATGTCAAAGCGTTGCGCGCCGCTGGCCGGATCAAGATTGAGGGTGCCGGAAGCCGGCGCGAGCGTGTGGCTCTGCGCTGTGGCCAATCCGGAAAGAAAGACCAAGGCCAGCGACGCGGCGAAACTCGTTTTTACGGACATTGGAATTCCTTTGAAACGCCGGGCGCCGCGTGACAATGGCGCGACCCGGCATTCAGCCCGGCGGCTGACCCGGCAAGGCTAGCACCGATATTTGACCCCCCCTAACGCATTCAATTGACCGGTAACGGCTTTCACCCTGCCGGCCCCTGCCGGTTCACTGATCGAATCTGCTGCCGATATGGAGCCGGAGCGGACCTGGGCCTGGTCTTGCCCGTAACCACAAAATGAAGCCCCGGACCGCCTGGCGATCCGGGACTCTCACTATCACGCGGGCCCGGGCCGGCGTGCATTGAGGCGCGATCTAGAATTCGGACAGGGTCAGGCGAACCGGGGCCAGTGTCGAGCGGTCCGGATCGGTCTGCGGGCCGACCCAGATGTCATACTGGCCGGCTTCCGCGTCATCGATCCGGACGAAATCGGAGTTTTCGAGCTCGTCATTGCAGATAAAATCGCCATCCGGCGTCCGGACCAGGAGCGTCAGATCGACATGTGACTCGGCGTTGATCGCCAGCCCGGATCCGTCGGCGCCATAGACCAGTTGCAGGTTCGGCGTGTCATTGGCATCGGCTCCACATCGCCGGTCCCATGAGGGCGGGCGCACGGCGCCATTGGCAAAGGCGCTGACATGAAACTCGGCCGGCTGGAAGTCTTCCTCAAGCGTGAGACGGCCGCTGGTCGGCAGGTATCTGCGAACCGGCCCGCTTGCGGCGATATTGAGGACGGAGAGCTCGACCGGTTCTGAGCCACCGCCGCCCCAGAATGAGGATACGACACCGACCCAGATATTGTATTCGCCGTCAGCGGGCGAAGTCAGGCTGATAATCGGGTTCAGTCCGCCCATCGCGTCATCATTGCACAGCCACTCACCCTCAGGCGTGCGAATGACCAGCGAGGTGTCCGTGTCCGAGATGGCGATGAAGCGCAAGAGGTCGCCGTTTGCGCCGTAGTTCAGGCGCATGCCGGGCGCGTCGGAAATCTCGCCCTCGCAATCATTGCCGAGCTCTTCGGCATCGATATCGCCGCCAGCGACGATCGAGGTATCGAAACGCTGTTCGCCCAGTGCCGGGTCCAGATCGAGCGTGCCGGAAACCGGATTGAGCCCGGCGTCTTGCCCCATGGCAATTCCGGCAAAAGCGGCCAGCGCCACAGACGCTGCGAGAGTGGATTTCATGAGCATGGGGCGTGTTCCTGACTTGCTGTTTGCTGGTCGATCATCCTGTGACGCCGCCGTGTCGGGCGCCGCTGCTGCCGTCACACTAGCATGGACGCGCCCGCCCGCCCACCGAAACAGCTCGATAACTCCTTAATCTCAAACGAAAACGGGGCCCTGTGAGGGGCCCCGTTCCGCCTGGCAATTGCGCGCCAGCTTCGATCCACTGAAGCCTACTGGTCGTATTCAGTGATGAAGATTGTGGCAGCAGCAGTGTCGCTGCCATAGGTGCCGACCCAGATATCATACTGGCCCGCATCCGGCTGTTCACCGCCGACGAGCGGGTTCAGGCCATTGTAATCATCATTGCAATACCAGCTGCCATCCGGCGCATTGACGACAATCGTTGTGTCGGCCGACGAGGTGACGCCGATATAGAGCTGTGATCCGCCGCCGCCATATTGCAGGCGATAATCCGGTGCATTGGCGATCAATCCAACGCATTCGCCGGAGATCGAGGCGGCATCGATCGTGCCGCCGGCGACGACTTGCGCCTGGTGAGGATCGGGTAGGAAGCCGGGATTCAGGGAAACCGAGCCATAGGTTGGTGGCAGTGAATAGTCCTGGGCCGATGCGAGACCGGTGAGTGCCGCGACGGCGAGGGATGCGGCGAGTATGGTTTTCATGGACATGTATTTCCCCTGGAAAATGACAGCCGGAACAAGGCCGTCGGTTGATGGTGGGCACCATGCATCACGCATGATGACGCCGAGATGAACGCCGCGTGTCGGGGGAGCGAGGGGGCTGGATTTGGCCGCCTTATCCCCGCCCCCACACATTTGTCCCACGTCATCCTGACGCCAGTCAGGGCCTCGACGTGACAAGCGTGGAGCCCGGTCTATCGAGGTCCCGACTTGCGTCGGGATGACGGGTTTTGAGCGATGTTATCCCCGCCCCCTCCACGTCGGCGCATAATCCAGCTGTTCCGGTCGCACGGGAGGCACGAGCTCAGTCAGTCGCGGCGGTCGGGAGCGTGCAGCCTGTCCGGGCAGAGGGGTGACATCCCGAGCGCTGGCAGGGCGTCCTTTCAGGTCTGACGGCACTACACGCCCGACCCGAATACCTGATTGGATTGGAAACGGGGCCGAGAGGCAACGGGAAAACTGCACGTGCGGGACGTCACGAATGTCACGCTACTTACACTACCGGTCACCGGCATTCGCCGGCGTCCCGCACCCTCCTGTCCCAGGAGGAGCCCCTTATCCCTCCAGCCGGAAGTCGGCGTGGAGATTTTCGTGCGGCGGGAATGCAGGCCCACTAGCCTTTCGGCCCCAAATCGGTCAGAACGCCGCCATGACAACCCAGCTCTATCTGATCACCCCGCCGCGCATTGATGCGCAATTCGCCGAAACCCTGGCCGAGGTGCTGGCGACCGGCGCGGTCGCCGCCTTGCAGATCCGGCTCAAGGATCATCAACCCGACGAGATTCGCCAAGTGGCGCCGCCGCTGATTGCACTCGCACAGGCCCATGGCGTCGCCGCCATCCTCAATGATGATGTGGAACTGGCCGTCGAGCTCGGCTGTGACGGGGCGCATCTGGGACAGGGCGATGGCAGCGTCAAAGCGGCCCGCGAGATCCTCGGCAAGGACCGCACGATTGGTGTGACCTGTCATGACAGCCGCCATCTGGCGATGCTGGCCGGCGAGGCGGGCGCCGATTACGTTGCCTTCGGCGCTTTCTTCCCGACCACCACCAAGGATGTCAGCCATCAGGCCGATATCGATTTGATCACATGGTGGATTGAAGTGTTTGAACTGCCTTGCGTCGCCATTGGCGGTATCACGGTCGACAATGCCGCGCCGCTGATCGAGGCGCGCGCTGACTTCATCGCCGTCTCTGCTGGCGTCTGGCAGCATCCCGACGGGCCGGCGGCCGCGGCGATTGCCTTCGATGCGCTGTGCGCGGCGCGCTGAAACAGCGGCGACGAGGTTACAAATGCCTCAGCTTCCACCCCGCGGTCTTGACCTTGCCGCAATCGCATCGCTGATAGGCGGCATGAAAATATTCTCTGCCCTTTGCCTCAGCCTTGTCCTTGCCGCGCCTGCATTGGCGCAGTTCGAGGTCGATTCACCGCCCGCCACCGCCGAGCCACAGGAGGCTTTTCCGGCCGGGCTCATGTTGTTGCCGCAAGATGTCCAGGACGCGGCGATTGCCGGCATGGATGCGGCCGAGGCCGAGCTGCCCACTGGTCTGGGCGGGGCTGATGCTGCCTATTACCGCGCCCAGATCGCCTATATCGGCCAGGACTGGGTGTTGGCACGGCAGTATGCCGAGACCGCAGCAGCGGGGGGCAATATCGAAGCGGCGATGCTCGCCGGCATGATCGCCCGCGACGGGCTGACCGGTGATCCCGATTACGCAGTGGCGACGCAATGGTTCCGCCGCGCCGCAGAGCAGGAGGCGCCGGTCGCGCTGTACCAGCTCGCCTTGCTGGCACGCCGCGGCGACGCAGATCTCGGGCTCGGATCCGCACGGGGCTGGTTTGAACGCGCGGCGCGGGTCGGCCATGTCAATGCGATGGTCGGGCTGGCCATCGAGTTGAAGAATTCTCCGGTGCCGCAAGATGCGATCCCGGCCCGCGAATGGGCCGAGCGCGCGGCGCAGCAGGGCTCGCCGGAAGCCATGTATCAGCTGGCGCAAATGCTCGATGCCGGAATTGGCGGCGCTGTCGATTCTGCCGGTGCACGCAGCTGGTTTGAACGGGCCGCCAGTAATCGCCATGCCGAAGCGGCCTTCCAGGCGGCGATGATGTGGGCCAATGGCGAGGGCGGTGAGCCCGACGATGCCAGCGCGCTGCGCTGGATGCGGATTTCTGCCGAGAGCGGCTATGCGCCGGCGGCGGGCCAATACGGGCTGATGCTGTATCAAGGCCGCGGCGCCGAACCCGATCCCGGCTCAGCCGCGGTCTGGTTTGCCCAGGGTGCCCGCGGCGGCGATGCCGAAAGCCAGTTTCTCTATGCCTTTGCCCTGGCGCGCGGCGATGGCGTGACGGCAGATCTCGAGACCGCCTATGGCTGGACATTGATGGCGGCGGTCGATGCACTTGGAGCGCCCGTCGGCGATCCTGATCGCGATCGCTTGCAAGCCGGTCTCGAGCGGGCCTTGACGCCCGACGTGCAGGCGCGGATCCGGGCCCAGGTCGAGGCGCTGCGTTAAACACCCGGTGCCGCGCCGCTTGCCGATACCTGTCGCCGCTGATAGGAGAGCGCCACTCTACGGCCCAAGGGCAGTGCACACGGTTTTTCCGATAGGTGATGGCATGAAGATCAACGGAAACGAAATTCGTCCCGGCAATGTCCTGCAACATCAGGATTCGCTCTGGGTCGCGGTGAAGACCGACCACGTCAAGCCGGGCAAGGGCGGTGCCTTCGCCCAGGTCGAGCTGAAGAACCTGCTCGATGGCCGCAAACTCAATGAACGTTTTCGCGCCGCCGACAAGGTCGAGCGCGTCCGTCTTGAGCAGCGCGACCAGACCTTCCTGTTTGATAGTGGCGACACGCTGACTTTCATGGACGCGGAAACCTATGAGCAGATCGAATTGCGCAAGGATTTCGTTGGCGAAGAGAGCACGGCCTATTTGCAGGACGGCATGAATGTCGTGGTTGAATTCCATGAGGAACGTCCGATCAGCATCTCCCTGCCACAATTCGTGACGCTGGAGATCACCGAGACCGAGCCGGTGGTGAAGGGGCAAACCGCTGCCAATTCCTTCAAGCCTGCCATTCTGGAAAACGGCATCCGCACCGCCGTTCCGCCTTTCGTCGGCACTGGTGAGCGCGTCGTGATCGCCACTGAAGACGGTTCTTACGTGAAGCGGGCGGAGTAGGCCTCATGGGTACGCTTTCTCCCCTCCTGACCGTCATGGTCGATGTCGCCGGCCGCGCCGGGCGCAAGCTCAACCGCGATTTTCGCGATGTCGAACATCTGCAATATTCGAAAAAGGGCCCGGCCGATTTTGTCACGATGGCCGACCACAAGTCCGAAGAAATCATCTATGACCGCCTGATGACGGCGCGTCCGGGCTATGGCTTCCTGATGGAAGAGCGCGGCATTGTCGAAGGCTCCGACCGTTCGCACCGCTGGATTGTTGATCCGCTCGACGGCACCACGAATTATCTGCATGGCATGCCGCATTTCGCCGTCTCGATTGCGCTCGAGCGCGAGGGCGAGCTGGTCGCCGGCGTCGTCTATAATCCGGCGACGGATGAAATGTTCCAGGCCGAAAAAGGCCGCGGTGCCTGGCTGGCCGACCGCCGGCTGCGTGTCGCCGGCCGCAGTCAGCTTGACGAAGCGGTGTTTGCCACCGGCATGCCCTTTGTCGGCAAGACTGGCCATGCGCGCTATCTCAAGGAATTGCACCAGGTCATGCCGCGCACGGCCGGCATCCGCCGCATGGGCGCCGCCTCGCTTGATCTGGCCTGGGTCGCTGCCGGCCGTTTCGACGGTTTCTGGGAACGCGATCTGAAGCCCTGGGATGTCGCCGCCGGCCTGTTGCTGGTGCGCGAAGCGGGCGGCTATATCGCTGACATTGATGGCGGCAAGGATGTGCTCTCCAGCGGCAATATCGCAGCGGGCAATGAGAGCATGCTGGCGCAATTGCTCGAACGGCTGAAAGTCGCCGCGACCTGACCGCCGCTTTCGAGGATGTCAGATGCGGCCGCGCAGCAACATCGTCGCAATGACCAGATTCCAGATCGACTGAATCACCACCACCACCGTCATACCCATCACGTTCAGGGGCATGTGTGCGATGATGGCGCCCGACCCGGTAGCCACGCTGGCACCCAATGCGCCGTGCAGAAGCAGCATCACACCCGGACCGGCGCTGGTCAGCAGGCCGAACGTGCCAACAAGCCGCGGTGCGCCGCGCTGGTGCATCAGCGCGACCGACCAGAGCAGCATTGCGACCGAGGTCGCGATCACACCGGTGACGGCAAAATTCTGATTGGCTGACATCGTCGAGGCCATCAGCGCGTTGAGCATGGCGAAGGCGCCGAGCAGATAGGCGATGAGGCCGGCTCGGACCAGGGGTTTGCGCGGACCCAGCTGGTCGGCGAAACCCATGAAGCCGAACACCAGCATACCGATGATGGCAATGAAGCTGGCATGCACCGGGTCGAGCCCGTGCAGATGCCGGGTGGCCTGGTTGAAGCTTTCCGTGTCGATCGCGCCGGACGGACGAGGGTGATGCAACATCAAAAAGACCGAGGCCAGAGACGCGGCCGCAATCGCCGCGCCTGCGACTCGGTTTTGCAGAACGGTATTGGGCGGCGTTTGCGGTGGCGGTATCATGCTATCGTCCGGACTTGTTTGATCGCTCGCCATGTCTGTCTCCTCTGATATGGTCGGTGTCAGATTTGATGAGGGCCCTGACGCAATCGAGCGACATTGCACGGGATTGGTCCGATACCGGATTAATCGTGCAAAAAGTCCGGAATATCGGATCTAGGGGGTGTGGCGATGACGGCTGAAGTTGAAGACCGGCGTGTCCGCAAAACCCGCAAGGCGTTGATCGACGCGTTTTCCGACATCGTGCTGGTTCGCCGGTATGAGGACATCCGGATCGGCGAAATTCTCGAGCAAGCCGATGTCGGACGATCAACCTTCTACAGCCATTTTCTCGGCAAGGATGATTTGCTGACCCGGTCGATGGACTGGATGCTGAATGTGCTCGCCTCAATGGCCGCGCCCGAACCCGATATGTCAGCCGTGCGGTTTTTGTTGCAGCATATCTGGGAAAATCGCGAACGTGGGCGCACGATTTTGAACGGGCAACCGGGCGCGGTCGTGATGCGCGCCCTTTCGCTCAAGCTGGAATCAGGTCTCGACGAAACCTGCGCCCGGCGTGGACATACGCCACCGATTGCCCTGCGCTTTGTCGCCAACCAGATCGCGGCGTCCCAGTTTGCCCTGTTGCAGACCTGGATCGCCGGCGAGGCGTCCTGCTCGGTGGAGGCGTTGGCGACGGCGATGCACAAAACGGTATTCGCGATGGTCTCCACCACTGTTCTGGATGCAGATTTTCCCAGTTCAGCTTTGACCTCGCCACCAAATCGTCCCAATGCCTTGGGATGACTGACGCAGCGAGTGATGTGAGGGGAAGTTATGCCTGTACAGCATGATGAACGGATGAGCGCGATCCGGCCGGACGTCCATTTCACAGGCCCATGGCGCTATATTGTCTGGATGGCGGTGTTCACCGCGGTCGTTCTCGCCCTGGCGATCTTCCTGCATGCGCAGTTGATTGAAGCCTTCCAGGCCAATCCGGCGATCAATGGCGTCATTCTGGGCGTGCTGGTGATTGGCGTCATCTATACTTTTGCCCAGGCGCTGGGGATTGGCCCTGCAGCCAATTGGCTGAAACGTTTCCGCTCATCCGAAGTCGGTATCGACTTGCCGCCGCCGCCCGCCCTGATCGCGCCGATGGCCTCGATGATCGGCGAGGCCGATGGCCGCGTCCGCCTGTCGGCGGGTTCCGTGCGCACCGTGCTCGACTCGGTTGGTGCGCGGATGTCGGAAGCGGGCGCCTTCACGCGCTATTTCGGACGCCTGCTGATTTTCCTCGGCCTGCTCGGCACTTTCTGGGGCCTGCTGGCTGTGGTCTCCGATGTTGGCCAGGCTGTGCGCGCCGTGACCGAAAGCTCCACCGGCGGCGAAGCCGATGTGATGCGTCTGATGTCGGCAATCCAGGATCCGATTGAGGGCATGGGCACCGCTTTTGCCTCCTCGCTCTTTGGTCTGGCCGGTTCCTTGGTGATCGGCTTCCTGGATCTGCAGGCCAGCCGGGCCCAGAACCGTTTTTACAATGAGATCGAGGAATGGCTTTCTTCCATTTCGCGTCTCTCCGCTGCCGGACCGGCGTCGGGAGGCGATGGCGAAACCTCGACGGCCTATGTCGGCGCCCTGCTGGAGCAGACGGCGGAGACGCTGGACCGCCTGTCCCACACGCTGGAGCGCCATACGCGCCAGCTCGACATCACCATGCAACGCTTTGCCGAGGATGCCCGCGAAGGCCAACAGGAAGCGGCGCGCGCCCTGCGCGATGAAATTCGCGTCCTGATCCGAACCCTCGAAGCCCGGGACCGGGGGAGCGAATAGGTCATGGCGGGGCCACGCTCTTCCCATTTCTACGAAGCCGAAAATGGCGATCACTGGCCGGGCTTTGTCGATGCCCTGGCAACGTTGCTGCTGGTTATCGTCTTTCTGCTGTCGATCTTCGTCGCTGGACAGTTTGCGCTCTCCCGCGCCCTGACCGGCCGCGATCAACAATTGGCCGATCTCAATTCGCAACTCTCGATGCTGGCCAATGAGCTCGATCTGGCGCGTGATGAGAATGCCGAGCTGGAAGTCCGCATTACCGGGCTGGTCGATGAACGCGACGCGCTGAACGGGGCGCTGGCGATGGCCTATGGCCAGGCCGAGGCGATGAGTGCCGAGCTCGAGGCCGAACGCGAAATGTCCTCCGAGTCGATGCGGGCACTGGCTTTGCTGAATCAGCAGATGCAAGTGCTGCGCGACCAGATCGCCACGCTGAACGCCGCGCTCGATGCCTCCGAGGTCCGCGCTCGTGATGCCGAGGTTCAGGTGATCAATCTGGGTGAACGCCTCAATGCCGCCCTGGCCGAGCGCGCCGCCGAACTGGCGGTCTATCGCTCCGATTTCTTCGGCCGCTTGCGCGCTATTCTCGGCAATCGCACCGGGGTGCGCATTGTCGGTGATCGTTTCGTGTTCGAGACCGATGTGCTCTTCCCGTCCGGCTCGGCGGCGTTGTCGAATGAGGGCCGCGAAAGCTTGCGCCCGATTGCCGATGCGATCATCCAGCTGACCGATGAAATTCCACCAGATCTGCAATGGGTGATCCGTATTGACGGACATACCGATCCTGTGCCGATCCGCACCACCTATCCGTCCAACTGGCACCTCTCCGCAGCGCGGGCGATCTCGGTGGTGCAATGGATGGAGCAGCTGGGCGTGCCGTCAGAACGGCTCGTCGCCGCAGGCTTCGGTGAGTTCCAGCCGCTGGTGCCGGGACGCACCGCCGAGGACAATGCCCGCAATCGCCGCATCGAATTGAAACTGACTTCGCGCTAGCTGGCTTTCAGAATCCCTGGAGCAGGAAATCGAGGGCTATCACAATCTCGTTGCGATGCTCCTTGATATTTCCGACGGGCTTGCCGAGCCAGCGAACCGGCTGCGCGCCAATATCCGTCGTCAGGAGCAGATAAGGCTGATCGCCGATCAACAAGAGCGGCATCAATTTTGGCAGTGGCGGCTCGCCCGCCTGTTCGACCCGGCGCAGCGGGATGACAACACGACTGGCAATGTCGCCCAGAATGTCGGCCTGCACATCCACCATCAGCGGGATTCGCCAGCTATCGACCCGGTAAAGATCGAATCGGGCCATTTACGCCTCCTCCTGCGCCCACCACGGGGTGGGGAGGAACATGCCCTCGCGCTCGATGCGCTTGTTGTGAGCCTTGATCGCGTCGGCATTGTCTTCACGCCAGCGTCGGGACTGCTCAGCCTTCAAGGCGGCCTCGATCCCGGCTTCAGCGGCACGCGAGATATTGATATTGAGCGCCTGTGCATCCGACACGACGTCCTCGCGGACCGTCAGGTTGACGCGTTGGCGATTGGCGGGTGTTCCGTATTTCATTGGATGCGCCTCCCGTAGTCTGCGCAGAATTATACGCATAAGACATGCGCATGTCGAGAGTTTCGAGGCGACCCGGTTGAGCTGCGAGCCGCGCAACTCATTCCCTCGCTTGCCTCGCTCTCCGTCTTCAGGTATCAGCCCCGCTCCTGAGAGATATCAGCTGTGTGCGTCACGCGAGTTGGCGTGGCACAGCGAGAGAAGAAAGCCGGACCGATGAAACAAGATATCCATCCCGAGTATCACGTCATCAATGTCGTGATGACCAATGGGACAACCTTCCAGACCAAATCCACTTATGGCAAGGAAGGCGACACGATCAATCTCGACATCGATCCGCTTTCGCACCCGGCCTGGACCGGCGGCAATCAGCACCTGCTTGACCGCGCTGGCCGCGTCTCGCGCTTCAAGGACAAGTTCAAAGGCTTCGCTTGAGGCTTTTCGCACTGACCTGATTGAAACGGGCGCGATCTTCACCGGATCGCGCCCTTTCTCTGTCTGGCCCGTCTTGCTGTCTACCCGTCTTGCTGTCTGCCCGATCCCGGAATGCAAAAGACCCCCCGAATCGCTCCGGAGGACCTTTTTGCGCAATGGCCGGGCGATCAGGCCTGACTGAAGGCGCCGCGCAATCTTTCCATATGGTCGGCGACCGGATTGCTCTCCGTCTCCGGCATGCCGTCGGCATAGAGATTGTCATCGATCCGCTTGAGCCGCGCATAGAGCGAGAGCGATCGTTCGACCAGATTGGTCAGGATGGCGGGTGGTGTTTCGCCTTCCGGCCACAGCTGCTCGGCGGGCCGGTCGCTGCCGAGGCGGTATTTGCCGTCGGTCGCATCTTCGGCGGTCATCTCGCCCTCGGCTACGGCACGCTGGGCCAGCAGCCAGGAGGCGGCCTGCATCAGCCGTGTCGTCAGCTTCATGCTTTCCGTCGCATAGGACAGAGCGCCGGCTCGGTTGAGGGATTTGGCATCATCGCGTCCGGCGCCGTCGAGATAGCTCGCCGTCTCCTCGACCAGATCCATACCCTCGCGGAAGAGCTTGCCGAACATTTCGGATTTGCAGAAGTCCATGGCCCGTGCTGCCGGCGCGGAGCCGGCCGGGAAAAGGGTAGGGGTCTGGCTATCGGTCATCATTCGTCCAGTCGTCCGTCTATCTTCAGCTTCTGGCGATTCGTAGCAAAGCTTGGGCCAGAGTGACCCAATTGGTTGATCAAATCTTGAACACGGCGTCCGCGGCGCTCAGTCCGGCCCGCTTTTTCTCAGTAATCTCGTCGATACGCTGAATCTCGGTTTCCAGTACCGAGCGACGTTCGGCAAGATCTGACAGGGATAGCGCGCTCAAATCGGCACCGGGCATGATGGCCTCAGGCTTGAGGTTACTTGCGACTGTCTCATCGTCATGGAACATGTTGACCTCCATCGAAACACTGGCACCGCAGATCTGACGTCACAGCATAACTCGAACTCTGGAAGAGTCACATGGCCGGCACCCAAACAAATCGTATCGTGACGGCCAATCCACCCGGCGGGCCTGAAGTATTGCGCCTCGAGATGCGGCCCATGCCGCAGGCCGGCCCCGGTGAAATCCTGATCCGGACCGCGGCGTGCGGCGTCAACCGGCCCGACCAGATCGAACGGATGGGTTTCTATCCGGCACCGCCTGGCGCGCCGGAGGGGCTTGGCCTGGAGGTTTCGGGGCATGTTGCGGCGCTGGGCGATGATGTGACGGGTTTTGCGATTGGCGATCCGGTCTGCGCCCTCGTCGCCGGCGGCGGCTACAGCGATCACGTCATCGCGCCGGCTGGTTCGGTTTTGCCCGTTCCTGCCGGTCTCGATCTGGTTGACGCCGCGGGATTACCGGAAACGGTTTTCACCGTCTGGGCGAATGTGTTCGAGATTGGCGCATTGTTGCAGGGCGAAACAATCCTGATCCATGGCGGCTCGAGCGGGATTGGCACGACCGCGATCCAGATGGCCAAGGCCGCCGGTGCCCGGGTATTCACCACCGCCGGCACTGAAGAGAAGTGCGAGCTATGCCGCCAACTCGGCGCTGATCGCGCGATCAATTACCGGGTGGAGGATTTCGAGGCAATCGTGACCGAGGCCGGCGGTGCCGATCTGGTGCTCGATATGGTTGGCGGCAGCTATGTGCAGAAAAATATCAATCTGGCCCGCCCCGGCGCCCGGTTGGTCTCGATCGCCTTCTTGCAGGGTAGCCGGGTCGAACTGGATATGATGCGCGTCATGCTCAAACGCCTGACCCTCACCGGCTCGACCTTGCGGGCACGGCCCAATCCAGAAAAGGCCCGCCTCGCTGCGGCGCTGCGCAAGACCGTCTGGCCGTGGATCGAAGCCGGTCAGCTGCAGCCGGTTATCGATACACGCTTTGCCCTCGCCGATGTCCGTTCCGCCCACGAACGGCTCGATTCGGGCGCCCATTCCGGGAAGATTCTGCTGAAACCCTGACGCGGGGGAGCGATATCCGCTTTGCAGACCGGGTTCGCTGCGATATAGAAGCCGCAAATCGCTTGGCTGGACTGATACTCAGACCGCTAGCGTCGGAAGCCCAAGCCCGGCACCGCGTCGGGCTTTTTTTATTTCTCCGAAGGAGCAAGACATGACCGAGATCCTGATGCCGAAAGCCACGGCGGTCTGGCTCGTCGACAATACCTCGCTGACCTTTGACCAGATCGCGGATTTCTGTGGTCTGCATCCACTGGAAGTCAAAGGGATTGCCGATGGCGATGTCGCCGTTGGTGTGCGCGGTGCCGATCCGATTTCGAACGGGCAATTGACCCGTGAGGAAATCGCCAAGGCCGAAGGCAAGTCAACATTCCGGATGACGCCGGTGCAGCCGAAATATTCTGACCTGCATCAGCCGGCCAAGCGCCGCGGCCCCCGCTACACCCCGCTGTCGCGCCGCCAGAACCGTCCCGACGCGATCGCCTGGCTGGTCCGCAATCACCCGGAATTGTCCGACCCGCAGATTTCGAAACTGGTCGGCACGACCAAGACCACGATTTCTGCGGTGCGTGACCGCACGCACTGGAATTCCAGCGGCATCAAGCCGACCGACCCGGTCTCACTCGGCCTGTGCAGCCAGATTGATCTCGACGAGCAGGTCAAGAAGGCCTCATCGCGTCGCCGCAAGATCGAGGAAGATAACCCCGAATTGCTGGTCGACACGCTGAAGCCAAGAGAGCAGCTCGAGGCCGAGACCGATGAGCGCGGCAATAGCGAAATCAATCTCGAAACCCTGTTCGGCAGCCCGTCCAAGAAGAACGCCGAAGAAGACGAGGAATAGGCCTTATCGGGGCCGGAATGCGTGCAGCCGGCATCTGGCCTGCCGCCCCTTCCGGCCTCGCATTGGCCTAGGTTGACCGGCTTACTGGTCGGCTGGGACGATGTAATTGAGGGCCAGGCGGCCGCCATCGGCATAGATGGTAGTGCCGGTGATATAGCTCGAATCCTTTGAAGCGAGGAAAGAGGCGACCGAGGCGATTTCGTCCGGGTCGCCGATCCGGTGCATCGGTGTGCGCGACAGCATTTTGTCCATCGCCGCCTTGTCGGCATTCACCGATTTGAGCACATCGGTATTGATGCTGCCCGGCCCGATCGCGTTGACGCGAATGCCGTATTTAGCCAGTGCCAGCGCCATGGATTTGGTCAACTGGTTCAGTGCGCCCTTGCTGGTGCAATAGGCCAGCTGGTCGGGAATCGCCATAATCCCGTTGACCGACGACATATTGATGATGGCATAGCGGCGGCGGGCATCATCGGCGCGTTCGCCGCTCTCCTCGATCTGTTCGACCATCTGCTTGGCGCAGGCCCGGGCGACGAGGAAGGCTCCGCGCAGATTGACGCCGATGACCCGGTCGAAATCGGCCTCCGACAATTCGAGGATATCGCCGCGAGCGACGACGCCCGCATTATTGACCAGGATGTCGAGCCGATCGAAAGCCGATCGCGTTTCCGCCAGAAGATTACTGACCGAGAGCCGGTCAGAAACATCACAGGGGACAAACAGCGCCCGGCCGCGCTCGCCGCCCAATTCGCTGGCCAGTGCCGTGCCCGCATTCGCGTCGATATCGGCGATGACCACGCTGCAGCCGTCTTCGCTCAGACGGCGTGCGCAGGCCTTGCCGATGCCGTTTGCACCGCCGGTAATGATTGCAACGCGATCGCCAGAGGCCATGGGAAAAACCTTCCTGTAAATCCGGCGTATCGAACGCCGTCCAATTGTCTCCACTCGCACACGCCGCTGCGTTAGGCAATTCAGCCGCCGGTCAGGCCCAAATGATGATCAGGGATGGTGGGTGCGCTCGAAGTCGGCGGTGATTTGCGGATCGTCGGGGGCAAGTCGATGCGCCCGCTGATAGAGTGGCAGGGCCTCGTCGAGGCGGCCAACCGCTTCCAGGGCCGTCGCATGGGAGTGGACGATGGCACCGGTATCCGGTTCCATGGCAACGGCTTCCTCGCACAGCGGCAAGGCTGTGTCAGCGCGCCCGTCCTGGATCAGCGTCCAGCACAACATGTTCAGGCTCGAGCCATTTTCCGGCTCCAGCTCGACGGCCTGCCGGGCATCGGCGACCGCGGCGCCGGTCATGCCGGCGTCCAGCAAGGCGCTCGATCGGTTGAGCCACGCGCCCATCCAGTCCGGCTCGAGCCGGACAATCCTGTCATAGGACACCACGGCGTCGGCCGGCCGCTCCAATCGCTGATACACGAATCCCATATTCAGGAAGGTCAGCACATCGTCCGGCATTTCGATCGCGGCATGTTGCAGGTCGGACAAGGCGGCATCGAGCTGACCGAGCTCGGCGCGGGCAATTCCGCGATTGCGCCACAGGGTCGGACTGGCGATCGCGGCATGCTGGGTGTCGGCGATCGCGAAGGCCATATTATAGGCGGACAGGGCGTCCTCAAAGGCTTCCTCGGCCAGATAGGCGGCGCCGAGGGCGGCATAGGTCTGGACTTCTGCCTCCGGCTCCAACTCGCTGGTCGCCAGGCATTCTTCAAGCAAAGTGACTGCAATCGCACTGTCGCCTGTATTCATGGCTGCTCGGCCGTCAAGGCAGGTGTCGGCGGGCTTCTGGGCCGCGGCCGACGCCGGCCAAATCAGGCACAGGGCGCAAACGGTCATGATTAGGACGCGCATTTTGATCTCCGATTCACTGACCGCATTCTTTTCCGTCCCCAGTCTACAACGCAAAAGGGGCGGCCCGAAAGCCGCCCCCGTGAATTTGATTATCCCACGAGCGTTTTCAGCTCGGATGTTCGCAAGGCCTCTATCTGTTCCTTCAACCGGAGCTTCTCCTTCTTCATCCGCGCGACCTCAAGCGAATCCGTCGACGGGTGTTTGAACACTTCGTCGATTTGGGCGTCCAGACGCGTGTGACGGGCGTCGAGCTCACGAATACGGGCTGCGATTGGCATGGATTAAACTCCTCTGGTGAAGTGGATGAATGGATTGAACCACGTTCCGGCGTTATGTCTACTCACGAAACGTTTCGGGGTTACGCGATGATGAAGCCAGACCGCCTGATTGTCGGGGTCTCCGGGGCCTCCGGGATCATCTATGGCATTCGTGCCCTGGAAGCCCTGCGCGAGCTGGGTGTCGAGAGCCATATGGTGGCGTCGAAAGCTGCCGAGATGACGCTTCACTATGAGACAGAGCACACGATTGCCGAATTCCGGTCGGGTGCGGACCATGTCTATAAAATGCCCGATGTTGGCGCGGCGATCGCTTCGGGTTCGTTTCAGACCCGCGGCATGCTGATTGCGCCCTGTTCCGTGCGCACCATGTCGGAGATCGCGTCCGGCGTGACCTCCAGCCTGCTGACCCGGGCCGCCGACGTTGTTCTCAAGGAGCGGCGGCGCCTGGTATTGATGGTGCGCGAGACACCTTTCCATCTCGGGCATATCCGCACGATGGAAACACTGACCGAAATGGGCGCCGTGATCTGCCCGCCTCTGCCGGCTTTTTACGCGAAACCGGTGACTATTGATGATCTCGTCAACCAGTCCGTCGGCAGGGCGCTGGATTTGTTCGGGCTCGACTGGGCCGCGACGCGGCGCTGGGGCGAGGATCTCGAAGGCGGGCGACGCTAATTGGCCGCAGGAAATGCGCTGCGTTTGGAAACTCGGTGATTTCTTTGCGGGGCAAACAGCGCTATCATGGCCGCATCGGCGCGACGGGTGCCGACGGACGCCACTGGCCTCCGCAGGATCCGCACGGCCGGGTTTGGCCAGAAACGAGACCGTACCGAAATGGATGGAGAATTCTTGGATCAGCAGGAATTGCGGTCGCGCATCCTCAGCATGCGCGATCAGCATGATGCCTTGAATAATGAGGTCGACGCCCTGGCCGAAAACGGCGTCGTGGATCAGCTCAAGCTGGCGCGTCTGAAAAAGGAAAAACTGCGGATCAAGGACAGTCTTGCGGCCCTCAATGACCAGCTGACGCCTGATATCATTGCCTGACGCCATTGGCGCGTGAGCCCGCCGGGCGCGAGTCTCAGGCTTCCTTGCGGCCTGCCGCTGCGAGCTGGCGCTTCTGGTCCTGCTTGCGCGCATACATGACCGCATCGGCCTCCGCCATGGCTTCGTCGGCATTATGGCCGGCCTCGAGCGGATAGGCGCCCCAGGCGACTCCGACATGCATTTCCTGGCCGCCATGCACGAAGGGCACTTGTTCGAGCATCTCGACGAGTTCACGCGCCTTGGTGTCGGCACCGGCCGGGCCGGTCAGGGTCAGCACAACGCCAAACTCATCTCCGCCAAGGCGACCAACGGCATCGGTCTCACGCACATGCGCCGTCAATTGTGCGGCGACATGGTGTAGCGCCGCATCGCCGGCGGCGTGGCCATAAGTGTCGTTGATGTCCTTGAAACCATTCAGATCGAGATAGATCAGCGCTGACGGTGCGTTATGGCGCTCCGCCAGGGCGAGCGCCCGGCTGACTTCACGCAGAAAGGCGCGCCGGTTGAGCACAGGCAGCAACACATCATGATCGGCAAGGGATTCAAGTTCGCGGACCCGGCCACGCAGGCGCTCGGTATCCTTGCGCAGCTGGTCGACCTCGCCCATCAGCGACAACAGGGCGCGCTGGACATTGGGGGTCAGCTCGGCTTCCGGAACGCCCATGATCGAGGCCGCATCGCGCGGCGCTTCGGCTGCGCTCGCTGAGCCAGCACTTTTGGCGGTACCGGTCTTGCCGGTGCGCGTGACGTCTCGCGTCGTATTTGTGGGTCCGATGCGCATGGGGGGCGTCCTGGGCGATTCTCTTCATCCTCAGGCTCGCCAAGTGTGGTTAAGAAACCCTCAAAAATGAAAAGAAACCCGCTTGTTTGACGGGCCATCTTGACCTGTGGCTGCCGAAAGCTATGGTCCCGCGCTTCCTTTTCACGTTCAGGAAGCATCATGAGCGATTTTTCGCCGATTTCCCCGAGCCATCCCGTTCCCGATCCTGGTGTTGATGTCTCCATCATCATGGGCTCGCGCTCCGACTGGCCGACCATGCGGAAAGCCGCCGAGATTCTGGACGAATTGAATATCCGCTACGAAACGCGGGTCGTCTCGGCCCACCGCACACCCGACCGGATGGTCGAGTTCGCGAAAGCGGCGCGTGGCCGTGGCATCAAGGTGATCATTGCCGGCGCCGGCGGCGCCGCCCATCTGCCCGGCATGGTCGCGTCAATGACAAGCCTGCCCGTACTTGGCGTGCCGATAAAATCCAAAGCGCTCAATGGCCAGGACAGCTTGCTCTCCATCGTTCAGATGCCCGGCGGTGTCCCCGTCGGCACGCTGGCGATCGGCGAGGCTGGCGCCAAGAATGCCGGTTTGCTGGCGGCCTCCATCCTGTCGCTCTCCGATTCGCAGATCGACGCTGCACTGTCGGCCTGGCGCCAGGCACAGACGGACAGTGTCGCGGAATCGGTCGAGGATTGAACCCGCAATGAGCTCACGCCCGCTCGCGCCCGGCTCGGTGATCGGCATTCTCGGCGGCGGCCAACTCGGCCGGATGCTGGCGGTGGCGGGTGCGCGGCTGGGTTTCGACATGCATATTTTCGATCCCGAGCCCGATTGCCCGGCCGCCCGGGTCGCGGCCCGCTCCTGGGCAGCGCCCTGGGCGGATGCCGGCGCGGTTCAGGCCTTCGCCGATCGCTGCGATGCCATCACCTATGAGTTCGAAAATATTCCTGTCGCGGCCGTCACGGTGGCCGCGGCAACCTCGCGGCTTCGCCCCGGCGCTCGCTCGCTTGAGCTGACCCAGGACCGCATCATCGAAAAGCGCTTCATCAATGATGCCGGCGTCGCCACCGTGGCTTTCGCGGCGGTCGACAGCCTCTCGGATTTGCCGGCTGCGATCGCGGTGACCGGACTGCCAGCCGTGCTCAAGACGCGCCGTTTCGGCTATGACGGCAAGGGCCAGGCCTGGATCCGCTCGGCAGAGGATGCGGCGGTGGCGTGGGAATCCATTGGCGAGCAACCCGCCATCCTTGAAGGCGCGGCGGCCTTTGTGCGCGAATTATCGGTTATCGCCGCGCGTTCGGTGGACGGTGCCGTCAAGGCCTGGCCGCTGTCCGAGAATGTCCATGGCGATGGTATTCTCAAACAGAGCACCGCTCCGGCGCCGGGCGTCGATGCGGGTCTGCAGGCACAGGCGCGCGCGATCGCGACGGCGCTAGGCGATGGCATGGAGCATGTCGGGGTGTTCGCGGTCGAGCTGTTCGATCTTGGTGGCGGCCAGCTGCTGGTCAATGAGATCGCGCCGCGGGTGCACAATACCGGGCACTGGACGATGGATGCCTGCGGCTGCGACCAGTTCGAGCAGCATATCCGTGCTGTGGCTGGCTGGCCGCTTGGCGATCCGACGCCACACTCATCGGCGGTGATGACCAATCTGATCGGCCATGATGTCGATGATTGGCAGGCGTTGGCATCAGACCCGCAAGTGCGGCTGCATCTGTATGGAAAACGGAAAGCCCGAAAGGGCCGCAAGATGGGTCATGTCAATCGGCTCGGGCCCCTGCGTGGCTAGCGTGCCAGCCGACAGGACCTTGCCCTCGCACATCGCTCACCTTACCTAAAGCGCAGATGCTGCCCCAAAACACCCTTCACTTTGACCGTCGCCATGATCGCGGCCCGTTCGACATTGTCGGCGATGTGCATGGCTGTGCCGGCGAGTTGGAAATCCTCCTGGGCAAGCTCGGCTATTCAATCGAGCATCAGGGCCCGGAAGGGTTTCGCGAATACGAGATTTCTCACCCGCAAGGCCGCCGCGCCGTCTTTCTCGGCGATCTGGTTGATCGTGGGCCGCGTTCGCCGGACGTGCTGCGCCTGGTGATGTCGATGGTCGAGACCGAGCGGGCCCTGTGCGTCAGCGGCAATCATGATGACAAGCTGCGGCGCTGGCTGCTCGGCCGCGACGTCAAGGTTTCACACGGGCTTGGCGATACCATCGCGCAATTCCAGACCCAGCCGGACGGGTTTCGCGAGACCGTGCATGATTTTCTCGACCAGCTTGCCCACCATCATGTTCTCGATGATGGCGGGCTGATCGTTGCCCATGCCGGCCTCGTCGAGGCGATGCACTATCAAAGTGGCGGCAAGGCCCGCGGGTTTGCGCTCTACGGCGCCACTACTGGTGAGATTGACGAATACGGTCTGCCCGTGCGGCTCGACTGGGCGACGGATTATGCCGGTGACGCGCACGTGGTTTACGGCCATATGGCAGTGAATCAGGCACTGTGGGTCAATCGCACCATCTGCATCGACACGGGATGTGTGTTTGGCGGCCAACTGACGGCCCTGCGCTGGCCAGAATGCGAATTGGTCGAGGTTGGGGCCCTGGAGACCTATTACGCGTCCCTGCGGCCGCGCTAGCGCTTTTCAGGTCGGCTAGTGGCGCGGGCCGGGCCCGTAGCGCATCCGGCCGAGCAGGCCGCCGAGATCGGGCAGGTCAGCCGTCAGTTTGAGTATCTGACCCTTGGTCTTCTCGAAATCCATCACATTCTGGATCCGGCGATCAAGAAATTCGCGGGCCTGCGGTTTGTCGGCGCTGTCTTCATTGAGCCAGCTCGACAGGGTCGTGCCGAACACGCCGGAGAGAATCGCGCGCTTGGAATAGAAATTGGCATCGGTCGAGGTGTCGCCGATTGCGCGCCAGATCGTGTCGGCTGTTGCCCACAGCAATTGCGGTGCCTGACCCGCTGCATCGGGCAAAAGCAGTCGCGCCCGGGCCCGCCGGGCGGCCTCTTCGTGCGGAGCGACGGCTTCCAGCCGGCACAGCACGCCGAATGTCACGCGTTCGCGAATTTTCATTTTGGCGAGTTCGGCCTTGACGATCACACGGCCGGCCTGGCGATCAAGCTGACGCGACCAGAAACCGATCAGCTCGAGATCGCCGCCAGGGCAGGCATTTCGAGCATCGCCAGCCGACAGACCGGTATCATCACAGGCCTTCTTGAAGGTCGAGGATGACCAGCCATCAAAGGCGGCATGGACCAGCGCCGCCTCCAGCAACTGTGTGCGAACGGTCTCGGTGTGAGTGCGGGGGGCGGTTTGAGCGTCGATCATGTGCCATATGTACCGGACTGGGCTCGCGGCGTCACCCGGTATCAGTGCGCTGACAGAGTAGACTCAGCTTCGCGGCTCTGGTATCAGCCGCGCCTCTGGCAAACTAGCGACGTGGGGGTGGCCCTCGCGTCCAGCAAAATGGAGAGAGAGCCATCGTTCAGATCGTTGTGCGCGATAATAATGTGGAGCAAGCGCTCCGCGCGCTGAAGAAAAAAATGCAACGGGAGGGTACCTTCCGTGAAATGAAACGTCGGAATCATTACGAGAAGCCCTCGGAGAAGAAGGCTCGCCAGAAGGCTGAAGCCATTCGCCGTGCGCGCAAACTCGCCCGCAAGCGCGCTCAGCGTGAAGGCCTTGTGGCCGTCCGTGGTGGCACCGTTCGTCGCTAGGGTTCGCCAGAGCCTGTAGAATTCAGGAAAACGCCGCGCCCCTCAGGGACGCGGCGTTTTCTTTCGTTCCCAATTCAGAGCGTCCCGGTCTCAGCCCGGCTTGCGCTTGCCGCCGAGGCGGAACCAGCCCTTCACCGTGTCCTGATTGGCCTGGTTGAGCGCGCCCATGCGGAACATCACGCCGGCGCCCCAGATAACCGCAGCAGCAGTGATGATCATGACCAGCGTCGTGCCGATGACATCGAACAGGGCCGGATCCTGGGGCAGGCGCGCCAGCATGATGAAGGGCGTCCATAGCGGCACCCAGCTGGCGATGACGATGATTGGCGAATCGGGCGCATCGGCCGCCACCATCACCAGGAAGAGTGGCACCATCATGATCAGCATCATCGGGCTCATCAGGGTTTGCGCATCCTGCAAGGTCTCGCACAGCGAACCGATGGCGAGGAAAATCGCGCCATACATCAGATAGCCGATGATGAAATAGCCAATCGCGGGGAAGATCAGGGCCGGATCGAGTACGGCACCCAGGATGTCACCCAGCGGCAGACCGGCAGCGAAGGCAAATTGCTGCGCCACCAGGCCGACCGTCGCGGCCAAACCGCCCCAGGCCAGTAGCAGCGTAGTGGACACACCGGCGACGCCCAGGAGCTTGCCGGTGAGGATCTCATGATGCCGCGAGGAAGCGAGCATCATTTCCAGGACCTTATTGCCCTTCTCCTCAATCATGGCGGTGAGCAGCATGTTGACGACCGAGAAGATCACGATCCACAGACCGAAGGCGACGGCGATGGCCACGATGATCGGCAGTCGCTCGGCTGTCGTCACCTCGGCGGCCTCGGCGCTGCGCTCGGGGTTGAGTTCGCGAACCGTCGGGGTCAATTCGCCCGCGGCGGCCACCAGTTCCGGTGAAACGCCGTTCTCGAGCAGCCGGTTGAGCTGCATGTATTCGCGCAGTGTGCGGCGGATATCCGAGCGCAATTCACCATCGGTCAGATTGGTGCTCCAGTATTCGATCTCGATCGCACCGCCCGCGCCCTGGCGCAGATAAATGGCGGCGAACAAGGGCTGTGGGCCCGCATCGGTCTCGACCATCATTTCGCCGAGCAGATAGGGACGCAGGGTCTCGATATCGGTCGCGTCGGGATAGACGCGGATATATTTCTCAACCGGGTGGGCTGCCTCGGCGATCGCCGCCTGGATCGCGGGATCGTCGCCGAGCATTTCGGTCGCTGCATCCCGGGTCGCGGCGGTTCGAGCTTCGCGCGCTGCCGAGCGCTGCTCTTCGATGGCCGCCTCAAGCACGCCGCCGGACTCGTCGATCAGGGCGTAGTAGCGGGTTGGTTGGGAATTCTCGATCAGGATGGGCAAGCCAAAACCCAGCGCCATGAACATCGGCATTGAGGCGAGCGAGAGCCAGAAGCCCCAGGTGGCGACATAGGAGAGGTATTCGCGGCGGGCGATGAGATAGATAGCGCGCATCAGACGGCCTCCCCAGCAAGCGTTTCAGTTGAAAACTGGCCACTGGTCTCGACCAGATGGACGAAGGCGTCGTGGAGATGGGCCCGTGCCGGTTCGAAGCGCAGCAGACGGATATTGCCATCGACACAGGCCTTGAGCACGTCCTGGGCATCAATCCCGGGGCCCAGATCAATCAGCCAGCGGCGCGCACCATCGGCGGCGCCGGCCTCCTGCACGACCGCGCCCAAGGGCGCGAAAGTCTGCGTCAGATCATGCTCGGAAACGGTCTCCAGAATGACGCGGCGCGGGATCATGGCCAGGGCGGCCTCGACCGTTCCGTCAAACACTTTGCGGCCTTTTGCCACCAATACGATCTGGTCGCACAGGCGCTCGGCATGCTCCATCACATGGGTCGAGAACAGGATGGTGGCGCCAGCCTCGGCGCGGGCTCGGACGATTTGTTCCAGCGCTTTCTGATTGACCGGGTCGAGACCGGAGAAGGGTTCATCAAGAATGATGAATTCGGGATCATGGATCAGGGTTGAGATGATCTGGATCTTCTGGGCCATGCCCTTGGAGAGCGTTTTCACCTTGCTGTCGGCAACGTCGGCGAGGCCGAATTCCTCCAGCATGACCAGCCCCCGGCGACGGGCTTCCACCGGCGCGACGCCTTTCAGGCGTGCGAAGAAAATGATCACATCAATCACTTTCATCTTGCGGTAAATGCCACGTTCCTCAGGCAAAAATCCAACCCGCTCCAGCGCGCTGGCCCGCGGTCGTCCGCCAAACAGGCTGACGCGACCGCTATCGGGGGTGAGGATGCCCAGTGCCATGCGCAGGCTGGTCGACTTGCCGGCGCCGTTGGGACCGAGAAATCCGGTAATCTCACCGCGTTTGACGCTGAAGCTCAGATCGCGGACGGCAGGCTTGCCACTGAATGTTTTCGAGACGCCGTCGAGCGACAATATGATTTCGGACATGAGACCCCCAAGAGTGAGGACTGAGTCTAGGCAGTCCGGTCGTGCCAAGCTACCGGTATTGAGCAGGTCGCCATCCCCCCATTTGCTCCAGGACTGCCGGAAGACCGCGCCTGTCCTGCCATAAGGCGCTATGCTGGCCCTCCTGCGCTATCGCCCGCCCGGCGATGATGACGATAAGTGAGATCTTATGGCGCAAGACCCGCGCGCATGCCTTTCGGCCCTGAAGGCCGAACTGGTTGCCCTGTCCGAGGCCTCAACAGGAGACCGGCAGCCGGTGGAGCTCGACCAGCAATCCATCGGCCGGCTCTCGCGGCTGGACTCGATGCAGGTTCAGGCCATGGCCCGCGCCTCAGATGTCCGCCGAACCCAGGAAATACGCCGCATCGAGGCGGCATTGAAGCGGGTCGATGAGGATGAATACGGCTGGTGCGTTGAGTGCGGCGAGGCAATTGACCCGAAGCGGCTGGAGATCGATCTGGCTGCGGCACGGTGTGCCGGCTGCGCCTGATCCGGTTGCCAGCCGCGGTCGCGCTGTGCGAAACCTTGCCCGGTCGGGCGAAGTGGTCCGGCGCCGAATTGTTGATTTTTGCCGATGCGATTGTCCGACAAGCTTGACCTTGAGCCGGCCCGGGCCGGTCTGCGCGATTCTGGCCGTGCGCGCATTTCCGGCCTGTTGACGCCCAAGGCCCTGCGGCAGCTGACCGCCGCGATCGGCGATGTGTCCAAATGGCTGCTGGTGACTCGGCTGGCGGAGAAGCATCTCAATCTCGATGCCGCCGCGATGCGCGACCTGCCGGCCGTCCAGCGCGCCGAGTTTGATGCGCGGGTCGCAGAGGCCGCTCGGGCCGGTTTTCAGTATCTCTACGAGACCTATCCGCTTTACGACAAGGCCCATGCCGGCATTCTCGAGGGCGAAGCGCCGGTATTGGCGAAACTTTTTGCCTTCCTCAATGGCGAGGTTTTTCTGAGTGCCATGCGCGAGGTGCTCGATGCGCCGCAGATCAGTTTCGCCGACGGGCAGCTGACCTGTTATCGCGGCGGCCATTTTCTCACCCGCCATGATGATGGTGTTGCCGGCAAGAACCGGGTCGCGGCCTTCGTGCTTGGTCTCAGTTCTGGCTGGCAGGGCGATTGGGGCGGGCAGCTGCAATTCTACGACCCGGACGGCAATGTCGAGGCCGCCTTTGTGCCGCGCATGAATACACTGTCGCTGTTCAAGGTGCCGCAACCGCATGCGGTCTCGATGGTCGCCAATTACGTCACGACGCCGCGTCTGGCGATCACCGGCTGGTTACGTTCTGGCGAGGACCCCGGGATCGATATGTAGTCGGGCACCGGCCGCAAAGATCTCAGGGCCGCACGGCAATGCCGGCATAATTGAACGAAGCGAATTTCGGGCTTTTCGGAAGATACATCGCCTCGAGCTGTTCAATCCCGAACCCGGCCGCCTGCAACAGCGTGTCGGGATGGCGGGTGAGGTGACAGCCGCCGGCAATCGGTTTCCACACGGGTTCGATGCGTCTTTGCCATTTCGCGACATCGGCATCGGGCGCGCCGCCATGCTCGGAGAAGAGCAGCTTGCCGCCAGGCTTGAGCACACGGTGCATCTGCGCCAGTGCCGCCACCGCATCGGGAATGGTGCACAGCGTATAGGTCAGCACCACAGTATCGATGGAGCCATCCTCGAGCGGAATTTCCTCGCCAGGCAGATCGATCAGCTCGACCGTGACCGGGCAGGCGGCGATCGCGTCGGCCGCCTTGCGCCGCATGCCCTCGGAGGGCTCCAGCGCATAAAGGTGGGAGACTTTGGCCGGGTCGTAAAAGCTCAGATTGGGACCGGCGCCGAAGCCGACTTCGAGCACGCGGCCGCTGGCCAGGGGCACGATCTGGGAGCGCTTCTTCATGATTTGTGGCTGACCGCAGGCGAAGCCAATCAGATGTGGCAGGATATGTTCGTGGTAAAAGCTCATGACCGTGAGCCTAGAGCATTTTCAGTAAAAGTGGGAACCGGTTTTGCGGTTCGAAAATGCGGAAAAACGAAGAACTAGGGCATTTTCATTGGCTTCAAATTCAATGAAAATGATCTAGGGCAGACCGGGGAAACTCTCCACATATTTGATTTTGATGTCCGGGAAGGAGTCGACGAACTGTATGGTGAAATCGGCAAAGCTCGTCACATAGGTCCATTCGCCGCAATTGTCGGGGAAGCTGGTGACCTGTTTGACTTTGAGATCAGGGAAGCTGGTGACGATCTGGACCCGGATATCGGGAAAACTCTCGACGATCTGAACCTCGCCATGAAGCGGAATGCCGTTCCAGGTGCAGTCATCGGCCACCGGGCCGAGCGAGAGAAGGATGAGTTCAGCGAACATGTCGTGAGCATGCCACATTCAATCTGAACGAATTATGAGCCGTTAGCGCGTAGTCGGACCGAGCGCGAGACAGGCGAAGGCGACACCCAGCAACAGGATGGCCGGCGAGAAAAACATCGCATTCAGACTCGCGAAGGGTTCACTCGCACGGCTGAACAGGCCGGGCAGATAGGCATAGATGCCGCGCGCCAGCATGATGATGGCGATGATGCCGAGCGGGATGCGCGAGAAAATCAGCGAATCGAACCCGAATGCGCCTCGCGCCAGCGCGAAACCGGCTGCCGTGAAAACCAGCACCGCCACGGCCATCGAGTGCAGGCCAGGCGGCATGGTCTGTGACCGGGTGATACCGATAACAGTCTTGACCAGATCCGCTTCAGTCGCTGCCGGCCACAGACCGCCAACCGCCCAATAGGCGTGCAGCACCGCGATCACGCTCATGACCGCAAAGACCGACCATCCCAGTAGGGGCATCATGCCGGCGTTCCGGCTGTCAGAGCGGTGCTCACGGCCTGACTAGCCCATCGCCTTGTTGATCTCTTCCGCCATCTTCTTGGCATCGCCCAGAAGCATCATCGTGTTGTCGCGGAAGAAGAGCGGGTTTTCGACGCCGGCATAACCGGACGCCAGCGAGCGCTTGACGAAGAAGACGGTCTTGGCCTTCCACACCTGCAGCACCGGCATGCCATAGATCGGTGAAGACGGATCATCCTCGGCGGCCGGATTGGTGACGTCATTGGCACCAATCACGAAGGCAACATCGGCATTGGCAAAGGAGGAGTTGATATCCTCCAGCTCGAACACCTCGTCATAGGGCACCTGGGCTTCGGCGAGCAGGACGTTCATGTGCCCGGGCATGCGGCCGGCCACTGGATGGATGGCGTAGGAAACCTCGACGCCCTCATGCTTGAGGATGTCGGCCATTTCCTTCAGCGCGTGCTGGGCCTGGGCGACCGCCATGCCATAGCCGGGCACGATGATGACCTTGCCGGCATTCTTGAGCACGAAGGCGGCATCTTCCGCCGAGCCCTGTTTGGCATTGCCTTGCGGGCCGGCCAGGGCGGCAGCGCCGGCATCTTCGCCGAAGCCGCCGAGAATGACCGAGATGAAGGAGCGATTCATGCCCTTGCACATGATGTAGGACAGGATCGCGCCGGAGGAACCGACCAGGGCGCCGGTGACCAGTAGGGCGGTGTTCTCGAGCGTGAAGCCGAGTGCGGCGGCGGCCCAGCCGGAATAGGAATTAAGCATCGAGACGACGACCGGCATATCAGCGCCGCCAATCGGGATGATCAAGGTGACGCCGATGATGAAGGCAGCCAGCGCGATCAGCCAGAAGGCCATTTTCGCTTCGCCGCCTGAGGCCATCAGGAAGGCGATCATCACGGCGATGAAAACGCCAAGTGCGATATTGATCGCGTGACGCATCGGCAGAAGGATGGGCGCACCGGACATATTGCCGTTGAGCTTGGCAAAGGCGATCACCGACCCGGAGAAGGTGATGGCGCCAATCGCGGTGCCGAGCGAAAGTTCGAACAGGGACAGCTTGTGCAAATGCCCGCTGGCGTCGGCGATACCGAAGGCTTCCGGCGCAAACAGGGCCGCGGCGGCCACCAGCACGGCGGCCATACCGACCAGCGAGTGAAAGGCGGCGACGAGCTGCGGCATCGAGGTCATCGAGATGCGGCGTGCAATCACGGCACCAATGCCACCGCCGACCATCACGCCGCCGACGATCAGTGCGATCGAGGCGCCGTCGAGCTGGGCGGCAAGCAGGGAGGTGATGATGGCGATGGCCATACCGGCCATGCCGAAGAAATTGCCCTGACGGGCGGTTTCCGGGCTCGACAGACCGCGCAGGGCGAGGATGAAGAGAATGCCCGAAAGCAGGTAGAGGAGGGCTGCAATATTCGCTGACATCGGTCTAGCGCTCCTTTTTCTTGTACATCGCCAGCATGCGCTGGGTGACAAGGAATCCACCGAAAATATTGACGCTGGCGAGCACGATTGCGAGCGTGCCGAGACCGCGCGAGAAGCCGGCCCCGCCGCTGCCATCATCGGTGACGCCGGTCGCGGTCGCGGCCAGCAGGGCGCCGACAATGATCACCGAGGAGATCGCATTGGTGACGGCCATCAGCGGCGTATGCAGGGCGGGCGTAACCGACCAGACGACGTAATAGCCAATGAAAATCGCGAGGATAAAGATCGCGAGACGAAAGATGACGGGATCAACGGCTTCCATGTTCTGCTCCTTGGGTGGACCTTGGACGGGGAAAAAAGGCCACCACCGCCGCGATGAGTGCCACTGTTAAAACACTCAAGAAAGTGAAGAGTGAGACCCAAATCGTTTGAATGTCGCTATGAGTTTGGTTGAGCTCCGCGTTGACGGAGTCGTGAACGTTGTTCAAGTCACTCGCTAACGAATCAATATTTACCCTAATCATTGGTATCGTTAATGCTTGTTCTGGGTTGCTTGTGATCGCTGATTCAATGGCATCCAGTCTGCCAGTAAGCGCGTCCACTTGACTTGCTCCAGATTCACCGTCCGAAAGTTCCACGTTGGTCGGATCCAGTTCTTCGACCGTAGCTGCCAATATGTCCAATTGTTGTTGCTGAACTTCGAGAATGTTCAAGGTTCTCGTAACTAGGTCCAGATCGGTGTCAATTAACTCGAGTAAATCGTTATCCCGATCGATCAATCGCGATTGATTGATTGCAAGTTCAGAGGTTGTCGCGATCAACTTTGTAAGCGTTGAGGATAGTCCCGCAATCGCTCCAAAGATAACTAGCATCCACAGCAAAAATTGAAGGCGCGGCCCGAATGTCATTTGTTACCCCGCTTCGCTCACCAAGCTTGGATGCACCACCGCGCCATCGCGAGTCAGGGCCATGCCCTGAATGATTTCGTCATCCCAGTGCGGCGCGCGTGCGCCATCTTCGCCGACCAGAAGCGGCAGGAGATTGGCGAGGTTCTTGGCGTAGAGGGCAGAACTGTCGGCGGCGAGACGGCCGGGCAGGTTGGAGAAGCCGGCAATCATCACGCCCTGATGGGTGACGATCTCGTCGGCCTTGGTCAGCTCGCAATTGCCGCCATTGGGCGCAGCCAGATCGATAATCACCGAGCCGGGCTTCATCGCTTCGACCATCGCCTTGGTGATCAGTTTCGGGGCCGGACGGCCCGGGATCAGCGCCGTGGTGACGACGATGTCCTGTTTGGCTATATGGCCGGCGACCAGCTCGGCTTGTTTGGCCTGGTATTCCGGTGACATTTGCTTGGCATAACCGCCGGCAGTTTCAGCCTGTTTGAATTCCTCATCCTCGACGGCGACAAATTTGGCGCCGAGCGAGGCGACCTGTTCCTTCGAGGCCGGGCGGACATCGGTGGCGGACACGACAGCGCCGAGACGGCGCGCCGTGGCAATCGCCTGCAGACCGGCAACGCCGGCGCCCATGATGAAGGCCTTGGCCGGAGCGACTGTGCCAGCGGCGGTCATCATCATCGGGAAGGCGCGGCCATAGATGTGGGCGGCTTCGATAATCGAGCGATAGCCGGCGAGATTGGACTGGCTGGAAAGCGCGTCCATTGCCTGGGCGCGGCTGATGCGCGGCACGAATTCCATCGCCAGCGCGTCAATCCCGGCCTTGGCCAGGGCCTTGGCCCTCGCTTGCGCGCCATAGGGATCGAGATGCGCGACCAGCAACATGCCCTTGGGCAATTTGGCCAGCGTCGCATCGTCGGGCATCTGGACGGAGAATAGCGCGTCGGCGCCTTTCAATGTCGCGGCCAGGGTGCCCATGTCGGCGCCAGCGGCGGCATAGGCATCATCGGTCACCGAGGCGGTGAGGCCGGCGCCTTTTTCAACCGCGACCACATGGCCGGCGGCGGTGAATTTCTTGACCGTGTCGGGTGTTGCGGCGACGCGTGTCTCGCCCGCATGTCGTTCTTTCAGAATGGCTATTCGCATAGTGTCCCGCCGCTTGATGTTGCAGGCAGCTACGATGCGCGAATTCGCCGGTCAGGGGAAGAGCCGCCGGAGAAATTCCTGTCATACGTGTCTGAAACTCAGCCGGCCAGGAAGACGTTGAACAATTGGGCCAGGCCACCACAAATCAGGCTGAACACGAACAGGCCGCCAACCGTGGCATACCAGCTGGTTTTCATTGAGGTCAGCAGGCCGAGCACGACGCCGACGATCGCGACGAGGATCAAGGACCCCATCCAGTCGGAGCCGACGGCAAAGACCAGGGTGAGATAGAGCAGCGTCACGACCATCAACAGCGACGTCCACACGGTGACCGCAATGAAGCCGTCAAACGTGTTCTTCTGGCTCGTGATATTCATTTCGCCGCGCGTGTAGTCAGCTGCCATGAGGACTGCCCCTGTTTGAGTCACTGATATTATTCTGCCGATAGCATGCGTCGGAGCCGAGGCCAAGATGCGCGACTGCCGCAGGGCAGGCAGCTGGACGCTGCCGCGCGGCACGATTGTTGCGGCAACGTCACGGTCCGGGTATTTCCCGGACCGCCGGTTGTGGCGCTGAAACGGTTTCAGTATGGGTTGTGCCGAAACGGGGGAATGTCCGATGCGTATGCCATTCACAATCTGGTCCGCAGTTCTGGCCGTGCTTGTCTATGCAGGGTTGGCCGGGGTGGAGTATCTCAATTTCGGTGCCTTCGACCCGATGTGGTCGACCGCGCGCCTGATCGGTGCCATCTGGCTGGGCCTGGTGGTGCTGGCAGCGATCTTCGGAGCGTTGCGCCGTTCCATGAAGGTGCGCCCCGGCGCCCTTCCCGACGACGTCGCCCGCGAACTCAGACAACATGAGGACTGAGGACCGGTGATCGGCTGCCTGCCGGCGGCGTGCGCCCTGGTTGTCCGTCAGCCCCAGCCGGGTCCGGTCAGGACTTCGAGCGCCGCTGCGACGGCAATCGGCTGATCGAGAATCAGATGGTGCTGGGCGTCGGGTATCGAGACCATCGATGTCCCGGGGCCGAAGGTTTCTCGCATGAAGTTCCAGATCTCGTCGGTGACCAGGGTCGAATCGGCTCCGCGGAACAGCGCGATGCGACATTTCAGCCCTGCGGCGATTTGCGCCGGCGATTGGCGGTCATAGGTCAGCTTGCTCCACAAATGCGGATCGAACTTCCAGCTCCAGCCATCGCTGCCATCCGGCCGCGTCATCGGTTTCAGCGACTGGCGGGCGATATGGTCCATCAGGAAGGCATTGGCGCAATCCTGTTCGGGCAATAACCGGAAGCGCTGCAATGCCGCCTCGAAGGAGGCATAGACGCTGCCGCCACGGCTCGGCGGGGTCGAATTGCGTTGCTCGCTCGGCGGCCTGATCGGGCTGTCCAGCACGGCGATTCCGGCCAGCTCGGCGCCGAATTCCGCGGCCGCTGCGAGGGCAACAAACCCGCCGAAGGAATGCCCGACCATGAAGGGCGCGCCAGCCTTGAACGCCCCGCCCGCGCGGCCGGCGGTGATGGCTTCCAGGGCATAGGTGTCCATGTGGTAGGCGTCTCTGTGATCGCTATCGCCCATGCCCGAGAGATCGAGCGCGACGACACGCCGGGTCTCGGCCAGAAATGGGGCGATTGAATCCCACCAGTCCTTGTGCGCGACACCGCCATGCAACAGCACCAGGCCAGGCTGGCCGATCTCGCCCCAGGCTTTCCAGTGGATGGTCGCGTCTTCAACGATGACGCTGCCGGTGTCGGTTGGCACGGCGAGCGCGCGCTCGAACCAGACCGGTGCGGGCGGTTTGGCGCCCTTGTACTGGATCAGGGGCGCAGGCGGGCGCGCTGGCCGGGGGGGGGGCTTGCTCATAATCCAGCGCTAGCGCTGATGCCGCGCTGCGTCAATCTCATCCGGGCTGCATTCCGGTCAGAAGCGGGATGGCGAATACCGCCCATGCATTATTGGCAATATGCCCGAGGACCGGGGCCGCGACGCGGCCGGTCACAAGCCGCGCCACGCCCAGCGCAACACCGAGCAGAGCCGTCGATGTCATCACCATCAGGCCCTGGCCGATATGGATCAATCCGAAAGCGGCGGCGGATATCAGTACCGCGAACAGGCCCGGCACGCCGCGCGCGATCAGCATCGGCAGCATCCAGCCGCGAAACAGGATTTCCTCAACCAGCGGCGCTGCCACCATGGTCAGGAGGACAATCGCCCAGAGCGCTGCGCCATTGCCGACGAAATCATCGACATTGGACACATCCTCCAGCTCGGCACCGCCAGCCAGTGTCAGGCTGGGATCCAGCATTGCCAGATGGTGGAACCAGAGCGTCAGCGGACTGGCGATGGTCAGCATGAAGACCAGGACCAGCAGACCCGCGAGATAGTCGCGCGGCTGCCGCGGGACCACTGAAAAGGCGGCACGGTGGGCGGCGTAAATCCCGAAATGATGCCACATCAACAGGGCCAATACCGCATAGGCGACGGCCGATCCGGCGAATTGCGCAGTCTCGATCGTCAGGCCCAGTGTCTTGCCATCGATCAGGGCCCAGGCGCCCTGGGAGAGTATCTGGAACAGAATGGCGAGGCCAAATAACAGGCCGGGCCAGACCAGCATGCCTGGCAGGGCGTGGATGAAGAGCAGGCGCTGGTGTTCCTGCAATAGCGAAAACCCGTCCTGCGGTGCAAACCGCCAGCGCACGGGATGGTCGGAAAACCGGCTCTCTACATCGTTCATCATCGCTACTCGAAGGCGAGGGCACACCCTCTCGGCAAGCTTATGCTTAACCGGTCCTTGCCGCCGCTTAAACGTGAAATTTAGAAGACTGTCCCATAACGGTCCGCATAGACGCCCTGTCGGCAACGGCAGCGAGGTCAAAAGACCCGGCGAAAACAATGCGACCGAAAAGGCGTGGGTGTGATGGTGAAATCAGTTCTGATCGTTGATGACGATCCGACGCAACGCCGCCTTCTTCAGGCGGTGATCGAGAAACAGGGCTACCGTGTAGAGACCGCAGAAAGCGGCGATGCGGCCCTGGATCGTGTGGCCTCATCGCCAGTCGATGTGATGCTGCTCGATCTGATCATGCCGGGGATGGATGGCATGGAGACGCTGGAAGCGGTCAAGAAGCGATTGCCGGACCTTCCGGTCATCGTGTTGACGGCGAGCGGTGGCATTGAGACCGTTGTGGCGGCCATGCGGGCCGGAGCCTCGGATTTCTTCGTCAAGCCTGCCAGTCCGGAACGCATCGCAGTCTCGATCCGCAATGCGCTGAAAGTTCAAAACCTCAGCGGTGAGGTCAAGCGACTGACCCGCAAGGCAGCCAATATGTCGGGCTTTGCCGACATGATTGCCGATGCCGCAGCGATGCAGCAGGTCGTCAGGCTGGGCGAGCGCGCCGCGCAATCGGACATTCCGATCCTGGTCACCGGCGAATCCGGCGTTGGCAAGGAATTGGTCGCCCAGTCGATCATGGCCGCTTCGAAGCGCGCCGGCGGTCCCTTCATCGCGGTCAATTGTGGTGCGATCCCTGAAAACCTCGTCGAATCGACCCTGTTTGGTCACGAAAAAGGTTCCTTCACCGGTGCCGTCGGCAAGCATATGGGCAAGTTCCAGGAGGCCGATGGTGGCACTCTTTTCCTGGACGAAGTCGGTGAATTGCCGCTCGACATGCAGGTCAAACTGCTGCGGGCGCTGCAGGAAGGCGAGGTTGATCCGGTCGGTTCGAAGCGTCCGGTCAAGGTCAATACCCGCATTATCTCCGCGACCAATCGCGATCTGACCGAGCGCGTTGCCGCCGGTGCTTTCCGCGAGGATCTGTTTTACCGCCTGAACGTCTTCCCGATCGAAGTGCCGTCCTTGCGTTCGCGCCGGGATGATGTGCCCTCTCTGGTGCGTCACTTCATCGGTCGCTTCAATGCCCAGGAAGGCAAGGCGATCATTGATGCGGCCCCGGAAACCCATGCCATGCTCAGCACATTCGACTGGCCGGGCAATGTGCGTCAGTTGGAAAACGCGGTCTTCCGTGCCGTCATTCTCTCCGATGGTGACTATTTGACGCCGGCTGATTTCCCGCAAATCTCGGGTCTGACGCCGGATATTCAGAGCCGGACAGCCGAAGCAGGCGAGATATCGCCGGCGGCGGTCGAATTGATCGCAGGTGCTGGCGAACCGGTCCCAGTTGAGATCATGGATGCCGGCGGCAATTTGCGTTCGCTCGAGGATATCGAGCGTGACCTGATCGAGTTCGCGATCGAGACCTATGCCGGGCGGATGAGCGAAGTTGCCCGCCGTCTCGGTGTCGGTCGCTCGACCCTGTATCGCAAGGTTCGCGAATACGATCTCGATGTCGAAGGCGTTCGCGCCGCAGGCTAGGTTTCAAGACGTTCTTCCCAGCCACGGGATGTCTGCCGCGTGTTGTGTGGCGGGCTGTGAAGCGGGCCGGTTCCTTATGGGAACTGGCCCGTTTCTGATTGCATTGATCCCTGACGAAGGTGTGTCGAGGCCCCTGAACCGGCGAAATCCGTCTGTCCGGCAAAAGAACGGGCCGCCTCCTGGTGGAGCCGGCCCGTATTCCGGACCACCGCGCCGGGGGGAGAGAGCGGGGCCTGGGGATGAGTTGGAGTCGGGCTGTCAGGGGTGGGCGCTGGCCAGCTGGAAATCGCACGGCGGCGCGACGTGGATCGCCCCGCGTTCCTGCCAGGCGGCATAGACCGGTATCAGGGCAGCTTCGCGGCTGAACACGATTTTCAATTGCCGGACCAGGGCCAGCAGTGAATCCGCCATGCCCTGGACATTGTCGCTGCCGACTTCGAGACCGAGTTCGACATGGGTGCGCAGGACATCGATCCGGGCCATCAGATCCAGCAATTGCTCGTCAAGATGCGCGACATATTCCCGCGCCAGCGGATCGGCCGAAAGCGGCGCGTAAATATGATCGGCCTTGTAGGCGCTGAGCTGGTCAAGTTGATCAATGCCATGCTGGAAGGCGGCGGCGCCTCGAACCGAGCTGAGGCCATTTTCAACGGCAGCGCCCAGGTATTGCAGAATGTTGTCCTGCATGAGGTCTAACTGATCCATCGGATCGAACCGGGTGTCGAACATCGCTCTGATCTCCTTTGATCGAAGGGCGATGATACGCATTTGCGGCGCCGGCGCGCCTTGTGAATGGGAATAGATTTAACGCGCCACTAACACGATGCCTCAAACGCGAGACTTGCCGCCTTCAATCACCCGTGGCGTGAATCCGCCGGCCGGACGGGCCGAGGACTCCGGCGCGGCGGGGCTGTCGCTGGCATCTGGCGCGGGCGGCGGGGTGGGGTCGAAATCTTCATGGATCTCGCGCGAACGCGGGCCTAGGCCGGGCGTTTTGCGTTTGAAACCGGTGCCTTGCGACATCGGCTTGCGCGCCTTGCCGGCGGCCTTCTTCTCGATCTCACGCAGTTTCAGTGCTTGCCGCGCCGAGAGCGCTTCCTCGGTATCGCCCTTGCCGGGATCGTTGAAGGCCGAGCCATAGGTCTCAAGCCGCTCCTCCAGCGAACCGAGAAACTCGCCCTCCCATTCCGACAGCGAAGCATCCGGCGTCCCGGCCTGCTCGGCGGCGCGCTTGGCACGCTCCAGCCGGCGCAGCGCCTTGCGGGTCTTCTTTTCGTCGATCTTGCGGGGCACGCATTCCTCCGTAAGGGGAGGTCTCCAGTTTAGCTCTCGACGGCGCCGAGATACAATTCCAGAAGTGCTTCCATCTCCTGGCGCTCCTGGCGGTCGATCTTGCGCAGGGAAATCACCTTGCGCATCACCTTGGGATCGAAGCCCATGGATTTGACCTCGGCATAGACTTCCTTGATGTCGGCGGCGACATTCGCCTTGTCTTCTTCAAGCCGTTCAATGCGCGCGACAAAAGCCTTCAGATGATCGCGTGCGACCCCGCCCATAGCGTCGGAATCGTCAATCGGGCCTGTCGGGGCGGAGTCGGTGAAAGCCATCTGGGTAACCTTTGCTGCGGCGGAGCGCGACCCTAGGCTGGCGAGGCCCTGGCCTCAAGCCGGTCGGCCAGTGATTTCCACCGGATTTATCAGTTATTCCGCCCGTTCCCGCACCGTGACCACTGCCTCGAGCACCGCGCCTGGGTGGTGGTGGTGGAGATTATGGCCGGCACCGGAAATCAGGCGCAGCTCGGCCTTCGCCATCCTTGCCGCAACCTGGCCGGAATGGCGATGTGTCCACAACACCGTGTCGGCCTTCCCGGCCAGAAACACGGTGGGCAGCGCGACGTCCTGATAGCGGTCTTCCTGCGCTTCCAGATGCGTATTGACCTGCATCATGTCGCGAGCATTGGCGACCCAGTTTGCCGGACGCAGGATGAGCGGCAGGCGCGAGCCTGTGACATAGCCGTCCGGCACGGCTTCGGGATGGAAGGCGGAGCGGGCGCCGGCCGCGAGCTGGCCATGTCCGGCCAGCGGAATGATGATGCGGGTCAGCAATGGACCGATCAGCGGCCAGCCGCTGGCGGCATTGAACCAGGCTGCCTCGCCAATCCAGGCCGAGAGCGCCGGTGCGATCAATACGAGGCCGGTGACACGCTGGGGATGGTCAATCGCCAGCCGCATCGCAATCGCGCCGCCCCAGGAATGGCCGATCACGACAGCCTGCGAAATCTCAAGCTGGTCGAGGAATTTGACGATCAGCGCCGCTTCATCGGCGGGCGACCAGCGTCTTGATGCCGGACGTTCGCTCCAGCCAAGTCCGGGACGGTCGAGCCAGATCACATGCTCGCCGGCGAAGGCTTCGCCGAGCGCCAGTCGGGGCTCTTCCAGATTGGAGGCGGCGCCGTGCAGGACAAGGATGGCGGGGCGGGTTGGGTCACCGCTGCGGCGGTAATGCAGCCGCGTGCCGTCGATCTCGAGAAATTCGCCCTGTGGCGGATGCGACCTCCCAATCCGGTGCGAAACAACCCAGCCGCCGATAGCACCGAGCAGGAGCCCGGCCAGAGCGATCAGCGCGATGAGACCCGCTGCCGTCACCGTCAGAGCGCGCGGCCGGCCCGGGCTGCATCGATACGGGCCTTGGCCTCGACCGCCGGAGCATAGGTGGGATGGATTTCCAGCGCTTCTTCATAGGCATCAAGCGCGGCATTGAGGGCCTGGGCATTTTCCAGCACCCGCCCGAGGGTGACATAGGCGTCGAACCGGCGTGGCTCGAGGGTCAGGGCGGTATTGAGTGTCTCGAAGGCATAGGTCCAGTCTTCGAGCTGGGCGGCGACGCGGCCGGCCGCGAGCCAGCCTTCGGCGAATTCCGGCGCCAGCGCGGTGACATGATCATACATGCGCGCCGCGATTTCGTTATTGCCGGCGGCTTCGGCGGCATGGCCTCGATCCATCAGCAGGGAAATCGTGTCGCTGCCGGAATGGGACCAGAGTGCGAGAATTTCGTCGACCAGCGGCCGCGCCTGTGCCTGATCAGCGGTCGCCAGCGCATCGAGCCGCGCCGTGAGCCGTTCCTGCGGCGTCTGGAATTCGACCTGCGGCGCGATCTGCAGCGTTTCCGGTGCCGGAAGCGGCGCAACATCCTGCGCAGCGGCAAGGGCAAGCAGGGCGGAAGTGAGCAGGATCATCATCATGCCAAGGATAGAGGCTCTTGCGGCGGCGTCCAGAGGGCGCCGCCGCAAGCTTGCCAAGATTTAGGATGGCGCCGCAAGGCGTATCGTTATCAGCCGGTGAACAGGCCCCAGACGATCAGGCCGGTCGAACCGAGGAACATCAGCAAGACGGCGATGGCGCCGATCATGAAACCGAGTTCGCGCTTGGCCGGGTCGGCCATATAACCTTGGGAAAACAGCACGCGCCCGATCAGCCAGACCAGTGCGCCGATACCGGCATAGAAATCGCCGGCCAGGCTGGCGAAAATCCACAAGACCGGCAGGAAAAGCACCATTTGCTCAACGGTGTTGAGGTGAACGCGATTGGCGCGATCAAACTCTTCCGAGCCCGACATGGCCGGTGCCTTGACGCCGGTCTTGCCGCGCATCATCCCGGTGCGGATCGCGAAGAGCAGGGTCAGCAGGACAGCGCCAAGCGTGCCGAGCATGGTGAGAGGGTAAGCTGCCATGAGGTGTTTCTTTCATTGGGCCGGGATTCGGCGTGATTAGTCAGACAGATGTAACCGGGACAGGCGCTTCGGGGAAGATGGTTTCGGCCGGGCGCGTCTCGCCCTAGACCTGCGCCGCGTCCAGCCGTGCCATTTGCTCCGCGCTCAGCTCCAGCGTCAGCGACCCCAGCAGCTCGTCGAGCTGCTTGATGCTGGTGGCGCTGGCGATCGGGGCGGTGATGCCGGGCTGGGCGGCGATCCAGGCCAGTGAAATTTGCGACAGACTGGCGCCGGTCTCCGCCGCGATGGCGTCCATCACCCCGAGCAGTGCCATGTGCGGCTCGGTGAAATAGGCTGTCATCCGGTCGCCGCGCGAGCTTTTGCCGAGATCGGCTTCCGAGCGGTATTTGCCGGTCAGAAAGCCCGAGGCGAGCCCGAAATAGCTCAAGACGCCGATATTCTTCTCGATGCACAAATCGCGCAGCGCGCCGGAAAAGCGCTGGCGACGGATCAGATTGAATTCAGGCTGCAGCACGGAATAGGCCGCCCAGCCACGCGCCGCGCTCATCTCCAGCGATTGCCCCAGCCGTTCGGCGGAGAAATTCGACGCTCCGAGCGCCTTCACCTTGCCGGCATCAACCAGTTCGGAAAACGCGTGCAACACCTCATCCATTGGCGTGTCCGGATCGTCCTGGTGCGCGTAATACAGGTCGATATGATCCGTCTGCAGCCGGTTGAGCGAGGCCTCGACATGGCGCGCAATCAATTCCGGATCCAGCGGTTTGGGTCCATCAATCGGCAACATGCCGACCTTGGTCGCAATCAGCACATCATCGCGCCGGCCGCGCCGTTTGAGCCAGTCCCCGATCACCGTCTCCGACTCGCCGCCGGCATGGCCCGGCACCCAGGCCGAATAGACATCAGCCGTATCGATCATCGTGCCGCCGGCCGCGATGAAGCGATCAAGTACGTCGAAGGCCTGGGGTTGCTGCAGCGTCCAGCCAAATACATTGCCGCCGAAGACGAGGGCCGGCGTGGTCAGGCCGCTGGAGCCGAGGGGGCGAAGCTGGGTCATGGCGGGGATCCTGTGCGGCTGGGGGTTAGGGACGTGTACCTCTGGTACGCGTCCTCACCAAGCTGTTAGGCCGCCATCAGCTCCATCACCCGCCTTAGCTGATCTTCCGTATCGCCCAGCTGGGCGTCGAGCATGGTCAGGCGTTTGGCGTAGTGGGAGCCGGCATATTCCCAGGTCATGCCGATGCCGCCATGCATCTGGACGGCTTCCTCGGCGACCAGCTTGCCGGCGCGGCCGATCAGGTTCTTGGCTTTGGCGATGGCCAGGGCGCGGCCCGGCGTGTCGAGGGTGCCGGCGGCGTGGATCGTGATGGAGCGGGCCTGTTCGATCTCGATCGAGAGATCAACGAGGCGGTGCTGCAGGGCCTGGAACGTCGCAATCGGGCGACCGAATTGCTGGCGCTGCATCAGATAATCCTTGGTCATCTCCTTGAGCACATCCATCGCACCGACAGCTTCCGCGCACAGGGCCAGACGGCCGGCGTCGAGGGCGGCTTCGATGACCTCGCGCGCGTCTTCGGAGAGGCAAGCCGCCGTGACATTGTCGAGTCCGACTTCCGCGGCGCCGCCGCCATCAATCATGGAATAGGCGTGGATATCGGCTGCGGAGGCGCCGATCTCGAACAGGCCGATCTTGCCGGCTGGCGTACGGGCGGCGACCAGCAGGGTGTCGGCAGCACCAGCGCCATAGACCAGGCTCTTGCGGCCGCTCAGTGTCCAGTTCTCGCCCGCCTTGGCGGCAGATGTGGTGATCTCGCTGGTGTCCGTGAAGGCATCCGCCTCGAACACGGCGAGCGCAGTGCGTGCCGTGCCGGCAATGATGGCGTCGACCCTGTCCTGAACGCCGAGGCCGGCATAGAGGCGCAAGCCCATCAGATTGCCGAGCATGGGTTCCGGGCACAGCGTGCGTCCGAATTCCTCGAACACGACGGTGATGTCGAAGCCTTCGCCGCCGAAGCCGCCCTGATCCTCGGAGACGAGGGCGCCGAGAATGCCGAGCTCGGCCAGCTCGCCCCATTTTTTGGGATCGTGAAAGGGCGCGTCATAGGCAATCTTGATGCGGTGCTCGACCGGATACTGGTCGGCGAGATAGCGGCGCAGGCTGTCGGAGATCATGCGCCGGTCGTCGGTTTGATTGAAATTCATGGCTCAGGCTCCGAAAATGTCTTTGGCGATGATATTGCGCTGGATCTCATTGGACCCACCGAAGATCGAAAGCTTGCGATTGTTGAAATAGCTCGCGGCACTGGCGGCCGCTTCCTGTGGCGCAACGGCGAGATTGCCGGCCAGCGCGTCGAGCGGGAAGGGGGCAGCGGCAGGGCCGAGGGCGCGGCGGGCGAGATCATCGAGGTTTTGCCGGATCACCGTGCCCTTGATCTTCAGCATCGAGGCGATGGTGTTGGAGGCGGCACCGCCGGAGGCATCGACCAGCACGCGCAGATTGGTCATGCGCAGGGCTTCCAGATCAATCTCGGCCTCGGCGATGCGGGCCGCGAAGAGTGGATCCTCGATCAGCGGCTTGCCGCGGCGCTTCAGCTTGCGTGCCAGCGCCTTGAGTTCGTGCAGCGCCTGGGTCGAGGCGCCGACGCCGGCAATGCCGGTGCGCTCATGGGTGAGCAGGAATTTGGCGATGGTCCAGCCCTCATTCTCGACCCCGACCAGATTGGAGACCGGTACGCGGACATCGGAGAAGAAGACCTCATTCACCTCATACCCGCCCTCGATCAGCTTGATCGGCCGCACTTCGATGCCGGGCGTGTCGATATCGACCAGCACGAAGGAGATCCCCTCCTGGCGCTTGCCCTCGGTGGAGGTGCGCACGAGGCAGAAAATCTTGTCGGCATACTGGCCCAGCGTCGTCCAGGTTTTCTGGCCATTGATGATGTAATCATCGCCCTCGCGGATGGCGCGGGTTTTCAGGCTGGCGAGATCGGAACCGGCACCGGGCTCGGAATAGCCCTGGCACCACCAATCACTGCCATCGAGAATGCGCGGCAGGATGTCGGCCTTCTGTTTCTCGGTGCCGAATTTGATCAGGACGGGGCCGAGCATGGTGAGGCCGAAGGGGACGATGCGCGGCGTATTGGCCATGGCGCACTCCTCGTCGAAGATATGACGCTGCACGGCATTCCAGCCCGGCCCGCCATATTCCTTCGGCCAGGTCACGGCGAGCCAGCCGCGGCTCTGCAAGGTGGCGTGCCAGCCTTCGAGGTCGGCCTTGCCGAGCTCCTCGCCATTGCGAACCCGGGTCGCGAGTTCTGTCGAAAGACTATCCTTCAGAAAACTGCGTACTTCCGCGCGGAAGGCTTCTTCCTCGGGCGTGAAGTTGAGATCCATGGTGTGCTCCTCGATATCGACCAATGGGCGGGGCCGGTCTGATGCCGGCCTCCGGTGCTTTCGTGTTTTCGGTATGCATTTAAGGCCAAGCGGGGCGGCGTGGATAGGGGGTTGCTGATTCTCACGGTCCGGTATCTTGTCGCACCGGCACGGCGCTAGAGCAGGCCGCGGGCCGCCAGGTCTGAGAGCAGCTTGGTCTCGCCGGTGAACAGCTCGGCATCGAAGCCGAATTCGCGCGCCGCAGCGACATTGGCTTCGCGGTCGTCGAAGAAAATCACATCGGCCGGATCGTGCGGCAGGCGCGCGGCGGTGATTTCATAGATGCGCCGGTCGGGCTTGATCACGCCCTCATGCGCCGAAACGATCGTATCGCGCATCTGGCGCATGGCCGGATAGAGCCGGTTGACCGGCTCGACCCATTCGGCCGGCAGATTGGTGAGGGCGTATTGCGGAATATCGCGTGAAGCGAGCGCTTCGATCGCTTCGGCAGTGCCGGGAAGGGAGCCGTTGAGCATTTCGGGAAAACGGGTTTCCCAGGCGGTGATGGCCGCTTCATGTTCGGGAAATTGCGCGATCAGAGGCAGACGGTTTTGCGCCATCGGCACGCCGCGATCATGCGCCTGGTGCCATTCCATCGTGCAAACACGGCCCAGGAAGTCCTGGACCGCGTCTTCATTTCTGAAAAACTTGCGATAGAGATAGGCGGGCGACCAGTCCAGCAGGACTTTGCCCAGATCCCACAGGACAGCCTTGCGGGCCATCGACTGTGAAAGCCTAGCCGGCACGGGCTTTGAAGCGTGGGTCGGTCTTGTTGATCACATAGACACGGCCGCCACGTTTCACGACCTTGCAATCACGGTGACGATTTTTCAGCGACTTGAGAGAGCTACGGACTTTCATGGCAAGGCCTTCGTGTTGACACGCATTGAATAAGGAGGGCGCGAAGTAGCCGAGGGTCGCCACAGTGTCAACGGGGACGTGCGGCTCGACGCGTTGGAAGGCAGGAAAGCCGGCAATTGCGGCGGGTGCGATGCGGCAGGTGCGAAAATTATTACATATGGTTAAGAAAACAGCATTCCCCGCCCGTAAAATCTGATATGTGTGCGCGGTCACAAGGAGACTGACATGCGTTTTGAACTGATGATCGCGGCTTCGGCCGCAGCACTACTGCTCGCTTCCTGTTCCGATGGTACGGGCGAGAGCGCCGATGGCAATATGGAATCGGCAGCCGAGCATATGGATGACGCCGTGGATTCAATGGGCGACGCCATGGAAGATGCAGCCGAGGCCACCGGCGACGCCATGGACGACGCAGCCCACGCGGTTGACGATGCCATGACGCCACCGGCCGACGAGCCCGCAGCGGACGAGCCTGCAGCTGCAGATCCGCAGTAATCCGGTTCGCGGCGATTGAATGACGCATTCCCCTTATAACCGGCAGTGATCGCTCACGGCTGGATATAAGGGGTTCGTGCTCTCGCGTGGGTCGGCGGATATCGGCAACGGGCAGGCCCTCCCGGATTGTCCTTTTTTTGTGCACCCACCTGACAGTCTTCATTCAGGGCTAACCGGTGGCAAACGGTCTTGTGCTTTACAACATCGTCAGTTGCTCTTGGCTGGGCTCCCCCCTAGTTTCGCAACCATGAGATATCCGGGTAATTGCGTAGCGGTCGCTGTGGCGGCCGTTTGTATGTGTGGGCTGGCGGCCAATGCCACAGCGCAGGATGATCGCATCGATGTTGATGTCGAACTCGTGCTCGCGGTCGATATTTCCTATTCGGTCGACGAAGAAGAGGCGCATCGCCAGCGCGAGGGTTATGTCGCGGCGCTGGCGCATGAAGATGTGATCCGCTCGATCCAGGGCGGCCCGCTGGGGCGTATCGCCGTCACCTATGTTGAATGGGCCGATGCCGGTTTTCAACGCGCCGCCGCCGACTGGACCGTGATCGCCAGCGAGGAGGATGCGCTGGGCTTTGCCGCACGGGTCGCCGACGCTCCGTTCGAGCGTGGCCATTATACCGCGATCGGCTCGGCGATTGCCGATGGTGCCCGCCGCATCGACGAGAATGACTACACAGCACCGCGCCTGATCATCGATATTTCCGGGGATGGACCGCAAAATCAGGGTCTGCCGCTTGAGAGCGCCCATGCGCTCGCCGACCGGTCGGGCATTGTCGTCAATGGCCTGCCGGTCATCTCTGCCAGTGCGGGGCGTTGGGTCAGGCCGGTCGAGGTCAATCTTGAGGGTTATTTCCGCGAGAATGTCATCACCGGTCCGGGCGCCTTCGTGCTGCCGGCGCGGGCCGAGGACGAGTTTCGCGTCGCCATATTGCGCAAGCTGGTGCTGGAGATCGCCGGTGCCATGCCGTCACGCTCCGAGCTTGCCCTGCCGGACGCGGCGCTGGGCGAATTGGGACGCGCGCCGTGAAACCGGTCATGGCGCTGGCCACCCTGTTGCTCGCGCCGCTGCTGATCGGCGGCAGCGAAGCGCCGTCCGATTATCCGCCACGGCCGGTGGAATACACCGCCGATGGCCGCGAGTATGTCGATCTCGAACTCGTGCTCGCTGTCGATGTCTCCTCCTCGATCGATGAAGTCGAGGCGCGGCGTCAGCGTGAAGGCCATGTCGCGGCGCTGGCCGATCCGGAAGTGATCTCGGCGATCCAGGGCGGCGGCTATGGCCGTATCGCGGTGATGTATCTGGAATGGGCTGATGGTGATTTTCAACGCGTCGTCGCGCCCTGGACGGTGATTGGCACCGAGGCCGATGCGCGTATCTTCGCCGCCAGCCTGGCAACCGCGCCGTTCATCTCCGGCCGCCGCACCGCGATCGGTGCCGCGATCGAGAGCTCGGTCACCCTGATCGAGGACAATGCCTATGAGGGCATGCGCCAGGTGATCGATCTGTCCGGAGACGGGCCGCAGAATTCCGGCTCCTCGCTGTCGCAGGCCCGAACCCGCGCGGAAACGGCTCTGATCACCATTAATGGCCTGCCGATTCAGTCCGAACGGCAAAGCCCGTTCCGGCCTTCGGTCAGCATTGATGTCGCGGATTATTTTGAAAAACAGGTGATTGCCGGGCCGGGCGCCTTCATTTCGCCCACAAATGAGCATGAGGATTTCGTGGACGCGCTGAAGCGCAAACTTATAATCGAAATCGCCGGCCTTGATCCGGCGCAATTCCTCAGGAGGGGATAATCCGCGCTCTTCTTATTGGCCTTTTGGCCCTGATCCTTGCCCCGTCCGTTCTCGCTCAGCCCGAGGGCGAGACATTCGACATCTGGCTCGACGCTTTCCGTGGCCGCCTCAGCGAGGCTGGTGCACGCCCGGAAACCGTCGCCTCCATGCTCGACGGGCTGACGCCCGAATTGCGGATTATCGAGCGCGATGGCAGCCAGCCCGAATTTGTGCGACCGATCTGGTCCTATCTTGAGATCGCCGCGTCCGACCTGCGCATCGCCAATGGCCTGGCCGCCTATGAGAGCAATCGCGCCCTCGTCGATGCCGTCGCGGCGCAATATGGTGTGCGCGCCGAAACCCTGATCGCGATCTGGGGGCTGGAAAGCTCCTACGGCCAGATCCCGGGCAATAATGATATCATCCAGGCGCTCGCCACCTTGGCCTGGGAAGGCCGCCGCCGCGACTGGGCCGAGGGTCAGCTGATCGCCGCCGCGCACATGATCGATAATGGTTATGCCACGCGCGACCAGCTCACCGGCTCCTGGGCCGGGGCGATGGGGCAGATGCAGTTCATCCCGACGACTTATCTGGAACGCGCCGTCGATTTCGACGGTGATGGCCGCCGCAATATCTGGACCAATAATGGCGATGCCCTTGCGTCGGCAGCCAATTTGCTTGCCCGCGCCGGCTGGCAGACCGATGCACCGACCGTGATTGAAGTTTCGGTGCCGGATAATTTCGACGTCTCCCGGTGGAATCCCGACCAGAACCGTCTCGTCAGCGAATGGGCATTGCGCGGCGTCGCTTCGGCCGATGGCCATGCCTGGAGTGCTGACGGCCTGATGCTGACCGCGCGGCTGGAATTGCCGGCCGGCATTGCCGGGCCCGGCTTTCTCACCTTCCCGAATTTTCGTGTCATCAAGCGCTACAACAATTCCACCGCCTATGCGCTCGGCGTTGCCCATCTCGCTGATCGCATCGCCGGGTCCGTGCCTTTCATCGGCCCCTGGCCCACCGAGGACATCCCGCTGACGCGCACCCAGACCCGCGAAATGCAGGCGGCGATGAATGCGCTAGGTCATGATTCCGGCACGCCTGACGGGCTGGCCGGTCCGCGCACCCGCGATGCCTTGCGCGCCTTCCAGCGCGCCAATGGCCATGCCGCTGACGGCTATGCCGGGCGGGCGATGTATGATGCGGTGATGGCGGCTGGGGCGGGGACGGCGGAGTAAGGGGTGTGGGCAGAGCTTCGTGTGGGCGCGCCCGTTTGTCCCCAACCTCTTTGAGCGCGGAGCTGGCAGGTGAAGCATGTTGTCATATAAAGCAATCTTTTAAATTACTGATCTGACACTGAGGTGGCCCGTGTATCACTTGACTGGCCGGTCCCTTTAGCCACTCGATGAGTTCCATCGTAACGCCAACCATGGGTATGGGGTGCCTTCCAAGTTTAGACTGATCCAAGTCGTTTTTTTTGAATAGAACGATTCGACGGGCGTAAAAGGTCTCTTCATCTTTTGCGGCACCTATCTGCATTCCAGCTAAGCATGGTTTATGCGTTCGTGTTTTGATAATGGCAATTGTCATGGGAAATCGGTCGGGTTCGTTTTTGACACGACCAGAGTAAATGCGCTCACTTCGTATGTCTTCGTATAAACCAGAGTAAACTGGATACGTGCTCTCGTGGTGCTCTCGGTTCAATTCAATTTGTCTTTTCTTAAAATGTTCACCGAATATGAATTCATTGCCACGTTCTGCATTGCCTTTTTGAACTAAATCGGCTATAATTATAGGGGTTTATCCCCTTGACACAAGTAAGGTGAGTGGTAAGTTATTGCCAAGGAGACAAGGCAATGACTACTCAACTGACCGTCCGCGAATTTTTCAAGCGCTTCCCGAATGACGAAGCCTGCCTGACGCACATCATGGAAGTGCGTTACGGGATGCGTCATGAGTGCCGGAAATGCGGCGTTGAATCGACCTTCCATCGGATGAGCGACCGCCGCGCCTATGCCTGTGCCGCCTGTGGCGACCACCTCTACCCGACAGCGGGCACCGTCTTTGAAGACACCCGCACGCCTCTGCAACTGTGGTTCTATGCGATCTACCTGTTTGTAGTCACCCGTCACGGCGTGTCCGGCAAAGAGCTGCAGCGTCAGCTTGGTGTGACGTACAAGACCGCTTGGCGCATGGGCCAGAAGATCCGCGATCTGATGGGCAAGGCGGATAGCTTCGCACTGCTGCAGGGTCACGTTGAGCTGGACGAAACCTATGTTGGCGGCCACCGTCCCGGCAAGCGTGGACGTGGCGCTGCTGGCAAGACCATTGTGATGGGCCTCAAAGAGCGTAACGGCGCGCTCCGCACTGTGGTCATTCCGAACGTGAAGAAAGAGACGCTTCGCAACGTGGTTAATCAGCAGGTCGAAAAAGGCACCGTTGTCTCGACTGACGAGCTGATGAGCTACGGCTTACTGAACGCTGATGGCTACAAGCACGGCACCGTCACGCACAGCCGGAAAGAATGGGCAAACTACGACTGGCGCGAGCAGGTCAATCACCACACCAATACCGTGGAGAACTTCTGGGGTCTGTTCAAAAAGTCGGTGGCTGGCACTCACGTCCACATCTCGCGGACGCATATGGCGCGCTACCTCGGAGAGTTCACTTTTCGGTCGAACCACCGCGCGATGGAGAACGCGATGTTTGATCTTCTGATCGGGGCTGTCTGATCACCTTAGCCAAGGCACCGTCTAGGGCGTCGCGGTCAACTGGCCCGACGCCCCCGGCCTCCGCCTGCAAAATGAAGTCGTCTAGGCGGTCGCTATCAAGCGCTTCGCGTAGCGTTAGCCGGCTCATGCAGCTGCCCTCAAATATCTGTCGTCGGGATCATCCAAGCTAATCACGCGCCCGGCTTGGGCAAGCAGTGGTAGCTTATTCCCCATCGCCTCCTTGTCCGCGACAACGGCGATGCAATTCGGCGCTGGTCGGAGCAATGACAAGTCATGAAAAGCCGCGCTTGTTTTGTAAACTGACTGGCTATGTTCGCTCACGAGATTGAACACTGCGGCGTTTTGCCCGTTTCCCGGATACACGACGGCAGAGACCTCCCATTCGGTTTGCGAGGGGCCAATAATCTTCGCAGTGTCAGGCAACTCTAACCGGAAAAGCCGCTCGAGGCGCTGATGCAGCCGCGCGGCAATTTCGTCCTCGCTCTCGTCTTTGAGACCATTGTAGATGTGGCTCACAACCCGCTGAGAAACGGCGGCGACATCGCATATGGCTCGGTCGAGATGCTCCGCAGGCACGTCAACAAATATTACCCCGCGCTCAACCTGAATCGCCTCGACATCAGCCAGCCGCGACGCGACTCTCGTAAAGGACCGGCTGGCACCAACGGCATCAATCTCTCGGAATGCTTGACCACCATCACTGATGCGGTAAACGCCAGCTCTGGCAACGATTTCCACGCCGACAGCGGTGCCGCCAGGGTAGATCATGGGGAGCCCTATAGTTGACCGCCCTTGGAAGTGATCCACCCACACGAGTTCCCGCGCCACCTGTTCGGCGACACGATAGGTCTCTTCCGGAGTTCCAACAGCGGGCTTCATCATAGGTCTAGCTCATACACCCATTCGGGACGCTCTACAACGTCGATGTTGTTGATTCTAAAGGCTGCTCCGACATAAGCCCTTGCTTCCTCAAAAGTTTCGAGCGGCTGCGGCACATTGTCGGCGCAGGGTAAATTTCGCTTCAACATGCGCTCGCTCACAACATCCCAATTGATTTCAAACGAGTGAACGTGCGTCGCCTCCGTCCGTGACGGCAGAGCGCTTCCCGGAGGTCGGCGCATGTTGCTGTGCCCTCCGCGATGGCTACGCCAGCACAACCGCATTAGCGGCACCTTTTTGGGGCGCGGCGGGTCAGAGGCGTAAATCTCGAAAGTGACGGCGCGGTCGGGTCGCCGAAGGAAGCACACACCCTGCAAGGTCAGGCCGGGCTCTATCACCCCTCCTAGAGAGAGTGGCGATACAAAGAGCAGAGAGCCCGTCGCAGGATCGGGGCGACCCCAACCGGAAAACCGTTCGATCCGTTTTTCGGCGCTCGCGATATCAGCAAATGTCACCATTCGATATGCATAGCGCACGTTGCATGGGCTTGCCAATCAAACTTGTTTCAAGGGGATAAACCCCTTATAATTTGCCGAATGGGAATGTTGAGTTCGTGGATTGCCCCAGTCCGACCGGCTCGCTCTGCCTCCTCGGTGCGCAACTTGATCACGAAGTGCTCGATAGTGCCGACAGGCTCACATTGGCGGGTCACATCGCTCCCTTGGCGAACGGAAATTGGGTCGTGTATGCGTGAGGGCGGGCAGCAGTTGATGCAACTCGTGCTTGACCGCTTCTACCCTGAAGACCTGGGTCAAGCAGGGCGGAAGCACCCCGTTTATAGCGGGCGAGGGGGAACAAGCAGCTAGATTGGGCTCGGTCGAAATCTGGTCGGGCCCAGTCTCAACTATGGACGTGTTATCAGACAAGGCTCCGGGTTCTGATCTGAATCGGCAGGATGATACGTCAGTCAATTGGGTTCGGTGCTATCCCTCAGGGCTCAGTCTTCACCGTCACCACGCTCCTCACTCGCGCAATCCCCGGATGCCACCAGGCCAGTGCCAGAGCCATGACGCTCAGCACAGCGGCGGCGATATAGGGGCTGTGATGGCCGAGCTGGTTATACATCATCAAACCGCCCACAGGCCCGATGATGAAGCCGAGGCCGGCGGTGGCGGTGGTCAGGCCGGCGGCGCGGCCCTGTTCTTCCGGCGTCACGGCGATCGAGGCACCGCCGACAAAGCCGGAGCGCGCCAGACCGAAGGCGAAGCTCGTCATCAGATAGGCAAAGACAATCCCGGCATAATTTGGCGCGATCAGCATCACGCCGCTGCCGAGCGCGGTGATCAGACCGCCCAGCGACATCAGTACGCGCGGACTGGCTTTCAGGGCCGGGATGACGATCAATTGCGCCACGATCAACGCACCGGCTCCGGCGGCCAGCGCAATGGCCGACATTTGCAGACCCTGGCTTTCATCGAGGCCGAGGGCATCCATGATGAAGAAGGACAGCGTCGCTAGGCTCAGCGATTGGGTGATCCAGATCAGACAGCCATACAGCATGAAGGGCGCGATGCGCGGGTCAGCGGCAAAGCCAAACTGTTTCATCGGGTTGAGCGGACGTTGCTGGGTCCGCGGCGGCGTCTGTTCCGGCAGGAATTTCCACACCGCGATCGCGCTGGCACCGACCGAGGCCGAGATCATCACCATGAATAGCGGCACGCCGACAATATCGACGAAAGCAGCGGCGAGCGTCGGCCCGATCACGGCACCGAGTCCGAAGGCCGCGGTCAGTCCGGCCAGTGCTTCGGTGCGTTCTTCCGGGCTGGTACGGTCGGCGACATAGGCCTGGGCCGCCGGATTTGTGGCCGAGCCGAGCGAGCCGAACAGGGCGCGCGCCAGCGCCATGGCGAAGATGGCTGCCAGCGGCGGCACCCAGCCGGACTCGCCAGCCCAGGCGGCGCCGCCAAACATCAGGGTCGAACCGGCAAAGGCGGTGAGGCCAAATATGATCAGCGGTTTGCGGCCGCGGCGATCCGACAGGGCACCCCAGATCGGTGTCATCGTCATGAACAGGGTTGCCGACACGGTATAGATCGCCCCGACCCAGTATTCCTGCACCGCCAATTGCCGCGCCAGCGGCGGCAGGATGGCGAACAGCATGTTATTGCCGATCCCGGTCGCCATCAGGCAGATGAAGAGCAAGCGGAAGGCGGCCGTGCGCTGTCTCGGGCCGGACGGGTTGGTGGGATCGTAGAGCGGGGTCATCGGGCGGAAGCTTTAAAAGCTTCGCACCAATTGGCAAGCCGCTGTTCCGTAAACCTTCCAATAACGCCTGTTCAACCGGACATTAAGCTTAACGCGTCATAGTGCCTTCAAATCGGGCGGCATCAATGTCCGGATATGAACGGGTGGACGGGTACATGTTTCAGATTATCGGCATCATAGTCGTGTTCGTTATGGTCTTCGGGGGGTTCACCCTGTCAGGGGGACATTTCGACGTCATACTGCACTCCCTGCCCTACGAGATGATGATGATCGGGGGCGCCGCGACCGGTGCCTTCCTGATCGGCAACAAGCCGAAAACCGTCATCAAGACGCTGGGCGATCTGGGCAAGGTCTTCACGGGCTCCAAATGGAAGGCCTCGGATTATACCGACCTGCTTTCCCTGCTCTTCCTCCTGACCAAGATGATGAAGACCAAGGGCGTGATCGCGCTTGAGTCCCACATCGAAAATCCCAAGGAGAGCTCGATCTTCACGCGCTATCCGCGGATCATGAAGGACCATTTCGCCGTCGACTTCATCTGCGACACGCTGCGGATGATGACGATGAATCTGGAAGATCCGCATCAGGTTGAAGACCATATGGAAAATCAACTTGAGAAGCATCATCACGAGGCCGCCGATCCGGCCCATGCCATGCAGACCATGGCCGATGGCCTGCCGGCACTGGGCATCGTCGCCGCCGTGCTCGGCGTCATCAAGACGATGGGCGCGATCGAAAGCCCGCCCGCCGTGCTCGGTGGCTATATCGGCGGCGCCCTGGTCGGTACCTTCCTCGGCGTGTTTATCGCCTATGGCTTTGTCGGCCCCTTCGCTGCCTATATGCAGGCCGTTTATGATGAGGAACACGGGTTCTACAAAATCATCCAGAGCGTTCTGGTTGCTCACCTGCACGGCAATGCGGCCCAGATCTCGGTCGAAATCGGCCGCGGCGGCGTGCCGTCCAAAATGCAGCCTTCCTTCCTGGAAATGGAAAAAACCCTCGACGAAATCCCCGCCGAAGTCGGCTAGGGCCTTCATCCAGGCTGATCGAATGCAGGCGCGCGGCTTTCAGGGCCGCGCGCTTTTGCGTTGGGGGGCGGATTTGGCATGGTCATTCCTATCGGTTGTGCGTTGGTCGTCCCGGTAAGCAAGTGGTGACTGTCCTACGCAGGAAGTTGTGAAACGCGCCCGCCGTGCTTGGGGCCGTCTCTACCGGGGCTCGGGGGTCGTATACGTGCCAGACGGCGTGTTCAGCCTCAACAAATCGGAGGTTATCGCCACTGAGGGCACTGACAGATTTGGACAAAGGAGCGTCCCATCAAACTTAACGGCGAGCAGCAATTTTTTGTCAGCCAGATGACGGCAGGCACGTCCCCTTTCTTATCCCCGTCGAGTCTTCGAAAACCGTTGTCTCCCAACGCTCACTCAGCTCGGCGACGACGTCGTCCTTGAAGCGTTCCAGTTCCGTTTGCGTGTCTCGACGCGGAAAGGACACCAGTATTTCATGGGGCTCGAGTCCGAAATTTGTCGCCGTCATAACGGCCTGCCGACGATGATGGAGCCAGGCATTGAGAGGATCGCTAGTCAATATTCTCTCGCCCACCCCACCCGCCGCAATCAATTCGCGCGCGACCTGTTCGCCATTGTCTCCAAACTCGAATCCGTGTCGGTTCGACAGGTCAAGCATAAGGCCGTGCATTGCCGCTGGTCCCGTCCCCGCCGGCAGGCAGACAAGCACGCTTTCATTAATCCGAAGCGGGCTACACGCCCCGACGAGCATCGCTGAGGTCAAGCATACCAGACAAGACAATCTGATTTTCTGTTTGTTCATCTCAAGCCTCAACCTGGGTTCGCCATGCAACTTGCAGCCACCGCGTCTATCGCGCTACCGAAGAATCAAATCCGATGGGATTATTCGGGACACGCAACTGCTTCCTTGATGCAGGATCATGTCCCGCACACCGTGCACCGGGGGCTGGCCATTGCGCGTCCTGCGGCGCTAGAACAGCGCCATGAAAATCAGCGAAACCGATATCCTCATTGTGCCCGGTCTGGGTAATGCCTCACCCGATGACTGGCAGGGGCGCTGGTTGGCGCGGATGCCAACGGCGCGGTGTGTTGAGCAGACAGACTGGCACAAGCCGCAGCGCGAGGCCTGGGTTGACGCGCTGGTTGCGGCCGTCGCCGAAGCGAAAAAGCCAGTGGTGCTGGTCGCCCATTCGGTGGGCATAATCACCCTGGCTCATGCCGCGGCGTTATTGGATAAAAGCAAGGTCGCTGGGGCGTTCATGGTCGGCGTCTCCGATTGGGAGCGGCCGGAAATGGCCGAGAAGTTCGGCGATCATGGCTTTGACCCGGTGCCGCACGCGCCGTTCGGCTTTCCGGCCGTATTGCTGGCCAGTTCCAATGACCCGACCTGTGAAGTTGAACGTGCCGAAGTCTGGGCAGCGGCCTGGGGGGCACGCTTTGTCGTCGTCGGCGATATGGGTCATTTCAACGCCGCCAGTGGTCATGGACCCTGGCCGGAAGGCATGCTGTCCTTCGCCCAATTCATCGCGGCGCTGACACCGCCCGCCGCATGAGTGAGGACGGGCTGTATTGCCAGCCGCCGCAGCTGGACTGGTCGCAGCCCTCCGGACCACGGGCGCCGGATTATGGCGATATCTACTTTTCCGCCGAAGACGGTCTGGAGGAGAGCCGGACGGTGTTTCTGCAAGGCTGTAATCTGCCGCAGGACTGGCAGGGCAAACCGGTCTACGTCGTCGGCGAGCTGGGTTTCGGCACCGGGCTCAATGCGCTGGCGGTATGGGATTTATGGCGCCGTGAGGGGCCGGCCACAGGCTGGCTGCATTTCGTCAGCATCGAGAAACATCCCTTGCGGCGTGAGGATGCCGCGCGCGCCTTTGCTGCCTGGCCCTCGCTCGCTGGGCTGAGCGCGCAATTGCTGGCGCAATGGCCGTCAGCGCTGAAAGGTGCTCACCGGCTGGTTTTCCCCGATGACCGGTTCACCATCACCCTGTTCCAGGACGAGGCTGAACTGGCCCTGGCCCAGATCGAGGCTGAAGTGGATGCCTGGTTCCTCGATGGCTTTGCGCCCGACCGCAATGAAGCGATGTGGTCGCAGACCGTGTTCGACCGGATGGCCCGCCTGTCACGCGCCGGTACACGGGTCGCGACCTTCACCGTTGCCGGTGCGGTGCGGCGCGGTCTGCAGCAGGCGGGATTCTCGGTCGAAAAACGTCCCGGTTTCGGGCGCAAGCGCGAGCGGCTTGAAGCGATCTATGCCGGCGCGGCGACACCGCCGGGTATCACGCCGGTGGAGCGTACCCGGCCGTGCGGCGGCCGCGTCGCGATTATTGGTGCCGGGATCGCCGGCGCCAGCCTGGCGCTGGCCTTTCGCCGCCGGGGCCGCGAGGTCGTGGTGGTCGATGCCATCGGCCCCGCCGGCGGTGCCTCCGGCGCGCCGGTCGGCCTGTTGACGCCGCGGCTGGAACGCACGGATCGACCGCATGTTCGCGCCACACTGGCGGCGTTTGAATTCGCGCGACGCACCTATGACGGGCTCGACGGGTTTCATCCCGAGGGCGTATTGCGCCTGCCCCGCGATGCCGATGACCGCGACCGTCTCGCCCTGATCGCCAGCCGGATGGATGCGGATCATGTCTGGGATGGTGAGGGCCTCTGGCAGCCACAGGCGGCCCGGTTCGAGCCAGGTCGGCTGGTGGCCCAATTGCTCGCCGACACGCCGATGGTGATCGCGCAGATCGCGCGGGTCGAGGCGAGCGAGACGGGGGTGCGCCTGTTCGATAGCGACGGTGCTGCGGTGCTCGAAGCCGATCTCGTCATCCATGCCAGCGGCTGGGGCGCCAATGCGGTATTTGACGCGCTCGACGCCAATGCCGGCCAGCTCGCCGTGATTGCGGGACAGGCGCCGCAGCGCGCTGTCGTCTGGGGTGGCTATGCCTGCGCTGCGCCCGGCGGCGGGGTGATGTTGGGCACGACACATGTACGCGGCGAAGACGCAGGTCCGATCGAGGCGGCGATTGCCGGTTTGCGCGCCGATCTCGCGCTGCACCGGCCGAAAATCGCCGCCGGGCTCGGCGCGGAGGTGTTGCAGACCTGGTCCGGCATACGGGCAGTGACCAGCGATCAGCTACCGGTAAGTGGGCCGCTAGCCAGCGATGAGTTTGCAGCCAGATGGCGGCAATACTCCACGGGGCGTATGCCACGCATCAAACCGGGGCCGCCCGGACCCTGTCGGCAGTATATTCTGTCGGGTTTTGGCTCGCGCGGCTTTGCCCACGCACCGCTTCTGGCCGAGGCACTGGTCGGTGATCTCAGTGGTGAACCCGGCGCGCTGGAGCGAGCAGGGCGGGAGTGTCTGCAGTCAACCCGTTTTGCCTGGCGCCGGCTAAAGCGCAGTCATTAAAGGCCAATTTTCAATGTCTCCTGGCCGCTGGCGCCATAGCGCAGCTCGATAATCGGGCATTCCGAGCTGAGACAGGCGATGTCGAGATCAAGGTCCAGCGCCTTTTCACGGTCATAAGTCACGGCGATCGGCCCAACCGCCAGTGCGACCGGAATACCGGCCGCGATCGGCAGTGCGACCGGCGTACTCGCCAGCGCAGCCAGCGCAAGGCTGATCAGGATTGGTTTGATGATCATCTTGAATGTCCCGCGTTTACCCACTGGATAAGGATGCCGCCCAAGCCTCGATTGGATGCAGCTGGGTATGATTTTTCCGGCCCGGGATTTGCAGAATTCATCACAGCAACTTCGCTTGTGACGCGAAACGGGACGAAAAACGATGAATCAGCTCGCTGACACCGCCCAATTCCAGGACCGCCGTTCCGGATCGCGCCATATCTGGTTTCTCAATTCCGCCTTCGACAAGATTGATCTGGATGTCGCGCTGACACGAATCAGCGAGCGCAAGGCCAGCAAGCCCTTCGCTTTCGTAGTCACGCCGAATGTTGACCATCTGGTCCGGCTCGAGACGGATACGGTGCTGGCAACGCTGTACGCCCAGGCCTGGCTGACCGTGTGCGACAGCCGCGTGCTGGAATTGATCGGACGCTTCTCCGGTGAGAGAATCGATGTGACGCCGGGGTCGGATCTGACCGCACGTCTGTTCGACAAGGTGATCGACCCAAATGAAACCGTTACCATTATTGGCGCTTCCAGTGATGTGATCGATGCCGTCACGGCGCGCTACGGCCTGACCGATGTGCGCTGGCATGAGCCGCCCATGGGGCTGCGTCACAATCGCGAGGCGATCGAGGGTTGCGCCCGCTTTGTTGCCGAGAATCCGGCACGCTTCATTTTCATGTGCGTCGGTTCGCCGCAACAGGAATTGGTCGCCGAGGCCTGTCTGGATCGCGGCGACTGCACCGGGCTGGGCCTGTGCGTCGGCGCATCGCTCGACTTCCTGGGTGGCAAGACCGAGCGCGCGCCCGAATGGATGCAGCGCTCACGGCTTGAATGGCTGCACCGGCTGGTCTCTGCGCCTCGTCGCATGTGGCGCCGCTATCTTGTCGATGGACCCAAAGTGTTCCTGTTATGGCGCCGCTGGCGCAAGGCGCAGCGCGAATTGCTGGCGCTGGAAAAGGCCTTGTCCGATCCGCAAAAGCTCCGCGAACGCGCCTTGCATCTGCGGATCCGGGCGCTGGAAGGCCTGCTCCAGGCCCCGAAAGCCGATTAGCGCCATTCGCAGGATTGTGTTCTGTCCGGCATCTGCTTAGTTTCAATGTCGTGATGGTTCCCTCACGGGATTAATCGAGAAGCCGGTACGGTGGCAACACCCAGTCCGGCGCTGTACCCGCAGCCGTAGGCGGCGAGCGGCGATGCAAACTGCCACTGGGGTGAAATCCGGGAAGGCGCATCGTTCGTGATGACCCGCAAGCCGGAAGACCTGCCATCACCGTCGTCTGTCCGCTCGTGCGGTGTTACACGAGACTGACGCGGTCTATCCGTTTTCTGACGACTCCTGCCACTTGTGCCGGCGTCGCCATGCGCCGGCTCCAAAGCATTGGAGACGTGCATGCCTGGAAGAAATTATCCCCGATTATTATGTGCCACTGCCTTGTTAGCCGCCCCGGCCGCCGCCATGGCGCAACAGCCGCGGCACGAGGAGACGATCTACGTCACCGCCGCTCGCACACCGCTCGCCTTCGAGGATGCGACGGTCAGCATTTCCGTACTCGATCGCGCCATGATCGAGGCGCGCGGCGGGGTTTTCATTGCCGATATCCTGCGCGCTATCCCCGGCCTGGCCGTGTCGCGTTCCGGTACGGCTGGCGCCCTGACACAGATTCGCGCCCGCGGATCGGAAGCCAATCACGTTCTGGTCCTGATTGACGGTGTCGAGGCGGCGAGCCCGTTCACTGGCGAGGCCGATTTCGCGCATTTCGCCTTTGACGATCTCGCCTCGATCGAGGTCGCGCGCGGCGAGCAATCAGCTCTGTGGGGCGCCGATGCGATTGGCGGCGTGATCTCCCTGCGCTCGGCTGTTCCCGAGCGGGGTCGCGAAGCCTCCCTGCGGACTGAAGCGGGTTCGCTCGGCACGACGCGCCTGAGCGCCCGCCTCGGTAGGGGGTTCGATCGCGGTTACCTCGCTGCTGGCGTTGGCGCATTCGAGACTGACGGGATCGATGTCTCGGGACTGGACGGCGAGCGCGACGGGTATTCAAACCGATCGGCCAGTTTTCTGGCCGGCCATCAATCGGGCTCCGGCCTCCGGATTGATACGGCGTTGCGCTGGGTTGGCTATCAGACCGCCTCTGACGCAGACACCGATTATGACGGGCGGCTCGACAATACCGATGACCGGCGCACCGGCGACCAGATTCTCGCCCGCGCCGGATTGTCGGTCGATCAGCAGGTCGGCGGCATCACACTGAGCCACGAGATTGCCGCGCAATTGACCGATGATGTCTCGCGCAGCTTTGACGGCACCGCCCGCACGGCCCTGTCTCAGGGGCAGCGACACCAGGCGCATTACCAGCTGACCGGCTTGTGGGCGCAGGGCGAAATCGAGCATCGCCTGACCGGGCTGGTGGAGTATGAGCAAGACCAGACCAGCAATAATGCCGGCCCCGGTTCATTGGCCAATCAGAGCCAGGATCTGGCCAGTACGGCCTTCGCCCTTGATTACGGGCTGGGTCAGGGTCCGTTCGACCTCACCCTGTCGGCGCGGCATGAAAGCAATCAGCGTTTCGAAGACGCGCTCACCTGGCGCGCCGGCCTGGCCTGGACTTTCGACAATCTCGGCGGCCGGCTAAGGCTGAGCGGAGGCGAAGGCGTCAAAAATCCCGGCGTGTTTGAACTCTTCGGCTATTTTCCGGCCTATTTCATCGGCAATCCGGCTTTGAAGCCGGAGCGGTCACGCGGCTGGGAGCTCGGTTGGCAACAACGCTTTGCGGATGGCCGCGGACACGCCTCAGCGGTTTGGTTTAACTCTGAGCTGACCGATGAAATCTACACTGATTTTGGCGCGTTTCCGGCGACGGCAAGGAATGCCGCCAGCCGGTCCGACCGCTCCGGCCTGGAGCTCGAGGCGGGCTGGGATGTAACCGAAGCAGTCGCCCTGTTCGGCTCGGCGACCTTGATGGATAGCGAACAGGACGGGGTCGGCGAAATTCGCCGTCCGCAGCGGCTCGCTTCGCTGACCCTCGATTGGCATCCGGTCGACATCCCATGGTCGGCCTCGCTGACGGTCGATCATACCGGTGAGCAGCTGGATACCGATTTCGGATCATTTCGGACTGTGACGCTGGACGCTTATACATTGGTCGGCGGTCAGTTGCGCTGGCAGGCCCGTCAGGGTGTCGAACTCTATCTGCGCGGGGAGAACCTGCTTGATGAGGATTATCAGGATGTCTTTGGCTATCACACGCCGGGCCGCGGGTTTCATCTCGGCCTGCGTCTTCGCCATGGCTAGCGCTTCATTGGCGCCGGCACAGGAAACGGTCTCGTCGCAGGGCGGGGTCGTGTCGGCCTCGCTGTGCGGCGATAGCTATGTGCTGGCCCTTGAGCCGGGCTCGAATATTTCGGCGCTATCCTGGCAGGTCGACCAGCCGGTCTCGGCAGCACCGGACTGGGCGCGGCAACTGCCCCGCGCCTGGTCCGATGCCGGGCGCTTGTTTGCCCTGGATCCCGGCATCGTCGTGTTTGGCGCCGGCGAGGGCGGGCGTTCCGGCGCGATGCTGGAGCGCAGCGGCTATCGGACCTTCGAACTGGCCTGGGCCGAGGACTTTGAGGGTGTCCGCGCCAATCTGTCGGCGCTGGGGCGCGCGTTGGGGCGGGAAGCCGCCGCGATAGAAGCCGTGCAGACCCTCAATGGCCGGCTCGCCGACCTGCAGCGGCGCACCGACCGGCGCGGCGCCGCTCCGAGCGTTGCCTATCTCAGTGCTTCAGGCGCTACAGCCGGTGGCGGGACATTTGTCGATGCCGCAATCACGGCAGCCGGCGGGCTCAATAGTGCCGCGCAAAGCGGGGTCAATGGCTGGGGGCGTTCGGATCCGGAATTGGCGCTCACCCTGGAGGCCGACATCATCCTGACCAGTTATTTCACGGACGGTTTCACCGGAACGCTCAGTCGCGCCACGCGCCATGCCGCCTATCGACGTTTGCTCGACGGTGCTTGGCGCGTTGATATTGCCAGTGCCGACTGGCCTTGTGCCGGTCCACGCCTGATCGATGCGGCCGAGGCCATCGCCGAGGCGCTGGATGAATGGGCGCAGCGCTCATGAAAACCCTGCACCTCAATCTGCTGCTCGCGGCCGGTCTCCTCGCCAGTCTTGTCGCCTCCCTCTTCCTCGGCGATGCGCGTCTGACCTTGGGCAGTCTTGGCGATGCCCTGGCCGGATCAGATGATCTGCCGGCCCTGCTGATGCGCGAATTGCGCTTGCCGCGCGCACTGCTCGGGCTGGTGGTCGGTGCCGGGCTGGGTGGGGCCGGCGCCGTCTTGCAGGGGTTTTTCCGCAACCCGCTGGCTGACCCTGGCGTGATCGGGGTATCGGCGAGTGCCGGCTTGGGCGCGGTGGCGGCGATGTATTTCGGCGCTGCTGCGCTGGGTGTGCTGGTCTTGCCGTTCGCGGCGGTTGGTGCTGCCGGTCTGGGCGTGACCAGCCTGCTCTTGCTCGCTGGGCCGCGCGCGAGCGCGACGACGTTGATCCTGGCCGGTGTCGCGATCGGCTCGATTGCGACTGCGCTGACGGCGCTTTTGATGAATCTCGCGCCCAATCCCTGGGCCCTGGCCGAGATCGCCTATTGGTTGATGGGGTCCTTGCAGGATGCCAGCTGGACCGAGCTGCGCTTCGCCGCGCCGATTGTCGCGGCAGGCCTGACTCTGCTGGCGCTGACGCCGCGCGCCCTCGACGCGCTCAGCCTGGGTGAGGAAAGTGCGCGTAGCCTCGGGATCGATCTCGCCCGCCTGCGGCTGATCGTCATTGGCGGCACAGCCCTGGCGGTTGGTGGCGGCGTTGCGGTGGCCGGCGCGATTGGCTTTGTCGGGCTGGTGGTGCCACATTTATTGCGGCCGCTGGTCGGACACCGCCCTGGTGCCCTGATTCTGCCCTCCATGCTGGGCGGTGCCATATTGATTGAACTGGCCGATCTGGCGACACGACTGGCATCCGGGCCGGGCATGCCGCTCTATCTCGGTGTCCTGACGGCATTGATTGGTGCGCCTTTCTTCCTGTGGCTGGTGCGGACCTTGCCGGGGAGGGCAGTCTGATGCGGCTTCACCTGTCTCGCGTCGGGTTTGGCTATCATGGCCGGGCCGCCCTCTCGGAGATCGGATTCGAGGCCGTAGGTGGCGAGTTGATCGCGCTGGTCGGACCCAATGGCGCCGGTAAGTCGAGCCTGCTCAGGCTGTGCGCTGGTCTGCTGGAACCGGGCATCGGCCAGGCCGCGCTTGACGGAACAGCCTTGTCCAGCCTGCCCGCACAGCAGCGGGCGCGGCGCATCGCCTATCTGCCACCGGACGGAGTTTCGGCCTGGCCGATGCCGGTGCGGCGGATCGTGGCGCTGGGGCGGGTGCCGCATCTCAAGCCCTTGCGACGTTTGAGCGCTGAAGATGAAGTGGCCGTCGATCTGGCATTGGCCAAGGCCGGAATCGCAGGCCTCGCCGGCCGTCCTTTTGACCAACTCTCTTCGGGCGAGCGTGCACGGGCCTTGCTGGCCAGGGCGTTGGCGACCCAGGCTGATCTGATCTTGCTGGACGAGCCGACCGCGGCGCTCGATCCGCGGCATCAGCTCGGGGTGATGGAAATCCTGCGGGCCGAGGCCGAGCGGGGTGCCCTGGTGATCGTTGCGGCACATGCACTCGATCTGGTCGCGCGCTATGCCGATCGCGTCCTCTTGATGCAGGGCGGGCGCATCCTCGCCGATGCGCCGCCGGCGGAGAGCCTGTCGCAGGCGCGTATCGCCGAAGTGTTCGACGTCGTGGCGCCGGGCGGGATTACGCCGACGCCGCTGCGGCTGACTGATTAGCCGAAGATGATTTCCGGCGCTGGCTTGGAGGCCATTTCGGCCGCTTCCAGCGCAGCCTTCGCGGCTTTGAGGAAGGCGCGGGCGACGGGGCTGTCGTCCAGCGCTGCCGGGTGGCCTTCATCGGAGGATGTGCGCAGCTGCGGGTGAAGCGGGATTTCGCCGAGGAAGGCGACGCCAAGCCGCTCCGCCTCATCCTTGGCGCCACCATGGCCGAAAATGTCGCTATTCTCGCCGCAATGCGGGCAGATGAAGCTGCTCATATTCTCGACAATGCCGAGGATCGGGATGTGGGTCTGTTCGAACATGCCGATCGCCTTGCGGGCATCATCGAGCGCCAGATCCTGCGGGGTCGAGACGATCACCGCGCCATCAACCGGCAAGTCCTGGGCGATCGCCAATTGCGCATCGCCCGTGCCCGGCGGCATGTCGAGGATCAACACGTCGAGATCGCCCCAATCGGTATCGGTCATGAATTGCCGGATCGCGCCTTGCACCATCGGACCACGCCAGACGACCGGCGCACCGGGTTTGATGACGAAGCCGATCGAGACCAGCTTGACACCATGCGCGGTGATCGGTTGCACGCCGGCATCGGTCTTGCGCAGGCCGGGGGCATCGGTAATGCCGAACAGGCGCGGCGCGGACGGTCCATAGATATCGGCATCGAGCAGGCCGATTGTCATGCCGTCACGCGCCAGGGCGACGGCGAGATTGGCGGCGACGGTGGATTTGCCGACCCCGCCCTTGCCGGATGCTACGGCGATGATGCGCCGCGCCGGCTTTTTCACGGTCTTCGCGGCCGGCTTCGGCGCGGGAGCATGGGCGTGCTTCTTGGGCTGTTCGCGGTGGGCGGTCATCACGATTCGAGCGCGATTGATGCCCTGGATGGCGGTGACGGCGGTCTCGATCAGGGGACGCAAGGTGTCGAAATCAGCATTGCCGGCAATCGGAGGCATCAGGACGATTGTCGCTGTGTCCCCGGCGACACTGGCCGAATCCACACGACCGGCATCGAGAATATTGCGTCCGGACTGGCGTTCAGTGACGCTGGTCAAGGCTTTGCGCAGGCGTTCGTCCATCAGGTCCTCCACGGTCTGCCGCAGAGATAGGCCTTTGTGACGCTTGCTGAAAGCCCGCGCGCTGATGTTCAGGCTGCTCAGGTCATCGGAAGTTGGATGTGTACCCTTGGTCGGTGCATTTTGAGGGCCTCAAGATAGTCGGCGTCCTCGGTCCGATAGCGGGCTTCCCATTCGTCGGCCCGGTTGTCGGCGAGCGGTTGAATTGCCGCTTTTTCAGGCAGCAGGGGCGTTGTCGGCAGTCCAAGCAGATTGGCGAGGCGGCGCAGGACTCTTTGAGGCCGTTCTATCAGGTCCTCGAAATACAGGCGCTCGGGTTCGATGTGCCGGGCACCGAATTCGCGCTCCCACATGAGTTCCTGATCATGCAAGACCTTGATCTGCTGGCGGATGGCGGGTGTGTCATAGATCACCGCGGCACGGACCGTGTTGGCATCATCATTCAACTGATAGGAATGCAGGACGCCGGATTGCAGCGCGATATGCATTGATATTCCCTGGCGCACGATATTGCGGCGGCGCAGATAGAGGTAGCGAACACTGCGATCAAGGACCGAATCCACGTCGCCGAGCGCCCGCGCGGCGAGCAACTGGGCAATGCCGTATTCGATGCCACTGACATGATTGTCGGACGCGTATTTGGCCATCACCCGGCGTGTATAGGTAGCGATATCGCCGGCACCCAGGGCCGCCGCTTCCTTCTTGATCAGAGTGAGAGCGAGCCATTCTTCGGGAAAGCCGAACGCTTTGGTGTCTCGCAGCAAATAGGCGAGGTAGGTGCTCCCGGAGCGCGGGGTCAGGCAAATCGCATAGCGGTTTTGCGCCTGGTCGGAGTCGAATTCGCTCTCTCCCGAGGCCAATTCTGCCCCCGAGGCCTTCACATGCGCAAACACGTCGGCGGGAAACGCAAACTCCGGGCGTTCTGCCGGTGCGCCGGTCTTCCCGTGTTGCGTGGGGCCGGGCTCGGCGTCGGATGATTTGTCTGATTGGGTCATGGACCAAAGGAACCGGATGGTGGGCGATACTGGGATTGAACCAGTGACCCCTTCGATGTCAACGAAGTGCTCTCCCGCTGAGCTAATCGCCCATCCGTTCAGGGAGCGGAGTATCTAGCGTCCGCTGGCCGGGTAGGCAAGGTGCAAATGCGGGTAGATTCCAGCGGGATTGCAGTTGGCCCCGGCTCGGCCTGTTTCCGCCACGCCTGGCGCCGTTGATCGCGTTCTGCCCGCGCTGACCGGACTTTGGCCGAATATGGCTTTTTTACAACAATTACGGCGGAAATGTGCTGCAGCGGAGGCGAGCGCTTGTCGGATGACGATGTATCTCGTCTTATGGCAGTATCGGTCGGGGTATGCCGACCAGGCCTGTGAGCCCAAATGGGTACAAGCCGAGCATCACAATGACACCAAGAGGGGTAAGATCGTGAACAATATACTGGATCGTGAACGCTTATTGCGTTCCACCATTCTCGCCGGGTTTGCGGCTGTCGGGCTGAGTATTTCGCCTGCAATGGCTCAAGCTCAGAACAATGATCAGGACGAAGAGTCCGAAGAAGCCGAAGAAACGATTGTCGTTACCGGTTCGCGCATCAACCGTAGCTCGTTCAGCTCGGTTTCTCCGCTTCAGGTCATCGACTCGGCTGAAATCCGCGATGCCGGCCTGATCGACACCGCGCAAATCCTGCAGACATCTTCGGTTGCGCAGGGCGTTCAGCTCGACAACACCATCGGTGGCGCATTCGTGACCGATGCCGGTCCAGGTGCCAACACGATTACGTTGCGTGGCCTGAACCCAGATCAGACACTGCTGCTGATCAATGGTCGTCGCGTCGGGCCGTCAGGCGTTGAAGGTGCTCCGGCACTCGTCAATGTCGACATCATCCCAACCGACGTCATCCAGCGTATCGATATCCTCCTTGACGGCGCGTCCTCGGTTTACGGCTCTGATGCTGTTGCCGGCGTGGTCAACGTGATCCTGCGCGATGAGTTTGAAGGCTTCCAAGTCGGTACCTTCATCACGTCGCCGGAACAAGAAGGTGGTGGTTCGCACCGCTGGAGCGTCATGATGGGCGACTCCTCGGAAAACGGCAGCTTCATGTTTGCCGCCGAGTATCAGCACCAGGATGCCCTGAAGCTGAACCAGCGTGACTGGAACTATGATCCGACTGATGGCTTGTATTGCTCGCGCGATATCGAAATCGCCACGGACGGCTCGCTCCTGTCCGAGTGTGAAGGCTCGATCATCAACCGTGTTCGTCTCTTCACCTATTATGTTGACGGTGCTCCAAGCCTCGCCTCCTACTTCGCCCACCCGGGCCTGTGGCAGCGCGATGTCTACTCTTCGCCAGGCACGACCAATCTTCCTGGCAACCTGCCAGTTGGCTGGTCGACCGGTAACAGCACCGACGAAGCCTATCGTTCGTCCTATCTCGACCAGACCACCGACATCGTTCCGGACGCTCAGCGCTACTCGCTGATGTTTACCGGCGATTACACGATGGATCGTTTCCTGGGTCAGGAAAATGTCCGTGCCTTCGTCGAACTGCTGCACAATAACTCGCAGGCGGCCTACAAGTCCGGCTATCACGGTCAGATCTTCCCGGATGTTTCGGCATCCAACCCGTTCAACCCGTTCGGTTATGATGCGGTTCCGATTTTTGCTTCGCCAATCGAGCGCAGCAATATCTCGACCGAGATCCAGTATACCCGCCTGATGACGGGTCTGCAGGGCGATTGGGGCTTCGCTCCTTCATGGTCGTATGAAGTCTTCGCTGGCTACACGCGCTCCATGGGTTATTCGAGCCGTCCACAGGTTGACGAGAGCCGCCTGCGTGAAGCGATCGCAACCTCGCGCATCGATCCAGGCACCGGCGACGTGATCTGCGGATATGACACCGAAGATTACGCACTGTTCGGCTTCCTTGATCCGACGAATTGTGTGCCGGTGAACCTGTTCGCTGCCAGCCTGTATCCAAATGATGGTACGACTTCGCCACATTTCGCGACGCAAGCAGAATATGACTTCCTGCGTATCGACCGTACCGCAACCACCACCGTTGATCAGATGATCTTCGGCGGCTTCACCACGGGTCCGTTGTTCAACGTGCCAGCTGGTGAAGTTCAGGGTGTGTTCGGTATGGAATGGCGCCGTGACAGCCTCGACTCCGGTACCGACACTGTCGCGTCCCAGGGCCGTGCTGCCGGTTACTTCGCTGACCGTCGTTCGGTTGGTTCTGCCTCGCTCACCGAGTATTACGGCGAGCTTTCCATTCCACTCATCAACGGCCGTCGCTTCTTCGAAGACGTCAGCCTGGAACTGGCCGGCCGTCTGACCGACCATGAGTATTATGGTCAGAACAGCACCTATTCGGCTCGTCTCGGTTGGCAGGTCAATGACTTCCTGACCTTTAACGGTACGATCGGTACGTCTTTCCGTGCACCGAATCTGCGTGAACTCTTCCTGGGCGGCCAGACCGGCTTCTCCAGCGGTTACGCCGATCCTTGCGTGGTTCCATTGGCTGCCAACACCGGCGGCACCTATGTCGCTGCCGATGATAATCGTGATGCCCAGGTGCTCGCAAACTGCGTCGCCGAAGGCGTTGACCCGACCGCATTGGGTCTGGGTGGGGTCTCCTCGATCGAATCATTCCGGGCCGGTAATCCGGGCCTCGATCCTGAAACCTCCGATGCTTACAGCTTCGGTTTCGTCTTTGAACAGCCGTTCACGGACGCCTTCGATGCCTCCATCCGCGTCAGCTACTACAGTGTCGAAGTCCAGGATTCGATTGCAATCCCGTCGACGGCCTTCTCGCTGGCTCAGTGCTACAACTCGTCCAACTTCCCGAACGATCCGTTCTGTGCTCGTCGTCAGCGGAGTACCGCAACCGGTACCCTTCTCTTCGTCGATAACACGCCGTTCAACGTTGCGACCCAGACCACAAACGGTTGGGACTTCAACACGCGGTTCAACAAGGATTTCGACATCCTTGGCGGCTTCAATCTGGACGTGAACTCAACCTTCACCCGTTCTGAAGAAGTTCTGAATCAGACGACCTCTACCTCGGACATCCTTAACTTCGTGGGTGATTGGGGCACGCCTGAAGTCCGCGGCTCTGTGAACTCGCGGGTGACCCGTGGTGATTGGGGCATGCTGTGGCGCGCCCGTTACCTCGGCGAGCAGGCTTCGATCCGGAATGTGGTCGGAACCGATTATGGTCAGCGGATCCAGGCCACTTCCGAGCTTGGTGGCGATGCCATCGATAGCGCGGAGTCGATCTGGTACCACGATCTCTCGGTCTCACTTGACCGCGACACCTGGTCCCTGTCTGTGGGTATCAACAACCTGCTCGACGACGCTCCTGCTGTCATCGACCAGAACGCTTCCGGCGCCACACTCGGCACCGGCAACGAAGTTCTCGGTTCCGGATATGACATCATCGGACGCCGTGTCTTCGTGAACGTGCGCAAGCGCTGGTAGTCTTAAACCAGACTTGAAATAAGCTGGGGCCCGCTCGCAAGAGCGGGCCCTTTCTTTTTGCCGCAAAAAAAAGCGCCGCCCGGACGGGCAGCGCTTCTTTTGTGTTGCGATAGAGTATCGGCTCAGGCGGCCATCACCCGGGCAACTTCATCGACCAACTCCCGAAGATGGAAGGGTTTCGACAAGACCTTTGCATTGGTAGGCGCACCGGAGCCTGGATTGAGCGCGACGGCAGCAAAGCCGGTGATGAACATGATCTTCAACCCCGGATCGACTTCAGCCGCCCGCCGGGCCAGCTCAATTCCGTCGACGCCCGGCATGACGATATCCGTCAGCAGGAGGTCGAATTGGGAAGCCTTTTCGCCGATGGCATCCAGGCCTTCCTCGCCGTCGGAGCAGACGGTCACGTCATGGCCGGCACGTTTCAGCGCCTTGGCCAGAAAATCGCGCATTGAATCATCATCTTCAGCCAGCAAAATCTTGCACATATTTGGGTCCCACCCTCAGGAAAACCGATATTTGAGGCAATCATACACCGCTAAGGTAAAAGCCCGCTGAACGCGCTGCCGCTTGACCTGCGATGTGCAGCCGACCACTCTGACAACATGACTGTGACACCCCCAATCATGCCAGATTCGCTTCGCGTGCCGCATGAAAAAAGCGTTGGGTCTGCCGTCAAACTGGTCCGCGCCGATCCATCGATTGCCCGGCCGCTTATCCTCGCATCACCCCATTCCGGGCGAGATTATCCAACCGAATTATGCGCCCAGACCAGAGTTCCCGTGGCTCAACTTCGCCGTTCGGAGGATGCCTATGTCGATCTGCTGGTCGAGGGAGCCGGGGCCCATGGTGCGAGCCTGGTCTGCGCGCTGTTCCCGCGCGTCTTCGTGGATGTGAACCGGGCACGCGGTGAGCTCGATCCCGCCATGTATCGTGACCGATTGGAACTACGTGTTGACCCGCCCTCGCGCCGGGTCGCTTCCGGCCTGGGTGTCATTCCCAGAGTGGGCTCTGCCGGGCAGCCGCTCTATCGGCACCGGCTGGACTTTCAGGATGCGCAAACGCGGCTGTCCGACTTCTATGAGCCTTATCATGACTGCCTGGCCGGCTTGATAAACGAGACCCGGCGCAAGTTCGGCTTCGCTGTCGTGATGGATATGCACTCCATGCCCGAGCATAGCGCGCCCGGTGTCGATCTTGTGCTCGGTGATCGCCATGGAGAGTCCTGCGATCCGCGGATAATAGCGGTGATAGAGGCCCAATTGCGCGGTCAGGGATTCGTCACAGTTCGGAACACTCCCTATGCTGGCGGGCATACCACGGAGTATTATGGCCAGCCGGCGACCGGGGTCCATGTCATTCAGATTGAGATCAATCGCGGCCTGTATCTGCATGAAAACAGGGTCATGCCCAACGCCCAGTTCGAACCCTTCAGGCAGCAATTACAATTGTTTATCAAAGAAATTTCCGCTCAAAACTGGAGCGGCCTGACACCGTCATAATCATGCCCATATAAGGCGAGCATGATAACCACGCTTCGCGCGGCACGCGCTTTGCTCTCGTCTCAGGTGAGCGTCCCACAGCGGCGCACTTCAACAGGCGAAGAATGGGCGGCACACGATTATGACAAATGATATCGATCTTCACGTTGGAAAACGTCTGCGGCGCCGGCGCCGGCTTCTGGGTCTGACCCAGCAGCAATTGGCAGAATCCGTCGGGATTCGTTTTCAGCAAATCCAGAAATATGAATGCGGCGCCAACCGCGTCAGCGCCAGCCGTTTGTTCGAACTTGCGGAATCCCTCGATGTGCCGGTTCAGTATTTCTATGAGGGCTTGTCGCATCGCGACGAGGTCGCCGGCGAGGGACATCTCGCCGCCGATGTGCTGTCGCAGAAGGAAACGGTCGATTTGATCCGGGCCTATTACCGGCTCGGCGAACGTCCGCGCAAACGCCTGCTCGAGCTGGCCAAATCATTGGAGCCCGAGGAAGCCGCGAATGACGCGGCTGCCTGAGAGCGGTAGCGCCCTCCTTCCCGACTGGTGCGGATGACGCCGTCATGATAGGCGCATCCGCATGTCCTATTCCGAGTGTCAGACGGATCTTGAGATCGCCGTCCGCATGGCTGATGCGGCGCGCACAGCGATCGCGCCATATTTTCGGCAAACCCTCCAGGTCGAGAACAAGCTGGCCAATGGTTTCGACCCGGTAACGGCCGCTGACCGGGCCTCGGAACTGGCCATGCGGGCCGTGCTCGCCGAGCACGCCCCTGACGACGGAATCCTCGGTGAGGAATTTCCTGATCAACCCTCCCGCAACGGCCGGCAATGGGTCCTTGATCCGATCGATGGCACGCGCGCCTTCATTGCGGGCCTGCCGACCTGGACGGTGCTGATCGCGCTGTCGGAGCGCGGCCGACCGCGCATCGGCCTGATTGACCAACCCCATATTGGCGAGCGTTTCACGGGCTGGCCCGGTGGTGCCAGCTATTCCAAGGATGGGCAAACCAGTCCTATCACCACGCGAAAGACCGGCCCGCTGGCCGACGCCATCCTGGCGACGACAGATGCCTTCTTGTTCCAGGGTCGCGAATGGCAGGCTTACGAGGCTTTGCGGCAAGCGGTTCGCCTGTGTCGATATGGCTATGACGCCTATGCCTACGCCATGCTGGCGATGGGCGGTGTTGATCTCGTGGTCGAGAGCGCCCTACAGCCCTATGACGTCCAGGCTTTGATGCCGGTAGTGCAGGGCGCCGGTGGCGTGATCACCAATTGGCGCGGCGGGGATTGCAGTGGCGGCGGCCAGGTTCTGGCCTCCGCTCACCCGGAGCTGCATGTCGAGGCGCTCAGGTGGCTTCGCGCCGCAGCGGATTAGGAATCGATCAGAATGCGCGCTGGCGGCCGCCCGAACACCAGATGGTCGACATCGCGAAGATCGCGATCATTGGGCCGATAAATGGCCTGGCTTTCCTGAACGATAAGTGGCGTGCGGCTGCCATCGGCGTGGATCGCCCAAGCATCCGGTGCGCTGCCCTCGAAGACGAAGATCAGGGTCTTGAACGATGGTGCAAACAGCGCGGCCACTCCGCCAACGCTACGCATTGCGCGATTGGCCTGCTCAAGCGCCAGCAAGGTGTCGAGGCGGGCAATTTCATGCTCCAGCTCCAGCTTGGCCTGGAAGGACAGGCTCACCGACATGCCGCCTTGCGGTTGATTGACCCAGGCCATCGGCCCGGCGGCAAGAATGCTCAAATCCGGGGGATTGAGCACCTGACCGCCGGAATCAAGGACAAGCTCGGCCTCGCCCGCACCTGTGTCATACCAGATGCGGATATCTTCAGCCGGCACGCCGCGCGCCGAGCCGATGACATAGGCCAGGGTAAAGTGGCTGCGATCATTGGCCGGCAGGTCGAGATATTCCTGCCAGTGCGGGAATAGCCGGGCCAGTGGCCCGACCTCACGCGCTTCCGATTGGCCGAGGGCACCGGAAACCAGCAGCGCGGCGGTCACCAGCGCGGCACCCATTTCAGTTAGTCGCTTCATTCAGCCGGCTCTGCCGGGCTGGCGTCGGGCTTTCTGAACAGGAGCGTCATGCGGTCGCTTTCACCGATCGCATCATAGTGGGCGCGGTCGAAGTCCGCTGCCATTTCTTCGCCACTCGCGGCGGAGCGGCCGACCGGCGGCAAGGTCCAGACGCCGAACGGGTGATCGGCGGTATCGGCCGGGTTGGCATTGACCTCCGATGTGGCAACCAGCTCAAAGCCGGCTTCCTCGGCCATGGCGATCACATAGGCCTGCTGGACATAGCCGGAGCGCGCTTGGGGATCCTGCTCCCGGGTTGAGGGCAGGCGGTGATCGACGACGCCGAGCAGGCCGCCCGGGCGCAGCGCGGCATGGAAGTCAGCAAAGGCCCGCTCGGCATAGCCGAACATCATCCAGTTGTGGACATTGCGGAATGTCAGCACGGCATCGACTGTGCCGGGCTCGACAAGGGCGCCGCTGCCCTGCCCGAAATCGACCATTCGGACATTGCCGAAAATTTCATGATCGCTGACATGGGCCTCAAAGCCTGTGCGGGAATTGCGCCGGGCGGCGTTCTCAGAGCTCAGCGAGAAATGGGCGGCAATATACTGACCGCCATTCGCGGCGATCCACGGCGCCAATATGTCGGCATACCATCCGCTTCCAGGCCAGACCTCGATGATCGTCCCACTCGGATCGAAACCGAAGAATTCAAGAGTCTCGGCCGGATGGCGCTGCGGATCGCGTCCAGAATCGGACTGACGCCATTCGCCAGCCAATACATTCGCCAAGTCTGCCAGATCAGGCGTCGCTGCGACGTCTTCAACGGGAGCGCCTTCGGTCTCGGCCATCGTTTCGGTGACAGGCAGTTCGGTCTCAACCGATTGGGCCGTTGGCTGGCTGCAGGCTGTGGCAAACAGTAATGAGGCCGCGATGGCCCCCAGCTGGATATTCTGATTCATCGTTTCTCTCCGACGGCGGGACGAATAGTCCTAGAGAAGGCTTGGAGGCATGGCAATCGTCCGAACGAGTGGCGGGGCTTGCAGCGGCCGAAACCAGTTCCCATCTGAGTGTTGCGAGCCGCCTTTGCGGGGTTCGTGACCGGGTTGCGGCCAGTTGGCGCAATCGGGGTCGGCTCAACGCTGGCAAGCGGTTTGCCAGTCGGCCTTGTCGCTCAAGAAGAGGATAAGTTGAGATGAGAACTGTCGATTTTACACCACTTTACCGTTCTATTGTCGGTTTCGACCGCCTCGCGGACATGATGGATTCTGCAACCAAGATCGAGTCGCAGGGCTATCCCCCGTTCAACATCCAGCACGTGGACGAGAATGAGTATCTCATTGAACTCGCCGTGGCCGGATTTGGAGAAGCGGACCTGACGGTCGAGGTTCAGGAAAACATCCTCACCATCGCCGGGAAAATCGTTGAAAAGGGCGATGTCGGATCGCGCCGCTTCCTGCATCGCGGCATCGCGGAACGCGCTTTTGACCGCCGCTTCCATCTGGCTGATCACGTCAAAGTGGCGGATGCGGAATTGCTCAATGGTCTGTTGACCGTGCATCTTGTTCGCGAAATTCCCGAAGCGGCCAAGCCGCGCAAGATTGCGATTTCGGATGTTTCCGGCAAGTCCAAGGCGCGGTTGATCGAAACCCGCAAGACCAAGGCGGCCTGATCGCCGCCACACACGATTGAAATCCACCCCTCCGGAATTGGGCGGCGAACCTCGGTTCGTCGCCCTTTTTTTCGGCGAGATGTTCTCGGGGTCAGGCTGCGTGAATATCGACAGCGCCGTCGATGGCTTCGACTTCTTCGAGAAAGTCGTGATCGAGGGCGGTACCTGTGAAACACGAGCCGCTGAAGCGGGCCTTGCGTACGTTCGCGCCGTCCAGCCGCGAATAGGAAAAATCGGCACCGGTCGCCTTGACCTGCCTCAGGTCAGCGCCGCGCAGGTCAGTATATCGGGCCTTGCTTCCGGCCAGTGATGCGGGAAGCATCCGGTCTCCCTCCAGCACGAGCGGCCCGAATTGACAGTCGCGCAGGTCGGCATTGCACAAATTGGCACCGGTCAGGTCGGCGCCGCGCAAATCGGCACCGCGCAGGCACACCATGCGCAGATCGGCGCGCTCAAGCCGGGCGCCCTGTAATTGTGCGCCTTCAAGGTCGAGACCATAGAGCGTCGCACCGCGAGCGTGGAACGCCGTCAATGTCTTGCCGGCAAGAGAGTGAAGTCCGCGCAGATCCATGCCGTCGAACAGCGAGGGCTTGCCCTGGCGGCCATCAGTTTCGCACCAGGTCACATGCGAGGAGATCTGATCGGCAACAGGGCTTTCCAGCGTGTTGGCATCGATCCCGACCGGTGCGCTCGTTAGTGCGCCATCCGTTTTCATGCCTTCGGTCTTCGCCATTGTCGTCTTGACACCGATCATCACGCTATCGGTGAAGTCGACGCCGGTCAGGTCGGCACCCGACAAATCGGCGCCCTCGAGATTGGCACCGTGAAAGGATGAGCCGCGCAGATTGGCGCGGATCATCCGGGCGCCGAGCAGGACTGCATCTGTGAAGTCCGCCGTCTGGGCGGTCATTCCGGCCATTTTCGAGCCGGACAGATTGGCTCCGGTAAAATTGGCCTTGCCGGCATCGCTCTGCTGCGCGGAATGCGTCAGCATGGAGAGACCTTTCTCCTTGTCGACCTGGGCAATGGCACCCTCGCGCAAATCTGCTTCGGTCATGTCGGCACCGGTCAGATTGGCACCGCGCAGGACCGCGCCCCGAAGATCCGATCGCCGCAGGCAAGCGCCTTCCAGGGAGGCGCGGCGCAAATCGGCGGCGAAGAAGATCGCGCTATTGAGTGTCGCACCTGACAAATTGGCGCCGCGCAGGACCGCACCGCTGAAATCCGCGTCGGACAATTCGCGATTGGACAGGTTGAGGTCTTCCAGAATTGTATAGGCGAAATTGGCGCGTGCACCGCCAGAACGGCCGGACCATAATCGCTCATGCCGGTCGCAGATCTGGTCAACCTGCGTCTGGTCGAGTCTGGTGTGCTCGATTTTCTGCCGGGCCATGCGATCAACCCTGTCGGTCAGCAAACTGAGTGGCCAGCCTAATCCAGGAGTATTAACGGGCGGTGTGAGATGCAACCAGTGGGGCTTGCGTCAATCCAGCTTCGCCCAGGCGCGCGGCGAGTGCGCTACCCGGTGCAACACATACCCGGTTCATCCCGGCCTGACCGAGACGGTCGAGCTCATCGGCGGGCGCGCGCATGGCCGCTTGCGTCAATACGGCGTCATAACGTGCGGGGTTGGCGTCGAGATAGACCAGGGGCTGACCGGTGCGCAGGCGATGAAAGAAGCCGGCATAGAGGCGGGCTGCCTCACAGGTTCGCAATCCCGTCTCGACACGGATGCCGGCATCGCGCAGCAGGGCGATGCCGCGCCCGGCGACTTTGGGGTGTTCGTCCAGGCAGGCGATCAGGACCGTATCTATCCCTGACTCAATCAGCGCGCCGGCGCAGGGCGGCGTTTGCCCGTGAAAGGCACAGGGCTCCAGTGTCACATAGGCGCGGCCTGCCTGGGCCAGCGTGCCGGCGCGATCAAGCGCCAGGCGTTCAGCATGCGGTCTGCCACCATCGGCGGTCGCGCCCCATCCGACAATGCTTTCTCCGCGGACGATGACGCAGCCAACCGACGGATTGGGGGCGGTCCGTCCGAGCTGCCCCTGGGCGAGTGCCAGTGCGGCATCCATGAAGCGGTAGTCAGCCGGCGTAAACATGGCTCAGGGCAGGGGCGGTAAGGTTCTGGCGCGCTCGGGATCGAGATAGCGGGCCGAGACCGGCTTGAGTTCGTTGTCGGATAGGTCGATCAGTAGCGGATTTCCGGTTGGCACTTCGATATCGATAATGTCGTGATCATTGACCTCAAACAGGAATTTGATCAGGGCGCGCAGGCTATTGCCGTGCGCTGCAATGATGATGTTTTCCCCGGCTGCAAGGCGCGGCGCGATCATGCCTTCCCAAGCGGGCTCGACGCGCTCAAGCGTCATTTTGAGCGATTCCGAGTTCGGCAGCAGGGCTTCGGGCACGTGTTGGTAGCGTTCATCCTTCGAGGGGTGCTGCGGATCGTCGGCGGCGAGGGGCGGTGGCGGCGTGTCGAACGAGCGGCGCCATATCTTGACCTGCGCATCGCCGTGCTTGGCACGGGTTTCATCCTTGTCGAGACCGGCGAGGGCGCCGTAGTGACGCTCATTGAGCCGCCAGGACTTCTCGACCGGGATCCAGACGCGCCCAAGCCCTTCCAGGCTGAAATTCAAGGTCCGGATCGCCCGCTTCAGTACCGAGGTGAAAGCGCGATCCGGCTTGAAGCCGGCCTCCGCCAACAGCGCGCCCGACTGACGTGCCTGGGCTTCGCCCTCATCGGTGAGATCGACATCGACCCATCCGGTGAACCGGTTTTGCCGGTTCCACTCGCTCTGGCCGTGGCGGATAAGGGCGAGTTGCGGCATCACATTGTCTCCTTGCGCGTCGTGATCGCAAAGCGATAGCCCGGCATTTTGTCCCGGGCAAGGATCGGTCACTGCGGCGCGCTTGCTGGGGATGATTTCTATACACTTGAGAGGCGAGTTGTGTTATCGAAATTCCCGTCACAATAGAGGATTGGGTTAGGGCGGCACCTCCGCGGAGGTGCTTGCATGCCCAGTCCGGCGGCGAGACGTGGTTCGGCCCTACGCGCCCCCCTGCGGAGTTCCGGACCGGCCGCCGCCTGACCAACCGCGCACGTCTCTTTCCGGGACGTGCGCGGTTCTGTTATGGAGATAGGCACTATCTCTTCGCCATTCGGGAATCCGGCATGAATGATTTCGACCCCGTCGCCTCCGCACGCCGCGTCATTGCGCTTGAACGAGACGGTCTGGATGCACTTATCCTGTCGGTGGACAATGCGTTTTCCGCCACGATCGAGCGATTGGGCAAGGTCCGGGGGAGGTTGATCTGCTCTGGCGTTGGCAAATCGGGACATGTCGCGCGCAAAATCGCAGCGACGCTCGCCTCGACAGGGACGCTGGCCTATTACGTCCACCCGACCGAGGCCAGCCATGGCGATCTCGGCATGATCACGCCGGACGATGCCGTCCTGGCCCTGTCGAAATCGGGCGAAACCCGGGAGTTGGGCGATCTGATCGCCTATTGCCGGCGTTTCTCCGTTCCGCTGATCGGCATGACAAGCCAGGCCGAGAGCACGCTGGCGCGCGCCGCTGATTGCAGACTGATCCTCCCTGATGCGCCTGAAGCCTGCGGCGAAACCAGAGCACCGACGACATCGACGACCTTGATGATGGCGCTGGGCGACGCACTCGCCATTGCCCTGCTGGAACAGCGCGGCTTCACGGCGAAGGATTTCAAGACTTTCCATCCCGGAGGTGCCTTGGGCGCGGCGCTGGCAACGGCCGCCGATCTCATGCATGGCGGTGCGGCGATGCCATTGATCGGGCGAATGGCGCCGATGAGCGATGTGCTGATCGAAATGACCGTGAAAAGCTTTGGATGTGCCGGAATTCTTGATGAGTCCGGCCGGCTGGTCGGGATCATAACCGATGGTGATTTGCGGCGGCATATGGGTGATGCGCTGATCAAAAAAGCGGCACAATCAATCATGACGAGCAATCCGAAAACGGGTTCTCCCGGCATGCTCGCAGCCGATGCCTTGCGCGAGATGACGGCGGGCAGCGCCAAAATCATGCAACTCTTTGTCGTTGATGCCGAAGGCCGGCCACAAGGCATCTTGCACTTGCATGATCTGTTGCGGGCGGGTCTGAAATAGCCGCGGGTTTCGGGGCAGGACGCTCGCCAGTCTGGCCGTTTGCTGCCAGCGTGCGTTATCATGGCCGCAAATGACCCTTTAGGGCCTGTTTATCTGGCGTATCTCCAGTCATATTCTGGGGCGCAAGCAGGAATACGGTGGTTCGACCGTTGTAGGAGACAGCATGAGGCAGCCGCTATCGCTCCAGGTGAGAACCCGGCTGAAGCCCTACTTCGTGGCGTTGGCGGGTTTCAGCCTGGCGTCCAATCTGCTTCTACTGGTCTCGCCGCTCTACATGCTGCAGGTCTATGACCGGGTGCTGGGCTCTGGCTCGACGGACACATTGATCTGGCTGACGGCGCTCGCTGTGATGCTGCTCGGCGTATATGGCGCATCGGAGGCGGCGCGCCGGCGGATTTGCGCCCTGGCTGGCATCGAGCTTGAGAATTTCCTCGTCCCCAAGATTTTCGCCAAATTCGAAGCCGGAACAGGCGGCGCGCCGGCGCTGTCGCAGGATCTGGCGCTTGCGGGGCGCATTCAGGGCGCGTTCCAGGCGGGCACGATCCTGCCATTTGCGGATCTACCCTTTGCACCGATCTTTCTGGCCGCGCTGTTCATGGTTCACCCGTTTCTTGGCGGTTTGGGCCTGGTTGGTGCCGCGATCGTGTTCGCGGTAGCGGTCACGGCTGAGATGACGACGCGCGATGCCAGCAAATACTCCCAGACGGCGCTCAGCGGTGCCAGCGAGATGGCTGCCGGCCTGGAGCGGCAACGTTCGGCCATGGTGGCAATGGGGCTGGTGCGGGCTGCGTTCGGCAAATGGCAAGCGGCCAAGCGGGCCGGGCAGAATTTTTCCCTGCAGGCGGCGAAGGCAGATGGGAAATTTACCGCGATTTCGCGGGCCGCGCGGCAGATATTGCAGATTTTTATCCTCGGAGCCGGTGCCGCCCTGGCGTTGACACAGGATATATCGCCCGGCTCGATTGTCGCGTCCTCGATCATTCTGGCGCGCGCCCTCGGGCCGATCGACCAGATCGTCGGCGGCTGGCGCAATAATGTTCTGGCCTGGCGCGCCTGGACGCAATTGCAGGAACGCCTGGAAGAAATCGATGAAGGCGCGCAATTCACGCCACTGCCGCGTCCGACCTCCGAATTGGCACTCGAACGCCTTTCCGTGGTGGTTCCCGGCGCTCGAGAGCCTCTGATTCATCCCTTCAGCTACACGGCGAAGGGCGGCCAGATCGTCGCCCTCGCCGGGGCCAATGGTTCGGGCAAGACGACATTGCTTCAAACCCTGTCGGGTGCCTGGCTTCCCGGCTCCGGCGCGGCGCGGCTGGGTGGCCGTACGTTGCACGAATGGGCGAGCGCCGACCGTGGCCGCTATGTCGGTTATGTACCTCAGGACGTCGAACTGCTTCCCGCAACGATCGCGGAAAATATCGACCGGCTGGCGGCGGCCGGATCGGATGCGGTGATCCAGGCCGCGAAGACCGCTGGTGCCCATGAAATGATTATTGCCCTGCCTGATGGCTATGACACCCGGGTCGGCCCGGGTGGCGCGCATTTGTCGGCCGGTCAGAGGCAGATGGTCGGCCTGGCGCGGGCCTTGTTCGGTGATCCGGTGCTGTTGCTGCTCGACGAGCCGACGGCCAATCTCGACGCGGCGGCGGCGCCACTATTGATCAAGGCGCTGGTTGACGCGGCAGCGCGCGGTGCGATCGTGCTCGCCTCGAGTCACGACAGACGCCTGATCGAGCGCGCCAATACCGTCATGCTGTTGCGCAATGGCTCCATCCTGGCGGCGACAGCGGAACAATATCTCAAACTGGCGACGGGGCCGGGCGCGGCCATTCCCGGCGGCCAAGGTGCAGTTGGATGACCGTCCGTGTCGCCAATCCGATGACGGACCCCTTTATCCGCAATGCCGCGCTGATTTGCCTGTTGGGGCTGGGCGGTTTTCTCGCCTGGGCGGGGTTCGTGCCTCTGGCAGAGGGCGTGCCGGCGTCCGGCCAGATTGTGGTCGAGAATAGCCGTCAGGTCGTCCAGCACCTGGAGGGCGGCATTATTCACGAATTGCTGGTGCGCGATGGCGACCGGGTTGAGGCGGGACAGCAATTATTGTCGCTGCAGGAAACGGCATCCCTGTCGGTGCGCGATGAAATCATGCAGGATATTGCCTCCCTGACGGGCTCGCTGCAGCGCTTGCTGGCCTTGCGTGATGGCCTGGATGCGCCAGACTTCTCAGCGCTTGATGCCATGTCGCTGGGCGAAACCGAACGCGCCGAAGTGCTGGAGCGCCAACTCGATCTGTTCCGGCAGCAGCGCCAGGCCTTCAATGCCGATATCGCCGTGCTCACCGCGCGCCGGGACGGGGCGCAGTCCTCGCGCATCCTTCAGGCCCGCCAGGTGGTTCTGACGCAGCGGGTGCTGGAAGCCGCACAGGCGCAACTGGAATTATTGCGAAACCGTGTCGAACGCCAAATGGCGCGGCTGGACGAATTGCGGGCGATGGAGCGCGATAACGCCTCGCTGGAGGCCGAAATCAGCCGATTGCGCACCGAAGCCCAGTCGGCCGCCAATCTTGAGCAGGATCTGGAGGGGCAAATCGGTCAGGCCGAGGCCACATTTTCGCGTCAGGTCTCAACCGAGCAGCTCGAGGTGCGCACACAATTGCAGCAGGCCGAGGAACGGCTCAGTTCGGCGCAGGACATTCTCAACCGGTCCGTCATTATCGCACCGGTTTCGGGTGAAATTCTCAATCTGCGCTTTTCCACGCGCGGTGGGGTCGTGCGCCCGGGCGAAGCGATCCTTGAGATCGTGCCCGAAGTTGGCGAAGTGACAGCATCGGTGCGGATCCGCCCGGCCCAACGCGCCGCGGTCTATGCGGGACAGGCGGTGCGCACGCGAATGAGCGCTTTCAAGAGCTGGATGACGCCGCAGCTCGATGGCACGGTGGTCAGTGTCAGTGCCGATCTCAAAACCGATGAGGCCAATGGCGTGTCCTATTATGAGGTCCGCGTGACCGTGCCGGCCGCGGAACTGGCCAAGCTTGGGGATCGCGAAATCATCCCGGGCATGCCGGTCGAGGTGTTCATTTTTTCAGGACGAAGCCGCACGACGCTCGACTATCTGTTCGAGCCGATCGGCGAGTCGCTCTTCCGTGGCGCACGGTCGGGATGAGGACAGGGCGATGAGAGTGTTCAAACGCATATTTTTGACGGGCTCGGCGCTTTGTTCGCTTGGTATGGCGGGCCAGGCATTCGGGCAGGAAACGGCGGCCCGGTGTCTGGGCTTCACCGACGGGCTCGCCTTGGCGGCGGCGCGTGCTCCGGAAGTCGATGGCGCACGGGCCCGCGAAGCGGAGGCGCGAGCCGATCTCAGAGAAGCCAATTCCCTGATGCGTCCGCAGGTTTCCACCTTTGGGCGCTCCGGGGTTGGCGATAGCGGCCTGACGGGCAGTCAGATCGACAATCAGCTCGGCGTGCGCGTCACGCAGCGCGTCTATGATTTTGGCGATAGCCGTCTCGCTCGCGAGGCGGCGCGGGGCGGGGTCGCGCAGCGCGGCTTTGATACGCGTGAACAACAGAACCAGGCGGCCTATTCCTTCGCGGACGCCTATCTTACCCAACTGGAAGCTGAAGCGATGATCGCCGTGATCGCGCAAAGGCGGGCGTATTTTGTCCGGCAACACGAGGCGATCGAGGCCCTGCTGCGGCGCGGCGGCGCCACGCGGGCGGACAATGCCCAGATCGTCGCGCAACTCGCCTCCGCCGATGCCGAGGCGCTTGAGCTTCGATTTACCGTCGATCGCGCTGCAACCCGTATTCGCGAATACTCGGGGCAGTCTGCCGCGCCCTGCGCGCCTGAAGCCGCGCGGGCGGCGCTGGATGTCCAATTGACGGGCCTCGGGAATATCGATGATGTTGTGGCCTCGGCCCTGTCGGCTCACCCCCGGATCGGAGCTCAACGCAGCACGATCCGTTCCCTGGAAGCGCAACGCGCCCGGCAGGCCCGCTCGCGACTGCCTGTGGTCGAGCTGGTCGGCATTGTGTCCTATGTCTACGACGATAACACCGAGGACTGGGATACGCGTGACCGGGTTGGCGTCGATGTCTCGGTTCCGCTTTATACCGGGTCTGCGCTGGGCGCGCGAAATGATCGCGCCGAGGCGCGGCTGTCCCAGGAGGAGAGCGGGCTGCGCACGCTGCAGCGCAATCTCAGTGAGGAAGCCGAAGTCGCATTCCGTCGCTCCATTTCCTTGCAGGCGCAATTGATGCGCCGCGAGGCCGTGGCGGAAAGTCAGTTGGATTATTTTGAGGCAATATCGGGTGAGTTTGAGTTGGGGCTTGGCACTTTGCCGGTCCTGATCGATGCGCGGCTCGCCTATGAAGAAGCTGCGCTGGATGTGGTTGCCGCGCGCTTTTCCCTGTTACGGCAGAAGCTGGACCTGATGCGATTGACGGCACGCATGCCAGACTATCCGGATTGAGCGCGGTATCGGGCATTTTGCCGCGATAGCAGATCGTTTCATCAATTCTGCCGTTAACTCTGCCGTTCGATTTTCAAGCAGTGACAGAAGCTTTCTCTGGACGCCGCAGGGTTTCAGGGGCTAGCCTTCAACCTGCGTGATCGCGGACATGAGCGTTCGCTGGGAATTGGCGTAGAAATTGAGTGTTACAACCACAGCAGGCACCGCCGCTTTGCCGGGGCATCGCGGTGAGGGGGCCTGCATAGGGGCGGCGTTGTCAGCGGCCCGGGGGAGAATATCATGACCGATCAAAACTGGACCCGCACCGATTCCGACCGGAATGACCCGGAGAGCCTCTCATCTCGCGACGATAAGCGGGCTGCCGAGCGGGGCCGCAATCGTGTTGCGGCAGCTGCACTGGCCGCTGCCGGTGCGGCATTATTGGCCGGCGGTGCCAATGCACAGGGTGCTGGCGCGCCGGAGGGCTTCCAGGCCGCCTCCGACCTCGCCAATGTCTCCAGCATCCATGTCCAGGCGGACGGGTCGGTCCAGCTCGTGATGGCGGATGGACAAACCATTGTCATAGCTGCGACGGATGTCGTGGTTCAGGATGGGATTGTCTACCTGTCCGCAGGTTCACTCGACGCGGCGCTCGAAGCAGCTTTGCCGGCAGCGGGTGGCGGCGGCGCCGTACTGGGCGGTTTGGGCGCACTTGTGATCGGCGGTGGGCTCGCTGCCGGCGGCGGTGGCGGCGGAAGTACAACTCCCGCGCCTGCGCCGACACCCAATTTGAACCCACCGGTTTTCACCTCTGCGGCATCAGCATCGGTCGACGAGAACTCGACCGGAACGATCTACACGGCAACCGCGACCGATGCGGATGGCAATACGGTCACCTACTCGATCGTTGGCGGCGCTGACTCCGCAGATTTCTCGATAAATGCGACGACCGGTGCCCTGAGTTTTGTTGGCACGCCCGATTTTGAAAATCCCGATGATTCCAATACCGACAATGCCTATGAAGTGACCATTCGGGCATCGGATGGTGTGAATACGACCACTCAAACTGTGACGATCACCGTCGATGATGTCGACGAGGCACCGGTGTTTTCATCCGGGGCCACTGCAAGCGTGGCGGAAAATCAGACCGCCGCCTACACGGCCGCCGCCGCTGATGACGAGGGCACGGTGCTGACCTATTCGCTCTCCGGGACGGATGCCGCCCTCTTCTCGATCGATGCCGGCACCGGCGTGGTTACGTTCAACGCCGCGCCTGATCACGAAAACCCGGGCGATGCCGGTGGTGATAATGTCTATGACATAGTCGTGAGTGCGTCCGATGGAGTGAATACGACCGATCAGGCCGTCGCGATTACCGTCACCGATGAGAATGATAATTCACCTGTTTTCACATCCGCATCCAGCTTTACCGTTGCGGAAAACGAGACCTCAGCCTTTACAGCCGTGGCGACCGATGCCGATGCTGGCAGCACGATCACCTATTCGCTGTCCGGCGCCGATGCGGCCGCGTTCAAGATTGATGCGACGACCGGCGTTGTGACCTTCGTGACGGCGCCCGACTATGAAACCCCGGGCGACCAGTCCTTCGACCTTGTTGTCACGGCGTCCGATGGCGTGAATTCCACCAATCAGCCGGTGACGATCAGCGTGACCGATGTCAATGAGGCGCCGGTCTTCACTTCCGGCAGTACGGCCAGTGTCGCGGAAAACCAGACCGCGGCTTACACCGCAGCTGCGAGCGACCCTGATCTGACCAGCCCGACCTATTCAATCTCCGGCGGCGCTGACGCTGCCCTGTTCAATATCGACGCGGCGACCGGTGTCGTGACGTTCAAGACCGCGCCTGATTTCGAGACCCCGGCGGATGCCGGCGGGAATAACGTCTATGATATTGTCGTGCGGGCGTCGGACGGGACCAATAATGTCGACCAGTCGGTCGCGATTACCGTCACCAACCTCAATGACAATTCTCCGGTGTTCACATCCGGAACGACCGCCTCAGTGGTTGAGGGCACGACCATTGCCTATGACGCTGATGCGACCGACGCTGATGTGGCCGATACAATCGCCTATTCGCTCTCGGGTACCGATGCGGCCCTGTTCAATATCGACAGTTCGACCGGTGTCGTGACCTTCAAGGTCGCGCCCGATTTTGAAGCGCCGGCCGATGCCGGCGGCGATAATGTCTACGACTTCACGGTCACAGCATCCGACGGGACCAATTCGACTGACCGGAGCGTTGCGGTCACCGTGACCGACGGTAATGAAAACGCGCCGGTATTCACGTCTTCGACGACCGCCTCGGTCGCGGAGAACGGGACCGCTGCATACACCGCCACCGCCACAGATATTGATCTCGACCCCATCACCTATTCCATCGCTGGCGGCAGCGATGCGGCGCTGTTCACGATCAATGCGTCGACCGGTGCAGTGACATTCGTCACCGCACCCGACCACGAGGCTCCCACCGATGCTGGTGGCGACAATGTCTATGACATCATCGTTCGTGCGTCTGATGGCACCAACAATACCGACCAGGCAGTTGCGATCACCGTAACGGACCTCAATGACAATGCGCCGGCCTTCACCTCCGGCGCGACCGCCTCGGTCGCCGAAAACCAGACCGCTGCCTATGACGCCAATGCGACGGACGCGGATGCGACCTCGACGGTCAGCTACTCACTTTCCGGTGCGGATTCCGGGCTGTTTTCGATAAATGCCGGGACCGGCGTCGTGACTTTCGTGGCGGCCCCTGATTTTGAAGCTCCTGGCGATGCCGGCGGCGACAATGTCTATGACTTTGTGGTCACCGCGTCGGATGGCACCAACACAACCGATCAGGCCGTTGCCGTTACGGTGACGGATGTTACCGAGACCAACGACCTGCCGGCGGATGTAACCACCCCCGCCACCCTGGCGCTCGGCGATACATTCTCCAATGAGCTGGAAGTGGTTGGCGACCGGGACTGGATCGCCGTCGAGCTTGTGGCGGGACAGCGTTATGCGATCTCGCTGGACGGCAGTGGTGCCAGCCCGCTGAGCGATCCGCTCGTCCGTCTCTATGACGCAGCCGGCAACCTCGTGGCCGAAAACGATGATGGCGGACCGGGACTGAATTCGCTGCTGACCTATACGGTGGCGACGACCGGCACATATTATGTCGAGGCTGCCGCCTGGGACGATACTGTGGCGGGCACCTATACGGTCGGCCTGGAGACCGCTGCGCCACTGGAAGAATATACCAATGACCAGATCGCGGAATTCCTGCGTTCCGGATATTGGGTCGGCAATGGCAGCCAGCCGCGTCAGTGGAGTGCGACCGATGGCGGCACGATCACCGTTACGCTCGGCGGGCTCACCGCCGATGGCCAGGCCCTTGCGAGGGCGGCGCTGACGCTCTGGTCGGATCTGACGGGGATTACCTTTTCGGAAGTCGGAATCGGCGGTCAGATGGTGTTCGACGATGATGAGGAAGGTGCTTTCGCATCCACGGTAACGTCCGGCGGGATCATCCAGTCGGCCGAGGTGAATGTCTCGACGGACTGGCTTGCGACCTATGGCACCAATATCAACGGGTATGCCTTCCAGACCTATGTCCATGAAATCGGGCATGCGCTCGGCCTGGGTCATGCCGGCCCCTATAACGGGTCGGCCGACTATGCCGTTGACGCCGGCTATCTCAATGATTCCTGGCAGGCGACTGTGATGTCGTATTTCAGCCAGACCGAAAACACTTATGTCGACGCCTCGTTCGCCTTCGTCGTCTCGCCGCAAATGGCTGACATTCTCGCGATTCAGAACATGTATGGGCTCGCGGCGAATATTCGCGGCGGCGATACGGTTTACGGCTTCAACTCGACGGCCGGCAACGCGATCTACGACGCGACTTCCTTCACCACGATCACGAGCTATACGATCGTCGACACCGGCGGCACGGACACGATGGATTATTCGGGTTCGGCAGCCAATCAGACACTCGATCTGCGGGCCGAGTCCTATTCGAGCCTGCAAGGTGGTCGGGGCAATGTCGGTATTGCCCGCGGGACAGTGATCGAGAATGCGATCGGCGGCACGGGCAATGACACTCTGATTGGCAATGCCGCCAATAACACCCTGACCGGCAATGACGGCGCAGATCGCTTCTACGCCAGCGGCGGAACGGATGTTTACGATGGGGGTGCCGGAACGGATACGGTGTACTTCACCGGTCTGCAGGCTGAGTATTCCGTCTCGACCAATGGCTCGGGCAACACCGTTATCACCGATTTGCGCGTCGGCTCGCCCGATGGCGTAACCGAGTTGATCAGCATCGAGACGATTGTGTACGGCACAGCGACGCCGTCAGCCCTGCTTATCCCTGTCGAGAAACTCGGCAATGGCGATCCGGTTCAGGATGGGTTGAGTGGTCCGGACTGGGTTGGTTTCCTGAACGCCGGCATCGGCGCTGAAGGAAATTTCCGGGGCTTTGTCCCTGCCGCAGACTGGGGCGTGGATAACCTGCCGATCATTGTCGAACAGGGTGCATTGCCGGCCGCGGTAATGCGTACGTTCGATCCGGCCACGATGGGCGTGTCTGTCGCTGTCATTGGCTTGGCCGATGATGCCGGCAAGGGTTCGGAAATTCCGGTGATGGAAGCGCTCGATGCATCCGAGAAGCCGGGTGCGCATGATGATGTGATGCCGGATCTCAGCCCTGAAGAACTGGCTCAGGTTCAGTTGATCGATGGGCGCGCCGGTGGATTGGGTGTCCTGATCACGGACGCCAACAATACCGAAGTGACGCTCGATGCGCCGCAGGATGGCGGGTCCTTCACGGATCTGGTTGATTTCCGTCTGCCAGAGGTGAGCTGGGGTGCCAATGGCATGCTGGTTCTTAGCGATGACCAGGGCGCAGCGGCGTCTGGCATCGGCCAGGTGTCACTGTCGGAACCGAGCGAAATGCCGGGCCTTGTCGATGACGCGCTGCCGTTTGACGCTCAGGTCGACGACATTCAGCTGCTCGATTCAATCGAAGGCTGGGCATGATCTGAACGGTTAAATCGCATTTGGCAGGGGGCGAAGGTATTCGTCCCCTGCCGCGCCATCCTGCGCGCTCGACGCGAAAGTCATCTACCAGGCTGACAAGCCGGCCGATGCTCGGCTAGCTCAGCGGTTCCGATGATTTCCCATTGCCGCGCTTGGCAAACTCGTCCCGGTAGAAGCGGAACAAGGTGTAGCCTGTCATCGCGACGCCATAAGTGAGGAAGCCGGCGAACAGACAGAGCAGCCCCCAGGTAACCAACCCGTACACGATATCCATAATTCCCCACGCCCCACGCACGTTTTACAACTGACGGGCAGTCTCTCGCATGTGCGCGATTTTAGCAAGTTTTGGTTGTATCGTGGTGTAGAGCTGCGGCGTGAACGACGCTTTGCGACATGGCCGTCAGGTAGTCGAGTTGTGAAGTTCAGGGAATCCGTCAGGTCTCCCAGGGGCTGAGCGCCGGACAGGCGACGCTGCTGTCCTAGCCTGACTGCACGACGTGGTGGTGCCTGTGCAGATTTCTTGTTTTCTGCCGGGGTCGCAACCCGACAATCTCCGACCACTCCAATGCTGTGCAGCTTGCTGCCAGTCGCCTGCGCGCCGCCGGGTCGCCGTCCCCAAGGTCGCCGACGACAATGTCATTGGAAACGCCCATTCGGTCTGGCCCGCCGCCTTTGGTGGTTGGCGAAGTGCTTCAGCTGTAGGAACTACAGAAGATACTTTGTCATATTGTTAGAACCTCGTGCAAGTTAGCGCAATTTGCGGCTAGGTTTGGTCCGCGAATTGAAGTGGGGAGTTGAATGACAGTTCTAGTAACAGGTGCGGCAGGCTTTGTGGGTTTTCATGCGATCAACGCGCTGCTTGATCGCGGCGAGGACGTTGTCGGGATCGACAATTTGAACGCCTATTATGATCCTGCATTGAAACAGGCCCGCCTGGCGCATTTGATGGCCCGTCCCGGTTTTGCTTTCGAGAAGATGGAGCTGGCGGACAATGAAGCCGTGCTGGCCCTCGTAGAACGGGTCCGTCCTGATCGGATTCTGCATCTCGGTGCCCAGGCCGGCGTACGCTATTCGATCGACCAGCCTTTCGCCTATGCCAATTCAAACCTGCATGGGCATTTGTCCGTGCTCGAAGCGGCGCGCCATCTCGGCGATGATCTGAAACACCTGGTCTACGCCTCATCAAGCTCGGTTTATGGCGAGCGCTCGGCTGTCCCATTCTGCGAGGATGACGTCACCATGCAGCCGGCCTCGCTCTATGCTGCCACCAAGCTGGCGGATGAATTGATGAGTTCGGCCTATGCCAGCCTCTACGGAATCGCGGCTACCGGATTGCGCTTCTTCACGGTGTATGGGCCTTGGGGACGGCCGGATATGGCCTATTGGCTCTTCTCCGACGCCATGTTCGAGGGCCGGCCGATCAAGGTCTTCAATAATGGTGAGATGGAACGGGATTTCACCTATATCGACGATATCATCGCGCCGCTCCTGCGCGTGCTCGACGACAGCCCGGCGCGCGGCCATCACGACGTGTTCAATATTGGCGGCGCCTCACCGGTCAAGCTGATGGACATGATTTCGACGCTGGAAAACGCGCTTGGCATGACCGCCGAGAAAATCATGTTGCCCATGCAGGCCGGCGATGTAACGCGCACCTATGCCGATGCCAGCAAGCTGGAGCGCGTTTACGGCTATAAGCCCGGCGTGCGCCTGGAGGAAGGCCTCGGCCGCTTTGCCGAATGGTATCGCGATTGGCGCAAACGCGACGCCTAACCCCCTGTAAGCTCAGTCTTCAGCACGGCTTCGGCGACCTGGCGTGCAGCGGCACCGAGTTCGCGGTCATGGAGGGCATAGGAGAGGGTGGCGCGCAGATAGCCCAGCTTGTCACCGCAATCATAGGACTGGCCCTCATACTCAACGGCATGGAAGTCCTGGTTCTGCATCAGGCGGGCCATCGCATCGGTGAGCTGGATTTCGCCGCCGGCGCCGGCGGCCTGGTCCTCAAGATATTTGAAGATTGTACCCTGCAAGATGTAGCGGCCGGTGATGGCGAGGTTTGAAGGAGCCTTGTCGAGCGGTGGCTTCTCGACCATGCCGCGCATGCGGATCCGGTTGCCCTGACGCTCAATCGGGTCGATCACTCCATATTTGTCAACATTCTCCGGCGCGACTTGTTCGACAGCGATGATATTGCCGCCAGTGTCTTCATACGCCGCAACCATCTGCGCCAGGCAGCTTGGCTCGGCGCGGACAAGCACATCGGGAAGCAGAATGGCGAAAGGCTCATCGCCGATGATGTCGCGGGCGCACCAGATGGCATGACCGAGACCAAGTGGCGCCTGCTGGCGCACGAAACTCATCGAGCCCGGCGTCGCACGCGTCCGGTTGAGGATTTCAAGAATTTCCGTTTTACCCTTGTCCTGCAAGGTTGCCTCAAGCTCATAGGCGCGATCGAAATAATCTTCGATCGCACCTTTATTCCGGCCCGTGACGAAGACGAAGTGCTCGATGCCCGCGGCGATGGCTTCATCGACAACATACTGGATGGCGGGCCGGTCAAAGACGGGGAGCATTTCCTTGGGGATGGATTTGGTGGCTGGCAGGACGCGTGTACCCAGGCCGGCGACCGGCAGAACGGCTTTGCGGACTCGTTTCATGACAGGCAACTCCCCTTGTGTTCTTCATTAGGGCACGCCTATCGGATCGTTTTGCTGCCGTCCAGCTTACGCATTCACTTCGCGTAAGGGCCGCTGTCCTATATGTTTGACGCAAACCAGCATTTGGAAGCGCAAATGGGCAAGAAATACTTTGGCACGGATGGCGTCCGCGGCCTCACCAACACCTTCCCGATGACGGCCGAGACCGCACTGCGGCTCGGCATGGCAGCGGGCAAGCATTTCGTGCGCCATACCGGCCGGCATTCTGTGGTGATCGGCAAGGATACCCGCCTGTCCGGGTATATGATCGAGTCTGCGCTGGTCGCCGGCTTCACATCGGTCGGGATGGATGTGTTCCAGTTCGGACCCCTGCCAACGCCCGCTGTCGCGCTGATGACGCGCTCATTGCGCGCTGATCTGGGGGTGATGATCACGGCGTCACACAATCCCTATCATGACAACGGCATCAAACTGTTCGGGCCCGAGGGCAAGAAGCTCGACGATGAAACCGAGCTGCAGATCGAGGCGTTGATGGCGTGTGGCCTCACCGAGGATGTGGCGCCCCCCGCCGATCTCGGACGCGCCAAACGGATTGACGACGCCCAGGCGCGCTATGTCGAGATCGTCAAATCGACCTTTCCGCGCAACAAGAACCTGTCCAGCCTGCGCCTCGTGATCGATTGCGCCAATGGCGCTGCGTACAAGGTCGCGCCAACGGCGTTGTGGGAGCTCGGGGCCGATGTGATCCCGATCGGAGTCGAGCCGAATGGTTTCAACGTCAATGAGGATTGCGGCTCGACCGCGCCGGCCCGGCTGGCCAAGGAAGTGGTCAAATACCGCGCCGATCTTGGCATCGCGCTGGACGGCGATGGCGACCGGTTGATCCTGTGCGATGAGAAGGGCCGCGTTATCGATGGCGATCAGATCCTTGGAATGCTGGCGCGCCATTGGCACAAGACCGGCGAACTCGCCAAACCGGCTATCGTCGCGACGGTGATGTCCAATCTCGGTCTCGAACGCTTTCTCGAGGGCGAGGGAATCGCGCTCGAGCGAACCCAGGTCGGTGATCGCTACGTCTCCGAGCGCATGAAGGAAACGGGAATCAATCTCGGCGGCGAAGCCTCTGGCCACATCGTGATGCCGGATTTTGCGCCGACCGGTGACGGCCTGATCGCGGCGTTGCAGGTGTTGCGCGTGCTGGTTGATTCAGGCCAGCCAGCCAGCGCCGTCTTCCGGGTTTTCAAGCCTGCGCCTCAATTGCTGGAAAATGTCCGCGTTACGAAGGGCAAAGCGCTGCTCGCCGACACCAATGTTCGGGCCGCCATCGCCGAGGCCGAGCACCGCATGGGTACAAGCGGGCGCTTGCTGGTGCGCGCGTCCGGCACGGAACCGGTGATCCGGGTCATGGCCGAGGGCGAAATGAAGCTGATCCGCAGCGTCGTTGATGATGTGCGGTCTGCGCTCGAACGGGCGGCCGCCTAGTGACGACAGACGCACAACCGGCCCGGGGCCAGATCGTCGAACTGCAATATCTCCGGGCGCTGGCCGTGATCCTGGTCGTCATCGGCCATACCCACCAGACCGAGGGCCGGCTGATTGGCGATCAGTTGCTGGGAAATTTCGCCTATTTCGGTTTCAGTGGTGTCGATGTGTTCTTCGTCATCTCCGGCTTCATCATCCATCATATTTACGGCCACACCGCCGGCTTCCGGCCGCGCTTCTTCCTGGCCCGGCTGAACCGGATATTCCCGCTCTACTGGGTCTATACGGCCATTGCCATGGTGGGTTCCCTGCTGGTTTTCGGGGATGGGCCGGACACGGCCCTGCACCAGAAGGATTGGCTGGCAACGATCACGCTTTACCCGGTAGGTTACCCGCCCATCCTGCCGGTCGGCTGGACGTTGACGCATGAGCTCTATTTCTATCTCGTCTATGCGATCTATCTCGCGCTGCCCGGCCGCGTGCGGCCTTGGACCGTGCTTGTCTGGGCCGGATTGACGGTCGGCGGACTATTCGGCCTGGCCGACGGACTGTCGCCGCTGGTCGGGCTGACCGTCAGCCCGTTCAACCTGCTCTTCCTGGCCGGGGCGTTGATCGCACAATTTTCCGATCGCCTGCTGGCCATGCGAGGCATCGCTCTGGCCGTTACTGCGGTCGGCGCTGCGCTCGGCCTCGCCTGGACCGCGGCGCACGGCCTGGAAGGCTTGTCGGATCCGGCGATTCGTGTCCCGATTTTCACGCCCTTCGCGATCGGCACTGTCTGGGCGGTGTTAGCCTGGCGCCCGCGCCTGCCGGCCCTGGCCGCGCGGATCGGCGACTGGTCCTATGCCTGTTATCTCGGGCATATTCTCGTGCTTCAAATCCTAGGGCTGACGCTGGCGCCTGTCCTGTCCGGGACGGCTTTTGCCAGTCCGGTATATTACTCTCTCGCCATTCTCGCGTCTCTCGTGCTGGCTTGGCTGAGCCACCGGCTGGTTGAACGCCCCTTGCTGCGACTGGGAAAATGGGTAATCGACACCTTGGTTCCGAAGACTGCGCCTGTCGCGGACTCCTGATATCGTCGCACAATGTGCAAATGCACCGCAGAGGACTCAATATTGAATCGGCGCGATTTCGAACCGCAGAAGCGGCTGCCGGTTCCGCTGAAAAGCCTGTAGCGGCAATCTCCCCTTGCACCGGCTTGCCGCCTCGGCGATACCGGTCCCATTGACAGCAGGAGTAAGTCGACATGCGCGTTGCGATGATCGGTACGGGATATGTGGGCCTGGTTTCCGGCGCCTGTTTTGCCGATTTTGGCCATGAGGTCATCTGCGTCGACAAGAATGCCGAAAAGGTTGAGACGCTCAAATCCGGTGGCATCCCGATTTATGAGCCCGGTCTCGACCTCCTGGTCCAGCGCAATGTCCGCGAGGGTCGTCTGAGCTTCACCCAGGATCTCACCGAAGCGGTGCGCGAAGCTGATGCGGTTTTCATTGCCGTTGGGACGCCGAGCCGGCGTGGGGACGGCTTTGCCGATCTGAGCTATGTCTACGCCGCGGCACGCGAAATCGCCGGCGTCATGAATGGCTATACCGTGGTCGTGACCAAATCGACCGTGCCGGTCGGTACCGGCGATGAGGTCGAGCGCATCATCCGGGAAACACGGCCCGATGCGGATTTCGCCGTCGTGTCGAACCCTGAATTCCTGCGTGAAGGCGCGGCGATCGACGATTTCAAACATCCCGACCGCGTTGTCGTCGGTACGGATGACGAGCGCGCCCGCACCGTCATGCACGATATCTACCGGCCGCTTTTCCTCAACGAGACGCCGATTGTCTTCACATCCCGGCGGACTTCGGAACTGATCAAATACGCGGCCAACTCCTTTCTGGCGATGAAGATCACCTTCATCAACGAAATGGCGGATCTGTGCGAGGCGGTCGGTGCCAATGTGCAGGAGGTTGCGCGCGGCGTCGGCCTCGACAAGCGGATCGGCGGTAAATTTCTGCATGCCGGACCGGGCTATGGCGGCTCGTGTTTTCCCAAGGACACGTTGGCCCTGACCCGCACGGCCCAGGAGGCTGGCGCGCCTCTGCGGCTGATCGAGACCGTGGTTGACGTCAATGATGCCCGCAAGCGGGCGATGGCGAAGAAAATCATTGATGCCTGCGGCGGCGATGTCGAAGGCAAGACGGTCGCGATTCTTGGTCTGACTTTTAAGCCGAACACCGATGATATGCGCGAGGCGCCGAGCCTCGAAATCGTTCCGGCTCTGCAACGAGCCGGCGCCAGGGTGAAGGCGTTCGATCCGGCCGGCACGCTGGAAGCGGAAAAGCTGCTCTCGAATGTCGAATTCGTCTCCGGCCCCTATTTCTGTGCCGAAAATGCGGACGTGTTGGCTATCATCACCGAGTGGAACGAGTTCCGAGCCCTTGATCTGGACCGGATCAAATCGGCTATGCGTACGCCGATCATTGTCGACCTGCGCAATATCTACTCGCCCGAGGAGATGGCGGCAGCCGGCTTCGACTATTCCAGCGTCGGCCGTCCCAAGAATTGATCCCGGACAGGTGCGGCACTGTTCCGCAATAGAACTATCCCGCAACGTCTCAAATGGATGCGCATCATGACCCAGATACCCAAGGCGAGCCTGAAGCCGAACAGCTCGGCGTTCGAGAATGAGCCGCTGATCAAGCCGACCGGCTTTCGTGAATACGATGCGCGCTGGTGGTTCGGGCATCCGGGCTCCGATGTCGCGCCGGATCTCAACTTGTATGGCGTGCAAGCGCTGGGGCTGGGGCTGGGCACATTGATTCACGAACTTGGTGCCGGTCCGAAAATTGCCGTCGGGCACGACTACCGCAGCTATTCATTGAGCGTCAAACAAGCGCTTGAAGTCGGGCTGATGGATGCGGGAATTGAAGTTCATGATATCGGTCTGGCGCTATCGCCAACGGCCTATTTCGCGCAATTCGATCTCGATCTGCCCTGCGTTGCGATGGTGACGGCAAGCCATAACTCCAATGGCTGGACCGGTGTCAAAATGGGTGCCGAGCGGCCTTTGACCTTCGGGCCCGACGAGATGTCGCGGCTGAAGGAAATTGTGCTTGGCGGCCATGGAAAATCACGCGCCGGCGGTGGTTATGTCCGCCACACGGGGGTCGCCGAGCGCTATCTTGCCGATGTCGCAGAGGGCACCAAGATCGCGCGGCCGCTCAAGGTCGTGGCCGCTTGCGGCAATGGCACGGCCGGCGCCTTCGCGCCGCAGGCTCTGCGGGCGATGGGTGTCGAAGTGGTGGAGCTCGATTGCGAGCTCGATCACAGTTTTCCGCGCTATAATCCGAATCCGGAAGACATGAAAATGCTTCACGCGATCCGCGATGCCGTGCTCGAGCACAAGGCCGACATCGGCTTCGGCTTCGACGGCGATGGCGATCGTTGCGGTGTAGTCGATAATGAAGGCGAGGAAATCTTCGCCGACAAGATTGGCCTGATGCTGGCGCGCGATCTGGCGCCGCTCTATCCGAATTCGACTTTTGTCGTCGACGTTAAATCGACTGGCCTGTTCGCGATCGATCCGGTGCTGGCCGAGCATGGCTGCAAGACGGATTACTACAAAACCGGCCATTCCTACATCAAGCGCCGTTCGAAGGAATTGGGGGCGCTGGCCGGGTTCGAGAAATCCGGGCATTTCTTCCTGCAGCCGCCGATTGGCCGTGGCTATGATGATGGCCTGGTCGCCGCGCGTGCAATCCTCGAAATGCTCGACCGCAATCCGCAGCGCAGCATGGCCGATTTGCGCCGCGCCCTGCCGGTCAGCTACGGCTCCCCGACCATGTCGCCCGCCTGTGCGGATGAAGTGAAGTATGACGTGGTTGATCGGATTGTTGCTACGTTTGTGCAGCGTCAGAATCAGGGTGCAGTGATCGCCGGCCGGCAGATCTCTGACGTGAACACGGTCAATGGCGTGCGTTTCATATTGGAGGGTGGGGCCTGGGGCCTAGTTCGCGCAAGTTCGAACACTCCCAACCTTGTTGTCGTTGTCGAGAGCCCCGATTCTGAAACCGATGTGAAGGCAATCTTTCAAGAAATAGAAGCAGTCCTCTCCGTATATCCTGAAGTTGGTGAATTTGATCAGAAACTCTAGGTCGGTTTGGGGTTAGTGAGCTGCTGCCGGTTTTGAGGACACCGAGTTAGGGGGGCTTTAGAATCGGAGAAGAGAAATGACACGAAGACAATTCAGCCTCGAGTTCAAGCGGGAGGCGCCCTATCTGGTGACGCAGCGCGGCGTGAGTGTGGCGCAGGCTGCACGGGGCCTTGATTTGCATGCGATGGTGCTGCGCCGTTGGGTCAATGAATTTGGCATAGTCCGGGCGAAGCGTTTCCGGGTACGGGCCAGATGAAGCCGTAGGATGAGGAGATTCGTCGTCTGCGCCGCGAGGTCGCAAAGCTGAAAGCCGAGCGGGACATTCTAAAAAAAAGCCGCGGCCTACTTCGCCAGGGACCAGCTGTAGTGTTCGGGTTCATCGCGAAGCATCGAGGGATCTGGCCGATCAGTTGGATGTGTGAGACGCTCGATGTCTCACGGAGCGGCTTCCATGCCTGGCTGATACGCCCGCCCAGTACACGCACTGGCAGCGATGACGCTCTCGGCGCACGCGTGCGGGCAAGCTTCCTGTTGTCTGACCGGACCTATGGCGCGCGCCGGGTCTGGCATGATGTGTTGGCCGAGGGCTTTGCCTGCGGCCGGCACAAGATCGAACGACTGATGCGTGTGCAGGGCCTGCGAGCTCGCTCACGCCGCCACCAGCCTCCAAAGGATGCCGGCACACGCTCCATAATCGCTCCGAATGTTCTTGATCGCGACTTCCAGGCGAACAAGCCGAACCGCAAGTGGGTTGCCGACTTCACCTATATCTGGACGGCTGAAGGCTGGTTGTATCTCGCTGTGGTGCTGGACCTGTTCTCACGGCGCATCATTGGCTGGTCAATGAAGGACGCCATGACGGCGCAAATGGTGACCGATGCCCTGATGATGGCGATCTGGCGCAGAGGGCGTCCCAAGGCCCTCATGCATCACTCCGATCAAGGCAGCCAATATACCAGTGAAGCCTTCCAGCGCCTGATGGCTGACCATGACATCACCTGCTCGATGAGCCGCTCCGGCAACTGCTGGGACAACGCCGCGATGGAGAGCTTCTTCTCATCGCTCAAGACCGAACGGATCAGGGGACAAGTCTACCGGACCCGTGATCAGGCCCGCGCAGATGTGTTCGATTACATCGAGCGATTCTACAATCCGATGCGTCGCCACTCGACACTCGGATACCGCAGCCCTACGCAATAAGAGGAGGAAGCTGTGGAGGCTTAAGCTGCCGTCCAAGGAACCGGCAGCAGCTCACATTGCTCTTCATCATTGCCGGTCGGGCGTCAATCAGAGCACGCTAGGAGCCTGATAAAAACGCGCGCCGCCCGCATAGCGTCACACTAGTCTATTAGAATCACGCAGGTATTCCGGAGAGCCGTTTTCTATTGTTGACTGAGCGCGTTCGAGGTCTGCATTTTCAATACCGATGAATTTGGAGAGGGTCGATAAATACTCTTTTTGGTGCGTTACTGCTTTTTCGTAGCTTACCAACATCGTTGGCACTGGGAGTGCCAGCATATGCTTTACTAGGTTAGAGTTAAGCGCTGCGGCGCGCACTGGCCCATTCTCGAAGTCGGCACCAGCCGACTGGCTGTTGCGGATCGCCACGGCAAGTGGATCGCGGACCGGGGAGATCACGCAAGGGTTTCGGAAATAATGCAGGAAGCTGGAAGTCGTGGCGTAAAGGCGTGGTCGCTTAAATCCCCAGTTTTCGAACCGTTTGTTACGTAGGGCGACCAGATGCCGGATCACGTCATCATCGCGTTGCTCAAGCGCGTTGGCGATCTCTAAATCTTCCATAACGGAGCTACTCGGGTCGCGCCCCATATTGACACCCAGCGCGTCGAGGTTTCGGGCTATCATCGTAGTGCCACTACGTCCAAGGTTGACGGCAATAACAGTTCGCGGTTCCCCTGCCGGGAGCGTGGCCGGGCGCAGGACAGAAATACCTATATTCTGTAAACCCTCGGCTCAGCGTCCATGTTTTCAACCCTTTATCTGACTGCAGTGCTAGGCTGCCCTGCCGGTACCTGCCCCACTATCAGGGCCGCACGTCTCTCAGTGATAACTGCTATCATGATCGGTAGCAGTCGCGTTGAATACAGACCTCGAGCGGCACGTCGATGAAGGCCTCGATGAAGCCACCCTCATCAACCCGTTCGTGTGCCATCTGCCGTTTCGCCCCGCAGGCTGAGATAAAGGAGGCCGTCACGATCCGATCCGAATCCACGAAGCGCTTTCCGGCTTCACCGTTTTATAAGTGCGAACGCGAAATCCTTGTTGTTCGGAACGTCGTTGACGGCAAAACCCGAAACCAGTTTCTTCCGTTTCAGGTATTCCGCCGTGTCAGCGAATGTCACGGGTGAAAAGAAATTGACGTGGATGGAGTAGTTGCGGGCCTTCAGGGATTCCGGCGTGGCCTCCGGTGTCGTCCAGCGGCACCAACGTTCGTACTTGGCGCGCGAGATGTTGTGGCCGCCATCATCTTGCTCTTTCCGGGCCTCTGCCAGTGTGGTGACGGGTTGGCGGCAATCAAAGGAGTATAGTGGGTTTGGCGTCACGCCGATGATCGCACCGCCTGGCTTAAGCACGCCGAGCCAGTTGTGTAGGACCTGGATCGGATTCGGCAGATGCTCGAACACGTGGTTCGAGAAAATGAAGTCCAGCGACTCTGGTTCAAATTCCTCAAGGGTCACCGCGGATCCCACGCGATAGCGTTCCAGGACCGGGCCCGGAATTTGGGAGGCTGCAGTTTTTTGCTTTTTGTACAGGGCCTGCCATTCGGATGGATGCGTCGCCTCGACATAGTGCACATCAATATCGTCGGACGGCAAAATTGCCGGATTGAGGCCCGGGCCAACTTCGACACCCCGGCCCTTGGCGAGAGGACGAACCTTGTCGCGCAAATTGATCTGTGGGCCGACGGCAAGCTCCAGACCGGCGCTACCGTCGACGGTGAAAACGAGATCGAAGGCCGAAAGACTCTCCGCAACCATGGGCCAGCACAGCTCTATGGGGACCCTGTCGTGCTCGTTTTTGAAGCTGATCGCGCACAATTCGATGGCTGGATGTCGCTTTGGTTTTAGCTGGACCTTCAGCCGTGCCTTGCCGTCACCGACAGCGGTGCCCAGCCAGCCCGGCAGGTCCGGGCGGACGCGCAGGGCGGTAAACTCGTGTGCGCCGGTGAGCTTGAAAACCGTTCCGGGTTCGATCCGGAGTCCGCGTTGCGTCTGGCCCGGCCATTTGAGTGCAACAGCTGAGACGCCGCCTTTTACGACCGTGAAAGATCGATCTTGACGCTTCGCAAAGTCAAAAAGATTCACGTCCAGTTACTCCTGTTTGGGTGGCGGGTTTTAGGACTGCGGCCGTGCCGCTGAAAGCACGAGGACGCGCCAAGATCAATGAAGCAGCCGGTGCAGGGCAAGCATAAATCTCACTATCGCTAACTGGGTTGGAAAGACAACACCAGCCAGCGAAGTTTGATGTTGAGCCCTTGTGCGGGATGTGGTTGAAGGTCCGCCACATCCGCAATCTTGCCTTCGGTCGGCATTTTGCGACCGTCGGCAGGGAGCGCTGTGTCATGAGCCAGATCAATTCCACTATTTCCATCGCGCGTCCGGGGCGCGATCCCATTGCGATTGGCAATGATCGCAAGCTTACCATGATTGCCGGACCCTGCCAGCTGGAGAGCCGTCAGCACGGACTGGAAGTCTCTGCCATGCTGCGGGAAATTTCAGACCGTCTCGGGGTCGGCCTGATTTACAAGACCTCGTTCGACAAGGCGAACCGCACCTCGCTGTCGAGCGGACGCGGTATGGGTCTTGAGGCTTCGCTGTCCGTGTTTGCGGAAATTCGCGAGACGACCGGTCTGCCGGTATTGACGGATATCCATACAGCGGAGCAGGCGCGGATTGCTGCCGAGGTTGTTGATGTGCTGCAGATCCCGGCCTTCCTGTGTCGCCAGACCGACCTGTTGATCGCCGCCGCCCAGACCGGCAAGCCGATCAACGTCAAGAAGGGCCAGTTCCTTGCGCCCTGGGACATGAAGAATGTGATCGAGAAGATTGCTGCGGCCGGCAACCCCAACGTTATGGCGTGCGAGCGTGGCGCCAGCTTTGGCTACAACACGCTGGTCTCCGACATGCGGTCATTGCCGATCATGGCGGGCTTCGGGGCGCCGGTCGTGTTTGATGCCACCCACTCCGTCCAGCAGCCTGGTGGGCATGGCACGACGTCCGGCGGTCAGCGCGAATTCGTTCCGACGCTCGCGCGTGCGGCGGTCTCCATTGGCGTGGCAGCCGTCTTCATCGAGACCCATCCCGACCCGGACAATGCCCCGTCCGACGGTCCGAATATGGTGCCGTTGCACGAATTTGAAGCTCTGGTCGCACAGCTTTTGCAATTCGACGCGCTGGCAAAGGGGCTCTAGTTCGTCCCGGCGCTATGGCCTGGACGCGCGCGTGTCGTGTCTGGCGGGTCTGTCCTTGCAACTAGCCCCCAACGCCTTTCTGGGTTTCCAGCCAGTGCCGGTAGATGTCGACGGTCGTATCGACATCGCCGCGATGGGCAATTTGACCGTCCAGCATCAGCACGGCTTCATTGCAGAAGCTGCGG